>ERZ773156.23-NODE-23-length-219489-cov-31.1689_pt1 | contig 219489 bp, 204 predicted proteins | sample MGYA00511895_ERZ773156 | MGnify/ENA primary metagenome ERZ773156 (study PRJEB29015, sample SAMEA2737850) | human gut metagenome | biome: human gut; feature: human-associated habitat; material: faeces | place: China | collected 2012 ... | reverse complement strand
AGCCCTCTCCCTCAAGGGAGAGGGGGCCGTCTGTGCAGGCATTATTTTGTGGGGAACCCTCAGCCCCATAGGGGAGAGGGGACTGCTCGGTGCGGTTTTTTACCCTCTCCCCGGTGGGGAGAGGGCAGGGTGAGGGACAATCACGTCACCGGCGCCGGGTTAAACACCGCCAGCGAGTTATGCAATCCCCATTGATCGGAGAAGGTTTTCTTCCGCCCGCTTGCCACATCCAGAATGAAGTGGAACAGCTTCCAGCCCACCTCTTCAATACTCTCTTCCCCGGTGGCGATGGTGCCCGCGTTGATATCCATTAAGTCATACCAGCGGTTTGCCAGCTCGGTGCGGGTCGCCATTTTGATCACCGGTACCGCCATCAGGCCGTACGGCGTGCCGCGCCCGGTGGTAAAGACCTGTACCGTAATGCCGGAAGCCACCTGCTGGGTGCCGCAAACGAAATCACTGGCAGGCGTTGCCGCGTAAATCAGGCCGCGTTTGGTTGGTCGCTGGCCAGGGGAGAGCACTTCCACAATCGCGCTCTGGCCGGATTTGGCAATCGACCCGAGGGCCTTTTCCACCACGTTCGCGAGGCCGCCTTTCTTGTTACCCGGAGACGGGTTGGCGCTGCGGTCAGTTTTGCCCATGTCGAGATAGTTATCGTACCAGGCCATTTCCTCCAGCAGGCGTTTGCCCACCTCTTCGTTGACGGCGCGCGGCGTGAGCAGGTGGATAGCATCACGTACTTCGGTGACTTCGGAGAACATCACCGTGGCGCCGCAGCGCACGAACAGATCGGAGGCATAACCTACCGCCGGGTTAGCGGTGACGCCGGAAAACGCATCGCTGCCGCCACACTGTGTCCCAACGACCAGTTCAGAGGCCGGGCAGGTTTCACGCTGGCGTTTGTTCAACTTCTCCAGATGGCGCTCTGCCACCTGTAAAATGTCGTCGACCATCGATCTGAAGCCGACATGGTGTTCATCCTGAAGACGCACAACACTGGCATCGTCAACCGGAATGGCTTTCACATCCTCAGTACCCTGCAACAGGCGTTCTGGCTGCAATTTTTCACAGCCGAGACCAATCACCATTACCTCACCGCCAAAGTTTGGGTTAAGGGCGATATTGTGAATCGTACGGATCGGCACGACCGCTGCCGGCGCGTTGATCGCCACGCCGCAGCCGTACAGGTGGTTAAGACCCACCACGCCGTCAACGTTGGGGTATTTCGGCAACAGATCGCGCTCAATAATTTTCACAACGTAATCCACTACGCCCGCCACGCAATGCACGCTGGTGGTGATGCCAAGCAGGTTTTTGGTTCCCACGCTGCCATCCGCATTGCGGTAACCTTCGAAGGTATAACCCTCCAGCGGAGGCAACGGCTCAGGGACGCGGGTAGCCAGCGGCAACGTCTCCAGCGGCGGGGCGGTGGGCAGCTCAACCAGCGACTCCTCAATCCAGCTACCCTGCGGGATAGCGCGCACCGCATAGCCGATGACTTCGCCGTAGCGCACGATTTCACCGTGAGCCGGGATATCGACCAGTGCGACTTTATGCCCCTGCGGAATGTGCTCAATCAGCTCCAGGCCATCCGGAAAGCGGGTGCCAGCTTTTAAGCCATTGTCGTTGACAATAATCGCCACGTTATCAGTATCGTGCACTTTTATATAGAACGCCGTCGGCGACGCCTGTCGAATTTCAATATCGGCCATTGTTCACTCTTCTCCAGCAAAATATCTGATACTAAATATAGCCAGATGGTTAATCGTTCCTTATTGAGGAAATAAAGAATGTCAGGAGAGGAAAAGTGAGAATGTGATCGCGATCGCTCCCGAACCACTAATCGTTGATTCTGTGCATCAGCGCCCACTGCATTGGGCAAATGCTCAAAATAGCGTGTTACTCCCGCTGGATAATTGAGCATTGAGACAATGTGCTGCCGGGTGGTGACGATTATACTGAATGACGATTTTATAACGCCAAAATTCAGTCAGGAAAATAAATATAACGCTGACGCTGAGTCGGAATAAATAAGAAAAGTTACTGGCTAAAACTGCGGAATTAAAAAAGGTATAAGTAATGAGTAACGACATCTTCCCGAATAAATTTAAAGCGGCTCTCGCGGCGCACCAGATTCAGATTGGCTGCTGGTCTGCGCTGGCCAACCCCATCAGCACCGAAGTGCTGGGCCTGGCCGGGTTCGACTGGCTGGTGCTGGACGGCGAACATGCGCCAAACGATATCAACACGTTTATTCCGCAGCTGATGGCGCTGAAAGGCAGCCACAGCGCGCCGGTGGTACGTGTGCCCACCAACGAGCCGGTGATCATCAAGCGTCTGCTGGATATCGGCTTCTACAACTTTCTGATCCCGTTTGTTGAAACGGAAGAAGAAGCGGTGCAGGCCGTGGCGGCGACCCGCTATCCACCGGAAGGGATCCGCGGCGTGTCCGTCTCGCACCGCGCCAACATGTTTGGCACCGTGCCGGACTATTTCGCTCAGTCCAACAAGAACATCACCATTCTGGTTCAGATCGAGAGCCAGCAGGGGGTCGATAACGTCGACGCTATTGCCGCGACGGAGGGGGTAGACGGCATTTTCGTCGGCCCGAGCGATCTGGCGGCCGCCTTTGGTCATCTGGGTAACGCTAGCCATCCGGACGTGCAGCGCGCAATTCAGTACATTTTTGCCCGTGCCAAAGCGCACGGTAAACCGTGCGGCATTCTGGCGCCAGTGGAAGCCGATGCCCGCCGTTACCTGGAATGGGGCGCAACGTTTGTTGCTGTCGGCAGCGACCTCGGCGTATTCCGCGCCGCCACGCAGAAATTAGCGGACGCTTTTAAAAAATAACCATCATTGAGGAAACAGATTATGACGCTGAAAGTGGGTTTTATTGGCCTGGGTATCATGGGCAAACCAATGAGCAAAAACCTCATCAAAGCAGGTTACTCACTGGTGGTTTTAGATCGTAATTCAGACGCAGTGGCAGAGGTGATTGCGGCTGGCGCAGAAACGGCGACAACCGCAAAAGCAATTGCTGAGCAGTGCGACGTGATTATCACCATGCTGCCAAACTCACCGCACGTGAAAGAGGTGGCGCTGGGTGAGAACGGCATTATCGATGGCGCGAAGCCGGGTCTGGTGGTGATCGACATGAGTTCTATCGCACCGCTGGCAAGCCGCGAAATCAGCGAGGCGCTGAAAGCGAAGGGCGTGGAGATGCTGGATGCGCCGGTCAGCGGCGGCGAACCGAAAGCCATCGACGGCACCCTGTCGGTGATGGTGGGGGGCGATAAAGCCGTGTTTGACAAATATTACGACCTGATGAAAGCCATGGCCGGCTCCGTGGTGCACACCGGTGAAATTGGCGCAGGCAACGTCACCAAGCTGGCAAACCAGGTGATTGTGGCGTTGAACATCGCGGCTATGTCGGAGGCGCTAACGCTGGCCACCAAAGCGGGCGTTAATCCGGATCTGGTCTATCAGGCCATTCGCGGTGGTCTTGCGGGCAGCACCGTGCTGGATGCCAAGGCGCCGATGGTGATGGATCGTAACTTCAGGCCGGGCTTCCGCATCGATCTGCACATTAAGGATCTGGCGAATGCGCTGGATACCTCCCACGGCGTGGGGGCGCAGCTGCCGCTGACTGCCGCCGTCATGGAGATGATGCAGGCGCTGCGTGCGGATGGTCTGGGCACCGCCGATCACAGCGCGTTAGCGTGCTATTACGAAAAGCTGGCGAAGGTTGAAATTGCTCGCTAATGACGTCCCGCCCGGTGGCGTTACGCTTACCGGGCCTACGGCTCAGGCATACAACTATGAAAATCGTAATCGCGCCAGACTCTTATAAAGAAAGCCTGTCTGCCACTGAGGTGGCGCAGGCGATAGAAAAAGGATTTCGGGAAATTTTCCCCTACGCTCATTACGTGTCTGTTCCCGTTGCTGACGGCGGAGAAGGTACGGTTGAAGCGATGATCGCCGCTACGCAGGGCACCTGGCAGCAGGCTGTCGTCACCGGCCCGTTAGGGGAAAAGGTGAAGGCCAGCTGGGGGATCTCGGGCGACGGTACCACCGCGTTTATCGAGATGGCCGCCGCCAGCGGCCTGGTGCTTGTTCCTCCCGCGCAGCGTAACCCGCTGGTCACGACGTCGCGCGGGACGGGGGAGCTGATCCTCCGCGCGCTGGATAAAGGCGCGCGCAACATCATTATCGGTATCGGCGGGAGCGCAACCAACGATGGGGGCGCAGGCATGATGCAGGCGCTGGGCGCGAAGTTTACGGATGCGAACGGGACGGAGATCGGCTACGGCGGCGGCAGCCTGATGGCGCTTAACCGGATTGATATTTCGGATCTCGATCCGCGTCTTCAGGGGTGCGCAATCCGTGTCGCCTGTGACGTGACGAATCCGCTGGTCGGTGAAAGCGGCGCGTCGCGTATCTTTGGACCGCAAAAAGGCGCCACGGAGGAGATGATCCTCGAACTCGACGCCAGTCTTAGCCACTATGCCGAAGTGATCAAAAAAACGCTGCGCATTGACGTCAACCGGGTTCCGGGGGCAGGAGCGGCGGGCGGCATGGGCGCGGCGCTGATGGCCTTCCTGGGCGCAGAGCTGAAAAGCGGCATTGAGATTGTCACTCAGGCGCTCAATCTTGAAGAACATATTCACGACTGCACGTGGGTGCTGACGGGGGAAGGGCGCATCGACAGCCAGAGCATAAATGGCAAAGTGCCCGTCGGCGTGGCGAGCGTCGCCAAAAAATACCATAAGCCAGTGATAGGGATTGCCGGAAGCCTGACGCAGGATGTGGGTGTGGTGCATCAGTACGGCATCGATGCGGTGTTCAGCGTACTGACCCGCATCGGCTCACTGGAAGAGGCGTTCCAGGGAGCGTATGACAACATTTACCGCGCCTCGCGGAATATCGCGGCCACATTACAGGTAGGCATGCGTAGCCAGGGGTGACAGCGGCGCGCAAACCCTCTATACTGCGCGCCGAAGCTGACCAGACAGTCGCCGCTTCGTCGTCGTCCCTTTCGGGGGAGACGGGCGGAGGGGAGGAAAGTCCGGGCTCCACAGGGCAGGGTGCCAGGTAACGCCTGGGGGGGAAACCCACGACCAGTGCAACAGAGAGCAAACCGCCGATGGCCCGCGCAAGCGGGATCAGGTAAGGGTGAAAGGGTGCGGTAAGAGCGCACCGCGCGGCTGGTAACAGTCCGTGGCACGGTAAACTCCACCCGGAGCAAGGCCAAATAGGGGTTCACATGGTACGGCCCGTACTGAACCCGGGTAGGCTGCTTGAGCCAGTGAGCGATTGCTGGCCTAGATGAATGACTGTCCACGACAGAACCCGGCTTATCGGTCAGCTTCAACTTCTTTAAAAACAATAAGTTGATGTATCTCAGGCACTTAGAAGCATAAATGAGATACAGAATGGGATACATCAACGATTGTTACCTACCTCATACGCTTCAGCGTAACGGCGTTTTTTACGCTTACTTCAGATTGTCTGATAATCAATTTTTCCGTTGCTCGCTTGGTACGGATAGCCCACGCCGATGTCAGTTCCTGATCTCCCGACTAACGCCATTCTTCGCTCTTTTGCGATCTGGTACTATCCACCGCGATCAGTTACAGAGAATCATACGAATGATGAAAAAGCTATCCCAGCATGACATTGATGCTTTCGTAGCCGCGCAACATGCAGAGATTTATGGCTATGTTGAGAATATCCCCGCCGACGCTCGCCAGCGAAAAATAAGGGGAGATGTAACCCCACCGTTATCACCAGATACTGGTCGGGCGTTCGCACAGTTTTTTCAAGAGTTCTATGAAGATCAACTCTTCAACGGCGAAGCATCCCCGACGGAATCTTTTTTTCTTGAGTCTCTGGCTCAGCGTTTCGATATTTCAGGTATGGAAAGTGCCATTGTCGCCGCAGCGTCAAAGTACGATATTCTTTTGCACCAGTCGCAGAAGGCCAATGCAGCTTTTCTGAGTAAAGATTTTTCGACGTACTCCCAGATCCTCAACGATCTGAAACAGAAAATCCCTCTACCTGTCGCAGTGTCTCCGGTTGAAGATTCTGCGCCAGCCATGACATTGCAAAAGGCATGGGATGGTTTTCTGGTGTTCAAATCAGATTGGAATCCGAAGATTCGGAAGGGGAACGAAAAGTACTTCATGGTCATCAGAGAAGTGCTGGGGGCTGATACGCCAGTGGACAAAATCACCCGCCGCGATATCAAAAACTTGCTGGAAGTGGTGGCGGGTCTACCCCGTCAGAACAAGAAGCCATATAACAAGATGACGGTTCGGGAGTGTTTAGATTTGGATGAGGTTCCCGAGGATGACCGTGTGGCACCGAAGACCGTTAAAGATTATCTGAAGCTATGCCAGGGGTTGTTCTCTACTTATCTAACATCTGAAATGGATATACTGGCATCTTCACCGACGCTAAACGTTCGTTATGAAGCACACAGCAAAAGCTATGGAGACTACAGCAAAACAGAAATGCGCAGGCTGGTGGCCCATTTCAAAAATCTATCAGGTTGGAAAAAGTGGATACCGCTCCTCCTTGCCTATACTGGTGCACGTCGGGCAGAGATCGCCAAACTAAAGCGTTCGGATGTTCGTCTTGATGATGATTCCCAGCGTTACTACATCATGATTGATGATACCAAAACCGAAGCAGGTACGAGGCAAGTACCGCTATCACTTCATCTGCTTGATCTTGGATTTTTGGACTATGTAGAGGGATTCTCTGCTGGCGATTCGCTTTTCCCTGACCTCACTAACTTCAACCAGATCACCCACTTTTTCCACGATATTCGTGAGGTTCTTGAGATCCCTTATCTCAATGATTATGGCGCTCGCCGCGTCGTGCACAGCCTTCGCCACACATTTATTACAGAAGCGCGAAAAACTAACGAGCTTACGCCAGTTCAGAAGGTGGTCGGACATGAGCATAGTGGGGAAGGGCAAACCCAGCGATACACCCACAAGTTTACTGTGACGAATTTACTTCCAGTGGTTGATGGTATTTGCTGGGACTAAACTCTCATCAACCTTCCTGTAAGTGCAGGGGAGATTCCCCCTACTTTTATAAATTATGGCAAACAGCGTGTTTTTCTCATCAGGTACGCCACCGCTTCCAATGGTTTAATTTATTGATTTTAATAGTGAAACTCATAAAGTGCTTGACAAATGAGAATGATTCGTGTTATTATGTAATTAAGGGGAAGATTTCCCCGACATCCCACCGAAACACATAAAATCCCGCAGGTGCCAGTTTCTGCCTCTTCTCCTTGGTAGGCTGGATCAATCCGCTTGCGGGTTTTTTATTACCATCAGGAAATCATTATTTGGAAAATAAAAACTTAGCGTCAATCGACGTAACGGACTCCGCACGTCTGCGCGGCAAGGTTGACCACACCACATGGCACGCGTGCAAATCGCGGCTAAAACTGCTGGGCCTGCCACAGACACCGAAACGAATCGGCTTCCTTCTCTGGCTGGAACACCAGCAACATCACGTCTTCACCTTTGAAGAGTACGTGGAGAGATGGGGCTACAACAACGCCCATCTGCATCTCAATGAGTATGAAAAAAGCGGACTTATCCATCATCGCGACGAGTATTTTCTTAGCGAAACTGCCACCAGCACCGATAGCCCATTCCGCTGTAAGTGCTGCAAGTCCATAAATCTGAACAAAATTCTTAAAGCAAAGGAGCGCATTATTAATGAAACTAACTAAAGAACAAACAGCCCTCATCCAGCGTCTTTATGACGAACGTATCACGCAAGCGGAAAAAGTAGCATTGTCCGAAGTCAGCACCACCATCGTCTTCAACGAGGTATTCCCGCTGGTCATCACTAAGGCGGCTGCTTATCTGGACAACGGTTACATCCTCAATCCTCAAGCCTGCAACCATTATCAATCTTCGCCTTTCTTCGAGGTGAGCATGTTTAAACCGGAGATTCTGCTGGTACAGGAACGCCAGGAGGCTGTAGCGGCGGCATCTGAACGTCTGAAGTCGGATATCGCCGCAGAAGTGTTGGAAATCGTCCGTCAACAACGCCAGCGAAAGCAGGAAGCAGCAGCAGCCGAACAGTCAGCCAAAGACGCTATCACTACTGAACAAGCGATCTTCGCAGCATTCGAGGTGTGATGGTAGACGCACAATTTCAACAGTTCGCTATGCCGTCAGATTCCCGGCGGTTAGCCTCCCGGCAACGCCCGGCTTACAGAGAAATGATGTCCTCACTCCAGGATGGTAAAGACCCGATTACGGGCACCAGACTAAATTCTCCATGCATCGACCATGACCACGATACAGGGACATGTAGGTTGGTCCTCAATCGCTCAACAAACACGTTTGAGGGAAAGGTGCGAGCCTTCCTAATTCAGCAGGGTTGGAAGCCGCAGCAGTTCGCTCAGCCGTTATTTGATGCATGGTTGGGACGTAATGACGCAGTAACCACGCAACTTTATGAGTTCGCTCTGGAGATCTGGCCCTACCTAAGCTGGGAACGCTTCCTAACGTACCTCCGAAATCTCGCCGTTTACTACGGGACAGCATGGGCGTACTACGACCACTTGCTTTATGAAAAGCCTTCAAAAACAGGATGCTAAGCCATGCAATTAATCGTTCCAAAAGACATTGAACAATGGCTGGACAATACGCGCGAACACCGTTCACGCGCAGCACAGATTATTAAACTTTTATACGACGCACAGGAGCACGACACCTATGACACAAGAGACGACCACACACACAGCCACACCCCCACCCCCAGTTGAAGCCTTCTCGCTTCACCTGCGTAGCCAGGGATACGCCCTGATTTCACTGCCTGGTGGCGTTAAGTTGCGCAACATCAACACAGGCACCGATCATAGTCTCGATTCCCTTGCGGTACATTACGCTCGTTTTTCAGGGAACTCATGGAATCCACTATGGCAGTCCGTTGTATTTCGAACACTTCCATACATTGCCCAAAGTATCTTCAATCCGGCGTTGCCGTCTGGCCTTTCTGACGATGGGATTCTTAATACATTTCGCAAATTCTCCAGTGACAAGTCTCCAGTAGACATCCTTACACCATGGTTTGAATACTTGGTGAGGATGTTCCCTGATGGAGACGATCGCGCCAACGTCTGCGCTTGGTTAGCTCACTGTTTCCAGCGCCCAGAAGAGCGTCCAACATGGCATCTTGTGATCCCATCTGATACCGGCACGGGCAAAGGATTTCTCTTCCAGAAAATACTTTCACCGCTGCTGGCGGGGCAAACAAAGCATTATTCGAGCTACTCCCAACTAACCGAAAAACATAACGGTGCGTTAGCCGATAATCTGATAATTGTTTTCGATGATCCTCCGAAAGCAAGCCGCCGAGTTGCAGAATCACTGAAGTCTATACAGACCGAACCAACAGTGGACATTAGACCGTTGTACGAGAATGCCCGTAAGGTAGCGACATACACGCGATTCATGACGTTTAGCAACAGTCCAACGCCAATAGAAGTTGACGATAACGACCGCCGGCACTATGCGACACACTTCATTAAGCACCAAGTGGATCACGATGAAACAGCAGCATTCATCGCACGCCTTAGCGACTGGTTAGAAGCTGGCGGGCTGGAGGCCGTCTATCGTTGGTTCATGCAATACGATCTCAGTGACTTCAATCCATACCGACCACCACACAGCGCAGCGTTGGAACGGATGAAACAGGCAAGTGTCTCCCCGGCAGAGTCAGAAGCGGCAGTATTCACCGAAAGCCACCAAGTGTTCTCTTTCAATGCTTTTCGTGAAGGTTGTCCGGCATTTAGTCGGGACAATGAAGCAACGGATTGGCTAAGTAAACACGGTTATACCAGCGCAAGATTATTCACACTCACTCGATTTAAGGACACTCCGTTAACAAAGGGTGCGCTTTGGTATCATTCTGACATGGATAAGGGACACGCCCGTGAATGGTATCTGTCGAAATACTACCCTCAGATCGAAGCTGCATAACAGCCCTAAAACGGCCCTGACAAAATAGAGCCGTACTATCCCAGCCCTTGGGAAATAAGGCCTAAACGGGGCAAGCGTCCCTAACGGCCCTAATTCTTTTTTTCTTATTCATTAAGACTGTGACAACCCAGTTGGAACATAACACGTGTCCAATCGTTCGTTATGCGTGGCACCTTGGCTAATGGCGAAGGTCGCCACCACGACGAAAACGCATGTTTGCTTAACAACTTCGTGTAAACGCGAAATTAAAAAAACTTATCTATCCCCTGATCCGAGGAATGTCGGACAGGATTCATCATTCCCCCAAATGGCGCAGTAGAGCGCCGGAGACTTTATCTATGGCAAGACAAAAAAACTCTGAAATTGATGCTCAGTTAAGAGCGTTGGGTGCACCAACAGGCGCTATAAACGGTGTTTACAACGAATGGGAGGGATTGCCTTTCGTAGAGGTAGTTCCTGGTTTCTTGGTTTTGCAGCAGGATCTGAACGATGTAATCCTACCAGCAGAATCGCGTGAGCCGATTAATTACGATCTGGAAGAGTTCTATCTGAACGTGAGTGGAAACCGAGCGTGGCGCTGGCGTATTGAAGATGGGCGGTTTATTGCCTCTACAGGCACTTGTGATTGATAAAAATGTACGGCAGGAGTGGCGTTTTCATCACATTGCTGTGCACTTACTTTGCATCATCGGTTTGAAAGGTTTTGGTATACGGACATTTCCCCTTAGTTACGTAGGTGAAGAGGTAATTGCTGTTCTGATACGTGTATAGCGTTTTCCCGCTCTCCGTCGTTTCCTGCTGAGGATCGGACATTGTGATCTGCTCTGCTGCCACAAACTGCGAGAACAATAGCCCTGATATCGCCAATATTACTCTTGTCACAAACTTTCTCCTTTGATTCCGTTGTCAAAACCCATCGCTCCCAACAACTGTGCATAGGGATTATAGTTTCAAGATTGATCAATTTAATCGATCAATTCAATGCAAATCGATCGTTTTTATCAATTGATGGTTTTATAATGACTCCCGATGAATACCTAACTCACAGCAAAAAGGAAGACCATGAAAAGATTGATTCTCGCGGCGCTGATCGTTCTCCCCTTCGCCTCAAGTGCAACCACGTTCACCTGTAAGGCGATCCAGGAAGGGCAGATCGATTCTGGTAGCCAAAAATCCTCAGTCGAGACTCGTCTTGATGTTCAGGACAAAAGCATGAAAGTGAGCATGGGTGGTAAAACCTGGCGGCTGGGTTTCATTGGAGAGAAAAGTATTGCGAAGATGTACGCCACCCCAGACGGTGGAATAGCGGTTACTTACATTGACAACGGGAGTGATCCTGTTTTCGTTATGCGCCCAACTAACAACGACGGGCAGACCGCTATCTATACGCTTAGTTTGTGTTCTGAGGCTTAAAATTAGGCGTGAGCAATCACGCCATTTCCTTCTTGATGCGGTAAAAAGTGGCGCGTGATACTCCAGCCAGTTCCATTACTTTAGCGGGTTTGTGTCCTGCACTGAGTAAAGATTTAACAACCTCCCGCGCCCTTTCATCCTTAGCTTTACCGACATACACACCAGCCTCTTTTGCTTTCTCGATACCTTGCTTTTGACGTGCACGTCGAGTCTCATAATCCTGACGGGCCATAGTAGCCAGCATATCGATCAGCATGTTATTTACTGCTGCCATAATGCCATCCACCACAGATGACGATTTATCCCCTTGAAGCATTTTCCACGAGGTGGGTAAATCCACCACTACCAGCTTCAGTCCCTTATCTTGGATGGTACGCTTCAAACTTTCCCATTGGACAGCCTCCAGACGACTCAGGCGGTCAATAGACTCCACCAGCAACAAATCCCCATTGTTAGCCTCATCAAGCAACAGCGATAGCTGAGGACGTTCAAGGGAAGCCCCGGAAGCATTCTCGACATATTCCTTACTGATAGCCCAACCACGCTCCCTTGCAAACTCACGCAACGCCGGGACAGCACGTGTGGAATCTTGTTCTCTGGTAGAGGCTCGTGCATAAATTAGGACGTTCATCTTTTGTCTCTTTGAGGTTTTACTTCAACACTCAAAGTATACAGCACACATGAAACGTTATCAATTCTATACTACCAACACCCTATTGATACTAAATATCACGTTGTCAGTGAGGTATACCCAAAAGAGATATCATCTCACTGATATTTGGGACGCTTGCCAGCAATACATGGGAGGGCGAAAAACATTGTGCTTAGCATCTTCTCCAATTGTGCCAGTGGATATCCAAAAGCTACTTGATCGTATCTCATACTATCAGAGATATATTCCGCTCTGTGGGTAGGTGTCAAAAGTGATCGGCTTTGGCTATGTACCTCATCATTTCGCCAGCTAAGAGTGAAATTGCGAGGGATATCAATAAGTTCTGCATAATTTTTGACGGACGGCATTAAAAATGGTAAACACTGCTATTTAGGGTTGCCGATTTTTTCCGATTTAGTACTTTCAAGGACTTTTGTATGGCTAATGATGATAAGACTTTAAATTTATTCCCTATAGATTATCCTTTTGAGACATTATGTTCCAGGATGAAATCTAATCCTGTTAAACTAATATTAAATCCAGACTTTCAACGTAAATACAAATGGGATCAGGACGGATGGCTTAGGTCTTCAAAGTTTATTGAATCTTGCTTAATGCGTATACCGCTACCTTCTTGTTATTTTGCTGAGGATGATGATGGTAATCATATTGTTATTGATGGAGTTCAGCGACTAACGACCATTCAGAAATTTTTAGATGATGAATTTGCCTTAGAAGGGATGACAACATTTAAAGAATTAGAGGGCAAGAAGTTTTCTGAGTTAGGTTCATTACGTCCGGAACTTGAGTCAACAACGATAAGGTGTATTGTTCTGAGGAAAGAGAATTCTAAGTCTCTCATTAGAGAGATTTTCTCAAGGCTTAACCAAGGTGCTGTTAAACTGTCTGACCAGGAAATAAGACATGCGTTATATCCTGGTGGATTTGATGATTTGTTAGAAGAATTAGGCAAGATTGATGCGATTAGCAATTTTGGCTTGGCAGAAGCCACAACAGCTAAAAGAGATAGCCGAGAGCCGGATGAGCAGGTGTTGCGGTTCTTTGCATTCTATGAAGACGATTTCTTCAAAGACTTTGATAATACTTTAAAAGACTTTTTAGATAATCAGATGGAAACTCTCTCAAAAAGTACAGCCGATGAATTAAATTTAATGAGGGAAAAGTTTAAATCATCCTTGGCAAAGTGTGAGAAAATTTTTGGGGATGATGTATTTACTAATCCTACAGTAAAAAGGAAAAGAAAAGGATTGGTTCATTATGATATTTTAATGCCAACAATTGGAAAGTTGAGTGATGATATCGTAAATCAAAAAGCCGAAGTTATCCGCCGTGGTTATAACGATCTTTGCTCAAGCGCTGAATTTAAAAGAACTTTGTCTGGCGGGTTGCAAAATAAAGCCTCTGTAAATAGACGTAGAGAGAGTTGGGTCAAAATCCTCAAGGATATTATAGATGGAAAATACTGAATGCTATGAAAGATATCGTTCGTTATTTTTATCATTAAAGGAGGTTATTACAGACACAGAGCGAAATATCATAGCGAATGAGAATGAATTTTTTAACAAAAATGTGAATTTTTTTGTTAAGTCATATCTTATTACTCTTTGCACATATCTTGAGTCTTATTTGACTGACGTGGCTGCATGGCATTGTGAAAAGATAAATAATAGAATTAAAAGTGCTTGTTTACCACATAACTTCTTAGTTTGGCGGATCAACAAAAAAGGGTTTAAAGAGCAAGATTTAAAATATAGTGATGCTGATTTGACAGTTGATAAAGGCGAAATTTCAGATGGTTTATCTGGAAACCCTTATAAAACGATTAAGGCATTTTCTTACTTTGGTATTAATCTCGTGACCTCAAGCGATTTTAATTCTCACAAAGATATTGTTAATACCATAGTAACAAAAAGAAATAACATTATTCATCATAATGATCATGCGAATGATATCAGTCTTGCAGATATAAATGGTTATATTGATTTGTTGTTGAAGTATATGATGGCTATTGATAAAGCAGTCTTTGATAGCGAATAGATTAACTTACCGTTTAAGCGTAAACGCAGTAGGGCCATTATGTATTATGGCTCTGCTTTTTTATGATTAATCCCTTGTCTTAATGTTTGAATGATCTGGCTACGGGGTTTTAAGTATATCTTGGCTGCGATTGAAGCTTGGTGAAATAAACTAATGCATATTTCATATGGGTATGGAGATACTCGCAATGCATGGGCTGGATTGTGTATTTAATCATGTTAGGTTTTCGGAATGGTCTTCTGCGGGACAGTATACAATCTTTTTCCAGTTCTACTGCATCGTTAAATGCTATATCTATAACATCAACGTGTTTGTACGTTTTAATATTTCTGCAAACTAATTATCAGTTCAAGTAAAATTGTTCTAATTTCTTCAAATGAGATACGGAATGGGATACATTATGGGCTACAACCCGCATTCCACCGCCTCTGGTGTCTGATGAAATGGGATACAAAGCTGACTTATCGGTCAGCTTCAACTTCTTACGAAACCCCGCTTCGGCGGGGTTTTTGCTTTCTGAAGGTTGCAGGTCGGGTAAGCGAAGCGCCAAACGACATCAATTCTCAATTTTGCGACGCTAAGCACGTTTCACTATTTGTTCGGCTGCGTGTTCCTCTCATCTGCTGCGCATGATCGTAATCACAAAATTTAACGCTATAAAATTATAAAAATTTAGTGTTGAGCAGATGTTGTAAATGTTTAGTCAGTGATGCCGAATGTTATTCATTTGATAATTTAATATTGAATCTAAAAACATTCTTCTGGTGAATGTGTGATATATCCCACTCTTTAACCGGAAAGTGAATAAATACTCCTGGTAAAGTTGATAAACCACAAAAATGTTTTAAAGGAATAATGGTGTTTTATTAACCTTTAATTGCCTGAAAGATAGCCTTTATTAATATTTTTAAGGCAAAAAAATTCACGCTGGTTATTGCCATAAAATAAATTTATTACCGCGTTTTTTATTGATCAATGTCAGCGTAAATGCGTATTTTTATTGTGATAACTTTTTGATTTATAAAGATATAAATAGTTTTCTGGTGCGGCTGAAAACAGAGCGTCCTGGCAAATTGTGAGTAACAGCACATACCCCCTGAAACAATATTGGGTAGAATCCGCTGCGTCATAGGGAAATAAGCGCAGAATATTATGAATACTATTATTCTACCGAAAACTCAGCACCTCGTGGTATTTCAGGAAGTCATCAAAAGTGGCTCCATAGGTTCTGCTGCAAGACAACTGGGGCTGACGCAACCTGCCGTCAGCAAAATCATCAGCGACATCGAATCTTACTTTGGGGTGGAAGTGATGGTGCGTAAAAACACCGGCGTAAAACTCACTGCTGCCGGTCAGGTGCTGCTGTCCTACGCTGAGTCGATCACCCGCGAAATGAAAAACATGGTAAGCGAGATCAACAGCCTCAGTTTCAGTACCGTCATGGACGTCTCCTTCGGCTATCCCTCGCTGATTGGCTTCACCTTCCTGTCCGGGATGATCAAAAAATTCAAGGAAGTGTTCCCGAAGGCACGCGTCTCAATGTATGAAGCGCAGCTCTCTTCATTCCTGCCCGCCATTCGCGATGGCCGGCTGGATTTCGCCATCGGCACGCTGAGCGACGGGATGCAGCTTCAGGATCTTCACGTTGAGCCACTGTTTGAATCCGAGTTTGTGCTGGTGGCGAGTAAATCACGAACGTGCACCGGCCCGACCAGACTGGCATCGCTCACGCACGAGCAGTGGGTGATGCCGCAAACCGATATGGGCTACTACAACGAACTTCTGACCACCCTGCAAGACAACCACATCAGCATTGAAAACATCGTCCAGACCGATTCCGTCGTCACCATCTATAACCTTGTCCTCAATGCCGATTACCTGACGGTGATCCCCCGTGACATGATTGCGCCATTCGGCTCGGACCAGTTCATTGTCCTGCCGGTGGAAGATGAATTACCCGTGGCGCGTTATGCCGCCGTGTGGTCAAAAAATTACAGTATTAAAAAATCGGCGTCAGTATTAGTTGAACTGGCAAAACAATATTCGTCGATGAATACCGAAAAACGACGATAGAAATAATGATGATTTAAAACACCCGGAGCGACGCTTTTTAACGCTCTGTTACCCTGACTTTGCCTGAAAACAATGAATTATTATAACGAGGATATTATGCACATTACTTACGATCTCCCGGTGACCATTGAAGATATTCAGGACGCCAGAAAAAGACTGGCGGGAAAGATCTATAAAACCGGTATGCCGCGCTCAAATTATCTGAGCGAACGGTGTAAGGGTGAGATATTCCTGAAATTTGAAAATATGCAGCGTACCGGTTCGTTTAAAATACGTGGGGCGTTTAATAAATTAAGCTCGCTGACCGATGCGGAAAAACGCAAGGGCGTGGTGGCCTGTTCCGCAGGGAACCACGCGCAGGGGGTCTCTCTCTCCTGCGCCATGCTCGGCATCGACGGCAAAGTAGTGATGCCGATGGGCGCGCCGAAATCCAAGGTTGCCGCCACGCGCGACTACTCTGCCGAAGTGGTGCTACACGGCGAGAACTTTAACGACACCATCGCCAAAGTGAGCGAAATCGTCGAGATGGAAGGGCGCATTTTTATCCCGCCTTACGACGATCCGAAAGTGATCGCCGGTCAGGGCACCATCGGCCTGGAAATCCTCGAAGATTTATATTACGTGGATAACGTGATTGTCCCCATCGGCGGCGGCGGTTTAATTGCCGATATTGCGACAGCAATTAAATCCATCAACCCAACTATCAATATTATCGGCGTGCAGTCTGAAAACGTGCACGGAATGGCGGCATCGTATCAGGCCGGTGAAATAACGAACCACCGCATTACCGGCACATTAGCAGACGGTTGCGATGTGTCTCGCCCGGGTAATTTAACCTTCGAAATTGTTCGTGAATTAGTCGATGACATTGTGCTGGTCAGCGAAGACGAGATTCGCAACAGCATGATCGCGCTTATTCAGCGAAATAAAGTGGTCACGGAAGGTGCTGGCGCACTGGCGTGCGCGGCGTTATTAAGCGGCAAGCTGGACCACTACATCCAGGGCCGTAAAACCGTCTGCATTATTTCCGGCGGCAATATTGATCTCTCCCGTGTTTCCCAAATTACCGGCTTCGTTGACGCATAAAGGATGACTTATGAGCAACACAGAAAGCATTATCGTTGGCCAGACAAAAACGTCCTCTTGGCGTAAATCTGATACCACCTGGACGCTCGGCCTGTTTGGTACCGCCATTGGCGCAGGCGTGCTGTTCTTCCCTATCCGTGCAGGCTTTGGCGGCTTGATCCCCATCCTGCTGATGCTGGTACTCGCGTTCCCGATTGCCTTTTACTGCCACCGCGCGCTGGCGCGTCTGTGTTTGTCCGGCAGTAACGTCTCCGGCAACATCACCGAAACGGTGGAGGAGCATTTTGGTAAGACCGGCGGGGTGGTGATCACCTTCCTCTACTTCTTTGCCATTTGCCCGCTGCTGTGGATTTACGGCGTCACCATTACCAACACCTTTATGACCTTCTGGGAAAACCAGCTCCAGATGCCCGCCCTGAACCGCGGCGTGGTGGCGCTGTTCCTGCTGCTGCTGATGGCCTTTGTTATCTGGTTCGGTAAAGACCTGATGGTGAAAGTGATGAGCTACCTGGTGTTCCCGTTCATCGCCAGCCTGGTGTTGATTTCTCTCTCGCTGATCCCGTACTGGAACTCGGCGGTGATCGACCAGGTTAACCTGAGCGATATCGCCTTCACCGGTCATGACGGCATTCTGGTCACGGTGTGGCTGGGGATCTCCATCATGGTCTTCTCCTTCAACTTCTCGCCTATCGTCTCCTCGTTTGTGGTCTCCAAGCGCGAAGAGTACGAACCGGAGTTCGGGAAAGAGTTTACCGAGCAGAAATGTTCCAAAATCATCGGTCGCGCCAGCCTGCTGATGGTGGCGGTGGTGATGTTCTTCGCCTTTAGCTGCCTGTTTACACTCTCTCCGCAGAACATGGCGGACGCCAAAGCGCAGAACATTCCGGTGCTCTCTTACCTGGCGAACCACTTTGCGTCGATGTCAGGCAGTAAATCCACGTTCGCCACCGTGCTGGAGTACGGCGCGTCCATCATCGCGCTGGTCGCTATCTTTAAATCCTTCTTCGGCCACTATCTGGGCACGCTGGAGGGGCTGAACGGCCTGATCATCAAGTTCGGCTACAAGGGCGACAAGAAGAACGTCTCCGTCGGCAAGCTGAACACCATCAGCATGGTCTTCATCATGGGCTCCACCTGGATTGTGGCCTACGCCAACCCGAACATTCTGGACCTCATTGAAGCCATGGGCGCGCCAATTATCGCCTCTCTGCTGTGCCTGCTGCCGATGTACGCCATCCGCAAGGCACCGGCGCTGGCGAAATACAAAGGCCGGACCGAGAACATCTTCGTAACCGTGGTCGGCCTGCTGACCATTCTGAACATCGTGTACAAACTGTTTTAAACCAAAGCTCAGGAAGAGCGGAGCCATACCATGATTGAGTTTCCGGTAGTACTGGTCATTAACTGCGGATCGTCCTCTGTTAAGTTCTCGGTGCTGGACGCCGCAAGCTGCGATGCCCTGATGACGGGCATTGCGGACGGCATCAACACAGAAAAAGCCTTTATTTCCGTGAATGGGGGTGAGCCGGTCAGACTGGCTCACCAGGACTACGAAGGGGCGCTGGCCGCCATCGCCCTTGAGCTGGAGAAACGCAACCTGATGGGCAGCGTGGCTTTGATTGGCCATCGCATTGCCCACGGCGGTGACCTCTTCAGCGAGTCGACCCTGATCACGGAAGAGGTGATGGCGCAGATCCGCCAGGTCTCCCCGCTGGCGCCGCTACATAACTACGCCAACCTGAGCGGCGTGGAAGCCGCCGAGCGCCTGTTCCCCGGCGTGCAGCAGGTGGCGGTATTTGATACCAGCTTCCACCAGACCATGCCGCCGCAGGCGTATCTGTACGGCTTGCCGTACCGCTATTTTGAAGAGCTGGGCGTGCGCCGCTACGGTTTCCATGGCACCTCTCACCGCTATGTGTCGGCGCAGGCGCACGCGCTTTTCGGGCTCTCTCCCGATGACAGCGGCCTGGTGATTGCCCATCTCGGCAACGGGGCGTCCATCTGCGCGGTGCGTAACGGCGTAAGCGTGGACACGTCCATGGGGATGACGCCGCTTGAAGGACTGGTGATGGGCACGCGCTGCGGAGACGTGGATTTTGGCGCGATGGCGTGGATTGCCCGGCAGACCGGCCAGTCGTTCGAGGATCTGGAGCGCGTGGTCAACAAAGAGTCCGGGCTGCTGGGGATCTCCGGTATCTCCTCCGATTTGCGCGCGCTGGAGAAAGCCTGGCATGACGGCAACGAGCGGGCGCGGCTGGCAATAAAGACCTTTGTCCACCGGATTGCGCGGCATATCGCCGGTCATGCCGCGTCCCTGCACCGTCTGGATGGCGTGGTGTTTACCGGCGGGATCGGTGAGAACTCCGTGCTTATCCGCGCGCTGGTGGCGGAGCATCTGAAGGTGTTTGGCATCATCCTCGACGAGTCCAAAAATGCCCTGCCGGGCAGCGCGGGCGAGCGCGTGATCTCCACCGAGTCGTCCCGCGCGGCCTGCGCGGTGATCCCTACCAATGAAGAAAAAATGATCGCGCTGGACGCCCTCCGTCTTGGGAAGGTTACTCCGGCTGCGGCTTACGCCTGATAAAGCGAGAATCTGATGAAAGTAACAATCGATACGGGCGTCGCGCCTTACAGCGACGCATGGGCCGGGTTTCGTGGTGAAGAATGGAAAAACGCCATCAACGTGCGCGATTTTATTCAGCATAACTACACCCCTTATGAAGGCGATGAAGCTTTCCTCGCGCAGGCGACGCCAGCAACGACGGCGCTGTGGCAGAAGGTGATGGTCGGCATTCGTCAGGAGAATGCCACCCACGCTCCGGTGGATTTCGACACCAACATCGCCACTACCATTACCGCGCATGGGCCGGGCTATATTGATCAGGAGCTGGAGACGATCGTCGGCCTGCAAACCGACAAGCCGCTCAAGCGCGCCCTGCATCCGTACGGCGGGATCAACATGATCCGCAGCTCGTTCGAAGCCTACGGTCGCGAGATGGATCCGCAGTTTGAATATCTCTTCACAGACCTGCGCAAAACCCACAACCAGGGCGTGTTTGACGTTTACTCCCCGGAGATGATGCGCTGCCGCAAATCGGGGGTACTGACCGGTCTGCCGGACGGCTACGGGCGCGGACGCATCATCGGCGACTACCGCCGCGTGGCGCTGTACGGCATCAGCTATCTGGTGCGCGAGCGTGAACTTCAGTTCGCCGATCTCCAGGGGAAACTGGAGCGCGGAGAAGAACTGGAGGCCACGATCCGCCTGCGCGAGGAGCTGGCGGAGCATAAACGTGCGTTGCTCCAGATCCAGCAGATGGCGGCGAACTATGGCTTTGACATTTCACGTCCGGCGATGAATGCGCAGGAAGCGGTGCAGTGGGTCTACTTTGCCTACCTGGCGGCGGTGAAATCCCAGAACGGCGGGGCGATGTCGCTGGGGCGCACGGCCTCGTTCCTCGATATCTACATTGAACGCGACATGCAGGCTGGGCGGCTGAATGAGGTGCAGGCCCAGGAGCTGATCGACCACTTCATCATGAAGATCCGCATGGTGCGCTTCCTGCGCACGCCGGAGTTCGACACGCTCTTCTCCGGCGATCCGATCTGGGCCACGGAAGTGATTGGCGGCATGGGGCTGGACGGGCGCACGCTGGTGACTAAAAACAGCTTCCGCTACCTGCATACCCTGCACACCATGGGGCCTGCGCCGGAGCCAAACCTGACGATCCTCTGGTCCGAAAAACTGCCGATCGCGTTCAAGAAATACGCCGCACAGGTGTCGATCGTCACCTCCTCGCTGCAATACGAGAACGACGATCTGATGCGCACCGACTTCAACAGCGACGACTACGCCATTGCCTGCTGCGTCAGCCCGATGGTGATCGGCAAGCAGATGCAGTTCTTCGGCGCACGCGCCAACCTTGCGAAAACGCTGCTGTACGCAATCAACGGCGGGGTGGATGAGAAGCTGAAGATCCAGGTCGGTCCGAAAACCGAGCCGCTGCTGGATGAGGTACTGGATTACGACACCGTAATGGCGAGCCTCGATCACTTCATGGACTGGCTGGCGGTACAGTACATCAGCGCGCTGAATCTCATTCACTATATGCATGATAAATACAGCTACGAAGCCTCGCTGATGGCGCTGCACGACCGGGACGTCTACCGCACCATGGCCTGCGGCATTGCCGGGCTGTCGGTGGCGGCGGATTCCCTGTCGGCCATCAAATACGCCACGGTAAAACCGGTACGCGACCACACTGGTCTGGCGGTCGATTTCATCATCGAAGGCGACTATCCGCAGTACGGCAACAACGACGATCGCGTGGACAGTATCGCCTGCGATCTGGTTGAGCGCTTTATGAAGAAAATCCAGGCGCTGCCGACGTACCGCAACGCGGTACCGACGCAGTCGATCCTGACCATCACCTCCAACGTGGTTTACGGCCAGAAGACCGGGAACACGCCGGACGGACGACGCGGCGGCACGCCGTTTGCGCCTGGCGCCAACCCGATGCACGGGCGCGACAGAAAAGGGGCGGTGGCGTCGTTAACCTCGGTCGCCAAGCTGCCGTTCACCTATGCCAAAGACGGGATTTCCTACACCTTCTCCATCGTGCCGCAGGCACTGGGCAAGGACGAGCCGATGCGCAAAACCAACCTTGTCGGGCTGCTGGACGGATACTTCCACCACGAAGCGACCATTGAGGGCGGTCAGCACCTGAACGTCAACGTGATGAACAGGGAGATGCTGCTGGATGCCATCGCCCATCCGGAGAACTATCCGAACCTGACGATCCGCGTTTCAGGCTATGCGGTGCGGTTTAATGCTCTGACGCGCGAGCAGCAGCAGGATGTGATTTCGAGGACGTTTACGCAGGCGATGTAATGCAGGCTCCATCTTCAGCCTCCTCTAATGAGGAGGCTTTTAATTTTGTGAACTCGGTCGATTTTAGAAAACTCACTCTCTTTTCTGCTGTTCAGAAGTAATATTTTCCTCGCGCCTTATGAAATCCCTATAAAACTTGTGACTTTTTTCTCCCGCTCTCCGGATATGATCTCCCCATATCAATAACTCACACCTGCACCCTCTGACTCGCAATCGCTGGCGGTCGGAACCTTATAAAAACAACCAGTTACCCTATAAAATAAGCGAGTGCCCAATGAATATGGCAACAAACAGCAGTGTGATTGTGAGTGATTCCCCTGCGGCAAGGAGGGCGGGAATGAGCGAAAGCGAATGGCGAGAGGCGATCAAATTTGACAGCACCGATACGGGCTGGGTCATCATGAGTATCGGGATGGCTATCGGCGCGGGCATCGTTTTTCTTCCGGTGCAGGTCGGGTTAATGGGGCTGTGGGTGTTTTTACTCTCGTCGATAATTGGTTATCCGGCTATGTACCTGTTCCAGCGCCTGTTTATTAATACGCTGGCGGAATCACCGGAATGCAAAGATTACCCGAGCGTCATTAGCGGTTATTTAGGTAAAAACTGGGGCATCTTATTGGGTGCGCTTTATTTCGTGATGCTGGTGATCTGGATGTTTGTCTATTCCACGGCTATCACCAACGACAGCGCCTCCTATTTGCACACCTTCGGCGTAACCGACGGTTTGCTGTCGGAAAATCCGTTCTACGGCTTATTCCTGATCTGCATTCTGGTCGCCATCTCGTCGCGCGGTGAAAAACTGCTGTTTAAAGTCTCCAGCCTGATGGTGCTGACCAAATTATTTGTAGTGGCGGCGCTGGGTCTTTCGATGATTGGCCTCTGGCATTTAGCCAACGTCGGTATGCTGCCGCCGATGGGGCTGCTGATTAAAAACGCCATTATTACGCTGCCTTTCACCTTAACCTCCATTCTGTTTATTCAGACTTTAAGCCCGATGGTGATTTCCTATCGTTCACGGGAAAAATCCGTAGAGGTGGCGCGTCATAAAGCGCTGCGGGCAATGAATATCGCCTTTGGCGTGCTGTTTGTGACGGTCTTTTTCTACGCGGTCTCCTTTATGCTGGCGATGGGGCACGACGAGGCGGTAAAAGCCTACGAGCAGAATATTTCCGCCCTGGCAATCGCAGCACAGTTCATCAGCGGTGACGGTGCGGGCTGGGTCAAAATCGTCAGCGTGATCCTCAACATTTTCGCCGTGATGACCGCGTTCTTTGGCGTCTATCTCGGCTTTCGTGAGGCGACGCAGGGCATCGTAATGAACATCCTGCGCCGCAAAATGCCGGCGGAAAAAATCAATGAAAATGCCGTCCAGCGCGGGATTATGCTGTTCGCCATCCTGCTGGCCTGGAGCGCGATTGTATTAAACGCGCCGGTGCTGAGCTTCACCTCCATCTGTAGCCCTATTTTCGGGATGGTGGGCTGCTTAATTCCGGCGTGGCTGGTCTACAAAGTGCCCGCACTTCATAAATATAAAGGCGTATCGCTGGTAATTATCGTAATTACCGGGCTGCTGCTTTGTGTTTCTCCTTTCCTCGCCTTCTCATGAGGTTAAATAAGGTCGTAACGATGTCTGAGCAAATTAATCCTTTATGGAACCATTTTATTCGCGCCGTGCAGGAAGAGGTAAAGCCTGCGCTGGGCTGTACCGAACCCGTCTCGCTGGCGCTGGCGTGTGCGATGGCTGCCGGACAGCTTTCCGGTGAGGTAACGCGTATCGAGGCGTGGGTATCGCCGAACCTGATGAAAAACGGGCTTGGCGTAACGGTGCCCGGCACCGGTATGGTCGGTTTACCCATCGCGGCCGCGCTGGGGGCGACAGGCGGTAATGCACACGCCGGGCTGGAGGTGTTGAAAGACGCGTCGGCCGAGGCGCTAACGCGCGCCAAAGCATTGCTGAACGCGGGTCTGGTGCAGGTAAAATTGCAGGAGCCGTGCGATGAGATCCTTTATTCACGCGCCTGCGTTTACGTCGGTGAATCCTCGGCGATGGTGACCATCGCTGGCGGGCACACTCGCGTGGTGGAGGTAGTTTGTCAGGGCGAAACGTGCTTCAGGCTTGACGATCGTCAGAGCCAGAACAACGACGATCCGCTGGCGGTACTCTCGACCACCACGCTGTCACAGATCCTTGAGTTTGTGGAGCAGGTGCCGTTCGACGCGATCCGCTTTATCCTCGATGCGGGGCGGCTGAACGATGCGCTCTCCCGAGAAGGTTTGCGTGGCAACTGGGGGCTGCATATTGGCGCGACGCTCAATAAACAGCGCGCACGCGGCTGGATGGCGCAGGATCTGGGTTCAGACATTATTATCCGCACCAGCGCAGCCTCGGATGCCCGCATGGGAGGCGCGACGCTGCCAGCGATGAGCAACTCGGGTTCCGGGAATCAGGGCATCACCGCCACCATGCCGGTAGTGGTGGTGGCTGAGCACGTTCACGCTGATGACGAACGGCTGGCGCGGGCGCTGATGCTCTCGCATCTGTCGGCTATCTATATCCATTACCAGCTTCCGCGCTTGTCCGCGTTGTGCGCGGCGACAACCGCCGGAATGGGGGCAGCGGCGGGGATGGCGTGGCTGATGGGCGGATCTTACCAGACCATTGCCATGGCGATCGGCAGTATGATCGGCGACGTGAGCGGGATGATCTGCGATGGGGCTTCTAACAGCTGTGCAATGAAGGTCTCGACCAGCGTCACCAGCGCCTGGAAAGCCGTGATGATGGCGCTGGATGATACTGCGGTGACGGGTAACGAGGGGATTGTGGCGCACGACGTGGAACAGTCGATCTCTAACCTGTGCGCCCTGGCGTGCCGCTCAATGCAGGCGACGGACCGGCAGATCATTGAGATTATGGCGAGTAAGGTGTTGTGATCTAATCCAATCCGTTACCCCTCACCCTAACCCTCTCCCATAGGGAGAGGGAACCGATCGAGCGAGGGGCGTGTTGATCTTAAACCGGCAAATCAATCAACAGCGCGCGCAGCGGCGTATCGGCAACCAGAGTGATATTCGCTTCGTCACGAATAAACGCCCCGTCACCGCAGGTGAGCGCTTCTTTCTCTTCCGTATGCGTGACCGCATGCACCGTTCCGTGAATGGACTGCAAATAGGCTCGCGGGCCATGAAGCTGGAAGCTCGCCTGTTCACCTTTTTTCAGTTCGATATGGTGCAGCCACACCTGCTGGCGTAACTGCAAGCTGCCTTTGCTGCCGTCTGGCGAGGCAATCAGCTGCTGTTGATCGCCCTTCAGATCGATCTTTTGCACCAGCGGATTTTCCCGCTCCGGACAGGCATCCAGCCACAGCTGCATGCGGGTCAGCGTTTTATCTTTGCTGAGGTTATGCTCGCTGTAGCTAATACCTGGCTGCGTGGAAATTAACAGCGCCTCGCCAGCCTTCGCCTGTACATGATTGCCCTCGCTATCGCGGTATTCTGCCTCGCCTTCCAGGATCAGGTTCAGGATATCGACTTTCGGGTACGTGCGCGGCTGGAAGGACGCGCCCGGGGCGAGCACTTCCTGATTCAATACACGCAGTGAAGCGTAACCGAGGAGTTTAGGGTCAAAGTAGTGTCCAAAGGAAAAGGTGTAGCGGGCCTGCAACCAACCGAAATCGGCTTGTCCGCACTGTTTCGCTGTTCTTGTCGTAATCATAAACTTGACCTCTCTTTACACTAAATCAATGGTAAAGGTATGGACGCTGCATTGTTAGCCAGATATTCTGCCTGGTATGTTCAAATTTCCTGAATGAGAACGAGATGGCTAAAGAGAGAGCATTGACGCTTGAGGCGCTTCGCGTCATGGACGCGATTGACAGGCGCGGCAGTTTTGCCGCGGCGGCAGATGAACTGGGGCGCGTTCCGTCTGCGCTGAGCTACACCATGCAAAAGCTGGAAGAGGAGCTGGATGTTGTGCTCTTCGATCGCTCCGGTCATCGAACAAAATTCACCAACGTTGGGCGGATGCTGCTGGAGCGCGGCCGCGTATTGCTGGAAGCGGCGGATAAGCTGACGACCGATGCCGAAGCGCTGGCCCGCGGCTGGGAAACCCATCTGACGTTAGTGACCGAAGCGCTGGTGCCCACCGAAGCGCTGTTTCCGCTGGTGGACAGACTGGCCGCGAAAGCCAATACCCAGCTGTCGATCATCACCGAGGTGCTGGCCGGGGCGTGGGAGCGTCTTGAGACGGGCAGGGCGGATATCGTGATTGCGCCAGACATGCATTTCCGCTCATCGTCAGAAATCAATTCGCGCAAGCTCTACAGCGTGATGAACGTCTACGTCGCCGCGCCGGATCACCCTATCCATCAGGAGCCGGAGCCGCTCTCTGAGGTCACGCGCGTGAAATACCGCGGCGTGGCGGTCGCGGATACCGCCCGAGAGCGCCCGGTGTTAACGGTACAGTTGCTGGATAAACAGCCGCGACTGACGGTAACGTCGCTGGAAGATAAGCGACAGGCGCTCCTGGCGGGGCTGGGCGTGGCGACTATGCCTTACCCGTTTGTCGAAAAGGACATTGCAGAAGGGCGGTTGCGCGTCGTCAGCCCGGAATACACCAGCGAAGTGGATATCATTATGGCGTGGCGTCGCGACAGCATGGGCGAAGCCAAATCGTGGTGTTTGCGTGAAATTCCCAAGCTCTTTGCCCACCACAACAAATAAGCGTAGGCCCGGTAAGCGTAGGCGCCACCGGGCACAATTTACGCGCTTGCCTTAGGATCCGGACCAAAGCGGTTTTCGCCCGGCGTTCCGCTCTGACAGTTGAAAATCAAAATCACGATCCAGCCGATAAGCGGGATCAACAGCAACAGCAGCCACCACGCCGAACGATCGGTGTCGTGGAGACGACGAAACAGTACGGCCCATGAAGGCAGCAGAACTAACACACCATAAATGGTGGTGAGAATGCCTTCACCCCCCTCGCGTTCCCAGCCGAGGATCTTGTCCACAATGCCCAGCACCATAACCAGGACGAAGTTCACCAGAACGAACATCCAGTACTCTTTACGGCGGGCACGGCCACCAAAACCAAAATAGTTGCGCAGTACCTTTAAATACCAGTCCATTTTTCCTTGCCTCTTAATCAGTCAATCACTTGTTTTCTAAGCGATCGAGGTAAGGATAGATGTATGCTGTGAATTAAAAAAGGGAATCAATTGATTCCCTAAATAATTATCCGAAACGCACGTCGCGCCCGTGCGGTTCATCCAGGTCCTGCCACGGGCCAATGGAGATAATGCCCGTTGGGTTGATGGTCTTATGACTGCGGAAATAATGGGTGCGAATATGGTCAAAATTGACCGTCTCCGCAATCCCCGGCATCTGATAGATGTCGCGCAGGAAACCGTGCAGGTTCAGATAATCGCTGATGCGATGCTTGTCGCACTTGAAGTGGGTGACATACACCGGATCGAAGCGGATCAGCGTCGTCCACAGGCGGATGTCTGCTTCAGTGAGGCGATCGCCCGTTAAATAACGATGCTGGCCGAGGATCTGCTCCAGGCGCTCCAGGGATCCAAACACGTTGCCGACCGCTTCGTCGTACGCTTCCTGACTGGTGGCAAAGCCCGCTTTATAGACGCCGTTGTTGACGTTGTCGTAGATCCAGCCGTTCAGCTCGTCAATTTTCTCGCGCAACTCAACCGGGTAGTAATCCCCGGCGCGGGCGCCGTGCGCGTCAAACGCGGTATTGAACATGCGAATGATTTCAGCGGATTCATTGCTGACGATCGTCTGGTTTTTCTTGTCCCACAGCACCGGCACCGTTACGCGTCCGGTGTAGTGCGGATCGGCGCGCAGATAGAGCTGATACAGGAAATCGTGATGATAAAGCTCATCACCCGTCGCGGCAGGGAAGTCACTGTCGAACGTCCAGCCGTTTTCCAGCATCAGCGGGTTGACCACCGAAACCGGAATTAACGATTCGAGGCCTTTAAGCTTGCGTACAATCAGCGTGCGGTGCGCCCACGGACAGGCGAGAGAAACATACAGATGATAACGATCTTTCTCCGCCGCAAAGCCCCCTTCGCCACTCGGGCCGGGTGCGCCGTCGGCGGTCAGCCAGTTACGGAAGGCCGAAACAGAGCGCTTAAAGCGTCCACCGGTGGATTTGGTGTCATACCAGACATCCTGCCAGACGCCGTCTACGAGTTGTCCCATTTTTTTCTCCTCCGTCAGATAGCAAAAGCGAGGAGATGTCTCCTCGCTTTGAATGTAATCAGTATAGCGTGCTTACCACTTCTTATTCAGAAGACGGTCGATGCTGTAGGCGCCCGGGCCCGTGATAGCCAGCAGCAGGAAGCCACCCGCGATGGTCAGGTTTTTCATGAACATCAGGGAGTTCACGCCTTCCGCAAAGTTGCTGTGGAAGATGAACGCGGTCAGCAGGGTAAAGCCTGCGGTGAACAGCGCCGTGGTGCGTGTCAGGAAACCGAACAGCACTGCCAGGCCGCCGCCGAACTCAAGCAGAATGGTCAGTGGCAGCAGGAACCCCGGCACGCCCATCGCTTCCATATACTGCTGAGTGCCCGCATAGCCGGTAATTTTGCCCCAGCCTGCGGTGATGAACAGAATTGGCATCAGAATACGCGCTACCAGTACACCAACATCTTCTAATTTTTTCATTTTACTCTCCAGGAAACCACATCAGCGGCTAAACGTTATTTGCTTGCAAATTCGGGTAGATACCGCGTCTTTGCTGTCGATGGAGAGGAGTGTAAACGGGGCGGATGGCAATTGTTAGCAAGGAAAACTGTTAATCTTCTTCAAAGATATTGAGTAAGGGAGCGTGCGGGCTGGTGCCCTCACCCCATCCCTCTCCCACAGGGAGAGGGGGCAAAAACAAAAAACGGTAACCAGGGTTACCGTTTTGCTTTTTTCACCGCAACTGCTGCTGTCGCAGCGTGGTTTTCACCAGACGCCAGGCGCTCCAGGCGCCAAAGCCGCGACGTGCCCAGCGGATCAGCATGTTAGGATGCCGAACCGACCAGATCGCCATCACGCTGCTGCCGACCAGCGCCCATGAACGCAGGCTCAGGACCGTGTTCCAGCCGCGGTCAAACCGATGCGTGGCTTCAACCCAGTCGCGACGGCTGGCAGACAGATCCAGTCGCTGCTGCTGGATTTGGCTCAACAGATACGCTTTCCGCTTTTGACGTTCGGCTTTGTCGCTCACGACTTATCATCCTCCAGCAGGGCGCGGTCGTTGGCCAGCTCCTGGCGCGTATGACGCAGGAAGGTCGACGTGCGCGCTTTATGCAGGGTCCAGATACCGCCTATCAGCGCCGTCACCAGCAGAACCACGGTAGTCGCAATCATCGCGTTCAGACGATACTGTGGATCGATAGCCCAGATGATTAACACCATCAGGCTCATCAGACCAAACGCGGCAAAGAGCATCGTAAGCCCAAGCATGAGCAGCATCTGGAAGAGGTTGGCTTTCTCCTCTTCCAGCTCCACTACCGCAAGCCGGACGCGCGTTTCGGCAATCCCGACCAGCGTCGTAAGAATACGCTGGCCAATGCCGAGGACGTTTTTAGCAGGCCCTTGTGCGTGACGTGGATCTTCCATAATCAACGACGCGTCAGCAGGACACCCAGCACCACACCCACTGCGGCGCCAATACCCACACCCGTCCATGGATTATCACGTACATATTCGTCTGCGCGCGCAGCCGCTTCGCGGGTCTGTTTCGCCAGTGCATCACCGGTTTCACCCAGACGGTAACGGCTCTCTTTCAGTGCCTGCTCCGCTTTGCTGCGCAGTTTGCTGACTTCTTCTTTCGATTTATCGGCAGAAGAGTTCAGCACTTCTTCCAGGGTGTCCGCCAGGGATTTCAGTTCAGCGCGCAGATTTTCTGAAGTTGTATCTTTTGACATGATTCTCTCCTGTTGAGATTTCCGTTAACTCAATAATCGCGAGCTTCCAGCGCTTTCAGTTCGTCCTGCGCCTCTTGCAACTTCCTCTCGCGCTTGGCAATTTTTTCCGCATCACCTTTCTCTTTCGCTTCTTGCAGGTCTTGACGGCGCTCGGCTATCTCGTCCTTCTGTTCAGCGATTTTTTCCTGATGATCGGCACGCAGCTTGCTGTCCGTACAGTTGTCTTTCACTTCGCGCAACGCTTTTTTCAGTCCGTCGATCCGGTGCTGATTGTTATGCTTTTCGGCATAACTGATTTCGCGTTGGATATCCTGTTCTTTCTCCTGACAAAGAGACATAGCGAAGGAAGCTGTGCTTAAAGAAAAAAGGGCCAGAGCTAGGGTGATGCGGTATTTCATTATAGAAACCTTCCATTGTGTTACGGCGTAAGCCGTGTTCCAGAACTAAGCGGAGAACATCTGAGGGGTGCTCCGCGTACTTAAGCATAGTAAGTAAACGGGAGTTTCACCAAAGTAGGTGAAAATATTCGGAATATTAGTCGTTAACCAAATCGATGCGACGTGTCGCGTAACCGTGACATCCAGGAGGCGACGTGGCTGTCATCATCCTGTTGCGCAATGATGTAACCCTGCGGCAGCGTGCGGTCCAGCACGGCTTTCGCCGCGGCGCTTTGCGCACTGGAGTCAAATTTTATCAGCAGCACATCGTCTTGCGGCGTGATGCTCTTAAAGCGAATCCCGTTTGCGTCGAGATGATGCCAGATGGAAAAACCATCCGGCACGCTGGTTCCCTGGCTCACAGGACGGATAGCCAGCGTCGACTCCTGATGCTGTAGCGCAGACCACAGCAGGATAAGAGCGCTGAACATCATCAGCGCGACGATGGCGTAAGAGAAGCGGCGCAGCGCGAGCGGGGAGATAACCATCGTTAACCCCTGGCCCCGTATTTCTTCTTCCACAGTACGACCAGGGACCCGACCAGGCCAAACACCAGCAGAACGACGGGCAGCAGCATCAGGCAAGACATCAGTTGGTCTTCGTATTTCATAAAGACCGGCGTTTTACCCAGCGCGTAGCCGAGCGTGGTCAGGATCAGCACCCACAGCAAGCCGCTCATCCAGTTAAAGAACTGGAAGCGCGTGCTGCTCAGGCCGGACAGGCCCGCAATGGTGGGCAGTAGGGTGCGTACGAATGCGATAAAGCGGCCAATCAGCAAGGCGGAAAGCCCATGCTTATGGAAAAGGTGGTGCGCTCGCTGGTGGTAATGGGCCGGAAGGTGCGAAAGCCAGTTCTGAACGATTCGCGTGTTACCCAGCCATCGCCCCTGAATGTAACTCACCCAGCAGCCCAGGCTGGCGGCAATGGTTAAAAGCAGGACCGTTTGCGGGAAAGCCATCGCCCCTTTTGCACAAAGCACCCCGACCAGCACCAGCAGGCTGTCGCCCGGTAAAAAGGCAGCAGGCAGCAGACCGTTCTCAAGGAACAGGATCATAAATAATACAAAGTAGAGCATGCCAATCATGGACGGGTTGGCCAGCGTTTCGAAATCCTGAGCCCAGAGGGCGTTCAGTAGTTGGGTCAAAAGTTCCATTCAGTGTTCCTGGAAATCGGTTAACGTCACGCCTGTAATTCGGGAAATACAGCACGGCGACATTGTTATGATTTCATTATGGTCGCTCGCGGACACATTGATGTGTGGCCAACACTGTTCTCTGTTAATTGGCTGGTTAGCAAGCACTAACTTACAAAATAACGAAGTGAATCCAATTGTAACAAAGCCCGACGTTCTGCGTCACAGAATTTGAGGGGAAACACGATTTTGGCGTAAGCCACGGAGGGGAGCGAGAAATTTTACAAAGGCTGACACTATAGAGGTTTTCTTACCCTGTCTGGCCGGAAGGCGCGGCGGTGCGCCTGCCAGCAGTTCGGGGCGTTATTTTGCGAGATTGGTCGCGGTATCGAGGTGAACGACCGGATTATCGGCAAAAAGATAGCGGTCAGCGTTAAATTCAAAGTCATCACTTGTTTCATTAAACAGCATCTGTTTGGTGTTCTCCAGATGCTGCCACATTGCCAGTTTCGCCGCATGCGGATCTTTACGAATCAGGGCCTTAAGAATCTGGTCGTGATCGTCACACCAGTTATCTACCGTGCGGGAATCAATATGATCGTGCAATTTCTTCCAGTACGGGTTGTGAACGCGCTGAGTCCACATTTTTTCAACGATTGCCGCCAGCGCCGTGTTCTGAGTCGCAAGGGCGACCTGGACGTGGAATTGCAGGTCCCATTCAGAATCGCGGAAACATTTTTCTTTACGCGCGTGATCCTGGATTTCCATCAGCTTCATGATGTCCTGCTTGGTCACCTGCGTCGCAGCAAATTCCGCAATGTTGCTTTCAATCAGCTGGCGAGCCTGGAGAAGCTCAAACGGACCGTAGCTGGCAAACTCCAGACTTTCGTCCGGGGTGGGGGAGTGTTTCGCCTGGCTGGAAATCACATGAATGCCGGAACCTTTGCGTACCTCAACATACCCTTCCACTTCCAGCATGATGATGGCTTCGCGGACCACCGTGCGGCTGACGCTTTTTTCATCCGCAATGAAACGCTCAGCGGGAAGTTTATCACCGACAAGATAGACCCCTTGCTCGATGCGATCTTTCAGCTCGGCGGCAAGTTGTTGATATAAACGACGTGATTCGGTGATTTCCATATGCGCTCCAGGCAGGGTACGGCGAATGATTTGTTATACCACTTTTGCGTGCCAGTCTCCAGATTTCGCCATCAAAAAAGCCGCCCGGAGGCGGCTTTTGCGTCGTTCTTGCCGGGTGGCGCTACGCTTACCCGACCTACTATTTTATTGGATTTTGTAGGCCGGGTAAGGCGGAGCCGCCACCCGGCACAACAACGCTAACTCTGCGTCGCCGGTCCCCCGAGGGACTCTTTCGCAAGTTCATCTGCGGATTTGCTTTTCAGCACCGTCCAGATAACCACCGCACCCAACAGGTCGAAGACAGCCAGTACCGCGAACAGTGGGCTGAAACCAATCGTATCCGCCAGCGCGCCGACCACCAGCGCAAACAGTGTACTTGCGGTCCAGGCGGCCATCCCGGTCAGGCCGTTGGCGGTGGCGACTTCGTTACGACCAAACACGTCGGACGAGAGCGTAATCAGCGCACCGGACAGAGACTGGTGAGCAAAGCCCCCGATACACAGCAGGGCGATAGCCACGTAAGGGCTGGTGAACAGGCCGATCATACCCGGGCCGATCATCAGCAGGGCGCCCATGGTGACCACCATCTTACGGGACACAATCAGGTTCACGCCAAACCAGCGCTGGAACAGCGGTGGCAGGTAGCCGCCGACGATACAGCCCAGGTCTGCAAACAGCATTGGCATCCAGGCGAACATCGCGATCTCTTTCAGGTTAAAGCCGTAAACTTTAAACATGAACAGTGGGATCCAGGCGTTAAACGTACCCCAGGCCGGTTCTGCCAGGAAGCGTGGCAGGGCGATACCCCAGAACTGACGGGTGCCCAGGATCTGCCAGACGGACATCTTTTTGCCGTTGTCGGTCTGATGCTGGGATTCCTGACCATTAATAATGTAGTCACGTTCTTCGTCAGACAGCTTTTTCTGGTCGCGCGGGTGTTTATAGAAAATCAGCCACGCCATGGCCCAGGCAAAGCTCAGCACACCGGAGATGATGAACGCCATCTGCCAGCTGTGCATCACAATCGCCCACACCACCAGTGGCGGAGCAATCATCGCCCCGATGGAGGAGCCCACGTTGAAGTAACCGACAGCGATAGAACGCTCTTTTGCCGGGAACCATTCAGAGCTGGCTTTCAGACCCGCGGGGATCATCGCCGCTTCGGCAGCACCTACCGCACCACGCGCCAGCGCCAGTCCGCCCCAGCTGCCGGCCAGCGCGGTCGCCCCACAGAAGACGGCCCAGGCTACAGCGAAGAAGGCATAACCAATTTTTGTACCCAGAATATCAAGAACATAACCTGCAACAGGCTGCATTACGGTGTAAGCGGCAGAGTAAGCCGCAATGATGTAAGAGTATTGCTGCGTGGAGATATGTAACTCTTCCATCAACGTTGGCGCCGCTGCTGCCACGGTGTTACGTGTCAGGTAGCCCAGCACGGTGCCGAGCGTCACCAGTGCGATCATGTACCAACGTAACCCTTTAATTTTACGCATGTAAAACCTCATCGTTATGTTATTTCCGTGTCGGGACACGGCAACAACTCAACCGTTGCCGGGAGCTGTTCTGTAACGGGAGGGGCGTAACCGGGAACCTGTCCCGGAACGGCCCGAACCTTGCCATTAGTAATCGTGCTAAGTCGGCTTCCGTACCGTTAAATCCGATGTATCAAACACCGGTAATGCATTCCGTCGGCTTATAGTTTGCGACGGCGAAAAGATAACTTGTCATACAACTTTAAAAGGTGAGTGACATCACAAAAGTGTGAATCTTTGTAGGGACATTATGCGGCACGCGCAAAGCCAGAACTGGCGCGGCCTGAGAGAGGGTTTACCTATTTGAGGGTAATTTATTGGTCGACGTTTATTGATCTAACTCACGAAAAAAACGTCGGACTCTGGAAATTGGTGTGATAACTTTGCAGCATCTGAACATAAGCTTTCTGACGCTCCCGTAATGAGGAAGACGATAATGACACCGTTTATGACCGACGATTTTCTGTTAGATACCGAATTTGCTCGCCGCCTGTACCACGACTACGCAAAAGACCAGCCGATTTTCGACTACCACTGCCATTTACCGCCGCAGCAGGTTGCCGAAAATTACCGTTTCAAAAACCTGTATGATATCTGGCTGAAGGGTGACCACTATAAGTGGCGCGCAATGCGCACCAACGGCGTGGCCGAGCGCCTGTGTACCGGCGACGCGACTGATCGCGAGAAGTTTGACGCCTGGGCCGCTACTGTTCCCCACACCATCGGTAACCCGTTATACCACTGGACTCACCTTGAACTGCGTCGTCCGTTTGGTATCACCGGCAAGCTGCTCTCTCCCGCCACGGCGGATGAAATCTGGGATCAGTGCAACGACCTGCTGGCGCAGGATAGCTTCTCGGCGCGCGGCATCATGAAGCAGATGAACGTGAAGATGGTGGGCACCACCGACGATCCGGTCGACACTCTGGAGCACCACGCGGTTGTCGCGAAGGACAGCACGTTTGACATCAAAGTGCTGCCAAGCTGGCGCCCGGATAAAGCCTTCAACATCGAGCTGCCGACCTTTAACGACTACATGGCGAAGCTGGCGGAAGTGTCTGACACCGATATCCGTCGCTTTGGCGATCTGCAAACCGCGCTGACCAAACGTCTGGATCACTTTGCCGCACACGGCTGTAAAGTGTCTGACCACGCGCTGGACGTAGTGCTGTTCGCGGAATCCAGCGAAGCTGAGCTGGACAGCATTCTGGCGCGTCGTCTCTCCGGCGAAGCCCTGAGTGAGCACGAAGTGGCGCAGTTTAAAACGGCGGTACTGGTATTCCTCGGTGCGGAATATGCCCGCCGCGGCTGGGTTCAGCAGTATCACATCGGCGCGCTGCGTAATAACAACCAGCGTCAGTTCAAACTGCTGGGCGCGGACGTGGGCTTTGACTCCATCAACGACCGTCCGATGGCGGAAGAGCTGTCAAAACTGCTGAGCAAACAGAACGAGCAAAACCTGCTGCCAAAAACCATCCTTTACTGCCTGAACCCACGCGATAACGAAGTGCTGGGCACCATGATCGGCAACTTCCAGGGCGAAGGGATGCCGGGCAAGATGCAGTTCGGTTCCGGCTGGTGGTTTAACGATCAGAAAGACGGCATGGAGCGTCAGATGACGCAGCTGGCGCAGCTCGGCCTGTTGAGCCGCTTCGTTGGCATGCTGACCGACAGCCGCAGTTTCCTCTCCTATACCCGCCATGAATATTTCCGCCGCATTCTGTGCCAGATGATTGGCCGCTGGGTGCACGCGGGCGAAGCGCCAGCGGATATCCAGCTGCTGGGCGAAATGGTGAGAAACATCTGCTTTAACAATGCGCGTGACTACTTCGCCATTGAACTGAACTAAGGCCGTTTGAGGTTGATATGCAATACATCAAAATCCATTCGCTGGATAACGTTGCCGTCGCGCTGGCCGATTTAGCCGAAGGGACGGAAGTGACCTTCGACAACCAGTCGGTGACGTTACGCCAGGCCATTGGACGTGGACATAAGTTTGCCCTGATCCCCATCGCGAAAGGGGAGAACGTGGTGAAGTACGGTTTGCCCATCGGTCATGCGCTGGCGGATATTGCGCCGGGTGAATACATTCATTCCCACAATACCCGCACCAATCTCAGCGATCTGGACGAGTACAGCTATCAACCTGACTTCCAGGCAGAAGAAGGACAGGCGGCCGATCGTGAGGTGCAGATCTACCGCCGCGCCAGCGGCGAGGTGGGGATCCGCAATGAACTGTGGATCCTCCCGACCGTCGGCTGCGTGAACGGGATCGCGCGTCAAATTCAGACGCGTTTCCTGAAAGAGACTAACAATGCTGAAGGCACCGACGGCGTGCATCTGTTCAGCCACACCTATGGTTGTTCCCAGCTGGGCGACGACCACATCAATACCCGCACCATGCTGCAAAATATGGTGCGCCACCCGAACGCGGGGGCGGTGCTGGTGATTGGCCTCGGCTGTGAAAACAATCAGGTTGACGCCTTCCGCGATACGCTGGGCGAGTTCGATCCTGAGCGCGTGCACTTTATGGTGTGTCAGCACCAGGACGACGAAGTGGAAGCGGGCGTTGAACAACTGCACCAGCTGTACGAGGTGATGCGTCACGACAAGCGCGAGCCGGGCAAGCTGAGCGAACTGAAGTTTGGCCTGGAGTGCGGCGGGTCTGACGGGCTTTCCGGCATTACCGCTAACCCGATGCTGGGCCGCTTCTCGGATTACGTGATTGCCAACGGCGGCACCACGGTGCTGACCGAAGTGCCGGAGATGTTCGGCGCAGAGCGCATTCTGATGAGCCACTGTCGCGACGAAGAGACGTTTGAGAAGACCGTCACCATGGTGAACGACTTCAAACAGTACTTCATTGCCCACAATCTGCCGATTTACGAGAACCCGTCGCCGGGGAACAAGGCGGGCGGAATCACCACGCTGGAGGAGAAATCCCTCGGCTGCACCCAGAAAGCGGGCGCGAGCCAGGTGGTTGACGTTCTGCGCTACGGCGAGCGCCTGAAAACGCACGGTCTGAACCTGCTGAGCGCGCCCGGTAACGATGCGGTCGCCACCAGCGCGCTGGCGGGAGCCGGCTGCCATATGGTGCTGTTCAGTACCGGACGCGGTACGCCGTACGGCGGATTTGTGCCAACGGTGAAAATCGCCACTAACAGCGAACTGGCGGCGAAGAAAAAGCACTGGATCGACTTTGACGCGGGCCAGCTGATCCACGGCAAAGCGATGCCGCAGCTGCTGAGCGAATTCGTGGACACGATTGTGGAGTTTGCCAGCGGCAGGCAGACCTGCAACGAGAAGAACGACTTCCGCGAGCTGGCGATCTTTAAGAGTGGTGTGACGCTTTAAGTCGGGTGCGGGCTGGTGCCCTCACCCCGGCCCTCTCCCACAGGGAGAGGGTGCAAACACTAAAAACGGCAACACATGTTGCCGTTTTGCATTTACCTTGTAGGCCCGGTAAGGCGTAGCCGCCACCGGGCTTTTCTTTTTAACTGCGTAGGGCGTTCTTCGCTAAACGCGCGTCTTCCGCCTGACAGGCTGCGGCGGTAAACAGCACGTCGGTAGAGGAGTTCAGCGCAGTCTCGCAGGAATCCTGCAATACGCCGATAATGAAGCCGACCGCGACAACCTGCATGGCAATCTCGTTCGGGATACCGAACATGTTACAGGCCAGCGGGATCAGCAGCAGCGATCCGCCCGCCACGCCGGATGCGCCACAGGCACACAGTGATGCAACGACGCTCAGCAGCAGCGCGGTTGGCAGATCCACCGGAATACCCAGCGTATGCACTGCCGCCAGGGTCAGCACGGTGATGGTGATCGCCGCACCCGCCATGTTCACGGTCGCACCCAGCGGGATCGACACGGAATAGGTATCGCGATCCAGGTTCAGCTTCTCCGCCAGCGCCATGTTGACCGGAATGTTTGCCGCCGAGCTGCGGGTAAAGAAGGCATACACGCCGCTCTCGCGCAGGCAAGTCAGCACCAGCGGATACGGGTTGCGGCGGATCTGCCAGAACACCAGCAGTGGGTTGATCACCAGCGCCACCAGCAGCATACAGCCGACCAGGACGACCAGCAGCTGCGCGTAGCCCCACAGTGCGTCGAAACCGGTAGTGGCCAGCGTCGAAGAAACCAGACCAAAGATACCGACTGGTGCAAAGCGAATCACCAGCTTCACCATGAAGGTCACGGCATTGGACAAATCGTTGACCAGGTTTTTCGTGGTCTCGTTGCCATGACGCAGCGCGAAGCCCAGACCAATCGCCCAGACCAGGATGCCAATGTAGTTTCCGCTCATCAGTGCGGTGATGGGGTTAGAGACCATGCTCATCAGCAGGCCGCGAAGGACTTCCACAATCCCGGACGGCGGGGTGATATCACCGGCCGCGCTGGTCAGGTGCAGCGTAGACGGGAACAGGAAGCTAAACACAACGGCCGTTAAGGCAGCAGAGAAGGTTCCCAGCAGATACAGGAACAGAATAGGGCGAATGTTGGTTTTTTGTCCGTGCTGGTGGTTGGCAATCGACGCCATCACCAGCATCAGCACCAGTACCGGGGCGACGGCCTTCAGGGCGCCCACAAACAGCGTCCCGAGCAGTCCCGTGGCCTCCGCGGCAGGTTTCGACACCATGGCCAGCAGAATACCCAGTACCAACCCGACCAGAATTTGTTTTACAAGACTGCCCTGCGCCAGGCGCGCGAACAGACCGCGTGATTGTGTGCTCATACGTTATTCCTGAGTGAAATTGCGTTCCATCCTGGATGTGCTCTAAGTCACATTTATTTCCGGATGTAAGTAAATGTTTGCCTGGTCGAGTATAGGGAATACGTGAAAGGAGGGAAGCGTAAAATGCTGGATTTTACGTGTTGCGTCATGTTTTTTAACTATTGGTTAACGAAAGCGCCGGGTAGCGCTACGCTTACCCGGCCTGCATTGCATTTCCCCCTCTCCCTGTGGGAGAGGGGTGGGGTGAGGGCATCAGCCCGCACCGAACGTTGCACTAAACCTGCTGCTTCTTATCGTGCTGGCGGTTAACCCAGGTATTGATAATCAGCGTCACCAGCAGAATGCCAAACACCACGCCGAGCGAAATGGCGATCGGGATATGGTAGAAATCGACGATCAGCATCTTGATACCGATAAACACCAGAATCACCGACAGGCCGTACTTCAGCATTGAGAAGCGCTCTGCCGCGCCTGCCAGCAGGAAGTACATCGCACGCAGGCCGAGGATGGCGAACAGATTCGAGGTCAGAACGATGAACGGGTCGGTGGTAACTGCGAAGATAGCCGGGATACTGTCCACCGCGAAAATCACGTCGCTCAGCTCGACCAGAATCAGCACCAGCAGCAGCGGGGTGGCGAACAGCAGGCCGTTCTTACGTACGAAGAAATGCTCGCTCTCGATCTTGTCCGTCATGCGCAGATGACCCCGGAACCACTTCACCAACGGCTTATCACCGATACCGGTATCGTCTTCTTTCGCCAGCGCCATTTTGACCCCGGTGAACAGCAGGAACGCACCAAATACATACAACAGCCATTCGAACTGGGTAATCAGCCAGCTACCGGCGAAGATCATGATGGTACGCAGGACAATAGCGCCCAGAACGCCGTACACCAGCACGCGGCGTTGCAGAGCCGCAGGCACGGCGAAGTAACTGAACAGCATCAGCCAGACGAAGACGTTATCAACCGCCAGTGCTTTTTCAATCAGATAGCCGGTGAGGAAGGCGAGTGCCTGAGGATCGGCCACCGCGCGGCCTTCGGTTGAGGCCAGATACCACCAGAAGGCGGCGCAGAAAAGAAGTGAGAGGGTAACCCATACCAGCGACCAGACGGCGGCTTGCTTGACGCTCATGCCGTGTTCGCCGCGACGACCCTGCAAAAAGAGGTCGATCGCCAGCATGATGAGCACGACAACCGCGAATCCGCCCCACAGCATTGGAGTGCCGACAGAATGCATACTATTTTCCTTACACATAAAAAACAAAAACGGCTATGGTCAGAAGACGATAGCCGTTAGCTTTTTATGCATAGACCTCGCCTTCCGGCAAGGTCTCACTTACAACCTCGAAGGTTGCCCGGCGACCGGATGCGGTTTTGCACGCATCGTAATGACGATCCACCGGCGAAGAAGTTACTCCCCTTTGCAGGTAACAAATTATGTCAGACCATCGGTTTCGTCAATGGTCTGCACGATTTCATTACACAGCTTTACGCGACGGCTTCCACATTCACGCCGTCTGCGGGGAAAATCACGCCAGTCTGTCGGCGGATCTCCGTTTGCAGCTTCGCCGTGGTGCGGCTGATTGCCAGCCCCGGGTGGTTCACTTCGTTGTCTTCTACCAGACGGGCGAAGACCTCTGCCTCATAGAGCATAGTGTTAATATGCTGAGGCTGCGTCAGCTCCTGCGCTTTGCCGCCGCGGGGAACGATGCTTAGCTTCTGGCATTCGGAGATTTTTTCGATCACCAGCGAGCCGTCTTCGCCCTGAATTTCGCTTGGCAGTACGGAGTCACTGACCTTCGAGTGCTGCAACGTCACGCTGAAATCACCGTAGTCCAGCACCACAACGCCATGTGCATCCACGCCGCTCTCCAGCAGGCTGGCGGTGGCCGTTACGCCGTGCGGTTCACCCCACAGGGCGACCGCAGAGGCCAGGCAGTAAAAACCGATATCCATAATCGAGCCATTCGGGAAGGCCGGGTTAAAGGTGTTCGGGTTTTCGCCGTCCAGGTAGCGCTGGTAGCGCGAGGAATACTGGCAGTAGTTGATAAAGGCTTTACGCACTTTGCCAATTTTCGGCAGGGACTGCTGCAACAGCAGGAAGTTCGGCAGGCTGGCGGTTTTGAACGCTTCAAACAGCACCACCTGGTTTTCCCGGGCAAGCGCAATGGCGGCTTCCACTTCCTCAATATTCGAGGCCAGCGGCTTCTCGCAAATCACGTGTTTTTTGTGGCTGAGGAACAGCTTCGTTTGCGGGAAATGCAGAGAATTCGGGCTGGCAATATAGACCGCGTCAATGGCGTCGCTTTGCGCCATCTCATCGAGCGAGGTGAACAGATGTTCAACCAGGTAGTCATTCGCAAAACTCTGCGCCTGCTCAAGGCTGCGGGAATAGACTGCGGTGAGCTTATATTTGCCGGTTTCGTGGGCGGCGTCGACGAACTGGCGCGTGATCCAGTTCGTACCGATGACTGCGAAACGTATCATAAACGTTTACGTACTCCGTAGCAGGGAACTTAAAACCACTGTAGCACGTCATCATGACATTTCGCGTGCGCTACTGCGCATTACTCTTTAACGATAAATGCGTCAGCCACAAACGGGTATCAAACTCCAGCTGGTGGTACTGTGGCTCCATGTGGCAGCACAGGGAATAGAAGGCTTTGTCGTGCTCTTTCTCTTTCAGGTGCGCCAGCTCGTGCACCACGATCATCCGCAGAAAGGCTTCCGGCGCATTGCGAAAGACGGTCGCGACGCGGATCTCCGCTTTAGCCTTCAGCTTGCCGCCCTGCACGCGGGAGATGGCGGTATGCAGGCCGAGCGCGTTTTTCAGCACATGGATCTTATTGTCGTACATCACCTTGTTGATCGGCGGGGCGCTCTTAAGATACTGGTTTTTCAGATCCTGCGTATACTGCCAGAGGGCTTTGTCAGTCGCGAAATCATGCGTGCCCGGGTAGCGTTTTTCCAGCACCGCACCGAGCTTTCCCGCGGCAATCAGGTCACGAACCTGGGAAAGTAAATGCTCCGGATAGCCCTGGAGATAAGTCAGCTGGTTCATCAAAACCCCAAAATAGTGTGAAAACGGGTATACTCACGCACCCTTTTCAGGGATACGCCAAATTTTACCATTCAGGAGGGCCGATGAGCCACTTAGACAACGGTTTCCGTTCACTCAACCTTAAACGTTTCCCGGAAACGGACGACGTGAACCCGCTTCAGGCGTGGGAAGCGGCGGATGAATATCTGCTGCAACAGTTGGATGAGACTGAAATCAGCGGCCCGGTTCTGATCCTGAATGACGCGTTTGGCGCGCTGGCCTGCGCGCTGGCGGAACATGCGCCTTACAGTATCGGCGATTCTTACTTAAGCGAACTGGCGACGCGTGAAAACCTGCGCCATAACGACATCGAAGAGTCCAGCGTGAAGTTCCTCGACAGCACCGCGGACTACCCGCAGGCGCCGGGCGTGGTGCTGATTAAGGTGCCAAAAACCATGGCGCTGCTGGAGCAGCAACTGCGCGCGCTGCGTAAAGTCGTCACGCCAGAAACCCGCATTATCGCGGGTGCCAAAGCGCGTGATATTCACACCTCGACGCTGGAGCTGTTCGAGAAGGTCCTCGGCCCGACCACCACGACGCTTGCCTGGAAAAAAGCACGCCTGATCAACTGCACCTTCAGCGCACCGGCGCTGGCCGACGCGCCAGAAACGCTGAGCTGGAAACTGGAAGGTACCGACTGGACCATCCACAACCACGCGAACGTCTTTTCCCGTACCGGTCTGGATATCGGGGCGCGTTTCTTTATGGAACATCTGCCGGAAAATCTTGAGGGTGAGATTGTCGACCTGGGCTGCGGCAATGGCGTGATTGGCCTGACGCTGCTGGCGAAGAACCCGGAGGCCAGCGTGGTGTTCAGCGACGAATCGCCAATGGCGGTGGCCTCCAGCCGTCTGAACGTGGAAACTAACCTGCCTGAAGCGCTGGATCGCTGCGAGTTTATGATCAATAACGCGCTGTCGGGCGTAGAGCCTTTCCGCTTCAACGCGGTATTCTGTAACCCGCCGTTCCACCAGAAGCACGCCCTGACGGATAACGTCGCGTGGGAGATGTTCCACCACGCGCGCCGCTGCCTGAAAATCAACGGCGAGCTGTACATCGTGGCGAACCGCCACCTGGACTACTTCCACAAGCTGAAGAAGATTTTCGGCAACTGCGTCACCATTGCCACCAATAACAAATTCGTGGTGCTGAAATCGGTGAAGCTGGGGCGTCGTCGCTAAATAACCAGTGCAAGCTGGGTGCCCTGCGCAATCGCCCGCCGCGCATCCAGCTCCATCGCCACGTCGCACCCGCCGATCAAATGCACCGTTTTACCCGCTTCGCGCAGCGGATCGGCCAGATCGCGCTTTGGCTCCTGTCCGGCGCACAAAATCACATGATCCACGCGCAGCAGCTGCGGTTCACTACCGATCAGCACATGCAGCCCGTCGTCGTCGATCTTCTGGTAGCTCACCGCCGGGATCATCTTCACCCCGCGCGAGAGCAGGGTGGCGCGGTGGATCCAGCCAGTGGTTTTGCCCAGCCCTTCACCCGGCTTGCTGGCCTTACGCTGGAGCATCACGATCTGACGCGGGCTTTTCGGCAGCTGCGGCCCTTCCGGGCGTAAACCGCCGGACTGACTGAGACTGGTATCAATGCCCCATTCCACGCAGAACTCAGCGATGTTCTGGCTGGTGGCTTCGCCCGGCTGGCTTAAATACATCGCGGTATCAAAACCGATCCCGCCGCAGCCGATAATCGCCACCTTCTCGCCAACCGGCGCTTTGTCGCGCAGCACGTCCAGATAGCTCAATACCTTCGGATGATCGATACCCTCGATCGCAGGGGTGCGCGGGGCGATCCCACTCGCGAGGATCACCTCGTCGAAACCGATCAGATCCGCCGCGCTGACAAACTGATTAAGCCGCAGCTCGACGCCCGTCAGCTCGATCATCCGGCGGTAGTAGCGCAGCGTTTCGTAGAACTCCTCTTTGCCGGGGATCTGTTTGGCGATATTAAACTGCCCGCCAATCTCCCCCTGCGCATCAAACAGCGTCACGCCGTGCCCGCGCGAGGCGGCATTGACCGCAAACGCCAGGCCCGCCGGGCCAGCGCCCACCACGGCCAGGCGTTTTTTATTGACCGTCGTAACCACCGGCATTTTGGTTTCATGGCAGGCGCGGGGGTTAACGAGGCAGGAGGTGACTTTGCCGACGAAGATCTGGTCCAGACACGCCTGGTTACAGCCGATGCAGGTGTTGATCTCATCCGCACGACCGCTTTGCGCTTTGGAGAGCAGTTCGGCATCCGCGAGGAACGGACGCGCCATCGAGACCATATCGGCGTCGCCGCGGGAGATCACATCGTCCGCCACCTGCGGGTCGTTAATGCGGTTCGTTGTTACCAGCGGAACGGAGACTTTGCCTTTCAGCTTGCGCGTTACCCAGCTGAACGCCGCACGCGGCACCGGCGTGGCGATGGTGGGGATGCGCGCTTCGTGCCAGCCAATCCCGGTGTTGATAATGGTGGCACCGGCGGCTTCAATTGCCTGCGCCAGCTGCACGGTTTCGTCGAAGGTGCCGCCGCCTTCCACCAGGTCGAGCATCGACAGGCGGAAGATGATAATAAAATCCGCACCCGCACGTTCACGCACCGCGCGCACCACCTCCACGGCAAAACGCATGCGGCGGGCATAGTCGCCACCCCATTCGTCGTCGCGCTGGTTGGTGCGTGCGGCGAGAAATTCGTTAATCAGATAGCCTTCAGAGCCCATCACCTCCACGCCGTCGTAGCCTGCTTCCCTTGCCAGCGCGGCGCAGCGGGCAAAATCGTCGATCAGCGCCAGGATCTCGTCGTGGCTAAGGGCGTGAGGAGTAAAGCGGTTAATCGGCGCCTGAATAGCCGAGGGGGCAACCAGGTTCGGTTGATAGCTGTAGCGCCCGGTATGCAGAATTTGCAGGGCGATTTTGCCGCCCTCGCGGTGGACCGCGTCGGTCACAATGCGGTGGTGCGACAGTTGTGACGCATCATTCAACACCGCGCCGCCCTCCATCGTCACCCCGGAAGGGGCAGGGGCTACGCCGCCGGTGACAATCAGCGCCACTCCGTGGCGCGCGCGTTCGGCATAGAAGGCTGCCAGACGTTCAGCCCCGTCCGGACGCTCCTCCAGCCCGGTGTGCATTGAGCCCATTAGCACGCGGTTTTTGAGGGTGGTGAACCCCAGATCGAGAGGGGCGAATAACGACGGGTAGCGGCTCATAGTCTCTTCCAGTGTAAAATTATTGTTATGTGGTCGGATGAGTTACTAATTTAGCCAGCGGGGAGTAAAAGGGAAAAGGGGAATGCGGTGAATGTGATGGGATTCAAATATTGGTGTGGCCTGATGCCCTCTCCCTAAGGGAGAGGGGACTTAATCTCCCTCTCCCTTAGGGAGAGGGCCGGGGTGAGGGGGATGCCCGCACCAGCCCCGGTGCCTGCCACATCGACGTGGTCAGCCCGCTGTCCACCAGCCCGAGCTGGTCGGCGTACACCGCCTGCCATTTCTGCATCATGCCGTCGTACAGTTCCCGGTGCTGCGGGTTTGGCGTGAACTCGCGGCTCCACTTCACCAGCCGCTCGCCCGTCGAAGCCATATCCGCAAACAGCCCCGCGCCAGCTCCTGCGGCAATGGCACAGCCGAGCGCCGTTGCCTCTTTAACTTCCGGCACGCGCACCGGCAGGCCGGTAACGTCGCTTAAAATCTGACTCCACAGGGCGCCTTTGGCCCCGCCGCCCGCAAACACCAGACTCTCAAACGTCACGCCGGAGAAGCGCGAAATCTGCGCCAGGTTGCAGGCCGAGACGATCGCCGCGTTCTCCTCCAGAGCGCGGAACAGCGTCGCTTTGTTGCACTTTTCCGGGTCGATGGAGAGGTTAATAAACGACGGCGCGGCGTGATACCACTGCTTAAAATGCATCGCGTCGGAGAAGATTGGCATCACGCCGTGGGAGCCCGCCGGGACGCGGCTCGCCATCTCTTCCAGCAGGGAATAGGTGTCCATCCCCATCCGCTCGGCAATCAGCTTTTCCTCGGCGCAAAAGGCGTCGCGGAACCAGCGCATGGTTAGCCCGGTAAAGAAGCTGATCGACTCCGCCTGTGCCATGCCGGGGATGACGTGCGGGTTTACGCGGATGTTCATCTCAGGATCGGTGCGCACCTGCGGCAGGTTAACCACCTGCTGCCAGAAGGTGCCGCCCAGCACCGCCGTTTGTCCGGCGCGGACCACGCCCAGCCCCAGACAGCCCAGCTGCACGTCGCCGCCGCCCATCACCACCGGCGTGCCTTCACGCAGGCCGCACTGCTGCGCGGCCTGTCTGGTTATCGCGCCCAGCACGGTGCCGGTCTCTTTCACCGGGGAAAGGATATCGGCGCGCAGCCCGGCCATGTCGAGCAGCGCCGGACGCCAGTCGCGGGAGAAGAGATCCAGCATACCGGTGGTGCCCGCATTGGACGGGTCGACCGCCAGCTCGCCGGAGAGCTTCGCCGCCAGCCAGTCGCTGATCATGGTGATAGTCGCAGCCTTGCGGTAAATATCCGGACGGTGGTGCGCCAGCCACAGCAGGCGCGGCATGGCGCTCAGCGCCAGCGTCTGGCCGGAGACCTCATACACTTCGGATTCAAACCGGTAGTCGTGGATCTCTTTGAGTTCAGCCACCTCGCGGCTGGCGCGGGCGTCGACGTTGGCGCAGGCCCAGATAGCCTCGCCGTTGCGGTCGTACAGCACAATCCCTTCGCGCATCGAGCAGCAGGCGACGGACTGAATATCCGCCGCGCTAAGCCGTGCGCGCTCCAGCGCCTGCTGAATACACCGGCAGGCCAGCCGCCAGTTGGTGTCGAGATCGAACTCCATCGACCCCGGCACGTTCTCCACGCTCAGGTGCTTCCACTCGGCCTGGCCAACGGCAATCTGGTTGCCCTGTAAATCGAAAATCACGGCGCGAACGCTGCCTGTCCCTGCATCTAACGCTAAAAGGTAACTCATGAGCTTGCCTCGCTGTTAGCGCAGGGCTGCTCTTATCCGGCCAGAGCCAGCACCGCGCGGGCTGTCGTCTCTTCCGTCACCAGGCCATTAATACGGCGACCTTTCAGTGCGGCATAAATCGCATCGGCTTTCTCTTCCCCTCCGGCCACGCCGACAATGGTGGGCAGCTGCGCCAGTTCATCGAGCGTGACGCCCAGTAATTCTTTGTGGATCTCCAGCTCCTCGACGCATTCCCCTTCGGCATTGAGGAAATAGCCGAGAATGTCGCCGACCGCGCCTTTGCGGGCGTACATCAGCTGTTCACCTTCGCTGATATAGCCGGAGCGCAGGATCGTTGCGTCGCGGCGCTGGTTTACCGAGCCAATCCCGACCACCGCCACGTCAGCCGCGGTGGCGGCGAGGATCACGTCCCGCACGCTGGTTTCGCGCTTTAAGATCCCGGCGACTTCAGCGGATGACACGCGAAGCGGGGCGGGGATCATGCTGACGCTACAGGCCGCATCCAGCTGGCCGATACCGGTCATATACGGCCCGACGCCGCCGGAAAGCGTCACCAGGCGGATCTGCTGCGAGCTGATAAAGCCGCTTAAGTGTTGCAGACTGCTCATGGTGGTTTCACCGAACCCCACCGCTAACAGCTGGCCGGGCTCCAGCACGCCCATCAGCGACTGCGCCGCGCCAATGCCCAGCCGCACGTTCATCGGCGGGGTATTCAGGGCAGGCATCACGCGCACCAGCTTCAGACCAAAGCGCTGCTGTAGCTCGGTTTCCAGCGCCAGGCAGCCCTCGTAGCGGGAGTTGATCTGCACGCGGATCACCCCGGACTGACGGCCTTTCTCCAGCAGGCGGGAGATTTTTAATCGCGGCAGCCCGAGCCGTTCGCCGATGTCGTTCTGGGTCAGCCCGTCGTGGTAGTAGCACCAGGCCACGCGCGCCACCAGCTCCTCTTCCGCCAGTGCCAGCCCGGCAAACCGTCCTTCTTCCGCAGTGCGTTTATCGCTCATAATTGAACTCTTATAAAAATTTAGATCATATGTTCGTGATGGCGCGACGTGAAAATGTGAGCCACGCGACAAAACAGATCATTTCGATCGATTCCGGTTTATCTAAATCTCAATCGATAAAATTGTGATCCCTGCACGGTTGTAAATATAGTTCACCGTCTACGCTTTTGAACATTATTAAATCTAAAAATCATTTGTTCAATAGCGGAGCGATGATGACACCACTTCTCGACGCGCGTGATATCAGCAAGCAGTTTTCAGGCGTACCGGTCTTAAAAGGCATTGATTTCACGCTGCTTGCGGGGCAGGTGCATGCGCTGATGGGCGGTAACGGCGCGGGAAAATCGACGCTGATGAAGATCATCGCCGGGGTAGAAACCCCGGATTGCGGTGAACTTTCGGTGGCGGGTGAGTCTTTTACACGGCTTACCCCGGCTCAGGCGCACAGGTTAGGCATTTATCTGGTGCCGCAGGAGCCGCTGCTGTTTCCCAACCTGACGGTGCGGGAAAACATCCTGTTTCGTCTGCCGCGAGAGCGCGATCGGGAAAATCGTCTGGCGGAAAAACTCCGGCAATTGCAGTGCCAGCTTAACCTCGACGCCACCGCCAGCACCCTCGAGGTGGCTGACCAGCAGATGGTGGAGATCCTGCGCGGGCTGATGCGCAACGCCAGAATTCTGATCCTCGATGAACCCACGGCCTCGCTGACGCCAGGTGAAACCGAACGGCTGTTTCGCCAGATCCGCGCCTTGCAGGATCTTGGCGTCGGGATTGTTTTTATCTCGCATAAGCTGCCGGAGATTCGGCAGCTGGCGAGTCACGTCTCGGTGATGCGCGACGGCGCCGTGGTGCTCAGCGGCGAAACCGCGCAGTTTGACGATAACGCCCTGATCGCCGCCATGACGCCGGTAAGCCGGGAGACCTCCCTGAGCGATACGCAAAAGCTGTGGCTGGCGCTGCCGGGCAACCGCCGCACCCAGCCGCAGGACTTTCCGGTGCTGCGGGTGGAGGATCTTACCGGGGAAGGGTTTATCGATCTCAGCCTTGAGATCTACGCCGGGGAGATCGTCGGCCTGGCCGGGTTGGTAGGCTCCGGGCGCACCGAGTTTGCCGAAACGCTCTATGGCCTGCGGCCTGTGCGCGGGGGGCGCGTCTGGCTGGAGAACCAGGAGATCACCACCGATCCGGTCAGTTCACGCCTGCAAAAAGGGCTGGTCTATCTGCCGGAAGACAGGCAGGTGTCCGGCCTGTTTCTCGACGCGCCGATCCGCTGGAACACCGTGGCGCTGAACGAGCCGTCGCTCTGGCAGCAGCGAAAGCGGGAGTCTGCGGTAGTGGAACGCTATCACCGGGCGCTGGGGATCAAGCTCAACCATGCGGATCAAACCGTGCGCACGCTCTCCGGCGGCAACCAGCAGAAGGTGCTGCTGGCACGCTGTCTGGAGGCCAACCCGCTGCTGCTGATCGTCGATGAACCGACGCGCGGCGTGGACGTCTCGGCGCGCGCCGATATTTATCAGCTGCTGAAAAGCGTGGCGGCGCAGAACGTGGCGGTGCTGATGATCTCAAGCGATCTCGATGAGTTTCCCGGCCTCGCGGATCGGGTGCTGGTAATGCATCAGGGCGTGCTCAGCGGCGAGCTGCCGCGCCACGCCGTCAGCCTCGACCGGATGATGGCGCTGGCGTTTGGAGGGCAATCATGAAGATCTTACTGAAAAACCGCGAGCTGAGCGCGTTTCTCGCCATTCTGGCGCTGTTCGCCGTGCTGGTGGCGCTGAACCCGTCGTACCTGAGCTTACAGACGCTGGGGATGATCTTCGCCAGCTCGCAGATCCTGATCCTGCTGGCTATCGGCGCGGCGCTGGTGATGCTGACCCGCAATATTGACGTCTCCGTCGGCTCCACGGTCGGGTTGTCCGCCATTGCCGTCGGCGTGGCGCTTAACAGCGGCTACAGCCTGCCCGTTTCCATTCTCTTCGCGCTGTCGATCGGCGCGCTGGCCGGGGCGTTCAACGGTTTTCTGGTGGTGGGCCTGCGCATTCCGGCGATTGTCGCCACCCTCGGCACGCTGGGGCTTTATCGCGGGGCGATGCTGCTCTGGACCGGCGGGAAGTGGATAGAAGGGCTGCCGCCGGGGCTGAAATCCCTCTCTGAGCCTGCCGCCGTCGGCATTTCGCCGCTCGGCATGCTGGTGTTGATTATCGCGGCCACCGGCGCGTGGACGCTGTCGCGCACCGCCTTTGGGCGGGATTTTTACGCCGTGGGGGATAACCTCACCGCCGCGCGCCAGCTGGGCGTGGCGGTGAACCGCACCCGCATGATCGCCTTTACCCTGAACGGCCTGCTGGCGGCCTGCGCCGGGATTGTGTTTGCCGCGCAGATAGGCTTTGTGCCCAACCAGACCGGCAGCGGGCTGGAGATGAAAGCCATCGCTGCCTGCGTGCTGGGGGGCATCTCGCTGCTGGGCGGCACCGGCACGCTGGTCGGTGCGTTCCTCGGCGCGTTCTTCCTCACCCAAATCGATACCGTGCTGGTGCTGTTCAGGCTCCCGGCGTGGTGGAACGACTTTATCGCCGGGCTGGTGCTGCTGGGCGTGCTGGTGCTCGACGGGCGTCTGCGTCAGGCACTGGCGCGGCATCAGCGGGCGCTGAAATACAGCCGTTTCCAGCCCGGTAACAAAGGGGGAAAGCACGTTACCCCGTTTCCCAAACGCAAAAAAGAGGTGGCGTAAATGAGGCTTAACTGGGAAAGCGCGCTGCTGATTTTACTGGTGCTGGAGATCCTGCTCTTCGGCGCCATCAACCCGCGCATGCTTGATATCAACATGCTGCTGTTCAGCACCAGCGACTTTATCTGCATTGGCATCGTGGCGCTGCCGCTTACGCTTGTAATTATCAGCGGCGGGATCGACATCTCCCTCGGCTCAACCATCGGCCTGTGCGCCATCGCGCTGGGGGTGATGATGCAGGCGGGGTGGCCCATGACGATCGCCGTTCCGCTGACGCTGCTGCTTGGCCTGCTGTGTGGGCTGGTGAATGCGGCGCTGATCCACTACACCGGCATTAGCCCTTTAGTCATTACCCTCGGCACGCTCTACCTCTACGGCGGCGGCGCGCTGCTGCTCTCCGGCATGGCGGGGGCGACGGGGTACGAGGGCATCGGCGGCTTCCCGGACAGCTTTACCGCCTTCGCTAACCTCACGGTGCTGGGGCTGCCGATCCCGCTGGTGCTGTTCGCGGTGATTACCGCCTTCTTCTGGCTGATTACCCATCGCGGGCGCTTTGGCCGCCATCTGTTTTTAATCGGCCAGAATCCGCGCGCGGCGCGCTATGCGGCGCTGTCGGTGAACGGCATGCCCTACGCGCTGTACGGTCTGGTCGGCGTGGCGTCGGCGGTGGCCGCGCTGGTGATGGTCTCCTATTTCGGCTCTGCGCGTTCGGATCTGGGGCGCGATTTGCTGATGCCCGCGCTCACCGCCGCCGTACTCGGCGGGGCAAATATCTACGGCGGGTCAGGTTCTGTTGTCGGTACGGCGCTGGCGGCGCTGCTGGTGGGGTATCTCCAGCAGGGATTACAGATGGTCGGCATCCCCAACCAGGTGTCGAGCGCGCTGTCGGGGGCGCTACTGGTTGTGGTGGTAATGGGGCGTTCGCTGAGTCTGCACCGCGAATGGGTGCGATCTCTCTTCAGAAAACTATCCGGAGCGTAAGATGAAAACAAAACTGCTCGTCCTGGCAATGGCCCTCAGCTTCGCTTCGGCGCAGGCGGCGGACCGCATTGCCTTTATCCCCAAGCTGGTGGGCGTGGGTTTCTTCACCAGCGGCGGCAACGGTGCGAAAGAGGCGGGGAAAGATCTTGGCGTGGACGTGACCTACGACGGCCCGACCGAGCCGAGCGTCTCCGGTCAGGTGCAGCTCATCAATAACTTCGTTAACCAGGGCTATAACGCCATCATCGTCTCTGCCGTGTCACCGGACGGTCTCTGCCCGGCGCTGAAGCGCGCGATGCAGCGCGGCGTCAAGGTCCTGACCTGGGATTCCGACACCAAACCGGAGTGCCGCAGCATCTACATCAATCAGGGGACGCCGGAACAGCTGGGCGGCCTGCTGGTGGAGATGGCGGGCAAGCAGGTCACCAAACCGAACGCGAAAGTGGCGTTCTTCTACTCCAGCCCGACCGTCACCGACCAGAACCAGTGGGTGAAAGAGGCGAAGGCCAAAATCGAGAAAGATCATCCTCAGTGGCAGGTCGTCACCACCCAGTTTGGCTATAACGACGCCACCAAATCGTTGCAAACCGCCGAAGGGATCTTAAAGGCCTATCCGGATCTGGATGCGATCATCGCCCCGGACGCCAACGCCCTGCCAGCCGCGGCACAGGCGGCAGAAAACCTGAAGCGGGAAGGAGTGGCGATTGTCGGCTTCAGCACGCCGAATGTGATGCGCCCGTACGTTGAGCGCGGCACGGTGAAAGCCTTCGGCCTGTGGGATGTGGTGCAACAGGGCAAAATTGCGGTCAATGTCGCCGATCGTTTGCTGAAAAAAGGCGATCTTAACGTCGGCGACAGCGTTGACGTGAAAAATATCGGAACGCTGAAGGTCGAGCCGAACAGCGTGCAGGGCTACCAGTATGAGGCGAAGGGCAACGGCATCGTGCTGCTGCCGGAGCGCGTGGTGTTCACCAAAGAGAACATCAGCAAATACGATTTCTGACGGGGGAGCAAATGGCTGATTTAGACGACATCAAAGACGGCAAGGATTTTGGCATCGGTACGCCGCAGCAGAATGTGCCGTACACCCTGAAGGGCTGCGGCTCGCTCGACTGGGGCATGCAGTCAAGGCTTTCGCGCATTTTCAACCCGCAGAGCAACCGCACGGTGATGCTGGCCTTTGACCACGGTTACTTTCAGGGACCGACCACCGGCCTTGAGCGTATCGATCTCTCCATCGCGCCGCTGTTTGGCGAAACCGACGTGCTGATGTGCACCCGCGGCATCCTCAGGAGCCAGGTACCTGCCGCGACGAACAAACCGGTGGTGCTGCGCGCCTCCGGCGGTAACTCGATTCTGGGCGAACTGTCGAACGAGTGCGTGGCGGTGGCGATGGAAGACGCGCTGCGCCTGAACGTCTGCGCGGTGGCGGCGCAGGTGTACATCGGAAGCGAGTTTGAGCATCAGTCGATCAACAATATCATCAAGCTGGTCGATGCAGGGGCGCGCTACGGCATGCCGACGCTGGCAGTGACGGGCGTGGGGAAAGAGATGGCGCGTGACGCTCGGTATTTTTCGCTGGCAAGCCGCATCGCCGCCGAAATGGGGGCGCAGTTCGTCAAAACCTATTACGTGGACGAGGGCTTTGAAAAAGTGACCGCCAGCTGCCCGGTGCCGATCGTTATCGCGGGGGGCAAAAAGCTGCCGGAGCACGAGGCGCTGGAGATGTGCTGGCGCGCGATAGACCAGGGCGCGTCCGGCGTGGACATGGGGCGCAACATCTTCCAGTCCAGCGCGCCGCTCGCCATGCTGAAGGCGGTGAAGAAAGTGGTTCACGAGAACATGAGCGCCCGGGAGGCGTTCCAGTTCTGGCAGGAAGAGAAACAGGGAGAAGCAAAATGAACGTGACGCTGGTGGAGATCAACATCAAGCCCGAGCGGGTGGACGAGTTTCTGGACGTATTTCGCGCCAACCACGAGGGGGCGATCAAGGAGCCGGGCAACCTGCGCTTCGACGTATTGCAGGACCCGCGGGTGAAAACCCGGTTCTTTATCTACGAAGCCTATAAAGACGAAGAGGCGGTGCTGGCGCATAAGCAAACCCCGCACTATCTCGCGTGCGTGGATAAGCTGGAGGAGCTGATGTCGGAGCCGCGCAAAAAACGCAGCTTTGTCGGATTGTTGCCGGAGTAGCGGTTTTGCCTGGTGGCGCTGCGCTTACCGGGCCTACGGGTACGGGAAGTGTTGATTTTGTAGGCCGGGTAAGCGCAGCGCCACCCGGCGTTGTTCACGCCAGCTCCAGCAACTGAATACGCGCCGTCGCGCCCGGCATCAGCTTTTGCAGATTGCTCACCAGCTCATCGCCAGCTTCCTGTAATGCCGCCAGCGGCATCGACGGCAGGCTTTCGAGAATAAACCACATGGACTGCGCCTGGCTGTCCAGACGCGTGCGTATCCCCTGTCGCCAGTTCCAGCGGCGGCAGGTGATGCCAAGATCGTCACGCCAGATAACTTCGCCTGGCTCCGGATTTTCGACTACCGGCTCACCCTCTTTGACGGTATCAAACGGCTCGCTGCCGTCGGCCAGCGTCAGGCGCGGCGCTCCCGAGTAAGCCGCCAGATTTTCTCCCCCTACCGGAATAGCGTAGCGGATACTGATGGCATTATAGATATCCACCACCGGGTCGAGCGGCGGCAGCGAACCGTCTCTCATCACGCGCTTGCGCAGGGCCGAGGCCGAGCAGGGCGTACGTTTGGGTTTTGCACCAAAGGCTTTAAACACCTCATCCCAGGCGGCGAGATGATTTTCTGCCCAGGGCACATCATCATTGAGCATCTGCTGGCAGGCCTGCGCCAGCGCAGCGGGCGCAACCTCCGGTTGGGTAATCGGGGCAGCTTCAACCAGAATGCTCAGCGCCCGAAAGCCGGGCGCGATCCCGACAAGTCGCGAATCTATTGACGGTGTTACAAGAGACATAAATAATCCTGTATTGACTGTTTTATACCATGGTAGTGACCAATGACCGATAAAGTCAATATAATGACCGATGCGGGTGCCGATGTTGCCCAGGTAAGCCTGGCCGTCGCGAACCGTATCCGCAGCTGGCGGAAAGAGAAAAAACTGTCGCTGGACGAGCTTTCTCGCCGCGCCAGCGTCAGCAAAGGCATGCTGGTAGAGATCGAAAAAGGGGCTGCCAACCCCAGCATTGCCATTCTGTGTAAACTGGCCGCCGCGCTTGGCGTCTCGGTGGCAGATATCGTTAACGTCTCCAGCGAGCCGCAGATACACATTATTCAGGAAGAGGCGATCCCGGTTCTGTGGCAGGGCGCACAGGGCGGTTACGCCAGATTGCTGGCAGGCACCGCAGGCCCGGATATGATTGAGCTGTGGCAGTGGGAGATGCATCCGGGAGAAGCGTTCACCTCTCCGGGACATCCGGCGGGAACGTTTGAGCTGCTGCACGTGAACGAAGGCATGTTAACCCTGACGGTGGACGAGACGGTAACGCAGGTAGCTGCCGGGGCGTCGGCGGTGGCGAAAACGGAAGCGGCGCACGGCTATGCCAATGAAAGCGATACCGTGCTTCGCTTCACCATGACGGTGGCAGAGTTTCACCGATAAAAAGCAGCCCGGTGGCGCTACGCTTACCGGGCTTGCATATGCAGTATGTTGTAGGCCGGGAAAGCGTAGCGCCACCCGGCTTTTTTTACGCCTCTTCCACACTCACCCGCAGCGCCGCCAGCGCCTTACGCGCCGCCTTCAGCACCTGCTCACACTGCTCAATGGTGAGCGTCAACGGTGGTTCAATGCGGATGGTTTTCGAGTTGTTAAGCGTTCCCGCCACCAGTACCCGCTGGCGGAACATCTCGCTTGCGAAGCTATAACCGGTTTCGTTATCAACGAACTCAATCGCCATCAGCATCCCTTTCCCGCGCGCATCCTGTACCAGATCCGGGTATTCCCGGCCCAGCTGGCGGAAGCCGTCCAGCAGCATGTCGCCTTTCTGCTCCGCCTGCGCAGGCAGGTTTTGCTCCAGCAGCACGTTGATGGTCGCCAGCGCGGCCGCGCAGGCCAGCGGGTTACCGCCAAAGGTGGTGGTATGCAGGAATGGATTGTCGAACAGCACCGAGAACACCTCTTCAGTGGCGACCGTTGCGCCAATCGGCATCACGCCGCCGCCGAGCGCTTTTGCCAGGCACAGAATATCCGGCTGAACGTTCTCATGCTCACAGGCGAACATCTTGCCGGTGCGCCCCATCCCGGTCTGCACTTCGTCGAGGATCAGCAGCGCGCCAAACTCATCGCACACCTGACGCACGGCGGGCAGATAGCCCTGCGGCGGGAGGATCACGCCGCCTTCACCCTGAATCGGCTCCAGGATCACCGCCGCCACGTCGTCGCCGGTTTTACGGCATTCGCCGAGCATGGTGCGCATGGCGTTGATGTCGCCGAACGGTACGTGGCGGAAGCCCGGCAGCAGCGGCATAAACGGTTTACGGAAAGTGGATTTAGCGGTCGCCGACAGCGCGCCCAGGGATTTCCCGTGGAACGCGCCGCTGGTGGCGATAAAGGTAAATTTCCCGCGTGGCGACTGGTACGCTTTGGCGAGTTTAATCGCCGCTTCGACCGATTCGGTGCCGCTGTTGCTGAAGAAGCTGTATTTCAGTTTGCCGGGCGTTAAGGCTGCCAGCGTTTTCGCGAGCATGGCGCGAAGCGGATCGAGCAGTTCCTGGCTATGGAGAGGTTGTTTCGCAAGTTGATTCTGTACGGCGGAAACCACAACTGGATTACGGTGCCCCACGTTGAAAATACCAAAACCACCCAGGCAATCGATAAACTCCTGTCCCTGGGTGTCCACAAGCGTATTCAGACTGCCCGCTTGCCACTCTACGGCTCCGTAATCCCCGCCGGCGGTAACAGATTTGCGATACTCCAGAAAACCAGGATTCACATGCTCTTTAAAGTAATCAATGACCTCACGGTTAAGTTGTTTCATCTCCTCATGATCAAGCGTTCGCTTTTCAATGAGATTCAGTGCGTGCGCGGTACAGGCAAGAGCCGAGGCGCTGGAAGGTAACCTGTTCAAAATATGCTCCCGGGGATCGCGTATCACATGATACTGAGTTAATTATTGCAGGGATTACGCCACCTCAGATGCCTTAACAAAAATCGGGATAAACGCCAGGTGAAATCAAATTTGCACAATATTTAATCATGCCATTGCGCGCCGCACGGGATAAGGGATAACGAGCCGGGGATGGGGTGTCGTCAATTGCACTACCCCAGGGCAGGAAATGCGCCTTAAGTGTGCGCCGGGGGATCATGCTTTGTAGGTAGTTTCGTCTCGAAAGTATTTTAAATCAATTAATTAGAAAAACGCACGAAAAGTGCGGTTTAACCGAGATTTGCGATCTCAATCATATTTAACAACTAAAGATAAATTTTTTATCGCCGAAAAAACATAAGCCACAAAATTAACATTCAAATAACCTGCAAGGGATGCTCACTATGTCCTCTCCTGACTATGTCACCCAGAATGAATATCCGCTGGACGATGACACCACGCTTATGTCGACCACCGACCTCCACAGCTACATGACCCACACTAACGACACCTTTGTGCAAGTGAGCGGCTTTACGCTCCAGGAGCTGCTCGGGCAACCGCACAACATTGTGCGCCATCCGGATATGCCGAAAGCGGCTTTTGCCGACATGTGGTACACGCTGCAAAAGGGCGAACCCTGGAGCGGGATTGTCAAAAACCGACGTAAAAATGGCGATCACTATTGGGTACGCGCCAATGCGGTACCGATGGTGCGTAACGGCCAGATGACGGGCTATATGTCCATTCGTACCCGCGCCACCGAGGACGAGGTCGCCGCAGTGGAGCCGCTTTATAAGGCGCTCAACGAAGGACGTAGCAAAAAACGCATTCATAAAGGGCTGGTGGTGCGCAAAGGCTGGCTCGGCAAATTACCGGCGATGCCGCTGCGCTGGCGCGTGCGCAGCGTAATGGCGGTACTTTTTGCGGTGATGGCCGCAACGCTGGTTGCCAGTGCTGCGGGCTGGGCTTCGCTGGTGGCGGCAGCCGTGGTGATGCTGCTTGGCACCCTGGTGTTTGAACAACAGATTGTCCGCCCGGTGGAAAACGTCGCACGGCAGGCGCTCAGGGTCGCTACCGGAGAGCGTAACAGCGTGCAGCATCTTAGCCGCAGCGATGAACTGGGGCTAACGCTGCGGGCCGTCGGACAGCTGGGGCTGATGTGTCGCTGGCTGATCAACGACGTCTCCAGCCAGGTGGTGAGCGTGCGCGACGGCAGCGACAGGCTGGCGCAGGGTAATGAAGATCTCAACGATCGCACGCGCCAGACCGTGGCTAACGTGCAGCAGACCGTGGCAACAATGAACCAGATGGCGGCGTCGGTGCAGAGTAACTCTGAGACCGCAGCCGAAGTCGACAAGCTGTCGATGGCCGCCAGCAGCGCGGCCACGCAGGGGGGCACCGTGATGCAGACCGTGGTGAAAACCATGGATGACATAGCCGACAGTACCCAGCGCATTGGCTCTATTACCTCGCTTATCAATGACATTGCCTTCCAGACCAATATTCTGGCGCTGAACGCCGCGGTTGAGGCGGCACGCGCGGGCGAGCAGGGGAAAGGCTTTGCGGTGGTGGCGGGCGAAGTGCGTCATCTTGCCAGCCGCAGCGCGAATGCAGCTAACGATATTCGTAAGCTGATCGACGCCAGCGCCAGCAAAGTGCAGTCGGGCGCCGATCAGGTCCACGCCGCGGGACGTACCATGGATGATATTGTCGAGCAGGTGAAAAACGTCACGCAGCTTATCGCGCAGATCAGCCACGCCACCTCCGAGCAGGCGACAGGCCTGACAGAGCTGACCCGTGCCGTGGCAGAACTGGACAGCATTACGCAGAAAAATGCTGACCTGGTCGAAGAGAGCGCGCAGATTTCCGCGATGGTTAAGCACCGGGCCGGACGTCTTGAAGATGCGGTTACCGTGCTGCATTAAGAAATGCATGCTTCGATAAAGCCGTTTATTCCTCCGGGGTAAACGGCTTTTTTGTTTTTCAGAATAAGTTATGTTGTTAATGAAATATTAAGTAACTAAAAAAAGCACCCGATTTTTAATTGCTACGCCCCGGATTTATTGAAAGTGAGAAATAAAAAACGATCAAAGTCATAAAGTTAGAGATTTTTCTGTCGATAACAGCGATCGTCTGAGAAATAATCACATCGATGGGGTAAATATGTTCATACATGACGTAAAGATCGGCACGAAATTATTTCTGGCGTTTGGATTATTTATTGTCCTGATGGTCGTCAGCGCAAGCTTGTCTCTGATGAGCCTGAATCGGGCAAACAATGGAATGCAAACCATCCTTACCAGCGATTATCCAACGACGGTAAAAGCGAACCAGTTAATCGACAACTTCCAGGAATTTATCAGCACGCAGCAGCTCATGCTGCTGGACGAACAGGGGACGTACACGGCGCAATCAGAGCAGCGTCTGAAGGCGATCAGCGAGCGCATCGCCGCAATCCTGAGCGAGCTGGACAACGCTCTCAAGGATAAAAAATCCCAACAGGTGCTGGCCGATATCCACGGCGTGCGCCAGCAATATCTTGACTCGCGCTACCGCATTTTGCAGGCCGTGCAGAATAACGACCGTGCGGGCGCGATAAACGAAATGATGACCAACACCCTGAACCTGCAACAGTCCTATAAAGCGAAAGTGCAGGCGTTGATTGCGATCCAGGACCATGAAATGCAGAGTGCGGGCGAGCAGGTGGAAGGTGATTTCCGCACCAATCGTCTCCTGCTGATCCTGATTACGCTTTTCAGCGTCGCGGCAGCCAGCCTGACTGGCTGGTTCATTGTGCGATCCATTACCCGCCCGCTGAACGACGCGGTGAATTTTGCGGAGGCCATTGCCGATGGCGATCTCACCGGCAGCATTACCTCGCACGGTAAAGATGAAACCGGACTGCTACTCACCGCACTGATGGAGATGAAAACGCGCCTGCTGGAGATTGTGCAGCAGGTGCAAACCGGATCGGAAAACATCTCCAGCGCCGCCGCGCAGATTGTCGCGGGCAACCAGGATCTGGCTGCCCGCACGGAAGAGCAGGCCAGTTCCGTTGAACAGACGGCTGCGTCGATGGAGCAGATTACCGCCACGGTGAAGAATACCGCGTCCCACACCGGAGAAGCGACGAACCTGTCTGCCGATGCGGCTGCTGTGGTCAAAAACAACGGCGAGATGATGAAGCAGGTCACCAGCAAGATGCGCCTGATCAACGAAACATCGAACAGGATGTCCGACATTATCGACCTGATCGACGCCATTGCCTTCCAGACTAATATTCTGGCGCTGAACGCGGCGGTCGAAGCGGCGCGCGCGGGTGAGCATGGTCGCGGCTTTGCGGTGGTGGCGGGTGAGGTACGTCAGCTCGCGCAGAAAAGTGCAACATCCGCAAGTGAGATCCGCCAGCTGATTGAAAGCTCCACAAGCCAGACGCAGGACGGCATGAACCTTGTGGAGAAGGCCAGCGGGCTTATCAACGGCATGGTCGGCAACGTAGAGGAGATGGACGTTATCCTGCGTGAGATTCGCCAGGCCAGCCACGAACAGACGGAAGGCATCTCGCAGATCAACAGCGCGATTGGCCTGATAGACGCCACCACCCAGCAGAACTCCGCGCTGGTGGAGGAGTCCGTTGCGGCGGCGGCATCCCTTAACGAACAGGCGATGCACCTGAAAGAGCTGGTCCGCGTGTTCCGCGTGAGCGACGGCGTGCTGGCTTAATCCAGCTGGGAGATCTCCAGTGCCGCGCGGTCAATCACGCCGATAATCTGTTTTAACTGCGCGTCGCTGAGCTCTCCCTGATTAACCTTCAGATCCAGAACCGCTTTGAAGTTATCCAGCGCCCGCTTCATCTGCGGGTTTTTGCGCAGCTGGAAACCGACGGAGCGCGCCTTGATACGCGTCTGGATCTGCTCCAGCTGTTCCCGGTTATCTTCCAGCCACTGTTCTCCGGCGGCGTTAATCGCAATCCGCTTACGGCCGTTCTCTTCTTCGGTAATGGTGATAAGCGCCTGATCCTGCAAGTAATCCAGCGTCGGATAGATCACGCCAGGGCTTGGCGTGTAATGTCCCTGCGTCAGGTTCTCGATCTCTTTGATCAGCTCATAACCATGGCTCGCGTTGCGGGTCAGGATATCCAGGATCACCAGCCGCAGATCGCCATGACCAAAAAATCGTGGCCGGCGTCCGCCGCCGTCGTGTTCGTGTCGCATGTTTCTTCCTCAATTTGATATATCTAAACTATATCTAAGATATATTCAGATGCAATCTAAAAGATCTTGATTTCTGAGTTAATAGCAATCATTATCATTAAAAAATCATTCCGATATATCGTATTCACCTGAGAAGGGCATCAACATGGCATCTACCCGTTACCCTCAACGTGTCCGCAATGACCTGCGTTTTCGTGAGCTGAACGTGATGCGCACTGAGCGAGTCAGTGCAGGATTTCAGCGCATTGTGCTAGGCGGCGAGGCGCTGGAGGGCTTTAGCTCTCGCGGCTTTGACGACCATACCAAAGTCTTTTTCCCGGCACCGGGCACCACTTTCGTGCCGCCTGTGGTGACTGATGAAGGCATCGACTGGGGCGACGGCGTGCGTCCGCAAGCGCGTGACTATACCCCGCTGTACGATGACGAAAAACATGAGCTGGCGCTCGATTTCTTCGTTCATGATGGTGGCATTGCCAGCAACTGGGCGGCAGAGGCGAAGGTGGGCGACAAGCTGACCATCGGCGGTCCGCGTGGTTCGCTGGTGGTGCCGGAAGATTACGCCTGGCAGCTGTACGTGTGCGACGAGTCGGGCATGCCCGCGCTGCGCCGCCGTTTAGAAAGCATCGCAAAACTGCCTGTTCGCCCGGCGATCCACGCTATCGTCACCGTGGGCGATGCGACGTACCAGGACTATCTGGCGCACCTGAGCGGGTTCAACATCACCTGGGTTATCGGCCACAACGAGCAGGCGGTGGCCGACCATCTTGCCGCGCTGGCCGTGCCGGAAGAGGATTACTTTATCTGGCTGACCGGAGAGGGGAAAGTGGTAAAACGCCTGAGCCGTCAGTTTGAAACCGACGCAATTGACCCACAGCTGGTGCGTGCCAGCGCGTACTGGCACGCCAAATAATCAGGCAGCGGGATCCAGCTGCGCTTCGCTCACCTGATGTTCGAGCGAGGCGCATACCTCTTTCAGCGCTTTCTCCTGCTGGGCAAAGTAGGCTTCCATATTGCTGAGCGACGAGACGAGCAGCCAGGACTCTTCTTTCTCCAGCTCTGCCAGCTCGTTCACCAGGGTGTCGATTTGCTCACGCACCTGTGCCATTTTTTTGCGAATACGTTCCAGGTCGTTCAGCCTGTCGCTCGCCATCATCGGTTCAAACCCTTGTTGCAGACGGGCGACCAGCGAGCGAATGGCCTTCACGTCGCCGCGCTGTTTGGCCTGGTTGAGTTGCACCATCATCCTGTTGGCTTCTTCTTTTAAATCATCGGCAACCAGATCCGGGTGGCATAACTTGCTAGCCTGACGCCAGAGCCGCTTCAGCTCGTTCCGATCCTCTTCAGAGAGATCCTTGCCTTTACGCAGGCGAACTTCGGCATCATGATGCTGTTCGCGATACTTCTTGTACTCTTCGTTGGCCTCATCGCGCGCCTGACGTGCCGGCTCTTCTTCGCGCGTTAAACCGGTCTCCAGCTCCATCGCTTCGGCCAGCAGGTTGGCAATCAGATTACTTTGCTGCTGAAGATGCTTGCGCGCCTCTGCCGCCTGAACGGAATCCGCAGGCAGATCTCGCCAGCGCCGGGTGAGCGTTGTCAGAACCTCTACGGCCTGCGCCATATAGCTCTGGCAGCGGCGGTAATCCTCTTCCCGACGACGCGTCTCCGCCTGCTGACGACGCAGGTTAAGCTCCGCCAGCGTTTTACGCAGGGCGAGGATCTGCTGCATCAACGGCCCGAGGCGGGAGAAATAGAGATCGTTGAACTCATCAAGCTGCTGTACCCGGGCGTTACGACGATCAATCAGATCGCGCAGACGCTCTTCCAGGGCTTTTAGCTCCAGCTTGCTGGCCGCCAGTTGCGGGTCACGCCACGGGGTAACGGCGCGCTGGCTTTGCAGCCAGGCGGTGATAGCGCGAAGGGCTGCGGTATAGTTTTTCTGCTCAAGCGCCGCGACGATGGACAGGAGTTCATCGTCAAAGGCTTCCTCTTTGAGACGTTTCAACTGGCTCCGGATGATGTCGTCATCTTCCAGCTCAATGGCATTTTTAATGATTTCTAGCCGTTTGATCGGTGTGCTCATGATGCCTTTCGCTCTGGCGCTTAAGTATTTGAGTTAAGGTTAGTTGTTGTAAAAGCTACAGGAAATAATACACACGGATGATGATCGGCGCGATGGGGGATTTCTTTAGTTTTTAGGGTTTGTGAGGGGAAGCGGCAGGCCGGGCTACGTGTGGTGGATTACTTACAAAAAAGCCACTCAATCGAGTGGCTTAACTGGATGATTCTAAAGCTAAAATTTGGTGGCCCCTGCTGGACTTGAACCAGCGACCAAGCGATTATGAGTCGCCTGCTCTAACCACTGAGCTAAGGGGCCGTGGCGGTGAATTATAAAGTAACTCCCCTCAGCAATCCAGCCATTCACACCTGCCTGCTGTTTTTATAAACAACACATAATCAATCCTTTATACTTATCTTAAGATGCATAGACAGGAGTAGAGATGATCAACGATATTCTGGCCCCTGGCCTGCGGGTGGTGTTCTGCGGTATTAATCCGGGCAAGTCATCGGCGCACACCGGTTTTCACTTTGCTCATCCGGGAAATCGCTTCTGGAAGGTGATCCACCAGGCCGGATTTACCGACAAACAGCTTAAGCCGGAAGAAGAGCAGCAGCTGCTGGATACGCGCTGTGGCATCACCATGCTGGTCGAGCGACCCACGGTGCAGGCGAGCGAAGTGAATCTGCATGAGCTGCGCGCTGGCGGGCGTGAGCTGATCGCGAAAATTGAAGACTATCAGCCCGCGGCGCTGGCGATCCTCGGCAAGCAGGCCTACGAGCAGGCGTTCAGCCAGCGCGGTGTGAAGTGGGGTAAGCAGAACATTACCATTGGCGTAACGCAGGTTTGGGTGTTGCCGAACCCCAGCGGGCTGAACAGGGCGACGCTGGACAAGCTGGTGGAGGCGTATCGGGAACTTGATGAGGCGCTTGTGGTGAGGGGGCTTTAGCTCCTCTGCGGCCTGATGCCCTCACCCCGACCCTCTCCCACAGGGAGAGGGAATAAACAAAAAAAAGCTCCCGATTGGGAGCTTTTTCATTTCAGGACCGATTAATCGTCCAGGAAGCTACGCAGCACTTCAGAGCGGCTCGGATGGCGCAGTTTACGCAGCGCCTTCGCTTCGATCTGACGGATACGTTCGCGGGTCACGTCAAACTGTTTACCCACTTCTTCCAGCGTGTGGTCGGTGTTCATGTCGATACCGAAACGCATACGCAGCACTTTGGCTTCACGGGCGGTCAGGCCAGCCAGCACGTCGTGCGTAGCGGCACGCAGGCTCTCGGTGGTGGCAGAGTCCAGCGGCAGCTCGAGGGTGGTATCCTCGATGAAATCACCCAGATGCGAATCTTCATCATCACCGATTGGCGTTTCCATGGAGATTGGCTCTTTAGCGATTTTCAGCACTTTACGGATCTTGTCTTCCGGCATCAGCATGCGTTCAGCCAGCTCTTCCGGCGTCGGCTCGCGGCCCATCTCCTGCAACATCTGGCGAGAGATACGGTTGAGTTTGTTGATGGTCTCAATCATATGCACCGGAATACGGATGGTGCGCGCCTGGTCTGCGATAGAGCGGGTGATCGCCTGACGGATCCACCAGGTAGCATAGGTGGAGAACTTGTAACCACGACGGTATTCAAACTTATCTACCGCTTTCATCAGACCGATGTTGCCTTCCTGAATCAGATCCAGGAATTGCAGGCCACGGTTGGTGTATTTCTTGGCGATAGAGATAACCAGACGTAAGTTCGCTTCAACCATCTCTTTCTTCGCACGGCGGGCTTTCGCTTCACCGATGGACATACGACGGTTGATGTCTTTCACCTGCTCGATGGTCAGGCCGGTCTCTTCTTCAATCTGATGCAATTTTTGCAGGCCGCGCTGTACGTCTTCTTTCACGTCGTGCAGCTTTTCAGACCACGGCTTGTTCATCGCGATAGCGGCGTTGAACCAGGTTTCGCTGGTTTCGTTGCCGGTGAAGAGGGTGATGAAGTTCTTCTTCGGCATTTTGCACTGTTCAACGCACAGCTTCATGATGATACGTTCCTGGGTACGTACGCGATCCATCATCACGCGCATGCTGTTCACCAGGTAGTCGAACTGTTTTGGCACAAGGCGGAACTGTTTGAACACTTCAGACAGCTTCAGGATCTCTTCCTGCGCGGCGGCATGGCTGCGGCCTTTCGCTTTGATGGTGTCACGCGTCACTTCGTACTGGGTACGCAGCTCGGCAAATTTCTCACGCGCCAGTTCAGGGTCGATGCTGTTGTCGTCATCGCTGCTGTCGTCGTCTTCTTCTTCATCTTCGTCTTCGTCGTCATCCATCTCTTCCTGAGACAGCTCAGAACCGACGTGAGTGGCGGTTGGCGCCATATCTTCTTCAGCGTTCGGGTCGACAAAGCCAGTGATCAGATCGGACAGACGCGCTTCTTCTGCTTCAACGCGATCGTACTGCTCCAGCAGATAGGTGATCGCTTCCGGGTATTCGGCAACAGAGCACTGAACCTGGTTGATCCCGTCTTCGATGCGTTTTGCGATGTCAATTTCGCCTTCGCGGGTCAACAGTTCAACGGTACCCATTTCGCGCATGTACATGCGGACCGGGTCAGTGGTACGCCCGATTTCAGATTCCACGCTGGACAGGACCTGTGCAGCAGCTTCTTCCGCATCTTCGTCAGTGTTGTTGGAGGTTTCAGCCAGCAACAGATCATCGGCATCCGGTGCTTCTTCCATCACCTGAATGCCCATGTCATTGATCATTTGGATGATATCTTCGATCTGATCTGAATCGACGATATCTTCCGGCAGATGGTCATTGACCTCGGCATAGGTCAGATAGCCTTGCTCCTTACCGCGTTGGACAAGAAGTTTCAGCTGTGACTGCGGGTTTTGCTCCATAAGACGGTATCCACACTTAATTCGTTTGATTGGTGTCGGCGATGGGCTGCCAACCTTTAAAGCGAGGGCGTACTTATATTTTTGCCGCTGCCTCTCAGTGCGGCTGCCGGGGGCTTCCCGATCGATATTCGGCACTTAAGCCGTTAAATTTTTTTATTTCTTCGCCAGTTCCTGGTTAATCATCCAGAGCTCCCGGCGTTCTTCGCTGCTTAGGCCATGGGTGCGCTCGCGAGCTATCAACTCTTCCTGGCGCAACTCAAGCATCGAATCAAACATATGGTTGAGTGAGTCGGTGAACGTTTTTTCTGCGATATCCTTATCTGCTATATCGTCCCACATCGACAGTTTTTCAAGGGTAGCGGCCTCTTTTGTGCCGCGATAATGCTCTAAAAGTTGTCCGGTGGTCAGACCTGGCTGAGACAAACAAGTGTTGACCAATTCTGAAAATAAGCCAAGCCCGGGCAATTTTTCGTGGTTCAAACCCGCCAGCGACGGCACTTGCGGAGCAAGTTCGGGGTTTTGCACCAGCAACCCTATCAGTATACGCATGGTTGTGCGTTTTAGCTGAGGCGCGGGGCGTACCGTGCCGTTTTCAGCCTGTTTCGGCATTAAACGTTCAAGCTGGCTGTCATCCAGAATGCCGAGCTTGTTGCCTAACTCCTGACGCAGATAGATGCGCAGCGTTTCGCCGGGCACCTGGCTGATTAACGGCAGCGCCAGCGTGCTGAGCTGCGCGCGCCCGTCAGGGGTACTCAAATCAACCTGCGGCATCAGGCTGTTAAACAGAAACGTGGAGAGCGGCTGAGCCTGCTCCATCCGCGCTTCAAACGCCGCTTTGCCCTCTTTACGCACCAGCGTATCCGGGTCTTCACCGTCGGGCAGGAACATAAAGCGTAACTGACGCCCGTCGGTCATATACGGCAACGCGGTTTCCAGCGCTCGCCAGGCGGCGTCGCGTCCTGCGCGGTCACCGTCGTAACAGCAAATCACGTTGTTGGTGACGCGGAACAGCAGCTGGATATGGTCCGCCGTGGTGGACGTTCCCAGCGACGCAACGGCATAGTTAATGTCGTACTGCGCCAGCGCAACAACATCCATATAGCCTTCGACGACCAGAAGACGCGGAGGTTCCGCATTATCCTGCTGTGCCTCATAAAGACCGTAAAGCTGGCGGCCCTTATGGAAAATATCGGTTTCCGGGGAGTTAAGGTATTTCGGCAGGGCATCACCCAGCACGCGACCACCAAAACCTATCACCCGGCCACGCTTGTCGCGGATCGGGAACATCACCCGTTCACGGAAGCGGTCGTAGCTTCGTCCCTGGTCGTTGGTGACCAGCATGCCTGCGTCGATGAGGGATTTACGATCTTCGCTATTGCCGCCAAAACGCTTTAACACGTTGTCCCAGCCGGGCGGGGCGTAACCAATAGCGAAACGCGCAATCACATCGTCACTCAGTCCGCGCTTGTTCAGATACTGACGCGCAGGCTCAGCCGCAGAGTGCTTAAGAGACTGTTGGTAAAACGAATTCAGGCCATCCATCAGTTGGTACAGCGTTTGCCGCTGATGGCGCTCGATCTGACTTGGCCCACTGCCCGCTTCATACGGCACTTCAAGGTTATGCATCGCCGCCAGCTCTTCGACGGTTTCAACGAACTCGAGCTTGTCGTAGTTCATCAAAAAATCGACGGCATTACCGTGTGCGCCACAGCCGAAGCAATGGTAGAACTGCTTTTCACCGTTTACGGTGAAAGAGGGGGTTTTTTCGTTATGGAACGGACAGCACGCATGGTAGTTCTTGCCCTGCTTTTTTAGCTTCACCCGCGCGTCGATGAGATCGACGATGTCGGTTCTGGCAAGCAGGTCATTGATGAAAACGCGTGGGATTCTTCCGGCCATATGCCCCAAAAATTTAAGCGACTTATAAACGAAAACAAGCCGCGCATTCCTTCCGGAAGCACGGCCTTACGACTACAACTCTGTCTGTCAATTGAGGGCTGTGGCCCTCAACAGATTAGTACAGACGAGTACGGCGTGCGTTTTCGCGAGCCAGTTTCTTCGCGTGACGTTTCACAGCGGAAGCTTTAGCGCGCTTACGTTCGGTCGTTGGTTTTTCATAAAACTCACGACGACGAACTTCAGCCAGAACACCTGCTTTCTCGCATGAACGTTTGAAGCGACGCAGTGCTACGTCGAACGGCTCGTTTTCACGTACTTTAATTACCGGCATGTAACTCTCACCTTTAATAAATTCGGTTTGCCGCTGGCATCAACGCCAGCTTATTTCAAAATGGTGCGGAATTTTACTGCAAATGCTGCTGCTTTGTAAAGCACCGATGCGATTTTGAAAGGGACTTTAATAAGGGTGAGGAGTATACACGAGGCTTCTTCCTGGGGCGAACAAAGTTTTACAACAATCCGCCCAGGCTCTACACTGCGCGGTATTGAAACGAGGTAAAACAAGTCATGCGTGTACTGGGTATTGAAACATCCTGCGATGAAACCGGCATCGCGATTTACGACGACGAAAAAGGGCTTCTGGCCAACCAACTGTATAGTCAGGTGAAATTGCACGCTGACTACGGCGGCGTCGTGCCTGAACTGGCCTCTCGTGACCACGTGCGTAAAACGGTTCCCCTGATCCAGGCGGCGCTGAAAGAGGCCGGGTTGAGTGCAAAAGATATTGATGCCGTGGCCTATACCGCAGGACCGGGCCTGGTCGGCGCGCTGCTGGTCGGCGCAACGGTAGGGCGTTCACTGGCCTTCGCGTGGGATGTTCCGGCCATTCCGGTTCACCATATGGAAGGGCACCTTCTGGCGCCGATGCTGGAAGACAATCCGCCAGCGTTCCCGTTTGTGGCGCTGCTGGTTTCCGGTGGTCATACCCAACTGATCAGCGTAACGGGTATTGGCAAGTATGAGCTGCTGGGCGAGTCAATCGACGATGCAGCCGGTGAAGCCTTCGACAAAACCGCCAAGCTGCTGGGGCTGGATTACCCGGGCGGCCCGATGCTCTCGAAAATGGCCGCACAGGGCACGGAAGGGCGCTTTGTCTTCCCACGGCCGATGACTGATCGTCCGGGGCTGGATTTCAGCTTCTCCGGTTTGAAAACCTTCGCGGCGAACACCATCCGCAATAACGACGACAGCGAGCAGACGCGTGCCGACATCGCTCGTGCGTTCGAAGATGCGGTGGTGGATACGCTGATGATCAAGTGCAAACGCGCGCTGGATCAGACCGGCTTTAAGCGCCTGGTGATGGCAGGCGGCGTGAGCGCCAACCGTACGCTGCGCGCGAAGCTTGCAGAGATGATGCAAAAGCGTCGTGGGGAAGTGTTCTACGCGCGTCCTGAATTTTGTACCGATAACGGGGCGATGATCGCCTACGCCGGGATGGTGCGCCTGAACGCTGGCGCAACGGCTGACCTGAGCGTGTCCGTGCGTCCGCGCTGGCCGCTGGCGGAGCTGCCGGAGGCGTGAGTTTTTTTGCCCGGTGGCGCTGCGCTTACCGGGCCTACAAAACCGTAGGCCGGGTCAGGCGAAGCCGCCACCCGGCAATAACCCGCACTACACCCGCAGCATCCCTTTCTCTTCCAGAAACGCAATGATCGTTCCCAGACCGTCTCCCGCTTTCAGGTTAGTAAAGGTCCACGGACGCTCGCCGCGCATGCGGTTGGTGTCGCGCTCCATCACCTCCAGCGAGGCGCCGACGTACGGCGCGAGATCGGTTTTGTTAATCACCAGAAAATCGGATTTGGTGATCCCCGGCCCGCCCTTGCGCGGGATTTTTTCCCCTTCGGCCACGTCGATGACGTAGATGGTGAGGTCCGCCAGCTCCGGGCTAAAGGTCGCGCTCAGGTTATCCCCGCCGCTTTCGACGAAGATCAGATCCAGATTGCCGAACTTCTCGCTGAGTGCTTCCACCGCCGCCAGGTTCATTGAAGCATCTTCGCGGATGGCGGTGTGCGGACAGCCGCCCGTTTCCACGCCCACGATGCGCTCTGGCTCCAGCGCACCCGCCTCGGTCAGGATGCGCTGATCCTCTTTGGTATAGATATCGTTAGTCACCACCGCCAGGTGATAGGTATCGCGCATCGCCTTGCAGAGCGCTTCCAGCAGGGCGGTTTTGCCCGACCCTACCGGGCCGCCCACGCCCACGCGCAGGGGATGTTTGTAATCAGCCATATTGACTCCTCAGGAACGGAATAGTCGTGAATATTGGGTTTCGTGGCGCGCGGAGGCGATGGCGGACAGCGGCGTAGCGGCCCCCAGCGCGTCGTCGCCACGTAAAAATGCCTGTTCAAACCCGGCGGCAAAATGGTCGCTCAGGTCGATAATCAGCTGTTGTGCGGCCTGCTGCCCAAACGGCACCAGCTTGACGCCCGCCATCACCGCGCTCTCAATCCAGCTGTAGCCCAGGCTCAGCGCCAGCTCACGCGTGCTAATGCCCCAGCGCACGCCGAGCCACGCCATGCCGCAGAGCTGGCTCTGCGTTAACAGCGGCAGCCATTCTGCCGGGCAGGCGGGTTCCCAGCTTTTAATCAGGCGCGTAAAGGCCGCGCCACGGTTGCGTTCTTCATCGCGCAGCTCGCGCGTTTCCCGGCAGGCGAGCAGGTATGCCGTCCAGCGTTTTGCTGTCGCGACGTCCTGCTTCTCGCAGGCACGATAAAGGCGGATAAACAGCGGCAGGTCGACGCAGAAAAAGCTCTGCTCCATCTGCTGGATCTGCCAGCGCCTGAAGGCCTCAGCGTCCGTGACCCACCCGGCCTCAACGGCCCACTCCAGCCCCTGCGACCAGGTAAACGATCCGACCGGCAGGCTACTGCTGGAGAGCTGCATCAGGCGCAGCCGCTGGCGGGCGTGCTCCATCAGCTCATCAGCGCCAGCAGGGCAGAGACGATCAGCCCGCCACCGAAGGTTTTACGCAGACCGTCGTGACGGCGCAGCAGCAGCCCTGCCGCGAAGCTGGCGCACAGCACCGTGGCGCTGGCTAACATAAACCCGCTGGTGAAGAGCCAGAAGCTGTGGCCGGACATCTCGACGCCGTGCGCCCAGCCGTGGAACATCGCCAGGGCTGGCACCGCCAGCAGCAGGCGATTTTCAGTCTTAAACATCATTACGCCGCAGACCGCCAGCGAGGCGATAATCAGCATCTCCATGCCGCTAAAACCGCCGAGCAGGCTGCCCGCAACGGCGCCAGCAAGCATCATGCCGAGCGTTGCTAACGGCAGCAGCAGCTTGCGGCCGCTCAGGGCGGACAGCACGCCAGCCCCCGTCAGCATCAGCAGGTGATCCAGCCCGGTCAGCGGATGGAGAAATCCGGCCTGGAAGCTGTCGGTCCCGTGGCCCGGATGGGCAAGCGCCGGAACGGAAAAGGCCAGCAGAAACAGCGGTAAATACTTGCGCATGATGAGTCCTTAATGTGAATGAGCGTGGGAGTGGCCATGGCTGTGGGCATCGCTGGTGTAAGCCCCCGCTTCCGGTTCAAACGGCAGGCTGGCGAAGGTCACCTCCAGCCCGAACTGACGCAGCATGTCGTCAAGAACGTGGTCGTGGTGGTAGCGCAGCTCGCCGGGCATAATTTGCAGCGGCACGTGACGGTTGCCCAGGTGGTAACAGGCGCGGGCGAGCAGGAACGGATCGGCGCAGCGCACCACGGAAACCGACTCCGGGGCCGCGATCACTTCGATCACCTCGCTGCCGTCGTCGGTGGTCAGCAGATCGCCGCCGCGCAGCAGCAAACCGCGCGGCAGCATCAGCCCGGCTTCGCGACCGTCGTTCAGGGCCACGCGGGCGCGGCTTTTCACCCGCACGTCAATCGGCAGCGTGACGCTGGCGGTAGTCGGGTGTGCGTGGTCCAGGCGTTGGGTCAGATAAATCATCATCACTCCTCAAAACAGGAAATAGCGTTGTGCCATCGGCAGAACGTCAGCCGGTTCGCTGGTAATCAGTTCGCCGTCGACGCGCACCTCGTAGGTTTGCGAGTCGACGGTGATGTTCGGTTGCAGAGCGTTGTGGATCATGTCCGCCTTTTTCACCGTCCGGCAACCTTTCACCACCGCCGTGGCGCTCTGCAAGTTGAGCTGCTGCGGGATGCCGTTCGCACTGGCGGCCTGCGAGATAAACGTCAGCCGCGTGGCGTGGCGCGCGGCGCCCAGCGATCCAAACATCGGGCGGTAATGCACCGGCTGCGGCGTGGGGATCGAGGCGTTGATATCGCCCATCGGTGCGCAGGCGATCATCCCACCTTTGACGATGGTGGCGGGCTTGACGCCGAAGAACGCCGGGGACCAGACCACCAGGTCCGCCAGCTTGCCCGCCTCAATCGAGCCCACTTCATGGGCGATGCCGTGGGTCAGCGCCGGGTTAATGGTGTATTTGGCGACATAGCGCTTCACCCGGAAGTTGTCGTTATCGCCGGTCTCTTCCGGCAGCGCGCCGCGCTGAACCTTCATGCGGTGCGCGACCTGCCAGGTGCGAATAATCACTTCCCCCACGCGGCCCATTGCCTGTGAATCTGACGAGGTGAGTGAGAACGCGCCGATATCGTGCAGCACGTCTTCGGCGGCGATGGTCTCCCGGCGAATGCGGGATTCGGCAAACGCCACGTCCTCGGCGATATCCGGGTCGAGGTGATGGCAAACCATCAGCATGTCCAGGTGCTCGTCGATGGTGTTGCCCGTGTAGGGCAGCGTCGGGTTGGTGGAGGAGGGCAGAATATTCGGGTGCGCGCAGGCGATGATGATATCTGGCGCATGGCCGCCGCCCGCCCCTTCGGTGTGGAAGGTGTGGATGGTGCGCCCGGCGATGGCGGCCAGAGTATCTTCGACAAAACCGGACTCGTTCAGCGTGTCGCTGTGCAGCGCCACCTGGATATCCATCTCTTCAGCGACCTCCAGCGAGCAGTTGATGGCCGCAGGCGTCGCACCCCAGTCTTCGTGGATCTTAAGCCCGATGGCACCTGCCGCGATCTGCTCGCGCAGCGCGTCCGGGTTTGAACTGTTCCCTTTGCCCAGCAGGCCAATATTCACCGGCAGCGTATCGGCAGCCTGCAACATGCGGGCGATATACCATGGCCCCGGCGTGCAGGTGGTGGCGTTTGTACCTGCCGCGGGCCCGGTGCCGCCGCCGATCATGGTGGTGACGCCAGAGACCAGCGCCTCTTCCGCTTGCTGCGGACAGATCCAGTGGATATGGGTGTCGATCCCGCCAGCGGTGACAATCTTGCCTTCGGCGGCGATCACTTCCGTTGCTGCGCCAATCGGGATCGTCACGCCGGGCTGAATGTCCGGGTTTCCGGCTTTGCCGACGGCGAAGATCCGCCCATTTTTTACGCCGACATCCGCTTTCACGATCCCCCAGTGATCGACGATCAGCGCGTTGGTGAGCACCAGATCCACGCAGTCGTCGGCGGTCATCTGCCCCTGTCCCATGCCGTCGCGGATCACTTTTCCGCCGCCGAATTTAACCTCTTCTCCGTAGATCGTGAGATCGTCTTCTACTTCGATCCACAGTTCGCTGTCGGCCAGCCGCACTTTATCCCCGGTCGTGGGGCCGAACATATCGGCATACGCCTGGCGTGAAATCTCAGCCATGTTTCACCTCGCCCATGATCTCGCCGCGAAAACCGAAAATGCGCTGTGCGCCCGTCACCTGCACCAGCGTCACTTCCCGCTTCTGGCCGGGCTCGAAGCGCACAGCGGTGCCCGCCGGGATGTTCAGCCGGTAGCCTCGGGTGGCCTCGCGATCGAACTTCAGCGCCGGGTTGACCTCGTAAAAGTGATAGTGCGATCCTACCTGGATCGGCCTGTCGCCGTGGTTTTCCACTATCACACTTCGGGTTTCGCGCCCGACGTTGAGAGCAATGTTGCCGGACTGGATCCGGTATTCACCTGGGATCATCACGCGCTCCTTACACGATCGGGTTGTGGACGGTGACGAGCTTGGATCCGTCCGGGAAGGTGGCTTCCACCTGAATATCCGGGATCATCTCCGGTACGCCCTCCATCACCTGATCGCGCGTCAGGACGTGGCGGCCGGCTTCCATCAGCGAGGCGACGGTTTCGCCATCGCGCGCGCCTTCCATAATAAAGGCGCTGATCAGCGCGACCGATTCCGGATAGTTGAGCTTTACCCCGCGCGCGAGGCGGCGTTCGGCAACCAGCGCGGCGGTGAACAGCAACAGCTTGTCTTTTTCTCTGGGAGTCAGTTCCATAGCGTTTCTCTTATGTCTGCCAGATGCGCGGCGAACAGGCGGTTTTGGGGGTTAAAAGCGGGCGAAGCGACTGCCAGATATCGCGCATCACCCGCTGACAAATCAGGTTGTCGTGCGAGAGAAAACGCACCGACAGCAGATCGTCGGTGAGCGTCGCCCCGCCAAAGTTTTCCAGCGGGGCGAGCCGCTCGCGCACCGTGTCGAGATGTGCTTCCCGGGCCGGATAGAACAGCAGCGTGCCGACCCACGGATGGTCCGCGACGGGCGTCAGATCGCCACCGCTGAGATGCAGTCGCTCAATCAGACGCGGCTCGCCATCCACCCACACCTCAAGGCGGCTCTCCAGCGTGCCTTGGCTGAAGGTTTCGTTTATCACCGGACGGCCCAGACAGTACAGCTCCCACGCCAGCAGCGTGCTGGTGGCGTGCAGGTGAAAGACGGAACGCAGCGCGGCGTTAGCGCCGGGGAAAATAATGGTGTCCTGCGGCAGCCACTCCAGCGTGGCCTCTTCGTCGAGGTAAAAATGCTGACTGAGGCAGGCCAGCGGGCCGCTGCTGCGATAGAACTTGCTGGCGCCGGGCATGGTGATGAGGGCATGGCTTTTGGCGTCGAGCCGCACGGAAATATCCAGCGTATCCCCGCCCACAATTCCGCCTGGCGGGTGCAGCAGGTAAAGGTGGCAGGTTTCCCCTTCGGGATAAAACGGACGCTGAACGGTAAGTGGCCCGGTGTGACGCGCGGAATGGAGGAGGGTTTTCTCAGGGGTATGACAAAACTGGAGGGCAAGCGAGGCCTGCCAGCCTTTGTATGAATTATCGGTGACCTGAGTTGCTAACATGGTGCTTCCACTTCCGCACTATCGGGATACGTTTCAGTATGCCCTGGCGGAAATGAAGGCTGTCATATGAGTCGCTTATGGATAAAAAAACCGGCTCATGTGAGCCGGTTTCAGTAATGTAGGCCGGGTAAGCGCAGCGCCACCCGGCAAGAAAGGCTAGCGATAATCCTCTGCATCCACATCATACCCCGACGGCTCCCAGCGGATCGCCAGCAGCGAGGCCAGGCCGATAAACGGCGCCAGCGCAATCACCCAGAACACGGCGGTATCCAGCGAGGCGACCAGCAGCGGGAACAGAAATAGTGATAGCGTTGAACTGCTGCGCATCAGCGTCTGGTTAAGCCCCACACCCACACCGCGCAGCGAGGTCGGGTAGCTCAGAGAGGCAAACGTCATGGTGTGCGCACCCGGACCAAAACCCTGGCCAAACAGGAACAGCGCCAGCATCGCGACGGCGACCACGCCTTCCGTGGCCCCGTCAGGGCGGCCAATCAGCGCCAGGCCGAGCAGCGCCGCCAGCTGGCACGCATAACCCGCCAGTGACATCCGCCATGCGCCGAAGCGCGGAACATAGCGCACCGCCAGCAGCCCGCCGACAAACGCGAACAGCAGATTAAGCGCCAGCGAGATCAGAATGGTGGTCAGCATCGACTGCACAAAGAAGCTGGAGATGATCACCGGCAGGCCAAAGGCTACGGCGTTATAGGCGAACGAGGAGACGACTGACAGCAGCGTGGCGAGCGTGGTACGCCGCAGATAGATACCGCGGAACAGGTTCAGGTAGTTCGACCATTTTGCCTTGTTCACAACAGGCGCGGGCTGGTCGAGCGCATCCTGCGGTACGTGGGCATTAATGTTGTAAGACTGCCGCAGGATAGACGCCGCCTCCTTCAGATTGCCCTGATTCGCCGCCCAGACCGGGGATTCGCTCATATAGCGGCTACGGATGGCGATAATCACCAGCGCGGGCACCGCGCCAAAGCCAAGGATCAGACGCCAGAGCCAGTCGCTGTGGCTTTCCGGCAGTACGGCGTAAAAGAAGAGCACCAGAAGATAAGAGATGCTGATGGCAGCATACCAGGTGGGACACCACATCGCGACGCTGGAGGCTTTATTCCCCGGGCCTTTCAGTCTGGCGAACTCGCTGAGAAACGCCATCGCGACGGGAAGGTCGATCCCAACGCCAAGACCCATCACAAAGCGCGCGCCCGCCAGCACATATTCGTTCGGGGCCAGCGCACAGGCGATAGCGGCAACGACAAAGAATACCATATCGGCCATAAAGACGCGGTAGCGCCCGATTTTATCCGTAAGATAGCCGCCGAGCAGCGCCCCGACAATCGCGCCAAACGTAATGGCTGAAGCCACCATGCCGGTACCGGCGGGCGTCAGGTTAAATTCGCGGGTGATGTCTTTGATGCCGAATGCCAGCGCGCCGAGATCGTAGGCATCGAGAAAAATTCCCCCGAGCGCGATACCGACCACGATGCGGGCATTGGCCCGGCCCTGAGAGCCGTCATTAACGAGACGTGAAACGTCCGATGCGCTGCGTACCCACTTGATATCGCCATCCGGGGTGTTTCCTGCCGCTGGAAGGGGAGTTGAATCTGTGATTTCTGCCATTTTCTTTTTGTGTGGTTGTGTTGTGTCTCTAACAGTTACCACAGGCAGAAGGTGACAAAAATCACATTTGGTTATAAGGCATAACGAACGGTTTACTGAGCGTCTTTCTTTTTACGTCTGAGCTTCGTCCAGATCTTCGTTTCCTGACGACGCCACAGGCGTTGAATGTTGTCGTGATGGCGCAACAGGATCAGACACGAGAGCATCGACACCGGGAAGGTAAACTGCGGTTTAAACCACCAGACATAGAACGGGGCGATCAGTGCGCTGACGATGGCGCCCAGCGACGAATAACCGCTCAGCAGGATGGTCAGCAGCCAGGTGCCCGCCATCACGCCGGTGAGATCCCAGCCGATCGGCGCAATTGCGCCAAACGCAGTGGCCACGCCTTTACCGCCTTTAAAACCAAAGAAAACAGGCCAGATGTGGCCGACGCAGGCGGCGATGGCTATCAGCCCCAGCCAGAAGGGTGTGACGCCGAGCGCATACGCGCCCCAGACGGGAAGCATTCCTTTCAGAACGTCAAAAATCAAAACCGCTACGGCTGCTCCCTTGCCGCCAATTCGTAGTACATTGGTCGCCCCCGGATTCCCGGAACCACTTTCACGCGGGTCAGGCAACCCGGCGATGCGGCAGACCAGAATGGCGCTGGAGATTGAGCCGCAAAGGTAGGCGAGGATAATCATTCCAGGCGCGATTGCACTCATAACGCTGTTCCGTTTTGAAAATGTATCTGTATTCTCAGCATCTGTGGATAATACGCATAATTCGCCGGAAGTGGTATCCGGTTTAGCCAAAAAGCAGGCAGGTCGTGATGGATATTGTATTTATAGAGCAACTTTCGGTAATCACCACAATTGGTGTTTACGACTGGGAACAGACCATCGAGCAGAAACTGGTGTTCGATATCGAAATGGGCTGGGATAACCGCAAGTCAGCGAAAAGCGATGATGTGAATGATTGTCTGAGCTACGCCGACATCAGTGAAACGGTCATCGGCCATGTGGAAGGGCAACGATTTGCGCTGGTAGAACGCGTGGCGGAAGAGGTGGCAGACCTGCTGCTGAGCAAATTTAACTCCCCGTGGGTGCGCATTAAGCTAAGCAAGCCGGGCGCGGTGGCGCGCGCCGCCAACGTGGGCGTGATTATCGAGCGTGGCACAAATCTGAAAGGAAAGATTTAACGTCATAATAGCTAAACCATTTTAGGTTATATCGGTCTTAGAGCTGTATGTTTCACGGTAGCCGTTGTGGCAACCGTTTTTTTATATCTTTTTAGGGGTTTATAGATGAGCGATATGCACTCGCTGCTGGTGGCGGCAATACTGGGTGTGGTCGAAGGATTGACGGAGTTTTTGCCGGTGTCCAGTACGGGCCATATGATTATCGTTGGCCATCTGTTGGGCTTTGAAGGCGATACCGCAAAGACGTTTGAGGTGGTGATCCAGCTGGGCTCTATCCTGGCGGTGGTTGTGATGTTCTGGCGTCGTCTGTTTGGTCTGATCGGCATCCACTTCGGGCGTTTGCCGCAGCGTGAAGGAGAGGGCAAGGGGCGTCTGACGCTGATTCATATTCTGCTCGGGATGATCCCGGCAGTGGTGCTGGGGCTGGTGTTCCACGACACCATTAAATCGCTCTTCAACCCGATTAACGTGATGTACGCGCTGGTTGTCGGCGGCTTCCTGCTGATTGCCGCCGAAGTGCTGAAGCCAAAAACCCCGCGTGCGGAAGGTCTGGACGATATGACGTATCGTCAGGCGTTTATGATTGGCTGCTTCCAGTGTCTGGCGCTGTGGCCGGGCTTCTCCCGTTCAGGGGCAACCATTTCCGGCGGGATGCTGATGGGCGTGAGCCGTTACGCGGCGTCTGAGTTCTCGTTCCTGCTGGCGGTGCCGATGATGATGGGCGCCACCGCGCTGGATCTCTACAAAAGCATCGGCTTCCTGACCGTGGGTGACATTCCGATGTTCGCCGTGGGCTTTATCACCGCCTTCATTGTGGCGCTGATCGCCATCAAAACCTTCCTGCAACTGATTAAGCGTATTTCGTTTATTCCGTTCGCGATCTACCGCTTTATCGTCGCGGCTGCCGTGTACGTGGTCTTCTTCTGATGACCGACCGCCCTCAGTCTTTCGGCTGAGGGCAACGTTTTTCCTTCCACGCCGCAACCGCATCAATCCGCCGCTTCGTCAGCTCTTCGCGGATCTCCGGGCCTTTAAACCCTGCCTCCACCACCTCTTTCGTTGGCACCGCTTTCGCTACGTCCCACGCCTCACGCAGCAAACGACCCTGCGGATAATCGGACGCTTCAAACCCGGTACGCCCGCGCACGTCAGCCTCGCTGGTGAGCGCGATCTGCTCCACGCGCTGCGGCTTGCGCCAGGCGTCGATGTTATCAAACAGCCTGACGATGGTGGCGGGTTTTAGGATCGGGAAGGTGTGGATCAGGTCGTGGAACTCGGCGACCAGCTTTGCCAGATCGCGAATGTCATTCGGCACGCGCAGGCGCTGGCAAAGCCCTTCAACCAGCTTTACGCCAGCCGGACCGTGCCCGTGATGGCGTGGCCACAATTCCTTTGGCGTTAACCCTTTGCCGAGGTCATGGCAGAGAGTGGAAAAGCGCACGTCCACTTCAGGACTGAGCATAGCGGCCATGCTCAGCGTCATCAGGGTGTGAATGCCGGTATCAATTTCCGGGTGCCATTTCGCCGGGGCGGGCACGCCAAACAGCGCATCTATTTCCGGGAACAGCACTTTCAGCGCCCCGCAGTCGCGCAGAACCTGGAAAAAGATCTGCGGATTACGGGTAGTCAGGGCGTTTTCGGTCTCTTTCCAGACGCGTTCTGGCGTCAGGTGTTCCAGCTCGCCCGCGTCGGTCATGGCCGTCATCAGCGCCATCGTCTCGTCGGCGATGCGGAAGCTGAGATGGGCATAACGGGCGGCAAAACGCGCCACGCGCAGTACGCGTAACGGATCTTCAGAAAAGGCGGGGGAAATATGGCGTAAAAGACGGTCGCGCAGATCGTTCTGGCCGCCGTAGACGTCGATAATATGGCCGTTTTCGTCCTGCGCCAGGGCATTAATGGTGAGATCGCGGCGCAGTAAGTCCTGCTCCAGCGTCACATCCGGCGCGGCATAGCAGGTGAAGCCGGTATAACCGGAACCGGATTTCCGTTCGGTTCGCGCCAGGGCGTACTCTTCCCGGCTTTTCGGATGGAGGAACACAGGAAAATCGCGGCCTACCTGCTGGTAGCCCGCGTCAATCATCGCTTCGGGCGTGGCACCGACCACGACCCAGTCTTTATCTTTGACCGGCAGACCTAATAACGCATCACGTACCGAACCACCGACCAGATAACTCTTCACGCCAACACTCCCGTTTTCTCTTTTCGCAAGATGATACGTAAGTGTGGCAGAGAAGACGAGTTAGTTCATCCAGCGGTCTTTACGTTTACGGCTTGGGATAAGGTGAGGAAGCACCAGACCCAGCACCAGACCGACGCCCAGCACCCCGCCGCCATACATAAACCACTGCATGATGATGGTGCGTTGTTTGTCATCCAGCTGTAGATTCGCGGCGTTCACTTTCTTCTGCGCGACGATCAGCTCATTTTTCAGCTTCTGATTTTCATCTTTCAGACCGGCGATCACGCTGTCGCTTTGTGCCACTTTCTGCTGCATCTCTGCGGTGCGCTGGTTCCAGGTGCCGTCGATGTTGTTCAGCTTGTCAGTCAGGGTTTTCACCTGATTTTCCAGATCCGGCACGCGGGTGCGCAGGCTTGGCACCGTGCTCAGCTCTTTCAGCGGGATCCATGAGGTGCGGCCAGAGCTGTCACGAACCTGACCGTAATTGGTGTCTGCATTGGTTTGCAGCAGAGTCACTTCCTCGCCGGCATTTACCGTACCCACGAGGCGATAATTGTCTCCAGGGCCGCTGCGTACCCAGGTATTCAGTTCATCAGAAACGTAACGTTTCTCTTCAGCGTGGACCGCGGTTGCGGCGCTAAAAGCGAGTAAAGTAAGTCCAATCAGGCGTAATTTAAGCATATCAGTCGTTATTTTCATAAAAAGTGGAACGATAGTAGTGGTATCAGTGTCGCTACGCAAAGGATTCATCATCAATCGGAATCATCTGTGTCATGATTTCCACCGCTTTAAACTTTTACGCCCGTCAAATTGCTCATTGCGTGGCAATTTGGCGCAAAATACTATGTACTGACAAACAAATGGCGAGGAAGTTCGCCTTCATCGACGCGTCTGTGACGCACGCAAAAGTACAAGGCTATGGCACAAGAGATCGAATTAAAGTTTATCGTCGAAAAAGACAGCGCTGACGCGCTCCGCCAGCATCTGAATACGCTGTCCGGCGAGCACCATGAACCCGTACAGCTGCTCAACATCTATTACGAAACGCCGGACAACTGGCTGCGCAACCATGATATGGGCCTGCGCATCCGGGGTGCGAACGGGCGCTACGAGATGACGATGAAAATCGCCGGTCGCGTGGTGGGCGGTTTACACCAGCGTCCGGAATACAATATCGACATCAGTAAGCCAGAACTTGAGCTGGATCGTTTTCCGGCGGAAGTGTGGCCGGAAGGGATGCTGCCCGCAACGCTGTCGGCAGAGGCGCAACCGCTGTTCAGCACCGATTTCTGGCGCGAGAAATGGCTGGTGACGGAAGGCAAGAGCCGCATTGAGATCGCGTTTGATCGGGGTGAAATTAAGGCTGGTGAAGAGCAGGAGCCGATCTGCGAATTGGAACTCGAACTGCTTGAAGGCGACGCGAGCGATGTGCTGAAGCTGGCGCGCAAGCTGGTGAACCAGCCTGGACTGCGTCAGGGCAGCCTGAGTAAAGCGGCACGCGGCTATCACCTGGCCGCCGGGAATGCGCCGCGCGTGCTGCGAGAAACCCCGATTCTGCGCGTTGTGCCGAAAGCCTCCGTTGAGCAGGGGATGGAAGCGGCGCTGGAGCTGGCACTCTCTCAGTGGCAGTTCCACGAGGAGCTGTGGGCGCGTAACGTGAAAAATGCCAAAAAACAGGTGCTGGCCGCTATGGGGCTGGTACGTCATACCCTGACGCTCTTTGGCGGCATTGTACCGCGTAAAGCCAGCACTCACTTACGTGATTTGCTCACTCAAACCGAAACGCTGATGCTTTCCGACGTGTCGGCACAAACGGCGATCTACAGCCCGCAAAACGCCAGCGCGAAACTGGCGCTGACCGAATTTCTGGTGACGAGCGGCTGGCGCACCTTCCTCGATGCGAAAGGGCAGGCCAAAATTGCGGAAAACTTCAAACGTTTTGCGGATATCCACCTCTCCCGTCACGCGGCCGAACTGAGAACCACCTTTGCGCATCCGCTGGGCGACCAGTATGGCGATCAGCTTCCCCGCCTGGCGCGTAACATCGACAGCATGTTGCTGCTGTCGGGTGCGTATGAGGGCGTGAAGGCGCAGGCCTGGCTGGAGAACTGGCAGGGGCTTAAGCATGCCATCGAGACCCGTCAGCAGATTGAGATCGAGCATTTCCGCAACGAGGCCATTTCGCAGGATCCGTACTGGCTGCACAGCGGAAAACGTTAATTCTGGCAAGGAACCCCTGATATGCCGCTTTCTTCGCAGTTACAGCAGCACTGGCAGACCGTTTGTGAACGGCTGCCTGAGTCGTTACCCGCGTCGTCGTTAAGCGAGCAGGCGAAAAGCGTGCTCACGTTCAGTGATTTTGTACAGGAGAGCGTCAGCGCTAACCCGGACTGGCTGGCAGAGCTGGAAAGCGCGCCGCCGCAGGCTGACGAGTGGCGGCATTATGCTGGCTGGCTGCAAACCGCGCTGGCAGAGGTGGCAGACGAAGCCACGCTGATGCGCGTTCTGCGTCAGTTCCGCCGCCGGGTGATGGTACGCATTGCCTGGGCGCAGGCGCTGGAGCTGGTGAGTGAAGAGAGCACCTTGCAGCAGTTGAGCGAGCTGGCGCAGACGCTGATTGTCGCCGCGCGGGACTGGCTCTACGCCGCCTGCTGTAAAGAGTGGGGCACGCCGTGCAGTGAGGAAGGGGTTCCTCAGCCACTGTTGATCCTGGGGATGGGCAAGCTGGGCGGCTGCGAGCTGAACTTCTCCTCAGACATCGATCTGATTTTTGCCTGGCCCGAGAACGGCTCCACGCGCGGCGGCCGTCGCGAGCTGGACAATGCCCAGTTCTTTACTCGTCTGGGGCAGCGGCTGATTAAGGCGCTGGATCAGCCCACGCAGGATGGTTTTGTTTACCGCGTGGACATGCGCCTGCGTCCGTTTGGCGACAGCGGGCCACTGGTGCTGAGCTTTGCCGCGCTGGAAGATTACTACCAGGAGCAGGGTCGCGACTGGGAGCGTTACGCGATGGTCAAAGCGCGGATCATGGGCGACAGCGACGATGCCTACGCCAACGAGCTGCGCGCCATGCTGCGCCCGTTCGTGTTCCGCCGCTACATCGACTTCAGCGTTATCCAGTCCCTGCGAAATATGAAAGGGATGATTGCCCGCGAGGTGCGTCGCCGTGGCCTGAAAGACAACATCAAGCTCGGTGCTGGCGGTATTCGTGAGATCGAATTTATCGTCCAGGTCTTCCAGCTGATACGCGGCGGGCGTGAACCTTCTCTGCAATCCCGCTCGCTGCTGCCGACGCTAAGCGCTATCGATCAGCTGCATCTGCTGCCGGAAGGCGACGCGCAAACGCTGCGTGACTCTTATCTCTTCCTGCGTCGTCTGGAAAATTTGCTGCAAAGTATCAACGACGAACAGACCCAGACGTTGCCGGGCGATGAGCTGAACCGGGCGCGTCTGGCCTGGGGGATGCGGGTGGATGACTGGGCGGCGCTGACGCAACGGCTGGAAGCGCATATGGCGGGCGTGTGCCGCATCTTTAACGATCTGATCGGCGACGACGAAACTGAATCGCAGGACGATGCGCTCTCCGAGCACTGGCGCGAACTGTGGCAGGACGCGCTTCAGGAAGATGACACCACGCCGGTGCTGGCGCACTTAAGCGACGATGCCCGCCATCGCGTGGTGGCGTTGATTGCCGATTTCCGCCTCGAACTAAACAAACGCGCCATTGGCCCACGCGGTCGTCAGGTGCTGGATCATCTGATGCCGCATCTGCTGAGCGATGTCTGCTCCCGCGACGATGCGCCGGTGCCGCTGTCGCGCATGATGCCGCTGCTGAGTGGGATCGTCACGCGTACCACTTACCTTGAGCTGTTAAGCGAGTTTCCCGGCGCGCTGAAGCACCTGATTTCCCTCTGCGCCGCCTCGCCGATGGTGGCCAACAAGCTGGCGCGCTACCCGCTGCTGCTGGACGAGCTGCTCGATCCAAATACGCTGTATCAGCCGACGGCGACGGACGCCTACCGCGACGAGCTGCGCCAGTATCTGCTGCGCGTGCCGAAGGAGGACGAAGAGCAACAGCTTGAGGCGCTACGTCAGTTTAAGCAGGCACAGATGCTGCGCGTGGCGGCGGCAGATATCGCCGGTACCCTGCCGGTAATGAAAGTGAGCGATCACTTAACCTGGCTGGCGGAAGCGATCATCGACGCGGTTGTCCACCAGGCGTGGGTGCAAATGGTAGCCCGCTACGGCCAGCCGAAGCACCTTGCTGACCGTGAAGGCCGCGGTTTTGCGGTGGTGGGGTACGGCAAGCTGGGCGGCTGGGAACTGGGCTACAGCTCCGATCTGGATCTGATTTTCCTCCACGACTGTCCGGCAGACGTCATGACCGACGGCGAACGTGAGATTGACGGACGGCAGTTCTACCTTCGCCTGGCCCAGCGCATCATGCACCTGTTCAGCACTCGCACCTCATCCGGCATTCTGTATGAAGTGGATGCGCGTCTGCGCCCGTCCGGCGCGGCAGGCATGCTGGTCACCTCAACGGAGTCCTTCGCCGACTATCAGAAGAACGAAGCCTGGACGTGGGAGCATCAGGCGCTGGTGCGCGCCCGCGTGGTGTATGGCGATCCGCAGCTCAAAACGCAGTTCGATGCGATCCGCAAGGCGGTCATGACGACCCCGCGCGAGGGCAGTACGCTGCAAACCGAAGTGCGGGAAATGCGGGAGAAGATGCGCGCGCACCTTGGCAACAAACATCGCGATCGCTTTGATATCAAAGCCGATGAAGGCGGGGTTACCGATATTGAGTTTATCACTCAGTACCTGGTGCTGCTGCACGCGCACGATAAACCGAAGCTGACCCGCTGGTCGGATAACGTGCGCATACTGGAACTGCTGGCGCAGAACGACATTATGGATGAGCAAGAGGCGCAGGCCTTAACCCGCGCCTACACCACACTGCGTGATGAGTTGCACCATCTGGCATTACAGGAACAGCCGGGCCATGTGGCGCTGGACTGTTTCGCCGACGAACGCGCGCAGGTGACTACAAGCTGGCAGAAGTGGCTAGTGGAACCGTGCGTAACAAAACAAGTGTGATATTATCGCGCGCAAATTGTGAATCTTTCTGGAGTCAGGAATGAAAGTAACACTGCCAGAGTTTGAACGTGCTGGAGTTATGGTTGTCGGTGATGTGATGCTGGATCGCTACTGGTATGGGCCGACCAGCCGCATCTCTCCGGAAGCACCGGTACCGGTGGTAAAGGTCGACACCATTGAAGAGCGTCCCGGTGGCGCGGCAAACGTGGCGATGAACATAGCCTCTCTGGGCGCACATTCGCGTCTGGTTGGCCTGACCGGCATTGACGATGCGGCGCGTGCGCTGAGCAAGTCGCTGGCGGACGTGAATGTGAAGTGTGACTTCGTTTCTGTTCCGACCCACCCAACCATCACCAAGCTTCGCGTGCTGTCGCGTAACCAGCAGCTAATCCGCCTCGACTTTGAAGAAGGGTTCGAAGGCGTTGATCCCGAGCCGCTGCACGAGCGCATTAACCAGGCGTTGGGCAATATTGGCGCGCTGGTGCTGTCCGACTACGCGAAAGGCGCGCTGGCGAGCGTGCAGACCATGATCCAGCTGGCGCGTAAGGCCAGCGTACCGGTGCTGATCGACCCGAAAGGCACCGATTTTGAGCGCTATCGCGGCGCAACCCTGCTGACGCCAAACCTCTCTGAATTCGAAGCGGTGGCGGGCAAGTGCAAAACTGAAGAAGAGCTGGTTGAGCGCGGCATGAAAATCATCGCTGATTTCGAGCTGTCTGCGCTGCTGGTGACCCGTTCCGAGCAGGGCATGACGCTGCTGCAACCGGGCAAGGCGCCGCTGCATATGCCAACCCAGGCGCAGGAAGTGTACGACGTGACCGGTGCCGGTGATACGGTGATTGGCGTGCTGGCGGCGACGCTGGCGGCGGGTAACTCCCTGGAAGAAGCATGCTACTTCGCGAACGCCGCGGCGGGTGTGGTCGTCGGTAAACTCGGGACCTCCACCGTTTCGCCAATTGAGCTGGAAAACGCGGTGCGTGGGCGTGCGGATACCGGCTTTGGCGTCATGACCGAAGACGAGCTGAAAGTGGCCGTTGCCGCCGCGCGCAAACGCGGTGAAAAAGTGGTGATGACGAACGGCGTGTTCGACATCCTGCATGCGGGCCACGTGTCGTATCTGGCGAATGCGCGCAAGCTGGGCGACCGCCTGATTGTGGCGGTCAACAGCGATGCCTCAACCAAACGTCTGAAGGGTGAAACGCGTCCGGTTAACCCGCTGGAGCAGCGCATGATAGTGCTCGGCGCGCTGGAAGCGGTGGACTGGGTGGTCTCATTTGAAGAAGACACCCCGCAGCGCCTGATTGCCGGAATTTTGCCTGACCTGCTGGTGAAGGGCGGTGATTACAAACCAGAGCAAATCGCAGGTAGCGAAGAGGTCTGGGCGAATGGTGGTGAAGTAATGGTGCTCAACTTTGAGGACGGGTGTTCAACCACCAACATCATTAAGAAGATCCAGAAAGACAGTCAGTAAAAAACGGGCCTGTTGGCCCGTTCGTTTTTCACCCTCTCCCTGTGGGAGAGGGCTGGGGTGAGGGCATCAGGCCGCACTTATGCCTGGTCATCCACCGGTGGAATAGCTGGCGCTGGCTTCACTTCTTCCGGCGCATTGCGGTTTTCCAGCTCGGTCAAACGTTGTTCCAGCAGCGCCAGCTTCTCGCGGGTGCGCAGCAGCACCTGCGTCTGCACGTCAAACTCTTCGCGGCTGACTAAATCAAGGCGAACCAACTGTGCCTGCAACGTCTGGCGGATTTTCTTCTCAACGTCATCACCAAACTCACGAATACCTTTCGGCATGGACTCATGAACCTGACGTGCGATCTGCTCAATTTTCTTTGGGTCAATCATTGTCGTTTCCCTTGATGAAAAGGTGTTAGTGCCTATTGTAGCGTGTCATGCCGCGGGTTAAACAAAATTGTTTGAAGCTTATGCATTGCCCAGGGTAATCAATAGCGTTATAGTTATCTCGCTTATTCTCAGGGCGGGGCGAAATTCCCCACCGGCGGTAAATCAGCTTAACGCTGAAAGCCCGCGAGCGCTTTGGGTGAATTCTCAAAGGTCAGCAGATCCGGTGTAATTCCGGGGCCGACGGTTAGAGTCCGGATGGGAGAGAGTAACGATCCAGTCGGGCAAAGCCCGCTCACGTTATTTTTTTGCCGCTTGTACGGCGCTCCTAAGACTGCCCTGATTCTGGTAACCATAAAGTTAATGAGGTTTTTTTACCATGAATCAGACGCTACTTTCCTCTTTTGGCACTTCAACTCAACGTGTTGAACATGCACTGGATGCCCTGCGCGAAGGCCGCGGTGTGATGGTGCTTGACGATGAAAACCGTGAAAACGAAGGCGACATGATTTTTGCCGCCGAGAACATGACCGTTGAGCAGATGGCGCTGACCATCCGTCACGGTAGCGGCATCGTATGCCTGTGCATCACCGAAGACCGTCGCCAGCAGCTTGATCTGCCGATGATGGTTGAAAACAACACCAGCGCCTTTGGTACTGGCTTCACTGTGACCATTGAAGCGGCGCATGGCGTAACCACCGGAGTGTCGGCGGCTGACCGTCTGACCACCGTGCGTGCAGCGATTGCTGATGGTGCGAAACCTTCCGATCTGCACCGCCCTGGTCACGTCTTCCCGCTGCGCGCGCAGCCGGGCGGCGTGCTGACCCGTGGTGGTCATACCGAAGCGACCATCGATCTGGTGACGCTGGCTGGCTTCAAACCCGCAGGCGTGCTGTGCGAACTGACCAACGATGATGGCACCATGGCGCGTGCGCCGGAGTGCATCACCTTTGCGCGTCTGCACAATATGCCAGTGGTGACGATTGAAGATCTGGTAGAGTACCGCCGCGCGCACGAGCGCAAAGCCAGCTGAACATGCTGATGTAAAAAAGCCGGGGAAACCCGGTTTTTTTGTTTCTAGTGGTAGTTAATTTTGAACAGTACCACGGTTTCGAACGGCCCGGACTGAATCGCTTTCCCTTCTTCCCGTGAAAGTTCAGCTGTGTAGTTTTGCTCAACATTCATCTTATCGCCCGTAAAATCGGCGTACTCTTTGTACTGGTTGAAGGTGTAAGGGGCCGTTCCGTTAAGAATACGCAGTTTTAACCCATTCCCTATCAGTACCGCAGTGTCGTCTGCGCTGAGCGTTTCGGTTGTGTAAAACGACGAGTCCATCTTAAATCCATCCGAGCACTGGGCATCCTGCACTTTGGTGGTTCGTATTGAAAACGTGCGCATACGCGTCTGCTGATTCACGATGTCGCGCGCGCTGAAGGTGCCAAAGTCGATCTCCTGATTCTCAGGGTAAATGGTAAACGTCGCCCCGCAATCAAGCACCGTAATGTTTTGCAGTCCGTTGATGTGATACTTAAGGTTCTTCGCATCGGCCATCTGATTAACGCCGCCCTTACCGTCAAACTGCACAACGATGTAATCGCTGAGCGAGCTGACATAGCCATGTGGCGGCATAGCCTTAATTCTCACGAAAAGTCGTAAACGGGTGACGAACGTGCGCGTAATGTGGATATCATCCGGATTGCCAGAGCAGATGCGATTCTCCCAACCCATCTGGCGGATTTGATCCGGGGTGTAAATGGTGATGTTATCGTTGTCCAGGCACTGGCGGGTATCCACGCCGTTGGGCTGGCCTGTGGCATCGTAATCTATGCCTTCATAGGTGACGCCCAGTTCATAATAGGGATCGGTTGCGGCAGGATAAGGGTTTACCCAGGCAAAAACATCTTCCGGCTTGAAACCGCTTGTGACGTTATTGTCACACGTCACCGGAATTTTAATGTCATCAGACTCCCATATTTTTTGGCCAACCTGAGCGTTGCTGGGTATGGCAAAAGGGGAGATCGTTTTTGTCTCCTCGACGGGGCCGCCAGATCCACCCAGATAGCAGTTGAGCGCCAGCGCTTCTTTCAAAGGCAGCGCTGTAAGCAGCAATGTAAGCAGGAAACTAGTGAGCTTTCGCATCTTTATCGATTTTCCGTTCGTTAAGCTTACATTGCGCCGTTCCGGTGCACTGTACGTCGACTTTTTTCAGTGCGCCGTAATCGTCGATGTAGCCGATGCTGTAATAACTACCGTGGTAATCGCCGGTAGAGGCAGTTGCCGTGGCGAAAGGCGCAATCATCAGACTGTCAAAACCCGGCAGCATGGTTTTGGCATTTTTGCTCAGCCACGCCAGCGTGATGTAGTACGGCGTAGGGTTGTGGACCGTGAGCCCTTTCGCGTTGGCGGTAATTTCCATACGCATTTCAGTCAGTTCGCCAGATTTTTTGCGAATCGCTTCCGGACGCCAGAAGAGCTTAATTCGGCTCTGCATGGCAACCTGCATCACGCTGCGCTCCTCGCTGGCGCTGGTGCTTTTAGGCGGTACTTCACGCAGGTTGAAATAAAACAGCGATTCCCTGTCTTTTGGCAACTGGCGGGTAGCGGCTTGTTTAACAATTCTTACCTGCGACGAGGCGCCCGCTTCGATACGTTGAATGGGGGGAAGCGCCATAAAGTGCACATCTTCTTTTTGCCCCTTTTCATCTTCAATCCAGGAGAGCGCCAGATAAGGCAGCGCCTTGCTCTGGTTGTCCACTTTCAGGCTGCTGGCCTTGTCGCTTTCTGGAAAAACAATGCGCGTGCGGTCCAGGTTAATGGCCGCGTGGGCGGTAAATGTTGTGCTGATCAGCATCAGGCACAGGCTTTTAATCGGCGTTAATTTCATGATGATTTCTTACTGGCACGGCAGTATCAACTGCATACTGTTTTCTAAGTGAGAAGGTAACGAGAAGCGACACTGTTGGTTGTCGCCCCATGTCACGCGAAACTGCTGTTCTGGCTCAACGGCGCCGAGCCAGACGCGGCCTTCATCGGCCACCATCCCAACCTGTAAATTGCTTTCATCCAGGCGAACAATCGCCCCGAGTGGTGGTGTTCCTGACGACATCCGCAAAACGCCTGTTACGTCCTGACCTGCGCGCGTGGCAATCTGACGATAACCAATGGCCCCCTCAGTCCAGGTTGAGGTCACGACGCGGTTGTCCACGTCCACGCCATCCGGAAGGTTGTTCATATTGACCTGCACGCTGGAGGGGGAATAGCTGGAGAATGACGGTAAAACGCCGATGCCAAAACGGTTAGTTTCATCGCGCGACATGTTCAGCGGGATATGGCCTACCCCGTCGGTGCTGACCATTACGCGGGGTTCATTACCGTAACTGCGCCGGTGCAGCGCGGCGCCTTTCGCCGTTGAGGTGAAGGAACCGCTCCAGCTCGCGCTGAGGGAGTTATATTCGTTAGCTTTATAGCTGCCGGAGAGATTGAGATCGCCGTACGCAGAATAATGCTGATAATTCCCGCTGACCTGCGCGCCGGAATCTGGCTTCCCGCTCTCCGTACCTGCGGAAACGCCCCAGGTATTATTGCGATCCGACGTGTCATACCACGACACGTTATGGCTCAGCGTGTCGCTGTTACGCAGGTCATAGTTAAGTCGATGATCGGGATCGAGCGGTACGCTGAGCGAGAGATAAAACTGAGTATCGTCATTTTCGTCTTCCTCCTCGTAATGCGTTTTACTCCAGGACAGGGTTACGCCAAGGTTCTTCCAGCGACCTATATCAAAGTTGTAGCCCGCCGTGATGCTGCCGGTCGTGGAGGGTGAATCATTCCACCATGTCTGACGCAGCATATTGACGTACAGGTTCAGGGATAACGCTGAAATGTACTGGCTTGCCGTTACGCTCAGGGTTTGTTTTTCCGACTGGCGGTCACCGTTGTCATAATCCAGGTAGCGGGCGTAGCTCAAAAACTGTGGGTCTGAGTAGCGGTAGCTGGCGAGCGTAAGCTGACTGCCGGTGGTATCGAAACGCTTGCTGTAGTTAATGCGATAGCTGTAACCCGTCTGGCTGCGCTGGTGTGGCAGCTGGCTGGTAGCCTGCGTGACGTCAAAAGAGAGCGCCCCCAGCCAGGCCATATTCTGGCCGATCCCGGCAGCGACGGAACGATAACGGTCGCCATCGGCCAGCGTGCCGCCATACAGAGAGGTGTGCGACAGCATGCCCCAGGAAAATTCGCCGCTCATGAAGGCATTATCTTCAACATCATGGGAGGCGCCCTGGCGCGCTTTACCCGCCGCGAGCTTATAGCGCACCTGGCCCTTGCGCGTTAAAAACGGCACGGATTCAGCCGAGACCTGGAAGGTGTTGACGCGTCCGTCTTCTTCCGTGACTTTGACGTCCAGCGTGCCCTGAACCGACTGGTTAAGATCCTGAATAACAAAGGGTCCTGGTGGCACTTTACTCTGGTAAATCACGCGATCGGCAAGGCTTACGGCCACGGTGGCGTTGGTTTGTGCTATTCCGGTAATCTGTGGGGCATAGCCGCGCAGCGACCATGGCAGCATACGTTCATCGCTGATTAGCGATGCGTCGGTGTAGGTGAAGGCGTCAAAAATGGAGGACTGGAAATCCGTTTCACCCAGCGTCAGTTTCGCACCGATCGAGGGCAGAGGGCGGAACATATACACGCGTGAAAAACGGCCATTCTGCTCTGAGCCTGCTTCAGTATCGCTTCGCGTGTACTGGTAATCGCTTCGCAGGCGCCACGCGCCCATGTTCGCACCGGCGGTACCATAGGTATTGGCGTTGTCATTGCTGCCGCTGCTATTGGGCTGATAATGGCTGGCAAAAAGATTGTAATCCAGCAGTACGCCTGGCACGCCGTTGTCCCAGGTGGATGGCGGCATCCAGTCAACCGCACGGTATTGCAGCCACGCCTGGGGGATCGTTACTTTCAGGGTCTGGCTGCCTTGCTCAAAAGTAAATTTGATGTCTGGTCTGGCGGCGAAATCAACGCATCCCTCTTTTTCCGGCAAAGCGTGACGAACGTCATCCTGCAATGCGAATGTATCGGCCAGCGCGGGGGGAATACAGACCTGAACTGCGTTATTTATTTCTCGCCAGCGAAGCTGCCAGCCATTTGCCAGCGGAATATCATTAACTGAAACCGTAACGAAATAGCTTCCCGGCGTAACCGATATTTGATCTTTAAAACGTGATAAATCGACGCTGCCGCGCTGATCTTTATCGATGGCGTTTATATTAAATTCAGTGGCAGAGGCAACTATCGTCATTAACAGGGACGCAATGATGATTATCCATTGTACTTTGTATGTCATCATCCTGTTACTCGAATAAATAAAGAGTGCCGACCGGCATGGATTGCCAGTCGGCTGATACCGTGACGTAACGGAATTATTTGTACATCAGGACGTAGTTAGCCGTGGCTTCAACCTGGCCTGCCGTCGCAGTTTTACCTGTTGGGACTTCCATAACCGCTTTGAAATGCAGCGTCTGGGTGGTTGAACCCGCCAGCAGATCAAGCACGTTTGGCTGACCAAGCGTGATGTTGCCTTCCGCGTTATCCAGCAGACGGACGCCCACGTTCTGCGCACCGTTTGCAAAGGTGTTGCTCATCAGGCTGGTATCCGTCGCATCTGTCGCTGCGCTGGTAAAGGTCACTTCCACTTTAGTAATTGGCGTGTCGGTTTCGTCTGCCGGATCGTCAAGCTGGCAGTTTTCCAGATTGATATCGACCGGAACCGGCGTGGATTTTTTGTTGGCGTTGATAACGGCCGTAGTCACTTCACCCAGGTCGACTTCTTTATCAACGCTGTCTGGAGCGATGCTGCATGGTGCGTCAATAACCACGCCTTTGAATTTGATTTTGCCTGAGCCTTGATCATCAGCAAACGCAGAACCCGATACAATGGCAGCCATAGCTGCCGCTAACAGCAATTTTTTACCCATATACATGAAAATATCCTTTTTCAGATTGATTCGTAATGTGAATATTAATTTCAGAATACTCGCAAAGTATACGGATTGGGGCGGGGAGACGCGATTAACGTGACTTAAATATATTTTTAGATGGTTTTAATTAATATTTTCAGGCTATCTGAAGAGGCTTCTTTTTTCGGGGTTTTAATAGATTTATATTTTGTGGGTTATTATATGTAAAATATATAGGATTGTTTTTTTGAATAATATAAAGCCTCCGTATAAAAACGGAGGCATTAATTCTTAGCCAATACCTGCCGTTTGCAGCAGAACCAGGCTCATCCCCATCACTGACATTCCACACAGCACGCCGTAGCTTGGGTTATTGTTGGGATCGATCTCTTTTGCCAGCGGCATCAGCTCATCGACAGAGAGCGCGACCATAATCCCGGCCACGGCAGCCATAATTGCAGCCATTACAACCGGGGATACGAGGCTACCGAGGATCAGCCACGCCAGCACGCCGCCGAGAATTTCAGCCATGCCGGAGATACCTGCCCAAAAGACAGCTGTACGTTTTGAACCCGTGGCGGCATAAACGGGCCCGGCAACGGCAAGTCCTTCAGGAATATTGTGCAAAGCCACGGCCAGCGCCACACCAAAACCTATTTCCAGGTTGCTGCTGGCCGTGACATAGGTGGCGATACCTTCCGGAAAGTTATGCAGGCTGATACCCAGCGTCAGCAGAATGGCCGTGCGTTTGATATTTCCCGGAATGGGGGTAACGCTTTTTTGCATTAAATCCTGCGGGTGCGCGTGAGGAAGAATACGGTCGAGTGCAAAATAACCCAGCAGGCCAATGATAAACATGCCATAGCCCAGAACAGGCGACATCCCTTCGGTGTGAAGCGCGGCGGGCAGCATCTCCATCAGCGAGATAAGCAGCATGATCCCGGCGGCGAAACCCAGCGAGAAGGCCAGCAGGCGATTAGAGGGTTTTTGCCCGAGTACCCCGAGGAACGCACCGATAAAGGTTGCGGCGCCCGCAAGTATGGTCAAAATCAACGGTACTGACATGCATTCTCCTTAAGCGATATCTGGCATTCAAATTTCCTGATGATGATCTTCACGGTTATCTGCGTTCATCTTCACCTGAATGCGCGTAATGTAGGCCTATCACATTGACACCTCCTCTAAGGATATCACCATGTCTTCTTCTCGTATGCCAGCACTGTTTTTAGGCCATGGCAGCCCAATGAACGTCCTGGAAGATAACGTCTATACCCGCGCCTGGCGTCAGTTGGGTGAGACGTTACCGCGTCCGAAGGCAATTGTGGTGGTCTCTGCGCACTGGTTTACCCGGGGTACCGGCGTGACGGCCATGGAAACGCCAAAAACGATTCATGATTTTGGCGGCTTTCCGCAGGCGCTGTATGACACGCATTATCCTGCGCCGGGCTCCCCTCAGCTGGCGCAGCGGCTGGTTGATCTGCTTGCCCCTGTTCCGGTTGCGCTGGACAAAGAAGCCTGGGGCTTTGACCATGGCTCATGGGGGGTGTTGATCAAAATGTATCCGGATGCCGATATTCCGATGGTACAACTGAGTATCGACAGCACCAAACCAGCTGCCTGGCACATGGAGATGGGGCGTAAGCTGGCTTCGCTTCGTGATGAGGGCATCATGCTGATTGCCAGTGGCAACGTGGTACACAATCTGCGTACGGTACGCTGGCACGGTGAAAATACGCCGTACCCCTGGGCAACAGCCTTTAATGACTATGTAAAAGACAACCTGGCCTGGCAAGGGCCGGTCGAACGGCACCCTTTGGTGAACTATCTGGAGCACGATGGCGGTTCGCTCTCTAACCCGACGCCGGAACACTTCTTGCCATTGCTGTATGTATTAGGCGCATGGGACGGTCAGGAGGTTATTACAACCCCGGTCGACGGCATTGAGATGGGGAGTTTGAGTATGCTGTCGTTGCAGGTGGGGTAAACACATGCCCGGTGACGCTGCGCTTACCGGGCCTACGCTCGACATGTAGGCCGGGTAAGGTGAAGCCGCCACCCGGCAAGTCTTACTCGACGAAAATATGCGGGTAGAAACGCGACAGATCCTGCGTAATCAGCGCGCGATCTTCGCGAATGCCAATCCCGGCAGGCTGATCGTTAATAAGCCAACTGCCGATCAGCGTATAGCTGTCGCCAAACTTCGGCAGTTGATAAAACGCCTGGACGATCATCCCTTCTTCACCGTACGGCCCTTCAACTGCTTCCAGCGTTTTACCGTTTTCGATAATCGAGACGTTTGCCCCTTCACGAGAGAAGATTGGCTTAACGACGTATTTCTCCATCGGTGGGAAATCATCTTCGGCAAAATAAGCAGGCAGCAGGTTCGGGTGATTCGGGAACATCTCCCACAGCATCGGCAGCAGTGCTTTATTGGAGATAATGCTCTTCCAGGCTGGTTCCAGCCAGCGCACGCCAGCGTCTTCCAGTTTGGTAGAGAACATTTCCCGCAGCATGTATTCCCACGGATAGAGCTTGAACAGGTTGCTGATCACCTGATCCTGCATGTCCGTAAACTGACCTTTTTCACCTAAACCGATATCTTCGATATAGAGAAATTCCGTCGCCACTTCCGCTTCGGCTGCGCAGTCCTGCAAATACTGAACCGTACCGCGGTCTTCTTCGGTATCGCGGCAGCAGGCGAGGTGCAACAGGTTGAAACCGTGCTGTTCACGCAGTTCGACGAAACGTTCAATCAGCTTTTCCTGAAGGCTGTTGAACTGATCGCTGCCTTCCGGCAAGTTTCCGGCATTCGCCTGATCTTCCAGCCAGATCCACTGGAAGAACGCGGCTTCGTACAGGGAGGTTGGCGTATCTGCGTTATTTTCTAAAAGCTTCGGTTCACCCATGCCATCCCATGCCAGATCGAGGCGAGAGTAGAGCGAAGGCTGGTTCGTTTTCCAGGACTGACGAACAAAGCTCCAGGTGTGCTTCGGAATGCGGAATTTGGTCATCAGCTCATCGCTGTCGATGACTTTCTCAACCACCTTCAGGCACATCTGGTGCAGCTCTGCGGTCACTTCTTCAAGCTTTTCGACCTGAGCAAGCGTGAGCTTATAGTAAGCATCTTCACACCAGTACGGCTCGCCGTACATGGTGTGAAAGTTGAAACCGTATTCGGTGGCTTTTTCGCGCCAGTCCGGGCGCTCGGCAATACTGACTCGTTCCATGATCAGCCGCCCATTGAGCGAGTTGAGGAGCCGGTCGCACTACGCTGCATGGTGGTTTGTTTGGCAACAGACTCACCGAAGCCGCCACGGGTAATGGTGCTGGTGGTGGCTGGTTTCGGCGCCATTGCGGTTTTCGGTACGGTCATCGTACGGCCAGGCGTTGCAGCACCGTAACCCTTGCCGGTGGCATCGGTGTATTTCCCGTAGGCCGGGCTGTTCGGGTTTTTGGAGCTAAACAGCGGCTGCTGCTGGTAGCCCGCACCGCCGCTCATCAAACGGCCCATCATATAACCCGCCATCAGCGGCATCCAGAAGCTGCCGCTGGACTGTGCCTGCGCCTGGTTTTCCGGTGCCATACCCGCCTGAGCAGGTGCCTGCTGGCACTGGCCTTCACCGAATTCGGCTACACAGTCTTCGCGTGAGGCATATTTCGGCGCGGTACGTTCCGCTTCTTTCAGGGCGTTGTTATACGCCGTCGTACACTCAGCGGCTTTACCGGTTGCGCTCGCGCAGTCGTCGGCGTTTTGATACAGCGAAACCGTTTCGTCGTTTTGCTCACAGCCTGCCAGCATAAAGACGGCGGTGACCGCCAGCGCGACAGGTGTCAGGTGGCGTGCGTTCCAGCTTTTGCGGAACGACGCGTGATTCATCGTTTTTGTCCGTTTCATATTTGTCTTCCAGGACCCAGTGGTAATAACGCTCAGGATAGAGGATGAGTGGTTGAAAATGAAGCGACGAGGGGCGAAATCCGGGGGATCTTTACGTTGGCTTACGTTCGGGGGGGATTAATGTGCTCCCTCTCCCTGTGGGAGAGGGCTGAGGTGAGGGCATCAGGCCGCAGTGGGCCTGATGACACGCTTAATTGCGGAACGGATTCGTGCCACTGCTGGCAGGTGAGGTGCTACGCGCTGCCGCTGGCTGTGCAACCGGGGTGCTGCTGTTAGCGGTGAAATTATCCACGGCGGCATCCTGCTGTGGATTTTCCGGCGCGACGCTGTCAGGCGACGTGGAAACCGGTTTGCCCAGCGTGCTGTTCAGCATTTGCAGATCCTGCTCGTTCAGCGTACCCAGCGCCTGTTTGATGTTCAGCTGGTTGATCAGGTACTGGTAACGCGCACTGGAGAGCTGCTGTTTCGCGTTGTACAGCGTGGTCGTTGCGTCTAACACATCAACGATAGTACGCGTACCGACGGAGTAACCCGCTTCCATCGCGTCCAGAGAGCTTTGCGCAGAGACAACGGCCTGTTTATAGGCGTTGATGCTGCTGATGGACGCGTTCACGTTGTTGAAGGAAGAACGCACGGTCTGGACCACGTTGCGGTGCGCGCTTTCAAGCTGCTCGCTCGCGCCTACGAAGTTGTACTGCGCCTGCTTAACCTGAGAGTTAACCATCCCGCCCTGGTACAGCGGCAGAGAGAAGCTGAGGCCCACTTTGTTCTGGCCCATATTGTTGTCGTCATACTGGGCAGTGTTGGTTTTAGAACCGCTGTAGCTGGTATCCGATACGCCGGTAGAGGCGCTCAGGCTCAGGGTTGGCAGGTGACCATCCTGTGCAAGACGGATCTGCTCGCGCGCCAGGTCCTGGCTCAGGCGTGCCTGCAGCAAGGTCAGGTTGCGGTTTTCCGCCTCTTTCAGCAGGGCGTTAACCGCCTGCGGCTTGTCTGTTTTGAAGCTGTCCACGTTCAGAGAGGCCAGCTCAGGATAGTAGTTACCGGTGACCTGACGCAGTGCTTCCAGCGCGTTGTCGAGGTTGTTACGTGCGGTCACTTCGTTAGCCAGTACGGTATCGTACTGTGAACGGGCGTTCTGCACGTCAGTGATCGCAACCAGACCCACATTAAAACGCTGGGTGGTCTGATCTAACTGACGATAAATCGCCTGTTTCTGCGCTTCGGTGTAGGAGAGGGCGTCAATCGCGCTCAGTACGTTGAAGTAGGCGGTCGCGGTATTCAGGATAAGCGTCTGCTGATCTGTCTGATAGGTGACATCCTGAATGCCGGCGCTCTTTTCCTGCAAGCTCAGCTCACGCCATTTGGACATGTCGAACAGGGTTTGCGTTAACTGTAAAGAGGCGCTGGTGGCATTTGAGTTGATGCCGTTATTATCGCGAAAACCGTTAGTGTAGGTATAATCTGCACCTAAGCCTAACTGCGGCAGCAGTGGACTACGTGCTTCGTTAATCTTTTCAAACGCAGCATCACGATCGGCCGCTGATTTACGTAAATCAGGGTTGCCCAGACGTGCCTGCTGGTAGACCTGTAACAGGTTCTCTGCCTGGCTCATTGCACTGAAGCCCGTCAGGCTCAGGCCGATAAGGATGGGGAGCAATTTCTTCATTTGCATTCCTTGTTGTGAAGCAGTATTAGCGCTGATCTAATTAAAAATAATTGCCGATTCTAACAGAATCATCCACACCAAAAGGTTGGCGTAACGTGCCATCTGGCGGTAATTTGCTCCAATCTACCATATAGCCATACAAACGGCAGCCAAACAGCCTTGAAATTCACAATTTCATCACCATTGCTACCAGGACTCGACCGATGCAAAAACCAGAAAACGTGCCTGTCACCTTCGCCAAAAACGATGTAGAAATTATTGCACGAGAAACGCTTTATAGCGGTTTTTTTTCAATGGAACTTTACCGTTTCAGGCATCGTCTGTTTAACGGTGAGATGAGCGGTGAAATCAAACGCGAAATTTTTGAGCGCGGGCATGCGGCTGTGTTGCTACCCTATGACCCAGTGCGTGACGAAGTTGTGCTGGTCGAGCAGGTGCGTATTGCGGCTTATGATACCAGCGAAACGCCGTGGTTGCTGGAGATGGTGGCCGGGATGATCGAAGAAGGTGAGTCGGTCGAAGACGTCGCTCGCCGCGAGGCGCTGGAAGAGGCGGGCCTGGTGGTTGGCCGGACGAAGCCGGTGTTGAGCTACCTGGCAAGCCCGGGTGGGACAACGGAACGTTCATCTATTATGGTGGGCGAAGTGGACGCCACGACAGCGGAAGGGATCCATGGTCTGGCAGATGAAAACGAAGATATTCGGGTTCATGTGGTGAGTCGGGAGCTGGCTTACCAGTGGGTAGAAGAGGGGAAAATCGACAACGCAGCGTCTGTCATCGCTCTGCAATGGCTACAGCTGCATTATCAGACATTACGACACGAGTGGAAAAAATGAAGCGTTATACACCTGACTTCCCAGAAATGATACGCCTGTGCGAAACAAATTTCGCCCAGCTGCGCCGCCTGCTGCCGCGAAACGACGCGCCCGGCGAAACGGTGAGCTATCAGGTGAGCAACGCGCAGTATCGGTTAACGATAACAGAATCAACGCGCTACACTACGCTGGTGGAGATTGAGCAAACGGCGCCGAGCATCAGCTACTGGAGCCTGCCGTCGATGACGGTACGTCTTTATCATGACGCGATGGTCGCTGAAGTGTGTTCAAGCCAGCAGATCTTTCGCTTTAAAGCGCGGTATGATTATCCGAATAAAAAGTTGCATCAACGCGACGAAAAGCATCAAATTAACCAGTTTTTAGCCGACTGGCTAAGATATTGTTTAGCACATGGAGCAATGGCGATTCCGGTTTGTTAGCGTCATAAACCTACCTAAGGACACCATTTGGAAAGCCTGTTGAACCTGACTGTTGCTGGTGGGGCGCCAGTCAGGATATTACAAATCACCGACACCCACCTTTTTGCCGAAAAGCATGAGACGCTTCTGGGCGTGAACACCTGGGAGAGTTATCAGGCGGTTCTTGACGCGATCCATGCTGAAAAGCGGCCATGCGATCTGATCGTCGCGACGGGCGATCTGGCGCAGGATCAATCCTCCGCAGCCTATCAGCATTTTGCTGAAGGGATTGCGAGCTTTAGCGTGCCTTGCGTCTGGCTGCCGGGCAATCACGATTTTCAGCCCGCGATGTACAGTTCGCTTCAGGATGCGGGGATTTCACCGGCAAAATGTGTCTTTGCGGGGGACCAGTGGCAAATTCTGCTCCTCGACAGTCAGGTGTTTGGCGTTCCACACGGTGAGTTGAGCGACTATCAGCTTGACTGGCTGGAGACAAAACTGGCCGCCGAACCGAATCGCAATACGTTGCTGTTACTGCATCATCACCCGCTGCCGGCGGGCTGTAGCTGGCTCGATCAGCACAGCTTACGCAACTCTGCGGCGCTGGACGGCGTGCTGGCGAAATTCCCGCGCGTAAAAAATTTGCTGTGCGGTCATATTCACCAGGAACAGGATCTCGACTGGAACGGTCGACGTCTGCTCGCGACGCCCTCTACCTGCGTGCAGTTTAAGCCGCACTGCGCCAACTTTACGCTGGATACCATCGCACCGGGCTGGCGCTGGCTGGAGCTGCATGCCGATGGCTCGCTGACCACCGAAGTTTGCCGTCTGGCCGGGGCACAATTCCGCCCGGATACCGCTTCGGAAGGCTATTGATGTCGACGCTTCTCTATCTGCATGGGTTTAACAGCTCACCGCGTTCGGCGAAAGCGACGCAGCTTCGCCAGTGGCTGAGCGCGCATCATCCCCACGTGGAGATGATTATTCCGCAGTTGCCCCCTTATCCGGCGGATGCGGCAGAGATGCTGGAATCGCTAGTGCTGGAACACGGCGGCGAATCGTTTGGCGTTGTCGGGTCGTCGCTCGGCGGCTACTACGCCACCTGGCTGTCGCAGTGCTTTATGTTGCCCGCTGTCGTCGTCAACCCGGCGGTCCGGCCATTTGAGCTGTTAAGGGACTTTCTTGGCGAAAACGAGAACCCCTACACCGGCCAACAATATGTGCTAGAGTCACGCCATATTTACGATCTCAAAGTTATGCAGGTCGACCCGCTTGAAGCGCCCGATCTTATCTGGCTGCTGCAACAGACGGGAGATGAAGTGCTGGATTACCGCCAGGCAGTGGCGTATTACGCATCCTGCCGCCAGACTGTAGAAGAGGGCGGTAACCATGCTTTCACGGGCTTTGAAGATCATTTCACCCAGATTGTCGATTTTCTTGGACTGCACAGCCACTGACAATCAATGCGAATTGCTAGCTTAAATCATGACGCAAACCTATAACGCTGATGCCATTGAGGTACTCACCGGGCTTGAGCCGGTTCGCCGCCGCCCGGGGATGTACACCGATACGACGCGCCCAAACCACCTGGGCCAGGAAGTAATTGATAACAGTGTGGACGAAGCGCTGGCAGGCCATGCCAAACGCGTGGACGTTATCCTGCACGCCGATCAGTCGCTGGAAGTCATCGACGACGGCCGCGGCATGCCGGTAGATATCCACCCGGAAGAGGGTGTTCCCGCCGTTGAGCTGATCCTCTGTCGTCTGCACGCGGGCGGTAAGTTCTCCAACAAAAACTACCAGTTCTCCGGCGGCTTGCACGGCGTGGGGATCTCCGTGGTTAACGCCCTGTCAAAGCGCGTGGAAGTGAACGTCCGTCGCGACGGCCAGGTGTATAACATCGCGTTTGAAAACGGCGAAAAAGTGCAGGATTTGCAGGTCGTCGGGACGTGCGGTAAGCGCAACACCGGCACCAGCGTCCATTTCTGGCCTGATGAAAGCTTCTTCGACAGCCCACGCTTTTCTGTTTCCCGCCTGACGCACCTGCTGAAAGCCAAAGCGGTGCTGTGCCCGGGCGTGGAAATCACCTTTAAAGACCACGTTAATAATACCGAACAAACCTGGTGCTACGCCGATGGTCTGAACGACTACCTGTGCGAAGCGGTTAACGGCTTGCCAACCCTGCCGGAAAAACCGTTCGTCGGGAATTTCGAAGGCGATACTGAAGCGGTGGACTGGGCGCTGCTGTGGCTGCCGGAAGGCGGCGAGCTGCTGACCGAAAGCTACGTTAACCTGATCCCCACTATGCTCGGCGGGACCCACGTCAACGGCCTGCGTCAGGGGCTGCTGGATGCGATGCGCGAGTTCTGCGAATACCGCAACATTCTGCCGCGCGGCGTGAAGCTGTCGGCGGAAGATATCTGGGATCGCTGCGCCTACGTGCTTTCCGTGAAAATGCAGGATCCGCAGTTTGCCGGTCAGACTAAAGAGCGCCTGTCGTCACGCCAGTGTGCGGCGTTCGTCTCCGGCGTGGTGAAAGATGCATTTACCCTGTGGCTGAACCAGAACGTTCAGGCCGCAGAAATGCTGGCTGAAATGGCGATCTCCAGCGCCCAGCGTCGTCTGCGCGCGGCGAAGAAAGTGGTGCGTAAAAAGCTGACCAGCGGCCCCGCGCTGCCCGGCAAGCTGGCGGACTGTACCGCGCAGGATCTCAACCGCACCGAGCTGTTCCTGGTGGAAGGAGACTCGGCAGGCGGATCGGCCAAGCAGGCGCGCGATCGTGAATATCAGGCGATCATGCCGCTCAAGGGTAAGATCCTCAACACCTGGGAGGTCTCGTCTGATGAAGTGCTGGCCTCGCAGGAAGTACACGATATCTCGGTTGCGATCGGTATCGATCCGGACAGCGACGATCTGAGCCAGTTGCGCTACGGCAAGATCTGCATTCTCGCGGATGCGGACTCCGATGGCCTGCACATCGCCACGCTGCTCTGTGCGCTGTTTGTGAAGCATTTCCGCGCGCTGGTGAAAAACGGTCACGTCCACGTGGCGCTGCCGCCGCTGTACCGAATCGACCTCGGCAAAGAAGTTTACTATGCACTGACGGAAGAAGAGAAAGCGGGCGTGCTGGAACAGCTTAAGCGCAAGAAGGGCAAACCGAACGTTCAGCGCTTTAAGGGGCTGGGTGAGATGAACCCGATGCAGCTGCGTGAAACCACGCTGGATCCGAATACCCGCCGTCTGGTGCAGCTGACCATCAGCGATGAAGATGAACAGCAAACTAACGCCGTGATGGACATGCTGCTGGCCAAGAAACGTTCTGAAGATCGACGTAACTGGCTACAGGAGAAAGGCGACATGGCGGATATAGAGGCCTGATACACGCTGTCTTTTTGCCGGGTGGCGGCTGCGCCTTACCCGGCCTACTTAACCCGTAGGCCCGTGCAAGCGTAGCGCCGCCGGACAAGAAATGCAGCTCATCACGATGAATGGTTTTTCCGGTACTGCAACGGCGTCTCGCCAATCCCCTTTTTAAACGCGCTGATAAACCACGTCACGTCGGAAAATCCCGCCTGTGCGGCAATGTCACGCACGCTCGAATCAGTGTGGAGTAAACACTCGCACGCCTTACGCAACCTTAGCGTGTTCAGGTAGTCGTGAATTTTTTCGCCTGTTTCCGCATGGAATCTTCGCGATACGTAACTGCGCGATTTACCCAGCTCTGCGGCCAGCGCATCCAGACGAAATTTCTCCTGATAATGCTCGTCGAGCCAGAACATGACCTGGCTGGCGATCCCCTGGCTGTTGCCCGGCTCGCCGTCGCGATCGTCGGGCAGCATCGCGAACAGGCCGATCAGCAGGCTGGCGATGCTCTCGCCGTTCATCGGCGGTTTATAGCAGCTAAACAGATGGTCGATATGGTGGTGACAGTGGGCCAAATCGGCGACCCACGCTTCGCCGCCACGGCGTGACAGCCGCTCCAGGCGCTGCCGGGTCTGGGGAAAATCCCGCAGGATCTTCAGCACCGCGTGCTGGTCGAGATGAATAATGGTGCGGCGGTAAATTGCCTCCGCCTGTTCGTCCACCATGACCTTGTGCAGCGTAAAAGGCGGGAAGAAAAACAGTCGTCCGGGGCGCATGGTGTAGTGACGATTATCGACAATCGCCACGCCAAAGCCCTCTTCCACATAGAGGATCTCCAGACACTGATGCCAGTGATGGTAGCGCACCGTATTGGCAAACAGGCGGCTGAACGAGGCCACGGTATCGTTCAGGGCGATCAGTTCCAGAAGGTCGGTTGTCGGCGTGTCGCGCATAGTGCAATAAAACTCAACTTTTTCCTGTCTGATCGTCTTTATAAACCACCTTTTTAAATTTTCTCAACTGGAGGTTTATTCATCATTCATGCCTGTGACATGGCTAACATTTCTGCACCTTGCGGATTCACTATGCTTTGCCGCAGTTGATTACGAGGGCGAACCTATGTGGGCGGCAAACAAAGAAAAATCAAATCCGTTGTCTTCACGCCAGGAGGTAGTGGCGTCGTTGAATGCACTTTTACAGGCGCTGGACACGCAATTTCCGGCGAACCGTTCACGATTCCCGCTGGGCGACACCTGCGCCCATTACACAGCAGATATTGCGCAGATGGAGGGACTTTCCCGCGCGCTGTGGGGGCTGTTTCCGCTGATGGCGTCCGGCGAAAGCACGCCGTTCAGCGAGAAGTACCTTACTGCCATTAAGCTTGGTACCGACCCGCAAAGCAGCGGCTACTGGGGTGAAACCGGCCCGTACGATCAGCGTCTGGTGGAGATGGCGGCCTACGGTCTGGGGCTCGCTCTGATGGGGGAGACGCTCACCGCGCGCTTTACCGGTCGCGAAGTGATGAACCTGCACGCGTGGCTCAACCAAATCACCGACGCGCAGATGCCGGACAGCAACTGGAACTATTTTGCCATTATGGTCCAGCTCGGCTTTAAGCGCGCCGGCCTGCCGTACGATCAGGCCGCCATTGACCACCGCTTTGCGCTGATGGACGCCTACTACCTCGGCGACGGCTGGTATTCCGACGGTCCCGGCCGCCCGAAAGATTACTACATCTCCATGGCTTTCCATTTCTACGGCCTGATTTACGCCACCCTGAGTAACGACGAGGCGAGGGCGAATGTGCTGCGCGAGCGCTCGCGCCTCTTCGCGGAAGACTTTATCTACTGGTCCGCCGCCGATGGCGCCTCGGTGCCGTTTGGCCGCAGCCTGACCTACCGCTTTGCCATGGTTGCCTTCTGGAGCGCGGTGGCTTTTTCCCAGCTGGACGTCTTCACCCCGGGCATCGTGAAAGGCATTGTGCTGCGGCATCTGCGCTGGTGGCAGCAGCAGTCGATTGTCGATCGCGACGGCATTCTCACCCTGGGGTTTGCGTATCCGAACCTGGCGATGTGCGAGGATTACAACTCCCCCGGTTCACCGTACTGGGCGCTGAAAACCTATCTGATCCTGGCGCTGCCGGAGGCGCATCCGTTCTGGCAGGCCGACGAGCAGCCGCTGCCCGCGCTTGCTGAAAAACATGTGATTCCGCATGCGCAGCAGATCCTGATGCATTCGAAAGATTCGCAGCACGTCGTCATGCTCACCGCCGGTCAGCTGGAGCTGAACAACTACGTCAACACCGAAGCGAAATACACCAAATTTGCCTACTCAAGCCGCTTCGGATTCACCCTTGAGCGCGGGCGTTTTGGCCTGAAGCATGCCGCCTGCGATTCCATGCTGCTGCTGGCGGACGGAGATGACTATTTCCGCGGTCGTCGCGAGTGCGAAGAGGTTCGGGTGGATGAAAATTACATTTTCTCGCGCTGGTCGCCGTGGCGCGACGTGCAGATTGCGACCTGGCAGATCCCGTTCGGGGAGTGGCACCTGCGCCTGCACCGTATCAACAGCACGCGCACTCTGCAAACCGTCGAGGGCGGCTTTGCGGTGATGAAAACCGCCCACCAGGTGCGCGAACGCGGTTGTTATCTGTTGGCTGAAAACGGCAGCAGCGTCATTGTCGATCTTTCGCCGATCATTCAGCGCCAGCCAGACAGCATCGTCACGCCGCCGAACAGCAGCATTATGTTTGCGGAGTGCGCTTCCATTCCGCTGTTAAAAGCTGACCTCCCGCAAGGGGAAAGCTGGCTCTGTTGCGCCGTTCTGGCTGGCGGAAGACAGCTCGCTGCGGCGACGCCGCAGCTGAATATAACCCATAGCCGGGTCGTCATTAGCGAACCCGGAAGCGAACGTAAGCTGTCGTTCACATTATAAAAATCTGGCCCTACACGTCGGCGAGGATGATATGAAAAGCACATCGACAACCAACAGAACTGAATATTACAAAATCAGTAGCTTTATCTTTCTCTATTTCTTTACCTGGTCTGCCAGTATTGGACTGCTGGCGATCTGGCTCGGTCAGAAAGCCAACCTGAGCGGATCGGTGATTGGAACCGTCTTTGCGGTGAACGGGATATTCTCCGTTATTCTCAAGCCGATCTACGGCTATATTCTCGATAAGATCGGCATGAGCAAATATCTGCTCTATTTTGTGGTGATCATGTCGGCCCTTATGGCGCCATTCTTTATTTATGTTTACCAGCCGCTGTTAATGTCTAATACCCTGCTCGGGATTATTATCGGCGCGCTCTATTTAAGCTTTGCCTGGTACGCGGGCGTGGCGGCGTGTGAATCCTATTCCGACCGCTTTAGCCGCTTAAACGGCATGGAGTTCGGGCAGATCCGTATGTGGGGATCGCTCGGCTGGGCGGTGGCGTCATCTTTCTCCGGCCTGCTGTTCAACCTCTCACCGGCGTATAACTTTATTCTCGGCAGCGTGGCGTCGGTGGTGATGCTGATCGTCCTGCTGAGCCTGAAAGTGAACACTAACTCCGCTCACGCAGGCGAGGTGCTGACGAAAGAGAAAATTGCCCCGTCCGACGTTTACGCCCTGCTGCGTAACCGCAAATTCTGGGCCTTCTGCCTGTACGTGGCGGGCGTGGCGTGGATGATGTTTATCGCCGAGCAGCAGTTCTCGCGCTATTTCGTCACCTTCTTCGACGATATTCACCAGGGCAACGCGGTATTCGGTTATCTCGGGACCGTGCAGTCGGGCATGGAATTTGTCATGTATATGGTGGTCCCGCTGTTTGTGAACTTTATTGGCGCCAAACGCGGGCTATTAATTGTCGGGCTGGTGGTTGGGGCGCGTCTGATTATTTCCGGCATGTGTGATTCACACCTGTTAATTTCAGTGCTTAAGCCGCTGTACGGTCTGGAAATTTGTCTCCTGCTGGTGTCGGTATTTAAATATATCGCCGAGCATTTCGACAAGCGCGTCAATGCCACCATGTATTTACTCGGCTATCAGGCGATGCTCTACGTTGGCAACGTGGTGGTCTCTTCCCCTGCCGGCTATATGTATGACCGTATTGGCTTTGAGCACACCTATATCATCATGGGCGCAACGGCGCTGACCTTTACCCTTATTTCTGCTTTTACGTTATCCGCCTGTCAGAGCAAATGGCGCGGGGCTCGTGCGCTGAACGTAGCAGAAACGTCAACACGATAAATTACGCCGTCAAAGAAGGAACCGAAATATGTTAAGTCGTATCAAAGAAGAACGTCTGCCTGTTATCGCTGCGCCCGTTGACTCCCGCGCATTCAGCGATGAACTGAATTCGGCGCGCAGCCACGTTCTGGACCTGATTAGCCGTCATTTAACGGAGTTCGGCGACAAATTCCCGGCGGAAACCTGCCAGAACGGTTTTTATCCGCTGACTGACAACGTGGAGTGGACCACCAGCTTCTGGACCGGGCAGCTGTGGCTGGCGTGGGAGATGAGCGGCGAGGAAAAATTCCGTGCGATGGCGGAAAAACACGTGCGCTCGTTTGGCCTGCGCATCGCCGGGCGCAACGACACCAATACCCACGATTTAGGCTTCCTTTACACGCTCTCCTGCGTAGCCGCGTGGCGGCTGACCGGAAACCGCGAGGCGCGCGGCTTCTCGCTGCTGGCGGCGGAAGCCCTGCTGGAACGCTTCCACGAGAAGGCGAAGATCATCCAGGCGTGGGGCGATCTCTCCGATCCGGAGCAGGCCGGGCGAATGATCATCGACTGCAACATGAACCTGCCGCTGCTCTACTGGGCAACGGAGCAGACGGGCGATCCGCGCTTTGCCGACGCCGCAAAAGCGCACGTCATGCAGGCGGCGACGTATCTCATTCGTGACGATGCCTCCACCTTCCACACCTACTATATGGATGTGGCAACCGGCGCACCGCGCTACGGCAACACCCAGCAGGGCTACGCCGACGACTCCTGCTGGTCGCGCGGGCAGGCGTGGGGCATTTACGGTTTCCTGCTGAGCTATATCTATACCGGCGACGAAACGATGATCGCTCTGTCAAAACGGCTGGCGAACTACTTCCTCAATCGCCTGCCGGAAGACTACGTCTGCCACTGGGATCTGGCGCTGGTGGGCACCGACGCGCTGCGTGACTCTTCCTCGGCGGCGATTGCGGTATGTGGGCTGCTGGAGCTGGTAAAACACCTGCCGGTCACGGATCCGGATCGCGAACGTTACCTCGAATGGGCGAAAGGGATTATGTCCACGCTGACAAAGCACTATCTGATGGGCAAAGAAGAGAAGGGCAACGGGCTGCTTAAGCACTCGGTGTATCACCTGGCGAGCAATAAAGGCGTGGATGAGTGCGCGAGCTGGGGCGATTACTTCTACGTCGAGGCGCTGGTGCGCTTCACCCAGAGCTGGAAGCTGTACTGGTAACGGGCAGCGGTATCACCACCCAAGCACCTCTTTAATGGCGCGTCGGTAGGGCGTATCAAGCTGGGCAGGCACGCGGCAAATATAGTCCCGCGCATGGCTGCGGGTCTCTCCGCTGAGGCCGTCGAGATAAGCGATGGCTTCGTCCACGGCAGGAACCCTGCCTTCCTGTGACGCGCTTCTCGGCGGGAGCCCGGTCCAGATGATCGCTTCAATACCTTTCTCCCTGGCCCATGTTGTCAGGATACCCGTGTCGCGTCCGGTGATTAGCAACGAGCCAATGCCATCGCAGCGATCCTCGGGAATGGCTTCGCGCTCACGCAAAGCGCGGCAGGCCACGCTCAACGTTGTGGCCTCCAGCCATGCCCAAAGCACCGGCACGGCAGGGGCATTCATACAGATGGCGGTCGCCAGTTCACCGCCATCACTGACCCGACAGAACTCGACGGGCAAAGAAGGCCCGTCGGTTTGCCACTCACCGGCTACCGGTAGCGCGCCGCTTTTCCAGATTAACGAGCCCCAGCCAAGACAAGCGATTTTCATGCTGTTCCTCTGCGCGACGTGAACCAATAGCCTCAGACGTTATGCCTTAGGAATACGCAGCGTCTGGCCGGGATAAATTTTATCCGGGCTGGAGAGCATCGGGCGGTTCGCCTCAAAGATCTTGTTGTACTGATTGGCATCGCCGTACACGGTTTTAGAGATGGCGCTCAGGGTATCGCCGGATTTCACCGTATAGTAGGTTGCTTCATCTTTGGCGTCTGTCGCGGTGATATTGTTCTCCACCTCGCTGACGCCCGCGATGTTGCCGACGGCGACCTGGATTTTTTCTTTCTGCTCCTGCGTTAGCCCGTCGCCCGTTACGCTGGCTTTGCCGTCGGTGACGTTAACCTGAACTTTATCGGAACCGGGAATGTTGAGTTTCTTGAGGTGCTCGGTGATTTTGTCGCTCTGACCCTTATGATCGGTCAGGTTGTCCCAAAGCTTTTCGCCTGCTTCTTTCACGAAGTTAAAAAGACCCATTCCATCCTCCTGTTAAACATGAAGTCAGAATAAGCATAGCAGTTGAGCGGTAAGGTGATAAAAAAAGCCCGGTGGCGTTAACGCTTACCGGGCCTGCGGGGGAAAGTTGTAGGCCGGGTAAACGTAGTGCCACCCGGCAAATTTCACAGAACTTAAACCCCTTGCTCCAGAATACGGATGTGGGTTTCCAGAACGTCCCCTTTCACTGCGTCGCTCCACGCTTTCATATGCGCGGTCTGCAAATGGGCTTCAAGGTGTGCGACGGTTTCCCACTGCTCCACCATGATGATGGAGTCTGGCGCGGTCGCCTGGAAGCTTGCGCTGGTGGCGGCGTCTACCATCGGCGCGTAGCCGTGGCAGCCTTCTTCTTTCAGTACGGTCGGGATGATCTTCGCGAACTCATCCAGTACTGCCTGGCGGTGATGTTGGCCAGGACGCGTACGGATTTCAGCAATAACGGTAAGCATAATTAACTCCTTCTAATTCCAGGCTACCAGTTAAGCAAAAATTTCCGCGAGATGCTTGCGATATTCTGCGATATAGCGCGGGACGTCCGGCATTTTAATTACGTCGTTGACGATAAAGGTCGGCAGCGGCTCCATTCCCAGGAACTGATTCGCCTTGTGGAACGGCAGATACGCGCCGTCTACGCCCACGCCTTCGAAGAACTGATCTTTCTCGGTGAAGGCTTCCAGCGGCGCGTTCCAGGTCAGGGAGAGCATATATTTTTTGCCCTGAATCAGACCGCCAGAACCGTATTTTTTAGACGCATCTGAACGGGTGCGGCCGTCGCTGGCATACAGCGAACCGTGACCTTCGGTAAACACATCGTCCATGTATTTTTTCACGGTCCACGGTGCGCCCATCCACCAGCCCGGCATCTGCCAGATCACCACGTCGGCCCACAGGAAGTTCTGCACTTCGGCCTTCACGTCGTAATCGCTGTCCGCGCGCACGACCTTAACATCATGTCCGGCGTCGCGCAGGAAACCATCCGCGACCTCGGTCAGGGTGTCATTGAGCTGGCCTTTAGAGTGCGCAAATTCTTTCGCGCCGTTGATAATCAGAATGTTGCTCATTATTTGTCCTCGATGATGAGAGTATGCCGGGTATTCTACGCGCGAGGACGGAGCGGAAAAATAAGCAAAATGTGCAAAGTCTTTTGCGCTCAGCGCAATAATCTTACCAGCTGACGGTCACTGCAAAGCCCCCTTCCGGCGCATTGCCCAGCGAGACGTGCATCCCGTGCAACGCCGCGATACGCTTGACGATAGACAACCCCAGACCGCTGCCAGTGGCGTCCTGGCCCGGTGGACGATAAAAGCGCTCGCCGAGACGCGTTAGCGCATCGGTTGAAATGCCCGGGCCGTTGTCGCGCACGGTAAAGCTTTGGGTATTCAGCGTCACGTCCACCACGCTGCCGCGCGGGCTGTAACGAACGGCGTTGTCCAGCAGGTTTCGCGCCAGCAGACTCAGCAGTAGCGGCTGTCCGTGACGCATCACCTCGGGCGCATTAACGTTGAGCCGAACATCAATGCCCGCCTGCTGCGCCGGATGCCAGATATCCAGCACCGCAGATTGCAGCAAATCGGCCATCATCACGGGTTCGACGTCATCAAGATTATCCAGTGAATCCAGGCGCGACAGGGTGAGAAGCTGGTCCACCAGCCGGGAGGCGCGGTCGATGCCTGCGTGCAATTGCCCCAGCGCTTTAGACTGCGCCCCGGGATCGTCAAGGGAAAGCTGCGCCACGTCGGTTTGCACCTTCAGCGCGGCCAGCGGGCTGCGCAACTCATGGGCGGCATCCGAGGTGAAGCGACGCTCGCGGGCCATCATCTCCTGCGTACGGGCGAAAAGATGGTTAAGCGCATCAAGCAGCGGGCGAACCTCCGTCGGCACGCCGTGGGTGGGCAGCGTATCGGTCGCATCCGGGGAGCGCGAGCGCAGGGTCTGCGCCAGCTTTTTCAGCGGTTTCAGTTCCCGGCTCAGCAGAACAATCAGCAACAGCAGCATTATGGGCAGCGCCACCAGCCACGGCGTCAGCTGCGAGCTGACCACGTCCAGCGCCATATCCTGTCGGTACTCCCACTCCTGGCCAACCACCACGCGGTATTTCCCGTCCGGAGAAGTCAGCCACAGGAAACGCCATTCGTCGTTGTCATCCTGCAACCGACCGTCATCAAACCCGTCCCGGCGGTAGAGGTAAGGTATGTCGCGCCCGTTTTCGCCGTCGTTAAGCACCATGCTGCCGTCGGCGGTGAAGATTGCGAAGGCCAGCGCATCGTCGTCAAGATGGCCGTGTTTGGCTTTTTTCGGCACCTCGCGCATGCGTTCCGGGGCGCGAAGTTCGTCCACGTCCATCGTCAGCAGCCGTTTGGCAAACAGCATCTGCTGGGTATCGAACAGCTTATCGAGCTTGTCGGCCGTCTGGTGCCAGGCCACCACGCTTGCGGCAAACCAGGCCGCCAGGGACAGCAGCAAAAAGAGAAGCGTCAGGCGCAGCTTCAGGCTCAGGCGTTGGGTCAGTTTCATGCGTCACCCAGGGTGTAGCCGATGCCGTGCACGGTGCGGATAAACTCGCTGCCGAGCTTGCGGCGTAAATGATGGACATGGACTTCGACGGCGTTGCTGGAGACGTCATCGTCCCAGTTGTAGAGCTTCTCCTCGATGGCCTTGCGCGGCAGCACGCGGCCCGCGTTACGCATCAGCAGCTCCAGCAGGGCGAACTCTTTGGGTTTGAGCACCAGCGGTTCGTCCTCCAGCGTGGCGACAAGGCTTGCCGGATCGAGCGTGACCTTACCGTGACGCAGCTCGCTGCGCGCCTGACCGTGGCTGCGGCGTACCAGCGCTTCGAGGCGGGCCGCCACTTCAATCAGCGCGAACGGCTTACACAGGTAATCATCCGCCCCCAGGCGTAACCCTTCGACGCGCTGATTCAGCGCATCCCGCGCGGTCAGGATCAGCACCGGTTCGCTCTTTCCGCTTTCGCGCCAGGCGCGCAGGATCTCAAGCCCGTCGATTTCCGGCAGCGTCAGATCAAGCACCACGGCATCATACGGCGCGGTGTACAGGGCCGCCTGCCCGGTTTTCCCGTCGGTAAACCAGTCCACGTTAAAGCCCATTTTGCTTAAGCCCGCTTTGATGCCGTCGCCAATGAGCTTGTCGTCTTCTACCAGTAAAATGCGCATATTTCCTCCTTGATGCCGTCAGTAAACCTTTTGCAAGCGCCTGCTGTACAGTAAAAATAAATAAATTTTCCCCTTAAGAAGTTGTTAAGGTTTACCCTGTTTAATGGATTGTGAAACGACATTAAAGGGAGAGATAAAGATGAAAAAATTCGCTGCAATTGCTGCCATCATGATGATGACCACGGCCCCTGTCTTTGCTGCACAGGGTGGCTTCTCTGGCCCATCTGCGACACAGAATCAGACGCAAACCCAGCAGGGTGGCTTTGTCGATAACAACGCCAACCTCACCACCGCAGCTAAAGTGAAAGACCTGAAGGACGATGCCTGGGTGAAGCTGCGCGGGAACATTACCGAGCGCCTGTCCGATGACCGTTACACCTTCCGCGATGAAAGCGGCACGGTGGTGGTGGAGATCGACCACAAGCGCTGGAACGGCGTGACGGTGACGCCCCAGGATAAAGTCGAACTCCAGGGTAAAATCGATAAAGACTGGAACGAGTTTGAAATCGACGTGAAGCAGGTTATCAAGCTGAACAAATAACCCGGAAAGGGCCGCATGAGCGGCCCTTTTTCTTTGTGACTCAACTCGCCAGATGAGGTAGTATCTGCGGCAATATTGCCTGAAACCCATCGGTTTCTGAGTTGAGGAATCACACGTAATGAGCGATATGGCAGAGCGCCTCGCGCTACATGAATTCACGGAAAACGCCTACCTGAACTACTCCATGTACGTCATCATGGACAGGGCGTTGCCGTTTATCGGGGATGGCCTGAAGCCCGTTCAGCGCCGCATCGTCTATGCGATGTCCGAACTGGGGCTGAACGCTACCGCCAAGTTCAAGAAATCCGCCCGTACCGTCGGCGACGTGCTGGGTAAATACCATCCGCACGGCGACAGCGCCTGCTATGAAGCGATGGTGCTGATGGCCCAGCCGTTCTCTTATCGCTATCCGCTGGTGGATGGCCAGGGGAACTGGGGGGCGCCTGACGATCCGAAATCCTTCGCGGCGATGCGTTATACCGAATCTCGCCTGTCTAAATATGCCGAAGTGCTGTTGGGCGAGCTGGGGCAGGGTACGGTCGACTGGGTGCCAAACTTCGACGGTACGATGCAGGAGCCGAAAATGCTGCCTGCGCGTCTGCCGAACATCCTGCTGAACGGCACGACCGGTATCGCCGTGGGCATGGCGACGGACATTCCGCCGCACAACCTGCGTGAAGTGGCAAAAGCGGCCATCACCCTGATTGAGCAGCCAAAAACCTCGCTGGACGATTTGCTGGATATCGTGCAGGGGCCGGACTATCCGACTGAAGCCGAGATCATCACCTCGCGTGCGGAAATCCGCAAAATCTACCAGAACGGCCGCGGCTCCGTGCGCATGCGCGCGGTGTGGAATAAAGAGGATGGTGCCGTGGTGATCACCGCGCTGCCGCACCAGGTCTCCGGTGCGAAGGTGCTGGAGCAGATCGCCTCCCAGATGCGCAATAAAAAGCTGCCGATGGTGGACGACCTGCGCGACGAATCGGACCACGAAAACCCGACCCGTCTGGTGATTGTGCCGCGTTCTAACCGCGTGGACATGGAGCAGGTGATGAACCACCTGTTCGCCACTACCGATCTGGAAAAAAGCTACCGCATCAACCTGAACATGATTGGTCTGGACGGTCGTCCGGCGGTGAAAAACCTGCTGGAGATCCTTACCGAATGGCTGGCCTTCCGCCGCGATACGGTGCGCCGTCGTCTGAACCATCGCCTGGAAAAAGTGCTTAAGCGCCTGCATATCCTCGAAGGTTTGCTGGTGGCGTTCCTCAACATTGACGAAGTGATCGAGATCATTCGTACCGAGGACGAACCTAAGCCTGCCCTGATGTCGCGCTTTGGCATCAGCGAAACCCAGGCCGAAGCGATCCTCGAACTGAAATTGCGCCATCTCGCCAGACTGGAAGAGATGAAGATCCGAGGCGAGCAGAACGAGCTGGAAAAAGAGCGCGATCAGCTTCAGGCGATTCTGGCGTCCGAGCGCAAGATGAACACCCTGCTGAAGAAAGAGTTGCAGGCCGATGCCGACGCCTTTGGCGACGACCGACGTTCTCCGCTGCACGAGCGCGAAGAGGCGAAGGCGATGAACGAGCACGACATGCTGCCGTCCGAGCCGGTGACCATCGTGCTTTCCCAGAGCGGCTGGGTGCGTAGCGCCAAAGGCCACGATATCGACGCGCCGGGTCTGAGCTACAAATCCGGTGACAGCTTCAAGGCGGCGGTGAAGGGCAAGAGCAACCAGCCGGTGGCGTTTATCGACTCCACGGGCCGCAGCTACGCCATTGACCCGATCACGCTGCCGTCTGCGCGCGGCCAGGGCGAACCGCTAACCGGTAAGCTGACGCTGCCGCCGGGTGCCACGGTTGAGCATATGCTGATGGAAGCCGACGATCAAAAACTGCTGATGGCGTCTGATGCGGGCTACGGCTTTATCTGTACCTTCAACGATCTGGTGTCGCGTAACCGTGCCGGTAAAGCGCTGATTAGCCTGCCGGATAACGCACACGTCATGCCGCCGCTGATCATCGAGAACGAAAGCGACATGCTGCTGGCGATCACCGCTGCCGGACGTATGCTGATGTTCCCGGTCAGCGATTTGCCAGAGCTGTCGAAAGGCAAGGGCAACAAGATCATCAGTATCCCGTCAGCGGAAGCGGCAAAAGGCGAAGATAGCCTCGCGCATCTCTTCCTGCTGCCGCCGCAGAGCACGCTGACCATTCATGTCGGCAAGCGTAAAATCAAACTGCGTCCGGAAGAGTTGCAGAAGGTGGTGGGTGAGCGCGGACGTCGCGGCTCACTGATGCGCGGCCTCCAGCGAATCGACCGCGTGGAGATTGACTCGCCGGCGCGCAGCAAAGCGGACGACAGCGAAGAGTAACCTGTTTCATCCCCCTCTTTCCGGAGGGGGAATTACCATAAAATTTCCCGTAAAAACGTTGTTAATTCGTGCGTTGCGATTAACAATACGCGCTCGTAATAAAGTCCTTACCTGGCCACAGGTGAAGTATAATTGTCAGCTGTCAGGGCTTCAGAGGTCGCTATGCTATACATTGTTCGTCTCATTCTTACCGTTATTTATTGCATTCTGGTCTGTATTTTCGGATCGATTTATTGCCTGTTCAGCCCGCGTAACCCAAAGCATGTCGCGACGTTTGGCCACATGTTTGGTCGTCTTGCGCCGCTGTTTGGCCTGAAGGTTGAAAAGCGTCTGCCTGAAGGGGCGGAGAATTTCGGTAACGCCATCTATATCGCTAACCATCAGAACAACTACGATATGGTGACGGCCTCAAATATTGTTCTTCCGCCGACCGTAACCGTGGGCAAAAAAAGCCTGCTGTGGATCCCCTTTTTCGGCCAGCTGTACTGGCTCACCGGTAACTTGCTGATTGACCGCAACAACCGCGCCAAAGCGCATGGCACTATTGCGGAAGTGGTGGATCAGTTTAAAAAGCGCCGGATTTCCATCTGGATGTTCCCGGAAGGGACGCGCAGCCGTGGTCGCGGCCTGCTGCCGTTCAAGACCGGCGCGTTTCATGCTGCAATTGCGGCTGGCGTTCCAATTATTCCCGTGTGTGTTTCCAATACATCGAATAAGATTAATCTTAACCGTCTGAATAACGGACTGGTCATTGTCGAAATGCTGCCGCCGGTAGATACCTCTAAATACGGTAAAGACCAGGTGCGCGAGCTGGCCACGCACTGCCGCGAGCTGATGGCTCAGCATATTGCGCAGCTCGATAAAGAAGTTGCAGAGCGAGAAGCCGCCGGTAAGATTTAACCCGGTGTCGTGTAAGGGAAAACGAATTCCCGCGTTGTTAGTCGTTTCAGATGGAGCTTATATGTCACTCAGTCGGCGTCAGTTTATTCAGGCTTCGGGTATCGCCCTTTGTGCGGGTGCGATGCCGCGGACAGCCAGCGCCGCCGGGCAGCAACAGCCGCTGCCTATTCCGCCGTTGATTGAATCCCGTCGCGGGCAGCCGCTATTCCTCACGCTTCAGCGTAGCCACTGGTCCTTTACCCAGGGAACGCGCGCGCAGGTATGGGGCATTAACGGACGCTACCTCGGGCCGACCATTCGCGTGTGGAATGGCGATGACGTTAAGCTCATCTACAGTAACCGTACGACGGAAAATGTCGCGATGACCGTCAGTGGTTTGCAGGTGCCGGGGCCGCTGATTGGCGGCGCGGCACGCATGATGTCGCCGAATGCCGACTGGGCGCCCGTCCTCCCGATTCGTCAGAGCGCGGCGACATTGTGGTATCACGCCAATACCCCGAACCGCACCGCCCAGCAGGTCTACAACGGCCTGGCCGGAATGTGGCTGATTGAAGATGAGGTCAGTAAAACGCTGCCGATCCCGAATCACTACGGCGTCGATGATTTCCCGATCATTATTCAGGATAAGCGACTGGATAACTTTGGTACCCCGGAGTACAGCGAGCCGGGCAGCGGTGGCTTTGTGGGCGATACGCTGCTGGTTAACGGCGCGCAAAGCCCGTATGTCGAAGTGTCTCGTGGCTGGGTGCGCCTGCGTCTGCTGAATGCCTCTAACTCGCGCCGCTACCAGTTGCAGATGAGCGACGGCCGCGCGCTGCACGTGATTTCAGGCGATCAGGGATTATTACCTGCGCCGGTGTCGGTGAAGCAGCTGGCGCTGGCGCCAGGCGAACGTCGTGAAATCCTCGTGGATATGACCAACGGGGATGAAGTGTCCGTGACCTGCGGCGAAGCGGCAAGCATTGTTGACCGTATTCGCGGCTTCTTTGAACCGTCGAGCGTGCTGGTCTCCACGCTGGTGCTGACGCTGCGCCCGACCGGCCTGTTGCCGCTGGTGACCGACAGCCTGCCGATGCGCCTGCTGCCGCAGGAAATTGTGACCGGCCCGGCAGTACGCAGTCGCGATATCAGCCTTGGCGACGATCCGGGCATCAACGGCGCGCTGTGGGACGTAAACCGCATTGATATCACCGCCCAGCAGGGAACCTGGGAGCGCTGGACCGTCCGCTCGGAGATGCCGCAGTCGTTCCATATTGAAGGGGTGTCATTCCTGATCCGCAACGTCAACGGGGCGATGCCGTTCCCGGAAGACAGGGGCTGGAAAGATACCGTCTGGGTGGATGGCCAGGTCGAACTGCTCGTCTACTACGGCCAGCCTTCCTGGCCGCACTTCCCGTTCCTGTTCCACAGCCAGACCCTGGAGATGATGGACAGGGGATCGGTAGGGCAGATGCTGGTGAATCCGGCACCGTAAAACACTTTCTCCCTCTCCCTGTGGGAGAGGGTTGGGGTGAGGGCAACAGCCCGCACAATACCCCTTCATTTCCCCCGGTAAACCAGCGTATAATCCCGCTCCTTTTGTCTATTTTTTCTTCGGAAGCATTATGAGCGCTATTTCCCTGATCCAGCCGGATCGCGACCTCTTCTCCTGGCCCCAGTACTGGGCAGCCTGCTTTGGACCGGCGCCTTTCCTGCCGATGTCCCGTGAAGAGATGGACCAGTTGGGCTGGGACAGCTGCGATATTATTCTGGTGACGGGCGATGCGTATGTCGATCACCCGAGCTTTGGCATGGCGATCTGCGGCCGTATGCTTGAAGCCCAGGGCTTCCGCGTGGGGATCATCTCCCAGCCTGACTGGAACAGCAAAGACGACTTTATGCGTCTGGGCAAGCCTAACCTGTTCTTCGGCGTGACCGCGGGCAACATGGACTCGATGATCAACCGCTATACCGCCGACCGTAAGCTGCGCCATGACGACGCTTATACGGCTGACAACGTGGCGGGTAAACGTCCCGACCGCGCAACCCTCGTCTACACCCAGCGATGCAAAGAAGCATGGAAAGACGTGCCGGTGATCCTGGGCGGCATCGAAGCGAGCCTGCGCCGTACCGCACACTATGACTACTGGTCCGACACCGTGCGCCGTTCGGTGCTGGTGGATTCGAAAGCCGACATGCTGATCTTCGGTAACGGTGAGCGTCCGCTGGTAGAGGTGGCACACCGTCTGGCGCAGGGCGAAGCGGTCAGCGAGATCCGCGACGTGCGCAACACCGCGATCATGGTGAAAGAGGCGCTGCCGGGCTGGAGCGGGGTGGATTCCCGCATTATCGATATGCCGGGCAAAATCGATCCTATCCCGCATCCGTACGGTGACGATCTGCCGTGCGCGGATAACAAACCGGTTGAGCCGAAGAAAGCGGAAGCAAAAGCCGTGGTGGTGCAGCCGCCGCGTCCGAAGCCGTGGGAAAAAACCTATGTGCTGCTGCCGTCCTACGAAAAAGTAAAAAGCGATAAAGTACTCTACGCCCACGCGTCGCGCATCTTACACCATGAAACCAACCCCGGCTGCGCGCGAGCGCTGATGCAAAAGCACGGCGAGCGCTATATCTGGGTTAACCCGCCGGCGATCCCGCTCTCTACCGAAGAGATGGACAGCGTGTTTGCTCTGCCGTACAAGCGTGTACCGCATCCGTCATATGGCAACAGCCGTATTCCGGCGTACGAGATGATTCGTTTCTCGATCAACATCATGCGCGGCTGCTTCGGCGGGTGCTCCTTCTGTTCGATCACCGAACACGAAGGCCGTATTATTCAGAGCCGTTCCGAAGAGTCGATTGTTAACGAGATCGAAGCCATTCGCGACACGGTGCCGGGCTTTACCGGTGTGATCTCCGATCTGGGTGGTCCAACGGCCAACATGTACATGCTGCGCTGTAAATCGCCGCGCGCCGAGCAGACCTGCCGTCGTCTCTCCTGCGTCTATCCGAGCATTTGCGAGCATATGGACACCAACCACGAGCCGACGATCAACCTTTACCGTCGCGCCCGTGACCTGAAAGGCATCAAGAAGATCCTGATCGCCTCCGGCGTGCGTTACGACATTGCGGTGGAAGATCCGCGCTACATCAAAGAGCTGGCGACGCACCACGTTGGCGGTTATCTGAAGATCGCCCCGGAGCACACCGAAGAAGGCCCGCTGTCCAAAATGATGAAGCCGGGCATGGGCAGCTATGACCGCTTTAAACAGCTGTTTGATACCTATTCAAAACAGGCGGGGAAAGAGCAGTATCTGATCCCATACTTCATCTCCGCACACCCCGGCACCCGTGATGAAGACATGGTGAACCTGGCGCTGTGGCTGAAGCAGCGTCGATTCCGTCTGGATCAGGTGCAGAACTTCTACCCGTCGCCGCTCGCCAACTCGACGACCATGTATTACACCGGCAAAAACCCGCTGAGTAAGATTGGTTATAAGAGCGAAGACGTGGTGGTGCCGAAAGGGGATAAACAGCGCCGTCTGCATAAAGCGCTGCTGCGCTATCACGATCCGAAAAACTGGCCGCTGATCCGTCAGGCGCTGGAAGAGATGGGGAAAAAGCACCTGATCGGCTCGCGTCGTGATTGCCTGGTGCCTGCGCCAACGCTGGAAGAGATGCGCGAAGCGCGCCGCCAGAACCGCAACACGCGCCCGGCGCTGACCAAACATACCCCGATTGCGCATCAGCGTTCGAATGGTGTTGCGGGAACGAAGAAGAACGTAAAACGTAAGACCGGTTAAACCTGTAACAATACCCGGTGGCGCTGCGCTTACCGGGTCTACAGGTCTAACCCTCTCCCCTCCGGGGAGAGGGCAGGGTGAGGGGATTACCCGCCAAACTGATCCGGGTCCGGCCCAAGCCGCTTGCCCTGATCCAGCTTCGCAATTTCACCCAGCTCGTCTTTATCCAGGCGGAAATCCCAGACGTCGAAGTTCTCGGCGATACGCGATGGCGTGACCGATTTCGGGATCACCACCAGACCGCTATCCAGATGCCAGCGAATGACGATCTGCGCCGGGGTTTTACCGTACTTATCCGCCAGTTCACGGATGATTTTCTGGTCAAACACCCCTTCGCCGCCCTGGGCCAGCGGGCTCCAGGATTCGGTCTGGATCTTGTGCGTGGCGTTCCATGAATGAAGCTGGCGCTGCTGCATCAGCGGGTGCAGCTCAATCTGGTTAATCACCGGCGCGACGCCCGTTTCATCAATCAGGCGTTGCAGATGATGAACCTGGAAATTACAGACGCCGATGCTTTTTATCAGCCCCTCTTTTTGCAGTTCAATCATCCCTTTCCAGGCATCAACGTAATGGTCGATAGCCGGTACCGGCCAGTGCATGAGATAAAGATCGACGAAATCGAGCTGGAGTTTCTCCAGACTCTCCTGCAACGCTTCGCGGGGACGCTTTTGATCGTCGTTCCACAGCTTGGTAGTGATGAAAAGCTCATCCCGGGGAACGCCGGCGCTGGCAAGCGCTTTTCCCACGCCGTCCTCGTTTTTATAGGCGGCGGCGGTATCGATGGACCGATAGCCGACTTCCAGGGCTTTATGAATGGCGGAGACGACCTCGTCGTTACCGGCTTTCCATACACCTAGCCCCAGCTGGGGCATCACGTTGCCGTCCTGTAGCTTGATTACGGTTTGGTTTGCCATTTTTCCTCCTTCAGGTGCTCATCGCCGGAGGGAACCTCCGACGATGTGATGTGCATTAAGTCTGGACGAAATGTCAAAAAACGAAAGTCAGGATCCTAAAAACGCTTAGCGTGCCGCTTCGTAAATACGACGGCTGACGTCAAGGGTGATGTCGCCATGCTCGCCGATCTGCGTCATACCGTGTGCTTCCAGTTTCGCCAGCAGGGCAGGGATGGAGCTGCCGTCCAGGCCGTAGCCAGAGAGACGCGTTGGCACGCCCAGGCTTTCAAAGAAGTGACGGGTGGCTTCAATCGCGGCATCGATACGCGCATCGTCGGAACCGTCGGTGATGTTCCACACGCGTTCGGCGTACTGGAGCAGTTTGGCGCGTTTAGCGTCACGTTTTTCGTTCCACAGCGCAGGCAGAACCACCGCCAGCGTCTGGGCGTGATCCAGGCCGTGCATCGCCGTCAGCTCGTGGCCGAGCATGTGGGTAGCCCAGTCTTGCGGCACGCCTGCGCCGATCAGGCCGTTCAGCGCCTGGGTGGCTGCCCACATCACGTTGGCACGCACGTCGTAGTTTTCAGGCTCTTTCAGCGCTTTCGGACCTTCTTCAATCAGCGTCAGCAGAATGCCTTCCGCGAAACGATCCTGAATTTTGGCGTTTACCGGGTAAGTAACGTACTGCTCAACGGTGTGAACAAAGGCGTCGACCACGCCGTTCGCCACCTGACGCGCAGGCAGGGTATAGGTGTAAACCGGATCGAGGATCGCGAACACGGGCTGAACGTGTTCGTTCATAAAGGCCTGCTTGTCACCGGTGGTTTTACGGGAGATGACCGCGCCTTTGTTGGACTCTGATCCGGTGGCCGGCAGCGTCAGCACGGAGCCCATCGGGATCGCACTGCTGATGTCGCTGCCGCCCGTTTCCAGAATATGCCACGGGTCGATGCCGTCAGCGTAATGGGCCGCCGCCGCGATGAATTTGGTGCCGTCCAGCACGGAACCGCCGCCCACCGCCAGCAGGAAGGTGATCTGCTCCTCGCGGGCGATTTTTACCGCGTTCATCAGCGTTTCATAAGACGGGTTAGGCTCGATACCGCCGAACTCGCGCACGTCCAGACCTTCCAGAGCGCTGTACACCTGATCCAGTACGCCGGTTTTTTTCACGCTGCCGCCGCCGTAGGTAATCAGGACGCGGGCGTCCGTCGGGATTTGCGCGCGCAGGTCAGCGATAGCGTTTTTACCAAACAGAATGCGGGTTGGGGTATGAAGATTAAAGTTGTTCATGGCTTGTTCCCTGTAGTGGGTAAAAAATCGTGGTGGCGCAGAAGGCAATCTGATGCTGCTCATTGTGGCGGGCAGGCGCTATCCTCTCAATGCACATTCCTGCCGATGTCTTGCCCATTTCTACAGCGCGCTGGAGAAACGGTAAGAAAATGCGCACACTGTCAGCGTCGGAAACCGTACCCGGAGTAACTGAAAATGAACCGTGATGCCATCTGCCGCCAGCTAACGTCGCAGATTAAAACACTGATTGATAACGGAAATGATTCGGCTGAGCTGTTGCCGGATATTCGATTGCTGTACGGTACCCAGCCCGGAACGCGCACCCCGGTGATGTATCAGCCCGGCATCGTGTTTCTCTTTTCTGGCCATAAGATTGGCTATATCAATGAGCGCGTGTTCCGTTACGACACCAATGAATATCTGCTTCTGACAGTACCTTTACCCTTCGAATGTGAAACTTTCGCGACAGAGGAGGTGCCGCTGGCCGGGATCCGCGTCAACGTCGACATCCTCCAGTTGCAGGAGCTGCTGATGGATATTGGGGAGGACGAACTTTTCCGGCCGTCGATGGCGGCAAGCGGTATCAACTCCGCGACCCTGTCGGAGGAAATTCTCTGCGCGATTGAACGCCTGTTAGACGTGATGGAAAGGCCGCTGGATGCGCGTATTCTCGGAAAGCAGATTATCCGCGAAATTCTTTACCATGTGCTGCTGGGACCGGGCGGCGGGGCGCTGCTGGCGCTGGTAAGCCGGCAAACGCACTTCAGCCTGATTAGCCGCGTGCTGAAGCGCATTGAGAGCCAGTACACGGAAAACCTCAGCGTTGACCAGCTGGCGGCGGAAGCCAACATGAGCGTCTCGGCGTTTCACCATAACTTTAAATCCGTCACCAGCACGTCGCCGTTGCAGTACCTCAAAACCTACCGTCTACATAAGGCGCGGATGCTGATGATCCACGATGGCATGAAGGCCAGCGCCGCGGCGATGCGGGTTGGGTATGAAAGCGCGTCGCAGTTTAGTCGGGAGTTTAAGCGCTACTTCGGCGTCACGCCGGGGGAAGATGCGTCGCGCATCAGAACGATGCAGGGCGCTTAGGCTTTTGATTCTCTCCCCGCGGGAAGAGAATCAGGATGGGGTATCAGGCGCTGCAATACTTCTTCTTAATCACCACCGCGATTGTGCCGACCAGGCCCGCAACCAGCAGGAAGATCGGCAGCACCATCAGGAACGTCATCACCTGGTCTTCATGGCGCTTAACAAACGGGATCATGTTCAGCGCGTAGCCGAGCGTGGTGACCACGCCCACCCAGAGCAGAGCGCTCAGCCAGTTGAAGAACTGGAAGCGGCGGTTAGGGAGGCCTGAAATACCCGCCATGGTAGGCAACAGGGTGCGAACAAACGCCAGAAAACGCCCGGCAAGTAACGCCAGCAGGCCGTGGCGGTCAAACATGCAGGTTGCACGCTGATGATATTTATGCGGCAGCTGCGCCAGCCAGCCTTTCACCACGCGGGTGTTTCCAAGCCAGCGCCCTTGCAGGTAGCTCAGCCAACAGCCGAGACTGGCCGCAGAGGTGAGGATCACCATTGTCGGTGCGAAGTCCATCACGCCCTTGCCGATCAACGCCCCTGCGAGCAGGAGCAGGCTGTCACCGGGTAAAAATGAGGCTGGCAGTAATCCATTTTCCAGAAACAGCGTCGCGAACATCACGAAATAGACAATCCCGACGACATGCGGGTCCGCCAGCGCGGCAAAATCGTGTTGCCAGAGCGCCGTGATGATATTTTGAATAACAGCCATGGACTTTCCTGTGGAACAGCAGATATAACGCTATTGTACTCCCAATTTTGCCTGTCGGGGTTGATCGCAGGCGCATCTCATACAGACTTTTCTGCTTGCGGTGTTCAGAATTGCGTCCGGGGAGTACATTTCAGTCAGCACTTTACACGATGCGCTCAAATCCTGCCGATAAATCCGCAATTAAATCGTCCACATTTTCCAGCCCGATATGCAGGCGGATTAAGGTCCCTTCGAAGTCCACCTCGCCGCCCGGGCGCAGGGCCGCAATCTGCTCCGGCTGGTTGGGCAGGATCAGCGATTCAAACCCACCCCATGAATAGGCCATGCTGAAGAGGGTAAAGTTATCCAGATAGCTTGCCAGTTCGGCGTCATTCAGGCGCTTTTTAAGTACAAATGAGAACAACCCGCTGCTGCCCGTAAAGTCACGTTGCCAGTATTCATGGCCTTTGCTGCCCGGCAGCGCCGGATGGTTAACGCGCTCCACCTGCGGATGCAGCGCCAGCCACTGTGCAATTTGCAGGCTGCTTTCGTGATGCTGACGCAGACGCACGCCGAGCGTACGGATGCCCCGGCTGGTCATGTAGGCGGTATCGGCATCCACCATCTGGCCCATCAGGTAGGCGTTTTCACGCAATTGATCCCAGCAGCGGGCGTTAGAAACCGCCGTACCGATCATGCCGTCGGAATGGCCAATCAGGTATTTGGTCGCCGCCTGAATCGAGATATCGATGTCAAATTCCAGGGCTTTAAACAGCACACCTGCCGCCCAGGTGTTGTCGATCATGATGATCGCTTCCGGCGCTATGCTGCGCACCGCCTTCACGATGGCCGGGACGTCATGCACTTCCATGGTGATGGAACCGGGAGATTCCAGGAACACAACGCGCGTGTTGGGCTGAATAAGCCCGGCAATACCGGCCCCAATCAGCGGATCGAACCAGCTGGTGGTGACGCCGAGCTTGCTGAGTATTTTGGTGCAGAAGTCCTGGCTTGGCTCGTAAGCGGTATTGGTCATCAGGACGTGGTCACCCTGTTCCACAAACGCCAGAATGGTATTGGCGACCGCCGCCGCGCCGCACGGGAACAGCGCGCAGCCCGCGCCGCCCTCCAGTTCGCACATGGCTTCCTGCAACGAGAAATGGGTTAACGTGCCACGACGACCGTAAAACAGCCCGCCCTTCGCGCGATTACGCGTAGCGATTTTTTTATCTTCAACGGTATCAAACACCAGCGAGGAGGCGCGCTGGATCACGCTGTTGACCGAGCCCTGAGTGTATTTCTTACTGCGTCCTGCCTGCACCAGCGTGGTCTCAAGCTGCTTTTTAGTCATGTTCGCTAACCCTATTTTTATACGTCTGGACGTCCAGACTACCACGATTGTCAGAATGTGCATCCGGATGCTTATCGAATAAGCAGAAAATATTATCAAAAATTCGCATAAGAAATTTTTACTGCGTAAGCGCAAGGAAAGTGAGCGAAAATTACGGCACTATGTAAATACTAATGAGAACTACTATCAATTCGACGACGTTTTGATATTATTACGTTCAGATTTTGTGATTTGCGTCCTGGAGATACAGAGTGGGTAATAATTTGATGCAGACGGATCTCTCCGTTTGGGGCATGTATCAACATGCTGACATCGTAGTTAAGATTGTGATGATCGGCCTGATTCTGGCGTCCGTGATCACCTGGGCTATCTTCTTCAGCAAGAGCGCCGAACTTCTTTCACAAAAGCGCCGCCTCAAGCGTGAGCAGAAGCAGCTGGCGGAAGCCCGTTCTCTGGATCAGGCTTCTGATATCACCTCATCCTTCCATGCGAAAAGCCTGACTACCCTGTTAGTGAACGAAGCGCAGAACGAGCTGGAACTCTCCGCAGGCAGTGAAGATAACGAAGGCATTAAAGAGCGTACCGGCTTCCGTCTGGAGCGTCGCGTTGCGGCCGTGGGTCGTCATATGGGCCGCGGTAACGGCTACCTGGCGACTATCGGCGCTATCTCCCCGTTCGTCGGCCTGTTCGGTACCGTTTGGGGCATCATGAACAGCTTTATCGGTATCGCCCAGACGCAGACCACTAACCTTGCGGTCGTCGCGCCGGGTATCGCAGAAGCGCTGCTGGCCACGGCTATCGGTCTGGTTGCCGCTATCCCGGCGGTTGTTATCTATAACATCTTCGCGCGCATGATTGGCAGTTACAAAGCCACACTGGGTGACGTTGCCGCGCAAGTTCTGCTGCTGCAAAGCCGCGATCTGGACCTGAACGCCAGCGCCGTTAAACCGGTTCATGCGGCGTCCAAACTGCGCGTAGGTTGATTGTATGGCAATGCGTCTTAATGAAAATCTGGACGATAACGGTGAAATGCATGAGATCAACGTGACGCCGTTTATCGACGTCATGCTGGTTCTGCTGATTATCTTTATGGTTGCCGCACCGCTGGCGACGGTGGACGTGAAGGTGAATCTGCCTGCGTCCTCCAGCCAGCCGCAGCCGCGTCCGGAAAAGCCTATCTACCTGTCCGTGAAGGCCGATAAGTCCATGTTCCTGGGCAACGATCCGGTAACGGATGCCTCGGTTATTCCGGCGCTGGACCAGCTCACCGGCGGCAAGAAAGACACCACCGTCTTCTTCCGCGCGGATAAAACCGTCGATTATGAAACCATGATGAAGGTAATGGACACGCTGCATCAGGCGGGATACCTGAAGATTGGTCTGGTCGGCGAAGAGAAAGCGGCCGCGAAGTAAAACGAAGGCTCTTGCAGCCTTGCCTGCCGGGTGGCGGCGTCGCCTTACCCGGCCTGCATTCCGCAACAATCATTGTTGTCTCACTCTGAAGGCGCCGTCGGCGCCTCTTCATCAAGCGCCACACAGGTCACGTTTGATGTACGGTAATTGCCTTCCGAGAGTTTACGGGTCAGGCGCAGGGTGGCTGTCTCGCGTGCCAGCAGGTACTGATAGTTCGCCTCCAGTCGCCCGAGGATCTTCTCTTTAAGCTCAGGACGCTGTTCAATAATGGCGTTCATCACCGCGCCGTAAATCTCCTCCTTGGCCTGCAAGGCGTAAATCTCCCGACGGTTCTGCCATTTCAGGCGTACCAGCGTGGCCGGAATCGAAACCAAATCCTGCGTAATTCGCGTCATCTCGTCATTTTTTATCTTTTTCAGGGCGTCGAGATTCTGCTTTAAGATAAATTCATCGCTTTTTTTATCATCTAAAGTCAAATAAACGTTATTACCGCTATCATCATTCACGTTAATCTTCCCCCAGGTTATAAAAAATGGGATTGTTTTTTTCACGCGTAATTAAATTAAGCCAAATTTCATTGCCGGCTTCATTTATTTGCTGCGTTTTCCCGACCATTATTTGACTTAGCGTCTGGGCGTCTATTTCCCCTTCGGCCTGTAAATCATTCAGCAGATGAACTAAGGCTTCAATCTTGATCGCGCGAAATAAACGCTCTTTTAAATGGCGATCGTGCTCTTCCAGCACCATATTACGGGATTTGCCGGTGCGTGAAACACCAATTAATATGTCGGCTTCATAGTCGGAGAGTTTTCTTTTTCCTTGAGTGAAATTCGCCTCTTTATCTGCTTCCGTCGAAGGCTGTTCCACAGGCGTAATGTGGTACTTTGCCGGGACAAGATTGTCGGGCAGCATTTTAATTTCCTTTAATTTCAAAAGGGTGGGGTTGGAAAAAGGGTGAGATTCGTTGACAATATCATGAGGCAATTTTAAAATCAAAAAAAATGGAGCCTACCCATGAACAGCATTTTCTTCACGGTCATAACGTTACTATTACTGACCGCTGGCGTGCTTTTATTGATGCAAGAGTTCAATAAAACGAAAGTGTCAAAAGACGTCAGTGAACCGCCGCAGCCTGAATTGATGTCGAAAGAGGAGGGGGAAGATGATTTCTCCGTATTGATGAACGCCGTGACGCCGGTCTGGTACTGGCGAGTAAATCACGAATATATCGATTTCCTCCATGCGACAATTAAGCGAATGAAAATGGCCGAAATTAATGATACGCCCGGCCTGTTCGACGCGCAGCGCCGCTGTAGCGACCTTAATTCGGCGGTCTATAAATATTACGACAATATCAAAAAGCGCTGTCTGAATGGCGAGAAGGTGTCGTACTCCGATTTAGATGTATTAAATCTGCGCCAGTGTTTTCGTGAGTTTAGCCTGGAAGCCTACCCGGAACTGGTCGCGCTGGTCTGGCCGGAGTATGCGCGTCCGGATGTAGATCCCAACGAGGTATAGTTGAGATATACTCAGCGCTGGTTTCGTTTGCAGACAGGATTTTATGGAACGCTTCTTTGAAAACGCAATGTATGCCTCTCGCTGGCTGCTCGCACCCGTCTATTTTGGTCTCTCCCTGGCGCTGGTCGCCCTGACGATTAAGTTCTTTCAGGAGATATTCCACGTCCTGCCAAACATTTTCTCCGTGGCAGAAGCCGATTTGATTCTGGTTCTACTGTCGCTGGTAGATATGACGTTGGTGGGAGGATTACTGGTGATGGTGATGTTCTCCGGTTATGAGAATTTCGTCTCTCAGCTTGATATCGCCGAGCACAAAGAAAAGCTCAGCTGGCTGGGGAAAATGGACGCCTCATCGCTGAAGAATAAAGTCGCGGCGTCGATTGTTGCAATTTCGTCTATTCACCTGTTACGCGTCTTTATGGACGCGAAAAACGTCCCGGATAATAAGCTGATGTGGTATGTGATTATCCACCTGACGTTTGTGCTGTCGGCGTTTGTGATGGGGTATCTGGATAAGATCAGTAAGAAATAAATTCACCACGCCCCCTCTCCCTGTGGGAGAGGGGGCGTGGTAAGGGCAGCAGGCCGCACTATTTATCCGACGACGCCTGCCACAAATTCAGCTCACCATCCGCAACGTGCTGGTCAATCCGCATCAGTTCATCTTCGCTAAAGCGCAGGTTATTCAGCGCCTGAACGTTCTCTTCCAGCTGCTCCGGGCGGCTCGCGCCAATCAGTACCGACGTTACACGCTCATCTTTCAACAACCAGCTTAGCGCCATCTGCGCCATCGTCTGCCCGCGCGCGTGCGCCATCTCGTTCAGCAGACGAAGGCTGCTCAGGTTGGCTTCCGTCAGCATTTTCTCCGTCAGGCCGCGCACTTTTTTCCCTTCGCGCTGCATACGTGAACCGTCCGGAATGCCGTTCAGGTATTTTCCGGTGAGCAGGCCCTGTGCCAGCGGGGTAAAGGCGATACAGCCTGTTCCGTTTTTCTCCAGCGCGTCCAGCAGGCCGGTCTTGTCGACCCAGCGGTTAAGCAGGTTGTAAGACGGCTGGTGGATCAAAAGCGGGATCTTCCACTCGCGCAGCAATTTGGTCATCGCCGCCGTGCGTTCCGTGGAGTAAGACGAAATGCCGACATACAGCGCTTTTCCGCTCTGCACCGCGTGTGCCAGCGCGGCGGCGGTCTCTTCCATCGGCGTGTTTTCGTCTACGCGGTGAGAATAGAAAATATCCACATACTCCACACCCATGCGGTTCAGGCTCTGGTCGAGGCTAGCGAGCAGGTACTTACGTGAACCGCCCGAACCATACGGTCCTGGCCACATGTCGTAGCCCGCTTTGGTGGAGATGATCAGCTCGCCACGATACCCGGCAAAATCCTCCCGCAGCAGACGGCCAAAATTCTCTTCAGCGCTGCCCGGAGGGGGGCCGTAGTTGTTGGCAAGATCAAAGTGGGTAATGCCGAGATCGAAGGCCTTACGCAGCAGCGCGCGCTGGGAATCGAGCGGCTGAACGTGACCGAAGCTGTGCCACAGGCCCAGCGACAGTGCCGGTAAGCGCAGGCCGCTTTTGCCGCAGTATCGGTACTGCATGTTTTCGTATCGGCCGGTGTAAGGGTGCCAGGACATGATGTCTCCTTTCTTGTCGGTGAATTTTCGAAACAACGTTTTCATTCTATGCCGACTCGATAACGAAAAAAGTATATTTTCTACAGTATCTGCCGATAACGAGGGGAGTACTCGCCTCTGGGCGAATTCACCCTCACGGCAAGGAATACTCAATGAAGATGCTTCGTAATTTCACCATCCGTTTCGTCATGCTGACGATACTGGGGATCTTTTGTGTCATGTGGGCAGGCGTGGGGCTTTACAGCACCTGGTCTCTGTCTCGTGTTTCTGATGGTAATGACGTTGACCGCCTGCTGGTCCGGCAAATGACGGTGCTGAGCCAGGGCAACGATCAGTATTTCCGTTTCGTCACCCGCCTGAGCCGGGCAATGGAAGTTAAAGCGGCGGGCGGCACGCCGGACCTGGCTCCTGCTCAGCAGGCGCTGGATAACATGAGTAAAAAGCTGGCAGAAATGAAAGCTATCTCCCCGGGCCCGATGGATGAAAAGGTGTCTGCGCAGGTGATTTCCACCTGGCAGGCACTGCTCGATCAGGGCGTTACACCGCAGATGGCGCAGGCGAAGCAGGCGACGCTCGAAGGTTATCGTCAGCATGCCAACAACGTCACGCCGCCGCTAAGCCGTGCATTCGGGTCAGCGGCTGAGAACTTTAACAATACCGCGGCGAAGGCGCTCGACAGCACGCGCGTGGTGGTCGACGGCCTCACCAGCATGACCCGGACGGTAATTATCACCGCCACGATCGTGGGTCTGCTGATCCTGCTTTTCACCGACCGCTACCTGGTGGCGATACTGGTAAAACCGCTGGATCGTATCCGTCAGCAGTTCCGCCAGATTGCGCAGGGCGACCTCAGCCAGCCGATTGAATCTTTGGGCCGCAACTGCGTGGGGCAACTGGTACCGCTGCTGAGTGCAATGCTGGACAGCCTGCGGGAGGCGGTCAGCACGATTCGTTCCGGCAGCGAGAATATCTGGCGCGGGGCAACGGAGATCTCCAGCGGGAATAACGATCTTTCTTCGCGTACCGAAGAGCAGGCCGCCGCGCTGGAAGAGACCGCGGCCAGCATGGAGCAGCTTACCGCAACGGTGAAGCTGAACGCCGAAAGCGCGCGCCAGGCCAGCCAGCTTGCGGATGTCGCCTCCAGCACGGCCAGCCGCGGCGGGTCGCTGGTGGAAGATGTGGTTACGACCATGAGCGGCATTTCGGACAGCTCGAAAAAAATCGCTGAAATCACCACCGTTATCAACAGCATCGCTTTCCAGACTAATATTCTGGCGCTGAACGCCGCGGTGGAAGCCGCCCGGGCCGGGGAGCAGGGGCGAGGCTTTGCGGTCGTGGCGGGTGAGGTACGTAATCTGGCCAGCCGCAGCGCGAATGCGGCCAAAGAGATCGAAGGGCTGATTGCGGATTCCGTTGCCCGCGTGGAGCAGGGGGCGCAGCTGGTGAACGATACCGGCACCACGATGGAAGCAATCCTGCGCGACGTGACGGAAGTGACCGTCATTATGAAGCAGATCGCCACCGCGTCAGAGGAGCAGAGCAAAGGAATTTCTCAGGTCGGCGTTGCCATCACGCAGATGGACGGCGTGACCCAGCAGAACGCCTCGCTGGTGGAGCAGGTTTCCGCCGCCGCCGCCGCACTGGAACGGCAGACCGAAGAACTCCAGCGCTCAGTGCAGAAATTCCGTCTCACCGCGTAACCTCATCGTGTCAGGCCGTCTCTGGCGGCCTGACGTTTATCGCTCTGAATAATCTGTGTTACCTGCGACAGCTGACCAATTTTCACTTCGCTTGCCCGCATAAATTTACTTTTGTCGATCAGTAGCAGCGACTGGCTGGCGCGGTTTAACAGCAGCGCCTTAAAGCCCGCGTTGTGCTCGGACGGATCCCAGAGAACGCCATGCTCATCGACCCCTTCACACGAGAAGATAAACAGATCGATCTCCAGCCCTTTTAGCTGCGTCACCAGCGCCGGATTAACATAGCAGCGATACTTACGCTCAAGCGTTCCGCCGGAGCAGATAAGCGTGATCCGCTCGCGCTTTGCCATCTCGTGGCAGACAGGCAGGCTGTTGGTAAATACGGTGAGGTCGATGTCCGGCAACTGGCGCGCCAGATGAAAGCAGGTTGAGCTGGCGTCGAGGGCGATGGTCATCCCTTCGCTGATCCAGCCCAGCGCGTGGCGGGCAATATCGGCTTTGTCGGCATAATGGCTTTTCAGGCGTGCGCCAAAGGGTTCACCGCTGTCGCGGCTGTCCGGGTGAATCAGACGCGCGCGCCCGTGCTGGCGCAGAAGCTTCCCCTGCTGCTGCAACGACTTCAGATCCCGGCGGATCGTCTCTTTGCTGACGGAGAGCTTTTCAGCCAGCACCTCGGTAGTCAGCCAGTCGCTTTGACTCAGCAGGGTGATAAGGCTCTGCTGTCGGGTCGCTTTTAGCGTCTGGTCTGACATACGAGGCTCCTTGCGCACGCGTGCTGACGCATTTTTCTCATCGCGGAAGAAGGGCGGCGAACCGCCCGGTCATGGATCAACCCTGACGTTTATCTTCCGTCTGGGTATCGAAGTCGCTTGCTGAATGACGCTCATGCAACTGCTCGTTCAGCTCGCCGTTGGTACGGTTAACAATGCGCCCGCGTTTCACGGCCGGACGATTCCCCACATCTTTTGCCCAGCGCTGCACGTTGGTGTACTTCCCGGCATCCAGGAACTCGGCGGCGTTATAGACGCTGCCCAGCGCCACGCAGCCAAACCATGGCCAGACTGCCATATCCGCAATGGTATATTCCTCACCCGCTACGTAACGACCGCGCGCCAGCTGTTTGTCCAGCACGTCGAACAGGCGTTTAGCTTCCATGGTGAAGCGATCGATAGCGTACTCAATCTTCACTGGCGCGTAGTTATAGAAGTGGCCAAAACCGCCGCCGAGGAACGGGGCCGCGCCCTGTAACCAGAACAGCCAGTTCAGGGTTTCCGTTCGTCCTGCCGGATCTTTTGGCAGGAAGTGACCAAATTTCTCGGCCAGATAGAGCAGGATATTGCCGGATTCAAAGACGCGCGTCGGCGGGGTGGTGGAGTGGTCACGCAGGGCCGGGATCTTCGAGTTCGGGTTCACGTCGACAAAACCGCTGGAGAACTGATCGCCCTCGCCAATGCGGATCAACCATGCGTCGTATTCCGCGCCCGTCACGCCCAGCGCCAGCAGCTCTTCCAGCATGATGGTAACTTTCTGTCCATTCGGCGTACCGAGAGAGTACAGCTGGAGCGGGTGCGCGCCCACAGGTAGCTCTTTCTCGTGCGTCGCGCCCGAGACGGGACGGTTGATATTGGCGAACGCGCCGCCGTTATTCTGTTTCCATTCCCACACTTTCGGTGGCTGATAGGTGTTATCTGACATGTTGGCCTGCCTCTTTGGTGTTGTGTTGAGGCAGTGTAGCAGGAGATGCAGGAACCGTTTAACGATGCGAGCGTAATGGGCAGGGCGGGTGTATGATAACGCCACCTCTGTCAGTTAATTACAACGTGCAGACGACGACAACCCCACAAAAAAATTGCCGCCTGCCTGTTTTAGGTTGGACACATGCGTAAAGGAACGTTAAGCAGTGACGCCCCCTTCGGGACGTTATTAGGTTATGCGCCGGGTGGCGTGGCGATTTACTCTTCAAATTACGGCAGTCTCGATCCGCGTCACTACCCGGAAGATGCGGAATTCCGCAGCTATATCGGCAACGAGTACATGGGCCATAAATGGCAGTGCGTTGAGTTTGCGCGCCGTTTCCTGTTTCTCAATCACGGGTTTGTCTTTACCGACGTCGGGATGGCGTGGGAGATCTTCTCCCTGCGTTTTTTGCGCCAGGTGGTAAACGACAATATTCTGCCGCTACAGGCCTTTGCCAATGGCTCAAAACGCGCGCCGCAGGCCGGTGCGCTGCTCATCTGGCAAAAGGGCGGTGAGTTTCATGAGACCGGCCACGTCGCCGTCATTACCCAGCTGCTGGATGACAGAGTGCGCATTGCCGAGCAGAACGTTATTCACTCCCCGCTGCCGCTGGGGCAGCAGTGGACGCGCGAGCTGCGTCTGAGCGTGGAGGACGGTTGCTATACGCTTCATGACACGTTCAACGATACCGAGATCCTCGGCTGGATGATCCAGACGGAGGAGACGGAACACAGTATTCCTCAGCCGGAGATCGACGGTGAACTGCTGAAAATCAGCGGCGCGCGGTTGAAGAACAACCGCCAGTTCGACGGAAAATGGCTCAATGAAAACGACGCCCTGCAACAGGCGTACGTTCGCGCCAACGGCCACGTTATCAACAACGATCCCTGCCAGTACTTCACCATTACCGAAAGCGCCGAGCAGGAGCTGATCAAAGCCACCAACGAACTGCACCTGATGTACCTTCATGCCACCGACAAGGTGCTGAAAGACGACAGCTTACTCGCGCTTTTCGACATCCCGAAAATTCTCTGGCCGCGTCTGCGCCTCTCCTGGCAGTGGCGTCGTCACCATATGATCACCGGTCGTATGGATTTCTGCATGGATGAGCGCGGCATCAAGGTTTACGAGTACAACGCGGATTCCGCCTCCTGCCATACCGAGGGCGGGCTGATTCTTGAAGAGTGGGTGAAAAACGGCTATCGCGGCACCGGCCACAATCCGGCGGAAGGCTTGCTGGAGGAGCTGACCGGCGCATGGAAGCACAGCCACGCGCGGCCGTTCGTCCATATCATGCAGGACAACGATATTGAAGAGGATTACCACGCGCTCTTTATTCAGCGCTCGCTGATCCAGGCCGGGTTTGAAACCAAAATCCTGCATGGACTGGGCGCGCTGAGCTGGGATGCCGCCGGGCAACTGATTGATGATGAAGGCCGTCACGTTAACTGCGTATGGAAAACCTGGGCATGGGAAACGGCGATTGAGCAGATCCGCGAGGTGAGCGAAACCGAGTACGCCGCCGTGCCTATCCGCACCGGTCACCCGCAAGGTGAAGTGCGCCTGATTGACGTCCTGCTGCGCCCGGAAGTGCTGGTCTTTGAACCGCTGTGGACGGTGATCCCAGGTAACAAGGCGATCCTGCCGGTGCTGTGGCAGCTCTTCCCGAACCACCGTTACCTGCTGGATACCGATTTTGAGGTCAACGATCTGCTCAAACGGACCGGTTATGCCGTTAAACCGATCGCCGGACGCTGCGGGAGCAATATCGATCTGATCGGCGCCCAGGACGAACTGCTGGACCAGTCCAGCGGCAAGTTTGTTGACCGCAAGAATATCTACCAGCAGCTATGGTGCCTGCCGAAGGTTGACGGCAGATACATTCAGGTCTGCACCTTTACCGTGGGCGGGAACTATGGCGGAACCTGTCTGCGTGGGGATAACTCGCTGGTGGTGAAGAAAGAGAGCGATATTGAACCGCTGATTGTGGTGAAGGATAACTAATTCATACCCGCGACAAAAAAGCCCCCGCCGGATAACCTGCGGGGGCTTTTTCTTACTCTTCTTTCTCGTCCTGCTGCTCGCTGATCTTCAAATCAATGATCCGGCCAATCTGGTCATGGTAAACCGTCAGCAGGTTGTACTGGCTCATCTCGGACATAATTTGCGGCGTGACGTTAAAACTTTGGGCAAGCTCGTCATGGCGCAACATTTCCGGATGACGCCGCCTCACATGCGCGCGGCGGCGATTGTACTGATACCACAGGATCAGCAGCCAGCCGTTGAACGCGGCAATCAGCAGATAAACCAGCACTGTATTAAAAGAGGCGATAATTACGTTCCAGCGGTGATCGCCCTCCTCGGTTAACTGCATCCACAGCCTGGCGTACAGGAAAAACAGGAATCCTCCCCAGGCTATCAGCGTTAATGCAGCATCGAAAAGACGCGGTGCCAGCCGATGTTCAGTCAAAATTAACGTACTCTCGTTCATTGAATGCTCCCTTTACCCCGGTCCGGACTGATCCAGCGCGCGCGGGCGCGTTTACGTTTAAGCATGACTTTCGGAAATGCCACGAGGGTGGTAAACAGGCCAATCATCCAGTACACCATCGGGAACCAGATTACCCAGAACAGCGAGCCTGCCACATTCCGCTCGTAGCGCCGCTCGATATACAAACTGACGAGGAATTGCAGCAGGCACATTACGCCCAGCAGCAGCCCGGTAAACGCCGGGGGAAACAGGCTCGCAACGGCCAGGTTCGCGGGAAGAGGGATAATATGGCTGAGAATGAACAACACCACGGTCGCCCCATAGGCAAATGCCCACAGCGTTGATAGGGCGTACTCGAGAAACAGGGGCCACATGCGATGATGCTCCCAGCGGGTCATCTTGCGCAGGTTAACCAGAAACACCTCTGCCCCCCCCTGCGCCCAGCGCAGACGCTGCTTCCACAGTCCCTTTAGCGTCTCCGGCATCAGGATCCAGCACAGTGCCCGTGGCTCGAAAAAGATATCCCAGTGGCGAAGCTGAAGCTTCCAGCTTATGTCGATATCCTCTGTGATCATATCCGGGCTCCAGTACCCGACATCCGCCAGCGCCTGTCGGCGAAAGGCGGCGATGACGCCGGAGACGGTAAAGACCCGGCCATAGATCCGCTGCGTTCGCTTGATGAGGCCAATAATGGAAGAAAACTCGCCCACCTGAATACGACCAATCAGCGTTGAGCGCGTGCGAATACGCGGATTTCCGGTGACGGCCCCAACGTGGGGATACTGAATCAGCGGTGCCACCAGATACGCCGCGGTGTCGCGGTCGAGCAGGGCGTCGCCGTCAATGCAGACCAACAGATCGCCCCGGGCCGCCGCAGCGCCGGCCTTGAGCGCCACGGCTTTCCCCTGGTTCTCCGCGAGATTAATCACCCGCAGGCGCGGCTGCTCCCGCGCCAGCTGTTGCAGTACCTCCGCCGTGTTATCAGAAGAACCGTCGTTGATGGCGATAACTTCTACATTCCAGTACCGCTGATCCAGCGCGGCACTAATGGTCTCCCGTGCGTTGCGTTCCTCATTGAAGCAGGGAATAAGAATCGAGATTAACGGCTCACCGGCTAAGGCGGGGGCGGGTGTTGCGTTATCCCACGACCAGTGCCGTTCAAGCTGAAACCAGAAATAGAGGCCGCCGGTTACCCAGAGCACGGACATAAACAGCGGCCAGAAAAAGACAAAGTCCAGAATCAGTTCGCCAGTAAACAGCGCGGCTACGCCTAACGGCAACCCGAATACCAGACACAAAATAGAGAAGGCGATAATGCGATCAGTCATTGTCAGGATACCAGTACGAAGAAAATTCAGGTCTGATACGCGAAATATCAGGTTGGTTGTTGAGGAAGTCGTCGGGGTAATAACCGTAATTTTTGATGCCGTTCAGCTGGAGCACCCGCATCCACTCCACCAGACGTTCATCGGCTACGGCACGCTGCGGTTTCTGTGCCCAGTCCCTGGCCTGTAGCTCAAAAATCGTTTTATTTAGCGCGCCGGGGCGTGCGGCGACGGCTTTGACTAAACGCGTCAGCCAGGCATTGCTCTCTTCTGCCGGGACGGACTCCATCAGCGGCATTGCCATCGGCACCGTCCAGTCGTAGGCCGCCAGAAAATCATCCAGATTTTGCGCAAACCATGCCTCGCTTTCCGGCTCGAGAATGGGTAACGCGAACATGTTCCGCGCGGTTTTGATCTGCGGGCCACGGATGTTTTTCACCGCCTGGCTCAGGGTGCGGGTAAAGCCGATAAGCCGCTGGCTCTTCTGCCGGGTCGTATCCTGTCCGGCATCGTCAACGTCCGTCAGCACTGCGTCGTCATGGAACAAGATCCCGTTGAAGCTGGCATAGCGGGCCAGATCTTCATAGATCTCCGTCACCTGCTGGCGAACCTGCGGACTCCAGGGGGAGAGCCGGATATAGGGCTCGGCGGCCACGGTCAACTCTCCCGTTTGACGCTCACGGCGCTGCACGCGCGGCAAGGCTGGACTGAGATCGAAAGAGAGAACCGGCATCCACGCGAAGACTTTCACTCCCGCGCGGGTTTGTAGCTGCCAGGCGACAAAATTAAAGAGATCGGCCCGGACCGGAAGACGACGGTTGGGGAAATAGAGCGCGCTGATCCTGCCGTCGCCCCGCGGATCCGAAAACGCCTGGAGAAACACATGGCTGATTTTCATGTCGTAGACCCGCTGGACGAGTTTGTTGATGTTTTTCGTCTGCTGGGCCGGATCGGGATCGTAGACGTAATCAAGATCAACATGCATGACGCGCACCGGTTCAAACTCCTGAACGCGGCTAACCGTGTTGGCAAAGGTTTTTATCGACGGATTTCCGGCAATCAGCAGGCGCGGGATGTTGCCGAGGTCGCGCACGTTTGCCAGCCCGTCCTCCAGGGTAAAGGCCAGCTGATAGCCCTGTTTCTGGGCGATAGCGAGCGATGTACCGTTGGCAGCCCCATAGGGCCACACCCAGGCACGCGGCGCTTTTCCCGTCACCTGGGTGATTTTATCGGTGACTTTCCGTACGTCTGCGGCGATCCGCTGATTGAAGTGTTCATCGGTTTCGTAATGCCCCGTCGCGTTATCAAAAAAACGGTTAGCGATGGCGGGTTCACGGCTTCCCTGCGGGTTGGCCGGAATGCCGTAATGCTAGGCCCAGGTATGCGAGCCAATCTCAATCAGCGGGGACTGGCTGAGCTCGCGAACCATATCCCAGGTGGCAAAGCGATCGCGGGGCGTCATCAGACCGCCGAAGTTAACTTTTTGATTTGCCGGCGTATCCACCCAGCTGCCCACCGGTGCCCACAGCGCAGGAACGTTCCAGGCCTGAAGCAGGGGCCAGACCCGGGTGTAAAAACTGCTATAACCGTCGTCGAAGCTGAGCAAAACGGCTTTCGGCGGCAGCGCTTTTTTTCCTTCATGCGCATCCAGAATGTCCTGCACGCTAATGGCGTGATAGCCGTTGTGCAAAAGCCAGCTTATCTGCTCGTTTAACGCGCTGGTGCGAACTGAGAAGTAGCGCTGATCGGCGGCATCATCTTCGACGTCGTGGTAGGCCAGGACCAAAAACTGATTCTCCGGCCAGGGTTTGCTGGCCTCCAGCTGCGGCCTCTCTTCAGGGGCCATAAAGGAGAGCGGCTGCGCGCAGAGGCTCGCGCTGAGGCAGAGCCAGCCGATGACGATCAGGCTTACAGAAAAACGTGTGTTCAGCATATTCATCCTTAAAAGCGTAAAGTCGCATCTAACGTGACGGAGAGATTGCTCTCGCGTTTGCCGTCGTAAGGGCGCTTATCCCAGTTCAGCATCACGCCAGTATCGACAACGTTGTTCCACTGGATGCGTTGCCCGTAACCCAGCAGGGTAACGGCGCCAGGTGACTGATTTTTCTGCCAGTAGCTGCCCCCGCCTGCCACGAACTGCTGGCTCCAGAGGGTGTCGTAGTGGCGGTACATCTCATGGTCAACGGACAGGGCAGCCGTCACGGACAGATCCCGTGCCGGGTTGTAATAGAGCGTATTCCGCAGGCTGTTTTTACTGGCGGCGATCCCCGGTTCGAGCTCCAGCGTCAGGGCCGGGGTCTGCCAGAGACGCTCTTTCCCAGAGAGGGTGTATTCCTGACGGCGGTTGTGGTCTGAGAAGCGGCTGATTGCGGCGTTGAACTGGTATTCACGTCGCTCGTTTTGATACCAGCGCACCCCACCTTCACCCCGGTTGGCGCTAATCCCATTGCGTAATGCCCGTAAGGGTGTGGCGCGTGACAAGCGCTCGAGGTTACCACTGACCTGCCAGTTATCACTCAGGCTGTAAGTTGTTGAGAGCCGTGCGCCCGGCCTGTTTTTGCCGTGATAGTGGTTGCCGGAGAGCTCGGCTTCGAGCGTGAGGTCACGGGGGCGCCACTCAACGCCGCCCAACAGGTGGCGGCTGATGCCTTTACCTTCGTCGAAATTCCCCTGGGCATAGCGGGTGCCGGCAAACAGCCGCCAGTTATCCGCCACGGGCGGGCCATAGAGCGTGGCGTCCCAGTTCATGTCGTGGCTACCGCTGACGGGGTTATCTGAGTGCAATCCTTTAGCCGCGTTCAGACGCAGCTCAGACATATGGTGGACCATTCTGAGTCTGTCCAGGCGACGGGCGCTGCGATCGGCGGGGGCGCGAGCAATTACGTTATCAGCCAGTAAATCCATCTGGCGCCACTCCTGAAGGTCCATTGCGACGTAAGCCTGCTGTTTTTCAAGCTCCAGATTCGTGGGTTCGAGCACCTCTGCTCGTTTAAGCTTTTGCTCGGCCGCACGCGGCAGGCCTCTGGCCTGAAGCAGGGCGGCATAATCAATCTGTAATCCCTGATTTCCCGGCGCCGTTGACGCCAGACGATACGACAGCTTTTCGGCCTCCGGCAGGGCGTTGGTTGCCAGCAAATAGTTAAATTTGAGTGACTGCCCGGTAAGCCACCGATCGTTTGGCTGGGCGGCGGGGGACCCGAAATCGTAGCGGGTCCAGGGAACGCTGCGGGTCTCGCGCTCAACGTAGCGGCGGGCGGCCTGATATTGCCCCGTATCCAGCCAGGCGTAGAAAAGCGCATGCTCCTCATCCTGCGGATCGGAGGCGTAGTGTGGATAGCGTTGCACAAGCGAGAAGGCGGCAACGGTGTTTTTCTCCTGCAAATATGCAGAGATCACCCAGCCGATGGCCCAGTCCGGCACCGGATGCTGTGCGGCCGTCAGCGACTCATATTCGCTAATGACCTGCCGGTAATTACCCTGCGCATACAGGGCGCCAAGCCGATCGATACGTGCAAGGACGACGTCTTCAGCCGCCTGCGGTTCGTTTTGCCAGCGGGAAAGCAGGGCGTGATAGCGATCTAACGCGTTTTGTGCCAGCCGCAGGCGCTCTTTCTCCGTTCTGCCAGGCACATCCGCCAGGCGTACCCGTTCAGCCGCGGCGTTACGCTCAAGGCGGCGACGCTCCGCGGGGGACATCGCCGCGTTTTGTGACAGCTAGAGTGCGGCCGTGCTTACCCGGTTATCCGTTAGCGCATCGATCGTCTCGCGAAGAAGGGCCTCATTCCCTGGCGCGGCGCTCAGTGCGCGCATGTCAGCCAGCAGCCGATCCCCGTTTTTTCCCTGGCGCATCCAGACATAGGAGAGCGTCTCAAGGTGCGCGGGAGAAGGATTGTCTTTAACCAGCTGCCGGGCTTCCGAAAGCGCGAGGCGATCTTTGCGGGCATCGGCCAGAGTCTTCACATAGCCGATGCGGTAATCGTCGTTATCCGGCGCAAGGCTGAGCGCCTCTTTCCACAGCGATAAGGCGGATGGCCAGGCTTTTTGGTTTCTTCTGGACTGGGCGACGGCAGCGATGGCGCGAGCGGGCAGCGGCATATAAATACCATAACGCTGCCAGACCCGGATAACTTCGTCATCGCGTCCTGCCCAGGAGGCTACCTGTAACCAGTCCGCAACCTGTCCGGGTGTTAAAGCATGTTGTTGCTCATAGCGCTGTAGGTAATCAAGAAACAGAGCGTAATTACCGTTACGTGCCTGTTGTATCTGATGCTCATAAACGGATTCATCAGCCTGAACCAGAACAGGAAAGAGTAAAAGCAGGAACAATAATATTGTGGTGCGATAAAAGAATAACGTAGTGAAGCTAAGCGATCTTTCCATATCTATTTGCCATTTGTTTATCGTGAATCCATTGCATAACACGGCCGCCTTTTAACTCTGCGTTAAAGGGCATAAAGAAGAACATTAAATCTGAATGATGCTACGTTATGGGGTACTTACTTAAAGGTAATTATGAGCCCTCATCTCAGTGGTCTGATTGGGCTTAATGTACACCCGATGTGTTGGGGGATAAATAAGTTGAAAAGCGGCTGGGAGGTTTTGAGATAATTCTGGGAGAAGTAAGTTTTTTAGATAATTTAGTGCAAGGTTGAAGTTTTTAATTAATTGATATTAAATGATTTTTCTTTCTCTTCTTCCTGTTTTGTTATATTCAAAATGAAGTTCTTCTGAGTTAATTAAAGTACTTTCTGGTGCATGTTTGGGAAGTTTCATGACAAAAATTCTTAATATTCAGAGAAGTGACTTTTCTGAAATTCTTTTTTATTTATAATTAACGCCAGGCATTGAGTGATAGTCTGCAAAAAGTCTAGCTCACCAATGTCATATTGAGGGATGATCAAAGCCAGAAAACATTTGCCGTTAATGTAAAACGCTATAAACGAAAGCGTTCTTGTTTCTTAAGAGGCGGGCTTGCTTTAATCTAAAAGGGATGGTTAGTGGCGACTTCAATAGTGTTAGTGACTCAGGATTGTTTCCTTGTCAGGGGGATGCGGCTATTTTTCCCGGATATAATTTGCCTCAGTTCGATAGACAGAAACATATTTGATACCGACGCAAATGAATATACTGTACTGATTGATAGCCGTACGCCGCTCCGTTTATATGATTACCTGATACGCCATCCGGCCAGAACGAGAAAAACGATCTGCTGCGTTATGCTGGATATGCGTCCTCGAGAGGAGGATCTTCTCAGTATGAAGCTGTTTATGAACACGTCGCTTACGGCTCCGGATATGGCGTCGTTATTCAATCTGGTGCTTGATATGAAAGGCAGGCGTCTGACAACCAAATGGCTGCTTAACTTACGGCTGAGTCGACACGAAGCGATAATGATCCGGTTGTTGAAGGCAGGGAGGTCAATGGAAGAGATTGCAGATAAGCTGAATATGTCGGTTAAAAGCCTCTATCGCAAGCGAACGGTGCTGTCGGAGCGGTTAGGGGCAGGGAATTTCAACGAGGCGTGTTTGTTTATCTTTAAAAACAAACTGCTGGACGCGGTTGGGAACGATCCCTAGCTTCGTCAGAAGCCAAAAGCAGTAACCCGCCACGAGGGCGGGTTCTTTTAATGGAAATAATTCAGAACGACCAGCGCAGATTGGCGTTAACCGAGTTGACGCGGGTATCCGCACCATATTGTCCCTGGTAACCCACATCCAGCGTCGCAGCACGCGACAGCTGTACGCTCACGCCGATATCACCGACCATCACATCCTCATCCACGGCCTGTCCCTGAGTAATGAACGCGTCGCTGCCCGCAAACGCCATGCGCGAAGAGGTATTCTTATCGCCATAGGCGTGCTGCCAGCCCAATGAACCGTAGAGGTTAACGTGCTTCGGCAGCTCGGTCACACCGCGCAACCCGAGTGTCGTGTAGAAGGTGTTCATCGTTTCGTTACGGACGCTCAGCGCAGCGGCACCGCCGTCTTCCCTGAAGCTGTCGGTATGTAGCCGGATGTACGATAAATTGACGAACGGCTCAATATTCCTGTCTGGCTGGCCGAAACGGTAGCCCGCTTCGGTGAACGCCAGCAGGGAGTTGGCGTCGTAATCTGACTTCAGCCGATCCGAGAAACCGCTGAAATCAACATTGCGCTCGCCTTCAATCTTGTGCCAGGTGTACCCCAGCGCGCCGCGAAGGGAGAACGCATCCTGTTGACCCGCCGCATACAGGCCAAGGTGATAGTTGTCGGTATCCGTTGAGGAGCGACGGCTGTCGACGTCGTAATCACCCCGGCTGTAGCCGAAGTAGCCGCCGACACGCACGTTATGGTCCGCCAGCTTGCGATCTGCCCCCAGCAGGAAGCCGGTGGTGTTGCCGTCCAGCTTGCCCACGTTACCGTCGCCGCTGTTTCGGCTCCAGGAGCTGAAGGTCTGGCCCCAGACGCCATTGTTTTGCGGCTCCGGCTGCTGCACCAGCGACATGGCTAACGGTGGTATCGGCAGGCTGTCGTTATCAAACGCGCGCTGCATGCGCTGGTTTAACACGTTAAACACCTGCGTGCTGCCAGCGATCAGGTTGGACTGCATTGACGGATAAACTTCACCAGAAAGCTGGTTGAACGCCTCGCGCGCTTCCGGCGCGCTTAGCAGAAGCAGCGAGTTATACAGCGCCAGAGACTGGCCGCTTTGCGTCAGCGTGGAGAGCGCGCCAGCGGTATTCCACTGGTTGCTGCTTTGGGCCACGGTCTGGAAAATGCCCGGCTTGCCGCTGCCCGGGTTTTCACCTCCGGGGTTTTCACCACCAGGATTCTCACCGCCAGGATTTTCACCTCCGGGGTTTTCACCGCCAGGATTCTCACCGCCCGGGTTTTCGCCTCCGGGGTTTTCACCACCAGGATTCTCACCGCCAGGGTTTTCGCCTCCGGTCTCTTTCTGCGCGATGGTCAGATCGACGGCGTTGGTGCTTTGCTTAAGCGCCACGTCGAGGAAGGCGGATTTGGAGATCGCGCCGGCGAACTCACCGTCAATTCCCCCGTCGGAGGTCAAAATGCGGTAGCTTTGGCCCGTTTTATAGCTGGTTTGCGGATCCAGCGCGGTGACCTGTACCTTAGCCTGATTGCTGATGGTGGTTTTGCCCGATACCAGTAGCTGGTCGCTGCGGCCATCTCCTGCGATATCGACGTCATAGAAGGATTCGCCGATAAAGTTCAGATAGCGTTTCAGCGTCAACGTACCGATAGTGCCGTCGCCGGGCGAGATATGTCCGCCGGACAGGATCTCGGTCTGGCCCAGCGTCCCGTTGCCGCCCAGCGTGCCGCCGGACTTGATTGACGCGGCGCTGCTGTAACCCACCCCGTTGCTGACGTCTGAACCCGCCGTCGCATTGAGGATCAGCGTGCCGCCGTTCTCCGCGCTAAGCGTCTGGACGTCAAAAATATCGTCTTCTGGTTGGGTATTAATATTGCTGGCAATAATGACTTTACCGCCCCGCGCGGTGACGTTCGCCTTGAGTGCGGAAAGATCGCCGTTCAGCGTCGTCTGCCCGGAGGTGTTGATCACATCACCTTCACCGCTCATCGTGTTGCTGAAGATGTAATTTCCGTCGGTATGGTTGAAGTAGACATAGCTGCCGAATAGTCCGCCACGCAGGCTTATTGCCGTCTTCGCATCGAGGGTACCTGCGCCGCCCGCCGTGCCAAGCGTTGGCTCAGTTAAACCCGTGCCGGTGTCCATATTGCCGCGGCTGCCGATGATGAGCGCACCCCGGTTCGAGCCGGAACCCGATGTCCCCACGATCAGCGCATTGCTGCCAGCGGAAAATGAACCGCCGTCAATCACAGACAGCACGCCATTGCCGTAATCGCCCACGCTCACGCTGCTGCCGCTGGTAAAGCGTGAGTCCTCGCCCGCAATAACCAGCTCGGCGGTTTTCCCTGCCCCGGAGACGCCTGCCACCTGCACGCCGCCAACGTTAACCGTTCCGCCGTTCAGCACGTCCAGGTCGCCATAAAGCGTCAACGTACGGCCAACGTTCCACTGTGAGCCGCTCCCTGTGACGGTGGCTTTCGGGCTCAGCGTGTCGGTTTCACCCGGTCCGGTACCGTTGCCGATGCGTGCATCGTAAGCGGTATTGAGCGCAGCGCCGTCTTCAATCGCAAGCGTGGAGCGTGCGCCCAGATCGGTGCCTACGCTGAGAAAATTACTGGTCACACGAGAGCCAGCACCCGTGGCGATAAGGTGGCTGTCGTAGCCGCGGGTGGTGCCGACAACAATCTCCTTTGCACTCGCCAGCGCGCCCTCTTCGACTCGCAGGGTGCCGAGGCCAAGATTCAGGTCGCCGCGCAGGACGTACCGATCGTTCACCGCGTTAAGCTCAGCGTCTGGCCCACGGACCGTGACCACGCTTTCATAAATTTTGCCGTCGAACAGCCGACCGATATTGATGTTATAGGCGGTGATTTTGCCATTATCGATCAACAGGTTTCCGCGTTGATTACGTCCAACATAAACGTCTCCGGTGTAACCCAGCGTTTCGGTAATACGCGCGTCGCCATCAAAAAAGGCATCGGCTGCACGCGCTATATCGGCAGGTAAAAACAGTAACAGCGGCGCGGAAAATAGAGCGAGGTAAAGTCTGGAAAGCGGCGTCTTAACCGCTAAAGAATGCGATGTAGAGTTATTCACGGGCTATCTCCGTACTCATTAGCATGATGTCAGGAACATCGTTTTTTTATGAAAACTCAGATACGCCAGATAATGTAAAAGGCGTTATTTATGTACGCCTTTTGATGCGGCGTTAATTATTTATGTGTGACAACAGGTGTACAGGTTGGCGCGCTCAGCGTCGGTGCGGATCCTAAAATTCCCGGCATCATCATTGATGAGCAATCGAAAATACGCCCTTTTTCCGTCGTGGCGCGATAAGAGAGTTTTTGTCCTCCCAGTGCGTCCGGCTGGGCGCCATTAACGTTGGTCACAGTTATTTCATCCGATGAGCCCAGTCCCAGCATTTTAGCGGTCTCCGCCTGGAGGAGTGGAATAGCCTGATCGGTTTTCAACGTGGAACAACCGGCTAACATCAACGTAACGGTTAAAACGATTAGTGGTTTTTTCATAAATTATCCTTGATATCCAACCAGTTAATTTCACTGATTGTATTTATGTTTTCTTTTACCCAAATCAGCGAATAATATATTTCTCTTTCCTAATCGAAAAAACCCTCCTAAAGTAGGGTGGGTAGATAATAATTCATCTGTACTCTAAGATATGCGAAGGTAAAAGGAGGATCCTTTGGGACAGAATTATGCGTTAGTCGTTGATGACCATCCATTGGTAGCAAGCGGCATCGCCAATTTTCTGATTACACATTGCCAGTTTAAACAGGCGTGTGTGGTGACGAATGAGGATGATTGCTACCGACAAATTAGAGATCATGGCCCGCCACGTTTGCTGGTAATCGATTTTTGGCTCTCTTCCGGAACGGCCCTGAAATTACTCAAAGAAGTAAAACAACTTTACCCACAGGTACGACTCCTGGTGGTCAGCGGGGATGACAATAATGATATCTGGCGCAAAGTTAATGCCGCCGGGGGACACGGTTTTGTATTGAAAAGCGAGCCACCTGAGATGTTCTCGCGGGCCGTTTTCGCACTCACTGATAATCAGACCTGGTTTCCTGAGGGAAACGAAATTTCCGTTAAGGCCAATAATGAGAAGTTAAGTAAATTTAACTTAACGCCGCGACAAATAGACGTGTTAAATATGATTATGCGCGGCCTGCCAAATAAACGAATCGCCGCACAGCTTTCAATTTCTGAGCCCACGGTCAAAGAACACATCAGCAATATATTGAAAAAGATAGGCGTTAACAGCCGGGTTGAAGCCATCACGCTTCTGCATGGCAAGCAGGAACCGTCGGAATGAGGTTTTTCCAGAGCTTACAAAATGATGGTATCTCTGCTCCGGCGCAGATCCGTTTGCTAAACAACACCTTTCTGCGGCTGGTATTTAGCTTTAGTGCTGTGCCCTTTGTGGGTATTCCTTTCGCCATCTGGATTTATATGCTTGGGGACGACCTCGGCCCAACGATTATCTGGATAATTATTTATCTGCTATGTGCCGTGGCGATACGACTATTGCACCGATGCTATCAGCGTGAAGCGAAAGAAAACGGTGAGAGGGACGTCCTGCGACGCTGGCTTCCGCGTATTAATAATATTGCCTTTATTCACGGGCTGGGAATTTCTTCACTCTATTTAATTACGCCACAGACGCAGAATTTTGACTTTTTCCTGTTACTTAATATCAGCATCGCCGCCATCGTCGCCGCCAATGCGACACATCTGACGCCTGTCATTAGTACCTTCACGCGTTTTTTCTTCGCCTCCTGGGGGGTGCTGAACCTCGGTATTATCTGGCGGCTGGATGAGTTGATGTTCATCGTGCTCATGCTGAATCTACTTTACGGCTTCGCAATTTACCGCCATGCGTTAACTTCCCATGCGTTCTTTATTCAGCAAGCGCTGCTGGAGGAAAAAAGCTCACGGCTGGCGGAACAGTTTCGTCAGGCCAAAGAGGACGCGGAGCAGGCACTGCTGGATAAAAATCAGTTTCTGACCACCGCCAGCCACGATCTGCGCCAGCCTGTGCATGCTATGGGCTTTCTGATCGAAGCCATCCTCCATCGAAACCGGGACGGCAGCCTGACGCCACAGCTTCTTGACCTTCAGCAGAGCGTTCGCTCGGTACATTTAATGCTCAACTCTCTGCTCGATCTCAGCAAAATAGAATCCGGGAATGTCCTCTCTGCCCCGACCAAAGTGGATATCGGTGCTCTGCTCGACTCGGTCATCACGCTGTTTCGTGAAGAGGCCAACAGCCGCGCGCTTAGGCTGTGCATCCGGCGGCCTAAACGCCATATCTACGTGATGGGCGATCCGCTACTGGTGCGACAGTCCCTGATCAACCTGATTCAAAACGCCCTTCGCTACACGCTCCAGGGCGGGGTGCTGGTCGCCATCCGACCGCGCGGTGACGAGTGTATGGTGGAGGTGTGGGACACGGGAGTCGGTATCGCCGATGAAGAGAAGGGCAAAATCTTCTCACCTTACTACCGCCCCGAGCTGGCATGGAAGATCGACAGCGCCGGACACGGGCTGGGACTGGCCGTCGTTGCCCGTTGTGCCAAGCTGATGAAGGTGAAATACGGGATGCAATCCATTGAAGGGAAAGGCTCACGCTTCTGGATGCGCTTTACCCAATATGCTGGCGAAGATAGCGTGCTGGATACCCCGCCCGCCGCTGATAACACCGCCACGCCGGTACGCTATGCGCCGCTGCACGGTTCCTGCCTGGTTGTCGATGACGACCCGCTGGTGACGTCTGCCTGGGAGAGCCTGATGAGCGTCTGGGGAATCGACGTACGCTGTGCGGCCTCCGCTGAAGAAGCGTTTGCCATAATCGACGACGGCTTTACGCCGTTCGCCGTGCTGTGCGACCAGCGCCTGCGATCCGGCGAAAGCGGCTTCGATATCCTGAAAGCGCTTTTTGAACGTCTGCCGGATATGAGCGGCGCGATAGTTAGCGGCGAATTTAATTCACCGGTTCTGCTGGAGGCGGAGCAGGAGGGGTACCTGGTACTCCGCAAGCCTCTGGAGCCAGCTAAACTGCATGCGCTGCTGACGCAGTGGTTGGGATGTCGTTAAGGGAATGCAGAAGTAATGATTCTGGCGGGCTCAGAATGCAAAAACGGACCTCCGTGGAGGTCCGTTAATATGAAATTTGGTGCCCGGACTCGGAATCGAACCAAGGACACGGGGATTTTCAATCCCCTGCTCTACCGACTGAGCTATCCGGGCAACGGGGCGCATTAAACCCGATCCTCCCTCCGGCGTCAACGAAATTTGTTGCTTTCGGTGCAGACTGCACACTCTCTCACCATTTCGTCGCAAACTTAAGCGAAAAAGTGCGTCCAGAGCGCGGATAGCGGCATCGCGAGCAGGAGGGCAGGGAGCATGTTCACCACTGCAAACATCTTAATGCCACAGATTCGCAGCCCTGTCGCCAGCAGCAACAGGCCGCCGACGGCGGTAAAGTCTGCCATCATCGCTGGCGTTGTCAGCGGCAGGATCAGCGTGGCGCAGGTGGCCAGCGCCAGTTGAATAAGCAACATCGGCACGCAAATCGCGGCGACGGCGATGCCGAGGGTGGTGGCAAAGATGGTGGCAGTAAAGAAATCCAGAAACGCTTTCGCAATCAATATGCTGGGATCGCCGGTCATCCCTTCCTGCATCGAACCGAATATCCCCGTGCCGCTGGCGCAGAACAGAATAATGATCGCAACGTAGTTCTGAATAAACGACTCGTGCGTGCCGTGCTTCGCCTTGCCCGGTCGGGCAATCAGATTTTTGGCTTTGCCTACCGCGTGATTGATGCCCTTTTCCAGATAGCAAAATTCGCCGATCAGCGCGCCGAGCAGCGTCGCCAGTACCATCACCGGCAGGTTGGCGCATTTCAGCACTAAAAGGATACCAATCCCTAACGACGCCAGGCCAAAAATGGAGGGCATGGAGACGCGAATACGCTCCGGCAACCGCTGGCTTAATACTGCCCCAAGTACACCGCCCAGCAATACGGCTCCCGCATTGATAAAGGGTCCAATTACCACGTTTAACTCCTGTTATTTAAGCACTGGCATTGCATCATTATGGCACGTTCGTCCCTGATTACGCTTAGCTTTGGGAGGCGTAACGCATACTGATTCCTTCTTGCACCTGAAAATAAAAGGTGACATGATTGCGCGAATTTTCTCCTTCCTGTCTCACCGCTCGGTGAGGGTATTTGCGCCTATGAAAACCATGAAAATTGCCGTCAGCCGCGAGCTGGTATCCAAAGTTTCTACGCATCGCGAAAAGGTTATGCTGGATAACACTGATTTCACCGATGTGGCGGCAGTCGTCATTACGGTTGTTGAAAGCTACAGCGGCATTCTCGCGTTGCTGAAGCGTACGGGCTTTCAGCTACCGGTATTTATGTTCTCAACAGAGCCAGGAGAGGTGCCAGAGGGTGTCACGGCGATCATCTCGGGTAAAGCACAGGAATTGCTGGAACTGGAATCTGCCGCCTGCCGGTATGAAGAGAACCTGCTGCCACCCTTTTTTGACACCCTGAGCCAGTATGTGGCGATGGGAAACAGCACCTTTGCCTGTCCGGGTCACCAGCACGGCGCCTTTTTCAAAAAACACCCGGCGGGGCGGCAGTTTTACGACTTCTTCGGTGAAAACGTGTTTCGTGCCGATATGTGCAATGCCGACGTGAAGCTCGGTGATTTGCTGATCCACGAAGGTTCTGCCAAGCACGCGCAAAAGTTCGCGGCGAAAGTGTTCAACGCGGATAAAACCTACTTCGTGCTGAACGGCACGTCGGCGGCCAATAAAGTGGTGACCAATGCGCTGCTGACTCGTGGCGAGCTGGTGCTGTTCGATCGTAACAACCACAAGTCCAACCATCATGGGGCGCTGATCCAGGCCGGGGCAACGCCTGTCTATCTTGAGGCAGCCCGTAATCCGTTTGGTTTTATCGGCGGGATTGATGAGCACTGCTTTGATGAGGCCTGGCTGCGGGAACTGATCCGTGACGTCGCGCCGCAGAAAGCCGCCGAGGCGCGCCCGTTCCGTCTGGCGATCATTCAGCTCGGCACCTACGATGGCACGATCTACAACGCCCGTCAGGTGATCGACAAGATCGGGCACCTTTGCGACTACATCCTCTTTGACTCCGCCTGGGTCGGCTACGAGCAATTTATCCCGATGATGGCGGAAACGTCTCCGCTTCTGCTGGAACTGAACGAGAACGATCCGGGCATTTTCGTGACCCAGTCGGTCCACAAGCAGCAGGCCGGGTTCTCACAAACGTCGCAGATCCATAAAAAGGATAACCATATTCGCGGTCAGTCGCGCTTCTGCCCGCACAAGCGGCTGAACAACGCGTTCATGCTGCATGCCTCCACCAGCCCGTTTTACCCGCTGTTTGCGGCGCTGGACGTGAACGCCAAGATCCACGAGGGCGAAAGCGGACGCAGGCTGTGGGCGGAGTGTGTCGAGTTGGGCATTGAAGCGCGCAAGGCCATCATCGCTAACTGCCATATGATCAAACCGTTTATCCCACCGGTGGTGGCGGGGCGGCCATGGCAGGATCACCCCACGCAGGCCATCGCCAGCGAACGTCGCTTCTTTAGTTTTGAACCGGGTGCAAAATGGCACGGTTTTGAAGGCTATGCCCGCGAGCAGTATTTCGTCGATCCGTGCAAGCTGCTGCTGACCACGCCGGGCATTGATGCTGAAACAGGGCACTATACCGATTTCGGCATTCCGGCGACCATTCTCGCCCACTACCTGCGCGAGAACGGCATTGTGCCGGAGAAGTGCGATCTCAACTCCATCCTGTTCCTGCTGACGCCAGCCGAGAGCGCGGAGAAGCTGATGCAGCTGGTGGCGATGCTGGGGCAGTTTGAACAGCATATTGAAGACGACACACCGCTCGCGGATGTGCTTCCGACCATCTATCAGAAATACCCGGTGCGTTACCGCGACTATACGATCCGCCAGCTATGCCAGGAGATGCACGATCTCTACGTCAGCTTTAACGTGAAGGATTTACAGAAGGCGATGTTCCGTCAGGAGAGCCTGCCTGCCGTGGTGATGAACCCCCAGGATGCCAACCAGGAGTACATTCGCGGGAACGTCGAACTGGTGCGTATTCGTGACGCCGAAGGACGCATTGCCGCCGAAGGTGCGCTGCCATACCCGCCGGGCGTGCTGTGCGTGGTGCCGGGGGAAGTCTGGGGTGGAGCAGTACAGCGCTACTTCCTGGCACTGGAAGAGGGCATTAATATGCTGCCGGGTTTCTCCCCAGAGTTGCAGGGCGTCTACAGCGAGAAGGATGCGGACGGGATTAAGCGGCTGTATGGGTACGTATTGAAGTAGGGACCCTCACCCTCTCCCCAAAGGGGAGAGGGGATTGCACGGAGCCGTCTTTTCACCCTCGCCCCTTTGGGGAGAGGGCCGGGGTGAGGGGAGTTAAGTCGCACTACGCCTGTACATCCTTCTCGGATGTCCAATCTTACCGTACAGCATCTCCACCGTCAGAAAACCCACCTCCACGCAGTGTTCCAGATAGCGCCGGGTGGTGGTTTTACTCAGGCCCGTCTCGCTCACCACCTCATCCACCGTAAAACAGTGCGCCGCCTTGTTGTTAAACAGCATTTGCACCCGCGCCAGCGTGTTCTCCTCTATCCCTTTGCTGCCGTTGTCCAGACGATAGTTTTTCGCCTGTAACTGATAGAGTGAATCCACGTTCTGCTGGTCGACAATCTTCCAGACGCGCTGCTGTTCGGCAAACTGCACAAAACGCTCCAGCGAGTGGCTGAGCCGCTTCCAGGAGACCGGCTTAAGGATATAGTCAAACGCGCCGTTACGAATGGCCTGGCTACAGGTGTCCATATCGCTGGCGGCGGTGATGAAAATCACCGAACAGTTGGCGCGGGCCAGCATCGGGTTGCTGATAAGGGTGATGCCTTTGCCGTCCGGCAGGTAGTTATCCAGCAGCATCAGCTTCGGCTGTTTGCTCTCCAGTTGTACCTGCGCGTCGGCCAGCGACGCGGCAATCCCCACCAGCCTCAGACGCGGATGTTTACCGATAAGCTCCGCGTGCAGTTGCGCCAGTTCGTTCTCGTCTTCAACAATCAGTACGTCGATAAGTTCATGTTGCATAGTCGGTATCTTCCAGTTCCTGTACGGGGTGCCGGGCCGTTCCCGTGGCGGGAATAAACAGTGAGAAAATGGCACCGCGTGGGGTGTTATCGGCAACTTCAATTGCACCGCCAGCCTGTGTGACATAGCTTTCAATCAGATACAGGCCAATACCATGATCGCCGCGCGTTTTGGTGGTGATGCCGCGCTCAAAGATCCGGTCGCGGATCTCCGGTGTGATGCCTACGCCCTGGTCGGCGACTTCAATAATCAGTTCCTGCTCGTTCAGCTTTATCAGCACGTCCACCGGGGCATGCGGGAGCGGTGCACGCTGGGTCGCTTCAATGGCGTTATCCAGCAAGTTCCCGATGATCGAGATAAGTTCCGATTCGAGCAGCGGCAGGAACGTTTTATCCACCCGGCAGGCCGGATCGAAACTCAGCTCAACGCCTTTTTCACGCGCGCGGGCGGCCTTTCCAAGCAGCAAACCACACAGCGTCGGAGAGCTAAAGCGGGACGAGATAAAGTCCAGCAGCTCCTGAGCGTGTTCCGACTGCGCCTGTATGTAGCGAATTGCCTCGTCATAACGGCCCATATGCAGCAGGCCGGACAGCGTAGTCATGCGGTTCAGCTGTTCATGGCGCATGATGCGCAGGTTATCAACGTAGCGCTTCACCTGGCTGAGCTGGGCGCTGAGCGAGTCGATCTCGTTGCGATCGCGAAAGGTGATCACCCAGCCCTGCAATGCATCTTCCAGCATTATCCGCACCCGGCTGGCAATGACCGTGAGATCGTTAAAGCGACAGATCTCATCGTGGGTGTCTTTCGCAAGCATGGTTTGCGCGTTGAAGAACGGGACGGGCGCGATCACCTGGCTGATGAGTTGACCCCGCAGTTCGCGGGCGGGCTGGCGTAAGCCTAATAATTTACGCGCCGCCTGGTTGATCACCTCAATGCGGAGATCGTCATCGATGGCAATCACCCCTTCATAAATGGATTCCATCATCGCCTTTTGCTGGCGCACCAGCAGGCCGATTTCGCGCGGCTCCAGAGAGAATATCTGCTTCTTGATGCTGCGGGTGAAGAACCAGGAGAAAATAAACAGGGCGATAAGCAGCAGCACGGCGGCAATCAGGATATTAACCACCTTGCTGACGGTGATGGTGTCCAGATAGCTTGTGAGATAGCCTACCGAAACAATCCCCACCACCTGACCGGCATCATTAAAAATGGGCGCTTTGCTGCGCAGTGAAATGCCTAACCCGCCCTTGCGGATGGTGATGGTACTTTTGCCGTGTAATACCTCGTCGTTATCTCCGCCAACCAGCGTTTTGCCTACCCGGTCGGCAAACACGGAGTGGAAAAGATGCAGCCCCTTATTGTCACCAATCACAATAAAACTGGCGTCGCTGCGGGCGGCTATTTTCTGCATAAAGTCATGGATGCCCTGGATATCCTTTTGTTCGACTTCTTTTCGCAGGGTTGGAATAAGCGCAATTTCTTCAGCCTGTATTTTTGCGCGCGCGCTCATTTCCTGATAAAGCTGCCTGCCGACATCGACATAATAATATCCGCCCAGTAATGCGAACAGCACTGAGAAAAAGGCGACCAGCGAAATAAACAGCTTGATCTGAAACGATACTTTCATAACTATCACGCGAGATATCAACAGGTCGGCTGAATATATCATCTTTTAAGGCCAGGATGCCCGCTTTGCCGAAAACTTGTGATCCCTTGCACAGCGCAGCCTGTAAAAGATTTTTCCGAAAGTCTCATCCTCTTAAGGTTAAATGAATAAATGTTATTTCTTTGTTCAGTTAAGAAAAGAAACCATAAAAACCACGGCAATAAATAAGGCATAAATCACATTAAATAAAAGAAACCATTAAAACCATAGCGTCCATTAAAACTTCGCTTTTAATATGCCATCCCTCACATAAAGTAAGCCTTTGTGACTCTAAGCTGAACGCACAAAATAACTAAGGGGCTTATTATGAGCACAACTGACGATTCATTCTCTGTTACCCACGACCCGATTGATATTCAGCGGCTATCGCTCAAAGAGCGCTGGTGGCATATTATGGATACCTGGAAAATCGGCATTATACCTCTGCCGCTGTTCGTTCTGGCGGGCGCGCTGATTGCGATTGATTGCCTGGGCGGAAAACTACCGAGCGACATTGTGGTCATGGTGGCCACGCTGGCCTTCTTCGGCTTTGCCTGCGGTGAATTCGGCAAACGCCTGCCGATTGTCGGCAAGCTCGGCGCGGCGGCAATTTGCGCCACCTTTATCCCTTCCGCGCTGGTCTATTACGGCCTGCTGCCGGATGTAGTAGTGGAATCCACCACTAAGTTCTATAAATCCACCAACATTCTTTATCTCTATATCTGCTGCATTATCGTCGGCAGCATCATGAGTATGAACCGCACCGTGCTGATCCAGGGCTTCCTGCGCATCTTCTTCCCGATGCTGTGCGGTGAAATCGTCGGCATGATTGTCGGCATGGGTGTTGGGCTGGCGCTGGGCCTCGAGCCGTTCCAGATCTTCTTCTTTATCATTCTGCCGATCATGGCGGGCGGCGTCGGGGAAGGGGCAATCCCGCTTTCCATCGGCTATGCCACCCTGCTGCATATGGACCAGGGCGTGGCGCTCGGACGCGTGCTGCCGATGGTCATGCTCGGCGGTCTGACTGCCATCATTATCTCCGGGTGCCTCAACCAGCTCGGGAAACGCTACCCGCACCTGACCGGTGAAGGCCAGCTGATGCCGAATCGCGCCAATGCCGATGCCACCGTCTCTCAGCCTGCGTTCTCCGGCAAAGCGGACGTGACGACCATCGCCTCCGGCGCGCTGCTGGCGGTGTTGCTGTACATGCTGGGTATGCTCGGTCACAAGCTGATTGGTCTGCCAGCGCCGGTGGGCATGTTGTTTATGGCGGTGCTGGTGAAGCTCTGCAACGGTGCCTCTCCGCGTCTGCTGGAGGGCTCTCAGGTGGTGTACAAATTCTTCCAGACCTCTGTGACCTACCCGATTCTCTTTGCCGTTGGCGTAGCCATCACCCCATGGCATGAACTGGTGGCCGCCTTCACGCTGACCAACCTGCTGGTGATTATCAGCACCGTCTCCGCGCTGGTGGCAACCGGGTTCTTCGTCGGCAAAAAGATTGGTATGCACCCGATTGATGTAGCCATCGTCTCCTGCTGCCAGAGCGGCCAGGGCGGTACTGGTGACGTGGCGATCCTGACCGCAGGCAACCGCATGAGCCTGATGCCGTTCGCCCAGATTGCTACCCGTATCGGCGGGGCGATTAACGTCTCCATCTCTCTGCTGATTCTGGGCAACTTCCTCGTTTAAGTTTTCAGGAAAGAACAATGAAACTCGCAAGCTTTTTATACCAGGGAAAACGCAGCTACGGCATCGTTCAGGCCGACGGCGTGATTGATTTAGGCCGCCGCCTCGGCGACCGCTATGGCGACCTTAAAGCGCTGTTGCAGGGGAACGGGCTGGCGCAGGCCACCCGATTCCTGAACGACGCGGTGGACGTGCCGCTGAACGCCATCACCTTCTTACCGGTGATTGTCCAGCCGGAAAAAATCCTCTGCGTGGGCATGAACTACGCCGACAAGCGCAAGGAGTTTGACCAGCACAACCCGGCCCCGACGCTGTTTGTCCGCTTCCCGGACTCACAGACCGGCCACAACGAGCCGGTGCTGAAGCCGCGCCACTCCAGCGAATTCGACTACGAAGGCGAGCTGGCGGTGATCATCGGCAAAGGCGGGGAGAACATCAGCCGCGACGACGCCCTTCGCCACGTGGCGGGCTACAGCTGCTACATGGACGGCTCCGCCCGCGACTGGCAGCACACCTGGTTCACCGCCGGGAAAAACTGGCGGCAGACCGGGGCGTTCGGCCCGTGGATGGCGACGGCGGATGAGATCCCCGATCCGCACCAACTGGCAATCCGCACCTGGCTGAACGGCCGCATGGTGCAGGAAGACAACACCAGCAGCATGATCCACAAGGTGGCGGAGCTGATCGAGTACATCAGCACCTTCACCCGTCTCAGCCCGGGCGACGTGATCATCACCGGCTCGCCTGGCGGCGTGGGTAAAAAGCGCAACCCGCCGCTGTTTATGAAGGAGGGGGATCGCATTGAGGTGGAGATCGAGCATATCGGTCATCTGAGCAACGTGATCGTGGAAGCGCCAGCCGTCGGGCTCGCGGCAGCGCACTGAGTAAGGCGGCAGCATGCAATCGCAACCCATTGATTTTCGCCACACGCTGGTGGCGAAACACCCGGAACGCTTAAGCCAGATCCGCTACCTGCTGGCAGACAGCGGCCTTGGCCTGGACAACGACATCACGCTGTTTGTCGAAGCCTGGTCCGGCGCGCAGCTGGTGGGTTGCGCCGGGCTGGCTGCCAACGTCATCAAGTGCGTGGCGGTCAACGAGCAGCTTCGCGGCGAGAACCTCAGCGCGCGGCTGCTGGCGGAGGTGGAAAATGCGGCGCTGGAGCGCGGCCATTTTCACCTCTTCCTCTGCACCCGGCCGTGCAACCGGGAGCGTTTTGCCCGCAGCGGCTTCTGGCCGATTGCCCAGAGCGGGAACAACGCCGTGCTGATGGAAAACACCCCGCAGGGGATCGCGCGCTACTGCCGTTCCCTGAGCGCGAAGCGCAAGTGCGGGGAGAACATTGGCGCCATCGTGATGAACGCCAATCCGTTTACCCTCGGCCACCGCCATCTGGTGGAGCAGGCGGCGGCGCGGTGCGATGCCCTGCATCTGTTTGTGGTGCGTGAAGACGCCTCGTTCTTCCCGTTCAGCGCGCGTCTCGAGATGGTGCGCGCGGGGGTGGCGTATCTGCCGAACGTGGTGGTGCATGAAGGCTCGCAGTACATCATCTCCCGCGCCACGTTTCCGGCCTACTTCCTGAAGGAGACCGGCAAGGTGCAGCAGGCGTGGAGCGAGATCGACGTGCTGATCTTCCGGGACTTCATCGCCCCGGCGCTGGGCATCACGCACCGCTTCATCGGCTCGGAGCCGTTCTGCGATATCACCCGCCAGTACAACCAGACGCTGCACGACCTGCTGGCCTCGCATATTGACGTGGTGGAGATGCCGCGCATCAAGGCCACCGGCAACGCCATTTCGGCCTCGGAAGTGCGCCGTTTACTCAAGACACAGCAGTTTTCCCGGATCCGGGAGATTGTCCCGGACTCCACCTTCACGCACCTCGTAGCACATTATCGTGCGAGTGCGGAAGTCGCATAACTATCAGGAATTTATCATGAATATTGTAAGGGAGGCGCTGGCCGGAACGCAGGAGTCCAGCGACCTGATGGTAAAAATCGCCCCCGCTCACGGTGAGCTGGAGATCGTCATCCACAGCGAAGTGATTAAGCAGTTTGGCGAGCAGATTCGCCAGGTGGTCAACGACACATTGCGCGCCATGAACGTGCACCAGGGATTAATCATTATTGAAGACAAAGGGGCGCTGGACTGTGTGATCCGCGCTCGCCTGCAAAGCGCGCTTCTGCGTGCCGCCGATGAACAGGCCATCAACTGGGAGGCGCTGAAATGAGCAAACTCCGCCGCAGTATGCTGTTCCTGCCAGGCGCCAATGCCGCCATGCTCTCTACCGCCTTTATCTACCGTCCCGACTCCATCATGTTTGACCTTGAGGATGCCGTGGCCCTGCGCGAGAAAGACACCGCACGCATGCTGGTGTTCCACGCGTTGCAGCACCCGATGTATCAGGATATCGAAACCGTGGTGCGCATTAACCCGCTGAGCACGCCGTTTGGCCTGCTGGATCTGGAGGCCGCCGTGCGCGCGGGCGTGGACGTGATACGCCTGCCGAAAACCGACACCCCGGACGATATTTACGAGCTGGAAGGCCACCTCGAGCGTATCGAGCAGGCGTGCGGCCGCGAGGTGGGTTCCACCCGCGTGATGGCGGCGATTGAATCGGCCATTGGCGTCATCAACGCCGTGGCGATTGCCCGCAGCTCTCCGCGCCTCATCGGCATTGCGCTGGCCGCCTTTGACTACGTGATGGATATGCAGACCGAGCGCGGCGACGGCACCGAGCTGTTCTACGCCCGCTGCGCCGTACTGCACGCCGCCCGCGCGGCAGGCATCGACGCCTTCGACGTGGTGTGGTCAGACGTTAACGATGAAGCCGGGTTCCTGGGCGAGGTCGACCTGATCCGCAAGATGGGCTTTAACGGCAAATCGCTGATTAACCCGCGCCAGATAGACCTGCTGCACAACGCCTACGCCCCGACACGGGAAGAAGTGGAACACGCGAAACGGGTGATTGAGGCGGCAGAAGAGGGCGAGCGTAACGGCCTGGGCGTGGTGTCGCTCAACGGCAAAATGGTGGATGCACCGATTATTAACCACGCGCAGGTGGTGCTGGAGCGCGCGGCGGCCTCCGGCGTGCGTCGGTAAGGATGACATAATGAATCAGACAGAACTTCTCCATATGAATTTCCCCCATCTGCGGGATCTGAAACCCTTTGATACCGCCCACAGCGCGACGCCGTGGCTGGCGGACAGCGAGGCGAAGCACAGCCGCAAGCTCTGCGCCTCTATTGAAGAGGCGGTTAAGCGCTGCGGCTTGCAGGACGGGATGACCATCTCCTTCCACCACGCCTTTCGCGAAGGCGACCGGGTGATCAACACCGTCGTGGCGCTGCTGGCGCGGATGGGCTTCAAAAATCTGACCCTGGCTTCCAGCTCGCTGATGACCTGCAACGACGCGCTGATCGAGCATATCGAAAGCGGCGTCATCACCCGGATTTACACCTCCGGCATGCGCGGCAGGCTGGCGGATGCCATCTCTCACGGGCTGATGGACGAGCCGGTACAAATTCACTCCCACGGCGGGCGCGTGAAGCTACTCCAGGACGGCGAACTGAACATCGACGTGGCGTTTCTCGGCGTGCCGTGCAGCGATGAGTTTGGCAACGCCAACGGCACGCACGGCAAATCGTGCTGCGGCTCGCTGGGCTACGCGATGGTGGACGCGCAGTTTGCCCGTAAGGTGGTGCTGCTGACCGAAGCGCTGGTGCCGTTCCCCAATATGCCCGCCAGCCTGGTGCAGGACCAGGTGGACTACATCGTGCAGGTGGAGAGCGTGGGCGACCCGGCGAAAATCAGCGTCGGCGCAGCGCGCGTCACCAGCAACCCGCGCGAGCTGATGATTGCCCGCTATGCGGCGGACGTGATTGAACACTCCGGCTACTTCAAACCGGGCTTCTCGATGCAGACCGGCTCCGGCGCGGCGGCCACCGCCTGCACCCGCTTTATGGAAGAGAAGATGGAGCGCAGCGGCGTGAAGGCGCGCTTTGCGCTCGGCGGCATCACCGGCAGCCTGGTGGATCTGCACGAGAAGGGGCTCATCGAAAAGCTGCTCGACACCCAGTGCTTTGACGGCCAGGCAGCGGCCTCGCTGGCGCGCAACCCGAACCACGTGGAGATCTCCACCAACGTCTACGCCAACCCCGGCAGCAAGGCGGCAAGCTGCGACCAGCTCGACGTGGTGATCCTCAGCGCCCTGGAAATCGACGTCGACTTTAACGTCAATGTCATCACCGGCTCCGATGGCGTGATGCGTGGCGCATCCGGCGGACACTGCGACGTGGCGGCGGCAGCCAACCTGACCATTGTGGTCGCGCCGCTGCTGCGAAGCCGCATCCCGACCGTCGTGAAGCGCGTTACCACTCGCCTCACGCCGGGGGAGAGCATTGACGTGCTGGTCACCGACCACGGTATTGCGGTCAACCCGGCGCGCCCGGAGATCCGCGAACGACTCATGGAAGCAGGGATGAAGGTTGTAGATATCAACGCGCTGTATGAGCGAGCGATTTCGTTGACAGACGTACCGAAACCGATTGAGTTCACCGACAAAATCGTCGGGGTGATCCGCTACCGCGACGGCAGCGTGATCGACACTGTGCGACAGGTGAAGGAGGAAGTATGACTTTAGCGACACCCGTGCGGGCGGGTGTCAGCCTGGAGGAACTGCTGGCGGCGAAAGAGCGCCGCGCAGCCCGTCAGGCTGACTGGCTTACGCACTATCAACAACCGGTGATCTCCCTCACGCTGGTCACGCCCGGAGAAATCAAAGACAGCCTGCGCTATCGCAACACCATGGGCGTGGCGTTACAGATGTGCGACCAGCTGCTGTGGGAAAACCGCTGGCAGGTGCTGGACCGCCAGGTGCTCTGGCTACCCACCGGACCTGAAGCATTGTGGTGCGTCGCGCATCCGGCGGCGGAAATTAAGGCGCACTGTGCAGAACTGGAGCAGACGCACCCGCTCGGCAGACTGTGGGATCTGGATGTGATCTGCCCTGAAAACGGCCTCGTGGGCCGTCAGTCGCTGGGTTCACACCTCAGACGCTGTCTGATTTGCGACGAGCCCGCCCACGCCTGTTCCCGTTCGCGCCACCATCCCGTTGAGCAGGTGGTTTCCCGCGTGGAGAAGATGATCGATGACTGGTTTGCTCGCGACTAAACCGCGCCCGGTTGACGTGCCTGCGCTTGCCGAAGCGGCGCTGTGGCAGGAGCTGGAGCTGACGCCCAAGCCGGGGCTGGTGGACAGGCTCAATAACGGCTCGCATCGGGATATGGACCATGCCTTGTTTGTCCGCAGCATTATGGCGATTACGCCGTGGTTTGCCCGGTTTGCGGAACTGGGTGAAGCACATGCGGCCAAACCTGCCGATCGGCAGTTGCGGATCCTCCGCCCAATGGGAATGGCCTGCGAGCAGGCAATGTACGCCGCCACGGGCGGGGTAAATACCCACAAGGGCGGTATTTTTGCTCTTGGTTTGCTCTGCTTCGCCGCCGGTCGTGTGAAAAATATCTCTGCGGATAGCCTCTGTTGTGAGGTAAGTAACATCTGTCGCGGGCTGGTGGCACGGGAGCTGGCCGGGCGCAGCGGGCAGGCAACGGCGGGGGAGCGGCAGTTTCAGCATTACGGCTTAACCGGGGCGCGAGGCGAGGCGGAGAGCGGCTTTGCGACGGTGCGTAAGGCGCTGGGGCAGTGGAACGGACAGTTGCTTCACGACCTGCTGTTGCGCCTGATGGCGGTCAATCAGGACAGTAATCTCGTGTCACGCGGCGGCATTCAGGGGCTGCGCTATGTTCAGGGCTACGCGCGTGAATTACTGGCAAGTGGCTGGGATCGCGAGGCGCTGTTTAAGATGGATAAGGCATTGATTGAACGAAATCTGAGCCCGGGCGGCAGCGCGGATTTGCTGTCGGTGGGGTGGGTGCTGTCTGCTATAAAATAGCCGGGTGGCGGCTACGCCTTACCCGGCCTACGGTCTGGTTTTGTAGGCCCGGTAAGCGCAGCGCCACCGGGCACAACAATCAATGCGCGATCGGCTGCGCACCATTCGGCACGCGAACATGCTTGTACTTGAACAGCGCGATGAACGCGAAGAACAGCACCAGCGAGTACCCGGCGAAGATCAGCCACACCGGCTGCCAGTCTGTAATGCCGTTGGTGGTGTACATCTCAACCACTTTACCGCTTACCACGCCGCCCAGAATACAACCGAAGCCGTTGGTCATCATCAGGAACATGCCCTGCGCACTGGCGCGGATTTCAGGCTTCACCTCTTTTTCCACAAACACCGAGCCGGAGATGTTGAAGAAGTCGAAGGCACAGCCGTAAACAATCATCGACAGAACCAGCAGCACGGTGCCGAACGCGCTTGGGTCGCCATAGGCGAACAGACCGAAGCGCAACATCCAGGCGGCGATACTGATCAGCATGACGTTCTTGATACCGTAGCGGCTCAGGAAGAACGGGATGGTCAGGATGAACAGCGTCTCGGAGATCTGCGAGATGGACATCATCACCGACGCGTGTTCGACGATAAAGCTCCCGGCAAACAGCGGATCGTTATCGAAGCTGTGCAGGAAGGTATTACCGAACATGTTGGTGATTTGCAGTTCCGCGCCCAGCAGCATGGAGAAGATAAAGAAGATCGCCATGCGCTTGTTTTTGAACAGTGCGAAGGCGTCCAGGCCAAGCATGGTGCTCCAGCTCTGGTTTTTCTGCTGGTTAGACACCGGAATGGTGGGCAGCGTCAGGGTGAACAGCGCCAGCAGCACGGAGAGCGCGGCACCAATATACAGCTGCATATGGCTCAGCTCGAAGCCCGCAAAGCTCACGCCCCACATCGCCATGATAAAGCCGATGGTGCCCCAGATACGGATAGGCGGGAAGTCGGTGACGATATCCAGTCCGGCAGATTTCAGGCGGTAGTAGGAGATGGTGTTGATCAGGCCAAGCGTTGGCATATACGCCAGCGAGTTAAGCAGGATCACCATAAACATCGCCCCCGGCGTGGTCACTTCGGCCGCCATAAACAGCGTCCCCGCACCCACCAGATGGCAAAGCATGTATAGCCATTTCGCACTTAACCATTTATCCGCCACGATACCGAGCAGCGTTGGCATGAAAACAGCCGCAATGCCCAGCGAGCTGTAAACGGCACCGATCGACGCACCATCGAACTTGAGCGTCACAAACATATAGGAGCCGAGTGTAGTCAGCCAGCTACCCCACAGGCAGAACTGCAGAAACGACAAGATTTTAAGCTGCAGCTTAAGGTTCATGTTACTTTCCTCACAAGTGAGCGGGAGATATGTTGTTATAGGAACATTCAGGGTTGTTATTTGATGCAATTCTATCAGTTGGCAACGTTATGTTTTGTTACCTCCCGCAAAAAAATGCAATCCACATTAATTTGCAGTCTGGATTGTGATGCAAATAGCATTTTCGTATGGGTGGGGTGGATGAGTGCGGCCTGATGCCCCCTCACCCTAACCCTCTCCCCAAAGGGGAGAGGGAACTTGAACACCCTCTCCCCTTTGGGGAGAGGGCAGGGTGAGGGGTGGTGTTGGTTTTTAGCGGCGACGATAGTTCTTCTGCGCCGTATTCACCTTATACAGATAGCGGCGGGATTCCGCAGACGGGTGGCGGGTGGTGAGGGTAGCGTACACATCCCCCGGCGCCATGCTGTTGATGATGTTCGCGGCCTGCACTTTGTCATTCGAGAAGACGCGCAGCACGCTGCCCGCCCCGCCGTTGTAGGCGGTGATCACCGCATAGCGACGTGAGGTTGGGTTATCAATCCCGCCGAGATAGACATTGTTCAGCATCGCCAGATAGGCCGTGCCGGTATCAATGTTGCTCTGCGGGTCAAACAGGTAGCTGCGGCTCGGCGTGCCGGATTTCCCCTGCGCGCGGAACACGTCTTTACCGGCGCTGTGCTGCACAACCTGCATCAGCCCCAGCGCGTCGGAACGGCTTACCGCGTAGGGGTTGAACGAGGACTCGGTCTGCATAATCGCCAGGATCAGCGACTCATCCACGCCATACTTACGCGACGCCTGACGCACCATGCCCAGATACTTATGCGCACGCTTGTCGAGGTGGTTCGGCACCAGGTTGATGGTGACGCTGTAGATCACTTTCAGGCCGTTGGTACGGCTTTTCAGGCGCGTTTGCAGCAGATAGTCGGCAAATTTCGTGGCGCGGCCTTCCCAGCGGATCGGCTGACCGGTCTGGTCAACGACCTGGCCATACAGGAACGGCTCTTTGGAGATGGTGATGTCATCGGCATCAGAGTAGAGGTCGATAGACCCCGGATCGTCGCCCATCAGCAGGGTTTTAATGATGGCCTGACGTAAATGCGCCGCAGGTTCAGTCCCCGCGATGGTTTCAACCGTAATCGTACCGTCATCAAAGTTGATGTGGCTACGGGTCTGATAGGCGTCGGTGTACTTAACGTAGTCCTTCGGTCCGGCAATAAGAACTTCGTTAAATCCCCATATGTTCTCGATGTTGTGGGCAAACTGCCCCATCAAAATGTCAAAACCGTTGGTGTCCTTGACCCAGGCTTCGTTGTATTCATCGCCTTTTTTGGAAGAACAAGACACAAGCAACGGCGCAACAAGGGCTAGCGCTAAAAGTTTTTTCATCATTCCGGGAGTGCGTGTTGTGTTTGCTTTGGGGTTGCTGTTGCCGGGTAGCGCTGCGCTTACCCGACCTACAAAACCGTAGGCCCGTGCAAGCGCAGCGCAGCCGGGCAGCAGCTGCGCGTTATTATTTTTCCGGTGGCGTATAGCCTTCGATGTGGACGTCTTTACCCTCGAACAGGAAGTTCACCATCTCCTGCTCCAGCAGTTTGCGGTGTTCCGGGTTCATCATGCTGAGCTTTTTCTCGTTGATCAGCATGGTCTGTTTTTTCTGCCACTGTCCCCAGGCTTCTTTGGAGATCTCGTTGTAAATGCGCTTACCCAGGTCGCCCGGGTAGAGCTGGAAATCCTGGCCTTCAGCGTCGCGCTGTAGGAAAGTACAAAAAATGGTTCTGGCCATACTCATTCCTCTTTGTCTTGCCGATGCTAAACCATTGCACCGACACGTAATTGCTGTAACAGGCGCTCCACGGGAGCCGCCAGCCCGACTGATGGCGGTTGCGCTAAGTTATACCAGAGAGCGGTGCCTTCATCCATGCACGACGTGAATGAGGACACGGGAAGCCACATCGGCACAATGTCCAGATGGAAATGGCTGAAGGTATGACGGAACGCGTTGAGTTGCGTCAGGGTTTCGGCCGCAATGCCGCGCTGTTCAAGCCATGCCCGAAGCGAGGCTTCATCCTCAAACTGTGGGAAGCAGTATAGACCACCCCACAGGCCACTCGGCGGGCGCTGAGCGAGAAACACCTCGTCGCCATGCTGCATCAGCAGCATGTACCCGGTGCGTTCAGGCAGCGTCTGCTTCGGTTTTTTCCCCGGATACTGCGCCCAGGTGTGGTTCGCATAGGCCACGCAGAGGTTGTTTACCGGGCAGAGTTCGCACTTCGGTTTTGAACGGGTACAGACCATCGCGCCCAGATCCATCATCGCCTGGTTAAAACGCTCCACCCCTTTCGCCGGAGTGACCGCTTCACTTATCTCCCACAGGCGTTTCTCAACCTCTTTCTTACCCGGCCAGCCATCTACGGCGTAGCAGCGTGCGAGCACGCGCTTGACGTTGCCGTCGAGAATAGGGAAATGTTTGCCTAAAGAGAGGGAGAGGATTGCGCCTGCGGTCGAACGCCCGACGCCGGGCAAATCCGCCACCTCGTCGAAGGTTTCCGGGAATTTACCGTTGTGGCGCGTCGCGACCTGATGTGCGGCCTTGTGCAGGTTGCGCGCGCGGGCGTAATAGCCAAGCCCGGTCCACAGGTGCAGCACCTCGTCCAACGGGGCGTTCGCCAGATCGGTGACTGTCGGGAAGCGCGCCATAAAACGCTCGAAGTAAGGAATGACCGTCGCGACCTGCGTTTGTTGCAACATCACCTCGGAGAGCCATACTTTGTACGGCGTTTTTTCAATTTGCCAGGGCAGGGTTTTACGCCCGTATTTGTCGTACCAGTCCAGCACCTGGGCTGAAAATTGAGAGGCTTGCATGGTCATCGATTCGCTTAATCAGGGACGCAGATTGCAGCACAGCGTCAATCTGCTGTAAACCGGATCTTTCCCATGCTTGCATAGAAGCCTTAACTTTGGATAATGCCCGTTTCCCGAACATTCTCACAAGCAGACAACTCTTTTATGAAAAACGACGTCATTTCACCGGAATTTGATGAAAACGGTCGCCCGCTGCGCCGTATTCGCAGCTTTGTCCGCCGTCAGGGGCGCCTGACAAAAGGGCAGCAACACGCGCTGGACAACTACTGGCCGGTGATGGGCGTTGAGTTCAGCGAGCAACCGCTCGACTTCACCGACCTGTTTGGCCGCGACGCGCCAGTGACCCTGGAGATCGGCTTTGGTATGGGCACCTCGCTGGTCACTATGGCGAAAGCGCGCCCGGAGCAGAACTTCCTCGGTATTGAAGTACATTCGCCGGGCGTCGGCGCATGCCTGGCAACGGCCCATGAAGAGGGCGTTGAGAACCTGCGCGTCATGTGTCACGACGCGGTGGAAGTGCTGCACAAAATGATTCCTGACAATTCTTTGAACATGGTTCAGCTCTTTTTCCCTGACCCATGGCACAAAGCGCGTCATAATAAACGCCGTATCGTTCAGGCACCGTTTGCCGAGCTGGTGAAAAGTAAGCTCAAGCTGGGCGGCGTTTTCCACATGGCAACCGACTGGGAACCTTATGCGGAACATATGCTGGAAGTGATGTCGTCCCTGGACGGGTATAAAAATCAGTCTGAAAGCAACGACTACGTACCGCGTCCGGATTCACGTCCGGTGACAAAATTTGAACAGCGTGGCCATCGTCTGGGTCACGGCGTATGGGACTTAATGTTCGAGAGGGTGAAATAATGGCAAAGAATCGTAGCCGTCGTCTGCGTAAAAAGATGCACATCGAAGAATTCCAGGAAGTGGGTTTCTCCGTTGCCTGGCGTTTCCCGGAAGGCACCAGCGTTGAGCAGATCGATCAGGACGTTGATGCGTTCATCAACGAGGTGATCGAGCCAAACAAGCTGGCCTTCGACGGTAGCGGCTATCTGGCGTGGGAAGGTCTGATTTGCACCCAGGAAGTGGGGAAATGCACCGAAGAGCATCAGGCGCTGGTACGCAAATGGCTTGAAGACCACAAACTGGAAGATGTCCGCGTTAGCGAACTTTTCGACGTTTGGTGGGACTAATAAAGCAAGAACGGGCCAGCATTAGCTGGCCCATTTTGTCTGAGGGAGTGTTAAAGATGCGCAAAACGTTGCTGGCTGTTGCTTTACTGGCAATCGGATCCACCGCCCATGCGGAGTATAAATGTAGCGTCACCCCGCGTGATGACGTGGTGCTGAGTCCGCAAACCGTGCAGGTTAAGGGCGAGAATGGCAATCTGGTGATTACGCCGGATGGCAACGTGACCTTTAACGGCAAACCGCAAAACCTGACGGCCGCCCAGCGCGAGCAGGCGATGGACTACCAGGCCGAGTTGCGTACCGCGCTGCCCTGGATCAACGATGGCGCGCTGACCCGCGTTGAAAAGAGCCGCGTGGCGCTGGATAAAATCATCACCAAAGAGGTGGGGGAGAGCAGCAATATGCGCACCCGCCTGACGAAGCTGGATAAACAGCTGAAAGAGCAGATGAACCGTATTATCGAGACGCGCTCTGATGGCCTGACGTTCCACTATAAGGCGATCGATCAGGTGCGTGCCGACGGTCAGCAGCTGGTGAACCAGGCGATGGGCGGCATTCTCCAGGACAGCATCAACGAGATGGGCGCCAAAGCGGTGCTGAAGGGTGGCGGTAATCCTTTGCAGGGTGTACTGGGTAGTCTGGGCGGACTGCAAACCTCGATTCAGAACGAGTGGAAGAATCAGGAAGCCGATTTCCAGCAGTTCGGCAAAGACGTGTGTAAGCGCGTGGTGTCGCTGGAAGACAGCCGGAAGGCGCTGGTGGGGACGCTGAAGTAATTCACTTAGCCCCTCACCCTAACCCTCTCCCCAAAGGGGCGAGGGAATAGTTTGCGCCCTCACATTAACCCTTTTCCTAAAGGGGCGAGGGGATGTTTGCCCCCTCTCCCTTTCAGGGAGAGGGCCGGGGTGAGGGTTGCAGCGCTTGCAGCGTTTCAAGGATCCTTTCTAACACCGCCTCTTCGTTATTCCAGAGTTCGTTGTTCCAGAATCGAATGACGTGCCAGTCCTTATGGTTTAACCACAATGTCCTTTGTCGATCGTATTCCTGATTTTCATCATGTTGTCCGCCATCCAGCTCAACGGCCAGCCGAGCCGCGCAACAGGCGAAATCCAGAATGTAGTTACCTACCGGGTGCTGTCGGCGAAATTTATAATTTTCGAAACGGCGGCTGCGCAGTAAATACCAAAGCCGTCTTTCTTCCTGTGTCAGCTCGCGTCTGAGCTGCTTTGCGTATGAACGTATTGTTTCCATCCCCACACTCTGCCAGCCTTTCCCTCAGCCAGCAGAACGGGATGTAAAATTCTGAATCAGCCTTCAGGATTTTCAGCGAGGAACAACTCAAGAAGGGAGTTTAAGAACAGCTTGCCGTACTCGGTGATCTGCCAGGACTCATCACACTCGGTCAGGTACCCCTGCGCCAGCGCCTCGTCAATCTGCGGGCGAATCACTGACTCCGACAACCCGGTGTAGAGCGCAAACTCCGAGCGCGGAGCGGCTTCCAGCAGACGGAAGCGGTTCATAAAGAACTCAAACGGCTTATCCACCGCCTCGACGTCGTGCTGACGCTCCAGGTAGCGGCCTTCCATATACCCGCGCGGATGACGCGTTTTGGCGGTACGCAGAATGCGTCCGTCCGGGAAGGTCACCTTGCCGTGCGCACCGCAGCCAATTCCGAGATAGTCGCCAAAACGCCAGTAGTTCAGATTGTGCTGACACTGATAGCCCGGCTTCGCATACGCCGACGTTTCGTATTGCTGATATCCCGCCGCGGTCAAAAGCTGGTGGCCCTGCTCGAAGATATCCCACAGCGCGTCGTCGTCCGGCAGCACCGGCGGGCGCGAACCAAACAGGGTGTTCGGTTCAATGGTCAACTGATACCACGACAGATGCGGCGGGTTCAGTTCAATCGCCTGACGCAAATCGTCAAGCGCTTCTTCGAGCGACTGATCCGGCAGGCCGTGCATCAGGTCGAGGTTAAAGCTGCGCAGCCCAAGCCCCGTTGCCAGGTTTGCCGCGCGCTTTGCCTCTTCCGGGCCGTGAATGCGCCCCAGACGCTTCAGCTTTGGCTCGCTAAAGCTCTGCACGCCGATAGAGATACGGTTCACGCCCGCACGCTGGTACTCGACAAAACGGTCGGCCTCAACGGTGCCGGGGTTGGCTTCCATCGTAATTTCAGCATCCGCTGCCAGGTTCAGGCGTGCGCGCACACCGTCCAGCAGCGTCTGCATCGCCGGGCCTGAAAGCAGGCTCGGCGTACCGCCACCAATAAAAATGGTCTTCACTTCACGTCCCTGTGCGTACGGTACATCGGCATCCAGATCGGCCAGCAGATGCGCGACGTAATCATCGTGCGGCACTTCACCCTTCAGCGCGTGCGAGTTGAAATCACAGTACGGACATTTCTGCACGCACCATGGGATGTGAATATAAAGACTCAGAGGCGGCAAATTAGCCATTACGCAGTGCTTCCAGTAACAGTTTCAGGGCGCGTCCACGGTGGGAGATCGCGCTTTTCTCTTCGCGGGTGAGTTCCGCAGCGGTTTTGCCCTCGGTCGGGACAAAGAAAATCGGGTCGTAACCAAAGCCGCCGTTGCCCGCCGCTTCACGGGTGATCACGCCCGGCCAGCTGCCGTGACAGACAATCGGCGTGGGATCTTCCGCGTGACGCATGTAGACCAGCACGCAGTGGAACTGCGCGGTACGCTGTTCGTCAGGAACGTCTTTCAGGGCCACAAGCAGCTTTTCCAGGTTCTGCTGGTCGGTGGCGTCCGGCCCGGAATAGCGGGCGGAGTAAATCCCCGGCGCACCGCCCAGAAAATCCACGGCCAGACCGGAATCATCGGCAATCGCGGGCAGTCCGGTTACCTGCGCCGCATGGCGCGCTTTCAGAATGGCGTTTTCGATAAACGTCAGGCCGATCTCTTCGGCGGAGTCCACGCCCAGCTCGGTCTGAGCCACCACGTCCAGCCCAAAATCATTTAATAGCGAGGCCAGCTCGCGCACTTTACCGGCGTTACCGGTGGCGAGAACAACTTTCTGCATGGTTTAGTCCTGTTCTGTCAGAGCCGCGACTTCCGTCGGGATAGATTGCGGGTTAAGGATTTTTACCTGTTTATGCCGGCCAAGTTCACCTTTCTCAATGATGACCTGGCTTTTAGCGACGCGAAACTGTTTAGCCAGATATTTGGTCAGATGCGCATTCGCCTGGCCGTCAACCGGCGGGGCCGTGATGGCGACTTTTAGCTCGTCGCCATGCAGCCCAACAATACTGTCGCGGCTGGCTTTCGGCTGAATGTACAGCCGTAAAACCAGCCCGTCGGCGCAGGGGCTAACTGCACTCATAACGCCATCCACAGCCCCGGCAGCAGCATATTACCCGTCGCCTGTAACAGTTCCGCGATACCCATATTCAGCACGTACAGCAGCAGAACGAGAAGCATCGGTGAGAAGTCGATTCCGCCCATCGCAGGCAGCAGGCTACGAATTGGACGCAGCAACGGTTCTGTCAGCTGAATCAACGCGTACTCCACCGGGCTACGGCCCCGGCTTACCCAGCTCATGATCGCCATCACCAGCAGGACCCAGAAGATCAGCGAGCCGACGGTTTTAACCAGGATCAGAACGGCTGAAATCCAGATAATCGGCTGGAAAGTGATGACCATAAACAGCACGATCGCTTTGATAACGCTCAGAATAAACGCCATCAGCAGAGATGAACTGTCAATCGGCCCCATTGCCGGAATGATGCGGCGAAGCGGCCCCACAATGGGCTGCGTGATTTTCACGATAAATTGTGAGAATGGATTGTAAAAATCACAACGGGCCCACTGCATCCAGACGCGCAACAGCAGCGCCATCGTATACAGTTCAATGACCGTTGAAAGCAGGAAAGTCAACGTCTTCATGGCGTTCCTCAGGTTTCCTTATTATTGGGGGTAATCGCGCGCACCGAAAATTGCTGTGCCGATGCGCACCATGGTGCTGCCTGCCGCGATGGCGGCTTCCATATCATCCGACATGCCCAGAGAAAGCGTGTCTACCGTGTCATAGCGCGCTTTAAGCGCCTCAAATGCTACAGCCATTTGCTGTGCTACGGCAAACTGCCTTTCATAACTTGACTCTGGCGCCGGGATAGCCATCAGCCCGCGCAGGGTTAAGCGCGGCAGCGCCGCCACGTCCGCCGCCAGCGCATCCAGTTCGCTCAGCGTAATGCCGGACTTGCTGTTTTCATCGCTGATGTTGATTTGAATTAGCACGTTAAGCGCTGGCATCTCAATAGGGCGCTGGTCGCTCAAACGGGTAGCGATACGCAGACGATCGATGGTGTGACACCAGTCGAAGTGCTCTGCTACCAGACGGCTTTTGTTCGACTGTAGCGGACCGATAAAGTGCCATTGCAGGTCTGCATTTCCCCGTTCCCGGAAAGCGAGAATCTTATCTACGCCTTCCTGCACATAGTTTTCACCAAAGGCACGATGACCGGCGGCTATCGCTTCTGCGATGGCGCTCGCAGGCTTGGTTTTGCTGACTGCAAGCAACGTAATTTCTTCTGGAGCACGGCCGCAACGCGTTGCCGCGGCTGAGATTTTGTCCCGGACCTGTGCCAGGTTATGCGCAATGTCGTTCATTTTCCGAGGAGTAGTCTATGGATGTGGAAGAAATTGTGGCCCTTAGTGTAAAGCATAACGTCTCCGATCTACACCTGTGCAGTGATTCACCACCGCGCTGGCGCAGGTCAGGCCGTCTTGAACCTGCGCCGTTTCCGCCCCCGGATGTGGAGGCATTATTAAAAGCGTGGCTCAACGATGAACAGCAGGGCGCATGGTGGGCAAACGGGCAGGTGGATTTTGCCGTTACCCTCGCAGACCGTCAGCGCCTGCGCGGCAGTGCGTTTAAGCATATGCACGGCGTTTCGATCGCGCTGCGCCTGATGCCGCTGACGTGCCCGCAGCTCTCTGCGTTAGGTGTGCCGCGAGCGATCCCGGAGCTTTTGTCCAATGACAATGGCCTGATTCTGGTCACCGGCGCCACCGACAGTGGGAAATCGACCACCCTGGCCGCGATGGTCGATTTCCTCAATCACCAGACGGACGGGCATATTCTGACCCTGGAAGATCCGGTGGAGTTTATGTACCAGAGTGAACGTTGCCTGATCCAGCAGCGGGAGATAGGCCTGCACAGCCCGTCCTTTGCCGAGGCCCTGCGCAGCGCGCTGCGTGAAGATCCGGATGTGATTCTGCTTGGTGAGCTGCGCGACAGCGAGACGATACGTCTGGCGCTGACGGCGGCGGAAACCGGCCATCTGGTGTTGGCCACGCTGCACACGCGCGGTGCGGCGCAGGCGATCGAGCGCCTGGTCGATACCTTTCCGGCGCAGGAGAAAGATCCGGTGCGTAATCAACTGGCGGGAAGCCTGCGTGCGGTTCTGGCGCAGAAGCTGCGTCAGGATGTCCAGGGCGGGCGCGTGGCGCTGTATGAGCTACTGGTGAATACGTCGGCGGCGGCAAACCTGATCCGCGAAGGCAAAACCTGGCAACTGCCGGGCATTATTCAAACGGGGCAGCAGGCGGGGATGCAGAACTTTGAGCAGAGTCTGGCGGAGCGACGGGCGCAGGGGCGGGTGTAGGCCCCGGCGCTCAGTAACCCTGGTCGAAATAGCTTTCGAGGATAATGACGGCTGAAGCTGAATCCACGCTGCCTTTGTTCAACGCCCGGAAGCCACCGTGCTCGAACAGGCCAGCGCGTGCCTCGACGGTGCTCAAACGTTCATCGTGCAGCTTAACGGAGACACCAAAGCGGCCATGGATTTTGTTCGCGAACTTGCGCGCGCGGGCGGTAAGCGGCTGCTCGGTGCCGTCCATGTTCAGCGGCAGACCGACAATCACGTCGTCCGGCTGCCACTCTTTGAGCAAGCGCTCAATAAGGTTCCAGTCCGGCGTGCCGTCGTTAGCTTTCAGCGCAGTGAGCGGGCGAGCGGTGCCGGTGATCCGTTGACCCACAGCGACGCCGATGCTTTTGGTGCCGAAGTCGAAGGCGAGAAGGGTGCCGCTCATTACGCGTGCCCCGCAACGCCAGGCATGGTCAGAATATCAATGCCAATCAGTTTTGCCGCGTCACGCCAGCGATCGGCGATAGGGGTTTTAAACAGGATATTCATATCCGCAGGGGCCGTCAGCCAGGCGTTATCCAGAATTTCTTGTTCCAGCTGCCCTTTTTCCCAGGAGGCGTAACCGAGCGCAACCAGCACCTCAGAAGGCTGACTGGCAGTGCCCAGCGTTTCAAGCACATCGCGAGAGGTGGTGACGACGGTGTTATCGGAGATACGAATGCTGGACGAGAAAACCGGCGGGGTATGCAGGATAAAACCACGATCTTCTGCAAGCGGGCCGCCGAGCATCACCGGTTTATCAAGACGGATTTCCGGCAGCCGCGCTTCAGCAGGGATTTTCAGCTTGTCCAGAATCCCTTCAACCTGAAGGTTTTCCAGCGGCTTATTGATGATAATCCCCATCGCGCCGTCTTCGTTGTATTCACAAATATAGACCACGGCGCGGCGGAAAATCGGATCCTGGAGAGCAGGCATGGCAATAAGAAAGTGATGCTGTAAATTCATTGTCAGAGGTACTGTTTCCTGGTTTAAAAGCGACAGCGCCCAGTATGGGGATAAACACAGGCGCTGTCACAGGTTATTTCTGTAAACGTTTTTCGATAGCGTCCATCAGCATTCCGGTGATCGAGATCGGGAATTCCGCTTCGATTTCACGAATGCAGGTTGGGCTGGTGACGTTCACTTCGGTCAGACGATCGCCGATGATATCGAGGCCAACGAAGATCAGGCCTTTGGCTTTAAGCGTAGGGCCGACGCGGCGGGCAATTTCCCAGTCGCTTTCGCTTAACGGACGCGGTTCGCCACGGCCGCCAGCCGCCAGGTTGCCACGGGTTTCCCCTCCCTGCGGAATACGCGCCAGGCAGTAAGGCACCGGCTCGCCGTCTACGACCAGCACACGCTTGTCGCCGTCTTTAATGGCCGGCAGATAGTTCTGTGCCATACAGTAGCGGGTTCCCAGCTCGGTCAGCGTTTCGGCAATCACGCCAATGTTCGGATCGCCTTCTTTCACCCGGAAGATCGACGCGCCGCCCATGCCGTCCAGCGGTTTCATGATGATGTCGCCGTGCTTCTGCCAGAATTCTTTCAGCTGCGTTTTGCTGCGGGTGACGAGCGTTTCCGGCGTCAGGTCAGAGAACCATGCGGTATAGAGCTTCTCGTTGCAGTCGCGCAGGCTCTGCGGCTTGTTGACGATCAGCGTGCCTTTCTCTTCGGCACGCTCAAGGATATAGGTGGAATAAATGTATTCGGTGTCGAACGGCGGATCTTTACGCATCAGGATGACGTTGAGGTCGGCCAGGGCAATATCCTGCTCGGTACCGAATTCGTACCATTTTTCGTAGTTCTGCTCGACGTTAACGATGCGGGTGCGTGCGCGGGCTTCACCGTTGATCAGGTAAAGATCGTTCATCTCCATGTAGTGGAGTTCATAGCCGCGACGCTGCGCTTCCAGCAGCATAGCGAAGCTGGAGTCTTTCTTGATGTTAATGTTTGCGATGGGGTCCATCACGATGCCGAGCTTAATCATCTTCTTCTCCGGTTATGGGTCAGGCTTTGCTTCAACCCAGATCGCCAAATCGCACCTGTAGCGCGGTAATGGCGGTGAGTGCCGTTGTCTCAGTGCGCAGAACGCGAGGTCCCAACAGAATATCAGTAAACTGGTAACGCGCCGTCATGGCAATTTCGTCAGCCGACAGGCCGCCTTCCGGGCCAATCAGCAGGCGTACACGCTCAACGGGCAGCGGCAGCGTATTGATGCTGGCGCTGGCGCGCGGATGAAGATTGAGCTTAAGCCCGCTTTCCTCTTCTGCACACCAGTCCTCCAGATCCATCGCCGGGCGGATCTCCGGGATACGATTGCGGCCGCTCTGTTCGCAGGCCGCAATGGCAATTTTTTGCCACTGCTGGATCTTTTTGTTCAGACGTTCCGCATCCAGTTTAACGCCGCAGCGCTCAGAAAAAAGTGGCGTAATGAGGCTTACACCCAGTTCAATGGATTTCTGAATGGTGAACTCCATCTTTTCCCCACGCGACATCACCTGGCCCAGGTGAATGTGCAGCGGCGATTCCCGGTCATCCACGTCGCCACGCAGCACCTTCACGTGCACGCTTTTTTTATCGGCGCGCGTAATTTCAGCGTCGAAAATCTGATTAGAGCCGTCAAAGAGCTGAATCGCCTGGCCTGCACCCATGCGCAGCACGCGGCCTACATGGTTTGCGGCATCATCAGACAGGGCGATTTCGCCGCCTGGGGTAATCAGTTCAGGGTGATAGATGCGAGGGATGCGCATAGTCAGAAATTCCATGTGTCATGCGATATAAGCGAATTGCCGTAGTGTAGGTTAGCTCTTTTGCGCCTGGCAAGCCCGCTGGACGTAAGGGTTGTGATTCCCCTGGACTTTGGCGATACGTTCGTCGCGCTGGCATTCCCAGTCCGTCACCGGGTAGAGCTTGTCCCAGGCATTGAAGAGCTGCGTCTGCTGGCGGGAAAGATTGAGATCGTAGCGGTCGCGCATATAGAAGTAAGTGCGGGCGATGCTACCGCGCGCGCGGGCAGGCGGTTCGGCGACTTTCTCTTTGAAATCGACCTTCATGGCGCACTGACCGTACTGGCCTTCGCCACCGTTCCACTGGCTGTACATGAAGTTTCCGCGGTCGCCATTGACCTCACCCACGGCGGGTTGCAGGTTGTGCATATCGCTTTCCATCTGGCGGTAGACCGGATCTTTTGCGCAATTTTTACGTCCACCGTCCTGCCAGCACTGGCGCTGGTGGCCAAACTGCCAGGCCGGAACGACGTGTTCCCATTCGATTCGGCTGGCGCGGTTCTCGTTCTTGCGCACCTTATAGCCGCAGGATCCCAGATCCACGACCCCTTTCTTACCCTGCCAGTTAATTTTACAGCCGCAGTAGAAATCACCCGGTACGTCGGCGTTAATCTTTACGCCTGCGGTTTTTGCCTGAGAGAAACTGTGAATACCGTCGGCCAGAGCATGGCCGGAGAGCGCTGTCGCCAGAAAAGCGACCGCGAGAGAAACATTACGGGACATCTTACACTCCGTGTCAAAACGAGCCCGCAACGTAACGAATGTTGTTCCCGTATGCAATCAGTCAGATCAGGAAAGTTCCTGAAAGTTCGCGTGATTATTCCGCAACCAGCGGTTCGCCGCATTTAACGCAGCGGTAGGTCGCCTCGCCCCGCACTACGCGGTTATGGCGGCGGACGGTAAGCTGGTGCTGCTGGCACTGGCAGCGGTAGGGGAAGGTATTGCGGCGTACCGATTCCAGCTCGAACTGATGGGTGCGACGGGCCGGAACGCCGAGCACCGCCTCCATCATCCACTTCCACTCTTTGCCGTGCGGCGCGACGCGGCCAAAGTGCTTCCACACCAGCAGATGCGCCAGCTCGTGCGGCACCACTTCTTCGATAAACGCCTGCTGATTTTCCATCATCAACACCGGGTTGAGGCGGATCTCATACGATTCCAGCCAGGCGGTACCTGCCGCGGTGCCACGCTGCTGATAGACCAGCTTCGGTTCAGGATAATTGCGGCCGAGCTTCAGGTTGGCCTGGGCGAGTTTTTCCCGCAGGCTGCGCATAACGGCTTGCTGAATGGCGATGGGGAGACGGGGTGCTTTCATAGGGGCAGAGCATAAAGCGGGAAGCGGGGAGGCGCAAGAGGCGCCTCCCGCAGGAGAATCAGTCGTGTGCGCCGATTTCGCGCAGAGGACGACCTTTCATCAGGTTACGTTCAATGTGTTCCAGTGAAACATGTTTGGTTTCAGGAACCAGCCAGATAGTGAGAACAATAAAGAACAGGTTCAGACCGGCGTAGACCCAGAAGGTGTTGGCATTACCCAGAGTATTAAGCATGGTCAGGAACGTTGCGCCGACGATCATGTTGGCAATCCAGTTGGTCGCGGTAGAGCAGGTGATGCCGAAATCACGTCCTTTCAGCGGCTGGATCTCAGAGCACAGCACCCAAATCAGCGGACCGGCGCTCATCGCAAACCCAATGATAAACATCAGCAGCATCGCCACGGCGAAGTACTGTGCCGTAGGGGAGTGAATGCCCATGTGCATCATGGTACCCAGCACGCCCATCCCGACGGCCATCACCAGGAAGCCCAGCGTCAGGGTTGGCTTACGTCCCCAGCGGTCCACCAGACCGATAGCGATAAAGGTCGCCAGCACGTTGGTCAGGCCGACGATCACGGTGCCCCACATCTGCTCGGTGGTGTTGGTGTAGCCCGCCAGTTCGAAGATTTTCGGCGCGTAATACATGATGACGTTCATCCCGGTGAACTGTTGCATGATCTGTAACAGCACGCCGAGGAACACCGCGCGGCGGAAGTTGCTGTTCTCTTTGAACAGCGCCCAGCCGGACTGTTTGACCTTCAGGCTTTCGCGGATCTCTTCCAGCTCGTTTTTGGCTTCGGCGCTGGTATCACGCAGGCGTAAGAGCACGCGTTCGGCATCATGGAAGCGGCGTTTGGCGGCAAACCAGCGCGGACTGTCCGGCAGGAAGAAGACGCCAATCAGCAGCAGGATGGCAGGAATGATGATGACGCCCAGCATCCAGCGCCATGCGCCGCTGTAGCTGAATGCGGTATCGGAGAGATAAGCCCCCAGAATACCGATAGTGATCATCAGCTGATACATGGAAATCATGCTGCCGCGGATTTTTTCCGGAGCGATTTCAGACAGGTACAGCGGGGCAGTATAAGACGCCACGCCCACTGCCAGACCGAGCAGCACGCGGGAGATGATCAGCACTTCAACATTAGGCGCAGCGGCAGAGAACAGTGAGCCGGCAACGAACAGGATCGCGCCAATCATCAGGCTCTTTTTACGCCCGAGCTTAAAGGAGAGCCAGCCGCTGCCGACCGCGCCGACGGCGGCACCGAACATCATGGAGCTAACCACCCATTCCTGAGTGTGTGCGCTAATCTGGAACTCATCGGTGATGAAAGGTAATGCACCGGCAATTACGCCAATATCCAGGCCAAAGAGTAATCCTGCCAGAGCGGCGAGGAAGCAGACGAAGAACGTCATTGCCTTATTGGACGTACGCCCCTGTTTATTATTGTCAGGCATTATGCCCTCCAGTTGGGTTATCAGTTTTTACGATATAAAGAGTAGGTGAGCGGCTCATAAAAATATGTGAGTCAAATCACAACGGTGTAATCGGTTACACTGACTTGTAACCGTAAAAATAATTAAAGCTTTGAAAATATAGAGGTAAATTAATTGATGTGCATCGCGTTTGCACAAATTTCAGACTTAACTGAAAGGGAATGTAACAGCAGAAGAAATGCGATCATGCAAAGAGAATATTCTGAAAGCGGGATATAGAGAGTGAGGTGTAAACGGTTCCAAACATTGTCGGATGGCTGCTATGCCTTACCCGGCCTACAAAAACTCACTACCCGTAGGTCGGGTAAGGCATAGCAGCCACCCGACATAAAAAAGACCAGCACAAAGGCTGGCCTGTTTAAGCTGCTGGCAGTCGATTATTTCAGACCGGCAGCATCACGCAGCAGGGCGGCTTTGTCGGTTTTTTCCCATGGGAAATGTTCGCGACCAAAGTGACCGTACGCTGCGGTTTCCTGGTAGATTGGGTGCAGCAGATCCAGCATCTGAATCAGACCGTATGGACGCAGGTCGAAGAACTCACGCACCAGCAGGGTCAGCTGTTCAGAAGGCACTTTTTCAGTACCGAAGGTTTCCACCATGATGGAGGTTGGCTCAGCCACGCCGATGGCGTAGGAAACCTGAATTTCACAGCGGTCAGCCAGACCGGCAGCAACGATGTTTTTCGCCACATAACGTGCAGCGTACGCGGCAGAACGGTCAACTTTAGACGGATCTTTACCGGAGAATGCGCCGCCGCCGTGACGTGCCATGCCGCCGTAGGTATCTACAATGATTTTACGACCGGTCAGACCGCAGTCACCCATTGGGCCGCCGATAACAAAGCGTCCGGTTGGGTTGATGAAGAATTTGGTCGCAGAGCTCAGCCATTCAGTTGGCAGAACCGGCTTGATGATCTCTTCCATCACCGCTTCTTGCAGGGATTTCTGGTCAATCTCTTCAGCATGCTGCGTGGAAAGAACCACGGCATCGATACCGACGATTTTCCCGTCGTCATACTGGAAGGTCACCTGGCTTTTCGCATCCGGACGCAGCCACGGCAGGGTGCCGTTTTTACGCACTTCAGCCTGACGCTGCACCAGACGGTGTGCGTAGGTCACCGGCGCTGGCATCAGTACGTCGGTTTCGTTGGTTGCGTAGCCGAACATCAGACCCTGGTCGCCCGCGCCCTGTTCCAGCGGATCGGCACGGTCAACGCCCTGGTTGATGTCCGGAGACTGTTTGCCAATCGCGCTCAGTACGGCGCAGGAGTTGGCATCAAAGCCCATATCAGAATGTACATAGCCGATCTCACGCACCGTGTTACGGGTGATCTCTTCGATATCAACCCATGCGCTGGTGGTGATCTCACCGCCAACCAGAACCATGCCGGTTTTGACATAGGTTTCACACGCTACGCGCGCCTTTGGATCCTGCGCGAGGATCGCATCCAGCACCGCATCGGAGATTTGGTCAGCAATTTTATCAGGATGTCCTTCTGATACGGACTCGGACGTAAACAGGTGTTTTGCCATGTTTTATTTCACCTAAGAGGAATTTGGTTAGCTCAAGCTGCTGTGTGGAATAGCCATAGGAGATAATTCTACCAAGGCCTACAGGATTTTCACACTGGCAGTCTGAGTGTTAATCGGTATGGATGGATTAACATCTGGACGTCTATTTTAGGTCACTTCTTCACCCGATTTCCAGTTTTTTTTGACTCACCTCTCATTGCGTTGAAAACACGGCTGGAAATTTTTCCTGACGACGCTGGCAACCTGCGCATTTTTATTTTGCTTTTTAGCAACCTTCTCGGTATAAAACGCGGCGCGCGGCTCATATAAAATAAGCGCTCGATGAACACATCGTGTCGCCACTTCCAGCCGGGTTAAGCAGTGAACTTTTAGCTTTGGCTTGTGGTCCGTTTCAGCAGAGGCGGCCGTGGAGGTGATACCAGATAATGAACCATCGTTTTCCGCTCATTCAGCGCAGCCGTTCTGGCGCGCATTTGATTCCCACCCGCACTTCTGGTCTAAACACCTGCCGATGTTATACCCATCTCGGTGCTTCTCAGGATTCCAGAGCCGGTCACGCTTTGTGAAAACTGAACAAGGGCGCTCTTGTTAATACAGGAGTTTTCTCGTGGTTTCGCCGAACCTTGTCATACAGAGTTCGGATACGTGTTTTACAATGATATGAATAAGAAACCGGTCGCACGGTCTGGATTTCAGCATACTCTGCTGGGAAATGGAGCCGTTAATGGGTTGTTATCGCCGTATAACGCTGCGATAGTAGTCAACTGTTTTACACTTAATACAAAGAGTTGAGGTTCGCTATGTCTGACGACATGTCTTCGCTTTCGCCTTCGTCAGCAGGCGAACAGGGTGTACTACGTTCTATGCAGGAGGTTGCGATGAGCTCCCAGGAAGCCAGCAAGATGCTGCGCACTTACAATATTGCCTGGTGGGGCAATAACTACTACGACGTTAACGAGCTGGGCCACATCAGTGTCTGCCCGGATCCGGACGTCCCGGAAGCGCGCGTGGATCTCGCTAAACTGGTGAAAACCCGTGAAGCGCAGGGTCAGCGCTTGCCTGCACTGTTCTGCTTCCCGCAGATCCTGCAACATCGCCTGCGTTCTATTAACGCCGCGTTCAAACGCGCGCGGGAATCGTATGGTTATAACGGCGACTATTTCCTCGTTTACCCGATCAAGGTCAACCAGCACCGTCGCGTGATTGAGTCCCTGATCCACTCCGGCGAGCCGCTGGGCCTGGAAGCAGGCTCTAAAGCGGAGCTGATGGCGGTTCTGGCGCACGCGGGCATGACCCGGTCGGTGATCGTCTGTAACGGCTATAAAGATCGCGAATACATTCGTCTGGCGCTGATTGGCGAGAAGATGGGCCACAAGGTCTATCTGGTGATCGAGAAGATGACCGAAATCGCGATCGTGCTGGAAGAGGCCGAGCGTCTGAACGTGATCCCGCGCCTTGGCGTGCGTGCGCGACTGGCGTCGCAGGGTTCCGGTAAATGGCAGTCTTCCGGCGGTGAAAAATCCAAGTTCGGCCTCGCGGCGAACCAGGTGCTTCAGCTGGTGGAAATTCTGCGCGAGCGCGGTCGTCTGGACAGCATTCAGCTGCTGCACTTCCACCTCGGCTCGCAGATGGCCAACATTCGCGACATCGCCACCGGCGTGCGTGAATCGGCACGTTTCTACGTTGAGCTGCATAAGCTCGGCGTGAATATTCAGTGCTTTGACGTGGGCGGCGGCCTGGGCGTGGACTACGAAGGGACCCGCTCGCAGTCTGACTGTTCGGTAAACTATGGCCTGAACGAATATGCCAACAACATCATCTGGGCGATTGGCGATGCCTGCGAAGAGCACGGCCTGCCGCACCCGACGGTGATCACCGAATCCGGCCGCGCGGTCACGGCGCACCATACGGTACTGGTCTCTAACATCATTGGCGTTGAGCGTAGCGAAATCACCGAAGCCACGCCTCCGGCAGACGATGCCCCACGTTCCCTGCAAAGCATGTGGGAAACCTGGCAGGAGATGCACGAGCCGGGCACGCGTCGTTCCCTGCGCGAATGGCTGCACGACAGCCAGATGGACCTGCACGATATTCACGTCGGCTACTCGTCAGGCACATTCAGCCTGCAAGAGCGCGCGTGGGCCGAGCAGCTCTACCTGAATATGTGCCACGAAGTGCAGAAACAGCTCGACCCGAGCAACCGCGCGCACCGTCCGATTATCGACGAGTTGCAGGAGCGTATGGCGGACAAAATGTACGTCAACTTCTCCCTGTTCCAGTCGATGCCGGATGCCTGGGGTATCGACCAGCTGTTCCCGGTTCTGCCGCTGGAAGGGCTGAACCACGCCCCGGAACGCCGCGCCGTGCTGCTGGACATCACCTGTGACTCTGACGGCGCGATTGACCATTACGTCGACGGCGACGGTATTGCGACCACTATGCCAATGCCGGAGTACGATCCGGAGAACCCACCAATGCTGGGCTTCTTTATGGTGGGGGCGTATCAGGAGATCCTCGGCAACATGCACAACCTGTTCGGTGATACCGAAGCGGTTGACGTGTTTGTCTTCCCTGACGGCAGCGTGGAGGTTGAGCTGTCCGACGAAGGGGACACCGTGGCGGACATGCTCGAATACGTTCAGCTGGATCCGAAAAAACTGCTCACCCAGTTCCGCGATCAGGTGAAAAACACCGGTCTGGACGACGCGTTACAGCAGCAGTTCCTGGAAGAGTTTGAAGCGGGTCTGTACGGGTACACCTACCTGGAAGATGAGTAGGTAAACTCCCTCTCCCGGTGGGAGAGGGGCGGGGTGAGGGCAACAGACCGCACAATGCCCTATACTCACTTGAACCCGTATGAATTAACGGCGATAATTCGCCCCAATTAGCGATTTACGAATCAATCCCTTCCTCGTCGGGTTTAACGACGCGGAGGGGATTTTTTTTCATCTGTTTTTAATGTATCGACTTTATAAGAGGTCAGGACATGAGCACTTTAGGTCATCAGTACGATAACTCTCTGGTATCTAACGCGTTTGGTTTTTTACGCCTTCCGATGAACTTCCAGCCGTACGACAGCGATGCGGACTGGGTGATCACCGGCGTACCGTTCGACATGGCAACGTCCGGTCGCGCGGGTGGTCGTCATGGTCCGGCGGCGATCCGTCAGGTTTCCACTAACCTGGCCTGGGAGCACAACCGCTTCCCGTGGAACTTCGACATGCGCGAGCGCCTGAACGTGGTGGACTGCGGCGATCTGGTGTACGCCTTCGGCGACGCGCGTGAGATGAGCGAAAAATTGCAGGCACACGCCGAGAAGCTGCTGGCGGCCGGTAAACGCATGCTCTCCTTCGGCGGTGACCACTTCGTGACCCTGCCGCTGCTGCGCGCCCACGCGAAGCACTTCGGTAAAATGGCGCTGGTGCACTTCGATGCGCACACCGACACCTACGCGAACGGCTGCGAGTTCGACCACGGCACCATGTTCTACACCGCGCCGAAGGAAGGCCTGATCGATCCGAACCACTCGGTGCAGATCGGCATCCGCACCGAGTTTGACAAAGACAACGGCTTCACCGTACTCGACGCGGGCCAGGTGAACGATCGCGGCGTGGACGATATTCTGGCTCAGGTTAAGCAGATCGTCGGCGACATGCCTGTCTATCTGACCTTCGACATCGACTGCCTGGATCCGGCATTCGCACCGGGTACCGGTACGCCGGTGATCGGCGGCCTGACATCAGACCGCGCCATCAAGCTGGTGCGCGGCCTGAAGGATCTGAACATCGTCGGGATGGACGTGGTGGAAGTGGCTCCGGCCTATGACCAGTCCGAGATCACCGCGCTGGCCGCGGCGTCCCTGGCGCTGGAAATGCTCTATATCCAGGCGGCGAAAAAAGGCGAATAAGCCTTACGCGCTGATTGCTGCTGCGCGCCGCATGCGCAGCAGCAACATTCCCCCGGCAAGCAGGGTGACAACCTGCGAGACGACCAGCACCGAAAAGCCTGAACTGACCGACCCCACCGATCTCATCACCATCACCATCCCCATCAGCAGCGGAATAAACGCCGCGCAGATATTGCCGATCCCATTGATTATGCCGTAAGCGCTGCCCACCGCTTCCCGCGCGGCGTGATGCTGGATCACCGCCGGAATAGCCGCCCCCTGTAGCCCCCAGAAGACATTAGCCGAAAGCATAAACAGCGCCAGCCAGGCAGGCTGATGGCTGAGCATCAGCGCGACCACGGACAGCGCCGTCATCGCCCCACCCGCCACAAACAGCATCGGTGCCTGTTCCGGACGCATTTTGTCGAGCAGCACGCCGCCCAGAAACTTTGACCCCAGGCTGAGCAGGAAGGGGATCGCCGCAAGCCAGCCCGTGGCATGCAGCGAGAAATGATGCTCGTCACGCAGCCACGCGGGCAGCCAGGCGCTGCTCCCCCAGAGATAGCTCAGGGTGGCGATTTCAACCACCATGATCCAGCCCAGCAGCGGCGTCTGCCAGGCCAGCGTGAAGGTGTGGACAAACCCCGGTTTTTTCGCGGTCGGGAGCTTGCGCGGCGCGGGCAGAAAACGCCAGATTAAGCTGCCCCCGAGGAGAAGGTTGATTGCCGCCAGTGCATAAAACGATCCGGCCCAGCCCAGATGCGACATCAGCCAGGTCACCAGCGGAAAGCCCACGGCCAGCCCGAGCGAGACGCCCAGCGCGGTCACGGCGTTGGGTTTACCGATCTCTTGCGCGCTAAAGTTATCGCTGATAAAGCGCGTTTTCAGCGAAAATAGCGGACCCTCCGCGATCCCCAGAATCACGCGGGCGATGAGCATTCCCGTCAGCGAGCCGAGCAAAGGTGAAGCCGCGCAGACCGCGGCCCAAATCGCAATGCTGCTTAATAATCCCTGCCGATAATGAAGTTTGCTTTCAATAACCGGCGTTAATAATAGAGCGGAAAAACCATAACCCAGAAGAAAGCAGGTCATGAGCAGGCCCTGTAACATTCTGTTTTCATTTAACTGAAAATGTTCGGCAAATTCCGGGTTTAAAATCATTACCGAGATATTTACCCGATCGACGTACGAAATAATAATGAGTAATAAAAGCGCAATCGTGCCTTGCCATCTTGCCATCATCATGTCCGCCTTACGTTTTTTGTAACTTATATTTTTCATCAATGTGATTGTCACGGAGCTAAAATGGTTCACCTGTGAAACTCTTTGTTTAGTAAAGATAAATTAAAAATGAGTTTCACAGGTGAAACGCGAAAGAGGTGACGTTCATTTATTTTTAAAGAGTAAAAAGAAAGGAAGTCAATATCTTTTATTCAAAATAAGAGGCCATTAAAAAAACGTATTTCTCACGCTGCAATAATGAAAATTTCATATCGCTGCATTTTTTCGTGATCCCTTGCACACTTAGTTAATTAATTGCTGATCAATTAACAAATTCGTCACATTGTCGCTTGACGAAACATTCATCGCTTTTATATTGACCGTATTAAATAAGAAACAGAGTTTCATATATGAAACAAAAGCCTGGAGGATCGTGAAGAGCTGGATAGGCGTATGTGACGCAGAGCAAGTACAGGAAGATTTCCCTTTTAGCGGCAACGTCGACGGTAAAGAGATCGGCGTTTACCTGATCGACGGTGAATATTACGCGCTGGAGGACGTATGCCCGCACGCCTATGCCCTGCTGAGTCAGGGCTTCGTGGAAGACGGCAAGGTGGAATGCCCGCTGCACGAGGCGGTATTCGACGTCAAAACCGGTCAGTGCCTGCACGGCCCCGGCGGGCGCAACCTCAACCGCTACCCGGTTCGGGTCTTTGAAAACCAGATTCAGATTACCTTCGTCGAGGAGACCGTGGCATGAGCGACACCCTGAACTTCAACCCGGCGCTGCCGGAAAGCCGCCAGTTTACCCCACCGGCAGAGGGCGGTAATGGCGCCATTCATAAGCCGGGTGATTACACCAACCTGATCTGGCAAACCCGCAGCCGCGAGCCGGAAAGCTGGGAAGTGAAGCTGATTGCGACGCTGGAAGATCTCTTCGAGCAGGGCGTTGAAACCTTGCCGGAGCTGGTAAGCGGGCTGAACGCGGTGCGCATGCACGACCAGCAGGGCGAGCCGTGGAGCGACGCCAGCTTCCAGGCATTCTTACAGGTTAACGGCTACTGAGGGCAACGCGATGACGACGACCGTACAACATTATCTGGATAAAGGCCTGCGTGGCCTCTGGTATCCGGTGCTGGCGAGCTGGGAAGTGCAGTCTGCGCCGGTGGGCATCACCCGCCTGGGCGAGCAGATTGTGGTCTGGCGCAATAAAGATGGCCAGGTGCAGGCGCTGGAGGACCGCTGCCCGCACCGCGGCGCGCGCCTGTCGATGGGCTGGAACCTCGGGGACCGCATTGCCTGCTGGTATCACGGCGTAGAGGTGGCGGGCAACGGCGAAGTGAAAGACGTGCCCGCCGTAGATAAATGTCCGCTGGTCGGCCAGCAGTGCGTACGCAGCTATAACGTGCAGGAGGCGCACGGCGCCATCTTCCTCTGGTTTGGCGTCACCGCGGACCAGCAGCCGGACGAGCTGACCTTCCCGGACGAGCTCGCCGATACGGACAGCTTCAGCAACTTCCTCTGCACCGCCGCGTGGAAATGCAATTACCAGTACGCGCTGGAAAACGTGATGGACCCGATGCACGGCACCTATCTGCACTCCTCGTCGCACTCGATGGCGGAAGGGGATCGCAAGGCCGACATGGTGCTCCAGCCGACCAAAACCGGTTTTATTTTCGAGAAGAAAGGGCAGAGCGGCGTCAATTTTGACTGGGTGGAGCTGGGCAACAGCGGCACCTGCTGGATGCGCCTCTCCATTCCGTACAAGAAGCGCTTCGGGCCGGGCGGCCACTTCTTTATCGTCGGCATGGTGGTGCCGGAAGATAACGACAACTGCCGCGTCTTCTTCTGGCGCATTCGCCGGGTGCAGGGCTGGCAGCGCGATATGTGGCGTTTCATGTACCGCAACCGTCTGGAAAAACTGCACTGGGAAGTGCTGGAGCAGGACCGCGTGGTGCTGGAAAGCCTGGCGCCAAACGCGCGCGATCATGAGTACCTGTATCAGCACGACGTCGGTCTTTCGCGCCTGCGCCGCATGATGCAAAAGGCCGCCAAAGAGCAGCTGGCGATGCGTGAAGCACAGCAGGGAGCCGCCTGATGAACGGGCTGCTGAGCGGCAAGCGCATCGTCATAACCGGCGCCGCGCGCGGGCTGGGCTTTCACTTTGCCAAAGCCTGCGCGGAGCAGGGCGCGGCGGTGGTGATGTGCGACATCCTGAAGGGCGAGCTGGCCGAAAGCGCCCACGCCCTGAGCGAGCGGGGCTATGCGATCGAACCGCACGTTATCGATCTGGCCGATCCACAGTCCATTGAGCAGGTGTTCAGCGCCATTGGCGAGCAGGGTCAGATCGATGGCCTGGTGAACAACGCGGCGATGGCGACGGGCGTCGGCGGCAAAAACATGCTCGATTACGATCCGGATCTCTGGGATCGGGTGATGAGCGTCAATGTCAAAGGCACCTGGCTGGTGACGCGCGCCGCCGTGCCGCTGCTGCGTGAAGGGGCGGGCATTGTGAACGTGGCGTCCGACACCGCGCTGTGGGGCGCGCCGCGCCTGATGGCCTACGTCGCCAGCAAGGGGGCCGTCATTGCCATGACCCGATCAATGGCGCGCGAACTGGGTGAAAAGCGTATACGCATTAATGCCATCGCGCCGGGGTTAACCCGCGTCGAGGCGACGGAATATGTCCCCGCCGAACGGCATCAGCTCTACGAAAACGGACGCGCGTTAACCGGCGCGCAGCAGCCGGAAGATGTCACCGGCAGCGTGGTCTGGCTGCTAAGCGATCTGTCTCGGTTCATCACCGGACAGCTGATCCCGGTCAACGGCGGTTTTGTCTTTAACTAAGGTAGGGCGATGATGGCAAACGATCAGGAAGTGAAGTATCTGGTGCCGGGGCTGGAGCGCGGTTTACAGCTGCTGTTGGCCTTTGGCGAGCAGCATCGCGATCTGACTTTTGCCGAGCTGCACCGGCTGGTGGATATGCCGAAGGCGACCGCCTATCGCGTGGTGCAGACGCTGGAGTACATGGGCTTTCTGGAGCGCAACACGCGCACCAATACCTTTTCGCTGGGCATGAACGTGCTGCGTCTTGGCTTTGAGTACATCGCCTCGCTGGACGTGGCGCAGGTCGGCCAGCCGGTGATCGAGCAACTGCGCGACGTGAGCCAGTGCAGCAGCCATCTGGCGATCCGCGACGGGCGCGACATTATATACATCGCCCGCGTCAGCGCCGCCGGGTCGCGTATCAACCAGGTCAGCATTGGTACCCGTCTGCCGGTGCACTGTACCTCGCTGGGCCGCATGCTGTTGACCGATATTTCCCGCGCTGATTTCGAACAGCTGTTCCCGCATGAGCGTCTGCCGGGCAACACGCCGGGGCAGCTTCACGACCGTGAAGCCCTGTGGCAGATGGTGCAGCAGGACAAAGCCCGCGGGTATGTCATCGGCGAATCCTTCTTCCGCCACGGCATCTCTTCAATCGTCTACCCGGTGTATGACCGAAGCGGCCGCGTGGCGGCGGTAGTCAGCATTCTGGTGCCGTCGGAGGAGATCCCGCAGAGCGACCGCGAGCGCCTGCAAAACGAGGTTCGCCTTGCGGCGGATAAAATTTCTGGCTTCTTAGGGTATCTATCACAGGCCAGTTAAATCAGTGAGTTAACGTCAGGCGCTTGACTGCGTCGGGCATGTTTTACGCCCAATCTGGGCCAGATGAGGCAACGAACGATGAGTGTAACCGGAATTGAAAAGCTGGAATTTGGTGTGGAAGACCTGACGCACTGCGCCAAATTTATGCGTGATTTTGGCCTGACGGGCGATGCCAGCGGCCAGCGTTTCACCACCCTGAGCGGCGCGCGCGTGGAGCTTAATCCGATCGACAGCCCCGACCTGCCGCCCGCGTTTGAAGCGGGCAACACCCTGCGCCGCATGACCTGGGCGGTTGCCGCACAGTCCGATCTCGACGCGCTGCGCCCGAAGCTGGCGCAGCAGCCCGGCTTTCGCGAAGTGGGCGACGCGCTGGAATGCCTCGATCCGAACGGCATGACGCTGCGCGTGCAGGTGACCCAGCAGACCGACGTGGAGCTTAACGTCGAGCCAATAAACCAGTGGGGCGACGCCCGCCGTATCGACACGCCCAGCCCGGTTTACGATCGCGCCCAGCCGATCAACGTGGGGCATGTGGTGTTCTTCGTGGAGGAGCTGGCGGCGGTGGAAAAATTCTACCGCGAGGTGCTCGGCTTCCAGGTCTCGGATCGCTATATCAACCGCGCCGTGTTCCTGCGCTGCGGCGTGCGTGGCGGCCATCACAACCTGTTCCTGCTGCAACTGCCGAACCGCAAGCGCGGCCTTAACCACGTGGCCTTCACCGTGCGCGACATCCACGAGGTGATCGGCGGCGGTATCGCGATGAATAAACATGACTGGAGCACCTTTATCGGGCCGGGCCGTCATCCGGTGTCGTCGGCGTACTTCTGGTACGTCAACAGCCCGACCGGCGGCGCGTTTGAGTATTACACCAACGATGATTACCTGACGGAAAACTGGCAGCCGCGCGAGCTGGAGCATTCCCTGGTCTCCTTCACCGAGTGGGCGGTGGAAGGCGGGATTGACCACGACACGCGCCGTCAGCAGAAAAAGCCGGAGGCGGTATGACATCGCGCATTGTCATTATCGGCGGCGGCCAGTCAGGCGGCTGGGCGGCGAAAACCCTGCGTGACGAGGGCTTCGACGGCGAGATTTGCGTGGTAGCGGAAGAGGAATGGGATTTCTACGAGCGGCCGCCGCTGTCAAAAGCGTCTCTGCTGGAACCGGACGCGGCGCTCCCAAGGCTGTTTACCGACGAGGTGCAGCAGGCGCTGGACCTGACCTGGTACCGACCGCTGCGCGCTGAATCTGTCGATCGCGATGAAAAAAAAGTCCTTCTTAGCAACGGCGAGCAGCTTAGTTACAACATCCTTTTAATCGCTACCGGCGGTCGGGCGCGCCTGCCTTCGCAGGCGTGGGCCAGCCATCCGCAGGTCTATACCCTGCGCCACTGGCAGGACGCGCAGCGCCTGAAAAGTCGCCTGTCGGAAAGTCACAAACTGGCGATTATCGGCGGCGGCTGGATTGGCCTTGAGATTGCCGCTTCCGCGCGGAAAAGCGGCGTGGCGGTCACGCTGTTCGAGCAGCAGCCTGCGCTCTGCATGCGCTCGGTGAGCGGCGAGGTGTCCCAGCGCCTGGAGGCCATCCACCGCGAGCAGGGGGTGGAGATCCGTACCGGCTGCGGCGCGCTGGAGCTGGAGGACGACGGCGGCCTGCCGGTCGTCCACTGCGACGGCAACCGTGAAACCTTTGATGCAGTGGTGGTGGGGATCGGCGTCGATCTCAATCTGGAGCTGGCGCGTGACGCGGGGCTGAAAACCGGGCGCGGGATCGTGGTGGATGCCCAGGGACGCACCTCGGATCCGTTCATCTTTGCCGCAGGAGATGTCGCCCAGCACCATCACTACGGCTTGTGCATCCAGTCCTGGGCCTTCGCCCAGAATCAGGCGGTGGCGACGGCGAAAGCGATGCTCAATCCCGATGCGCCAGGTTATGACGACGCGCCGTGGCTGTGGTCGGATCAATACCAGCACAACATTCAGATCCTCGGCATTCCGCAGGCAGGCTGCCGAACGATATTGCGTGAAGAGGCGCTGTACTTCTCGCTGGACGACAACGGGCGGCTAACGCAGCTTGTGGCGTTCAACGATGCGCGCACCGTCAAGCTGGCGAAGCGCTGGATGGCGGCAGGGCGGGATCTGTCGGACGTACCGCTTGCCGACCCGACATTTTCACTGATGTCACTGCGATAGCTAACCCGCACCCGTAGGGGGAGAAATGACCACACTAGAGACTAACACCGCGCCGGTTGAGGCGAGCGGTGAGGGGACCCGCACGCCCGAAAAAGCGGTGCGCTGGGCCATCCCGCTGTCGCTGCTGGCCTGCGTGCTGCTGGCGTTTTTCGACAAAATCAGCATCGCGGCGCTCTTTTCAGATACCCATTTCCAGCAGGCGATGGGCATTGATTTCGACACCACGCGCCTCGGCATTCTGATGAGCGCTTTCCTGCTGAGCTACGGCTTCTCATCGGTGTTTTTAAGCGGTTTAGGCGACAAAATCGCGCCGCTGCGCCTGCTCACCGGGATGATGGCAGTGTGGTGCGTGCTGATGGTGGCGATGGGCTTTACCCATAACTACACGCTGATGATCGTCCTGCGTATTCTGCTGGGCGTGGCGGAAGGACCGCTGTTCCCGCTGGCCTTCGCCATTGTACGCCACAACTTCCCGCAGCATTTGCAGGCACGCGCCACCATGCTGTGGCTGCTGGGCACCCCGGTGGGCGCGGCGATTGGTTTCCCGCTCTCCCTCTGGCTGCTAAACACCTTTGGCTGGCAGAGCACTTTCTTTGTGATGGCCATGCTTACCGTGCCGGTGCTTATCTTTGTGCGCATTGGTCTGCGCGGTATCCGCCTGGAGGCAAAACCCGGTACCTCGCAGGCATCACAGGACGAGCGGCGCGCCGCTCGGCGCGAGCTGTTTGTCAGCCCGCACTTCTGGATCATCTGCATCTTTAACATCGCTTTCCTGACCTACCTGTGGGGCATCAACGGCTGGTTGCCTGGCTACTTAATTAAGGGCAAAGGCATCCACCTGGAGCATGCGGGCTGGCTGTCGTCGATGCCGTTCATCGCCATGCTGGCAGGGGAAGTGATTGGCGCGTGGCTCTCTGACCGGGTCGATAAGCGCGCGGCGGCCTGCTTTATCTCGATGGCGGGGGCGGCGGTAGGCCTGGCGGCGGTGATGCACCTCGACACCCCGCTTGCCATCATTGCGGCGATGAGCTTCAGCACCTTTATGTGGGGCACCGGCGCACCCAACATTTTCGCCCTGCTGGCGAAGGCCACCCATCCCCGGGTGAGCGCCACGGCGGGCGGTATCTTCAACGGGCTGGGAAACTTTGCGGGCGCGCTGTCGCCGGCGGTGATGGGCGCGCTGATCGCCTTTACCCACAGCATGGATTCCGGGCTGATTTTTCTGGCGGTGATGGCGGCGGTGGGCTGCGTCCTGTTACTGCCGCTGCTGAGACGTTACTGAGGAGAGTGTCATGACTGATTCAATCGTAACCAACAAAACAGGCATCAAACCTGACCATCTGACGATGGAAGAGTGGGTCGAGTCGCGCATCGCGCGCTTCGAAGGCCGTAAATACGACTGGAACGCGCTGAAGTTCCAGGCCGATTTTGATCCGAAATATCGCCGGGCGCAGATGCGCTACATCGGCACCGGCGCAACCGGCGTGGCGAACGACACCAACACCGTGCAGGCGGACCATTTTACCTTCTCCACCATGGTGCTGCCGTCGAAGTGCGAAGGGCCGCTGCACCTGCACGACGACGTGGAAGAGGTGTTCTTCATGCTCAAGGGGCAGATCACGCTGATGATCCAGGACGGCGACAACTACACCGAAACCGTGCTGCGCGAGCGTGACCTGATCTCCGTTCCGCCGGGCATCTATCGCGGCCTGTTTAACCACGGTGAAGAAGAGGCGCTGATGTGCGTCATGCTGGGGACCAATAAGCCGGAAATCCCCACCTATCCGTCCGACCATCCGCTTTCCAAAGTGAAGCGGAACTAAGGGGGTATGATGACGGGTTTTCGTGAACAGGGAAGCGGCATTCCGCTGATGCTGCTGCACGGGATCAGCTCCGGCGCCGCTTCCTGGCACAAGCAGATGGCGCTGAACGGTTTTCGCGTGCTGGCGTGGGATATGCCCGGTTACGGCGAAAGCCCGATGCTGGCCGTAGCGCGGGCAAACGCGGGGGATTACGCCGACGCGCTGGCGGCCATGCTGGATCGCGCCGGTGTCTGGCAGACAGTGCTGGTCGGCCATTCCCTGGGGGCGCTGGTGGCCAGCGCCTTTGCGGCAAAGTTCCCGGATCGCGTCATTCATCTGGTGCTGGCCGACGCGGCGCAGGGGTACGGCAATGCCGCGCCGGAGCAGCGGGAGCAGGTCTGGCGCAACCGAGAGCAGCAGATGGCGCTGGGGGGCGAAATCCTCGCCCAGACCCGCGCCCCGAAGCTGCTGCGCCCCGGCGCGCGCGCGGAAGATATCGCCACCGTCGCGGCGGGCATGCGGGTGCTGCGCCCGGAAGGCTACCTTGCCGCCTCGTGGATGCTGGCGCATGACGACATCCACGGCTGGCTGAAGCGTTATTCCGGCAGTTTTGAAGTCTGGTGCGGCGAGCAGGATGCCATCACCCAGCCGGAGCTGGTTCAGGGTCTGGCGCTGCGCTACGGCATGCCGTTTATCGCCATTCCGCAGGCCGGGCACGCCAGCTATCTCGATAACGACGCGTTTTTCAACCAACAGCTTTTACGCATTAACGAAGAGGTGCGCGATGAATGCACAAATTGACGGGCGCGTAGCGGTAGTCACCGGCGGTTCTTCCGGCATTGGCTTTGAAACGCTGCGCCTGCTGCTGGGGGAAGGGGCGAAAGTCGCCTTCTGCGGCCGTGACGAGGACCGGCTCGCCAGCGCCCATGCGACGCTGCAAAACGAATTTCCCCACGGGGAGATTTTCGCTTTCCGCTGCGACGTGCTGAATGCCGACGAAGTTCAGGCCTTCGCGGATGCGGTGCAGGCGCGTTTTGGCGCGGCGGATATGCTGATCAACAACGCCGGGCAGGGCTACGTGGCGCACTTCCATGACACGCCGCGCGAGGCGTGGCTGCACGAAGCCGAACTCAAACTGTTCGGGGTGATTAACCCGGTGCAGGCGTTTCAGCCTCTGCTGGAGCAATCGGACATTGCCTCTGTTACCTGCGTCAACTCCCTGCTGGCGCTACAGCCGGAGGAGCACATGATCGCCACCTCCGCCGCTCGTGCCGCGCTGCTGAACATGACGCTGACGCTCTCGAAAGAGCTGGTGGGCAAGGGCATTCGCGTCAATTCCATACTGCTCGGCATGGTGGAATCCGGTCAGTGGCAGCGCCGCTTTGAACGCCGGGCGGACAAAAGCCAAAGCTGGCCGGAGTGGACGGCGGATATCGCGCGCAAGCGTGGCATTCCAATGGCGCGCCTCAGCAAGCCGCAGGAGCCCGCGCAGGCGCTGCTGTTCCTCGCCTCGCCGCTGGCCTCGTTTACCACCGGCGCGGCGCTGGACGTTTCCGGCGGCTTCTGCCGCCATCTGTAAGGACACATCATGAAAAAGGTAATGTTGATTGGTTTTGGCGCCATGGCGCAGGCGGTGATTGAGCGCCTGCCCGCCGGTGTGGCTATTGGCTGGATCGTGGCGCGCGCGTCTCACCATCCCGCCATTCACGACCAGTTTGGCGATGCGGTTGAGGCGCTGACGTCGCCGATGGCGTGCGCACAAACGCCGGATCTGGTGCTGGAATGCGCCAGCCAGCAGGCGGTGGCCCAGTACGGGGAAGAGATCCTGCGTCGCGGCTGGCATCTGGCCATCATTTCCACCGGCGCGCTGGCGGACAGCGCGCTGGAGCAGCGTCTGCTCGCCGCGGGCGGAAAACTGACCCTGCTTTCCGGTGCGGTGGCCGGTATCGACGGGCTGGCGGCGGCGAAAGAGGGCGGGCTTGAGCGCGTCACCTATCAGTCGCGCAAAAGCCCGGCCAGCTGGCGCGGCAGCTATGCCGAGCAGCTTATCGATCTGAATGCGGTGTCAGAGGCAAAGGTTTTCTTCGAGGGCAGCGCCCGCGAGGCGGCGCGCCTGTTCCCGGCGAACGCCAACGTGGCGGCGACCGTGGCGCTCGGCGGCGTCGGGATGGACGACACCCGCGTGCAACTGATGGTTGACCCGGCAACGAAACGTAACACCCACACGCTGCATGTCGAAGGATTATTCGGCGAGTTCCATCTGGAGCTGAGCGGACTGCCGCTGGCTTCTAATCCTAAAACCTCCACCCTGGCGGCACTGAGCGCGGTGCGCGCCTGCCGCGAGCTGGCCCTGAGCTGAGGAGTGACGATGGACGATCTGAAGATTTTTATCGGCGGCCAGTGGCGACGCGGCGGCGGCAACCCGATGCAGAGCCACTTTCCGGCAGACGGGTCGATCAACGCGACGCTGAATGCCGCCAGTCTGGATGACCTGGAGGAGGCGGTAGCCGCCGGAGAGCGCGCCTGGCGCGATCCCGCATGGCGTAACAGTCTGCCGCACATGCGCGCGAAGATCCTGCATAACGTTGCCGATCTTATTGAATCCCGCGTCGATGCGCTGGCGCAGATGCAGAGCCGTGATAACGGCAAGCCGCTGGCGGAAGCACGCGGGCTGGTGATGAGCGCGGCGGGAACGGCGCGCTACTTTGCCGCCGCCTGCGAGCTGCTGGAAGGGGAACTTCCGACGCCGCGCCAGCCGGATCTGCTGACGCTGAGCTGCTACGAGCCCCTTGGCGTGGTGGCGGCCATCACGCCGTGGAACTCGCCGATTGCCAGCGAAATGCAGAAGGTCGCACCGGCGATTGCCGCCGGGAACGCGGTGATCCTCAAGCCCGCCGAAGCCACGCCGCTGATGGCGCTGGAGCTGGCGCGGATTTTTGAACAGGCCGGGCTGCCCGCCGGGCTGCTGAGCGTCCTGCCGGGCAAAGGCTCGGTGATTGGCGATGCGCTGGCGCGTCATCCTCGCGTGCGGAAAATTTCCTTTACCGGCGGCACCACCACGGGCCGTCATCTGGCGCACGTGGCGGCGGAAAAACTGATCCCGGCCTCGCTGGAACTGGGCGGCAAATCGCCGACCATCGTGCTGGAGGATGCCGATATCGAACAGGCCGCGCGCGGGATCTGCTACGGCATTTTCAGCTCGGCGGGGCAGGCGTGTATCGCCGGGTCGCGGCTGTTTATCCACGAGAGTATTTACGCCCCGCTGATGGCGAGGCTGCTGGAATTAACACGCGGGCTGCGCGTCGGACATCCGTTTACCGACGGCGTCCATGTAGGACCGCTGATCAACGAAAAACATCGCCAGAGCGTGATCCAGTACGTCGAACTGGCGAAGCGTGAAGGGGGCCGCGTGCTGTGCGGCGGCGAGATCCCCGCCGATCCCGCTCTGGTAAACGGCAGCTTCTTTCTGCCAACCATTATCGAAGGGCTGAGCAACAGCGCCCGCGCCTGTCAGGAAGAGATCTTCGGCCCGGTGCTGGTGGCGATGCCGTTTGGCGATGAAGCCACGCTTATCCACGAGGCGAACGACTCGGTGTACGGCCTGGCGGCGGGGATCTGGACGCGCGATACCGGTCGCGCCCTGCGTCTCAGCGAGCAGCTGGAGGCAGGCACGGTGTGGATCAACACCTACAAGGTTTTTGCGATTTCGACCCCGTTCGGGGGCTTTAAAGAGAGCGGTCTGGGCCGCGAGAAGGGTATCCAGGGGCTGAAAGCCTGGATGCAACAAAAGAGCATTTATCTGGCGACGGGTAACAGCGTCAACCACTGGTGCGACTGAGAAAGGGTGAGCAATGAGCGAAATGATAACCGTCGGCGACGCCATCGCCAGAACGCTGGAGCAGTATCAGGTTGAGGCCATCTACGGCGTCATCTCCATTCACAACCTGCCGATCGCGGATGCGGTTGGGCAGCGGGGCAATATCCGCTTTGTGCCCGCGCGCGGTGAAGCCGGTTCCGTCACCATGGCCGATGCTCACGGGCGCTTTTCCGGCCTCGGCGTGGCGCTGACCAGCACCGGCGCGGGGGCCGGAAACGCGGTAGGCGCGCTGGTGGAAGCCATGAATGCCTGCACGCCGCTGCTGCATTTAACCGGGCAGGTTGAGAAAGCCTGGCTGGACGCCGACACCGGGTTTATCCATGAAACCCGTGACCAGCTGACCTTCCTGAAGGCCAGCTCAAAACGGGCGTACCGCATCAGCAATGCGAATCAGGCGATAGCGATTCTGCATAAAGCCATCCAGGACGCGCAGACCCCGCCGTGCGGACCGGTCTCGGTGGAAATCCCGATTGATATTCAGAGCGCCAAAATTCCGCTGTCGCTGGTAACCGCTCCGATCAAACCGGTATCGGCTCCGGCCGTGGATACCGGAATGGTTGACGCGCTGTGGGCGCAGCTCAAACAGGCGAAACAGCCGCTGCTTTGGCTGGGCGGCGGGGCGCTGGGAAGCGCTGAGGCGGTGAAAAAACTGGCGGATGCGGGCATCACCGTGATTTCCAGCACCCACGCGCGCGGCGTGCTGCCGGACAACCACCGCGCCAGCCTGCGGGCGTTCCACAACTCGCCGTCGGTGGAGGCGCTCATTGCGCAGTGTGATTTTACGTTGGTGGCCGGTTCTCGCCTGCGCAGCAACGAAACCCGATCCTGGACGCTTGAGCTGCCTTCCCCGCGGGTGCAGCTCGATATCGACCCGGCGGCAGCAAGCCGTAACTACCTGATGGATAGCACGTTGATAGCCGATTGTTCAGCGCTGCTTGGCGCGCTGGCTGAAAAAGTGCAGGGCCGCGAGTGGGGCAACGCCCAGTGGGATACGCAGGTACAGCAGGCTGTCGGGCAAGCTGAGCAGGGGCTGCGCGAGCAGTGCGGCGCCTATGCGAAGCTTAACGACGCCATTGAGAAAGCCCTGCCGAAAGACGGCCTGCTGGTGCGCGATATCACCGTGTCCGGCAGCCTGTGGGGTAGCCGCCTGTTCAGGGCTAACGGTCCGCTGATGAATATTCACTCCCTCGCCGGGGCGATTGGCATGGGCCTGCCGATGGCTATCGGCACCGCGATTGCCAACCCACAGCGCAAGGTGGTGGGGCTGGTGGGCGACGGCGGCCTGAGCCTCAATTTAGGCGAACTGGCGACGCTGGCGCAGGAGAAAGCCAACGTGACGCTGCTGATCATGAACGACGGGGGCTACGGCGTAATGCGTGGTATTCAGGATAAATATTTTGGCGGGCGTCAGTATTATAACGCGCTGCATACGCCGGATTTTACCCTGCTGGCGCAGGCGATTGGTCTACAGGCCTGGAGCGTTGAGCAGGCCGAGGATTTTGACGCGGTGATGATGGAAGCGCTGGCGATGCCGGGGCCGTCGGTGGTAGAGGTGCGGATGGGGCAGATTGGCGCCCTTAAGTTTGCCGGGCCTCCACAGAAAACGCTGTACTGATTGAGTCTTGTTGCCCGGTAGCGCGGCGCGCACCGGGCCGGAGTATTATTTAATACCGTCTGCCGCCATGCGGTCACGGATATGCTGCGCGCGTTCAACGGAGGCCGGGTGATCGTCAAACATGGAGCTTTGACGGCCTTCCTCCAGTTTCGCCAGTTTTTCGAAGCTGGTGGCTAAACCTGATGGGTTGATGCCGCGCTTGCGCAACAGATCGTAAGAATAGTCATCCGCTTCCGACTCCTGACGCTGGGAGAACTGGGAGTTAACCAGTTTCTCACCCACGTCGCCCAGCTGCGACTGGGACAGGCTGCCGACAATGCCGCCCGCAGAGGCCGCCGCTGCACGCACGGCATTGGTGCCCAGCGCAACCTGCATCCCTTTCTTCACGTGACCCAGAGCAACGTGACCCATTTCATGGCCGATCACCGCTTCCACTTCGTTGTCGGTCATCATGTCCATCAGGCCGCTGTATACGCGGATACAGCCGTTAGCCATCGCGAAGGCGTTGACGTCTTTCGCCATATACACCTTGTAGTTCACCGGCTGACCGTTAATGTTGTCGCCCAGCGCGGAAGCAATCTTGTTCAGACGCTGCGTGTAGGTGCTGTTTGCCGGGGCAAGCGTAGCTTTTCCATCCATATCCTTACAGGCCTCGTCGCTCAGCGCTTTCACCTGCGCATCGCTCAGTGAGTAGGCCTGAAAAGCTTCTGCGCCTGAGGTCATCAGGCCGTTAGAATCCATATTCTGACAGCCGCTTAGCAGGAGCGTTGTTCCCACAGCCAGCCCGATTGCACGCATTTTCATGATGTTGCTTCCGTACTCGTTAATCTGAATTAATTCCGAAAAATGCACCGTCAACGAAGCCGGTGTCGGGCTAAGTATAAGGAATATCTACAGGGGCGGGCGAGCAGATTGCGCAACATGCGAGCATGATCCAGAGATTTCTTAAGCTGCCAAAGAATGGTCCATGTACATGCCCTGCGGCTTGGGTTACATTGTTGGCACTTTTTTCCGGCGTAGCCCAAAACGCGCTGTCGTCAAGGGCATGGCCTTTAACAGTCCGATCTGGAGTTAAAATGTCCTCACGTAAAGAGCTTGCTAATGCTATTCGTGCGCTGAGCATGGACGCAGTACAGAAAGCCAAATCCGGCCACCCGGGTGCCCCTATGGGCATGGCTGACATCGCCGAAGTCCTGTGGCGTGATTTCCTTAACCACAACCCGCAGAACCCGGCATGGGCAGACCGCGACCGTTTCGTGCTGTCTAACGGCCACGGCTCTATGCTGATCTACAGCCTGCTGCACCTCACTGGCTACGATCTGCCAATCGAAGAGCTGAAAAACTTCCGTCAGCTGCACTCCAAAACTCCAGGTCATCCGGAAGTAGGCTACACCGCTGGCGTTGAAACCACTACCGGTCCGCTGGGTCAGGGCATCGCTAACGCCGTAGGTATGGCGATTGCAGAGAAGACCCTGGCGGCGCAGTTTAACCGTCCTGGCCACGACATCGTTGACCACTTCACCTACGCCTTCCTGGGCGACGGCTGCATGATGGAAGGCATTTCTCACGAAGTGTGCTCCCTGGCAGGCACCCTGAAGCTGGGTAAACTGGTTGCGTTCTACGACGACAACGGCATTTCCATCGACGGCCACGTTGAAGGCTGGTTCACTGACGACACCGCCGCACGTTTCGAAGCCTACGGCTGGCATGTTGTGCGCGGCGTTGATGGCCACGATGCTGACTCGATTAAACGTGCCGTAGAAGAAGCGCGCGCCGTGACCGACAAACCGTCCCTGCTGATGTGCAAAACCATCATCGGCTTCGGTTCTCCGAACAAAGCGGGCACTCACGACTCCCACGGCGCACCGCTGGGCGACGCGGAAATTGCACTGACCCGTGAAGCGCTGGGCTGGAAACACCCTGCCTTCGAAATCCCGTCTGAAATCTACGCTCAGTGGGATGCGAAAGAAGTGGGTCAGGCGAAAGAAGCGGCCTGGAACGAGAAGTTCGCGGCTTACGCGAAAGCCTTCCCACAGGAAGCGGCTGAGTTCACCCGTCGTATGAAAGGTGACATGCCGTCTGACTTCGACGCCAAAGCGAACGAGTTCATCGCGAAGTTGCAGGCGAACCCAGCCAAGATCGCCAGCCGTAAAGCATCTCAGAATGCGATCGAAGCGTTTGGCCCTCTGCTTCCAGAATTCCTCGGCGGCTCCGCTGACCTGGCGCCATCAAACCTGACCCTGTGGTCCGGATCTAAGCCAATCAACGAAGATACTGCCGGTAACTACATCCATTACGGTGTACGTGAGTTCGGTATGACTGCGATTGCCAACGGTATCGCTCTGCACGGTGGTTTCCTGCCGTACACTTCTACCTTCCTGATGTTTGTGGAATATGCACGTAACGCCGTGCGTATGGCTGCGCTGATGAAACAGCGTCAGGTGATGGTCTACACCCACGACTCCATCGGTCTGGGCGAAGATGGTCCAACTCACCAGCCAGTAGAGCAGGTGGCTTCCCTGCGCGTGACCCCGAACATGAGCACATGGCGTCCATGTGACCAGGTTGAATCTGCGGTGGCGTGGAAATACGGCGTTGAGCGTCAGGACGGTCCAACCGCGCTGATCCTCTCCCGTCAGAACCTGGCGCAGCAGGAGCGTACTCCAGAGCAGCTGGCGAACATCGCACGCGGTGGTTACGTGCTGAAAGATTGCGCGGGCCAGCCTGAGCTGATCTTCATCGCCACCGGTTCAGAAGTTGAACTGGCCGTTGCCGCATGGGAAAAACTGTCTGCCGAAGGCGTGAAAGCGCGTGTGGTTTCTATGCCTTCTACCGATGCGTTCGACAAGCAGGATGCCGCGTACCGCGAATCCGTACTGCCTAAAGCGGTCTCCGCTCGCGTGGCAGTGGAAGCGGGTATCGCAGACTACTGGTTCAAATACGTGGGTCTGAACGGCGCTATCGTCGGGATGACCACGTTTGGTGAGTCTGCGCCAGCTGAACAGCTGTTTGAAGAGTTCGGCTTCACCGTTGAAAACGTTGTCGCTAAGGCGAAAGAACTGCTGTAATTGTTTGTCCGGTGCGGGCTGATGCCCTCACCCTGGCTCTCTCCCACGGGGAGAGGGAGAATAAAGTAGGCCGGGTAAGCGCTAACGCGCCACCCGGCTTTTTTGTAAGCATTATTCCACCCAAAATGTGACGCAAGTCATATAGCTCGCTTATTCATCTGGACAGACATTCCTTTTATTCCTCGATTCGCTTATTCTTGCTGAAGCGTTTCAGTCGATTAAATGTTCGACAATTGACCAATCAATCGCAGTTTGTGACAGCAAGGATTCCCCTTCGGGCGTCGCTGGATTACTCTTTCAGCCACCTCAAACTCAGGGATAGCTTTGCAGGAGATCTATGACCGTACGCGTAGCGATTAATGGCTTCGGTCGCATCGGGCGCAACGTGGTTCGTGCTTTATATGAATCCGGGCGTCGTGCGGAAATCACCGTGGTGGCAATCAATGAACTGGCGGATGCTGCGGGCATGGCACATTTGTTGAAATATGACACCAGCCACGGTCGCTTTGCCTGGGATGTTCGCCAGGAAAGGGAACAGCTGTTCGTCGGTGACGATGCCATCCGCGTACTGCATGAGAACAGTATTGAAGGGCTGCCCTGGCGCGAACTGGGTGTGGATGTGGTGCTGGACTGTACCGGCGTGTACGGTAACCGTGAACATGGCGAAGCGCATCTGAATGCTGGCGCGAAAAAAGTGCTGTTCTCCCATCCCGGCAGTAACGACCTCGACGCCACCGTCGTGTTTGGTGTTAACCAGCACGAGCTGCACGCTGAACACCGCATTGTCTCCAACGCCTCCTGCACCACCAACTGCATTATTCCGGTCATTAAACTGTTAGACGATGCTTATGGCATTGAATCCGGCACCGTGACCACGATTCACTCCGCCATGCACGATCAGCAGGTAATCGACGCCTACCATCCGGATTTACGACGCACTCGCGCGGCGAGCCAGTCAATCATTCCGGTGGATACGAAACTGGCTGCCGGGATCACCCGTATTTTCCCGCAGTTTAACGATCGTTTTGAAGCGATTGCCGTGCGCGTTCCGACGATAAACGTCACCGCAATCGATCTTAGCGTGACGGTGAAAAAACCGGTAAAAGCCTGTGAAGTCAACCTGTTGCTGCAAAAAGCGGCACAGGGAGCATTTCATGGTATAGTTGACTATACGGAATTACCGTTGGTCTCAGTAGATTTTAACCACGACCCGCATAGCGCCATCGTGGATGGCACGCAGACGCGAGTCAGTGGTGCGCACCTCATCAAGACGCTGGTCTGGTGTGATAACGAATGGGGCTTTGCTAACCGAATGCTCGACACCACGTTAGCCATGGCCGCGAAAGGTTTCAGGTAGAGCGCACCTTGCGCTTGCAAAACTTTAAGAATCAACGAGAGGATTCACCATGTCTGTAATTAAGATGACCGATCTGGATCTGGCAGGTAAACGCGTTTTCATCCGTGCCGATCTGAACGTACCGGTTAAAGATGGCAAAGTGACCAGCGACGCGCGTATCCGTGCATCTCTGCCAACCATTGAACTGGCTCTGAAGCAGGGCGCTAAAGTGATGGTCACCTCCCACCTGGGCCGTCCAACTGAAGGCGAGTACAACGAAGAGTTCTCTCTGCTGCCGGTTGTTAATTACCTGAAAGACAAACTGTCCAGCCCGGTTCGCCTGGTGAAAGATTACCTGGACGGCGTGGAAGTTGCCGAAGGTGAGCTGGTTGTTCTGGAAAACGTTCGCTTCAACAAAGGCGAAAAGAAAGACGACGAAACCCTGTCCAAAAAATACGCTGCGCTGTGCGACGTATTCGTGATGGATGCATTCGGTACGGCTCACCGTGCGCAGGCATCTACCCACGGTATCGGTAAATTCGCAGACGTCGCCTGTGCAGGTCCGCTGCTGGCTGACGAACTGGAAGCGCTGGGTAAAGCACTGAAAGAACCTGCTCGTCCAATGGTCGCTATCGTTGGTGGTTCTAAAGTTTCTACCAAACTGACCGTACTGGATTCTCTGTCCAAAATCGCTGACCAGCTGATCGTTGGCGGTGGTATCGCGAACACCTTCGTTGCTGCGCAAGGCCACAACGTGGGTAAATCCCTGTACGAAGCGGATCTGGTTGACGAAGCCAAACGTCTGCTGGGTACCTGTGATATCCCGGTTCCAACTGACGTTCGCGTGGCAACCGAGTTCTCCGAAACTGCTACCGCAACCCTGAAATCTGTTAACGACATCAAAGATGAAGAGCAGATTCTGGACCTGGGCGACGTTTCTGCACAGAAACTGGCTGAAATCCTGAAAAACGCAAAAACTATCCTGTGGAACGGTCCTGTCGGCGTGTTCGAATTCCCGAACTTCCGCAAAGGGACTGAGATCGTGGCTAACGCAATCGCAGACAGCGAAGCGTTCTCTATCGCAGGCGGTGGTGACACCCTGGCAGCAATCGACCTGTTCGGTATCGCTGACAAGATCTCCTACATCTCCACTGGTGGCGGCGCATTCCTCGAATTCGTGGAAGGTAAAGTCCTGCCAGCAGTAGCAATGCTCGAAGAGCGCGCTAAGAAGTAAGCCATTCAGGGGCAGGGAAACCTGCCCAATTTTCAGCGCGCTTATCAGAGCTCGCACCTTTTCTAACGGCCGAAGATACAGGACTAAGCAACATGTCTAAAATTTTTGATTTCGTAAAACCTGGCGTTATCACTGGTGATGACGTACAGAAAGTGTTCCAGGTAGCTAAAGAAAACAACTTCGCTCTGCCAGCAGTTAACTGCGTGGGTACCGACTCCATCAACGCCGTACTGGAAACTGCTGCTAAAGTTAAAGCTCCAGTTATCGTTCAGTTCTCTAACGGCGGCGCTGCGTTCATCGCAGGTAAAGGCGTGAAAACTGACATTCCTCAGGGCGCTGCTATCCTGGGTGCTATCTCTGGCGCACATCACGTTCACCAGATGGCTGAGCACTACGGTGTTCCGGTTATCCTGCACACTGACCACTGCGCGAAAAAACTGCTACCATGGATCGACGGTCTGCTGGACGCAGGTGAAAAACACTTCGCAGCAACCGGTAAGCCACTGTTCTCTTCTCACATGATCGACCTGTCCGAAGAGTCTCTGGAAGAAAACATCGAGATCTGCTCTAAGTACCTGGCGCGTATGTCCAAAATGGGCATGACCCTGGAAATCGAACTGGGTTGCACCGGCGGTGAAGAAGACGGTGTGGACAACAGCCACATGGACGCTTCTGCACTGTACACTCAGCCAGAAGACGTCGATTACGCTTACACCGAGCTGAGCAAAATCAGCCCACGCTTCACCATCGCAGCATCCTTCGGTAACGTACACGGCGTATACAAACCAGGTAACGTGGTTCTGACCCCGACCATCCTGCGTGATTCTCAGGAATACGTGTCCAAAAAACACAACCTGCCGCACAACAGCCTGAACTTCGTCTTCCACGGCGGTTCCGGTTCTTCTGCTCAGGAAATCAAAGACTCCGTAAGCTACGGCGTAGTGAAAATGAACATCGATACCGACACCCAATGGGCAACCTGGGACGGTATCCTGCAATACTACAAAACCAACGAAGCTTACCTGCAAGGTCAGCTGGGCAACCCGAAAGGCGAAGACCAGCCGAACAAGAAATACTACGATCCACGCGTATGGCTGCGCGCTGCCCAGACTTCTATGATTACTCGTCTGGAGCAGGCATTCAAAGAACTGAACGCGGTTGACGTTCTGTAATTTGAGCTGTTCATAGCGTCAAGAAGGTCCGCATATGCGGGCCTTTTTTTATGCTTTTTCAATATCCTGCAATACCTGATTTTGTGATCTGTTTGGCAAAGCCGGTGCTTTTTGTTTACCCTTTACTGACCTGCCTGTCTCCATGGGGGATGGATTTTGTGTTTTGGTTTAACAAAAGGAAGAATAAATGGAACAACTTGATGTTGTAGACAGCATCAATAACGCGGGTAACTGGCTGGTGCGCAACCAGGCGCTACTGCTGAGCTACGCCGTGAATATTGTTGCCGCTATTGCCATCATCATTGTCGGGATGATCGTGGCGCGTATCGTTTCGAACGCTGTCAACCGGGTGATGGTCGCACGACACATTGATGCCACAGTCGCCGATTTCCTCTCCGCGCTGGTCCGTTACGGCATTATCGCCTTTACGCTGATTGCGGCGCTGGGGCGTGTCGGCGTGCAGACGGCATCCGTCATCGCTGTGCTCGGTGCTGCCGGTCTGGCCATTGGTCTGGCATTGCAGGGTTCGCTGTCTAACCTGGCGGCGGGCGTATTGCTGGTGACCTTTCGTCCGTTCCGTTCCGGTGAGTATGTGGATCTGGGCGGTATTGCCGGTACCGTGTTGCAGGTTCAGATTTTCTCCACGACCCTGCGTACCGTGGATGGTCGCATTGTGGTAGTCCCGAACGGGAAAATCATTGCGGGCAATATCATTAACTTCTCCCGCGAGCCGGTGCGTCGTAACGAGCTGATCATCAGCGTGGCGTACAACTCCGATATCGATCAGGTTAAGTCTCTGATTATCAACATCATTGCTTCAGATGACCGTATTCTGAAGGACCGCGAGCAGACCGTTCGTCTGAATGAGCTGGGCGCGTCATCTATTAATTTTGTGGTGCGCATCTGGAGCAAAAGCAGCGATCTTCAAAACGTTTACTGGGATGTGCTGGAGCGCATCAAGCGTGATTTCGATGCCAACGGCATCAGCTTCCCGTACCCGCAGATGGACGTAAACGTCAAAAAAGTCAAAGAAGCAGAGTAACGTCTCCCGTAGGCCCGGTAAGCGTCAGCGACACCGGGCTTTTCTTTTATTAGCCCGGCTAATCCCCAATTAATATTATCCATTTCCTCTAATGACGTTCCCGCAGTATAGTCTGCCCCAGGACAACTCTGCGAGAATGACGTCATGTTATCTTATTATTTTCAGGGGCTTGCGTTAGGTGCGGCCATGATCCTTCCCCTTGGTCCACAAAATGCGTTCGTGATGAACCAGGGCATTCGCCGTCAGTACCATCTGATGATTGCCCTGCTGTGTGCGGTGAGCGATCTGCTGCTGATTTGCGCCGGGATTTTTGGCGGCAGCGCCCTGTTGATGCAGTCGCCGTGGCTGCTGGCGCTGGTTACCTGGGGCGGCGTAGCGTTTCTGCTGTGGTACGGGTTTGGTGCCCTGAAAACGGCCATGAGCAGCAATCTTGAGCTGGCTAGCGCCGAAGTGATGAAGCAGGGGCGCTGGAAGATTATCGTCACCATGCTCGCCGTGACGTGGCTTAACCCGCACGTCTACCTTGATACCTTTGTGGTACTGGGCAGCCTGGGCGGACAGCTGGACGTTGAGCCGAAACGCTGGTTTGCGCTCGGTACGGTCAGCGCCTCCTTCCTCTGGTTCTTCGGTCTTGCGATCCTGGCGGCGTGGCTGGCGCCACGACTGCGTACCGCCAAAGCACAGCGCATTATCAATACCCTGGTGGGGCTGGTGATGTGGTTTATTGCCTTCCAGCTGGCGAAAGAGGGCATTCATCACGTACAGGGATTGTTCAACTAAGCGTTGTCTTATGGACATCTGGACAAGACCCGCTAAGCTTGCTGGCATGAGCCCTGTTAACAGGGCACTCTTCGCAACATGGAGGAATGACAGTGAAGTTTAAGGTGATGGCCCTGGCGGCATTAGTTAGTTTAGGTGCGGTGTCGGTGCAGGCGAATGAACTGCCAAACGGCCCGCACATTGTCACTTCAGGCACGGCAAGTGTGGATGCGGTACCGGATGTTGCAACCCTGGCAATTGAAGTGAACGTGGCGGCGAAAGATGCTGCTTCCGCCAAGAAACAGGCAGACGATCGTGTTGCGCAATACCTCTCTTTCCTGGAACAGAACGGTGTCGCGAAAAAAGACATCAGCTCTGCGAACCTGCGTACCCAACCGGATTACGACTACCAGAACGGCAAAAGCATCCTGAAAGGCTATCGCGCCGTGCGTACTGTGGAAGTGACCGTGCGCCAGCTTGATAAGCTCAACGGATTGCTGGATGGTGCGCTGAAGGCAGGGCTGAACGAAATTCGTTCCGTCTCGCTGGGCGTTGCGCAACCGGAAAAATATAAAGACGAAGCGCGTAAAGCGGCAATTGATGATGCCATTCATCAGGCGCAGCAGCTGGCATCCGGCTTCAAGAGCAAGCTCGGTCCGGTTTACAGCGTCCGTTACCACGTTTCAAACTACCAGCCAAGCCCGATGGTGCGGATGATGAAGGCGGACGCCGCGCCGGTTTCTGCTCAGGAAACCTACGAGCAGCCAACCATTCAGTTCGACGATCAGGTTGATGTGGTGTTCCAGCTGGAGCCAACTCAAACTCAGCAAACTGAGGCGGCTAAGGCGCAGTAGTTTGCCCTCACCCTAACCCTCTCCCACAGGGAGAGGGAATTCAAGCGATTAATCCTGTCTCAACACCTTATGCCCAAACGCCAGTAGCGCGTCGGTGACGTTGCGCATCATGCGGCTTTCCGGGGCAAAACGGTGCCAGTAGAGCATCCGGCGCTGATACAGCCCCGGGGTTAAATCAATCAGCTCACCGCTTTTCAACTCTTTCTCAATCTGCAAATGCGGGATCATGCAGCAGGTGGTTCCCTGACGCGCGAGCTGTACGAAGGCTTCGGACGAGTTAACGATATGACACGGCACGCTGCCCGGCGGCAAATCGAAGTTTTGTTGCAGGAAGGCCTGATGCATATCGTCCAGATGGTCGAACGCGACGGCAGGGGCTTTCAGCAGCGCGGCGCGAGTCACGCCGTTCGGGAAGTAGCGCTCTGCAAAGGCTTTTGAACCGACAAACAGGTAATCCAGCGCGCCCAGCTGATCCACCAGACAGCTTGGCAGCGCCTGCGGCTGAATACTGACCGCCCCAACCACTTCGCCACGGCGCAGGCGTTCCTGAGTGCGGGTCTCGTCTTCAACCTGAAGGTTCAGGCGGATTGGGGAGTCGGCCAGCACCGGCGCAAGGGCCGGCAGCAGCCAGGTTGCCAGACTGTCGGCGTTCACCGCCAGCGACAGCAGCAGCGGCGTGGAGCCGGTTTGTTCATCGCCCAGCCATTCATCTTCCAGCAGTTCAACCTGACGCAGCAGGGCGAGGAGCTTTTGTCCTTGCTCTGTCGGACGCGGCGGTACGGTACGCACCAGCAGCGGCTGCCCGAACATGTTTTCAAGCTGTTTGATACGCTGTGATACGGCGGACTGGGTGATGCACAGCTTTTGCGCCGCGCGCTCAAAACCGCGTTCACGAATAACTGCATCAAGTGCCTGTAGTGTTCTGTAGTCCGGACGTTTCATTGCTCTGGCTGACTCCTTAATTTTGCTTAATCTGCACTATGACACAATTTTCCCTTCGTGGCAGACGAAATCCATTCGACGTGTTCTATAATGCGCCCTGAGTTTTCACACCACAGGCAAAACGATCATGACGCAGGATGAACTGAAAAAAGCAGTAGGATGGGCCGCTCTCCAGTACGTACAGCCGGGTACCATTGTCGGTGTTGGTACGGGGTCCACGGCGGCACACTTTATCGATGCGCTGGGCACGATGAAGGGGCAGATCGAGGGTGCGGTTTCCAGCTCCGATGCTTCCACGGAAAAGCTGAAAAGCCTCGGCATCACCGTTTTCGACCTCAACGAAGTGGACCGTCTGGGCATTTACGTTGATGGCGCGGATGAAATCAACGGCCACATGCAGATGATCAAAGGCGGTGGCGCGGCGCTGACCCGCGAAAAAATCATCGCTTCCGTGGCGGATAAGTTCATCTGCATCGCGGACGCCTCCAAGCAGGTCGACATTCTGGGGAATTTCCCGCTGCCGGTCGAAGTGATCCCGATGGCGCGCAGCGCGGTTGCCCGTCAACTTGTGAAGCTGGGCGGTCGTCCGGAATACCGTCAGGGTGTGGTGACCGACAACGGCAACGTGATCCTCGACGTTCACGGCCTTGAGATCCTCGATGCCATTGCGCTGGAAAATGCGATCAACGGCATTCCAGGCGTTGTTACCGTAGGGTTATTTGCCAACCGTGGCGCGGATGTGGCGCTGATCGGCACCGCTGACGGCGTGAAAACCATCGTAAAATGATCTGACGGGGGGAGTCCTCCCCCCGCTAAAAAATTTTTGAAACGCTAAATTCGGTGACTTGTGTCACGTTTTTATGTCTCTTTTGCCGATCCTTCCGCGTTTGTAAATTTCCATAGCATTTTCCTCTGCCATTTTGCGCTGTATGACTTTCCTTCAGCGTACTGACGCAAACGTTCATATTGCTGCAATAGTTTTTTTTGATATGTTGGCTACAGCGGATTTATATCCAGCACAACATCAGTTCAGACAAAAACAGGGTCGGGTAAATGGCAAAGGTATCACTGGAGAAAGACAAGATTAAATTCCTGCTGGTCGAGGGCGTGCATCAAAAAGCAATCGATAGCCTTCGTGCGGCAGGTTACACCAACATCGAATTTCACAAAGGCGCGCTCGATACCGAAGAGCTGAAAGCGTCCATCCGTGATGCCCATTTCATTGGCCTGCGATCCCGTACCCAACTGACTGAAGACGTTATTGCTGCGGCGGAAAAGCTGGTGGCGATTGGCTGTTTCTGCATCGGCACCAACCAGGTTGATCTGAATGCCGCCGCAAAACGCGGTATCCCGGTCTTTAACGCGCCGTTCTCTAACACCCGTTCCGTGGCGGAGCTGGTAATTGGCGAGCTGCTGCTGCTCCTGCGCGGCATTCCGGAGGCTAACGCCAAAGCGCACCGCGGCGTGTGGAATAAGCTGGCTGCGGGCTCCTACGAAGCCCGTGGGAAAAAACTGGGTATCATCGGCTATGGCCACATCGGTACCCAGTTGGGGATTCTGGCGGAATCTCTCGGTATGCATGTCTATTTTTACGATATCGAAAGCAAGCTGCCGTTAGGCAATGCCACCCAGGTTCAACACCTGTCTGACCTGCTGAATATGAGTGACGTGGTAAGCCTGCACGTGCCGGAAAATGCGTCCACCAAAAACATGATGGGCGCAGAAGAGCTGGCGCTGATGAAGCCGGGCTCTCTGCTGATCAACGCCGCGCGCGGTACGGTGGTCGATATTCCTGCACTGTGCGACGCGCTGAAGCGTAAACATCTGGCGGGTGCGGCGATTGACGTGTTCCCGACGGAACCGGCCACTAACAGCGATCCGTTCACCTCTCCGCTGTGCGAGTTCGACAACGTGATTCTGACGCCGCACATTGGCGGTTCTACTCAGGAAGCGCAGGAGAATATCGGCCTGGAAGTGGCGGGTAAACTGAGCAAATATTCCGATAACGGTTCAACGCTCTCTGCGGTGAACTTCCCGGAGGTGTCTCTGCCGCTGCACGGTGGGCGTCGTCTGCTGCACATCCACGAAAACCGTCCTGGCGTGCTGACCGCCATCAACCAGATCTTTGCCGAGCAGGGCGTTAACATTGCTGCGCAGTATCTGCAAACTAACTCGCAGATGGGTTATGTGGTTATTGATATTGAAGCGGATGAAGACATCGCCGAGAAAGCATTGCAGAGCATGAAGGCCATTCCGGGGACGATTCGCGCGCGTCTGCTGTACTGATGGTGCGGTCTGTGGTGTCGGGTGGCGCTTACGCTTACCCGACCTACAATGTTCGAGGATTTATGTAGGCCGGGTAAGGCGTAGCCGCCACCCGGCTTTATTCTACCAGGTCCAGGTTTTACTGGGCGTCACCACCGCCGGCAACGGCACATCCCATTTCTCTACGGGTAATACCTCCACGCCCTGGCAATCATGCGCATACCCCACCGGCTGCAATCCGTACTGCTGCCAGTTTTGCAGCGTCCTGTCGTAGAACCCCCCGCCCATGCCTAATCGCTGGCCCTGCTCGTCAAACGCCACCAGCGGCGTAATCAGCACATCCAGTTCAGATAGCGGCAGCACGTCGCGCACGTCGAGTTTGGGTTCGGTGATTTTCAGACGATTTACCACCAGCTCGCTGTGCGGATGGTAGTGCAGAAACAGCAGATTGCCTCGGCTAAAGGGATGTAGCACCGGCAGATAAACTTTTTTCCCGGCGCGCCAGAGCTGGTCGATAAGCGGTTGGGTATCCAGCTCACCATCAAACGAGAGAAACAGGGCGACGGTGTTTGCCATCACCACAGGCGGATAGGCCATCATGCGGGCGGCGGCCTGCTGGGCAAACTGTGCCTGTTGCTCGGCGCTTAAGGCGCGACGACGCTGGCGAATAAGCTGACGGATGTCCTGGCGTGAAGCAGAAACTTCAGGGAGTTGAGTCATGGTAGTCGGTAGAAGAAAAGAGAGGGAATCTCCGAGATGCCGCCGCAGGCTGTAACCCTTGAACCCTTGGTTCAAGGTGAATGTGTCGTCATAGTTTTAAGGCTTCTCGGACGAACCGAGCATGCTCACCAACCATGGAGCGCCACATTCTTGTGGTATGAAATATCGGCTCAGGGGACTGGCCCGCTTGCGAACATCTCAGAGAAATTTTGTCTTCACAGTTACTCTACCATAGTCAACTGAGAAGTGTTATTCAAACTTTGGTCCCGGTCTTTCGGGACTGCGACCTTGATCAAGCAATGCCTGTTCTATGGTCTGCTGGAGCATTTTAATGCGCTGCTCCATGCTTGCCGCGTAATCGCGGGTCTTCGCTTTTTCCTGAGTCAGTTCATAGCTGATGTTCAACGCGGCGATGAAAACCAGCTGCTCAGTATTTGTGACTCTAGTGCGTTCTTTTAGATCTTGCAACCGCTGATTCAAATCGTCCGCAGCCTGATTCAAGGCATCCCTTTGTTCAGGCGGACAATTCACTCGCAGTGAACGGCCAAAAATCTGGAGATCGACGGGTTGTGCAGACATGCCACCTTCCTGCTGATTGACTGCGCTGCCTTCGCTTACTGCCCCGGGGGCTGCGAAGGGGCGACACTATAGCTACCCTGATGTGAAGATACAAGCCCTTTTCTGGTATCACCAGGGTCCAAAGTGGTAGCATATCATGAATATCCTCCCTTTGATGACGAATGCGTATGTCTATACAGAACGAAATGCCTGGTTACAAGGATTTAAACCAGTTACTGAACCAGCAGGGAGTCGGTCTGACCCCTGCCGAAATGCACGGTCTGATCAGCGGCATACTGTGCGGCGGAAACAGCGACAGCTCATGGCAGCCGCTGATCCACGACCTCACCAACGAAGGGCTGGCGTTTGGCCACGAACTGGCGGAAGCGCTGCGTAAAATGCACGCCGCAACCAGCGATTCCCTGGAAGACGATGGCTTTCTTTTTCAGCTTTATCTGCCTGAAGGCGACGATGTCAGCGTCTTCGATCGCGCCGATGCGCTCGCGGGTTGGGTAAACCACTATCTTCTTGGCCTGGGCGTAACCCAGCCTAAACTGGATAAAGTGACCGGCGAAGCGGGTGAAGCGATCGACGATCTGCGTAATATCGCCCAGCTCGGCTACGATGAAGACGAAGACCAGGAAGAGCTGGAAATGTCTCTCGAAGAGATTATCGAGTACGTGCGCGTGGCGTCTCTGCTGTGCCACGACAACTTTACGCGCTCGCAGCCGACCGCGCCGGAAGTTCGCAAGCCAACATTACACTAAGAAAAATAACGCACAGGAGGGTGTCATGGTTATCTCCAGTCAAGAGTATTCTCGCCGTCGTCAGGCGCTGCTGGCAAAAATGCAGCCGGGAAGCGCTGCCCTGATTTTCGCCGCGCCGGAAGTGACGCGCAGCGCCGACAGCGAATACCCCTATCGCCAGAGCAGTGATTTCTGGTACTTCACCGGGTTTAACGAGCCGGAAGCGGTACTGGTGCTGATTAAAAGCAATGACACCCACAACCACAGCGTGATTTTTAACCGCGTGCGCGATCTGACCGCGGAAATCTGGTTTGGCCGCCGCTTAGGGCAGGAGGCGGCGCCGGAAAAACTGGGCGTGGACCGTGCGCTGGCCTACAGCGAAATCAACCAGCAGCTTTACCAACTGCTGAACGGCCTGGACGTGCTCTATCACGCGCAGGGCGAATACGCGTATGCGGATGACATTGTCTTCACCGCGCTGGATAAGCTGCGTAAAGGCTCGCGCCAGAACCTGTCCGCACCTGCCACGCTGACGGACTGGCGTCCGATGGTGCATGAGATGCGCCTGTTTAAGTCTGAAGAAGAGCTGAACGTGATGCGCCGCGCGGGCGAAATCAGCGCCCTGGCGCATACCCGCGCCATGGAAAAGTGCCGTCCCGGTATGTTCGAGTACCAGCTTGAAGGCGAAATTCACCATGAATTTAACCGTCACGGCGCGCGCTTCCCGTCCTATAACACCATCGTAGGCGGCGGTGAAAACGGCTGCATTCTGCACTACACCGAAAACGAAAGTGAACTGCGCGACGGCGATCTGGTGCTGATTGACGCGGGCTGTGAATATCAGGGTTACGCGGGCGACATCACCCGTACCTTCCCGGTGAACGGTAAATTCACCACCGCGCAGCGTGAAATCTATGACATCGTGCTTGAGTCTCTGGAGACCGCGCTGACGCTGTTCCGCCCTGGCACCTCCATCCAGGAGGTTACGGGCGAGGTGGTGCGCATCATGATTACCGGGCTGGTGAAGCTCGGCATTTTGAAAGGCGATGTGGACACCCTTATAACCGAAAACGCCCATCGTCCGTACTTTATGCACGGCCTGAGCCACTGGCTGGGGCTGGATGTGCATGACGTCGGGGCATACGGTCCGGAACGTTCGCGCGTGCTGGAGCCAGGCATGGTGCTGACCGTTGAGCCTGGGCTGTACATCGCGCCGGATGCCGACGTGCCAGAACAGTACCGCGGGATCGGCATTCGCATTGAAGATGACATCGTCATCACCGAAACCGGTAACGAAAACCTGACCGCGACCGTGGTGAAAAAAGCCGACGACATCGAGGCGCTGATGGCGGCGGCACGCGTATGAGCGTGATCATCGTTGGCGGAGGCATGACCGGCGCTACTCTGGCGCTGGCCATTTCGCAGTTAACCAAAGGCCAGCTTCCGGTGCATCTTGTTGAGGCGGTTGCGCCGCAGGCGGCCGATCATCCCGGCTTCGATGCCCGCGCCATCGCGCTGGCCCAGGGAACCTGCCAGCAGCTTGCGCGCATTGGCATCTGGCAGGCGATAGCGGACTGCGCGACGGCCATCGGCACCGTTCACGTCAGCGATCGCGGCCACGCCGGGTTTGTGACGCTGGATGCCCACGATTACCGAATTGAGGCACTGGGGCAGGTCGTCGAGCTGCATGACGTGGGGCTGCGGCTGTTCCGTCTGTTACAGGATGCCCCTGGCGTCACGCTGCACTGTCCGGCGCGCGTCGCCAGCTTCAGCCGCCGTGACGAGGCCGTCAGCGTGACGCTGGACAACGGCACCACGCTGGAGGGGCAACTGCTGGTGGCGGCAGATGGTTCACGCTCCGCGATCGCCACGCAGTGCGGCGTCGAATGGCGCTCTGAACCCTATGGACAGGCGGCGGTCATCGCTAATGTCTCTACGGCTGGCGCGCATAACGGCAGGGCATTTGAGCGCTTCACGGAGCACGGCCCGCTGGCCATGCTGCCGATGTCGAACGGGCGCTGCTCGCTGGTATGGTGCCATGCGCAGGATCGGGCCGATGAGGTTCTCTCCTGGTCCGACGAACGTTTTTGTTCCGAGCTGCAAAAGGCCTTCGGCTGGCGGCTTGGGCGCATCACCCACGCCGGAAAACGCGTGGCCTATCCGCTTGCGCTGACGACCGCATCGCAGACTGTCTCCCATCGCGTCGCCCTGGTCGGCAACGCCGCGCAGACGCTACACCCCATCGCCGGGCAAGGCTTCAACCTTGGCCTCCGTGACGTGATGAGCCTGGCCGAGCTCCTGGCCCGAACGTGGAGCGAACAACAGGATTGTGGCGCATACTCAGTGCTGAGCCATTACCAGAAACGACGCCAGGCGGACAAAGCGGCGACCATTGGCGTCACCGACGGTTTAGTCCACCTGTTTGCCAATCGCTGGGCACCGCTGGTTGCGGGTCGCAACCTTGGGCTTATGGCGATGGAACTGTTCATTCCGGCACGTGACGTGCTGGCGCAGCGGACCCTGGGTTGGGTCGCGCGTTAAGGAGTATTGACCGTGCAAAATGTTGATGTCGCCATTGTGGGCGGCGGAATGGTAGGACTGGCGCTGGCTTGTGGTTTACAGGGCAGCGGCCTGCGCGTGGCCGTGCTTGAGCAAAAAGCGCCGCAGCCTGTGGCGCAGGATGCACCGCCAGAGCTTCGCGTCTCGGCGATCAATGCCGCCAGCGAAAAGCTACTGACGCACCTTGGCGTCTGGTCTGAAATCGTGGCGCTCCGTGCCAGTTGCTATCACGGGATGGAAGTGTGGGACAAAGACAGCTTTGGCCGTATCGCGTTTGACGATGAAAGCATGGGTTACAGCCACCTTGGACATATCGTTGAAAACGCGGTGATCCACCACGCGCTGTGGCAGAAAGCGCAGCAGTGCAGCGACGTCACGCTGATCGCACCGGCGAAACTTCATCAGGTGGCGTGGGGCGAAAACGACGCGTTTATCACTCTTGAAAGTGGCGATATGCTGACTGCGCGTCTGGTAGTGGGTGCCGACGGCGCTAATTCCTGGCTCCGTAACAAAGCGGATATTCCGCTGACCTTCTGGCATTACCGTCATCACGCGTTGGTGGCCACAATCCGCACCGAAGAGCCGCACGGCGGCGTGGCGCGCCAGATTTTCCATAATGACGGCATTCTGGCCTTCCTGCCGCTTGCCGATCCGCATCTCTGCTCCATCGTCTGGTCCTTAGAGCCGGAGAAAGCGCAGCAGATGCAGGAGACGACGCCGGATGCCTTCAGTCAGGCGCTATGCGTGGCGTTTGATAACCGTCTGGGCCTGTGCGGGCTTGAAAGCGAACGCCAGACGTTTCCGTTAACCGGTCGCTACGCGCGTCAGTTTGCCGCGCACCGTCTGGCGCTGGTGGGGGATGCGGCGCATACCATTCATCCGCTGGCCGGGCAGGGAGTGAACCTCGGCTTTATGGACGCGGCTGAGCTGGTTGAAGAGCTGCGTCGCCTGCATCGGGAAGGCAAAGATATTGGTCAGCATCTGTATCTGCGTCGCTACGAGCGCAGCCGCAAACACAGTGCGGCTATGATGCTGGCGGGTATGCAGGGCTTCCGCGAGCTGTTTGCCGGAGCGAACCCGGCGAAAAAACTGCTGCGCGATATTGGCCTCAAACTGGCCGACACCCTTCCCGGCGTAAAACCGCAGCTTCTTCGTCAGGCAATGGGCCTCAACGATCTTCCCGACTGGTTACGTTAATCTCGATCCCCGTCACACTTTATTTTCCCGGCCTGCGCGCCGGGGAAATTCCCTCGTTTGAAATAATCTAATTTCACGTCATTTTTCGCATTAGAAAATCTAATCTTACTATTTTTATGTTACGGAAATTCGGCCCATTTTTCCGCATGAAATATCAGCATCTGCTAAATCCTGTTAGATCATTGTTAATTTTATGCGGGTTTAATCGCATTTTCCCAGTGAATAACTCTGTAGGCTTTTCAGCGATTTTTGGTCATAAGCTAATGTGATGACCCGTTTTACCTTATGGTTAACCGCCGGTTTCGGTGGTAAGTTCAGGTAAAAGAGAACGTTTGCGTCGGCCCCCGATCGCGAGGCCGACACCGGGTTTCACGGTGAATTTTTCAACGAGGAAAAGATGGCTCAACAGACTCCTTTGTACGAACAGCACGTGTTATGCGGTGCCCGCATGGTGGACTTCCACGGCTGGATGATGCCGCTGCACTACGGCTCGCAGATTGATGAGCACCACGCGGTGCGCACCGATGCCGGTATGTTCGACGTGTCTCATATGACGATTGTCGACCTGCGCGGTAGCCGCACCCGGGAGTTTTTGCGTTATCTGCTGGCAAACGACGTCGCCAAACTGAAGACGCCGGGCAAAGCGCTCTATACCGGTATGCTCAATGCCTCTGGCGGCGTGATTGACGACCTCATCGTCTACTACTTCACCGAAGATTTCTTCCGCCTCGTTGTAAACTCCGCCACCCGCGAAAAAGACCTCTCCTGGATTTCCCAACACGCTGAACCTTACGCCATTGACATCACTGTCCGTGACGATCTGTCGCTGATTGCCGTACAGGGGCCAAACGCCCAGGCGAAAGCCGCGTCTCTGTTTAGCGACGAGCAGCGCAAAGCCACCGAAGGCATGAAGCCATTCTTCGGCGTGCAGGCGGGGGATCTGTTTATCGCCACCACCGGCTACACCGGTGAAGCGGGCTATGAAATTGCCATGCCAAACGAGAAGGCCGCTGATTTCTGGCGTGCGCTGGTGGAGGCAGGTGTGAAGCCTGCGGGCCTGGGCGCGCGCGATACGCTGCGTCTGGAAGCGGGGATGAACCTCTACGGTCAGGAGATGGACGAAGGCGTCTCTCCGCTGGCCGCCAACATGGGCTGGACCATCGCATGGGAACCGGCTGACCGTGATTTTATTGGTCGTGAAGCGCTGGAGATGCAGCGCGAGAAGGGCACTGAACAGCTGGTAGGCCTGGTGATGAAAGAAAAAGGCGTGCTGCGCGGCGAGCTGCCGGTGCGCTTCACCGATGCCGATGGCAATCATCGCGAAGGCGTGATCACCAGCGGAACGTTCTCCCCGACGCTCGGCTACAGTATTGCCCTGGCTCGCGTGCCGGCGGGGATTGGCGAAACGGCGGTGGTGCAGATCCGCAACCGCGAAATGCCGGTCAACGTGACCAAACCGATTTTTGTTCGCGCCGGTAAGCCGGTCGCCTAACTATTTTTATCAGGAGAACTTCAATGAGCAATGTGCCAGCAGAACTGAAATACAGCAAAGAACACGAGTGGCTGCGCAAAGAGGCGGACGGCACTTACACCGTTGGGATCACCGAGCACGCGCAGGAGCTGCTGGGCGACATGGTGTTTGTTGACCTGCCGGAAGTGGGCGCAACCGTGAGCGCAGGCGATGACTGTGCGGTGGCGGAATCCGTTAAAGCGGCCTCTGACATCTACGCCCCGGTAAGCGGTGAAATTGTTGCCGTGAACGACGCGCTCAGCGACTCCCCGGAGCTGGTGAACAGCGAACCGTATGAAGGCGGCTGGATCTTCAAGATCAAAGCCAGCGACGAAGCGCAGGTTGCCGCGCTGCTGGATGCGACCGCGTACGAAGCACTGTTAGAAGACGAGTAATCAGTAATCCCCCTCTCCCTTTGGGAGAGGGCAGGGGTGAGGGTGCTAATCTTCCCCCCCCCCCCCCCCCCCCCCCC
>ERZ773156.19-NODE-19-length-225341-cov-48.0321_pt1 | contig 225341 bp, 177 predicted proteins | sample MGYA00511895_ERZ773156 | MGnify/ENA primary metagenome ERZ773156 (study PRJEB29015, sample SAMEA2737850) | human gut metagenome | biome: human gut; feature: human-associated habitat; material: faeces | place: China | collected 2012 ... | reverse complement strand
CCATATGTCAACAACTTTTTTCAACTTTTTTTGATTTTTTTTGCATTTTCTTTTTCAAATTAATTAAACAAGCTGCTAAAGCCGCTTATTTACTGGTTTTGTTGGCATTACGCATATTTGAATTTTTTTCTTATTTTGGGGCATTTTTTTGATATTCTAATGTCATTTTTCATTTATTTCCATTATTTTTTGTTCTTAAGCCCTTAAAAAATTTTCAAATTTTTTCTATTTATTTTTGTCAAAACTATGCTTTTTAATCTTTCAGCTACATCAGATTATCAATTTATATATCCAGCATTTTATAAAAATTATAGTCTTTTGCCTTCTTATATGTTCAATGAATTTTAATATGTAACGGTCAGAAAACATTTTCAACCTTACATTATTTCAATATTACCAACCATAAATGAACTAATATAGAAAATACACAAAATGACTTGCACGGGGTTATAGGTATTTTTATCAACACGTTTTGTCTACCCTCAAAGTTATTTTTAAAAGATTAAACCGCCCCTCATCCATTTAATTTCAAGGGCTGAGAGTGGTTTCTATCAACACATTTTGTCCTATAAGCCAGACAAAAATAAATCCAAATAATATTTCATCGTTTCTAAATTCCTAGATTTCTTAAACAAACAAAAAAGGACTTACAACAGATATTCCCATCCATTGCAAATCCTTTCATTATAAACTAAATTAGTCCTAAACTTTACTTGAGTGGAAGTAAGATTTAGAACCAATAAATTTTAAAAACATTTTCATATTAATAATATAATTAGAAGCTATGGCCTCCGCCACCGCCGCCTCCACCTGACGAGCCGCCAGATGAGCCTCCTGACGAACCACCGCCGGATGAACTGCTGCCAGAATCCGTGTCTACTGGCGAATAAGTCTTACTCTGATATGTAAAATTAACCTTACAATTATCAAACACCTTATTGACAAAAATGCCTTTCATAACAGCCTTTCTTGATGGTGTTTTCTTTCTGATATAAAATCTCACGATAGCATAATTAATAAGTAATGCTGCTACGACTGCAAGAAGTGCATTGCTTATATACTTCATAGGCTGAGATATTCTTCTTCCTTTAAGAAGTGTAAGCTCCTGTTCGAACACCTTATATGCACACATATAATAATTCCTAGATGAAGCATACTTGTATACATTATCAGTTATTGTATCTGCATATGAGCTTGTTACTGTGCTGTATATCGCGCCGTTGCTGTGTATCCATATATTTCTGTTATGCATATCAATAATAAATATAGTTCCACTTCCAGAACCATACCTGCTGTTATACAGGCTTCTTACATATCCTTCTGTTGATATACTGTTCGTGTCTATTGTTTTAAGCATTACATTGCCATATGGCGTAATCTGCTTCATAAGATCAATTAAGGCTTCATAGTCACTTTCTTCTATAAGCTCTGCATCATCCTCTATAACCGCCTCATATCCAGTATCAGGATTAGTATACGAAGCTTTATATGCCTCCTCTTCCTCTGCCCTTACTACAGCCTTTGATGCGCCTAATACAAGTACTGCAAATGTGACAAATACCAATACAAGTGCAATTAATAAACCTATTTTCTTATAAACTTTTTTATAATCATATCTCTTATTATGCATTGTCATCACCTCCACGATAATTATCAAACTGTGGAAGCTTTCTTGTTGCAAGCATATTATAGTATCTGATAAGGTCTGTAATTGTATATATAATAGCTATCAGCTCTGCAATAACCGCTGCATAGTAATACAAATCTGATACAGGATTAAACCACAGCACAACAACTGCAATAAGCATAGCCATAAGCGAACCTATATTACCCGATATATTTTTTCCAGATATATTCTTATAAGTCTTATGATTAGCAATAGCAAGTATGACACCCGCTATAAGACAGATAGCACATATAAGCAGTCCTATACCAAATACAGAGTCACTTCCGCCATACAATATTGTTGTAAGCTGCAGCATATAAAATGCTGGAACAACTACACTTATCATAGTAATTGCAATTCCTATCCATCTGGTGCCTGAAGTTTTCTTTTTATATGAAGACTGCTTGTTTCTACCTTCCTTTATTGCATCTGCTATATTGTATGCAAGCTCTCTGTCACGCCGTTCTTTGTCTTCCGGCGATTCATCTCTTACATTTGCTGAACCCGCATACATTTTGCCTTTGTCATCAAGCTTCTTGTCTTTAGTATATATTTTCTTAATTTCTTTAATATACAGTATAATTGCTAACAATGCTATGATTGAAGCTATCGTGAGCGTAATCTTTGGTCTGAATGTAAATGTACTGTTAAGAATCATAAATATAGGTATGGCAAGTATACCAGAACCTATAAAATACTTAAAAAGTGATACCGGGAGGTCAGCTGTAACCTTTCCTGTCTGTCCGTTCACGGTTGCATATGCAACTCTGTCCTTGTTACGGTATGATAAAAACCACACAGGAAACATAGCCCTGTCCTCAGATGCTACCCTTGTTCCAAGCCTTCTTTCCATGTTGCCCTGATAGCTGTCAAGACTTACAGAACCTAAACGTGCAGTTTTTTTGATATAGTTATAAGTTTCATCAACCGCTATATTTCTGGCCTCTGTCCTGTATACGTCAGATGCAACGTCTGCTGTATCTGCATAAAATCCGCTTAAGAAAGAAGGTGTAAATGCTTTCATATTCTTAACATCATATGGTGCTATCGCTTCGCTTAAACTGTCATCAAATGAAGATGAAGCATCATATGACATCCCCTTATAATGGCAGTTCACATCGCCTGTAATATCATAATGGTCTGTATATATATAATCGCCTCTTCTGTGGCTTTTAGAGCCTTTAAGACATACTGGACCCTGTTGTGCAATATAATACGTCCAGTAAGGCATATATATACCTCTGAAGCCATCTATATACTTTTCATCCTTTAATTCTTTAGGCGCAAACAATGCATGACGCATCATCTTCTTATATTCACGTTTGCAGTCATCCTTTGTCTTGGAAAATGGAATTATATATCCCGGCTTTAACTGCTTTGAAACCCTGCTTGAAAGAATAGTGGATGCACCACAGAAACTACAGAAATTGGCAGCTGTATTGTCTGTGCTTAATATTTCACCACCACACTGTGGACACTTAAACACTGTAACATCATATTCCCTGCTTTCTTCGGCATCATTTTCCTTGCTTATGGCATATGGGTCATACTGCGTACTGCAATGGTCACACTTTAACTGCTGCGATTGTATATCAAAAAACAATCTTCCGCCGCAATTTGGACACTGATACATATATTAGTCCTCCCTCATATATTATGATATGATGTCAGTGTCAAAGATACTCTGCCCCAACATCGTATTAATTGCTACTACATCAGTGCATTCTTTGCCTTGTCTGTGATTTTTCTCTGATATGCTATCTCATTTTCAATATTTCTTGCTACCTCATTAGCAGTATATGCAGCTTCTACAACTTTATTGAGAACATTTCCTATCTCATCAGCCTTTTCCTTCTGCTGGTTAGAATTCTCATAAATGCTCTTCATTGAGTCTACAGTCTTTCCAACTGACTGCTGTACCATACTGATAGTATCTGTTATTTCCTTCGATGACTTCGCTGACTGTGCAGCAAGATTTCTTACTTCACTTGCTACAACTGCAAAACCTCTTCCGTGTTCTCCTGCTCTTGCAGCCTCTATTGATGCATTAAGTGAAAGGATATTTGTTCTGCTTGATATTGATGATATAACTCCCGCAAACTGTTCAATATCCTTAGAAAGCTTCTCAAGCTCCTTTATTCTGGCTGCTGATTCCTCTGCTATCTCATTAAGCTCAGATATCATCTTAAGTATTTCTTCAACACTTGAGATACTCTCCTTTACCAGATTAAGAGATGTGTCTGATGAATTAATAACATCAAATGCGTCCTTTTCAAGCTGTTCCTGAGATGAATCCAATCCATTAAGTATTCCTGACAGGTCGCTGACTAACTTATTATTATCCATTGTATTCCTCCAAATGTATATTTAAAATGTCAGGGTATAAATATCGTCCCTGTTTTTATATAAGATCAATCGCTTCGTTGACATTATGTATACCAATAAGATTAATTTTATCATTATTTTTAATATTTTTCAAGCATACATATGGCAATATACATGTCGTAAATCCAAGCTTTACAGCTTCATTCACTCTCTGCTGTGCCTGGGTAACTGCCCTTACCTCTCCTGAAAGTCCGACTTCACCAAATATAACAGTCTTACTGTCTACTTCCCTGTTCTTAAAGCTGCTGACAAGCGCTATTACTATACCTAGGTCAAGTGCCGGCTCTGACACCTTTATGCCGCCAGCCACATTAAGATAGGCATCACTTGATGACATTCTCATCCCGGCACGCTTTTCAAGAACTGCCATCAGCAGATTAACCCTGTTATAATCAGTTCCTGCCGCAGTACGTCTTGGCATACCGAAGTTAGAATCGCATACAAGTGCCTGTACTTCAACCATAAGAGGCCTTGTTCCCTCGATAAGGCATACAACAACCGAGCCTGATGCTCCCTCCGGCCTTCCGTTCAGCATATATTCTGAAGGATTAGCCACTTCATTAAGACCATCCTGCTGCATTTCAAACACGCCTATCTCATTGGTTGAACCAAATCTGTTCTTTACGCTTCTTAGTATTCGGTAAGAAGCATATCTGTCGCCCTCAAAGTAAAGTACTGTATCAACCATATGTTCAAGAACACGTGGTCCTGCAACCACGCCCTCCTTTGTCACATGTCCTACTATAAATATTGATATATTAAGCCCCTTTGCAAGCTGCATAAGTATAGAGGTGCTCTCTCTTACCTGTGACACGCTTCCTGGTGCCGCTGATATTTCTTCCCTGTACATTGTCTGTATTGAGTCGATTATAACAACCTTTGGCATCTCATTTTTAAGAACACTCTCTATGATGTCAAGATTAGTTTCGCACATTATCTTAAGGTTATCACTACACTCACCTATTCTTTCTGCTCTCAGCTTTATCTGCCTTAATGATTCTTCGCCTGAAATATACAGCACCTTATCACCTGCATCCGACAGATAGTAGCACATCTGCAGAAGAAGTGTCGACTTTCCTATACCTGGGTCACCGCCTACAAGAACAAGCGACCCCTGTACAATTCCTCCGCCTAATACTCTGTCAAGCTCACCTATTCCTGTGAGTGTTCTCTCTTTTTCTTCTGAATTAATCTCTTTCAGGCTTACAGGATGGCTGCCCTCCGCCCTTATATCCTTTCTTACAGCTGCCACGCCTTTAGTCTGTGTCTTTGAAGCCACTGGCTCCTCTACAAGCGTATTCCACGCCTTGCAGGCAGGACACTGTCCGAACCATTTGGCAGACTCATATCCACATTCGCTGCAAAAAAATGCTGTATTTTTACCTTTTGCCACATTTTCCTCCTTGTGAACATATTTACATATAAAGATGACTGTACGGCATCATATCCTGATACTCATACCTTAATCATCATAATATATGAAAAATGCTGCACCCGCATCTGTCAGTCAATGACTTTATGCAAGGTGCAGCACCTTATAGTTATCATCTTATTACTATATCGCTTAAAGCTGTAGCTACTCTTTAACCACTTCGATTCCTACCGTCTTTCCTTCTTCAAGGCTTACTGAAAGAACTATCTTGCCACCCATATTAGTAGCCATGCTTCCTTCAAATGCGCCATCAATACTTACATTGTATGAAGCTCCTTCTTCAAGCTCGACTGTAATCTGTGCATCTTCACTTCCTTCAACCTTGAAAGATAAACCTGTATCTGTTGCCTTAAAGTTCATAACTGCTGTTCCTGGTACTGATTCATATACAAATGAACCATTACGCTCAAGCTTAGTTATCTCCTTGAAAGTCTTAACCTTATAAGTATCTCCACAATGTTCGAAATCTGATAACTTAGACTTAGTATCCAGCTTATAATTACCAAAGCTAAGAGTTCCATCCTGTTCTGAACGAATTAACTCATTAATTACTGGCATATTATTGTCCTCCTGCGTTTTTTACGATTTTATTATATTCCAGAAATATGCCTTAAATATACCTCTGAAATATAACATTTATTCATATCTTGATTATACATCAAATTGTATAAAAGTGCTAGTATTTTACTAGTATTGTTTGTCAATTTTTATCTGTTATGACCTCTTTTTAAGACAAAATCAAGTTTTTTGTCTTTAACTGTAACAAGCACCTTATTGCCTGCCTTTATCTTACCTTCAAGAATTCTTTCAGCAAGCTCATCTTCTATCTCATTCTGGATAGTTCTTCTTAACGGACGTGCGCCATACTTGGCATCATATCCCTTATCAACTATATAAGCCTTTGCCTCATCATCAAGCTCGACTGAAAGCTTCATCTGCTCCATAATCCTGTCATTGACAGTCTTCATCATAATATCTACTATCTGGCCTATCTGCTCCTTCTTAAGCATATGGAATACAATTATGTCATCAATACGGTTAATGAATTCAGGCTTAAATATTCTCTTAACCTCATCCATAACCTTGCTCTTCATATTGTCGTGAACCTGCTCATCTGTTGAAGATGAAGCAAAACCTAACGACTTAGGTGCAACTATATTCTCGGCACCTGCATTGGAAGTCATAATGATTACTGTATTCTTAAAGTCGACAACCCTGCCTGTTGAGTCTGTTATATGTCCGTCATCAAGCACCTGTAAAAGCACATTAAACACATCAGGATGTGCCTTCTCCACCTCATCAAAAAGTACTACTGAGTATGGGTTTCTTCTCACCTTTTCGCTTAACTGTCCACCCTCATCGTATCCTACATATCCCGGAGGTGAACCTATAAGCTTGGATACCGTATGCTTTTCCATATACTCAGACATATCAACTCTTATAAGTGAGTTATCCGTTCCAAACATAGCATCTGCAAGAGCCTTTGAAAGCTCTGTCTTACCAACACCTGTAGGACCTAAGAAAAGGAATGAACCTATTGGTCTGTTAGGGTCTTTAAGTCCTACCCTTCCACGTCTGATAGCCTTTGCAACAGCACTGACAGCCTCATCCTGTCCTATAACCCTGTTGTGAAGTGTATTTTCAAGATTGATAAGCTTCTCAGATTCTGCCTCTGCTATCTTGGCAACAGGTATCTTTGTCCACATAGCAACAGTCTTGGCGATGATATCATCATCAACTACTAAGTCTGTTGTATCCATCTGTTCTCTCCACTTATCCTTTAACTTCTCAAGTCTTGCCTTCTTTCTTGTCTGCTGCTTCTTGATGTCTGAAGCTTCTTCATATCTTTCTTCTTTTATCGCATTTTCCTTCTCTACTGAAAGCTCATCTATCTGTACCTCAAGCTTCTTAATATCCTTTGGCACTGCATAAGCATCAAGCCTTGTCCTTGATGATGCCTCATCGATAAGGTCGATTGCCTTATCTGGAAGAAATCTGTCGTTGATGTATCTTTTAGAAAGCTTGACTGCTGTCTTAACAGCCTCATCTGTTATCTTAACCTTATGGTGTTCCTCATACTTTTCCTTAAGACCCATAAGAATATCAACTGCCTCTTCCTCTGTAGGCTCTTCAACCTTAACCGGCTGAAATCTTCTTTCAAGGGCAGCATCCTTTTCTATATGTTTTCTGTACTCTTCAAGTGTTGTAGCACCTATAAGCTGTATCTCACCTCTTGCCAAAGATGGCTTTAATATATTAGAAGCATCGATAGCACCCTCTGCGCCACCAGCACCTATGATTGTGTGAATTTCGTCCAAGAAAAGAATTACGTTACCTGCATTTTTAACTTCTGCAATAACTCTCTTTATTCTTTCCTCAAACTCTCCTCTATACTTAGAACCAGCTACCATACCTGATAAATCAAGTGTTACAAGTCTTTTATCCTTTATAGTTTCAGGAACCTCTCCCTCTACTATACGGAGTGCAAGTCCTTCCACAACTGCTGTCTTACCAACACCAGGCTCGCCTATAAGGCATGGGTTGTTTTTGGTCCTTCTTGAAAGTATCTGGATAACTCTCTGTATTTCCTGCTCTCTTCCTATAACCGGGTCAAGCTTCTTTTCCCTTGCGAGTGCTGTCAGGTCACGGCTGTACTGGTCAAGCATGGCAGTTGCCTTCTTATCCTTCTGCTTTATACGTCCGTTCTGGAAGTCCTCTCTTAATCGTGAAACATCTTCTCCCATACCTTCAAGAAGTTCTGTATATATTTTCTTTACAGATACTCCCATTGTATTAAGAAGTCTTGATGCCACACTGTCTGTTTCCTTAAGCATAGCTATTAGAATATGCTCTGTTCCTATACTGTCAGCCTTAAATCTGGCTGCTTCATTGGCTGCACCGACAAGAATTTTCTTAACTCTTGGAGTATATGCGGCCGGTTCTTTAACACTTACTGCACAGTCTGGTGCAATAAGCTGATATATAAGATTAAGTACTTTGTTCTCTGTAACATCATTGTTAAGAAGAACCCTGCCTGCAAGGCAGTCCTCAACCTGAATAAGTCCAAGCAGGAGATGTTCTGAACCTATATAACAATGTCCGTTGACTTCTGCCGCAAATGCAGCCTGTTCAAGGACTTTTCTTGCCTGCTCTGTGAATTTATTCTGCATGTTCTTTCCTCTCTTTCTGATAATCTATTCTATTTAGTCAGTTCACAGGTTCAAAAGCCTTATCGTTTTTGTTATGAACATATATGGCACAAAGTAAGTTATAAGTGCAACAACAAGTGCTATCACCACTGAAACTGCATTAGATGATGTAACATTATACATCACATTGTATGATAATAATGTGCATACACCCATAAATGCTGAACATATGACTGGTTTTGAAAATACCTTCATAACCGGAAGCCTGTAACCCTCTTCCATGTAAAGAGTCCTAAGATTTAATACAAATATAATAACAGGGAATGAAGCATTGCCTATTACAAGCGCATATATTCCAAGATTAGTTGTACATAATAATATAACAACAAGCACAATATGAACAACAAGTGATATAAATGAGTGAACCATAGGTGCCTTCATTCTGTCAACTGCCTGAAGCGCTGAGCTTGTCACAGTCGAAAGTGTATAGAATACTATCGCAATAGCACCTATCTTTAACATCATACCACCCTGTACGCTGTCATACCTTGCAAACAAAAGCTTGATGATAGGCTCACCTATAACAAATAAACCTATGAAGGAAGGCACAGCAACGAACATATTAGTCTTTAATGTCTTAGTAAGCTTTGAGTATACACCCTCCTGCTCACCATTCGTATAAGAGGCAACTATACTTGGAAGCATAGAAGCTGAAAGCGCTGTCGCTATACCCTGCGGAATACTGATAAGCAGTGTATAACTTGAACTGAAATTTCCTAAATCCCTTGTGATATTAGATGACACACCTCTTGTCATCATAATATTACTAAACATCACATCATCTAAAAGAGCACTTATCTGATAAAATGTCTGACTCAAGATAATAGGCAGCATAGTCATAAGAATTGTCTTATATATATACTGATTAGTATCTCTCCAATTCGAGCTATTATCCCTTGCAACCATCTTCATAAACTTAGGACGATACAGTATATAAAGAAATACGAAAAACACAAGAGCTGTGAGCGCTCCCATGGCCGTACCAAGTGTACTTCCTGCTGCACCATATGCTGAGGCATTGTTAGCTGTGGCATATGCCTTAATAAGCATATAACCTGCCACAATACTTACAACAGCATTGACTATCTGCTCGATTATCTGCGACACAGCTGTCGGTATCATAGTTCCCTGCCCCTGAAAGAAGCCTCTTAAGACACCCAGTATGGCAACAAGAAATATAGTCGGTGCAAGAACTCTTAAAGGTATCGCAAGTCCGGGAATTCCCCCACCATATACTACATTTTCAATAAAATCTGCACCAAAGAATACAAGAAGTGCAGCCACACCACCGGTAACTGTACCTACGATAAGTGAACACTTAAGTATCTTTACAGCACTCTTGTACCTCTTCTTTACAAATCTTGCTGATATAAGCTTGGAAACAGCCATTGGAAGACCATACGAAGACAGCACAAGCATAATATTGTATACATTAAACGCCGTTCCGTATATTCCATTACCTTCACTTCCAATAATATTCAATACTGGAATTCTATATACCATTCCTATTATTCTTACAAATATTCCAGCCATAGCAAGTATGGAACCCTGAAGAATAAAATTACGTTTATTTTTAGATGACATAGTATAATCCTCTTATCTAATCTTAAAGTCCGCTAACATCCACTCACTATCCTGCTTAACGAATATGTAAGTCAATGCAATATCATAAGTCGTGCTTCCTGACGACCATTTTACGTTAAGCTTGTAATCAACATCACAAGAATAACAGTCATCAGAATACTTTCTGAAGTTACTTACACTCTCATCTGCTGTATCGTATGTAAATGTTCTTCCTATAAGATACACATCTATAGCTGGTATATCGCTCATATACTCTCTAGCCGTACCTATCATATAACTTGACAAAGTTTCAAGACTTCCTCTGTTAATCATATACTTTCCGTAATCTTCAGCTATAAGAAGTATATGCGGAGTTTCCTCCTCCAACAGTGACTCATCACCTGGATAATATGCAACATATCCACTCTTTTCAAGCTCTGTTTCAAGTTCCTTATCACCTGAGTATACCTTAACCTGTGGTGCTGCAAACAGTCCGCTAATCTCATACACTTCATTGAGTGGTACATTTACGTAATCACCTATATGCTTACATAAATCGACCTCGCTCTCACCAGTTATATAACTTTCAGACACACTTACACCATTAAGTTCAACCCTGCTTCCCTTAGGAACCATTACATTAACAGCGTGGTTATCCTTTGCATTTACATTAAAATCAATAGAAGATATCTTCCATTCTGTAAACTTATGCATATTCTTTTTGCTCTCGTCAAGACTTACACTGGCTATCTTATCGTTACCTGCATATAATACATATACAGGCTTGCTCTCTGAATACTCGCCAGCCTTTTTCTTATAACTTATCTGCTTTCCAGTAAATATATCATTAAAATAATCTGTTACTATCTGTTGTGTTTCAAACTCACTAAGAAGCCCACACTTATCAATCCACTCTCCTACATCACCTTTTTCAATGTGTGTTACAAGTGTATCCATAGTATTAGCAGGACGTCCTGACTCATAATCCTTAAGAAAGCTATGCAGTAATACCAGCCCTAGAGCAATTAATACAACAAGCACAGCTGCATATATTATAAGAAATCTCTTAAAAGCCGACAGCTTTTTAAAGAAATTGTTATTATTATTAGCTTTATTATTCATATCTGGCATATAATCTCCATTTCCATCCTTACTTAATCAAAAATGCTGTTGGCAGTGTTCTTGGACCTGTTGGTGAATATGGCTTATTGATAACTTCACCATCATAATACATCTGTGTTGATGTTCCACCATCCATAGCTGATGCATTGACCGCTCCATACTGAAGCATAATATCCTGAAGGTCTGAGAATGAAGCTCCAAGGCTTGTTACCTGTCTTCCGTCAACCACAAGAAGAAGTATCGCTCCATCAGCTCTCTGTCCTATGGCTGTACGTGGATTAAGTCCGCCACCGACACCATCAACATCCTGTGCCTCTCCATTTATAACAAGGAATGGTCCTATATCGCTGCTTGCATTGACACAGTCCCTTACACCAAGCTCCTGCGCCTTAGATGCTGTCATATTACCCATAACAAGCTTGTTATCAAATGTTATACCCGTTACATGATATGTCTCATTTGGATTACCGTTTAATACATTGCCATCTACCATGACAAGTCCGATAGGCATTGCTGTCTGTGGTGTTGAGTCAACAAACTCACCACCATTAATACCTGCAATTGCATCATATCTTTGTGCTATCTCTGAAACTGTCCAGCCTTTCTCAAGCTTGAACTCCGGTACTGTACCAACAAAAAGTCTTGATGGATCTTTAACTATCATAAGCTTTCCGCTGTAAGCCTCACCCTTAATATCTACCACATAAAGGTCTTCCTCATCTTCATTAGTTTCACCGCCTATAACAACAAGGCTTGAATCTGTTATATCCGTTGTGTCCTTTACAGAATTTTCTTCTTTAATCTTGTCAATCTCCTCCTGCGAACAGAACCAGTTTGCCATAAAGCCAAGCTCTCCAGTTTCCTGTAGTGACATAATAAACTGTTTCTTAGCCACTTTTGATGGTCCCCAGGCTAACATAGCCATAACACAGTACAGACCTGCTACAAGAATAACTATTGTTGTCAACAGAGTGGCACCAATACGTCCCACCCACTTTAATACATTCTTTTTCATCACTTTCCTCATTCTTATTAATCTTTACTTAAATACCCATCTTTTCTGTATGTTATAGCTTATAACAAACAGAACTACATCAACTATTATCTTGGTTATTGCAACTGCTACATTGCCCGATGCAAGCAGCTTTGTAAATATGTATACAAGAAGATACGACACTATCATCTGGCAGAACCACAGTATATAATACCTCACTGCTGCCGACTTCGTATCCTTATCTGACTTAAACACAAGCTTCTTGTTCATGGTAAAGTTGAATATAGAAGATATCACTCTTGCTATAACTGTACTCACTAACAGTCTTAATGATATTGTAATCATAACAAGAAAAATTTCAAGTAAATTAAATATTAAATTATCTATAACCCACGATGCTAATGAGCTTAGCACATACTTTGGCGCTGTTTTAGAAAATGTGTACTTGAAAATCACCTTGTATATTTTTATTGAGTCCTTGACCGGGTTGAAATGTGTGGATGCATTTTCCTCAATATACACTGTCTTAATAGGCACTTCCATATATGGAATATCTGATCTCTTAAACTCTAAGAGCATCCTCGTTTCGTACTCAAAACGCTCACCCTCAATATCACAGAAGGTCTGGAGATATCTATATGGTATTGCCCTTAGCCCCGTCTGTGTATCTGATATGTTAAGTCCACACATAGCCTTAAACACAAAGCTTGTAAGATTGTTACCAAACCTGCTCTTAAACGGAACATCATCGCCGTCAAAGGTTCTTACGCCAAGCACAACCTTGTCTTCACGAATCATAGCTTCGCAGCAGTTATATATATCATCTGCCTGATGCTGGTTATCGCCGTCCACCGTCACTACGCCATCGTAATCTTTTCTGTTGCTGATACAGTATTCAAATGCTGTTTTTAAGGCTCTTCCCTTGCCTCTGTTAACATCGTGCGTAAGAATCGTACATTCTTTATAAGCCCCAACCTTCTCAAATGGCCACATATGACTCTCATCGCTTCCATCATTTACCAATACTATATCCCCGAATCCCTTCCTTATCAGCGAATCCACAACCGTAACTAACTTTTCATCCGGATTCAGCGAAGGAATAATAACTGATACTTTCATATCTATACGCTCCTATCTATGCGTCCTATAATCCGCACTTATTACAGCAGCATACTATCTGTGTCATAATGTATACACTCGCGGTATGCCTTGTAACTTTACACATACCCTTTGATGATATAATAATTTCATAAATATTGCAATATTTCACCCCAAATAAGTAACACTAACAAGCCCATTATCATATTATTGTATTGTAAATGTTTTAATCGGAGGATTATTTATGAGTGATTTAGCAGCAACAAACTGCGGAGGATGCAACGGATGTGGAGACTGTGGTTGTGGTTCTAACAACTGCATATGGCTTATTATTCTTTTACTTCTTTTTGATAACAATGGCTGTGGCTGCAACAACGGCTGTGGCGGATGTGGTTCTAACAACTGTATATGGATTATCTGTCTCCTCCTCTTATGTGGTGGATGTGGCGACTGTGGCAACGCCTTAGGTCTTGGCGGATGCGGATGCAACGGCGGCTGTGGCTGCAACAATGGCTGCGGATGCTAATCACCTTCTAAGGTATTCTTTATTCTGATAAGGCAGACATATGGTGCGCTTACCCGGTATATGATGTGGGGACTGGGCGGCTGTGTGTCTGCCGTCTTTTTATATTAATATTTCTTAAAGTTACTTTTGTGTGCAACTCTTATCTAATATGTGTTTCCAGCTCATATGTACTTTTACAATATTTTCAATCTGCTCATTTATAGTATTAAAATCATGTATGATATACTTATTTTAGGAAAATATAATACACGTATCAGAAGCAATTTTTACCATTCATCTATTTTATCAGACTATCAAACTTACACTAAGATATGTCATATAAAATATTTTGAAGAATATATTAATACAAAATGATATGGACAGTAATATAATGCCTAAACAAATCCCTGTAACCGAGTTCGATATATTAACCCAGCCTGATTATATCCAGCTTATCAAAGCAATCCTTCCATTTATGGAATACAATATGCAGCGCCGTGTATCAGCACTAATACGTACAAGTGAACTTAAAAACACCATACGTTTTTATAATTCACCTGCCAACTGTAATATTTTTAAAACATGCAGCAACAGCAGCGGCATCACATTTAATACTCCTATTAATGAAATTCTAAACAATGAAAAGCTTATGAATACCATAACTACCTACTGCTCCGGCAATATTATCAATATGATTAACACATACCGCAGCTTCAGCAAAATGTCCGATATGTTCAATATGATGGATATGTTTAACGGTTCTTTTAATGGTAATCAGGCTAATATGGACAGTGGTTATTCTGGTAATGGTAACAGCAATAATCAGTATTTTAATAGTGGAAATTATATGGCGAATGATGTAAATAGTGGTAATAATAGTTCCGGCAATAATATACTCAATAATTTTATGAATTCAAACCAACGGGACTTGTATAACGAATATTTAAGACAACTTGACTCTCTTGATTTAAATTTTAATTCTGATGATAATAACGACAACTAATAAGTCGGAAACATATTTTATATTGCCCTTACATATCTTTATATGTAAATAAATTATAGGCGTTATTAGTGTGAAAAATCTATTTTTCACACACGGGATTTGTGTCTGTGCGCACCTGCACAAACCTGTTATGCGCAAAAACGTGCGCAGAAATGAGGATTATTATAGTTATGTCAGAAACTGATTTTAGGAAGCAGCTTTTATTAAATGAATTCAGGACTTTATCAAAGGGTAAAAGTAAAGAAGAACTTGTTCCACTGATATTTGCCTTAAGCCAGAAAGCCAAGCAATCAGGTGTCCAGTTCACAAGGCAGGACTGTGAAATGATATATAAGCAGATTGTTCCTGATGGTAATCCGCCGAAGTGATATTTATTGTATCAGTTGTGTGATAATTACAGTATGGCTTTTGCACGTTAATTATTGTATACAGGTTGATTATATTTATTGACAAACGGACGACATAAGGGGCAGGAAGGCTGTTGCTAATAATACGGAGAACACACTTGAAAGTTGATTGTGCTGTTTCTTATACTTTCCTTCTTCATACAGATATGCGGGTACAAGGATGTACCCGCAAGTGAGGCCGCGCCAAGGACGGCGCGTCCGAACGGTATCGTCCGTATTCAATATCTATATGGAAAGTATTAGAAACAACCAATCAGCTTTCTGGTGTCCGAAGTATCATTAGTGACAGCCTTCCCGTGTCTTATATCGTCCGTTCGTCAATTAACCAAAATTATGCCACAACCTAATAGCAACTTAATCTCTCATTAATGACCTAATAAGCCCCTGACTAACATCCGCCAGCTAATAACAGCTTAATTATCCATTCATAACTTAACGATAACATTTTAATTAAATCACACCTTACTTCGCAACAATATTAACAATCTTACCCGGTACATATATTTCCTTAATAATATTACCTGTAATCTTGCCCTCAACAGCCTTCTTAGCCTTTTCAAGAACAGACTCCTTATCCTCATCAACAGCTATAGAAACAGTACCCTTAACCTTACCGTTAACCTGTACACCTATCTCTACAGTGTCTTCCTTGCAGGCTTCTTCATCGTATGTTGGCCAGCTCTCATAAGCTATAGTATCATCGTGACCTAATACGCTCCACATTTCCTCGCCTGCGTGTGGGCAGATACAAGAAAACATCTTTATAAAGCCTTCTGCATATTCTCTTGAACACTTGCCAAGCTTAGTTGCAGCATTCATAAATATCATCATCTGGCTGATAGCTGTGTTAAAGCCAAGCTTTTCAAAGTCATCTGTAACCTTCTTTACAGTCTGGTTATATACCTTTTCAAGCTCCTTAACATCCTCATCAACAACATTGCCTTCAGTTGTGAAGAAGTTCCATACCTTACCGATAAATCTTCTTGCACCTTCAACACCCTGCTGGCTCCAAGGCTTAGAAGCTTCAAGAGGTCCCATGAACATCTCGTAAAGTCTTAAAGTATCAGCGCCATATTCTCTTACGATATCACTTGGGTTGATAACGAACTCTGGAAATCTCTTACCCATCTTGATACCATTAGAACCAAGAATCATACCCTGATGAACTAACTTCTGGAATGGCTCCGCAACTGGTGATATACCCTTGTCGTAGAGATATCTGTTCCATATTCTTGAATACATAAGATGTCCAACCGCATGCTCTGGTCCACCGATATAAAGGTCAACTGGAAGCCAGTGCTTAAGAAGTTCTGGATCGCAGAGTTCCTTATCATTATCAGGGTCAATATATCTCATATAATACCAGCTTGAACCTGCTGAACCCGGCATAGTTGAAGTTTCTCTCTTACCCTTAAGTCCATTATGTTCATACTGCTTCCATTCTGTCGCATTTTCAAGAGGAGCCTGTCCATTCTTACCCTTGTAATCTTCAAGTTCTGGTAAGATAAGTGGAAGCTCATCATCATCAAGAACGTGAATCTGTCCATCCTCAAGATATACGATAGGCACTGGTTCACCCCAGTATCTCTGTCTTGCAAATATCCACTCTCTGAAATGATAGTTAGCCTTTCTTCTTGCTACCCCCATCTTTTCAAGCTTCTGAGTAATAGCTTCCTTGGCTTCTTCTACAGTAAGACCTGTGAATTCTTCTGAGTTGATAAGCTTGCAGCCCTTGCCAAGATAATCATACTTCTCAAATGCTTTCTCTGATACATCAGCACCATCAATAACCTTTATTCTAGGAATATTATGTGCCTCTGAATACTCAAAATCTCTCTGGTCGTGGCTTGGAACTGCCATAACAGCACCAGTACCATAGTTAGCAAGAACAAAATCGCCGATGTATACAGGAACCTTCTTGCCATTTACAGGATTAATAGCATATATTCCTTCAAGAACGCAGCCTGACTTAGTCTTATTAAGCTCTGTTCTATCCATATCATTCTTCTTGATTGTTTCTGCGATGTAAGCTTCTACCTCTTCCTTATTCTGAATTCTTGGCATAAGCTCTTTAACGACATCTCCATCTGGTGCAAGTACCATAAATGTAATACCATATATAGTTTCAATACAAGTAGTAAAGATAGAGAAATCTCCACCACCATCAATCTTAAAGTCAACCTCAACACCTTCTGACTTGCCTATCCAGTGTCTCTGCATTTCCTTAGTAGACTCTGGCCAGTCGATATGCTCAAGTCCTTCAAGTAACTTATCTGCAAATGCTACCTGGTCGATAACCCACTGCTTCATATTCTTTCTTACAACAGGATATCCGCCACGCTCTGACTTGCCATCAATAACCTCATCGTTGGAAAGAACTGTACCAAGCTCCTCACACCAGTTAACCGGCATATCTATATACTTAGCATATCCGTCAAGATATAACTGCTTGAATATCCACTGTGTCCACTTGTAGAACTTAGGGTCACTTGTTGCTAAAGTCTTGCTCCAGTCATAGTCGAAGCCAAGCTCCTTAAGCTGCTTAGTAAATGTTTCTATATTTTTTTCTGTAAATCCGTTAGGATTGTTACCTGTCTTAACAGCATACTGTTCAGCTGGAAGACCAAATGAATCATATCCCATTGGATGAAGTACATTATATCCCTGCATTCTCTTCATACGTGAAGTGATATCTGTAGCTGTATATCCCTCTGGATGACCTGCATGAAGACCTACTCCTGATGGATAAGGGAACATATCAAGCGCATAGTACTTTGGCTTTGAAAAGTCCCATACATCTGTTTTAAATGTTTCATGTTCTGCCCAATACTTCTGCCACTTTGGCTCGATAGACTTGGGATTATAAGTTGTTGTATTAGCCATCTTAAAACCTCATTCCTGCACCAGCCATACTTCTCTGGTGCTTTCAATCACATATTTACTCACTTTCAAATATTATCACAATGAAACGATTTGTCAATAAACTTCCCTGTAAAAATGTTCTATGACAAGTTTCTTTAAATATATTTAATCACAGCCCTTTACACTAACACTTTAAAGTGCTAAAATTTATAACAATCATTATATTTCGATTATACTTATATGTATATATAATTAATGTTATTAAATTGTAGGAAATGAGGTTAAGTATATTATGGATTGTAAAGTTGGTTTTATAGGCTTCGGGCTTATCGCAGGTTCTATAGCACACGCACTTAAGGAGTCTGGTAATAATTATAATATAGCTGCAACAAGCAGAAGGCTTGAACCTGTATATGAGGCTAAAAAAGACGGGGTTGTGGATGATGTACTTGACTGCATTGATAACAGACTGGCTGATTGTGATTTTATAATACTCTGCACACCTGTAATAACTATGAACGATTACCTTAAGCAGTTAAAAAATATAGCCAAAAAAGACTGTATAATAACTGATGTCGGAAGTGTTAAGACTTCTATACATAATGCTGTCAAAGAGCTTGATATGGAGGATATGTTTATCGGCGGTCATCCTATGGCTGGCTCAGAGCTTACAGGCTACGCTAATTCCTCAGCAGCTATTATGAAAAATGCGCGCTATGTAATCACTCCTACCGCCAAAACAACAGACGCCCAGCTTGAACGCTTTAAAGCACTTATATGTGATATGAAGGCAAACCCTATAGTTATGGATTATGCGACTCACGACAAGACTGTTGCTGCCATAAGCCACCTTCCACATCTTATCTCAACAGCACTTGTAAAGCTTGTTTCAAAGCATGACGACAGTGAAAAGCATATGCAGATGCTTGCCGCCGGAAGCTTTCGCGATATGACAAGAGTTGCCGCTTCATCCCCTGAAATGTGGGACCAGATATGTGCATCTAACTCAGAAGATATAAGTGCACTCCTTGGCGACTACATAGATATACTTAGTGAGATTAAGAATAATATTGATAACAAAACTCCCGGGTATGTCAATGAGCTTTTTGAAATGTCCAGAGAGTATAAGAATTCATTTAGGAAATAGTGCATTAACAATTACAACAAGCCTTTCAATAACAAATGCTGTTTCTTATTTAGATTATAAAGCCGCTAAAGAAGTAATTAAATATACAAATATACAGAATTAATTACTAGTTAAAGATAATTAATTCTGTATATTTTTTGTTCATTTAAGAATACATTTTATTCAAACATTTCATCAAGCGCAATAAGCTTTACATTATCCCTATGCTGGCAGTCAAAGCCCGGCCTTGAAATGAATGCATATTTGTAACAATTAAGTCCTGTCGCCTCCACCTGACTTATTTCTTTTTCTATTATTTCATCTGTCACAGGTGTCTTTTTCAACTTTACTTCATAAAATACATATCCATTTTCATCTTCTGTGACAACATCAAACTCACCATTAGTATGTTCTGCCGGATTATCGTAATAATATTTTCCGATTTTTTCAAATACAGGTTCTATATTTCCTGCCCTGTTCATTCTTATCAGATACTGACTGCATATTGTTTCAAATATATGTGGTACATAATGCTCTTCAAAATCTTTTTCAATATATTTTTTATAAAACACTTCGGAGTCCATTATCTTCATCTGCGATGAATATTTGAAAATGTATCTGTAATAAAATAATGACAGATTATCTGAAATATAATATCCTGCTTTCTTTTTATTATTTCCATAATTAATAGGCGCAGTTTTTACAACAACTTCCATTCTCATTAACTTGTCGAGTACATCTACAAGTGTCGGACCGCTTGAAACGTGTGATTGTGACAATATATCGCTATATCTTGTGAAACCTCTTGATAATGCCTCAAAAACTTCATTTGCATTAATTATCTTGGATATTTCTGCATTAAGATACATCGACACCTCATTTTCAAGCCTTGCTCCTGAAGATGCAATCAGCTCAATAATATTATCCTTAACGCTCTTAGTGTCATCAATCAAACGGTTATAATAGGGAATTCCTCCAAATACCGCATATATCCTGACCTTATCCTCTGATGAAAAGTTAGGATAAAACATCGCTGACTCATAATAATCCATCTGCTTTAAATCTATAGTCAGGTCGACCCTTCCATATAACGGATTAGAATGTTCTAAAAGTGAACGCATTACCTCAACATATGAACCTAATATTATCAGCGTAAGCTTTGACGTATCTTTGTACTTATCAACAAGCGACTGCAATATGCTGTCCATTCCTTTGATATTTTCCCTCAAATATGGATACTCGTCCAGAACTAGAATAATGTTTTCTTTAACAGACAACTCAAAAATATACTTAAGCACCGCTTCTATATCACTGTAGTCAAGCTTTGGCAGCCCCATAATCTCTGACACGATTTCGCCTAAACCTGTGGCATTGCCTACCTCTGAAACCTGCTTGCATTCATAATAAAAGCTTTTAACATTATTTCTTTTTATAGCCTGCTTTACCAGTTCGCTCTTGCCTACACGTCTTCTTCCGTATATTAAAGAAAATGTTAATTCTTCTTTGTTAATAACCCTGTCAAGTTTTTTAAGCTGTTCTTCCCTTCCTATGAATTTCATACATTCTATCCCTCCAGATATTTAATTTCATATAAAGAGTATATCATTATATTCTAATAATGTAAACAAAATACTCGGTCACAACCGAGTCGGCTGTGACCGAGTATTCTTTCAATTCATATTTCTGCTTATCCCTATAATGTGTTCCACATTGTATGATTTCAATATTATTATTTTCTATTCTGAAAACAATATTACACCCTGAAGCATCCCCCACCAATAAACTCTCTCATTATTGAGTTAATTGGAACATTGTCTGCTGGACAAGGAAGGAAATATGCTAAGAACTTAAGTAATCTCTTAGCCTCCTGATATTCCGGGTCATCCTCTGTTATTGAGAAAAGCAATGGCTCTACTATTGGCTTTAATATGCATAATTCATATGCCATAGCTGAATTAAACATAGCATCCGCTTCCTCCTGATAAGGGAAAATATTTTTCTCCTCACCCTTTCTTACAGACTCCCACATAGAAAGAGTCTTCTTTGCAGAAGCACCCCTTGTACGGTAATCTCTTGCCATACGTCTTATAAGACGTCCATCAGTTGTTGCTACTCTGTTGTGCTCATCAACATTAAGCTGTGTAAGCGCACTGATATATATTTTAAACTTACTTTCAACAGGAAGTGAATACGAAAGTTCATCATTCAGGCAGTGGATACCCTCTATTACAAGAATATCCTCATCACCTAACTGTAAATAATCGCCATTATATTCCTTTCTTCCTGTCACAAAGTTAAACTCTGGAAGTTCAACTCTCTCACCTTTAAGAAGAGAAGTCATATGGTCATTGAAAAGCTTTATGTCTATTGCGTGGATATCCTCAAAGTTATAATTGCCATTCTCATCAACAGGTGTCTGCTCTCTCTCCACAAAATAATTGTCAACGCCTATGGCATGTGGCTTAAAACCGCTTGCACGAAGCTGTATTGATAATCTGTGTGAAAATGTTGTTTTGCCAGAAGATGATGGACCAGCTATCATTATGAACTTAATGCCATCTCTTTTCTTAATCTTATTGACAATATCAACTATCTTCTGTTCCTGAAGTGCCTCCTGAACAAGAATAAGTGAATTAATATCACCACTTATTATGTGCTCATTAAGCGATGCAACAGTATCCACGCCAAGCATATCTGCCCATTCACTTGTTTCTTCAAGTACATTAAAAAGCTTTGCCTGTGGTGCGAATTCTGGCACAGTCTTTGGTGACTCTTTTCTTGGAAGCTGGAGTACAAAGCCTTTATCATACTTAAACAGGTCAAACACACCAAGTATTCCTGTGTGTGATGCCATATAGCCATAGAAATAATCACTGTAATCTTCTATGCTATATACATTTACATATGAACTTATTCTGTACTTGAAAAGACGTGTCTTATCGCTCATGCCATGCTCCTCAAAAAGCTTGATTGCCTCAGAGGTCTTCATTCCTGCCTTCTTAATAGGAATATTAGCTTTAACATCCTCTAACATAACTCTCTTGACTTCTGCGAGGAATTCTTCTGTTATCGTGAAATCTCCCTTGATTTCACAGTATAAGCCCTTGCTTAATGAGAATTCAACTGTAACTTTTTTTATCTTCTTTTCCTTATCTATCTTATGTATGGCATTAAGCATAAGAAGCAGTACACTTCTCTTATAAGTTTCATTACCTATAGAGTCGCCTACTGTTATGAATTCCACCTTTTCATCCTGTATTTCTCTGTCCGATATTTCTGTCAGCTTTCCGTTGACCTTTGCCATAATAATATCATACTCATAATTAGCCGCAGCTTCTGCTGCCATCTGTGATAATTTCATATTAATCCTCATTTCTGTGCATCTTGCGCACAACAACTTAATTCAGCCTTTCTGTTATACTCAATATCAGCTTCAAGTTCCTGTAATCTTTTTTCTATCGCGGCTGATGGCTTCTTGACATTCTGTTCCTTAAGTGACTTCTGTATACTTATAAAGCTGTCATATTCCTTATCAAGATATTCTTTTAATACTTCTGAGTGGTTATCTATAAGATATCTTCCATACCTCAGCTCTTCCTCTGTATACTCTGCTGCATTTTTTTCCTGCAAATGTGTATTATTATTGTATACAGCTCCCTCTGCCATATCATGGTACACGCAATCCATTATAAAATAATACTTTCCCTCATCTTTTATCATCATTTCTGATAATATATCTATGCCGTTCTCTAACAGATATGCCCTAAATTCGCGGACCTCTGACTGCGGAGAAAGTATAAGCTGCATACCATTACTAAGCCTGTCTTTGCCGGCTTCGATAATATCCTTCATAAGCTTTCCGCCCATTCCACATATCGTTACCGTATCTACATCATCTTTCTGTATGCCACAAAGACCATCTGCAAGTCTTATAGTTATATTATCATCAAGTCCATATGAACTTATATGCGCCTGTGCTCTCTCCAAAGGCTTTTTCCTCACGTCACACGCATAGACACACTCTGATATTCCATTCTGCACAAGATATATAGGAAGATATCCGTGGTCTGTGCCTATATCTGCAACTCTTGCCCCCTTGTATACAAGTCCGGCAGCACTTCTTAGTCTGTCCGATATTTTCAATAATTCCATATAACTTCCTTATTTTATTATTTATTATTTATATAATTAGAATATTGCACAAATATGTCGTATTATAAGGACATATTTTACTTAATCTATTGAAATGTATCTGTATCATACACAAAAACAAATTATTTTTGTGTATTTTTTACATCTACTCACTTATAGCTTATTGCTTAATTTACAAAAATCAGGATTAGACCTGCATGTCCACAAGTTAATCCTGATTTGTAATCGTTCGCTATAATATACCTAAACTCAAGCCGTACATAACTATATTATGTTTAATTAAAGCGTTATGTTAAACATTTGTCTTCTATACATCTGTAAGTACATAACTATATTATATTTAATTAAAGCTCCTGTCATTATCCTGATATTAGTCAAGATAATCCTTAAGCTTACGGCTTCTGCTTGGATGTCTTAACTTTCTTAAAGCCTTGGCTTCAATCTGTCTGATACGCTCTCTTGTAACGTTGAATTCCTTACCAACTTCCTCAAGTGTTCTTGCTCTTCCATCATCCATACCAAAACGAAGTCTTAATACCTTCTGCTCTCTGTCTGTAAGAGTTCCAAGAACTTCTACAAGCTGTTCCTTAAGAAGTGTTGAAGCTGCTGCCTCTGCTGGAACTGGAACATTATCATCCTGAATAAAGTCACCAAGGTGGCTGTCTTCCTCCTCACCGATAGGTGTTTCAAGTGAAACAGGCTCTTGTGAGATTTTCTGTATTTCTCTTACTCTCTCAACAGGAATATCCATAGTTTCTGCTATTTCCTCTGGAGATGGTTCTCTTCCTAACTCCTGTAAGAGCTGTCTTTGTACTCTTACAAGCTTATTGATAGTTTCAACCATATGAACAGGAATACGTATAGTTCTTGCCTGGTCAGCAATAGCTCTTGTGATAGCCTGTCTTATCCACCATGTTGCATATGTTGAGAACTTATATCCCTTACGGTAATCAAACTTTTCAACAGCCTTTATAAGACCAAGATTACCCTCCTGAATAAGGTCAAGGAACTGCATACCCCTGCCCACATAACGCTTTGCAATACTTACAACAAGACGTAAGTTGGCCTCGGCAAGTCGCTTCTTAGCTTCCTCATCGCCCTCTTCCATTCTCTGGGCATACTCTATTTCTTCCTCTGCACTAAGAAGAGGTACTTTACCTATCTCCTTTAAGTACATTCTTACAGGGTCTTCAAGACCGATACCATCTGGAACTGAGAGGTCAATCTTTTCAATATCAATATCATCTTCATCAGAAAGAATGATATCATCCTCTTCCACCTCATCATCGTTCATCTTGACATCTATATTACAGCCTTCAAGGAACTCAAACACCTTTTCCATCTTATCAGCTTCAAAGTCTGTATCCTGAAAATAATCCATAATCTCCTTATAATCAAGGACATTTTTCTTCTTTCTGGCTATTGCAAGGATACCTCTGCACTTATCCATGAACTTTTCCTGCATTAATCTTGCTGCTTCTTCCTCTGAAAGCTCCTGCTGTGCCGGTTCTTCCTTCTTAGACTTCTTAGGCTTCTTAGCAGCCTGCTTTTCTGATGAAGCTGTATCAGCCTTCTTTTTAGTTGTCTTCTTAGTTTCCTTTAATTCTTCTTCGTTTAAGTTTTCCTTCTTTACTGCCATTACAATGGTCCACCTTTCGCATGTATTACAAATTAATGTGAATATTATTTAACTTCATCTGCCTGCCTATGATATCCTGCATCGTCTTAGCATCTGTCGCATGTTCAAGCTTATAATCAAGACTGCTCTTCTTAACCCTGAGTACTGTATCATTCAGTGTCTTCTCTCTTTCTGACTGGCTGAGAGAGTCGCTTAATTCTGCGCTGAACATAGCTGCTATCTCACTATGCATTTCACCATCACTATATGAGCCTATAATCGCCGCCGGATTAATGCTGCCACTCTCATACTGTTCGTATATTTTAGCTGCAACATCCTTAAACAGCGGGTCTATAAAGTCTTCTGGCTGTATATATTCCCTCACCTTATCATATATATCGCCATCTTCTATCATCCACGTAAGCAGAATTTTCTCTGCCTGCCTTACACCATCTTCTTTTTTCTTCCTTACCGGTTCAGCCCTTCTTACAGGAGTCACATTATTAGTGATAATTCCGCCCTGACTTCCAATCCTGATAACCATCTGGCGCATACCATCCTCTGGTATCATAAACTGCCTGCATACAGCCTTCATATAGTTATCTCTCTCAAGCTTCTCACTAAATGCAGCAAGCTTCTTAGCTACTTCTCTTTCAAATGCGGTTTCACTCTCAGGGTCGCTTCTGTTATAATTCTTCTCTATTATACCGATTTCATACATAAAGCTGTTCTCCGCCTTATCTATACGCTCCTGAAATGCTTCTGCGCCAAGTGCCTTGATGAATTCATCAGGGTCTTTATATGGCCGCATATTAATAACTCTCGTTGAAAGTCCCGCTTCCTTTAATATAGGAATAGCCCTTAAAGCTGCCTTAACACCTGCTTCATCACTATCATAGGTTATAAGCACATTATCCGTATATCTTTTCATAAGACGTGCATGTCCCGGTGTCAGTGCCGTACCAAGCGATGCCACAGCCTGATTAAAACCTGCCTGATGCATAGATATAACATCCATATAACCTTCACATATTATAAGATTATTCTTTCTTGCACTCCTTGCCACATTAAGTCCATACAGATTCTTACTTTTATCAAAAAGCTTCGTCTCCGGTGAATTCAGGTACTTGGGCTTTCCATCCCCCATAACACGGCCACCGAAGCCGATAACTTTATTATTGATATCCATAATAGGAAATATGACCCTGTTCCAGAACTTTTCTCTTACACCTTTTTCGTAAGTAAACAGTCCCGACTCCTTTAATATCTCGTCATCATATCCCTTTTCCTTAAGCATCCTGTACAAATCACCAGTAAGCTGGGGTGCGAAGCCTAATCCAAATGTATTGATAGTCTTATCCGAAAGCTGTCTTCCCTTAAGATAAGCAAGTCCGTCCTGTCCGGCAGGCGACTTTAACTGATGATAATAAAATGTAGCTGCTATCTTGTTAATCTCAAGCAGCTTTGTCTTAATATCTCTTTCACGCCTGTCATCCCCTGAGTACTCCATAACAGGAAGGTCAACACCTGCCCTGTCCGCAAGCAGCTTTACTGCCTCTGGAAATGTAAAGTTCTCATATTCCATAACAAATGTTATGACATTACCACCAACTCCGCATCCAAAACAGTGATACATCTGCTTTGTTCCTGACACAGAAAATGATGGTGACTTTTCATTATGGAATGGACATAATCCAACATAAGAACTTCCACTCTTCTTAAGCTTTATATAACCGGAAATAACATCAACTATATCGTTGCGTGACACAACCTCTTCTATTACTTCACTTGAATATATTGGCATATTAACTCTTCTTTCCTTATGTAATAGTAAGACTTAAAAACTGCCTACCTTTATTGTATTCAATGTTATTGTCGAATTTCCTTTTTTTATTTTACATTTTTAGATAATTTTTTATTTTCTGGTAGCTTATTATAATAATATTATACTGGTTCATCTGTCAAGCTCTCGGTAAGCATTTTCTTTATTAATTAATATAATAATTATAATATAATTGCTAAAAACAAATTTTACCTATCAATTATATATTTGTATCGCTATATTCGTCCACAATTCATGTTTTTTATATCATTAATCAGCATATAAAGCTCTCATAGCATAAATATACATTTAATATATATTTAATAAATATCACATTTTCCCTATACTATACAATCGCATTTAACACATATTTTAATTAATATTGAAAATTCGCGTATCATAAAATCACATTTTAATGAACTCCAACCTAAGATATAACACCTCCAACTGCTCCGCATAATATGCACAGTGCTGCACTCTTTACCATCTGGGCAATATCCGATGACATACCTTTATTCACAGCTATCGAAACAATAAATAATATAAGAAAATATATCACTCCATACAGTGCGCCCCACATAAGCCTGTTGCGTTTCATACTTTTGGCAAGAAAAAGACCTCCGCACAGAGCTGAAAGACCATATGTAACATATATCCCTACTGATATTATGCTGTCCGAAACCCTGAACTTATACAGACAGAATGAAAGCAGCAGAAGTGCCGCAACTGTTATAACATAGCCCACTATAAGTGTCTTTAATATAACTGATACTTTATTCATACATACTCCTGACTGCACCACTGAACCTGCGGATAACAGCCATCTACATTCATTATTCTCTATATAATATGAGATATCTGTACGCTATAGACTACATTTTGCAGTTCTGTTAAGGGCTAATCTTTAAAATGCTATATATGGCTGTAAACAGTAACATTTTCTACTTTAACAGCAGTTATCATCCCTTGACAGTCCTTTACCAATACTGTAAAATGTTAAAATATAACACTTAAATGTGTTAACTATATTTTATATTAAGGATTGGAGGAACATTTCCTTGGACACTGACAGTTATATTCAACTTATAACTATTATTATTTTATTATTTCTTTCAGCTTTCTTTTCATCTGCTGAAACCGCATTTATGACGGTAAGCCGTATAAAAATCCGCTCGCTTATGGACGAAGGTAACAGGCACGCTGCTTTAGTAGCTAAGATTATCGACAATTCAGGCAAGATGTTAAGTGCTGTACTTATTGGTAACAACATAGTTAACATATCATGTTCTGCTCTTGCAACAACATTTACTATTAATGTATGGGGCAGCTATGCTACTGGTATCGCAACTGGTGTTCTTACTCTGTTCGTTCTTATATTCGGAGAGATAACCCCTAAGAATCTTGCTTCAAAGTTTAACACTAAGCTTGTATTATTATATGCGCCTGTTATATATGGACTTATGGTTATACTGACACCTGTTATTTTTATAGTTGACCATCTTGCAGGCATAGTATTAAAACTCTTTGGCGCTAGCTCCAAAGGCAACTCCAACACTATAACAGAAGAAGAACTTCGTACAATAGTTAAGGTAAGCCATGAAGAGGGTATCATAGAAAAAGACGAACGACAGATTATTGACAACCTTTTTGATTTTGGTGATACTTCGGTAAAGGATGTCATGATACCTCGTATAGATATGACAGTCGCTGATGTTAACTCATCATACGATGACATTATCACTCTTTTTAAGAGTACTATGTATACACGTATTCCTATATATGAAAATGATACTGACAACGTTATAGGTACACTTAATATAAAGGATCTTATAGTTACTAACGTTGATGATTCATTTAATATAAGGAAGATTATGCGTGAGCCTTTCTTTACATATGAACATAAGAACACGTCTGAGTTGTTTAAAGAAATGCAGCTTAAGCGTTACAGCATAGCTATTGTGCTAGATGAATATGGTCAGACAGCCGGTATGATAACAACGGAGGATCTTTTAGAGGAAATCGTTGGTGAAATACGTGATGAATATGATACTGACGAAAAAGATGACATGACTAAGATTCGTGAAAACACTTATCGTATCAATGCTTCATGTAAGCTTGATGACATAAATGATGAATTAGGAACCAAACTTTATTCAGAGGATAACGATTCACTAGGCGGATTCATATCAGAAAAACTTGACCGCATACCTAAAGCAGGCGATAAGCTTACTATAGATAATGTATGGCTGTTTGTCGAGAGGTCATCTGCTAACAGGGCAGAATCTATTATACTTAAGCTGATTGATAAGCCTTCGGATGTGAAGGCGTAAGTCAAAAAACTTCATAACTATACAATAACTTATTGTCTGTCTATAATCATAAATTTAAAAAGCCGTAATACAGGTCTGGATATAATATTTCAGACTGTATTACGGCTTTTTATGTATATCCTAGATTTCGCACAGTGCCGTACAATAACATATTACACCGCACATCTACATATACTAATATACAAAAAGGGATGCAACAATTTGCTATAAAATGTTGCATCCCATTATAAATTCTTGTTAATTCGTATTCTTAATTACGTTTTATATATCGTCATATTCCCTCAACACTTTAGTACATTTTTAAATAAAATTATTTCTAAATTATTTATTAACCATTATCACATGTCAGTTAATAAATATTAAGAAAACTATGCACTAAGAGTAACATTTACAGATTAACTTTAAGAAACACAGAGTCCCTGTCATCCTGCTTTATGCCAAGATATCTCTTGGTTATCTCATATGATGAGTGATTGTATATATCCATAAGCAGAGCCGGCTGTGTTCCGCACTTCCATGCACAGTAGCCGAACGTCTTTCTCATAGAATGACAGCTTATTCCCCTCTCCATATTAAGCACATATGCCGCGTGCTTTATTATCCTGAATGCCTGCGAACGGCTAAGGTGTGTCCCCTCGTATCTTCCTGTAAATATATAATCTCCTTTTTTCACATAATCAAGCGACTCCATATACTTTCCAAGACCGCTTTTAATACTGCCATTAAGGGCTATTCGTGACTCTTTTCCCGTCTTCTTCTCATACATTATTATATGCTTCTTAAAGCACTGCTTATCAAAGTCGTATACTTCTCCCCACTTTAGTGCAAGCAGGTCACTTATTCTCAGCGCTGTATTAACTCCCATACATATCATTGCATAATTCCTTAAATTAGGCTCCTTGTCAAGATAAAATCCACGAAATGCCTCCAGTTCATCAGTACTTCTTATTGGTTGTGATGTACTCATATGTTATTACCTCCATCTATATGTTTTGGGATGCAACATTTTATAGCAGATTGTTGCATAGACAAGGAGGTTAATGTGTTAAAACTCACTATCAAACCCGGCGAATTCATCAATATCGGTGATAACGTGAGGGTTATATATTCTGGTGGCTCTGAGGGCAATATCCATCTTCTTATTGATGCGCCAAGAGAGCTGAATATCGTAAGAAGTAAGGTGCTTGCTAGAAACAGTGCTAATAATTCTGAGTCTGGTGGGAAAACTTCAAGATTTATATCACCTTATTACGCTGAGTCAGGTCTGTCACCTGAAACACTCACTAAGATACGCCGTCTTATAAGAGAAGACAAGGAAGCGCGTAAAGGTAATACGCAGGGTTAGCATGGTAACACTGCTTATTATATATCATTTATAAGGGGAACGGATTCCCCTCTAACAAATATTTTATTTACACGGAGGTATGTATTATGGTAATACAACACAATTTAACAGCAATGAATGCTAACAGAATGCTTAATGTAACAACTTCAGCTCAGTCTAAGTCAGCTGAGAAGTTATCTTCAGGTTATAAGATTAACCGTGCCGCTGATGATGCTGCTGGTCTTTCAATCTCTGAAAAGATGAGAAAGCAGATCCGCGGACTTACACAGGCTTCTTCTAACGCACAGGATGGTGTATCTGCTGTACAGACAGCTGAAGGTGCTTTAACAGAGGTTCACTCAATGCTTCAGAGAATGAACGAGCTTGCTGTTCAGTCTGCTAATGGTACTAACTCTCAGACAGACCGTAAGGCTATCCAGGATGAAATAGATCAGCTTACATCTGAAATCGACAGAGTTTCAGAGACTACTAAGTTTAATGAGACTTATCTTTTAAAGGGTGATCCTACTAAAGCTGATACAGCATATTTTATGGAATCTGGATATGCAATGGGTACTGAATTATACAAAGCAGGTAGTGATGACAAAATAAAAACAGGAGCAGAATTAAAAGAGGCTCTTGCTAAAGGTGAAAAAATCTATAAAACAACTAAAACAGCTGGTCAGACAGATGCTGATTTAGCAGAAAAAAATAAAGATTATGCATACGTAACTAAATTATATGATGCAAATGGTAAAGCTGTAACTGCTAAACAAATTCAAGATGGCACAGATGCTGATGGAAAGACAACTCAAAATTATTACACTAGTGCAGCTGGTAAAGATGGTAATGATAAAGGTAATAATGTTGCCGTAACTGCTGCTGATGCTAAAAAAACAGACGGAACTGGATATACAAAAGGCTATAATGTAGCTGGAGCTATCTCTTTCAGTCTTCATGTTGGAGCTGATTCTGCTGAAGACAACAAGATTGCCGTTAAAATTGAATCTATGAGTGCCACAGGTATCGGTGTTAAAGGTCTTAAGGTTGACACAGAAGATGATGCTACAGCAGCTATCGACCGTATATCAGAAGCTGTACAGAAGGTATCATCACAGCGTTCAACTCTCGGTGCTGCACAGAACAGACTTGAGCATACAATTGCTAACTTAGACAACGTTGTTGAGAATACAACATCTGCTGAATCTCGTATCCGTGATACAGATATGGCTCAGGAAATGGTTAACTACAGCAAGAACAACATTCTTGCTCAGGCAGGTCAGTCAATGCTTGCTCAGGCTAACCAGTCTAACCAGGGTGTTCTTTCACTCCTTCAGTAGTCATAACAGCATTTATCTGAGTGACAACTTAAAAATAAAAAAAGATATCCGTCTATGTTCCATGCACATAGACGGATATCTTTTTATTATATGAATATTTCTAACGGATTTATATACATATATAGCATGTAATACCATTTATTAATACATATACTGACAAGACAGATTTAATGTCATTTTATATCTCATCAATACCATGATAGACATTGCAATATGATATAAACTCCATTATACCACATTAATCAGCTGTCTTATTCCATAAGCTTAAATGCGCCAACTAATTCCTTAAGTCTGTCAGCCTGTGATGAAAGCTCTTCACTACTTGCTGAACTTTCCTCAGCCATAGCTGTGTTCTCTTCTACAACAGCAGCTATCTGGCTTGCAGCTTCTGATATCTGCTTAAGAGCCTCTGACTGCTGTTCAGATGCCTCAGATATCTCACCAATATTGGCTACAAGTTCATTAGTTCTCTCAACAGATGCCATAAGCTTATCTGCTGCTATATCGACCATCTGCTTTCCTTCTTCTATGGCATTAATAGCCTGAACAATAAGTTCTCCTGAATTCTTAGCTGCCTCAGCACTCTGTGCTGCAAGGTTGCCTACCTGTGTAGCTACTACAGCAAAGCCTCTTCCTTCTTCACCAGCTCTTGCCGCCTCTATAGAAGCATTAAGTGCAAGAAGGTTAGTACTTGAAGCTATCTCATTGATAGTATTGATAATGCTGCTTACCTGCTTAGAATTCTCACTGATTGTATCCATCGCCTTTACGATTTCCTGCATCTGTGTATTGCTTTCGACAATCTCTTCGCCGACCTTCTTAGCCATTTCATTAGCTGTATTAGCATTGTGGGCGTTCATATTTACCTGGTCAGATACATTGGCAATAGTACTCTGTAACTCCTGAACTGAGCTTGCCTGGTCTGTAGCACCTTCTGTTATAGACTGTGCTCCATCTGAAAGCTGGCTTGCATTAGAAGCTACCATATCTGCTACGCTGTTTATTTCTGAAAGTGTCTTTGATAAATCTTTAATAACCTTAATAAGTGAGGCTTCTATCTCCTTAAAGTCACCTACATGTTCAACTTCAGGCGCTATGTTAAAGTTACCATCTGCCATCTCATTAAGACCTCTTGATATATCCTTGATAATCTCATTAAGTCTTTCTGACATTTCTGTAAACTTATTAGAAAGCTGTCCTATCTCATCATTATATTCTGACTGTGGTCTTGCTGAGAAATCACCCATAGCAAGCTTGTCTGCCACTTCGACAACACCACTTATTGGCTTTATATACTTCTTAACAAGACGTGAACTTATGATAACAATAACAGCAAGTGTTGCGATTGCTATAATAACCATAAGCGCAACAAGTATTATTGTCTTGCTTAAAAGGTCCGTCTTATTCAGTGCACTGGCAGCCCACCATGTCTGTCCTGCCGCACTTATTGGAGAGTAATATCTTACTACCTTTGCTCCACTATCTTTCTTAGTTGTTACACTAAAGCTCTTTCCTGTATCAATTCCTGACTGTATCTTTGCATACTGGCTTGATGATATAAGGCTGCTTAACTTCTGTCCTGTATATTCATCTGACTCACTATCATATACGATTGTGCTGTCACCTGTTAATACATCAACATACATTGTCTTGTAATCAGAATCTGATGAACGGAGATTACTGAATGTACTTATATTGATATCAACAAGAATAACCCCCTGTGTCTTTCCCTGATATTCAATAGGGAATGAAGCACTTACCATCTTAATGCCCTGGTCTTCATAAGGGTCAGTAAAGCAGTTCTGCTTTGTAGTAGCCGCATTCTTATAGTAATCCTGTGAACCATATGATGTGTATGCACCATAGCTCTGTACATTACCTGTCTTCGCATCAGACTCACTTACATACACTGTATAATCCTTTATAGAAGGGTCAAATGCATCAGGTTCAAAGAACACACCAACACCTGCAATTCCCTCGCTGGCTGTTACTGTTGAAGTTGCAACGCTGACCATGAACTCTTCCATCTCTTTATTCATCTCTTGTAACTGGATATCATATACGCTGCTCTTTGCAGTCTCACCACTATATCCTGTCTTACTGTATTCATCATACTTATCAGTTATGTAATCCTGAAGTATAGTAGCTGTATTAGCCGCTGTATCTATTACCTCCTGTACTGAAAGTCCATTCTGAGCTGCAATACCTTCAAACTCACCACTTATACTTGAGCTCAAAAATCTTGCTGCTATACTTGCACTTATAATTATCATAAGTGTAAGACATAATCCAAGAAGACAGCCTACTGCAACAGATATCTTATAAGTCAGTTGTCTGTTTCTGAACTTCTCCGCTGCACTAGCTTTAACTTGTTCTCTTTTTTTACCCATCTCAATTCCTCCTATAGGTATAAAATATAGACATTATATATCACGTTCTTCATTACAGACTACATACATATAATAATGCAGCACATCCACTTCTTCCAATACACGACAATAAAATCTGTTGTTATCATAGTACTATTGAGTAACAAATTCAACATTTTTTTACAGTTTTTAATATTTTCGACATTATTTTTTATATTTTTTTATATTTATATAATTATTGTATAATAAAATATCATGTACTATTTGTTTTAAAACATCTAGTACATGACACTATTTATTAGATATCTTTTTGTTCCATAGACTTCTCAGCCTTATCTACTTCCTCTTTTGTATACTCTGTGAGTATCTGTTCCTTAGTAAGCCCAAGCTTGAGCATAACTTTGATAGCCTGTATTCGTTCCCTTTTTCCACCACGTTCTATAAATGCTTCACTCCACTCAAACATACCAGTCACACTTCATTCTAATTCAGCCGTCATTTTTAAGTTATATTTCTGTTCTAAAAGAGCTTTCTTTTCTATATAACATAATTATCAATACCATTACCTGAATTAATAAGGTCAGCTATTGTTATATTGCCAAAGTAATCATTAATAGTCTTCTCAAAGTTCTCCCACATTGTTATTGTCTTACACTCTGAAAGCTTAGGACACTTGTTAGGCTTATTCTCAAGACATGCCACAGGTGCAAGTGAACCTTCCGTGCACTGTAAAATACTAAGAACTGTATATTCTTCAGGTCTTCTTGACAGCTTATAACCGCCTCCCTTTCCACGAAGTGATGTAAGGAAATCATTCTTACTTAGCATAGAAACTATTGACTCAAGGTATTTCTCTGATATTCCCTGTCGTCCTGCTATATCCATAAGTGTTATATATTCTCCATTATCGTGTTCTGCAAGGTCAATCATAACCCTGAGCGCATATCTTCCCTTAGTTGAAATCTTCATATACTTCCTCCAATATCTGTTACAATGATACTTTTATTGTATAAACATACTTTACCACAATGTTTATATATTTTTCAAGTTTATTTTGAATTTTTCTATATTTCCCGAGTTGAATATATGATATTTCGAGTAATTGACTAACTATAACCTGTCTTTATATATTGCAAATGCTTTTTATGAAAATATCATTTTATACTATCCTCCACACACAATGCCCCATACCCCGTTACCGGATTAGGTGTCTGTGTCACACCATCAAGCTGCCTTGCTCCGCTTCGTAGATATGCCTTTAGCTTCTCGCCATACATAAACCTGTCATTTTCCATAACTATCCCCCACTGCATAAGAAGTGCCGCCGCCCCCGTCACAAACGGCGTTGCATATGATGTACCGGTCACGCTTGTATACACAACTCCCTGTCTGGTATCCCTTCTTATACTTATATCCACACCCGGCGCAAGAATATCCGGCTTTATTCCCGCTGTAAGTACATCCGTTAAAGCACTGCCTCTCCCTGAAAATGCAGCATATGCACCTGTATATGAATTATAAGCCCCGACTGATATGCAGCCACCTGCAGTTGCCGGAATAGTTATTGTATCGTATGCAACCGGTCTTATAACACCTGTTGCCCTGTTTAATGATACACTTGCCGGAAGCCATATATTATAAGTTCCCTGACGTACATTTTCACCATAAAGCTGTATTTTCCATATGCCTGATGTTATATAACTTCCCTGTAGCTGTAGATTAATGTATATTTCCTGATAAAGATTATACGGCGAAGGCTCACCTGACAGACTTATGACATTAGTTCTTCCAAGCGTATATCTGCTTATCTTCCCATGTGTCACTATAACCCGTTCAGTGCCATCCGGACTTATAAGCGTTACCCTTATATCATCCCAGTAATACTTCCATATCTGTATATCTATAGAACTCTGATACTCACCAACTGCTATCTCAACTGTATCAGTCTGGGCATTTTTAATGGTACCGCCATAATGGACAGCCTTATCCGCTTCATTTCCGCTTCCTATACATATACTGCATTTATAGCCTGATGCAGCTGCATTTATATAACTCTCAAGCAAAGTATTGCCATTGTGGTCGCCGTAATTCATTCCATAGCTTATATTAATAGCTACCGGTCGGTTATACTCCATCGCCTTTCTTATAATGTAATCTATTGCATCCATAAGGCTGGTTGTTCGCGGAAACTGATTATTATATGAATATCCCATTTTGACAACAATTATATCCGACTCATATGCCACACCGCTCTTTCCACAGGCTATAACTGCCACATTCGTTCCGTGCTGTATATTATCAAATGCGGGAATTCCCTCATTTTCTTCCTGCGATATATCCCTACCTGTATACACATTTCTATCTTTTCCTATAAATGCATCAATATCCGCAGCACTATACTCCCTCTGTAACGTCTGGTCATATATATCCAATATCCTTGTACTCCCGTCAGCATTACGGAACTCACTGCTATATATATCAATTCCCGTATCTATTATAGCTGTTATTACACCTTTTCCACTAAGATACTGTATCCCATTATCTGCTATGCCGCCAATTCCCTGCCCTGTCTGACCTGAGCCAATATTTCCACTTGTATTTTCACTTATACTTTCATTAATATTCCTGCTTATATTCTTATACCCATAAGCCCCCGGCTGACCCACGCGCACATTAGAAGCACACGCCGCAGATTTCGCACGCTCTAACTGGAAGTAAAGGCTCTTTGGCTTTTCTACATAAACTATCTGCGGCTCCTGCGATATAAGTTCTATTGTAGCTTTATCCGTCACTATTATCGCATAATTAAACAACAATTCCCTTACATATACATTATAATTTGCTTTTATATTCTCAAGATTTCCTGTATACCTGACAATTATTTCCCACGTATTATCACGCCAGTTAAAGCCTGTGCTTAGGCTTTCCGAGCTTTCCAGTTCCTCCCTTGTCGCATCCAGTGATACATTCAGAAGATTTTCTATTTTCTGGTTCATATTCCACCATATAATTGACATTAATAATACATATTCAGAATAAAAAAGCATATTCATAACCATACAGGTTACAAATATGCTTTACATTAAATATTCTTTATATCATGTCTTTTTGATAAATTCTATTCTGCACTTAGGACACTTAATACTTATCCTGCCCTTGCCTCTTGGAACTCTTATCTTCTGGGAACAGCTAGGACACTTAAATATCTTATGTGTCTTATTATCTGCAATTCTGAACTTTATCTTATTAATCTTACCAACAACCTTGTAGTGAAATCTAAGATATCTTTCATTCTCCTCTGAACGCTTTGAGATATTACGCGAAAACACCCTGAAATATGTATATATAATACCAATCAGTGCTATGGTATATATCACATTATTTCTTGCAAACATAGTGATGATAAGAAGTATTAAACATATTAAAGACAAATTCCTTGAAAGCTGATCCATCCCATATCTTCCATACATGAATCTTGCCATCTTATCTTTAAAACTATTCATCCAATCATCCAGCCTTTCATAATCACTTTATCATATCATTGCCAGCAGGCAATCACTAGATAATACTCTATCACATATATTATCAAATGCAATTAAAAATATATAAACAATTATGAAATAAGCTGTCCGCTAAAATAAGACATCATAATTAAAAATTTCAAATAAGAATTGATATTAGTATGTCATATAAATGCTTCCGTCCTCTACATCTTTCCAGTAGAACTTATCGTCAAGTATCATATAACTATGTGCTGAGTTCTCCTTTGGAATAGATACTGAACCCGGGTTCATATATATATATCCATCTCTTTGTTCACACTTAGGAACATGTGTATGACCGCACAGAAGAATGTCGCCCTCACATAATGCCGGTATATTCTTCTCATCAAGCTTGTGTCCATGTGCAAGCACGATTGAACGTCCGTTAAAGTTAAGATAAGCCTGTTCAGCAAGAACATTAAAGTCAAGCACCATCTGGTCTACCTCTGTATCGCAGTTACCTCTTACGCATATTATCTGGTTGCGGAGCGGATTAAGCATTGCAATAACTTCCTTGGGAGCATATTCTTTAGGAAGGTCGTTTCTTGGTCCATGATATAAAACATCCCCAAGAAGGACTAATCTTTCTGCTTTTTCTTCTTTAAATCTGTCTAACATCTGTCTGCAATAGTAAGCAGAACCATGAATATCTGATGCTATCATTATCTTTGCCATATATTACTCCATTCCCATATATACTGCTTATGCTGCGTTCTTTGTTACCACTAAGGCTGTTATCTGTATACCAGTGTATTGCTATTTCCTGCCTCCAAACCGCCTCATAATTCAGACCGCTATTTATATACCTGCAGTTATATGTCTTATATTTTTATTAATTATGATGCCAGAAAGTTTATATTACTATCATAGCGGCACAATCTGTTTTTGCATCTGACAACCCAGACTACAATAAATATCGTATTCTCAGATTTTATTACATTTTTGTCGTCAGACACAGGCTAAGACCACATTTTACCTCTTACATCATAATTATACATTTACAGTTATTCTACCTTAAACAACCAGACTATGCAAATGTTGAATTTATATTTCTTCTTCGACAAGGCAAACATTCATCACCAAACTTCTCTGACTGATATTTAATGAGTCCCATCTTCAAAGTCCGCTCAATCCTCTGACACATCAAATTCCGATAAATACCATATTACACTGCCTACCTTGACAGCTTGTTATCTATATACTTAACAAATCCCAGCACATAATATGCAAGTATAATATTAATTGGAAGCTGTATCATATTTTTTGCAAATCTCAATGATAAATAAAATGCAAAACCCTTTCCATACATTATGCTGCACCAGTATGTTCCAAGAAGCACATTGACAAGAAGTGTATCTACTGTCAGTGCAAGTGTACATCTTAAGAGAAACTTAACATCAATAAGCTTTAAAAAGCTCTTCTTTTCCTTTGAATTACCAGAGTCAAAGTTCTCAGCAACCTTCATATTACAGCCATAGAAGAACAGACCATATATAAAGCCTGCAAGTGCCGCACTTAAAGTCCAGCCCGGAAAATATGCACCCTGTGGTTTAATGACAAACTGTATAAGGTCGCCTAAACCACCGCACACAAAGCCCATTACAGGTCCAAACATATACCCTATGGCACAGTTGGCAAGAAACGAAACTGAAATTCTTAATGATGGGGTTACCTGAATAGATACAAACACAGCCAGTACTGTGTGAAGAGCCACCAGTAATGCAGCAAAAACCATTGACTTGATGCTCTTGAACTCTTTTGCAGAAAATGCAAAATTTCTTAGTAAAATAGACATAAAAAAACCTCCTTTGCAGTAATCTTCGCTCTACATAGGAGGTTATTCGCCATAGTATGTAGCAGCGGGATGCGGATTATGTATCGCAAGAAAACTTTTCGTCCGTATGGCAACTCCCTGTCCATACAGCACTTAACGCACATATTCCTACTCTGCTTTTTATTTTTTATTAATAGAAAAACGACCATCTGCCATAACAGCTTTAAGCCATCCTTTCTATTTAGGCATTATTATATACATTGTATACACGGTTGTAAAGTACATTTTTTACAATTTTAATATTTTTTTCAGCAACATTTTCTAAAGTGCTTTGCAAAACCTTCAACAGCGGTCAGTATCCACCACTTATTATATCCATGTTATCTTGCAATACGCTGTACTGCCGGCACCTTATAGTCAGAAGCATAACTTAAGTACTGTTGAAGAGAATTCTCAACCTTATACATATCAAGCACTTTCTTCATAAATGCAATAGTACTCTTTTTGTACTTCATATGCTCTAACACATACACAGCCGCAGTATCATTATAGTTTCTTGCAAACTGCTTTGCAAAACGTGCAAACTTCAACTTATTCAGTTGTTCAATATCATAATAATTCTGCATAATCTCAAGTGCTTCTATAACCTTAGCATTCTCAAAATCAAGCTCTACGCTTGGGCGCTTCACATATATATTGCCGACTTCGCATGTCCTTGCCTTTATCACATTAGAATACAGCTCTATCCTGTCACTTTTATATGATGATACCATATACTTATTATACAGTCTGTATCCTATAAAAAGTCCATCATCGTTATTCTCGCCAAAAAAGTAGTTTAACAGCAGTTCTTCCTGATTTTTATCTTTATCTTCTGCCTTAATATACATTCCCTTTCCTGCCCTTACGATAATGCCGTCATCGCACAGCCTCTCGACTGCACGGAAAAACGCATCATGGCTCATTTTTGTAAAGCCTTTTTCATACATGTCATTGGCAACTATAACAGCCCCCTCTGGAGCTTCTTCAAAGTACTTAATAAGCTTATCTCTGTATTTCATATAACATCATTCCTGCCGTATATATATTACACTTCTTCAAGGCTGATAGTTTCTGTATCTTTCTTAGCTTCTTCTTCACCATCTACAGTTTCTGCCTCATCTTCTATCTCAAAGCCAGCAAGTACATCCTCTTCATCTTCTGCTGCTTCCTCTGATAAAGCTTCTTCCTTCGATGCGGCTTCTTCCTGTGATGAAGTCTCCTCTTTTGCTGCTTCAGCTACAGAAGCCTCTTTATCATCTGAAGGCTTTTCACTATCAGCATTATCTGCTGATACATCGCCTTCTCCTACTTCCTCTGACTTATTGATAACCTTTATTTCTACATCATCTGACTCTGGAAATGCTGCTTTTTCATCGAAATCTTCTTCAAAGTCATCCTCTGAGTCATCCTCAACATCCTCATAATCATCTTCATCATCAACATAGAAATTGACCGGAACTACTTCAACCTTACTTAAATCAGCCTTACCAATAATGTATACAGTATGTATTCCATCTTCATCAGAATTCTCAACATAATTGCCTACCTTTGCAAGCTTTTTGTCTATATCACATGTTACATTAACACCATCTGGAAGTACGATAGATACATTTGCACATATACTCTCAAAGTTGATATATACATCTTTCTCAAAAACAGCAAGTGAAAGGTCGAGTGTCATCTTGGATGCTATAGCCTTAACCTCACATCCCATAAACTCCTCATCCTCAATCTCAACCATTCTGTTCTCACATACAGCATTGTACTTGCGTACTTCAAGCTCTGCGCTGTCATTTTCTTCCTTTGTAAGCTTGCTCTTGGCTGCCTTAAACTTATCATATGCAACCTTTCCTGCAACTGCTGCCGCACCTATACCAACAGCCAGCTTCAATACACCATTTTTCTTCTTAGCCATATACCATACCTCCTGATTATTATATTAATTATTTATCTGTTCATCTCTTTTCGAATACACGCAGCCACAATAGTTCTGTCTGTACAGATTATACTCCTTCGACAGCTCTATCGACCTTTTATATCCTTCTTTTTTCTTAAAATCTGACAAAAGATAGTTAGTTCCTGTTTCCTCTGCTACCTTAAGACCTATCTCATTAAGCTTTACACTGTTCTTTAAAGGACTTATCGTAAGTGTTGTGGTAAAATAATCAAAGCCAAGCTCACGCGCAAGCATAGCCGTCTTTCTTAGTCTTAGCTCATAACACTTAAAACATCTCTCACCGCCCTCAGGCTCTCTCTCAAGCCCCTTAACAGTACTGTAATAAAGCTCAGGTTCATAATCCCCCTCTATGAATTCAACCTTGTTAGGTGCGGGAAATTCCTTTATAAACCTTATCTGTTCCTCAACTCTTTTCTTATATTCAGCACTCTCTGATATATTCGGATTATAATAGAATACTGTAACATAAAAATACTTTGAAAGAAACTCTATACAACTACTGCTGCAAGGTGCACAACAACTATGAAGAAGCAGTGTGGGAGTCTTTCCCTCTGCCTTTAACTGTTGTGCCATTTTCTCAAGTTCCTTGTGAAAGTTCCTGTGTTCAAACGGTATAGCCATACTTACTCCATTCCTGTTAATGCTTTTTTATGCCACAATCTCAGATAAAGCCTCCATAAGCTTATCCATCTGCTCATCTGTGCCGACTGTTATTCTTAAGTAGTTATCTATGCCCGGCTGGTTGAAATATCTTACAAATATCTTCTTTTCCTTGAGCTTTTCAAATATTTCCTTAGCCGGTACGCTCTTATGTGCTGCAAATATAAAGTTTGCCTTAGAGTCAGGGAATGTAAAGCCAAGTTCGCTAAGCGACTTCTTAGCCTTTTCCCTTGTAGTTATAATCTTATCTACACATTCCTCAAAATATGCCTTATCATTGATAGATGCGACACCATACTTGATAGAAGTCATATTCATAGTGTATGAATTAAACGAAAACTTAACATCATTAAGAGCCTTTATAAGCTCAGGACTACCGAACGCATAACCTATTCTCATACCTGCCATAGAGCGTGACTTTGAAAATGTCTGCACTACCAGAAGGTTATCGTATTCATTTACAAGTTCTCTTGCTGACTGTCCGCCAAAGTCAATATATGCCTCATCAACGATGACAACTACATCTCTGTTGTGCTCAATTATATCCCTCACTGTATCAAGCCCCATATATAAGCCTGTTGGAGCGTTAGGATTAGGGAATATAACTCCGCCGTTCTCCTTATAATAATCACTTGCTGTTATGTTAAATTCCTTATCAAGTGCCTGCTTTTCATAAGGTATCCTGTAAAGGTCTGCCCATACACTGTAGAAAGAATATGAGATATTTGGAAAGAGTACAGGCTTGCTTCCATTAAAAAATGTAAGGAAACACATAGACAATACATCATCTGAGCCAACTCCTACAAACACCTGATTTTTCTCCATTCCATAATAATCTGCTATGGCACTGACAAGTTCTGTAACATCAGGGTCAGGATATAATCTTAACTTATCTATATCTGTGCTCTCGACTGCTTTTCTTACCTCCGGTGCAGGTGGATATGGATTTTCATTGGTATTAAGCTTTATGACACCACTGTCCTTAGGCTGTTCTCCCGGAACATATGGTTCTACTTTTCTTATGTTATTTTCCCATGCTTTCACTTATTTTTCCTCTTTTCATATCAATTCTCATTTATAGGCATTTTTTTCATAATAAGTTTGTTAGTTCTTCTTAACTCCCATTTCTTTTGCCACCTCTGCAAACTTAGGAAGTGAATTAACTATAGTATCATAAGATACACAATATGCCATTCTTACATATCCTGCACAACCGAAGGAAGAACCGGGAACGATAAGTATATTATGCTTCTTTGCCGTGTCACAGAATATATTTTCATCCTCTGTTGGTGACTTTACGAAAAGATAAAATGCTCCTTCTGGCTTAACACACTCAAAACCAAGTTCTGTAAGACCCTCATAAAGTGCCTTTCTGTTCTTGTCATAAGCATCTATATTAACATTTGCATCTAAACACTTAGCTATAACCTTCTGCTGGAGTGAAGGTGCATTGACGAAACCAAGTATACGTGTTGCAACTGAAGCTGCAGCTTTCATATCCTCTGCATCCACAACCTCATCCGGAATAACAAGATAACCGATACGCTCGCCCGGAAGTGAAAGCGACTTGCTGTATGAATATCCAACAATAGTATTATCATAGTACTTAGTAAGATATGGGACTTCAACACCATCATATGCAAGCTCTCTGTATGGTTCATCTGCAATAAGGAATATTTCTATGCCTAATTCCTTCTGCTTATCTTCCATAATCTTTGCAAGCTTTTTAATAGTTTCCTCTGAGTAAACAACACCTGTAGGATTGTTAGGATTATTGACAATAACTGCCTTTGTGTTCTTATTGATAAGCTTCTCAAATTCGTCAAACTTAGGCTGGAATGTGCTTGTATCAGGAGATACTGCAACAAGCTTTCCACCAAAGTTGCCCACATAATTCTTATATTCACCAAAGAAAGGGGCAAATGTAAGAACCTCATCACCCGGATTAAGAATAGTCTTAAGTACTGTATTAAGACCGCCTGCTGCACCAACTGTCATAACTATATTAGTATAGTTAAAATGTGTATCAAATCTTTTATTGAGTGACTGTGCTATAGCCTCTCTTACATCCTCAAAACCTGAGTTGCTCATATATCCGTGAAGGACTACAGAATCTTCTTCATCAACGACTTCCTTAATCGCCTCATTAACCTCTGCAGGCGCTGGCACATTAGGATTACCTAAAGAGAAATCATATACGTTCTCAACTCCATATATCTTAGCAAGTCTGTTGCCTTCCTCAAACATAGCTCTTATTACTGAACTTCCTTTAACAAGTGCTTTCATAGATTCTGCTATCATTATATACCTCATTTCTACGCACATTTTGCGCAATAAGGATTTTGTGCCAGGTGCGCTCAGACACAAAAACCGCGCGTGAAAACATAATTTTCACTTTTTAGACATTATATGTGTTAATTATATCAAATCCTGCAATTAATTCAATATTCTATCTGTTATTATCTGTTAAATACCATATTTTTCATAAAAACTCTTTTTCTTCTGATATAAACATTTTAAATGTATTCGTGTCACAGATAAAACGATATATTTTTACACCTACTATTTTATAGTAATAATATCATTTATATTATTCTTCACAATCCGTTTTGTTAATTACCAGAATATTAAATTCAATTATGATTTATAAAAATTGTCACGAAATACCGCTATAATCCCATCTGAATAATACAATACTTCATATCTGTCATCGCTAAGATACGCATTTACATCGTACCCCTTAGCCCCGCCCCTTAAGTCTATAGCCACATATTCAGCAGACTTATCAGTATAATACAACTCATAAAGCTCACTTCTTTGGGATAGCTTTGCACATAAAAATGTTGTCGCTATTACACTTGCATCGTCAGGTATAACAGAAAGTCCCTCATCAATAGTACTGTACACCTGCTGTCTTTCCTCATCCAGAGTGTCAACTGCCGTCTCAAGCTTTGGAAGATTATATGCCGTGAAAAATATTGTAACAGCCGCCACCACTGAATATATAAGTCCTAACCTCTTCTTAACATCAATATCTGAAAGATTGATAATGACAAGATATATGAGCAGCAGTCCTGAACCAAACACATAATGAAAATATATACTGTGCATATACTGATAATCTGTTACAAGATTAAACAGGACATATGGACCGATAAGGACATATCTTGACCACTTCTTCGTCATAAGCGGAAGAAATAACAGCACACCCATTGTCTGTATTATAAATGTTATGTTATCCACCGCAAATATCTGTGTTACAAGATACGCAGGATTAGCAAATGCAGTCTTTATAACCGAAAACATATTGCCATCGCCCTCAGGTATCATATTATTATAACGTCCTGACATAACACCATTTCCAGCATATTTAAGAAATATACACACACCAAGACAGTACAGTGCAGAAGTTATAAAAAGCACTGCACCTTTCTTTCTCATACATTTATTAAGCAGCATATATAATCCTACAAACATCATAAGCACGCTTGCATCTTCTTTTATGAGCCACACAAGCACCGCAGATATACACATTCCAACTGTATTATCTTTTTCCATAAACAACAGAAATGTACTTAATAACAGAGGAAAGAACATATTTTCATGTATATCATAAAAACAGCCCCCACTCATAACAGGATATAAGCAATAAATTATTATTATAAGTGCTGTTTCCCAGCCTGACAGCCTTCTGTGCCTGCATATAAGTGCAAGTGGTATGACAGCCGCCGCTATAAGAACCGGCTGTATTATCTCAAGTGCGACTGGTGAGGAAAATATCATATAAAACGGCAGTATAAGATAGAATACCGGTGATACATGGACACACATATGTGACAGAAGATAATCTCTTTCACTTGTCGTTTTCATCGTTCCCGTGGTTTTCATATAATAAAACATCTGTGAGAACAGTCCCATATCAAAGTTAGGTGAACCATAAGACAGATATCTTGTCACCATGCAGAAGCTCACAAATAAAATATATAAACCTCCTGACACAGCCATAATGATTATATATGACTTTTTTGACATGTTAATATGCACTATTCCTGCATATCTTATGCAGTATATTACCGCCATTACAGTAAGTGCACTCATCGCCACAACAAAATATATGTCATTATTCTGCAGCACACTCACGCATGCATATAAAAACACTGATGCCACAAGCACTCCACCCTCAATCTTACGTGAAAGTGCCTCATTTTTCTTTTCAAATATATAGTATACAATATACAAAAGAACAGTAAGTATAATCACTGCTGCCGCCATAAACGGAAGTTTCACCATTCTTGCATAATCCAGTGTATTTATTGTTACATTCCTGACATTCATAACTATAGTCTGCATTAAACAAATAAAACACCACGCCGTAAGAAACCTTACGGCGCAGTGCTCTAATGTAATAGCTTTCTTTAAATGGGTTATTATACTATCCATTTGCTATTTATCCCTCTCTTGATGTTCTTTTTTTCTGACAAAATGAGCTTACTTCGTCCCACTACATTATGATACCCATACGAATTGCTCCGCAGCTTTGCTGCTCTCGCAATTATATGCTGTTAATGTATTCCGTAAGAAACATTATCGCTGCTCCCGTGTCCGCTCTCTTGGCAGTACACTTTGACAGTGAGAAGTAGCCCGCATCTGTGTCAAAGGAGAACTTGGATATAAGTCTGTTTCTTATATCTTCCTCATAGGCTGGAAGGTATCTTGCCATAACACCTCCGATAACCACGTCCCTGTCAAATATTACATACAGGTTGTTAATACCGGTTGTAAGATTATCAAGATACTCATCAAATATATGATTACATTCTTCATCATTATCAGACAGCTTCTCAAAAAACTCATCAAGTGTAAGACCTATATCTGTTGATATATTCTTAGTTGAAAGATAGCTCTCAAGACAGCCGTTTCTACCACACATACATTTCTTCCCACCCGGATACAGTGTCATATGTCCGAATTCGCCGTATCTGTTATGCTCGCCTTTCTTGATAGTATTGTTGCTGACACCAGCTCCACCAACACCATCACTTACCATAAGATAAAGCTTTTCCTCAAGATCTTCTTCCTTTAGTGCATTTTCATTCTTATGTGCATACCAGTAATCAGCAAATGCGCCTGCTCTTGCATCATTCTGTACTATATAATTATACTTTATATATCTTGTTATATTGTCCGTCTTATAATTCTTAACCTTAAGAGGTGGTGAGAATATTAACATACTGTTATCAGAGTTAAAAACACCCGGCATAGTAATGCCTACTCCTAACAGATTATCCTCTGATATATGATTAGCCCTTATGACATTATAGGCAAGTTCAGCCACCTTTATACCATAATTGGCATCTGTGCTGAATTCTGTCTTAAGGCTTATCTCATCCTTTATCTCACCACTAAGGTCGATAAGGCTTGTTCTTATCTCGGCTGGACATATATTTACACTTACAGCATATCTTGCAGATGCATTTACAGTTATCATCTGTGCCTTTCTGCCGCCAGTTGAGTCAAAGTTACCCTCAAGAAGTATAAGTCCTTCTTCTTTAAGAAGCTTGATATTCTGGTTAATAGTAGGAAGTGACAGACCAAGAGTATCTGCTATCTCCTGTCTTGATATGCTGTTGCTGTTATATATAAGCTTAAATATTCTGTTTTTATTATACTTTCTAACTTCTGACGTAGTTATTTTCTGTGTTGATATCATTTATTCACCAAATACTGCCTTATAATCTTTCTGGAATTTTTCTATACCTGCATCTGTTAATGGATGATGTACCATCTGCTCTATAACCTTGTATGGAACAGTTGCTATATCAGCACCTGCAAGTGCGCAGTCAGTAATATGTATAGGGTTTCTTACGCTTGCACAGATAATCTCTGTCTGGATATCATAGTTAGAGAATATGCCAACAATATCCTCAATAAGCTGGATACCCGGCTGTGATATATCGTCAAGTCTTCCAAGGAAAGGTGATACATATGCAGCACCTGCTCTTGCAGCTAAAAGTGCCTGATTAGCTGAGAATATAAGTGTCACATTACACTTGATGCCTTCTGCTGAAAGGACTTTAACTGCTTTAAGGCCTTCTACTGTCATAGGAATTTTAACTACCATATTAGGGTGTATTGCTGCTATCTCGCGGCCTTCCTTAATCATCCCCTCAGCATCTACTGTTGTAGCCTTTACCTCTCCACTTATTGGACCGTCAACAATGCTTGTGATTTCCTTTATTACTTCGTTAAAATCTCTGCCTTCCTTTGCTATAAGTGAAGGATTAGTTGTAACTCCACATATAACTCCCATATCGTTAGCTTTTCTGATATCATCTACATTCGCTGTGTCAATAAAAAATTTCATATATAATCCTCTTTTCCGCGCACGTTTTTTGCACATAACGAGTTTGTGTCAAGTGCGCGCAGACACAAATCCCACGTGTGAAAAATCTATTTTTCACACTAATCTCCTCTCATTCTACATAACATCAAACACTGGTTTTAAGGCAGGATATATCTGCCTGAATGTATTATAACGTGAATTGTATCTGTCTGCAATCGCTTTTTGTGGTTCTATTGTCTTACATATCTTAACTATACTGTCTGCGGCTTCCTGAACACTGCTATATTCTCCGGCAGCAACCATTGCAAGCATTGCAGCCCCCATTGAAGGACCTTCCTCTGACTTTAACAGATTGACCTTTATTCCAAGTACATTAGCCATAATACGGCACCACAGCTCACTCTTGGCACCGCCGCCGCACATCTTTGTTTCTGTTATGTTTATTCCAAGTTCTTTTGCAACCTCGAAAGAATCTCTTATTGCAAATGCAACACCCTCAAGAACAGCCTGTGTCATATCTGTCCTTGTGCTGTCCATAGTCATTCCTGTAAATGTAGCTCTTGCGAGCGGATTGTTGTGAGGTGAACGCTCACCCATAAGATATGGCAGAAAATATACATGGTTATTGCCAAGCATATCATCTGTTATACATTCCTGTGCAGCCTTATAATCGGTGTCTTTAAGAATTCCATCCATCCACCAGCCGTTACATGAAGCTGCGCTTAACATACATCCCATAAGATGATAGTTTCCATCTGCGTGGTCAAATGAGTGAAGTGCATTGTTATTATCAACTCCAAACTCTTTGTTTGATATAAATATAGTTCCGCTTGTACCAAGTGATATGTTACACATACCATCTCCGACAGTTCCAGTTCCGACTGCCGCTGCCGCATTATCACCTGCTCCTGCTGCAACGATAACATTTTCTGAAAGACCAAGCACCTCTGCTGCTTCTTTAGTAAGGCAGCCGACTTTTTCATAGCTTTCATAAAGTCTAGGAAGCTGTTCTCTTGATATATCACATATCTTTATCATCTCGTCTGACCAGTCACGCTTCTTAACATCAAGCAAAAGCATGCCTGAAGCATCTGATACATCTGTACAATGTACCCCCGTAAGCCTGTATGCAAGATAATCCTTTGGAAGCATTATCCTGGCTATCTTTTTAAAGTTTTCAGGCTCATTTTCCTTAACCCATAAAATCTTAGGTGCTGTAAAGCCTGCAAATGCTATATTAGCTGTATATTCTGTGAGCTTATCTTTTCCTATGACATTGTTAAGATAATCACATTCTTTAGTTGTTCTTCCATCATTCCACAAAATAGCCGGTCTTATGACCTTATCATTCTCATCAAGTATAACAAGACCATGCATCTGTCCGCCAAAGCTTATACCTGCCACTTTATCTGCATCGTAACCAGCTACCAGCTCCTTTATGCCCTCACATGTCTTTTCATACCAGTCATATGGGTTCTGTTCTGACCATCCTGGCTTTGGAAAGTCTATTGGATAGCTTTTGGATACTGTATTAACTATATTGCCTGTTGGCTCCATAAGTATAAGCTTCACTGATGATGTTCCTAAGTCAACTCCTATGTAATACATAAAACACCCCTTTTTCTTTTTTTACTATTTTTATTTAGAAAAAGAAGCGCAACGTACCTCTATAATACTGCGCTTCTTTTCCTGGCTTACATCTGCATTAAGCAAATGGATTCTCTGACTTATAAAGCACTCCTGCTGGCTGGTTGTAAGCTATATCTTCAACGCCGATATACTTAAATACATCGAATAAAGCCTTGCCAAAGTGTCCGAATGCAACTGCACCGTGATGTGGATAATTCTTCTCAATAAGTACATGTCTGTAAAATCTTCCCATCTCATTAATAGCAAATATACCGATTGAACCGAATGAACGTGTTCTTACTGGAAGAACCTCACCCTGTGCTATATATGCTCTTAACTGGCTGTCAGATGTACTCTGTAATCTGAAAAATGTAATATCGCCTGGCACAATATCGCCTTCAAGTGTTCCGTTTGTAACCTCTTCTGGAAGTGAACGTGCCATAATCATCTGGTTCTTCATCTCACAGAATGCAAGCTTGCTTGAAGCTGTGTTACCACAATGGAATCCCATAAATGTATCTTTAATTGTATAATTAAACCTGCCCTTGATATCTTCGTTATAAATATCAGAAGGTACTGTATTATTAATATCAAGAAGTGTAACTGTATCGTTACTTACAACTGTTCCTATAAACTCGCTGAGAGCACCATAAATATCAACCTCACATGATACAGGAATTCCCATAGCTGTAAGTCTTGAATTAACATAACAAGGTACGAAACCAAACTGTGTCTGGAATGCTGGCCAACACTTTCCTGCTATGGCAACATACTTTCTTGAGCCCTTGTGTGCCTCTATCCAGTCAAGAAGTGTAAGCTCATACTGTGCAAGCTTAGAAAGTATTTCAGGCTTCTTGTTACCTGCTCCAAGCTCCTCCTCCATGCTCTTTACTACTGAAGGAATTCTTTCATCACCCGCGTGATTGTTATAGCTTTCAAAAAGGTCAAGCTCTGAATTCTCTTCTATTTCAACACCAAGATTATATAACTGGTTAATAGGTGCATTACATGCAAGGAAATTATTAGGTCTTGGACCAAAGCTTATTATCTTAAGATTATTGAGTGCATATACAGCTCTTGCAACCGGAAGGAACTCATGAATCATATCTGCACACTCTTCTGCTGTTCCAACAGGATAATCCGGAATATATGCCTTAACTCCTCTTAGCTTAAGATTATAGCTTGCGTTAAGCATACCGCAGTAAGCATCACCTCTGTTGCCTACAAGTCCGCCATTAGCTGATGTTTCCTCTGCTGCTGCAACAAACATCTTAGGTCCGTCAAAGTACTTTGCAAGCATAGTTTCTGATATTTCAGGGCCAAAGTTACCAAGATATACGCAAAGTGCATTACATCCTGCCTTCTTAATATCTTCAAGTGCCTGCTGCATATGTATTTCGCTTTCAACTATACAGACAGGACATTCGTAAATATCAGCCTCATCATACTTATTCTTATATGCCTCAACAAGTGCCTTTCTTCTGTTTACTGATAAGCTTTCCGGGAAACAGTCCCTGCTGACAGCTACGATACCAATCTTAATTTCTGGTTTGTTGTTCATTGTAAAATCCTCCATTCTGCCTATACCATGACTACACCCCTGCTACCACTCTCATTTTTATTCCTGATGTGTGTAATCACAGCATAACTTAATTAAATGCAATAACTTCTGATAAAACCTGAATATGGAAAATGCGTACCTGTTACTGCATTTTCCATATCTGGTTATAGTAACCTTGTACTTTTGATAAATACATTGCAAAAAGTTACTTATATAATATTATTTTTATCTGTATTTTGCAATATGTATAGTGATTTTTATTTAATATTTTTAATAAAACCAAACTCTTTACATATCAATTATACATTTTATCTGCTTTCTGGTGTATGCCACTTCCACTCCTGTACTTCTGGTAAGTCCATACCATACTCGCTTATATACTGCTTATGTGCAACTAAAGTATCTCTCATCTTCTGGAGAAGGTATGAGCCCTTGTTGCCAAGCTGTGGAAGTGCATTGATAACAGCCTGTACAAGATGATAACGGTCAATCTCGTTCTGTACTCTCATATCGAAAGGAGTGGTGATTGTACCCTCTTCCTGATATCCGAATACATGAAGATTTCTGTTATGTCTGTAGTATGTAAGCTCATGTATAAGTGTTGGATAGCCATGGAATGCAAATATAATTGGCTTATCCTTTGTAAATAAAGCATCGTAATCTGTGTCTGAAAGACCATGTGGATGCTGTGTATTTGACTGAAGCTTGAATAAATCGACTACATTTATAAATCTAATCTTTAATTCAGGCATATTATCTCTTAATATAGTTACGGCTGCAAGTGCCTCAAGTGTAGGTGTTTCGCCACATCCTGCTATTACTACATCTGGTTCTTCACCCTGGTCATTGCTTGCCCATTCCCAGATACCAACGCCCTGTGTACAGTGCTTAACAGCCTGTTCCATAGTAAGCCACTGTGGTCTTGGGTGCTTAGATGTAACAAGCACATTGACATAATCACGGCTTCTTATGCAGTGGTCAAAGCATGAAAGTAAGCAGTTAGTATCTGGTGGAAGATACATTCTTACTACATCTGCCTTTTTATTAGCTATATGGTCAAGGAAACCCGGATCCTGATGTGTAAATCCGTTATGGTCCTGCTGCCATACATTTGATGAAAGAATAAGGTTAAGTGAGGCAATAGACTGTCTCCATGGAAGCTGTGAACATACCTTTAACCACTTTGCATGCTGTGCTGCCATTGAGTCTACTATTCTTATAAATGCTTCATAACTTGCAAAGAAGCCATGACGACCTGTAAGAAGATATCCTTCTAACCAGCCCTCGCACATATGCTCAGAAAGCATTGAATCCATTACACGTCCATCTTTGGCAAGGAATTCATCGTTATCCTTAAGGGCATTGTTCCAGTCTCTATTAGTTTCCTCAAATACTTTTCCTAATCTGTTAGACATTGTTTCATCTGGTCCAAAGATACGGAAGTTCTTTGTCTCCTCATTTAACTTGAATATATCTCTTATGAAGCCTCCAAGTTCAATCATATCCTGACCTTCCTTAGCTCCTGGGAAAGGTACGTCAACGCCGTAATCCTTAAAGTCTGGAAGTCTTAAATCTCTTAAAAGCTTACCACCATTAGCATGTGGATTAGCACTTATTCTGTGGTCGCCCTCTGGTGCAAGTGCTCTTAACTCTGGAATTAATCTGCCATTCTCATCAAATAATTCCTCAGGCTTATAGCTTTCAAGCCACTCGTTAAGCTGCTGTAAATGTTCTGGCTTATCCATCATAATAGGTACCTGATGTGCCCTGAATGTACCTTCGATTTCCTTGCCGTCAACAACCTTAGGTCCTGTCCAGCCCTTAGGAGTTCTAAGAACAATCATAGGCCAGAATGGGCGCTCTGTCTTACCTTCTTCTCTTGCTTCTCTCTGTATTTCCTTAATCTCCTCAATGACAGTATCAACTGTTTCTGCCATCTCTCTATGCATAGTCATAGGGTCGTCACCCTCAACAAAGTAAGGCTTCCAGCCACAGCCATGGAAGAAGCTTTCTATCTCATCATGTGATATACGTGAGAATACTGTAGGATTGCTTATCTTATATCCGTTAAGATGTAATATTGGAAGTACTGCACCATCTGTAACAGGATTAAGGAACTTATTAGAATGCCATGCTGTTGCAAGTGGGCCTGTTTCTGCTTCACCATCACCAACGATACATGTAGTAATAAGGTCCGGATTATCGAATACAGAACCAAATGCATGTGCTATTGAATATCCAAGTTCACCACCTTCATTGATTGAGCCCGGTGTTTCTGGTGCAACGTGGCTTGATATTCCTCCCGGGAATGAGAACTGCTTGCAAAGCTTCTTAAGTCCTGTCATATCCTGACTTACATTAGGATATACTTCGCTGTATGTTCCTTCAAGGTATGAGTTGGCAACAAAGAAATTACCTCCATGTCCCGGACCAGATATAAGTACCATATCGAGGTCATACTTCTTTATAGCCCTGTTCATATGACAGTATACAAAGTTCTGTCCCGGAACAGTTCCCCAGTGACCTACTATTTTCTTCTTGATATGTTCTGGCTTTAAAGGCTCTCTTAAAAGTGGATTGTCCAAAAGATATAACTGGGCTGCTGCCAGATAGTTAGCTGCACGCCAGTATGCATTCATCTTTTCAAGATATTCATCTGTGATTGGCATCTTTTCAATACACATTTCCTTATTCATCTTAACCTAGTACCTCCATTCTGCGCATTATAACGCATACTATGACTTGTTTTATTCTTCATATCATTTCATAACCGCTTTTATAAATGTACTTTCTAAAAGCAGTTTTATATTATCACATTATGTATAAATGTCAATACACCTATTGCAAAAATACAATTAAAATACAATCCAATTCATCCTGTTATTGAAAGTATTTTGCCTGTAAATTCTTTTTATTATAAATGCTGTTTACTATAACTTTTTAAAAACAAGAAAAAATTTAAAAATAATACTTTACAAATATAATTTATAGTGTTATAGTAGCAATATGAAAAGCGCTTATCAATAATCCAATATAGAGAGCATTGGTATATACATAATTGTCATGTCAGTATATTATATAAGATATAGATATCGGGTACATCATTAGTGCTAAGATACCCTTACTACATAACTGCATTAATTATCCTGTCATATGCTTTTGTCTGCTTTAGCGGATATGCTTTTATTGGATTTCTATTTAATCAACTAAGATATAGTTAAGAATTCCCAGCATGTTAAGTCAATTATTAATACAGGTAACATTTATTTTATGTATTATTTTATTTTGTGTTACTTTGATTTTATTTAGTTATCACAGACAGCTAAACTTACTTTTCTTCATTCAATGTTTATGAGGATTTAGTTATAATTAGTTGTAGATTGATATGGTTTGTAGTCAATTTAACATTGTATTTTACACATTCTTTTTGTGTCTGTGTTGACTTGTTTTATACCTAATTGTCACTTACAGCTAATTCACTTATCTTCATTCTATATTTATGAAGATGTAGCTGTAATTAGTTGTAGATTACAATGGTGTGCAGATAAAATCACATTATCTTTGTAATGCTATTTTTAACTATAATCTTTAACCTGTCAGGTTATTTTTCCCTTTAACTTTATTTCAATATTATATTTATCAGGAGGATATTCTTATGCATGACATAATAGAACATTACGGAAAAGTTATCATAGCCCTTGCGGGTGTACTTGCAGCACTTTTACTCACTGCTGCCGTTGTCACAACCATTTCAACTAAAACAAAGTCAGCCGTTAACGGCATTGAATACGAATCACAGATTCGCAACGCATTTAACACACCTTAATTATCGTGTTTCTTAGAAAAAGCATTTAAAAGCAGCAAACTAACTATTACAAAGATGTGCTAAGCACAGGTAAAGGAGTATATGAACAGCGCAGATTTAAAAGAACTTATAGACAAAAATAAAGAAGAGCTATTCAGTGAAATATCCGATGAGATAGATAATGAAAAAGTCACTGATATAGAATGGGACGGATATAATCTATGGATAACTGAGCTTGGTATTGGAAGCTACATATCCGGCAAGGAACTAAGTGATAAATATGTTGAAAATATATCCATTAAATTAGCCAATATTATGGGCGTACAGTTTAACAGGAGCCGCCCCATCCTTGAAGCCAATACAGAAAACTTAAGAATATCAATATGGCACGAATCAAGATGTCAGAAGAAAAGTATGGCTATCAGGAAAATACCGGAATACTTAAGATTTGACCACAATATGCTTGTCAAGTCAGACTATGCTCCAGAAAGTATTATCAATCTTCTTGAAAACAGTGTCTTAGCACATCTTAGTGTAGTTGTCGGTGGACAGCCCCACGCTGGCAAAACCGAACTTATCAAGTATCTTTCAACCAAAATTCCACACAATGAAAAAGCTGGCGTATATGAGGATAATCAGGAAATCCACTATCGCAAAATAAATCCAAATAAAAAATGCGTGGAATTCTTTGTTGATGATAAAGTAACCTATCCGGATATAATAAAAGCCGGACTACGCCATAATATCGACTGGATTCTTTTATCAGAATCACGCGGTCCTGAGGTTGCGCATCTTCTGAACAGTCTGTCAACAGGCTCTTACTGTATGACTACTATGCATCTTGATGATGTGAGGGATATGCCTGACCGTATGTATAATATGCTTGGAAGCAGCAACATCAATGAAAGATTTATCAACAGCATCTACAAGTACATCGACCTTGTTGTTCTTATCGAATGTGATAAATACGAAAAACGATGTATCAAACAGGTCGGCTTTCTTTCACGCGAAAATGGACATAATATGTGCAGCGTTATCTATGAAGATGGCGCTTTCACCGATGAAAAAATACCAGCCGTTATTATGGATAAGTTTCTTAAAAAGGGGATTAAAAACATTTATGAAAAAGCTGATTAACTATTTCTCACCACATTCACTTACAAGTGACATATCACTGTACGGATATAGCTTTTCATTAAAAACTTATATAATTTCAATTATTGCAGTGATTAGCTGTATCACAATGATAAGCCTTATATTCCAGCTTCAGCCAGTATATATCTTAGCCATAGTTCTCTGCGGTGTTATTATGCTGCCTTGGCTTATAAGGAAAAAATATATGAATAACCACCGTTTAAAAGAATTCTCTGACGTTGACATCTACCTGCACCAGATGGTGTATTCATTTATAAGGAACCCTAAAATACATACTGCTCTGTCAGACACCTATGCAGTAGCAGACGGCAGACTTAAAAAGCTCATACAAGAGGCACTAGATGAGCTTGAATATAGTATGAGTGAATATGTATACGAAGAAGCCCTTGGCATAATCGAAAACAACTATCAGTGCAGCCGTATAAGAACACTTCATCGTTTTCTTATAAGTGTTGAAACCAAAGGCGGCAGATACAAGAATGCATTGCAGGTACTTCTTAAAGACTTTGACCGCTGGGTTAAAAATATATACGAATATGAATATGAACTTAAACTCATAAAACGTGATACTACAATTGGAATATTTATAAGTATTGCTCTTTCAGCAATAACTATGTTTATGTGTCTTGTATTAAACCGATACAGTACCGCTTCATCTGATATAACATCTGACTATATATTCCAGATAAGCACTGCCATATTCTTAATACTCTGCATACTATTCTATGCTTACACACAGACACACTACGGAAAAGATATATTAAACCAGACCAAAAAGGATACCCAGTGCATAAAGGATTATAAAAATGCATATGAGTCACATATATCATCCTTAATCATAAAAATACTGCCATTTATAGCAATCGCCAGCGCTTTACTTGTGTATACAATTATTGCAAAGCATTATCTTATAGCCGTATATACAGCAATAATTATTGTGACATTTCTTGTATTCCCTGTTATCAATAAACAGAATTCTAAAAAAAGAGTTATTGCCAATCTTAGAAACAGCTTCTCTGACTGGTTAAGAAATGTTGCCCTCAACCTTGAAAATAAGCCTCTTATTGCAGCCATCGAAGATACTTATGACGACTGCCCATATATCATAAAGCTTTCACTGGACGACTTTATCCGTGATATAGAGGCTAATCCATCCGATATAAAACCCTATTATGAATTCTTATCCGAATACAAACAGACAGACATAATGTCAACCGTAAGAACTCTTTATTCTGTATCAGAACTTGATGAAAAGGGAATTGATGAAACTATAAGCACTCTTATACAGCGAAACAATGAACTTATCAATAAGCAGACTGAACTTGATTACAAGGACAGGATAAGCGTACTTAAATTCATGGAATACATTCCTGTATTTTTTATGGCACTTAAAATGTCGGTGGATATGATGCTTATTATATCGATATACCTATAACCCTGTATACTTTAAATTAACATACTAAAAACGAATAAATACTACATAGATGCATTTTTATTAAATTTACTACAGATAATTTTTATCTTAATATACACAAGATTGGCAAAATCTAAATTCCTTGTAGAGACTCATACAAATATATTTTTTTATGACTATATAATCTAAACATATATACTACTTTAAATGTATACTCATACAAATATGCTTCTTAAACATAATATTCAGAAAGGCGGACTACATTATGGATATAATCTTAAGTAAATTAGGTGAAACTGGTGTTGCTATTATATTTCTTATTCCAACAATCAGGACATTTGCAGAAATACTGGCTATTGTTATGGTGTAAGGAGGGTCTATGGAATTAATTATAAAAGAATATGGCGGCATTATTATACTTCTTGTGTGTCTTTCTCTTGCTATGACATTCATATCGATGTGCATTGCTAAATGTGCAGGCATAGAAGATACACTTCTTAATGTATTATTCTGTCATTAATGCAGCAAAGAATTAAATCTGAATTAAGTCAGAACTAAATACAACATTTTAAGTAAAATTTTACACAATCTAAAAATCATTATAAACATGAATACAAATAATCAAAATAATCTTCCAGTAAAATACTAAGAAAGGATATCTTATGAACATATGAAATCTATTATTGAAAGCTCTGTATATCTTATCATTATGTCTATAATATGCATAATCTCACTTGATTTTATATTTATGAATAAAAGCATATGCAAGGGTCAGGAACTTCAGCAATATATAAGAGATACCATCATTATATATGGCGAAAGCAGCAGCACACATACCATAGATGACAACACATGTCAGAAAATAAATACCCTTGCAGAACAGTACAACAGCACAGTGGATATTTCATACTTTGATACTGTTAATGAACACGACTACTTTAACATAACAATTATGTATCCTGTAAAATCAGGTATATTTAATATACAAAAGGACTGCACTTACAATTCTATAGTCAGTGTAAGAGGGGAAAGCCTATGAGAATTGCCATAAGCAGCAGTTGTCTGACAGTCATTATACTATTACTGGTTATGATACACTGCTCTATTATAAACAAAAACTACCGAGACATAGAAGTTAATGGAAGTATCAATGATGCCTTCTTATATGCCGCCGATAAAGCATACAGCAGTTATATTGATTATAACGAATCTGATAATAATATGACTGACGATGATATAATAAATAATACAATGCAGGTCTTTAACAATGCATTTAATAATTCTGTGAGTTCTGATGGAACATTTACAGTTTCTTTAATGTACACAGATACAGAAGCTTCTACACTTGATATACTCATAACTGATGAATACAGCTATGGTTTTATGAACCGCACGGGAAAGACCACCTGCCAACGCAGTATCCAGCTTAATTGACATAATTGCTGTCTTTAATTATAATCTGTTTATTGTGATTTTATTATTCATTATGATGTTAGTCTGACAGGTTCAAATATCTTACTTTTACCCCAACATCATATTATAAAATTATAACGATTAAACAGAAAGGAACTTATTATTTATTATGGAAATTCAGATATTACACTGGTTTGAGTCTTTACATAATCCCATAACCAATCCAATAATGTATGGTATCACATCTCTTGGCAACGGAGGGATATTCTGGATAATATTAGCTGCTGCAATGCTTTTAATATTTCCTAAAAAATATAGAAAAGTCGGTCTTTCTATGGCTATAGCACTTATCCTCTCACTCATATTCTGTAACGGTATTATGAAGCATTTGTGGGCAAGACCACGTGCTTTCTGGGTTGAGGGACAGAACTTCGTAGTTGGTGACCAGTTTGAAAACCTGTATGGCATATTCCAGTCTATACACGATTATTCATTTCCATCTGGTCATTCATCAGCATCTTTTGCTGCTGCCACAGCTATATTTATGTGGCGTAAGAAAGAGGGAACTGCCGCACTTATATTAGCAGCCCTGATTGCCGTATCAAGACTGTACTTAACCGTCCATTACCCATCTGATGTATTTGTTGGAACAATCACAGGTATATTATATGGTATAGCTTCATACTTTATTGCACAGCAGCTTATGAAGCGCATACCTAAGTTTAATGAAATTTTCAATAAGTAATTAAACTATAAATGAACAAACAAAGAAAAATGCACAAAATAAGTTAATTTTGTTTGTGACTAAGATACATAAATAATAAGCCGCCATACGCACCTTAACACAGGTTATGTATAGCGGCTTTATCAATATAAAATATCAGTATAAAATGATCACTTTTAATTATTAATTTTAAATTGTTAAATCACTCACCCGATTTTAATTCTTAGTAAGCTCTGTATCTCCAGAAGCACTTGTAAGTGTAAGTGTCTTACCCTTGTTAGAAAGCTTATATGTATAATCTTCTGTCTGTGTTCCGTCAAGTACTGTCTTATTGACTGTAAGAGTATCTCCATCAACAGTGTATGTGATATTAAGCTGGATACCGCTTATAGACATTTCACCTGTTCCATCTTCATTAAATGTAAATGTAACATCATAACCGCCATTGTTACCTGACCAGCTTCCTGCAAGGTCTGACTTCTTACTTTCTCCACAAGCTGCCAGTGATAACACACATACAAACGCTGTAACGCATATTATAAGTCTTTTTATTCTCTTCATACTTACTCCATTCTGCCGTCCTACGGCTCATAATATATTCCGTCACCTTTTTCTTAAGTTAAATATGCACCTGTTCTACTGCTGCTTAGACAACATATCCACAATATTACTAAAGTGCATACCGTGAGATGCTTTTACAAGTATATTATCACCTTTCTTAAGAAGCTGTCCAGCTTCATTTTCAAACTCCTCAATAGTGTCATAACTATGTATACTGCAATCATACGACTCATAGTGAGTTTCCCTGTAGTCAGCAGCTCCCATCGCAATATGTCTGGCAAGGTCGCCTATAGTTATAAGAACATCTATACTCTTAGCACCAACATACTGACCTACATCATAGTGGAGATTTTTCTCATTATCTCCAAGCTCAAACATACTTCCAAGTATACATACCTTTCTTCCAAGAGCCATATCCACAACATCAACAGAAGCCTTCATAGACACTGGATTGGCATTATAACAGTCATCAATAATAGTATAATTATCTGTCTTTATTATATTATTTCTTCCTGCTATAGTCTTTAACTTTGAAATGCCATCTCTTATCTGGATACTGCTAAGTCCTAACTGCGCGCCAACACATGCTGCTGCAAGCGCATTATATATCATATGATGTCCGGGAACTGGAACTGTCACCTCAAATGCTCTATCACCATCTGCACATTTAAGACCATTTATAACAAAACTTGTTCCATCAAGTCCAAGATTTTTTATATCACTTGCATACACATCATCTTTATAACTGATGCCAAATCTTACTGGTCTTTTATTATTAACCTCATCAATCGTTATGAGCTTATCATCATCACCATTTAAAATGGCTGTTCCATCCGGCTTTAAGTTGTGGAACATTTCTGTCTTAGCCTTTAATATTCCATCTCTTGTCTTGAGATTTTCAAGATGACAAAGTCCGATATTAGTTATAACACCTATATCAGGCTGTGCTATTTGGGATAATCTTTCCATCTCACCAAAGTCACTTATTCCCATCTCAAGCACTGCTATCTCATCATCATCCCTAAGCCTGAATACTGTGAGTGGAAGACCTATCTCATTATTAAAGTTGCCTTCTGTCTTTAATACTTTGTACTTTTCTTCAAGAACATAGCTTATAGTTTCCTTTGTACTCGTCTTTCCAACGCTTCCTGTTATTCCGACAACCTTTATATCAAGATTATTCCTGTATAAAAGTGCAAGGTCTTTAAGTGCCTGAAGGCTTGACTTTACCTTAATATAAGAGTTCTCCTGCTCTGGAAGCTCCTTTTCTGATATAACACACAGCGCACCAGCCTCAAAACAGCCGTCAATATACTTATGACCGTCTGTCCTCTCACCGCATATAGCTATAAACAGACCATCCTTAACAACTTTCCTGCTGTCTGTAGTTATATCTGTAACCTCTTTGTCAAGATTAGCTTCACTTCCATAATATTTGCCATTGCATGCCTTAGCCATAGCCCTTAACGTCATTCCACGCATATCATTACTCTCCATCTTACTTAATAATCATTAAAATCATAAATATTACTCATATCTTCTAAGTGATATTTCTATTATCTTTTCTGTAAGCTCGTCATATGATATGCCTGCTGCTGCTGCCTCCTGTGGTAAAAGACTTGTACCTGTCATACCCGGAAGTGTGTTAATCTCAAGGCAGTATATATCTCCGTCTTCTGTGAGAAGCTGGTCTACTCTTGCATATGTAGTTACTCCTGCTGACTCACACGCCTTTTCAGCCCATCTCTGCATTCTTTCTGATATTTCTTTTGGAAGAACCGCAGGACAAGTTTCCTTATTTGCCCCTGCCTTATACTTATTCTTATAATCATAGAAGCCTTCAAGCGGCTCTATCTCTATAACTGGAAGTGCCTTTCCATCAAGCACACCTACTGAGAATTCCCTACCCTCTATGTATTCTTCAACAAGTATGTTGTCCTCATATGAAAATGCTTCTGTAAGTGCCTCTTTAAATTCTGCATCATTGGCTACAATTGATACTCCGACACTTGAGCCTCCGCAGCAAGGCTTTACAACACAAGGATAAGGAACATATTCTATCTTATGTCCTCTCTTAAGCGCAACGCCCTTAGGCATAGGTATTCCGTCTGGTACAAGAACCTTTTTAGTAAGCTCCTTGCTCATAGATATTGCACTGCTTATGTAATCTGTACCTGTGTACTTTATTCCCATAAGTTCAAATGCTGCCTGTATCTTTCCATCCTCGCCATTACTGCCGTGAAGTCCCATAAATACAATATCAGCCTTTGAACAAAGTGCTAATACATTGTCACCAAAAAAGCCCTTTCCTGACTTCTTTCTTGCCTCTAATTCATCCTCAACATTGACTGTGTTTTTCCTCATAGCCTCTGCTGTCTTTTCAACATCATTATTGTTTGTAAAGAAGCTCTCTGCCTCTTTGTCCTCTATACCAAAAAATACATCAATAATATTAGCATTATGACCATTTCTTCTAAGTGACTCACATACCTTAGTACTTGTCAATATAGAAATATCTCTTTCTGTACTTGTACCTCCGGCTAATACTACTATATTCATAACGAACCTCCATCATCGCACCTGCGTGCTTATTCTTAACATTCTCTTGTCAACGCGTAAATAATATCACTTATTAACAACATATGCAATCAATATTATATTTAGTCAGACTTATCCAGATACTTTTCCACAATATCCACATAGTTATGCACATTTTAAGTGAATAATTAAAATGTATGTATATTTTCCTTTTTCGTGCATATATTATGCTAATTATCTGACAATTATACCATATTTAATAACTGTTTTATTATATTATCTGAATAGTTTGTCCTTTATAACCATTCATACACTGCTTATAATTGGTTATATTATTATTCAAATGTATTATTACTTGTGGATTGTTGATAACTTTATCAACCTTCAATTAATTTCTGAACTATTGTCTTAGTCTTAATCCCTCATACTTTGTATGTGCCATCAGACATTTTCTTAATGAATTATATCTGTCTGTTATATCACCTTCTGGAACTGCAACCTCTATGGACTCTGCCATTATATCAATAAGCCCGTCATTAAGCTCACTTCTCATAGATGTAAGAATATCAAGCTTTTCCTTGTAGTCATACGCATCAAGAAATCTTATAAGCTTGCTTTCCCCCTGAGGCTCTTCTGCCCCTGTTATATGAAATGTGTTATCTTCTCTGAACGTTCCTGCCTTGCTATCTGTGTTATAGAAATCATCTCTATCTGATATGCTCTGTCTGCTTTCTGCCTGTCCAGCATATTCTACAGAGCCATCTTCACTGTCATATACTGCATCCGTTTCAAGCGACTTTCCTGTTTTTATATCTATAAGTTCAAATCTGTACTTCTGTTTAACATCGGGATACTTAACATGGTCGACCTCGCTAATAAACATATCATATGGTCTTACATACATTTCGTAATCCCCATACAATCCCTGATATATAACCATCTTTTCTTTAGTTTCTGAATGTATCGCAGTTCCCTTAACCTGATATAATTTATCCTTAAAATGTCTGTAAAACCCGTTAATAACAAGCTTTCTCTCCATATGAATACCGCCCTTCTTTGATTATTATGTAATTATGATATACCCTTTTATCCTGCAAGTAGAAGCAATTTTTTATACTTTTAGCGTTTACATCATAATATACAACACGATATAATTTTACCCCACTATTATTCTTTTAACAATGTTATTATATGTGAAAATTTTTTGTATTTTGCAATTATATCCGCGTTAGAAAAGCAAATTTTTTATAATCTATTGAAATATATTTGAGGTATAACCAAAACACAATTATTTTTGTAAATTTCTCTTTATTTACCCTTTTATAGCTTTTTACTTTAATAAGTCAACCAAGCTACTTAAATCGATAATATTTCACACCATACTGCCACCCATAACCCCAATATGCATTTAAACACACATTTTCTGATTAATATGTGCAATTATGCACAATATGAATTATAATTGATTATGTATGATATCAGGGGTCAAAAGTCCTAGAACCACGATATGCAAATATTTGTCTTATGTTGCCGCGCACACAACAGCTTACATTAGTTATTAATTTGCTATGTATTAAGACATCCACTATTAAATATGTGCGCAGAAATGAGGATTGTTATGGAAAAAGTAGACTTACACGTTCATTCAACATATTCTGACGGAACTAAAACTCCAAAAGAACTTATAGAAATTGCAGAAAAAGAAGGATTATCGGCTATTGCCCTCACCGACCATGATACACTTGACGGTATACCAGCCGCACTTGCTGCTTCAGATAAAAGTCCTGTGGAACTGATACCTGGTGTTGAACTTAGTACTAACTTTGACCGCACTGAGGTTCATATTGTCGGACTTTTCTTAGATTATACTAACAATGAGATTAATAATTATCTTGCCAAACAGCGCCAGTCACGAATAGACCGCAATATCCAGATGTGCCAGAAGTTCTGCGATATAGGCATTAACATTACATATGATAAAATGTGTGAACTTTATCCAGATGCTGTAATCACAAGAGCACATTTTGCTGACTATCTTGTTAAAAATAAATATACAGGTGACAGAAACGAAGCATTTGACAGATACCTTTCACCAGGAAAGCCATGCTATGTGAGCAGACATAAGGTTGACCCAAAGGATGCTGTCAATATAATCCACGCTGCACATGGTGTCGCTGTACTTGCACATCCTGTACTGTACCACTTAGGAAAAGAACAGATGAACGCACTTCTTGATAACGTATGCAGCGCGGGCATTGACGGCATAGAAGCCATATATTCAACATATAAACCAGCCGATGAAAGATATATAAGAACTCTTGCCAAAGAGCATAATCTTCTTATATCCGGCGGTTCCGACTACCACGGCGATAACAAGCCGCACATCCAGCTTGGCCGTGGTATGGGACATCTTTTTGTGCCTTCCGAGGTACTTGATAACCTGCGTAAGCGCAGTCTGTCATACAGATAATCTGTCAGACTATTTCTCGTCTACCACCTGAAAAATGTAGAACTTAAGATACAGTGACTCATCTGCTGCCCATAATATTGGGTGGTCAGGTGACTGTGTCCTGTACTCTATCTGTCTTAAACGCTTATGTACATTTCTTGCCGCCTCACCGATAGTCTTAGTAAAAAGTTCCGGGTCCATAAAGTGTGAGCAGGAGCAGGTTGCAAGAAAACCTCCATCCTTCACAAGCTTCATACCACGAAGATTAATCTCCCTGTAACCCTTCACCGCATTTTTAATAGAATTTCTTGACTTGGTAAATGCTGGTGGGTCAAGTATGACAACATCGAACTTCTCACCCTTCTTTTCAAGCTCTGGCAGCAGGTCAAATACATCTGCGCACTGGAAATGTACAATATCCTCAAGTCCGTTAAGCTTTGCATTTTCCCTTGCCTGATTAACTGCAAGCTCTGAGGCATCTACGCCAAGAACACTTGCAGCTCCCGATATACCTGCATTGAGTGCAAATGAGCCTGTATGTGTGAAGCAGTCAAGCACCTTTGCACCCTTACACAGATTTCCGATAGCTCTTCTGTTATACTTCTGGTCAAGGAAAAATCCTGTCTTCTGTCCGTCCTGAACATCAACATAATACTTAACACCATTTTCAACTATCTCGACCTTAGTATCGAATTCTTCCCCAATAAAGCCCTTAAAGCGTTCCATTCCTTCAAGAAGTCTTACCTTGGCATCGCTTCTTTCATACACACCTCTTACCGGCATATCATACTCAGCAAGCACCTGCTTTAACTTCTCTATAATAAGCGGCTTAAGCCTGTCAATACCAAGTGCAAGCGACTCAACAACAAGTACATCACTAAACTTATCTATAACTATTCCCGGAAGAAAGTCTGCTTCTCCGAATATAAGTCTGCATGAAGATGTATCAACTGTCTTAATTCTGTAGTCAACAGCATTCCTTACTCTCTGTTCTATAAACTTCTCGTCAATATTTTTCTCGTGTCTTGATAACATTCTTACTGTTATTTTGGACTTTCTGTTCACAAAACCAATTCCCATAAAATAGCCATCAAAGTCGTGAAGCTCAACAAGTCCTCCGTCAGTAACTCCATCTGAAAATGTGTCTATCTCATTATCATATATCCACATTCCTCCAGCTTTTAACTCACGTCCGCCACCCTTTTTAAGAGTAACTTCACCTGTTATTTTAAATAAATCTTCCATTGTATAATCCTCGCTTATCCTTATTTATCTGATATAATATAGTCATTCACGAAACTCCCAAAACCGCATAAATTCTGGTTAATACATTTCGCCAATTACCTATGATATAACTTCATTTACTCTTTATCCAGCCACAACATTTTTATTATATACAAATTTCCAACTCCTGTCACTATATAAGCGACAACCATTTACTTTCTTATATTACCCTTCCTACTCATTCTTTCCGACCGCATAAAACATAAATACGCCTCCGACTGCTATAACAAGTGCCAACAGCTTAAGCCACGAAAACTCTGCCTTTTTACTTCCAAAAAGTCCGAAAAGTTCAATAATATATGCCATTATTACCTGTGCGACAACTATTGTTATCTCCGCTTTTGCTATGCCAAGCTCTGACACACTCTTTACAACTGTAAATGTAATAAATGCACCTATAACACCACCAAGAAGCGAAAGCTTGTTATCAACACGGAATATCCCGCCTATCTCCGGTCTTCCATTGAAAAACCACATAACAAGACACGTCACAAACGCCGTTATCTGTACAAAGCCTGCTGCCACCCATATACTGCTGCTCTTAGTCACATTGGTATTAAACACTCCCTGAAGACTCATAAGCGCACCAGATATGATAGCAATAATAAATCCTGCCATTTAACCAACCTCCGTAATTAGTTTACTACTAATTAATATGGGTTAAATGACAGGAATTATACCTGTTATATATATGATGTTGGAGTCAAAAGCCCCCACCTATGAGCAAGCTTATGTGAATTTAGACCTTTTGACCCCGGAAAGCTTCATACATATAAAACTTTACCTTATAGATGTAAGATAGCTTTCCACTCCCTTATGAAACTCATTGTATGCATCATCAACACTCTTTCCATCCCATACCTGATGAATAAGTATTTCATATTGTGTATATATATTCTGCACTCCGACATACTTAGCCTTAACTATACTGTCAGAATATATATCGTGAAGCATATTATAATCTGTATTGTCAGCATTCTTTCCCTTCTTTGTAAGGTCTGCCCTTGCGCTTGTATGACCACTGAGTGACTGTATATCCTCTGCATAATCATACGATATTGCCCTTGCAACAGTCTTTGCAACTGCTATATTGGACGTATATGGATTAACTATTGCAAGCGTTGTCACTGACATCGGAACTGACTCAAGTCCTTCTGACAGATATGGAACCGGTATAATTCCATATGATACACCCGACTCATCAATCTTTTTTAAGTTATCAGTGCTAACTATTGTATACAACAGCTTATTCTGTGTGAATTCGTCAAGACATTCATCCAGTGTAGAACTCTGTCTGTCTATTCCAAATGTATCCTTTAACTGTGCATATTCCTTAACTGCCTGCTTAAAATGCTGCTCATCTATTGTAAATGAAGCAGCATCCTCTGCCTCATCGCCGCCTATATTCATATATCTTCCTATATATGGATAATTAAGAAACATACCTGACGGGTCAAAGTCAAATACTTTCGCAACACCTGCATTTTCTTCTGTCACCACATAATTATCGCTAATCTGCTTTAACTGCTCATATGACTCAACTGTTGATGCATACTGCTTGTTATACACCATAACAGGCATAGAAAAACTTACCGGATATCCATACAGCTTACCCTTGTATGAAGCCGACCTGATTGCTGCCTTTCCATATATCTGCTCATTATATATGTCCTTGTACGAATCATTTTCAAGCATAAGACCAAGAAGATATGCCTTGTCATTATTCTCTGCTGACATAAGATATACATCCGGTGCATTATTATTTCTTACTGTTTCTGTATATATCGTATCAACAATATCCTGTGCTTCAACATACACCGGATTAACCGTGATAAGATTATTAGCTGACTTAAGTCCTGAAGCTACAGTGTTAAGATAGCTTTCATAGTCCTTGTTATCATACCACACATTAATAGTAACAGGTGTTTCGATACCTAACTTCTTTGCTTCTTCATCCCTGTCAGTCTTACCACAGGCCGTTACTGAAACAAGAGTAACACATATCATAGTAACTGATATAAGCTTTTTAATTAACTTCATAATATTTCCAACCTTTTCATATTACTGTGAATAATGCAACCAGATATAATCTTCAATAAGTTGTTGTAAACATATTAAAATGACTTCTTTAACTTTTCTATCATCTCATCCACGTCACTCTTAGTTATTACAAGTGGTGGCACCATTCTTATAACATTAGTTCCTGCTGAGAAAAGAATAAGTCCATTATCTAATGCCTTTGCAATAACATCCTTAGGACTGATTGAAAGTTCAAGTCCCTGCATAAGTCCGAGGCCTCTTCTTTCAACTATAAAATCATACTCACCTACTAATTCTTCAAGCTTCTTTTCAAGATAAGCAGATACTTCTTTTACATTTGCAAGTATATTCTGTTTCTCAAATAATTCAAATACCTTTGTGGCAGCAGCACACGCAAGAGGATTACCACCATATGTTGTACCATGGTCACCCGGAACAAGTGCCTTTGCAACCTCTTCTGTTGCAAGAAATGCTCCTATAGGAACGCCACAGCCAAGTGCCTTTGCAACTGTAAGAATATCCGGCTTGACACCATACTGCTCATATGCAAACATAGTGCCTGTTCTGCCCATACCACACTGGATTTCATCAAGTATAAGAAGAATTCCCTTCTCATCGCAAAGCTTTCTTACTCCCTGAATGAATTCATTAGTTGCAGGATATATTCCACCCTCGCCCTGTACTGTCTCAAATATAATAGCACAAGTTTTGTCATTTACCAACTGTTTAACGCTTTCAAGGTCATTATAATTAGCAAACTTTATTCCCGGTATCATAGGGCCGAAAGCTTCCTGATAATGCTTGTTGCCTGTAACTGCAAGTGCTCCCATACTTCTTCCGTGGAATGAATGATGCATTGCAATAATTTCTGAATCTGTTCTTCCAGTCTTTAAGTAAGCGTACTTCTTAGCAAGCTTTATAGCGCCCTCTATAGATTCTGTACCACTGTTTGTAAAGAATACTCTGTCCATTCCTGAAGCCTTTGTTAATGCCTTTGCTGCCATAACTGCCGGCTCATTGTAAAAGTAGTTGGATGTGTGGATAAGCTTGTCTATCTGTGCCTTAAGCGCATCGTTATATTCTTTATTGTTATATCCAAGTGCAAATACAGCGATACCCGCACCAAAATCAAGATATTCCTTTCCGTCTGTATCGTATAATCTTACGCCATCGCCTTTATCAAGTACAATCTGATATCTGTTATATGTATGAATCAGCTTTTCTTCTGCTGTTTCTATAATCTGTTTAGTTTCCATAAATATATGCCTCTCTTATATTTCTTTAAATGTCATCTTAGTGGCAGAATATACTTTATCCCTGACATTATATCAAGTAACCATAGTAACAATCCGGTCAATAAAAGTAAATAATATTTAGATTAATTTACAGGTTAGTTTCAAAGAATTTCTCTGCTCCCTCTGAAAGAATAGCTGTACCAACACCCTTGTTAGTAAATATTTCAAGAAGTAAGCAGTGTGGAATACGTCCATCAAGAATATGTACTCTTGAAACACCGTGTTCAATAGCATCTATACAGTTATTAAGCTTAGGAAGCATACCGCCGCCTATTGTACCACTTGCAAGCAGTTCTCTTGCCTCTGTTGTAGAAAGCTCTGATATAAGGCTTGTCTTGTCATTGTAATCTCTGTATACACCTTCAATATCTGTTAAGAATGCAAGCTTTTCAGCATTTACTGCTCTTGCTATGGCACATGCAGCATCGTCAGCATTGATATTATATGAATGGAACTTATCGTCATAACCAATAGGACATATAACTGGTATAAAGTCATCCTTAAGAAGTGAATGGACAAGTGTTGTATCTACTTCCTTTACCTCTCCGACATATCCTATATCCTCGCCCTTTGAGTACTTCTTTTCAACCTTTAACATACCGCCATCTTTACCAGATATACCGCATGCCTTAACGCCAAGCTCCTCTATAAGTGAAACAAGACTCTTATTAACTCTGTTAAGAACCATTTCAGCTATTTCCATAGTTGGCTCGTCTGTAACTCTTAATCCATTCTTAAACTCTGGTGTCATTCCAGACTTCTCAACCCACTTGCTGATTTCCTTGCCGCCGCCGTGAACAATGATAGGCTTAAAACCTACAAGCTTTAATAATACAACATCCTGTATTACCTTTCTTTTAAGTTCCTCATCAACCATAGCACTTCCGCCGTACTTTACTACGATAATCTTTCTGCTGAACTTCTGTATATAAGGAAGAGCTTCAACAAGTATTTGTGCTTTCTTTAACTCTTCTTCCATATCTATTATACCCATTTTAAATTTATCTCCTTGATTGTGTGTATACTATTTTTTACGTTTTTCACTATATATAAAACAAGTTGTTTTATTCGTAATTCTTATATATTTAAAATTTACAAATTATATGTCTTTATAACACAAATAAATATTTACAACTAATTTTAAATTTAATTGCCTAAATTATTCATATTAAGACCTATAATCCGCATTTATCTTGACATAATCAAATGTAAGGTCGCAGCCCCATGCTGTAGCCTCAGCATTTCCCTGCTTTACATCTGCTATTGCTGTTACAGGATTTTCTGAAAGTATCTTTGTAGCCTCATCTTCGCTGTAATCTGTTGCGGTTCCGTCCTTTACAATCTGAAGCTTTCCTGCTGAACTTTCAAAGAATATATCAACCTTTTCTGGTTCAAAATCAACACCTGAATAACCCATAGCACAAAGAATTCTGCCCCAGTTAGCATCATGACCGAATATAGCTGCCTTTGTAAGATTAGAAGTAACTATTGACTTCGCAAGAATTTTGGCCTGCTCCTTATTAACAGCACCCTTTACCTGAACCTCGAAAAGACATGTGCAGCCTTCGCCATCCCCTGCTATCATCTTTGAAAGCTCTGTAAGAACATAGCTTAATGCCTTATAAAATGTATCATAAGCCTTGCTGTTTTCTGTTATCTTTTCATTACCGGCTTCACCATTGGCAAGAACAAGTACTGTATCGTTAGTCGATGTATCACCATCAACTGATATCATATTAAATGAGTCCTCAACAATATCACTTGTCATCTTCTGTAAAGCTTTCTTTTCAATAACAGCATCTGTTGTTATAAAGCAGAGCATAGTTGCCATATGAGGATGAATCATTCCGGCACCCTTACACATACCACCAACAGTCACTTTCTTTCCGTCTATATCTACAGTACATGCAACCTGCTTACTTCTTGTATCTGTAGTCATAATAGCCTCGGCAGCGAGTGTTCCTGCCTCTTCTGTTGAAGCAAGAAGTTCTGGAAGAGCTTTGATACCTGCACACATTCTGTCCATAGGAAGCTGCATACCTATAACGCCTGTAGAACCTAACAGAACTGAATTAGCTGGAACTCCAAGCACCTCACCTGCTGTCTTTGCTTCAAGCGCACACGCTTCATCGCCCTCAACACCTGTACATGCATTGGCAACACCGCTGTTTACCACGATTGCATGTGCGCCTTCTTCACTGTATACAATACTCTTATCCCACTTTACTGGTGCTGCAAACACTCTGTTAAGTGTAAATGTTCCTGCTGTAACACATGGCGTTTCTGAGAAAACCATAGCCATATCTTTCTTACCATTCTTATACTTAATACCTGCTGCCATACCTGCTGCCTTAAAACCCTTAGCAGCGGTAACTCCACCTTTTATAATCTCCATGATTACTACCTCCGAATTTCATTATGTATTATTTTCATAATATTGCTTCAACAACTTATTTAAATTAATGTTATTATCAAAAAATATTTTGACAATGACTTATTGTTATGGGAACATAGGTGCCATCTTAAGTCCTTCGTTCTCATCAAAACCAAATAACAGGTTCATATTCTGTACTGCCTGTCCGGCTGCACCCTTTACCAGATTATCAAGTGCGCCCATCGCTATAATTCTGTTAGTTCTTGGCTCTATCTTAAATCCAATATCTACAAAGTTGCTTCCTTCAACCCATCTTGTTTCAGGGCATACATCCTTAGGAAGAACTCTCACAAAGTATTCCTTATCATAATACTTGTCATAAGCAGCCTTTACATCTTCATAAGTTACATCCTTTGCAAGATTAGCATATGCTGTAACAAGTATTCCCCTGTTCATAGGAACAAGATGAGGAGTAAATATAAGCTTAAGGTCATCTCTTCCACAAGCATATCCTAACTGCTCTTCTATTTCTGGTGTATGTCTGTGAGTTCCAACACCATATGCCTTCATACTCTCATTAACTTCACAGAAAAGATTGGCAACCTTTGCACCTCTTCCTGCGCCTGAAGTACCGCTCTTTGCATCTATTATAATAGTATCAGGATTAATTATTCCTTCCTTGACAAGTGGATATAATGTAAGAATAGATGTTGTTGTATAACATCCCGGATTAGCAATTATTCTTGTATCCTTAGTAACCTTATCCCTGTTAATCTCACACAGTCCGTATACAGCTTCATCAATATACTGTGGTGACTTATGCTCTAACTTATACCACTTTTCATATATATCAACATTCTTTAATCTGAAGTCTGCACTAAGGTCAATTATCTTTACCTTTGAAAGAATATCATCATTTACAAGTGATGCACATAGACCCTGTGGAGTTGCTGTAAATATTACATCAACCTCATTTGCAAGCTGCTCCATGTTATCATCCATACATTTAGCATCAACAAGCTTAAACATATTTCTGTATACATCCGAATAATTCTGGTCTATATAGCTTCTTGAACCGAGCCATACTATCTCTACGTCTTTGTGTCCTAAAAGAATTCTTACTAATTCGTTACCTGCATATCCGGTAGCACCGATAATTCCAACCTTAACCATACGTCCTCCATCTGAATGTTTATTTATTCATTCGTGTGAATATTTTCATCGTAATTCATATATGTAAATGAATTAATAAAAATGATAAATTACATTATAGCAACTTTTTTCCTTATGTAAAGAGGTTATTCATATTGTTTTTATATTTATGCATAAAATATGCATAAATTTGCATAATATTCATTTTTTCCTATTGCATTTTCTTCTTAAGTAGTTTATTATAATTGGCAGAGTTTATTCATTATTTTATTGTTTTATTTAGTACTATAAAAATATTGCTACACGGCAGTAATCATTTATTTTATTAATAGCAATATTATGATGTTGTAACCAGATTATACATAATTATCTATGGAGGTACTTTTTAATGAAAGAGAAAGTTGTTTTGGCTTATTCAGGCGGACTTGATACTACTGCTATCATCCCTTGGTTAAAGGAAACATTTGATTATGATGTTATCTGCGTATGTGCAGACTGCGGACAGGGTGAAGAGTTAGATGGTCTTGAAGAAAGAGCTTTATCTTGCGGCGCTGCCAAGTTATACATAGAAGATGTTACAGATGAATTCTGCGATAACTATGTTGTCCCTTGTGTTCAGGCACATGCTGTATATGAAAATAAGTATTTACTTGGAACATCTATGGCAAGACCTGTTATTGCTAAAAGACTTGTTGAAATAGCACGTAAGGAAGGCGCTGTTGCTATCTGCCACGGTGCTACTGGTAAGGGTAATGACCAGATAAGATTTGAGCTTACTATCAAGGCTTTAGCTCCAGATATCAAGATCATCGCACCTTGGAGAGATTCAAGATGGACATTACAGTCACGTGAAGATGAGATTGAATATTGCAGACAGCATGGTATTCATCTTCCATTCAGCCCAGATTCAAGCTACAGCCGTGACCGTAACATCTGGCATATAAGCCACGAAGGTCTTGAGCTTGAAGACCCAGCTAACGAGCCAAACTACAAGCACCTTCTTGTACTTGGATGCTCACCAGAGGATGCTCCAGATGAGGGCGAATATGTAACTATGACATTTGAAAAGGGTGTTCCTACATCTGTTAATGGTAAGAAGATGAAGGTTTCTGACATCATCAGAGAACTCAACAGACTTGGTGGAAAGCATGGTATCGGTATTATCGATATCGTAGAAAACAGAGTTGTTGGTATGAAGTCACGTGGTGTATATGAAACACCTGGTGGAACTATCCTTTACGAAGCTCACCAGCAGCTTGAGGAGCTTATCCTTGACAGAGATACAACAACTGAGAAGATTAATGTTGCTAACAAGTTTGCACAGGTTATATATGAAGGAAAGTGGGAAACACCTCTTCGTGAAGCACTTCAGGCATTCATCGAAAAGACTCAGGAATATGTAACTGGTGAAGTTAAGTTCAAGCTCTACAAGGGCAACATCATCAAGGCCGGAACAACATCTCCATATTCATTATATAACGAATCAATCGCTTCATTTACAACTGGTGACCTTTATGACCACCATGACGCTGATGGTTTCATCAACCTCTTTGGTCTTTCACTTAAGGTAAGAGCTATGAAGAAGCTTGAAAACGAAAAGAAGAATAACAAATAATGCTTTAAAAATATTATATAACAAGTATTATAAAACAAAATCAGGAGCTGCCACATGTGATATGTAGCAGCTCCATTTTTCATCTTTATATAATGTTTTATGAGCTTTTATAATATTTTATAAATTCTTATAAACTGTTCTTATAAACTCGCATAAACCCTTATCAAACATTAATCTCAGATATTTCTATATTCTTTTTCTCCTGTTATATACAAGAACTCCACCTATAACTGCTAATGCTGTTATTGTAACCATCATATATGATACAACATTAACATCACTTGCCATAGCTGTTGAATTCAATGAAAACTATCTCCTGTTTTTTACAACCATTCCATATATCAAAGTAATAACATAAGAAGCTGCTGCCAGTATACACATAACACCCATAACCCTATAAGCAATCTGAGTATCTATAAACACAGTTCTTCCTAGATATCTGTTACTTACAGCCGCCATACATCTGTTTCCAATTATATTTGCAATAAAAATATATATACCACCTGTTATAACAAATATACATGGGAGTGTGTACCTTACAACCCTGACAGGATTAAATGCAATGATAACAATCAATAATGTGATATATATAAAAAGCATCAATATCTTAAACACAACAGACGTTATTATTCCATATACCTTTATAAGCGGCTGCAGACGATAAGATATATCACCATATATACCACTGGCATAATTATTTATAGCTTCATTTGCAGCATTTTTACTATAGCTAAGAGCTGCCCTGACTATTGTTTCCTGTATATTTCCCATATTGATATTAGATGCTATTTTGTTATATGTCATATCCATAAGCTCATCCAGCTCTGCATCTATATTAATCTCTATATCATCAAAGGATTTTTCTTTAAGCATCCCGTCAACCATAGCCGTTGTATATTTCTGTGCTATTCTGTCTACTATCTTAGAATCCTCTATACTTGTCTGAATTCTGGATAATGCCTCCATATTATCTCCAAGTGAATCAAAAACAGTATCCATAAAACGGTGCGATATAGCAGCTGACAGTCCTGCATCCTTTAACATGCTTGAGACATACATAGGTGCCGTTACACATACAATAAGTATAAGACCTGCTATTACAGATATTAAACCAACACCTATCTGTGTCCACCTGTTAGCAGTATCCCTGTATTGCCTGTATCCATATGACATATATATTCCTTCTTTCTGTTTAGATATAACAATTCCGTAATCTTCCAACACAATCACATTGAAACAATCACATTAACATAATCATATTAACACAATTATATTAATACAACTATAAAAAAATGTAATAGATTTGGTGCTTTCTTACATTTTCCTGAATCTGTTATAACGCTGTCTTACAAGCTCTTCCTTGTCCATATCAATATATCTGTACATAAAATCACATATCATGCGTTTCATATATAATGTCACTCTTTTTATATTATTTTCATTTATAACCGGATATTCCGGAATGACCTTCTCTATTATGCCAAGCTCATATAAATCTGCTGACGTCAGCTTCATTATTTCTGCAGCCTCTTTTGCTTTCTTAGAATCCTTCCAGAGTATCGATGCAAAGCCTTCTGGTGAAAGTATTGAATATATGGAATTCTCCATCATCCATACCTCATTGGCAACACCTAATGCAAGTGCGCCACCGCTTCCACCTTCGCCAGTTACTATTGACAGCACTGGAACTGTCAGACTGCTCATCTCATACAGATTCTTTGCTATAGCTTCTCCCTGGCCTCTCTCTTCTGCACCAAGACCGCAATATGCTCCTGGAGTGTCTATAAAACATATAACCGGTCTGTTAAATTTTTCAGCCTGCTTCATAAGCCTGAGTGCCTTTCTATACCCTTCGGGATTAGGCATTCCAAAGTTTCTTGATATATTCTCTTTAGTAGTCTTACCCTTCATATGTCCTATGACTGTTACCGGAATACTGCCAAATGTTGCAATTCCACCTATTATCGCCTTATCATCGCCAAAGCTTCTGTCACCATGAAGTTCAAAAAAATCTTTAGTTATTTTTTCTATGTAATCTGCAGCATTAGGTCTTTCACTGCTTCTGGCTATTTCAACTTTTTCCCATACATCATATTCATTATACAGATTATTATCAGCTTCAGCCTTTTTTTCTTCTTCTCTATCTATTTTTTTAAAATATATATTATCAAGATACTCAAGATACTTCTTCATAATATCCGAATTGCTCCGGTATGTATCCACATTTTCTTTAACTTCTGTATAAGCTCCACTGTACTTATGTATATCAAGCAGATACGCAAGTGTCTTCTTAAGCTCATCTCTTTTAACAATCGCATCCACAAAACCGTGTTCTAACAGAAATTCAGCTCTCTGAAATCCTTCTGGCAGCTCCTGTCCTATAGTCTGTCTGATAACTCTTGGTCCTGCAAAACCTATAAGGGCACCTGGCTCTGCAAGTATAATATCACCAAGCATAGCAAAGCTTGCAGTTACACCTCCAGTTGTAGGATCAGTAAGAACAGTGATATATAAAAGTCCTGCCTCATCATGTTTTTTTAATGCAGCACTTATCTTTGCCATCTGCATAAGAGATACTATTCCCTCCTGCATCCTGGCTCCGCCTGAGCATGTAAATATAATAACCGGCAGCTTCTGCTCTGTAGCCTTCTCAACTGCCCGTGTAAGCTTTTCACCTACAATTTCGCCCATACTGCCCATAAGAAATCTCGTATCACAGACACCTATAACAGCTTTGCTGCCATCTATCTTTCCAACGCCGGTTATTACTGCCTCATCAAGATTTGTTTTTCTTTTAAGATTCTGGATTTTTTCCTCATAACCTGGGTATTCACATGGATTGCTCTCTTCAATGTTAGTATCCCATTCTGAAAATGTATTCTTATCCACTACCATGGATATCCTTGTTCTGGCATCCAGCTTCATATAATATCCACATTCCGGACATACACAATTATTCAGATACATGTCCTCAGTTAAGATTATTTTTGAACAAACCGGACATTTCGTATATAATCCATCTGGAACATTTATATTACTGCTATCCAGATTGTTGATTTTATTTTTATGGATATTCTTTTTAAACAAGCCTTTTATCTGCATATAAATCCTCATTTCCACGCACTCTTACTGTGCATAACGAACAACTATTTTTTACATACCTGTGGATACTCCTCTGGTATGAAATCTGTACTGACATCACCTTTAATAAACTTCTCATTCTGGCATATATCATACATAAAATCTGTATTTGTTGTGACACCTTCAATAATAATCTCGCCAAGGACACTTCTCATCTTCTCAATCACTGTTTTCCTGTCGTTTGCATATGTCATAACCTTCATTATCATGGAATCATAAAAAGGAGGTATCGTATATCCACTATAAACTGCGGTATCTATTCTTACACCATTACCACCTGGTATATGTATATTCTTTATTGTTCCCGGATTAGGTGCAAAGTTCTTTTCAGGGTTTTCAGCATTGATTCTTATTTCCATGGCAGCACCATGTATCCTTACATCCTCCTGCTTAATGCCAAGACTTTCGCCGGCTGCAATCTTTATCTGTTCCTTTATAAGATCAACACCTGTAACAAGTTCAGTTATACCATGTTCAACCTGAATACGGGTATTTACCTCCATAAAGTAATAATTGTCGTTTTTATCAAGAAGAAACTCAACTGTTCCTGCATTTTCATAGTTAACTGCCTTAGCCACTGCCACTGCAGTATCTCCCATTCTCTTTCTTAATTCATCATTCAACGCAGGAGATGGTGATTCCTCGACTAACTTCTGGTGATTTCTTTGTATTGAACAATCTCTTTCGCCAAGATGAATTGTATTTCCATATTTATCAGCTAATATCTGGAACTCTATATGTCTTGGCTTTTCTATATATTTTTCTATATACATTGTGCCATCAGCAAAGCCATTCACAGCTTCTCTCTGTGCGTTATCGAATTCCCTTTTAAAATCTTCTTTTGTATATACAACACGCATCCCCTTGCCACCGCCGCCAAGTGCAGCTTTAATCATAACAGGATAACCTATATTGTCTGCAAGCTCTTTTCCTCTTTCTGCATCCATAACTGGTTCTTTGGTTCCTGGAATAACTGGAATACCTGCTGATATCATTGTATTTCTTGCTTCCTGTTTATTACCTGTTTTCTCTATGATATCTGAATCTGGACCTATAAATGCGATGTTACATTTTTCACATAATGATGCAAACTTACTGTTTTCAGAAAGGAACCCAAAGCCTGGATGTATTGCATCTGCATGTGTAGCTACAGTTGCACTCAATATTCTTTCCATATTAAGGTAACTATCCTTAGCTGCTGCCTTTCCTATGCATACACTCTCATCAGCCAGCTGCGTATGAAGTGCTTCCTTATCCGCCTCAGAATATACTGCAACCGTCTGTATACCCATTTCCCTGCAGGCTCTTATTATTCTAACAGCTATTTCGCCTCTGTTCGCTATCAATATCTTATTAAACACAGCTTCATCTCCTTATAATCATTCCATAATCCATATATTATACTTATAACATCAGACGGATTAACCCACCATAAATGTAAGCTCAGCTGTAAGTGCAACCTCTCCATCTACTGTCGCAACAGCCTTTCCCACGCCAACTGGTCCTTTTTTCTTTATAATCTCACATTCCATCTTAAGTTTATCACCAGGAACAACTTTTCTTTTAAATCTTGCATTATTAACTGCACCAAAATATGCTGTTTTACCTTTGTTTTCTTCCAGCGAAAGTATCGCAACAGCACCTACCTGTGCGCATGCCTCTATCTGAAGGACGCCCGGCATAACCGGCTCAGCTGGAAAATGTCCTGCAAAATAAGGCTCATCATATGTAATACACTTATATCCTGTTGCCTTTATTCCAGGCTCAAGTTCATCTATTGTATCCACAAGCAGAAAAGGATGTCTGTGTGGAATAATATCCATTATTTCCTTTGTTGTAAGCATACATAACTCCTTATATTAAATAATCGAATTTCATATATATGATGTCGGTATCAAAAACCAATGCCTTTGATACCGACGAATTGTCAGACTGGTTTTATAACAAACATAGGCTGTCCATATTCAACCATCTGTTCATTATCTACAAGAATATCAGTAACCACACCATCATAATCACTTTCAATCTCATTCATAAGCTTCATTGCTTCTACTATACCGATTACCTGACCCTTTTTAACTCTGTCACCTATTGCTACATATGCATCAGCTTCCGGAGATGCTGAACTGTAGAATACACCTACAAGTGGTGAATTAACAGTAAGTACACTATCATCAGAAGTTTTTATGTCTGATTTATTCAATCCTGATTCATTGACACTATCGCTATTAACTATATCATCAGTACTGGCAGTATCTTTAACAACAGCCCTGTCACTTCTGTCAGCACCAAGCGAAAGCTTAGTGTCGCCATCTTCCATGCTAAAGCTAGTAAGTGAAGATTCTGATACAGCATTAATCAGCTTTATTACATTTTCTAATTCCATATATTATCTCCATTTCTTCATGACCTTTTATTCATATCCTGGTATTCCAGATATCTCACCAGCAATCCACTTATGTACTTTAAGCGTTCATCGTATTATGAATACTTTCTTACTATAAGAGTTGCATTATGTCCACCAAAACCAAGCGAATTCGTCATAACTACATCAACGTCCTTTTTGATTCCTTCATCCTTGACATAATTAAGATCCATTTCTTCCTCTGTTTCTGATAGTCCGACATTCGGATGTATATAACCATCCTGGATTGACTTGACACAGGCTATGAACTCAACTGCGCCTGCTGCACCAAGCAGGTGTCCAACCATGGATTTTGTTGAACTTACAGGCACACTGTAAGCTGCATCCTTAAGTGCAAGCTTGATTGCCCTTGTCTCAAAAAGATCATTATGATGTGTACTTGTTCCATGTGCATTTATATAGTCAATATCATCTGGTTTTACTTCTGCTTCCTTCATGGCACTTGTCATAGCATATGCAGCTCCACTTCCATCCTCCATAGGTGATGTTATATGGTATGCATCAGAAGAACAGCCATAGCCTGTGATCTCTGCATATATATGCGCTCCTCTCTTTAAAGCATGCTCCAGCTCTTCAAGTACAACCACACCTGCTCCTTCACCCATGACAAAGCCATTTCTTTCTTTGTCAAATGGGATAGAGGCTCTCTTAGGATCTGTAGATGTTGAAAGTGCTGTAAGTGCTGCAAAACCACCGATTCCAATAGGAGATATAGAACTTTCAGTTCCACCTGCAAACATAACATCTGCTTCACCATGCTGTATACTTCTATAGCCTTCACCTATAGAGTTAGTTCCAGTAGCACATGCTGTAACAACATTTATATTCTTACCCTTTAAACCAAGTTGTATTGATACATTACCAGCTGCCATATTAGTTATCATAAGCGGTACAAGAAGCGGATTAATCCTAGATGGACCCTTTTCAAGAAGCTTCTTGTGATTGCTTTCCATAGCTTCTAGGCTTCCAACACCAGAGCCTACTGATACACCAACACGGAAAGCATCCTCCTTAGTCATATCAAGCCCTGAATCCTTCATAGCCTCATGCGCGGCCGCAACAGCATACTGGCTGAACTTCTCCATCCTTTTGGCTGCCTTGAAATCCATATAATTCTTAGCATCAAAATCCTTTACCTCTGCTGCAAGCTTAACCTTATAATCTGTTGTATCAAACCTTGTTATATTATCTATTCCAACTGTATTCTCTTTAACAGAATTCCAGAATTCATCCACACTTAAACCTATAGGTGTTATTGCACCCATACCTGTAACAACTACTCTTCTCATTAGATATTCATACCTCCATCTACTGATATCACCTGTCCTGTTATGTATGCCGCTTCATCTGATGCCAGAAATGCTACAGCATTGCTTATATCATCCACGCTTCCCATTCTTGAAAGAGGAATCATATCAAGTACTGACTTCTTCTGTTCTTCAGATAAAACCTTTGTCATATCTGTATCAATATATCCAGGTGCAACTGCATTAACAGTTATTCCACGTGATGCAAGCTCCTTTGCAGCAGATTTGGTAATACCTATCACACCTGCTTTAGAAGCACTGTAATTAACCTGTCCTGCATTACCAGCTATGCCTACAACTGATGACATATTGATTATTCTTCCGCTTCTTTGCTTTAGCATGTATCTGCTTACGTGTCTTATGCAGTTAAATGTTCCCTTAAGATTAACATCTATAACTCTGTCAAAATCTTCCTCTTTCATTCTCATGATAAGACCATCTTTTGTTATACCAGCATTATTTATGAGAATATCTATTCTCTTATATTTATCCATTATATATGTGATCATCTTTTCAGTTTCTTCATACGAATCAACCTGACACTTGTATTTCTCTGCCTTTCCGTTGGCAGCCAAAATGTTTTCAACTGTTCTATCTGCTGCTTCATCATTACCACTGTAATTAACAATAACCACAGCCCCCTCTTTGGCAAAACGGGCAGCTATCGCAGCTCCTATTCCTCTGCCAGCGCCAGTTACAAGCACTATCTTGTTTTCATATCTTTTTATACAATTATCCATACACATAACACACTGCCTTTCATTGATACAATATTGCTAAAGCCATACCAATATCATGTCTGCATTTATTGCCTGTTATTTTATAACTACTTCCTTTTCCATGCTCTTAGCAATCTTTTTAACAAAGCCAGATAAAGTCTTTCCTGGTCCTACCTCAACAAATGTATCATAACCATCGGCTATCATTTTTCTGACTGACTGTTCAAAACATACTGAACTATATACCTGCTTTGAAAGAAGTTCTTTTATATATTCACTGGATGTATTCTCATCCACGTACTCAGCTGTACAGTTTGCCACATAAGGATGCTTCACTTTATCAAAAGTGACTTTTTCAAGATCCTTCATAAGCTTGTCACCTGCGCCCTTAAGAAGCTTTGAATGAAACGGTCCACTTACATTAAGAAGAATTGTTCTTCTTGCTCCTGCTTCCTTAAGCACTTCCATAGCTTCCTGTACACATTCCTTTTTACCTGATATTACTATCTGGCCAGGGCAGTTGTAATTAGCTGCGGAAACTGTATCAGGATACATATCATTATCAGACTCTGCGTTCCCGCTTTTATCCTTGTTATATTTAGCAAGTACACTGTCAACCTCATCTGATGTAAGTCCGATAACTGCAGCCATGGCACCTATGCCAGCCGGAACCTCCTGTTCCATATATATTCCACGGTTTCTTACAAGTTTTACACCATCTTCATAAGATAACGCACCACTTGCAGTAAGTGCACTATATTCACCTAATGAAAGTCCAATAGCTGCATCATATGTAAGACCCTGCTCAACCATATCAGCAAGCTGGGAGATTTCTGTTACATATAACGCAATCTGTGTATACTCCGTTTTATCAAGAAGATCATTTTCTTCAAATATTAAATGCTCCATATTGATACCTGTCAGTTCACCAGCCTTCTTAAAGCACTTTACTGATGAAGTGCAGCTATTATAGCTTTCTCTTCCCATTCCAGTACACTGGCTTCCCTGTCCTGGAAACATTACAACTGTTTTTCCCATACCTTTTAAATCCTCATTTCCATACACTGTTTTATGCCAGCTTATTATGTGAATTATATACCTCAGAGACTTCCTTCATAAGCTCCTTAATAATCTCTTCACATGTCTGTTCCTTATTGACAAGACCTGCTATCTGACCTGCCATTACAGTTCCCTGCTTGACATCACCATCCACAACAGCCTTTCTTAATGTTCCAAGAGTAAGTCTTTCAAGCTTTTCAAACTCAACGCCTTCTTTTTCCATATCAAGATACTCTCTTGTCATGCTGTTTCTAAGTGACCTTACTGGATGTCCTGTGCTTCTGCCAGTTACTACTGAGTCTATATCCTTGGCAGCTATAACTCTGTCCTTATAATTCTGATGAACATTCGATTCCTTAGCCACAACGAATCTTGTTCCCATCTGTACAGCCTCTGCACCCAGCATAAATGCTGCACATACACCTCTGCCATCACCTATTCCACCAGCTGCTATAACAGGAATATCAACTGCATCAACAACCTGTGGTACAAGTGTCATGGTCGTTTCCTCGCCGATATGTCCACCTGATTCCATACCCTCTGCTACAACTGCATCTGCTCCGGCACGTTCCATCATTCTTGCAAGTGCAACTGATGCCACAACAGGAATAACCCTTATTCCAGCCTCCTTCCAGGCCTTCATATATTTGCTTGGATTGCCTGCACCTGTTGTTACTGCTTCTATATGCTCATCAATAACAAGCTGTGCTATTTCATCTGCATAATCACTTAAAAGCATAATATTAACACCAACTGGCTTATCTGTTATCTTTCGTGCTATATGTATCTGTTCTTTAACCCATTCTGCTGGCGCATTAGCTGCTCCGATAAATCCCATTCCACCGGCTTTGCTGACGTGGGCTGCCAGATTAGCATCTGCAACCCATGCCATGCCGCCCTGTATAACAGGATATTCTATATTAAGAAGCTCTGTTACACGAGTTTTCATAACTTATTTTCCTTCCTGACATTTATAACTATTTCTGGTTAGCCTCGATATAATCAACAACATCCTGTACTGTAAGAATCTTTTCAAGCTCCTCAGATGGAATAGTTACTGAACACTCATCCTCAAGTGACATAACAAGTTCAAAAAGATCAAGTGAATCTGCCTTAAGATCTTCCTTGAAATTAGACTCAGGCTTGATAACTGCCTCATCTATACCTAACTGTGCTGCAACTAATTCTCTTACTTTTTCAAACATAATGTTAAATCTCCTTAAATCTTAATATTTTTATTATTTTAATTGGTGTCTGTGGCAAACTCTTCTGCCATAAACATCTTTATATATGTTAAAATGCCGCTTATCCTGCTGCTTAATAGCTTCAAGCAGACAGTATATGTAATAATCTTAATAAGCTGTGCATCATTAACCCTGTTACCATACCAAAAGAATGCTTCCCCAGCTTAATCCTGCACCGAAGCCGGCAAGTACAAGCTTTTCTTCCTGTTTTAAGCTTCCATTTCTGTTTAACTCATCAAGCAGAATCGGAATGCTTGCTGATGATGTATTTCCATATTCATTCAGATTGACTGGAAACTTATCTTTATCAGCCTTAAGCCTTTTCGCTACGCTCTCTATAATACGTACATTAGCCTGATGCAGTATGAACTTATCAACATCATTAACATCCATATTATTATTATGTAAAAGTGTTTCTATGGCTGTAGGAACACTCTTTACGGCGAATTTAAACACTTCCTGTCCATCCATATGTATAAATATATCTGTGCTGCATGAATCAGAAAATCTTCTGCCACCTGTTAAAACAGATGCACCTGTTCCATCATTGTAGATATTGCTGTCAATAATCCCTCTTTCATGACCAGCAGATACACCAGTGTCATCTTCCGTGTTGTTATCAACTGCTTTAAGAACCACTGCGCCAGCACCATCTCCGAAAAGCACACACACACTTCTGTCTTTCCAGTTAACTATTTCTGACATTTTTTCTGAACCAATAACAAGTGCATATTTATACGAACCTGTCTTTAACATTGAAGCTGCAATATCCAGGGCTGTAATAAAACCTGAACATGCTGCACTTACATCAAAACACATAGCATTTACTGCTTTAAGCTTTGCCTGTACAAGTGATGCCTGATTAGGAAAAGCATAATCAGGAGTTGACGTTGCAACTATAATAAGACCTATGTTAGAAGCTTCAATACATGCATCCTCTACTGCATTTCTTGCAGCGTTATATGCCATATCAGCATTATTCATATCTTTTGCTATATGTCTGTTACATATACCAGTTCTTGTCTTTATCCACTCATCACTCGTATCTACCATTTCTGACAGATTATCGTTAGTCAATATATCTGGTGGAACATAGCTTCCTGTTCCTATGATTCTTGTTCTTATCATACTTTTTTGTCCTTATTTATTTGACTTACTAACTGTTTGATTATCTTACTTTGATTTTCAAACATTATTTTTATACTACAAGACTCATGTGTTTGTCAAGGTTATTTTGATATTCAAATTATTAAAATATACTAAAATAATATAAGACAATAAAAAAAGACCTGAAACAGATTATTACATCTGCTTCAGATCCTTTTTAACTTTTAATTTAACTTCTTTATCCGGCGTGAGCGATTCACATATCTTGCGTACCGCCTTCTGATATGACAGCTTATCTAACTTTAAGCAGTCGGTATCTGTAAGATATTCCCACGTTCTTTTTGGAAATGTAACAAAACATTCTGCAAGAAGCCAGCCTGCTGCCATCTGTGTATAATATCCATAGGTTGAAAAATCCCTGTTTACGAGTGAAAATATATCGTCAAGATATAAACCATTATCACAATTTCTTTCATCTGTGCTTTCTATATCTTTAACAGTAACCTTTTTCATTCTCGGTCTTTTCATACCATGCATATCGACCTTTAAGTAGTGGTCCAACAGCATTATAAGACCTACTCTTGCCCTGTATTCATCACACGATTCTATACATTCCTTTATGTATGGCAGAAACTCGTCCCGAAACATATCCATAACCCTGAATTCTACACAAAAGCTGTCGTTTACAGCCCAGTTGTTCACAAGAGGAACGAATGCATTGAAGTCTTTTAAAGCCTTCTTAAAGTCTTTCTCCTTCGCTGTTCCCATTCCTATTATGTAGCTTCTAAGCAGCGTTTCTTCCTGATAAATATCTGGTTCACTAAGCAGCTGCCGGAAATCCTTGTTCTCTTTTATAAGCTGTTTTGCATATTGCTTTAATACCGGCTGTCTTATTCCTATTATATTATCGCAGCCAGGAATAAGTGAGGATGTAAATGCTGCATATTCTCCTTTATCAGTCATCCCCAGAAGTTCATTTCTTATATATTCCAGCATTATTCATAAAGAGGATACTTGTCTGTAAGTTCCTTAACCATAGCCATAGCCTTAGCCTGATTAGCATCAACATCATCAACAAGTAAAGCAATAGCTTCTGCTACTACATCCATATCTGCTGTGTTGAAGCCTCTTGTTGTAACTGCTGCTGTACCAAGTCTGATACCACTTGTTACGAATGGTGAAGCTGGATCGTTAGGGATAGTGTTCTTGTTACATGTAATATTAGCTGCATCAAGAAGCTTTTCTACTTCCTTACCAGTCTTATTCTTGCTTAAAAGATTAACAAGCATAAGGTGATTATCTGTACCACCAGATACGATATCAAAGCCTCTGTTCATAAGTCCTGTACAAAGAGCCTGTGCATTGTCAACAATGTTCTTAGCATAAGTCTTAAAGCTTGGATCAAGTGCTTCCTTTAAGCATACTGCCTTACCAGCAATAACATGCATAAGTGGACCGCCCTGGATTCCTGGGAATACAGCCTTGTTAAACTTAAACTTTTCAGCAGCTTCTGCTGATGAAAGGATCATACCACCTCTTGGTCCTCTTAATGTCTTATGAGTTGTAGTTGTAACTACATCAGCATAAGGGATAGGGCTTGGATGCTCTCCACCTGCTACAAGACCAGCAATATGAGCCATATCTACCATAAGATAAGCACCAACTTCGTCAGCTATCTCTCTGAACTTCTTAAAATCAATAACTCTTGCATATGCAGATGCACCTGCAATGATCATCTTTGGCTTACATTCCTTAGCTATTCTTAATACTTCATCATAATCTATAAAGCCTTCGGCTGTAACACCATAAGGAACTATATTAAAATATTTACCAGAAATATTAACTGGTGAACCATGTGAAAGGTGTCCACCACAGTCAAGGCTCATACCCATAACAGTGTCACCTGGTTCTACCATGGCAAAGAATGCTGCAAGGTTAGCCTGTGCACCTGAATGTGGCTGAACATTGGCATATTCACAACCAAATAACTTCTTAGCTCTCTCAATTGCAAGTGTTTCAACAACATCTACATATTCGCAGCCACCATAATATCTCTTTCCAGGATATCCTTCTGCATACTTGTTAGTAAGAGGGCTTCCCATAGCTGCCATAACAGCTTTACTTACAAGGTTCTCAGAAGCTATTAATTCAATATGGCTTCTCTGTCTTGCTAATTCATCATCCATAGCTTTAGCTAATTCTGGATCATAGTTCAATACTTCATCAAATGAATACATATTACAACCTCCATTTTCTATAGTTGTAGTTATACAACCTGTATAGATATTAATTTTATAGATTATTTAGCAATAAGTCAATGTATAATTATACATTTGTACAATAATTAAGTTATTTAATACTATCTTCATTAGAATATCCGCCTTAGAAAGTTATATAAGCCATTATTCCATACACCTGCCTCGTGTCCGCCGTGTCTGTAATAGAATATATGGTCAATTGAATGTTCTGTCATATATCTTGAATAATTCTCTGATGATACCCTGCAATATGGATCTTCATCACCTGTTACTATGAGTGTAAGAAGTGGTGCTTCCCCGCCTTCCTTAACAAGCTCAGGAAGAAGATATCCCCTGTTGCCATATAATGTTTCACCGCTTCCTGTATTAACAACTCCTCCAACAGGCTCAAATGCACCTACATACCCAAATATATCAGGGTGTGCAAAGCATAAATAAAGAGCTTCCCGTCCACCTAATGAATATCCCGCAATTCCTGTGTATTCCCTGCCTATCTTAGTTGAATAATGCGAATTAATATATGGAATAAGAGCATTAATCACATCATTTTCACAGGCATCATATCTTGCAGTTAAATCTGAAAATCCATAATCAGATTCCTGCTTTCCGTCAACATCCGTAAATACAGTAAAGCTTACTAATATCATATCGTTGCGGTTGTATTCATACACAATATTCTGTGCTGTTGGTCTTGCACCAAGAACCCTGTAATCTTCATATGTTCCACTCATTCCGTGAAGAAGATATACTACCGGATAGCTTTTACTCTTATCATATCCATATGGAAGATACACATTGGCATTTCTTGTAGCATTAGTAGTTGGAGAATAATATTCTATCTTCTCAATCTCACCATAATTGCCGCCAAGATGTTCTGAATTAAACGCTTCTGGTTCTTCATAATTAGTATCATTCTTATCATAAGAGAACAACATTACCGGATAATCGTGATTAACTCCAGCTTCGTCTGTTGTACTATTATTTTCATTAACACTGTCACCATTAGTGTTTTTGTTACCACTACTGCCATTATTATTGTCTACGCTGTTACTACTGCTTACAATGCTTGCATTATTAGAAGCTGTATTCTTACTACTAGTACTATTGCCACAACCTGTTAACAACAGGATTGCTGATAATGCAAATGCCATTATAAGTGCCTCTGTTTTTCTAATATTATTTCTTCTCATAATTAATCACCTCATATAATTATTAATTAAACCTGATTATTAACTCTACATTTTGATAATAGCATTTAGAGTTAACTTCAAGTCAAGCATAAAATATTCCTATATAAATAAAATATATGAAACACCTTCTCGCACTGAGCACTGTCGCTTGCGACAACCTACATCTTCGTACAAGTGTGCATCATCGGCACACAGCACCTTTTATGTATAGGAAATTCTATCGAAATTCCCTATTACATAAAAAAAACAACAGCTGTCTTTTATAAATAGCGCAGACATAAAATGTCATTTGCACTCCTTATAATAAACATACTGTTGTCTTATAAATATTTATAACCATGCAAAACCATCCTGATTATATTATTAATTACAACTTATAATAATCAACTGCTGGTCTTGCAATACATTGTAATCTGCTTAATCTCTCACAATCCATTTAGTTATCTACTGAACTCTTTAAGTCCTCTGCAAGAAGATATATGTTATGTAATATAGCCTTACAGTTCTTCATACTTTCAACTGTTGTGTCAGATACTCTTAGGCCTTCAGTTGAAGCAGCTGCTACCTCTTCTCCTGTTGCTGATAAATGTGAAATATTATCAGAAATAACAGAAGTTGAATCCAGTATCTTGTTAATGCTCTGCTCTGCAGAATCTATATTGTTCATAAGATTATCAACTGTTTTTCCTACGTCCTCAAAAGTCACTCTTGTATTATCAATAAGTTCATTCTGCTTATTAACTGACTCAACTGACGCTTTTATGCTCTCATTAGCTTTCTTCGTATCTTCATAAAGATTATTGATTATATCTGTTATGCTTGAAGATGCATTCTTAGTCTGTTCTGAAAGCTGTCTTATCTCTTCTGCCACTACTGCAAAGCCCTTTCCGGCTTCTCCTGCTCTTGCTGCTTCTATTGAAGCATTTAATGCAAGAAGGTTAGTCTGGCTTGAAATTTCTACTATAGAACCAATAAATCCCTGTACATCATCAACCTTTTCTGTAAGACTGTTAATCACATCTACAATTATATTGCTTGCATCATGTACATTCTGTGCCTGTTCCTTCAGTTCAACTACTACAGCCTTACTATCATTAACAGTCTCATCTGTTCTGTGTGAGGCCTCAACCATCTCGCTTATCTCTTTTTCAGCAATATCAGTGTTTTCCTGAATCTCTGCACACATAGCTGCCTGTCTTTGTATGGCTTCTGCTGTGCTTTCTGTGCTTTCTGCTATATCTTTCATTGAACTGTGGCTTATATCTATGCTTTTTTCTAACTCATCAAGCATATCCATAGCCTGTCCGAAATGTCTGGTTATATTATCAGCTACAACAACCATCTTCTCGTTATTCTCTTTCTGTATAACTGCTGCTGCCTCTATCTTGTTCATATTCTCTACAAAAAACTGCTTAAGCAGCTTTGTTACACTAAGAGATATACATGTAACAATAACCAATACTAATATAGCAAGAACCCTGCTTGCCATAACCACTCCATTATACATATTATAATCCATAATAAGTCTTATGACATTAGCAGCTATCGCAACGCCATCAGCCCACAATATTAATTTCTCATTAAGATATACCATCGAAGCCATGATCAAAGGAAGTACATATGTCCATACACCATCAGTTGAATTAAGCAGTATAAGAACAACATATCCAAGTGCCATTGATACCGCAATAGTTAATTCACACACTCTGGTCTTCTTCTTTAGAATATAAGCAGCTATTGATACAATAATCACCGCAAGTGCCACAACAAACTGTATTAAAATCTTTCCTTTGTTATGTCCGTCACCCACTCCTAATGCTGCCATCACTGTCAGCGCAATATAACCAAATACTATGAGGACTGTAAATAAAACAGTCCTGTTTGCCCTTACATACTGATTCTCTGTCATAATTTTTCTCCCGTTTCTGTTATAGTTTCTGTTATAGTTTTGCCAAGATTTATAAAAAAAGTATATACCCACGATTATCTAAATGCAATATTTTTGCTGAAAAAAAGCCGATAAAGTCATTATTTTTGTCTAGTTTTTACAAAGCATTGTCTTAAATATAGTTTAAAAAAGAGCGTTTGAAAATGTCCATTAAACACCTTCAAACGCTCTTAAAAATATTATTCCTGTTCTGACTCTGTAATGCTGATAGATAAATCTTCAAGCTGTTTTGCATCTACAACATCAGGTGCGTTAGTAAGAAGACATGTTGCATCCTTTACCTTAGGGAAAGCTATAACGTCTCTTATTGAATCTCTCTTAGCCATAAGCATAACAAGTCTGTCAAGACCATATGCAAGTCCTGCATGTGGTGGTACTCCATACTTAAATGCATCAAGTAAGAAACCAAACTTCTCATTAGCAACTTCATCTGTAAGACCAAGTGCCTTAAACATTCTTGACTGCACATCAGCCTGATGAATTCTTACTGAACCACCACCGATTTCTGTACCGTTAAGTACAATATCATAAGCCTTTGCACGTACTGAACCTGGGTCTGACTCAAGCTTATCAAGATCCTCATCCATAGGCATAGTAAATGGATGATGCATGGCTACGAATCTCTCTTCTTCATCTGACCATTCAAACTGTGGGAACTCTGTTACCCAGAGGAACTTATAATCACTCTTGTCAAGAAGTCCCATCTGTCCTGCAAGCTCAACTCTTAATGCACCGAGTACATTCCATACAATCTTGTTTCTGTCAGCTGCAAAAAGTAAAAGATCTCCTGGCTTACCTTCCATAGCCTCAACAAGTGCATTCATCTCATCCTCTGTCATAAACTTAGAGAATGAAGACTTAAGTGAACCATCTTCATGGATAGCTATATAGGCAAGACCCTTTGCTCCATAACCCTTAGCAAAATCAACAAGGGCATCTATCTTCTTACGAGGCATATTTCCCTGTCCTGTAGCGTTAATACCACGTACAGAACCACCATTCTCAATAGCTCCTGTAAACACGCTGAAGCCACAGTTCTTAACTATATCTGTAACATTCTTAAGCTCCATACCAAATCTTAAGTCTGGCTTATCAGAACCGAATCTATCCATAGCCTCCTGCCATGTCATACGCTGGATAGGAAGCTTAACATCTACATCTAATACTTCCTTGAATAGATAAGCAAGAAGTCTTTCATTAACATCGATTACATCATCAACATCAACAAATGACAGCTCCATATCAATCTGTGTAAATTCCGGCTGTCTGTCAGCTCTTAAGTCCTCATCCCTGAAGCATCTTGCTATCTGCATATATCTGTCATAACCAGAACACATAAGCATCTGCTTAAAAAGCTGTGGTGACTGTGGCAGAGCATAGAACTTACCTGGATGTATACGGCTTGGTACAAGGTAATCTCTTGCTCCCTCCGGAGTTGACTTAGTAAGCATAGGTGTTTCGATTTCAAGGAAGCCTTCCTTAGCAAGAAATGCTCTTGTAAGAGTTGCCACCTTACTTCTCATGATAATATTAGACTGTATATCAGGTCTTCTTAAGTCTAAACATCTATACTTAAGTCTTATATCTTCCTTAGTGTTAATATTTTCCTCAATAGGGAAAGGAGGTGTCTCAGATTCAGAAAGAATTCTTAAAGACTCTGCTGCTATTTCGATATCACCAGTCTTAAGATTTTCATTAACTGCACCACTTCTTTTTACGACCTTACCAACTACTGCGATTACGAATTCATTTCTTAAAGTATATGCCTTATCAAAGCCTTCCTTACCTATAATATTCTCATCAAAAAGTATCTGTAAAATGCCACTTCTGTCCCTTAAATCAACGAATATAAGTGAACCAAGATTACGTCTTTTAGCCACCCAACCCATAACTGTAACAGTGCTTCCTATATCTGCACCTGACACTTCTGTACATCTGTGTGTTCTTTTTAAGCCAACCATTGACTCTGCCATCGATAATTACCTCATTCCTGTAAATATTTAATTACTGATAAAATTCAATAAAACAAATTCTACTCAGTACTCGCCTGTCTAAATACCTAGTATATCACTTATATCCAAATCATCAATATCTATTGTGCTGTTCTTTATAAGTTCAAGTGTTGAATCCTCGTGAATAAGCCTTTGAAATAATATAAAGACTTTCATATCGACATTTTTCACTTCATCTATCATAATTGAAACAGCCGTATCTATATCAAATGCTTTTCTATAAGGTCTGTCTGATATAAGAGCTGCAAATTCGTCTGTGACTTTCAGAATTCTCGCTCCGACAGGTATATCCTCACCAGCAAGTCCGTCCGGATATCCACTTCCATCGTAACACTCATGATGAGATAGTACAATATTCATAATATTATCTGAATAATCATACTTTTTCAATACATCATAGCTAATCTTTGAGTGCATGCTCATATACTTTTTTTCTTCCTCTGGAAGACTTTCATTCGTTCTTCCATAAAGATACTCTGAAAGCTTAAGCTTTCCTATGTCATGCATCATTGCCGCCAGCTTAAGCTCATACGCCCCATCATCCGACATGCCATATTCTTTAGCAAGTGCAAATGTAAGATTAGCAACAAGCACTCCGTGCTTAATACCACTTTTGAAATCATTGACTATATAATCAATAAGTTCACTATTATTCTTGTTTTTCATACATCTTTAACCAATATATTCCTTTATCCAGAACCAATAACTTAAACTATTACTTCGCCTGAACAATATTTTATTATATTTTTATCAGGCTGAATTGTCAATCGTATAAAACTTATTTTAAATATTCTATGAGGACATCAAATCTACGGAATATCTATATCAAGGTAAGCTGCTACTCCTAATAGCAAAAATGCCTGTGAACGTTTCCTTTCCTCATCTTTTTTATCTGAAAACAATTCCGGATTATCCTGAAGAATTTTAGTAATCCTCTGGTCTATTATCTGTTTTACTATATCTATTAACCCCACCTGCCTATAATCATTTATTTAATGATACTTATTGCTTCTCTATAATGTAACGGGCAGCTTCTAAACGCCCGGTTAGAATTTATTATATCAAATTTATATATATGTAACAATAATGGGGATATGTAAGTTTTATTTTTATCAATATAATTATGTTGACGAACGGACGACATAATATAATCGGGTACCTATAGCACGTACAATGTTCAATGCCAGAAGCTTCAATTGGATATTTCTAAGGCTTTTCATATAGGTAATAACATCGACCGCTACCGTTCGATACGGGACGTCCTGTCCCATATCTCACTTCCACAGACATCCGTGTCTGTGGATAGCTGGTGTATTAAGGAAAAGCCTAAGAACTATCACAATTGAACTTCAAGTGCATCTCACACTGTCCGCACTACAGGCACCCGCTTATATTATGTCTGATAGTGGCACAAATTTACTAATCTGTAAAAAAGCTAATATATATCACAAAATAAATTACTTTGTTTGAGGCTTACTCTTAGACTTTTCTTTAGTAATCCAGCTATCCACAGACATGGATGTCTGTGGAAGTCAGATATGGAACAAGGAGGTTCCGTATCTGACGGTAGCGGTCATAATCATAACCTATATGAAAAGTCTTAGAAATATCCACTTAAATCTTCTGGCATCGAACACCGTCTGTTCTATAGACATCCGCTTATATTATGTCGTCCGGCATACACTCTTATTCCTTAAATACCTCCCGGCATTTAAGCGTCCGTCCATCTACTATCCGTGACTCCACTAACCAGCCATATATTTAAGCCGATATACTCTTACCCGTATACAACTGATAATACTTACCCTTCTCTTCCATAAGCTGCTCATGTGTTCCACGCTCAATAATTCTTCCCTGCTCCATAACCATAATACAGTCTGCATTGCGTACTGTAGAAAGTCTATGTGCAATAACAAAGGAAGTTCTTCCTGACATAAGCGCATCCATACCCTTCTGTACAAGTCTTTCTGTTCTTGTATCAATAGACGATGTCGCCTCATCAAGAATAAGAACCGGAGGGTCAGCTACTGCAGCACGCGCTATAGCTAAGAGCTGTCTTTGTCCCTGACTTAAGTTAGCTCCGCCGCTGTGAAGAACAGTATTATAACCATCTGGAAGTCGTCTTATGAAACCATCTGCATTGGCAAGTCTTGCTGCTGCTATACACTCTTCGTCAGTAGCATCAAGTCTTCCGTAACGGATATTCTCCATAATAGTTTCAGTAAACAGATTAGTATCCTGAAGAACAATACCAAGACTTCGTCTTAAATCATCCTTCTTTATACGATTAATATTAATTCCATCATACCTTATTTTACCATCCTGAATATCATAGAACCTGTTAATAAGGTTAGTAATAGTAGTCTTACCAGCACCTGTACTTCCTACAAATGCTATCTTCTGACCCGGTGTTGCATACATCTTAATATCGTGAAGCACCATCTTATCAGGATTATATCCAAAGTCAACTCCATCAAATGTAACATCACCTTCTAATCGGCAGTAATCAACCGGCTTATCATCAACAGCTGGTCGCTTCCATGCCCACATCATAGTATTTTCCTTAGTTTCTTCAAGCTCGTTGTTATTATTATACTTAACATTTACAAGCTCAACCTTACCCTCATCAGTTTCAGGCTTCTCATCATACAGTTCAAATACTCTCTTTGCACCAGCCATAGCCATAACAATACTACTCACCTGCTGGCTTATCTGTGTTACAGGCTGTGTAAAGCTCTTATTTAAACTAAGAAATGCTACAAGTGTTCCGATAGTAAGACCTGAAAACTCGCTTAACGCTAATATACCACCGACAATGGCACATAATACATAACTTATGTTACCTATGTTACCATTGACAGGCATAGTTATATTGGCAATCTTATTCGCATTATTAGCACTCTCACGAAGTTCATCATTAATTTTCTTAAACTGCTCTATACTCTTTTCTTCATGACAGAACACCTTTACAACCTTCTGGCCTTCCATCATTTCCTCGATATAAGCATTAACCTTACCTATATCTTTCTGCTGTTCAACGAAATATCTGCCTGAAAGCTCACTCAACTTAGAAGTTACATATAACATAATAATAACCATAACAACCGATACGATAGTAAGCGGAATATCAAGCACAATCATACTTACAAATGTTGAAACAAGAGTTATAGTCGAATTGATAACCTGAGGTATACTCTGGCTTATAAGCTGTCTTAATGTATCAATATCGTTAGTGTACACAGACATAATATCACCATGTGCATGTGTATCGAAATACTTTATAGGGAGTGATTCCATGTTAGTGAATAACTCAAATCTTAACTTCTTTAAAGTACCCTGACCTACATTTACCATTATTCTGTTATAAATGTATGAACATAACACACCAACAATAAGAACCGCTGACAGCTTTATAAGAGCTGATGCAAGTGGTGCATAGTCATGTACTGCTGACTGTGTAAGTGGAATGATATAATTATCAACAAGCTTCTGTATAAAAAGTGTAGCTGAAAGTGTTATAAGTGCTGATGCTATAATACATGCTAATACTGCTATACATGAAAACTTATAATTCTTTAACACATACCCTAATAACCTTTTCATAATTGGAAGTGTACTCTGCTTTTTATCCATGTCCGATTTATTCAAAGTTTTGTCCTGATTATTACTCATTATCTGCTCCTCCCTTCTTATCGTCTGCTGCCTTAGCATTGGCATCTACAAGCTGGTTTTCCTTTGCCTCTTCCGCCTGCTCATCGAAGTCACCGCCACCCTGTGTCTGTACTTCATATATCTCACGGTATACTTTATTATTTTCTACAAGATGTTCGTGTGTATCAAAGCCGCTTACCATACCATTATCAAGGACAAGAATTCTGTCTGCATCCTGAATACTTGATATTCTCTGCGATACTATAAGCTTTGTTGTTCCCGGTATCTTAGTTGCAAATGCGTGCTTAATCTTTGCATCTGTTGCTGTATCTACAGCACTTGTTGAATCATCAAGAATAAGTACCTTTGGTTTCTTAAGAAGTGCTCTTGCAATACAAAGTCTCTGTCTTTGTCCACCAGAAACATTAGTTCCGCCCTGCTCTATCCATGTATTATACTTATCCGGCATACGCTCAATGAATTCATCTGCACATGCCTGTCTGCAGGCCTCAATACATTCTTCCTCTGTTGCATTCTCGTCACCCCATCTTAAGTTATCAAGAATAGTTCCTGAGAATAACACATTTTTCTGGAGAACAACTGATACCTCATCACGGAGAGTCTCAATATCATACTTTCTTACATCAACTCCACCAACACATACAGAACCATTCTTAACATCGTAAAGACGGCTTATAAGATTGACAAAGCTTGACTTTCCGCAGCCCGTTCCACCGATAATACCGATAGTTTCACCAGCATTTATATGTATATCGATATCTTTAAGTGTATCAGTTTCACTATCCTTCTTATATACGAAATCAACGTGATTAAAGTCAATTCTTCCATCAGGAACCTGCATAACTGGTGCATCAGGATTAGTTATATCTGCTTTCTCGTTAAGAACCTCTGCAATACGCTTAGCACTTGCTGTACTCATTGATATCATAACAAATATCATTGAAAGCATCATAAGTGCCATCATCATACTCATTACATATGAAAACATAGATGTAAGATTACCTGTTGTCATAGTTCCATCAGCAATAAAATGTGCTGCAAACCACGAAAGTGCAATAATACTTCCATATATTACAAACATCATAACCGGATTATTAAAAGCAAGCCATGACTCGGCCCTTACAAATGTATTGTAAAGGCTTGTCGCTGCCTTCTTAAACTTGTCATTTTCATATTCTTCCCTTACGAATGCCTTAACAACACGGATACCAGAAACATTTTCCTGTACACTTGCATTAAGGTCATCATACTTTGCAAAACCTTCTGTGAATATAGGTGTTACCTTAAATATAATAAAGAAAAGCACGAAACCAAGAAGAATAAGAGCCCCTAAGAATATCATACTCATAGTAGGATTGATAATAAAGCACATAATCATACTGCATATCATCATAAGTGGCGCTCTTACTGCTATTCTAAGAAGCATCTGATAAGCATTCTGTACATTAGTAACATCTGTAGTCATACGTGTTATAAGACCTGCTGTACTATACTTATCTATATTAGAAAATGCAAAATTCTGGATATTAGTATATATTCCTTCTCTTAAGTTGCAGGCAAAACCAGTAGAAGCACTTGCTGCATACTTTCCTGCCCTTATTCCGCAGAACAGGCTGACAAATGCAAGTACTAACATAATACCACCGTATATACATACATTTTTCATATCGCCTGCCTGTATTCCCTTGTCAATAATACTTGCCGTAACAAAAGGTATAAGTATTTCCATAAGCACTTCAAATATAATATAAATAGGTGTCTTTATAGAATCTTTCTTATACTCGCCTATATAGGCTGATAGTGTTTTTAACATATTTTTCCTCCATTCTTTATTTTAATGATTGGCAGTTGTCTGCCTTGAATATGACTTATCATTTGATGTATTGTCATATATCTTCTGTAATAATCTTTGCAGCTCTTTCTTCTCTTCATTATCAAGACTTGAAAGAAACCACTCCTCTCTCTTTAGCATACCATTGTAAGCATGCTTGCATATATCCTTTCCCTTGCTGGTAAGTCTTACATGCTTTACTCTCTTATCACATGACTCATAAAAGCTCTCTATCATATCTTTCTTTTCAAGCCTTGCAACAGTTCCTGCTATAGTTGCCTGAGCCACGCCAAAGTGTTTTTCAAGTTCCTTAAGTGTTATACACTCATTGTCTGTCTCACTTATGATAATAAGCATCTTTATCTGCGATGCTGTCATATTATCATTTTTGAGCTCATTATTAACGCATTTTCCAAGTATATCATTCAGACGCTTTATAAGCTCTCCGCAGTTAAGTGCATGTCTTTTCACGTATACTTTCCTTTCCTGTACACTCTTTATAATCTCTGTACGCATATTTACGCAAAAAATAAATGTAGTTCACGATTGGTTATATCGTGAACTACATATTATTAGTACGCTTTATTATAATACACATTCAATAGCAGGCTGTCAATAGCATGCTGTTATTTTTTACAACATTTTTTCATAGTTTTCTTTAAAGGCTTCCTTGATATCTTTTATGCTTACAGGCTTTGGTATATAGTCGTTCATTCCTGCATCCATTCCATCTATAACTGGATGAGATGCCATCTTTTGCTGTTTTTCTGAGGCTGTACTGAAAGGTATATCAACCGTAAATGTTGAGCCATCCCCCTCTTTGCTCTCAACTGACAGTTTTCCGCCCATCAACTCTGTAAATCCTTTGACAACAGACATTCCTATTCCATTATCGCTACACACAAAACTATACTGATTATCAGCATTTTCCTTAAGACTGACATTTTATGCCAACATATTAACAAAAAACTCTGCTCAAAGATACTAAAATCCTTGAACAGAGTCTGAAAACCTAAATGTTTATAACTTGTATATTATAAAACTTATTTTCTTTCCAGATATGCTGAATATAATGATTTTAAAACACTGATAGTCTTATCTGAAACCGTGCTCTCAGGCATCTCAATTTCTTCAACATCCTTATACTCATACTTACCTGTAAATGACCATGTAATTTTATCTGTATAAACAACAAGAGAAACATCCGTATCATTCTTATCCTTTGGAACACCAACAATAAGTTTTGTGTTGTAATTCTTTAAATCTATCTCGAAATAATACGCATCCTTTTCTAAAAGTCTGTCTTTATCATCGATACTCTTTAATAATGTTATTGTGTATTCTTTATTTCTGCCGTGTGCCAGTTTATTTATTAAATCATTAGAAACTCCTTCGTCACTTAGTGTAGTTATATCCTGATTTAACACTTCTTCAATCTGACTATAAGAAATTTTTACATCACTGGAAATTGACCTAATCAAACCAGCACCAAAAAGACTGTTATCTGCAACTTTATTTATTGCAGCTTTAATAACAGGACCGGCATCAAATATAATCTCTCCATTTTTATCAGCATATAGCTTAAGATATGTGGAATCTTTATAACTGATATCACCATAAACTACATTTTTTCCTTTTTCTCCATTTATCTTTCCTTGAAAAGAGTTACCAAGAAGTGGCAAATCCATACCTTCAACTTTACCATCAATCTTATATTCATACTGCTTATTAAGCAGATTATCAACAGTCTTTTTTAACCTGATATATGGTAAAAGATGGATATATATTAATATTCCTACAACCGCCAACATTATTATAGAGCAACATACAATACCAATAGTAACTTTTTTCTTTTTATTCATGATATTTTCTCCATTTATTAAAGCACAGCATTTCTTTTATTTACATTATTTTATCCTGAACAATTCCAGGTATTTCCTGAATCTGTTTACTATCCAACTTACTTTCCAATGTATCCACAAGTCCAATTATCTTTATTTCATAATTCATAGCCATATCATAAGTAAGCCCTTCTACACTTTTTAATGAAATAAATATAACCGGATACTACCCCATATACTCTTCACATAACTTCTGATTTCCAGTAATATAAAGTCCATTAAACAAACCATAATAAAAATCAGATTTTCGTATTTTTTCAAAATCATCAATTCCAACTGGCAATCTTAATGGTTCAGTCATATATGATAGACTCCTTTCTGAGTAACAATGTGTCCTTGAAAATTCATTATTTAAATAAGTCCGATTACTGAAAAGCTATTATTTCATATCACTTAACTCTGCTAATTTCTTTGCAAAAAAGCCTACCTGACGATTTTCATCCAAAAACCATTTTTCTTTAATATGTCTATTAATATCAAGACATTCTTCTTCTATTTCTTTTATTTTTCTTGTCTTTGATATAATAAGATTTTCTACATCTATATCATACCTTGACATAATCAGACCTGTTATTATATATAATGAATGATATTTACTTTCTATTAATTCCATATCACTTTCACTCAGATATGATATAAGCCATTTTATCGTTTCAACAATTAATTTGTTTAATTTTTTTACAAACTCACTTATATCATCTTTTGTATGCTCTTTAGAATATAATAAATCTACAGCCTTAACAATTCTATTAGAAGACAAACTTATTATTGATGAATATAATTCAAATGCTATTGTATCATTATCATAATATTTTTTAACATTATCTTTATACCTAACACATTGTATAAGTCGCTTGTAGGCTGAATAATGAAATACTTTATCACTATCCTTAATACAACATATAATATTATTAAGACCTATTAAATTCTTAAATATATCAAACTGTCCCTTATCTTTAACTGCACTTATCTCATAATCTTCTTTAATAAGCTCCAATTCTCTTAAAAATGCATCATACTCATTTACAAGTATTGTTTCATTAAGATAATTATTAATCCAGACCGATTGCAATATTTCATATTGAGATAAAGCAACACTGCCAGTATTAATATTTTTAAACAACTCTGGCAAATCTTCCTTATCACCTTTATATATTGCTTGTCATATTTAATATCTTCTATATCTTTATCCCATGTAAACAACCATATAATACTGCAATAAATATTTATAATATTCTCAACACCATCACTCTGTCTTCTGTCAAAATCAAATTCATAATCCTCTCCAAACATATATATTATAGCATTTTTAACAACTTGTCTAACCGCATTATTCCTTAACAGATTCTCCCTTATAAGCCTCAAATGTAAATCAAACTCATTATAACTGTCTTTTTTATATGCAAGAAATTCTTCTATATCTTTTATCTGTATACTACTTGTATGTGCCTGTCTTACAATGACCCTGTTAGTAGGAATAAAAAGCGACCTTATATATTCGCCATCATTTACAATACATTTAATATTTTCTTCATCTATAACTTTATCTAATTCCTTAAGAATTGTTGTTTTTCCTGAATTATTATACCCATAAATACCTATTAATGATTCTGTTACTTCTATGTCCTGTTCTTTAATAACATCGTTACCTTTTAACTTAAATACCATTATCTCTCCCCTTAATGAATTGTGTTTATTATAAAGCTTTATATATTCTTATAATAAGAATATCATATTTTTATTTATGATTCAATTTAATTTTGTGTAAGTAATGCATGATATAATTTTAAATAATCAAATTGTACAATTTCAACTTTTGCCATTCAAGATAAGAATCCAATACGCCAATAACAATATGAAAAAAGCAGCAATTCGTTAACACAAAATTGCTGCTTTTATATAATTGATAACAGTGTATAGTTTATGAACATTTTTGTTTTTAATTATCATCATCATATTCAACAATAACACCTAATTCAAGTAAAGCCATTCCAACGAAAGAAAATAATGAAAACGTATTTTCAGAAATATACCTTTGCTGCTGATAATCATATACATCCAACAATGTTGGTGCTAGATTATCCAAATCATATTTATCAATTCCCATTGTTGTTAATCCATTATTCATTTCGTTTATTGAATGGAGCAATCTATTTTCAGCTTCAATGGTTTCTTTTGTAAAGACTAAATCAACAGTTTTTATATGTATATCTGTTTTTTCTTCAGTACATATTAAATTGTTAAGAGCCGCTTTTGCTTCCTGACCTAATAAATACGATTGTTTAAATGTATCATTACCCAGACATGATAATAAATAACTTTCTATCGCAGGATAACTTAATAACAACTGTCCTTGATCACCATTGTCATTACCATAAGGATCTGTATATTTACTTACATACTTTCCCCTTAATTCATTACGTTTATAACTAAGGGCATCTCTATCATAAAGAAAAAATATAGGACAATCCTCTGGTTTAATACCAAATTCTTCTCGCAATCTACCAAATAATGCATCTATTGCATCTTCTGTCAACTGTGTTAACTGATTCTTTGGCAAATTCAATGCAAATACACGAAACTGTGGATTACATCCATATCCGATAAATTCTTCGCTACCGCGCCTGAGTTCTTGAACCTCATATCCCAATATATCAGCAAATATCTTTTTCAAAAGCCTTAATTCAGTTCCACCTGTATTTGTATTGCCACCTTCAACAACGAATATTACATTACCAATATTTTTGTTTTTATCAATTCTATACTTTTTCATACATTGGCAACCCCTCAAACATCCCTCCTAGATACATCTTTTCCAAATTTTGTGCTTCTCTAGGTTTAAATTCTGAAACTCTCTTTACCTGACTTCCCTGCATATCTTTAAAAGTTATCAAATCTATCTGATCCGGACGGAAAACAGAATTAGAAATTAAATTTGTATGATGTGATGTAATAAAGATCTGTGAAGTTTTAGCATTTTCCATAAAAAATCTTATAACTTTTTCCGATAACTTATTATGAAGACTATTTCCAAATTCATCAATTATCAACATTCCTGAATTCTCAATAACACGAATCAAATTAGGCAACAAATCTGCAAATACCTGATTACCTTGTGATTCATTAATAATAATATTAGGTATCGGATAACTTCGACGCTTTAAAAAAACCGCTTTCTTTTCAGAACCAACAACAATCTTTAAACCAGCACCTTCACTTTCAGAACCATATTCGACTACAAAATCATAATTAAATTCATCAAGATATTTATTTATCTTATCCACCCCATGCTCTTCCGCATATTTTGTTATTGCATTCCCAAATGTCGCTCCCATATTATATCCGTCAATAATATACGAATTCTGTAAAAAATCCATAAGCTGTCGCAAAGTAGGTTCCTGAGGAAATCGTCCTGTATTAAATGAAGCTGTCCTTAAAAATAATGTCTGGCTATCCAACTGATCATCTGTCGTTACATTCTCTCCAATTCTTAATTCTCCAACATTTCCATTTCTTTGTAATACTGTAATATTATCAATTTTCAGATTTTCTGAAATAGAATTCGTTCTCGTATTATATTCAATCACATATTTAACTTCTTTATTATTAAATAAAAACTCATACTCCAGTATTGTAATAGGATTTTTAGAAAAAAAACATCTATAATTAGAAAACGAGGCTCCTTCACCTTTTATCATCTTTATAATAAATGATAATCCTTTTAGTACATTGGATTTACCTGAGGCATTAGGACCTATTAATAAAGCTCCCTTAAGGACATTATTATCCGATACATTTTTTCCACCAAGAATAGAATATTTTGATGCTGTAAAATCAAATTCCGTCCGTTCTTTAAATGACATAAAATTGGTAAGATACATTTTTTTAAGCATAATTATCTTCTCCTATACATATAATTAAGAGTTTTCATATATTTAATACTTATACATAAATCTTATTTACATTTTAAACTATAGTTATTTTATCGTCAATATTAAGTGTATTTTTTTTACATTTATAATGTTATTTTTTTACATTTTCTTATTTTAACAATACACCCTATTCATAATTTTATAATATTACCTTATTTCCAATAAAATGCTTAATCATTTTTAAAGTTGTATTTTTCTACTATATCAGCTTTACTTTTCATACGCTCTTATGTAATGGCTTGTCCATATTTTTATTCAAAATACCCTATACTACTAATTGTATCAACACCTATATCAAGATTATTAGGTAATTTTTTTACTATATTTATTTCATAATTTTTTGTTGAAGTAAGTGTATAATATACAGGAATATTATTTTCATCAGCCATACTTACTATATCTTTTATCCAAGCTGATTTATGTCCTATAATAATACCTGTTAATTCTTTTTTATCAAAATTAAAGAAACATTTATTTTCTCTTGTAATCATCCTATACTCTTCTTCATAGCTCCAATTTTTACTTTTACATATAAGACTTTTTTCAATTGCTTTGTAAAGTTCTTCTTCATCTGGCTCATACAAAGGCTCAAATTGTTTTTCTATATATTCTACCTTATGTATATTATTAAAATTGATATCTAAGTCAAATTCTAAACATATACCAGTATAATTACTTGCATAATGTGCCCACATTAATGGACTTCTAGGATTAGCTGATAATGATAAAATATTATATTGATTCATTATTTTTTCAACATAAGGATGTGGCAACCCAAGTGCAGAAAATAAACCAGAACCACTTATTCCTAATTCGATTGGAACTGCCATACCTTCAAATGGATCATTTAATGATATTCTTGGAGCCATAAATAATCTGTTATTTAATATAATATCTTTACAATATTCTACTTGTTTTATTTCTTGTTCATTTAAACCATCCTTTATATATGGTAATGATTTATATTTATATAATTTCATTTTCATAACACCTCAATTATTTTAAAATCATTACTCTCTAAGCAGCTAAAATTCATTTACAAACTAAACTATTTTTATTTCAAATACTGTCCATTATAATATGGTTCATCTAAATGTTTAATCATATCTATTAATTTATCAACATCAAATTCAACACCTTCAATATTAGGAATCCAATCCTTTATATTTTCTTTAGTGATATACTTTGTCTTTTTACTCAATCCCCAACATGCAATTAATACTCCTTCGTTTGATATATCATATATGTCTTTTTCATTCAGATTATTATATTGCATATCAAACGCATTTAATATTTTTGAAAATCTTATATCTTCTTTTCCAAGAAATGTATTCACATTATGAAAATACAAATATATTATCCAATCCCTAAAATGCTCCCTATTTGCAACTCTATATTTCACCTCATATTTATACAAACAATTAAAAAATATATAGGTATATATTACTTCATATATTTTTCTTTTCCATGCATTTTCATATCCATGTTTAATCGCTAATGATCTTAGTAATTGTGAACCTATTGTTGAATATCCTCTATTATGTGTTTTCATATTATAGATAAAAGATTTAAACATAGAACAAAATATTATAATTCGACTCTTTTTATAATTTGATTCTTCTCTTTTTTTCTCCAAAATATTTCTGGCTGAACTTATAGAAAATACTGTATATCCTTTCCTCGTATAAAATTGTCTGTCCTCAACATATGTTAATATTTTACTTACATGACAAAATTTTTCATTATATTTAAATTCGTTTAAAGGATGTAACATAATTTTATCATAAATTTCTGTAAATGAAGCATATTCCATATCTTCACTTAGTACAGTATGGATCGACCAAACACTTAAAAATATTGCAAGAACCATACTTGCAACTTTTATTCCTAACAAATTGCTACTATACGACAATTCATAAAAAACCAAACTGAATGTAACTTCAAATATATGAAAAGTAAATACTGCTTGATATAAATAATCTAACAGTATATATTTTATTTGTGTTAAAAGCTTAAGCTTCATCTTATCCTCAGTTAATATCTCAACGTACACCATTATTGTAAGTAAATTCAACATAATCGCTAAAGCTATTCCTATTATATTTAAAGCTCTCATTATGAATATTATAGTATATGCAATACATATCCTTTGTTCAATAAGCTTTATTTCGGAATAACCCAATATGTTAATTAAGAAAAATATAAATACAACTATCATATTATTATTAAACAATGATTCCATATTTTTCTCTCCAATCGTACACAAGACAATATAAATAATAATTAATTATAATGATTTTTCTATTTTCTTTCTTATCAATATTTAAATATTTTCTATATATTATTAGTTTTATTCTTATTTAGATAATGCTCCTTTATAATTTAATTGTCAATATTTTTATATTCTCACTCTATTTATTATTTAAATCAAAAAATTGTACCACAAGATAATCCCATCACCTTGCAGTACAATTCTAACATAACACTATACTATATATTATTCATTCAATATCAAAGAATATTATCCTACTCTTCGTCCCCATTTCTTTTTTTATCTTTTAAAAATTCTCCATAACTTGCTACTTTAATCAGTGAAAAAATTATTATTATGCATATAACGACTATTATAGTAATTATTACCTCAATCATTAGTATAGTATTTCTTATCTTTATATTTTATTCCACCGTCACCGACTTAGCCAGATTTCTAGGCTTATCAACATCAAGCCCCTTCGCTACACTCACGTAATATCCAAGTAACTGAAGTGGCACTACTGCCAGCGATGCTGAAAAATGTTCATCTATCTTTGGAATGTATGTAGTAAAGTCAACTGTATCCTCAACCTCATACTTTCCATACGTTGTAAGTCCGCAAAGATACGCCCCACGGCTCTTGCATTCTACCATATTGCTTACTGTCTTTTCATAAAGCTCACTCTGTGTAAGTACACCTATTACAAGAATATTATCCTCAATAAGACTTATAGTTCCGTGCTTAAGCTCACCTGCAGCATATGCCTCTGAGTGGATATACGATATTTCCTTAAGCTTAAGACTTCCCTCAAGACTCACTGCATAATCAATTCCACGTCCTATAAAGAAAATGTCCTTTGAATTAGCAACCTTTGCCGCAAACCACTGGAGTCTTTCCTTATCTTCAAGTATTTTCTCTATCTTTTCAGGGATAGTTTCAAGCTCAGATAAAAATCTTTCATATTCTGAAAGTTCCATCTCTCCTCTCACATAAGCAAACTGAAGTGCAAGACAGTATGCTGCTATAAGCTGAGTGCTGTACGCCTTAGTTGTTGCAACAGCTATCTCTGGTCCTGCAAGTGTGTAAAATACATTATCAGCCTCTCTTGCTATTGAACTTCCAACCACATTTACTATGCCAAGAGTCTTAAGTCCTTTATCCTTTGCAAGCCTTAATGCTGCAAGACTGTCTGCTGTTTCACCTGACTGGCTTATGACTATGACAAGTCCGTCCGGGTCAAGAAGTGGCTTTCTGTACCTGAATTCTGATGCAAGCTCAACACGTACTGGAATTTTGGCAAGGTCTTCTATAACATACTGTGCGACAACGCCAACATGATAAGCGGAACCACATGCCACTATGTATATCTGTGATATCTTCTTTATCTCTTCATCCGTAAGTTCTACCGCTGATAAGTCCAGCTTTCCATCCTTAAGGACTGAATTAAGTGTATCCTTAACTGCCTTTGGCTGCTCATGGATTTCCTTCATCATGAAATGCTCATAACCGCCCTTTTCAGCCGCCTTCGCATCCCATTTTATCTCTACAAGCTCTTTTTCTATCTCATCACCATCAAGATTATAAAATGTGATATGACCGTCAGCCAGACGGCCTATCTCCATATTTCCGATGTAATAAACATTTCTTGTGTAATTAAGTATGGCAGGAACGTCTGATGCCACATAACAGTCGCCGTCATTTACACCTAAAATCATAGGACTGTCCTTACGTGCAACATATATCTCTTCCGGATATTCCTTAAACATAATTGCAAATGCGTATGAACCACGGATACGCACCATAGCATGATTAATTGCATCAACTGGCGTATGCTCATACTTCTTGTAATAATAATCAATAAGCTTAACTGCCACCTCTGTATCAGTTGAAGAATAAAAGCTGTAACCATTTCGTGTAAGCTTATCCCTTAATTCCTGATAGTTCTCAATAATTCCATTGTGCACACCGACAACATTATAATCATCTGAAATGTGTGGGTGCGCATTAGTTTCAGATGGTTCTCCGTGAGTAGCCCATCTTGTATGACCTATTCCACATGTTCCAATCACAGACTGACCATCATTAGTCTTCTCTGCTAATACCTTCAATCTTCCTTTTGCTTTAACAACCTGGACTGGCGAATCACCATCCCTTACTGCTATACCAGCTGAGTCGTAGCCGCGGTATTCTAATCTGGCTAAGCCGTTTAACAAAATTGGGGCTGACTGGTTCCTTCCTGTGTATCCTACTATTCCGCACATAATATATTTCTCCTTATATAACATTCTATTCATAATAAATACTGTATATCATATAAATATAATAAATTCAAAAAAATAAATTTATGTTTTATTTCAAGTTTTTCCTTACAATATTGTTTTCATAAAAATAAGTTAATAAATAACATAATTTTATTAAAATATAAAATGAATAAAATTAAATTTTCTACATGTTATTTTTCTTACCTACCATCCATGGAACAGTTCTTATAACTATATTATATACTGCACTGCATATTAAAATCGTTACTAATACAATAAATACTGCATAAAATAAATTAGTTCTTATAATATCAGAATTTATATTAAGAATAACTGATGTAATTTTTATCACAATCCTATAAATAGGTCCATGCATACAAAGAATTATTAATGAAATCTTTCCTAAATATTCTAAGAGCTTATTTTTATTTATTATCAATGAACTAATTGTTACACCAATCACACCAATTTGTGCTGTAATAAACCACATTATTCCTGTAGTTAATCCATAATATGATAAACAAAAATTTATTATAAGTAAAATTATAGCAATAATACTTTGACTTGCCTTATTATTTCTATTATTAACATTATTAACATTAATTTTTTTTAATATTTTTTGCGAAGAAACACCCACAGCATAAAATGCCATATATTTAAAACTTAAATCTATTCCCCAAAATAATTTTGGAATAGGAATGAATATGTATAATATACTCATTAATATAACTATAATATATGTTATTTTTTCACCCAACTTATTATATAAAAAATTAAATAAAACAACAGTAGTAAAAAAACAGGGTAAAAACCATAAATGAACATTAAAATCAAGATAATCATATTGACCAAATAATAAACCAAAGATATTTTCCATAAGTCCCATACTTGAATTTCTAAATCTTTTCTCAATAAAATACCAATAAATTAAATTAATAAAGCCAAACGAAAAATATGGTACTACTATAGTCTGAATTCTCCTCTTTATATCTATATACACCGACCTATTTTTATATACACAACCTGCTGCAAAAAAAAACAGTGGCATATGAAATGAATATAACCAATTAAAAATTATAGAATTAGAATAAATATGTCCCATAACAACTAGAATAATCCCTATTCCCTTTAATACATCAAGCCAAGATAAACGCTCTTTTTCCATAATATTTCTCCTTCATTTTAAGTTAAAAGTTTAATATTTATAAAATGCCATATTTATATTAACTTGACATTTTGATAATCTTAAAAATTTCATATTGAATAAAATTTTTAATCTAAAATTAATAACCACCACTTAAAATGACAATTTATTATTAGTGCTTATAAGGGGGGTATGATAAGTTATTGCTTACTCAAAAAAGTATTATAAGCAATACTGATAATCCGCTATAAATTGATACTTCTCGAAGCCTTTCATCTTAATTCTTCCTACATTTTATATATTTTTTTACTACTTCTTATGTAAAATTACCAATTATTTCTACATAATATGTTATTTTCCACAGTGATCCATCAAATTTACTTTGTAGTTCGTTATATCTATCAAACACCATAAACATATTATACTGAACCTTAACAATATCATCGCGCTTAAATATATTTCCTCTATATTCTTTTGTCAAATAATATATCTAATATAATCTTACACCATTCATTAGTCTTTATACATTTCATAATAAATATTATATAATATTGACCGCTCCAGCAACTATGTACTATGCTCTTATCATCCGTTAAATTATCTCCTATGTTAAATTAATTCTGAATTGAGATACCATTTTAATATAACATATAAGATTTTTTATTATTATTCACAACATTTTTATTTAATATTTATAATATACCAATTTACTACCTAACAATATTAGCAAACAAATAAAAACAAGAAAAATTTTGCATAACATACTCTTTTGCTTCTAAATATTACTAATAAAAATTATTTACATTTTAGTTTACAATTTTTTTATTTATAATAATCCATAAATTTGAAGCAAAAATTGTAAATCCAAATCCAATTGTAATATTTACCAAGCCTCCATAATGACTTGCAAATTGCTCTCCACCAAATCTAGGTAAATGCCACATTATAAAAGATATATATCTAAAAACCACATAATGAATCAAAAAAGCATATGGGCTAATTTTAGCCACATATAATAATTGATTACAGACTAAATTATTTGATATTCCCCCTTTTCCATATGCAAATAATAAAATCAATGCACATGATATAGGTGTAAAAATTATTGTATATGTCCACCATCTTCTAGGACTACTCCAAATAACGTTAGAACCTGAATTTATATCTTGTCTATTATAAACATAAATAATATTAGCCACAATAAATAATACTATTGCGATAATTTCAAACAATGTATAATACTTAATTTTTAAACAAGATTTAAATTTGATATTCAAAAACAAATACCCCAAATTACAACCAATAATAAAATCTAACAATCTTACAAATGGATTTGTATAACATAGCCAATTTGTCATATCATAGGTCCAAAACGATATTTCATCATGTGTAGACGGTAGTATACTAAACTTTGAGCCACAGATACCTATTAATAATTGTATAAAAAATAAAACAAATATTGAAATCAAAGCATATAATATATCATACGATTCTTTCATTTTTTTTATAATAAATGGAAAAATAAACCAAGACAAGACAGCAGTACATAAATACCATGATACAGGATTTATACTTCTATATAAACCATAATCATTCATAGGTATTATTTCTTGAATCAATAATAAATTACATAATAATTTTAAACAAATATTATAAAAATCAACTTTATCTGAGCCAAAAAACACAAAAATTGTCATCAATAATGTGCATATAACATGTAAACCATACAATTTTTTTATTTTTGCAAATGAAAATTTTATATTATTCTTTATAGAAACCTTTTTTATTTTATCTGTTGAATAGTAATTTATCACAAGAACAAAACCTGATAAAATTAAAAATACTGATACTCCCCCCGCACCAAATTTAAAATATTTTAAACCCGTATGATGTAAAAAAACACAAATAAATGCTAACGCCCTTAATACTTCTAATGTTTTTATTCTTCCATTCGCATTATTATTCATTATTGTTAAATTCCTATCTTATATACTTCATTTACCGCACTTTCCCATTTTCCTGAATTCCTAAAGATATGTTCAACCACATCTCTAATAACACCATCACCACCTTTTAAATAACTTATATAATCTGCTATCTGTTTAACTTCAAAGCATGCATCAGATGGGCAAGCTATATATCCCGCTAATTTCATTGACTGATAATCATTTAAATCATCTCCAATATATCCCAACTCATCTTTCTTTATGTTATTCTTTTCAATAAAATCTTTTAGAAATACTACTTTGTCGTTTATTCCTTGAAACAAATAATCAATATTCATTTCATTCATTCTCTTCTCTGTTGCCTTACATTCTCTTCCTGTAATTACAACTGTCTTTATTCCTAATTTTTTACATACAAAAAAACCTGCTGCATCCTTTGTATTAAATTTTTTTATTTCATTACCAAATTCATCATAAAATATTCCGCCATCTGTCATTGTTCCATCAACATCTATAATTAAATATTTTAATTTGTTCATATTCAACTTTTATCCTCCATATACAAAGATGGTGTTAAAAATTTTATATTCATACTAGAATATGCTTTTTTTAATATATCTATTCTAGTTTTACTATCATAATCATCATCTCTAACTTTTCTTTCTAATTCAGGTTCATAAAAATTATTTTGATTCTTTTTAAATCCATCAAATCCAATTAAAAATATATTCTTTTTACCACATATTTTTAATAAATTTAATAACATCAATGTCGAATCATCGCAATAAATATCATCATGATATGATAATTCATTTCTTGAAATGATATAATTAGCATTCTCCACATCATTGATAAGATTTGATGTTATTATTAAATTAGACTGTTCAAATGAATCTACATAACCTAATCTTTTTGTATTCGAAAAAAATTGAAAGTCCGCTTTAACTTTTTCATATATAAAATTTATTGTTATTACACAAGCATCATGTAATAACTCTTTTTCTAATGTAAAATTGGATAATGATGAACCTGGTGCTATAACAATAATTTTGTTATATTTTTCTAAATTTCGTGATAAATTCTTTTTATAAATGTCATCATTAAAATCTGTCAACATATAATTTCGATATAATAATTCTATATATTTTTCATTATATATTTCTGAAAATTCAGGTTTTATAGTATTTAATAATCTACGTATATCCTTTGTATGTAAGCGTTCTTTATTAATTAAATACTCTGCATATGTCCTATGCACACCACACTGTGCTGATAACGCATATGGTACTGAATATCCCCATCTAGATTTTTCATATATTGGCATAATATAATCATCTATTGCATCATAAACAGGTTCTGTTGGATAATTAGTATTATATTCATTATTTAAATAATCCATCATCTGTTCAATGCAAAGATTCCCTGGAACTTTGCCCATTCCATATAGAGAGCCATCTATTGTAATATTTCTTGTTGGAGATGCTATTTTTAAAATATGTTGTGCTAATGAATAAGCCAAGCCCAAATTTTCGTGTAAATGAACCCCAAGTACAATGTCCCTATCCAAATTATGCTCAATTATATAATATATTCTTCCTAAATCACTTTGTCTCATTGCACCAAATGTATCAACAATTGAAAATCCATATGGTTTCAATTTATTAACTCTTTCAATTATCTCAAGATATTCTTGATCAGTGAAAGAACTACCATGAATAGGATTTATATACACTTTATAGCCTTTATCTTTTAATTCTAAAGCTGTTTTTTCTGCCCATTCAAACTCTGTTTTCCTAAAAGATAATCTTATAAATTCAACAGTTCCATCATATGGTTCCAAATTACTCAAATCAACATTATCTGCCATTAATGAAATTTTTGAATTTCCCATATCTTGTGGTAGGTATCTTTTTAATTTTTTTATGGATTCAAATCTAGCTGTATCTTCATCAGTTTCAGAATCCCAAAGAAACCCAGCTTCTATAATATCCACCTTTGCCTTTACCAAATCTGATAAAATAGCCTTAATAATTTTTTTACCAAATTTACCTTTATTAATATGTCCACCATCTCTTAATGTACAATCAAGTAATCTAACTTCTCCCATTATCTCTTACCCCCTCGTAATAATGACATATAAACTGCATTCGCAAGTATGAAATCTTCCGGATAGTCTATATCTATCGCTTCAATTTCTGAACATTCACATATATATGGATTTTGACCTGTTCTCCCATGAAATTTTTCAAACACGTTCTTTGTAAATACATATGGTGATGATAATTCACAATAAAATGGTTTCATATCTTGAGTACGTGGGGCGCAATCCAAAGAAAAATTAAGCGGTTTATTATCTTGCCACATAAAATTTTGTAATTTTTTTGCAGCAAATGATGAATCATATTTTCCAGACTTTACTGCATTAATACATTCTACTAAATGTTCCTTTGTAATAAATGGTGAAGTAGCATGATACATAACATAAATATCTGAATCAATACAATTTATAAAAGCATCTATAATATCTGCACACCTTACCTGCTGAGTATCCAAATACTCTTGTCTTTTAACAAAATCTACTCCTTCTGGTAAATACTTAACTACTTCATCACTACTACAAAAAACTACGATACGATCAATATCCCCATCCTTTTTTGCCTCTAATGCCGTTTTTAAAGGAACTTGAAGAAGTACTGTACCATCATCAAATTTTTTCAAATTTTTACCTGGTGTTCTCTCATTATTTAATTTAATAGGCATAAATACTGTTGTTTTCATACATCTTACCTCTCTTTTTTATTTTATCAAGCGTTTTTAAACGCTAAAAAAGCCATATAAATACAGCATATTTTACATAAATAATCATCATTAAATAAATACTATTACTAAAATTATATTAAGTAACATATAATAAAATTTATATAATACATATCCATTAATCTTTACTAAAAATATCTATTGTTTTTATAATATTAATTTTTTTCTCATTTCTCATTTTATTTAAAAACAAACATAAATCATAAAAGTCTTTGTAATCCCATGAAAATAAATCTTCATAATACATACTGCCTTCTTTCAGTATACTATGAAACATAAAAATTACTGTAGCTTCTTTTTTTGTTTTTGAAACTATATCAATAAATTTCTTAACTTCATTTAGCTTATTGTTTTTTAAAACTGGCACACTATATAATATAAAATTTTTTTCATAACAAATAGAATCTTTGTTAATAAAATAATAAAAATAACCCGAATGAATTTTTCGATTTATTTTTCTAATAGCTTTCTTGATAAATTTTAATTTTGAATAATCATTACTCACCCTTAAATAAATCACATTATTATCTCTAAATAATTTCATATCCTCTTTTATTTTTTTTAAATCATATTCAGAATGTGGGCTTGCAATTCCTACAAAATCATATCCAAAAGTTTCTCTTTGCCACTTAACTCCTTTAATTAAACTTTTAATTGTATTATCATGAGTATAACCATGTCCAGCTATTTCACATATATTACTTTCATTCATTTCAGAAACTTCCTGTATACTCATTGGTTTATGTGGACCTGGCATGTCATTTTTTTCAATATTATTTAAAATATATCCCGCTGTTATGTTAAATGTTGCTGGAATATTTAAAGGTTTTAATATATTTTTATAAGCCTCATAATTATCATATCTTCCATCATCAAACGATAAAACTATATTAACCATCTTTTCTCCTTATTATTTTTTCACCTTGTATTTTAACTATTTTTTTTATCTCTCTATATATTGGACTTAATATAATAACCAATAATATTTGAATTAAAACTGTAAATATAAAATACCATAAATTATTATTAATATAAATCTTCTCATTTCTAAGCATAGTTATTGCCATATTCTGTGTTAAAATGATTTCCGCTGAATATTTGCCTACAAATTTAAATACTGTTTTACTACATCTATACCTAATAAAATAATACACTATAATGCAAATTAATATTGACAAAATATAATACCAACTCATCTTAACTATCTGAACAATGAATATACCATTAGCATCTACTCTATAGCATAAAACCATTAATATTAAAAATAAAAAACTTATAAGTAATATTTTATTTTTTTCTCCATCTTTCTGATATTTATTTATGTCTTCCAAAGCATAAAAAACACCTAAAGGGAATGCATATAAACTAATTAACCAATGTATTAAAATATATCCTTTGATAAAAAAAACAAACAAAAGACATGAAAATATTGTTATTTCAATAATATTAATTATAACTAGTTGTCTTTTATTTTTAATGTGCATTTTTTCTATAATAACTATTGAAATAGCAAATAATGTATATAATACAATTATTACAGGAAAAAACCAATTTAAAACTTTATTTCCTGTCAATGCTCCAACCACAATTTCTTTAAATGTAATTTTCTCTCCTATTATAATAAGATAAAATACCTTATATATAATAGTAAAAACTGAAATTGCTACCAGCTGTGGTATCTTTACATAAAAAATATCTGAAGCAGTTTTTAAATTATATTTAGACCATTTTCTTGTTAATCCGAATGCAGAGAGAAATAAGAAAACACAAACACTTAAAAACCCCCATTCTGAAAAAAGAATTCCATTAAATTCCGATGATATATGATGAATAAAAATAACTATAGCACATATTCCTTTTAATGTATTTGTTTGATTAATATCAATATATTTTAATTTATCAAAATTACTATAATACTTAATATCTATGCATAATAATATAATTAATATAACAAGAAATAAATAATCCATTTTATACTTTCCTTACTGTACTTTTAATTTAATAAAATTTATTATTTTTTTAATAAAAATAACTAGCTCTTTTTTCAAAAAAATAATCAATATAACCAGAATAATACTTTGAAATATTAAATTATATCTATCTATATGTTCAAAAAAGACTTGAACACCTAGCAAACAATATGAGATGTTACATCTAAATATATCTATTGATAATTTTATATATTTTTTTACAAGCAAATATCTAATTAACCAAATAACATAGAAGGAAATAACTGTTGATATTGCAGCTCCATATGCACCTATTTGTGGTATAAGCAACCAATTTAACACAATATTCACGATAGCTGATACAAACGTACTTATAGCTAATTCATCATTATGTTTTGCTGCTCCATATATACCTCCTAAAAAACCTGATAATCCACTGAACATCATCGATACAACTAAAATTGATGAATATTTCCATGCACTATAAAATTCATTAGCAAATAAAATTTTAGCAATTAATTTATTAAAAAAAATTAATAATGAGCACACTAAAACTAACCCAGACGAAAAAGAAGAATATACAGTCGAAAAAAAATTTTCTCTATCATCCTGTCCAAATTCTTTTATAGCAGATAATCCCCATGCTTGAATAAACACATCACATACCATTGACATTATTGTTGGAATTTTATATGCAACTGAATAAATACCATTAATAGCTGTTCCAATCATTGCTGTAATAAAATAACGATCTACACTATTCGCAATCCACCAACCTAAAGAATTAACTGCAGTTGGAATAGCATATCTACGCATCTCTCTTCTAATTTCAAATTCAAAATTATGACTAATATGTGGGAAATTTATAGGCCACAAATTAATTATAACAATTAAACATGAAATTAATGAACCTAAAACCATAGAAATCATATATCCAACAACGCCACATTTTATAACTACAAGTAAAATAATATTGCTAGATAATTTAATAAATGTAGAAATGAGACTTGTAACAACCATTAATTCTATTTTATCTATTGCTCTTAAATAATTTTGAAATAGTTGTTCAAATGCACTTATTATAAATAATGTAACTATAAATATGAAATAATAAAAAGGCCAATTCAAAAAATGGATTTTGGCTAATATTAATGTTCCTAACAGCATTATCAAAGAGGCTATAGTTAATACTTTTATTCCATATTTTAAAATAATCTCTGGAATATCAACATATTCTAATGCAAATCTCATAACTGCAGAGGCAATATTAAATGTTAATGCTATTGACAACAAACTAACTGTAGTTGTAAGTATATCTACCATTCCATAATCAGATGTTGATAAAACATTTGTATAAAGAGGTACTAATAAAAATGTAAGTATTTTCGATCCAAATGCGCTAATCGAAAATAATAATGTATTTTTTGCTAAAAAACTATATTTTTTTTCGTTCATTCTATTTTTCCTAATGCACCTTTTAAAATATTATAGTGTAATAAATCTTGATTTTCTTTATAATATAACATTGTACTTATTACTGCTTTATCAAAATTCTTACGAAATCCATTAGATTTTCTTAATATTCGCTCAGAAATTTCAAAAATTGCTTGTATTTCTTTTTCTGTTTTGATATTCTTTTCTCCACCCCAAAACTTTTGGTAAAACAACGAATTTTTACCATCTAATCCATTTTTATAATTTTCAAAAGAAAATTCTTTTGCTGCAATTTCGAAATTATTTTTCTTAATAACATCGTCATTTGATGTTAACGACATATCACTATCTTCTTTTTCCACCTCACATCTATGATTACTAACAAAAATGTGAGGTTTACCTAAATAAATAGAATATCCAATATGACTTCCTAAATCATTTCCTAATGTTACATCTGATAATTGTATAATAGCTTTAAGTCTCCTGATAAAATTATCATCGCATCTAAAACCATTTGATACTAACATAGCACCTTTTTTTCTAAACAACTCACACAGTTCACTATCAACATCATTCCAATATATGGAAACCATTACTGTATCAAATTCTTTTGCATAATTATCCATAATATCATTAACTAATATTTCTGAATTATATGAAAGTGTTCTTGTTTCATAACTATGAAAAGGAAATACTAACAATGTCTTCCCCAATTTCTGTTTTAATTCCATAAATTCTTCATTTGTATAATAATCCTTAGCATAATGAACATATGGTCCAATAACATATATAGGTGTATATGGATTTTCTTTATGAATGTCATTAACTTTATAAGCACCTTGAAATAGATAATTAAAATCACATTTATTGTCTAAAAATCCTCTTCTTCGTTCCCAAAAATCTGGACCGTGCTCCAATTTGGGTAATAACAAATTACTTCCTTTATATTCTACTCCTGAATAATCACATAATGCTTTTAATTGACCATAAAATAAAGATTCAGAACCGATACACTTATATTCATTAACTGAATCCATAAAATAAGGATCTTTTTTCCATGATATAACTAAATCTCTAAATTCATCAAAATTCAAAATTGAGTCAATTTCAGAACATTCTTTAATTCTTTTTCTAATAATATCATTGCTTCTTTTGTTTCTTATTTCAGAAAGTTTGTTTTGAAGATATACATTTTTTTTAGTTATTGCTTTTATATTCATTTATTTTTTCCATCCTTATCGAATAAATCTATATGCACTAACATACGAATATATATTTATTAAAAAATATAAATTATGTTTTATCAAAAATAATAAAATAATTTTCTTTTTCGGATATTCTGAATATTTTATATTTTTTATTAATTCTTTTAAATGATTTTCTCTTATAAACCTGATATATTCCTTTCTTTTTTTGAAATAAGTACTCTTCTGTCTAGGATTAAAATAACTACGTGTAGCAATAGCCATTATAGAATAAATATGTCTTTGATTAATAAGTGATATATCATCTAATTTTAATTTATTCGCCGTTTCTTTTATTTTTTCTATTCCTTTCATAGTTAAATAGTTATTTTCTATTGTAGGTATAGCTGATAAAGAATCTTCATTGTACACATAATGATATCCATAATAATTAGAAATTTTTACGTTATTAGTAGTACAAAAAACCCTATAAATAAATTCAATACCTTCCATACCACATTTCAATTCTGTATTATGCCAAAGATTATTTCTCTTAATAAATTCCGTATTATATAACTTTGCAACGCTTGATGAAAGAAAATAATCATGTTTTAATGTCATTTTTCTAAGAATTTCACATTCGTCATTTAAATACTCTTTATCTCTATAGTATTTCATAGGTATTCTATTAATCTTATCATTTTGATCTCTATACATTCCAAATACAATAACATCTGTATTATATTTAATTAACTCTGATAATCTTTCACATGCATCTTTCTCTATCCAATCATCACCATCCAAAAACATAAACCAATCTGAATTAGTATTTTGAACACCTACATTTCTTGCATCAGATAACCCGCCATTTTTTTTATGCACTACATTAATTCTATTATCTTTTCTCTTAAATTCATCGCACAATGCGGAACATTCATCACCTGAACCATCATCAACAATAACAATTTCTATATCTTTATATGTTTGCTTTATAACACTATCAATACATTTTATTAAAAACTTTTGTGGTACATTATATACTGGGATTATAATACTAATTTTTGACATTTAATCCCTCCTTCAATTTCTTTATCAAATTAAGTAATCCTAATTTATACAATATTTTTTTAATTAATTCCATTAAAACATCTATCGTTTTAATTGGTAATAGAATTTGAACAGTTTCATCTATTTTTTTTTGATTTAATAATTCATAAAATTTTTCTCTTTGTTTCATATACTCTGTTTGATTATCTACCATTACTCCATCATAAAATATTGCTTTACTTATATCTGATTCATATATTTCATACATATTCGAAATCTCATTTAAAATTTCATTTCCCTTGTTTGTATGTATTAATACATTAGTATAACCTTTGTCATCATCTTTCTTCAAACTTGTATATTTTGTAGCATTCCAAGCATCAAATATTGTAAAATCTGAACATCTATCTTTTCCTTTGAAATTACATTGATAACAGCTTTTTCTCATGCATATGCTATTTATATAAGACCTCATAAAAAAATCAGTCTTATTTTTTGCATATACACTAGAATTTTTAAATTTTATCTCTAAATCAGCAGAATGATAACCTCTATTTTTTTTTCTAAAGTTTATATAATCCACTTTTGATTGCTGTTTTTCTTCTCTATAATTTAGATACTTCTCCCATAGTTTGGGAGAGGCAACACCTTTACATACTAGATCAACCGTTATCAAATTATCATAATCATAATTTAAATATTTTTTTAATCCATACACTTGACATGGTGTTCCAAAAAAAAGGACTTTTTTTCCTTCTACTATTTTATTTTTTATTTCTTGAAAACAATTATTCATATAACTTTGTACATATTTTGAACCTCTAATCAAATTAATATCTTCATAATTATCTATTAATTTATGTTGTACTTCATGTTTTTCATTAATAATAGCGCCACATACAACACCACCATTTTTGATAACATAATTAGCTAAAGGAGTTGAAAACCCTCCAGAGGCACTGTTTAAAACATCTTCTTCCACTTTTGTTCTTAAAACAACACTTCTAATAGGCGAAACACCCTGTATCTTATTTTCTATAGGACAAACCTTATCGCACAATCCACAATTAACGCATTTTTTCACATCAACAACAGGATACAAAAACCCCTCATCATTAGGTAACATATTTATACATTTTTTTTTACATATTGCATAACATGCTGTACATCCACAACACTTTTCTCCAATTGATATCATTTTAGTTTCCTTTTTTCTTTATTTTTATTTTCAAAACTTTTGACAATAAATACGATAATGGAATTAAATATATAATTCCAGTTTCAATATATGTCAATCCATACCACAAATATCTAACTGCTGATGCAGTTAAAAAACAAAATACTATTCTCCCATATAATGTATTTTTTTTAATTATTTTCTCAACCATCCATATGTATACTGGAATAATTACTAATATACCTATATACCCAAAATTAATATATGGCTCAGATATTATTAATTCTCCACCTGCAGTATGATAATATAATTGCACTAAATGTCCTGCTCTAAGAGGTTGATCAAACATAGGAATGAGTCCTTGTAAATATGTAATGTAAGTCTTCCCAAATAATAACCCCCTATTATATGTATATTCGATAGTCCCATTAAAAACATGTCCCAAATCTGATGCAGTGCTTTGTGTCATAAAAGTCTGCCAAAAAGATGTTATAGATAATATCGTCTGTTCACCAGCTCTACTATGACCTATATATAAAAATACAACAAATATAAATATACCAATAATTGTAATACCACTCATAACTTTAAAACTAAAATTATAATTTTTTTTCGAGCAATATCTTATAATTAAAAAAATAAGTAAACCTAATACATCAACTCTCTCGCTATGTAATAAGAACCAAGCTATAACTACGCAAAAACAAATTCTTATAATTCTTGAATTTTTCAAATTGCCAACAGCAAATAATAAAAGAATAATTGAAAAATGGTTCCAAAAATGTCCCGGCAATAATGAATTAAAACGACTCGAATTATTAAACGTAAAATTAAGACTCGGAAAAGCAATGTATACCATAACAACAGCTAAAATAGCAAATATAATAGCTGTAGTTGTATTTATATTAACATCTGCCTCATATACTTTCTTTTCATATTGTAATAAATGTGAATAATAACAAAAAATAAAAATAATAATATTATAACAAATAAGAGCTATACACATCTCATTCATATACAATTTATGTATATATGCTAATTTTCCATATGCAATTCCTGTTTCATAATAATAAAAAACGCTCATAAGAGTATAATTAGGAACAAATGCCCATACCGACATTATAGAAAATTGAGCTTTATATATAATTAAAAAAAGCATAAACATATTAAATAAAAAAAGCATATATACTTTATTGTTACACAAAATCAAACCCAGTAAAAATACGCAAAAAGCTGAACCTATAACCCATAATTTCTTTTTTAAAATCATATCTATATGTTTCCCTTTTATTTATCACATTCTTCTAAAACATGTTTCAAATATTCTATAGAGCCAGACCTTAGTTCACTTACTTTCGAGTTTACTTTTGAATAATCTATTGTACTCAAAAGAATATTTGTTCCTTCTTCTGTAGAACAATTACTAAGAATCCTTCTATTTTCTAATTCTATTTTCATAAGTAATGTATCTATTCTAGAATTAGTTGAATTCTTATTATTATTATTATATCTATTATAAACGGCAAATTGTTTGTTAAATAATACAGAAAAAACTGTTCCATGAAATGAATCTGTAATAACATATGCAGCATTTTTTATATAAGATAAAAATTCAGATGGACCAACATCATATAATTGCTTATCACCAAATTGTAAATCCTCTAAATTAACTTCATCCATACATGGTATACTAAATATTTTTTTACCAGTCTTATTTTTCACTGCATTTGCCATTTCTCTTGCCATTTTGTTGTTACCTAAAAAATAACAAAAAATATAATCTTTATCTTCTATATTTGTAGAAATTTTTTCCCACCTATCGCTATCTAATAAAAGTGTTGGATCGACAACAACAGGAACCTTCTTATTTATCATATCATACACAATTTGAGCTCCCTGTTGTTCTCTCACAGATATATTATCTATTCTGCCGAGGAACTTTTTTGTTCCTTTTATTTGATATTTAGGTATATTACTAACACCAAAACTAGCAGCATATGTAATTTTCTTAATTTGTTCAGGAATCCATTCCATTGTGTAATAATGACTTCCATAATTTATTGGATGCCAAACCTGATCGCTACCTAAAACAAATTTTGAATACTCTAACGACATTTTATTCAGCTCGTTTATCGTTGTATATGTTTCTGTAAAATTAAAATTATCATTAACAAATTTTTGAAAATAATGTTCTCTTTTTTTACAATTTTCCCCAAGACTTTTATTTATAAATTTTATATAGATTTTTCTTTTTACACCTTTTAGTTTAAATTTAACAATGTCTTTTTCAAATATTAATGGAAAATAATTTTTTATATATCGCAATCCTTTTTTTTGTCTATACCTCACACTATAAGTATCATAACCTGTTATTTCACCAACAACTTTTTCCATTGCATATGATTGTAATACACTTCCATAATTATATATATGACTACAATTTAATATTCCAATTTTTTTCATCATTACACTCCATTTAATAACCTATTATAAATATTATCTAATTTCTTTTCATTACTTCTTATATCATATATTTCCTGTAAATCAGTTAAATCACATGGTTTAAATGATAAATAGTGAGAAATTGTTTCTTCCGCCCACTCTTTATCATTTTTATTCAAATCAACAAACCTTATAGCATCTGTAATTTTACATGTCGGAGCAATTGAAGAACTAAAAACTGCTGGAACATTAGCTGCTTGAACTTCTATAGAAACAACTGGCAATCCTTCAAACAATGATGGTAGCAACAAAACGTCTATTACACTATAAATCTCATTCATCTTATCAGTAGTTCCGTAAAATAAAACATTATTAGATATTCCTAATGAAGCAACTTTTCTTCTTATTTCATCTTCAAGTTCGCCAGTTCCTACCAGCAAAAGGAAACTATTTTCATTTATTTTTAATATTTCATTAAATATATCTATTAATTTATTATGATTTTTTTGCTGTGAAAATCTTCCTATATGTCCCACTATAAATTTTCCATTTAAATTATTTGTTTGTCTAAAATGCTCGTTAAGTTCCTTATTTTTACTAAAATATTGTAAATCTATAGCATTTTGTATTATTGTAACTTCTCCTGCTTCCATTTTTTTCTTTCCATACATGTATAATCCTGCTTCTTCTCCACATGCAAAATAAGCTGTTGCATATTTAATACACATTTGCTTAAACACATTTGCCATCATATTAAACATAATACCTTTATTTTTTTCTGCAATATGTGAGTGTGAAATTCTTACTTTAACTCCACATTTTTTTGCCGCATATAAAGCACAGAAATTCATTAAGTTCATATGAGCATGAACTATATCCGGTTTTTCTGATTGTATCACATCGATACTATCCTTAATATTTTTAATAAAATTTTCGCTTCGTGCTGTAATCCTGATTGTTTTACATCCAATTGACTCCATCTTTTCTATACAAGTCAAAACCGGTACATGCTGATATACTATAACAAATTCATATTTTTCATGATCCATAAATTTACAATAATTATATAACATTTGTTCTACACCACCAGATATAAGTCCAGAAACAAAGTGTAATATTTTTATTTTCTTCATACATTCACCAATGTTTCAAATATATTTTCACACTCTTTTGAAACCCTTTTTGCATCAAATCTTTTTCTTACTGTTATTTCTGCATTTTTAACAATTTTTTCTCTTTTTTCTGTATCGTTTAACAATTCTATAACTTTATCTGCTGCTGAACTCCAATCATCTTTTTCCACAAGTAATCCTTCTTCTCCATCTTTTATTAAATATGGTATGGCATCTACTGAACTTGCAACAATCGGAATACCTGTAATCATGTATTCGGGAATTGTTAATCCAAATCCCTCCCAGCGACTTAATAAACAACCAACATCAAATCTACTCATATAAGCTAATGGATTTTCAACCCAACCTGTAATCAACAATTTAACTCCAAGACTTTTTGCTAAATCTTCTATTTTTCTTTTTTCTTCCTGTGCTTCTTCTATCACATCTCCAACAATAACAAAATAAACATTAGATATTTTCTTTTGAACTTCGTATGCCATTCTAATAAAAGTATCTGGTGCTTTTTGTTTACAGATACGACCGACCATCCCCACAACAAATACATCATTGGGAATTGGTAGTACTACTTCTTCTTTTTTATATTCTTGAATATCAATACCATTATAAACAACGTATAATTTATTTTCTTTGCAAATTCTATATTTAATTGCCGATTTTTTTTCTGCTTCAGAAATACATATAATTGCATCACAAAATTTTGCCATTATTCTTTCTAACATTATGTAAAAATTCTTTTTCGTACTTTCCATATTAAAAGACCATCCATGCGGATTATATACAACTTTCACATTCAACCCAATACAAGCCATACGAGTTATTGCACCCGCTATTGAAGAATGTGCATATACAATATTAGGATTATATTTTTTTATTTTACTTCTTAATTGAATAGCTTCTTTTACAGCAGAAAATCCTATACCATGTTTCATATGCATTGTTTCAACATACTGAGCTAATTTTTGATAATCGCTTTTTTTATATAATTGAGAAAGAATCATTATATTCTCACAAGATGAATACTTTAAAAAACTTCTTAAATATCTATCTACACCACCTATACATTCTGCTACATGTAAAACTCTCATTATTTATCCTTCTCCAATATATAAAATCCACTTAACTATCAATAATATATTAAATCTACATCAACTCATTGTTTATACTTTCATTTATCTTATGTAAACTATTCTTTCAAACATAACGATTCATTATTTTCCTTAATCTGAATATCTATATGCTTATCAACTGCTGATGCATACTTTTCTAACATAATCAATGTAGGAATTCTTACTCCCGTTTCAAACCTTGCCAAATTATAAGGAAGTATCCCTATCATATCTGCTAATTCTTTTTGAGATAATCCCTGTTTTTCTCTCTCTTCAACAAGTTCACTTATTATATTCCTAGATAATTCACTAATATTTTTCTTGACACACTCATTGAATTCATTAAGGCGATTTTCTCTAGATGCCTTCTCCTGCTTATATTCTTCTTTATTAATCTGCAATTCTTGTACCTATTTTCTTAATGTTGTAATACGTTCTCATATATGATATACTCATATTAAAGCTACTCAAATATACATCATCATCTATGATAATTCAAGCATTACTTTGTTATTATTAATAAAAATACAATTTTAACAAATTACACAATGTAATTTTTATCCACATTTATAAAATAAAAAGAGCATTTTATTTTATAATGCAAATTTATTTCCCGTTTTCATTCCAATAGTAACTAAACAATTAAAAACAATAACAGTTTTTCTTATTAAATAGGATGTTCTGTCATTCTTTATAAAGCATAGGAATGAGGTGATTGACGTGAGTATATTTGAATATGACGAAGAAGGAGTTATGGATGTGTTGCGTGAGGAGGCTCGTGAAGAAGCTCGTAAGCAGGCACTCACGGAAGGTCGTGACGAGGCAACTTTGAACGCAATCAAAAATATAATGGACAGCCTTCACGTATCCGTAGATAAAGCTATGGATATACTAAAAATTGATATTGAGAAAAGAGAACAGTTGAAAAAACTCTTATAAGAATAGTCCACAATCATAAAGGCGGCAGATAAAATAATTATCTACCGCCCTTCGCTTATGACTTATAAAGTTTTATATGCATATTGATACAAGCCTTTTATCATCCTCACCTCTCCATCATCTCCTCACTAATCCTTCTCACTGACCCGATTTGTCTTTCAAACATTACATCCCACAGGTCCATACATTTCTGGGCTGTCTTTTTATGTGATGTTATGTTGGAGTTAGAGGTTTCATCGTATAGTGTTATGATAAGCTCGGAGATTGAAGTTGTTAAGCCCCACTGTTTTTGTAGTTCGTCACTATCCATAGATAGAACATTTTCACATAATTCTATTATTATGTCTGAGTAATCCACAACCGATACGGCACTTTCTGTCAGGAAGTGCATAAATGAATTGACTATTCTTCTGCTAAGATTGGTCTTTATGAATTCATGCAGGAATTGTCTGTCGCGTTTCACATCTATATACTTGTCATAGAACATTTTTGATAGTGGGAATTCAACATTTATATCTGTATTCCTATAGTCAAGTATAATCTTCTTGGCAGCTTCGCGGTATTTATCAACTTCAAGATACATTATCGCCATATCTAATATAGCCTTTATCTGTTCCTTGTTTTTATCCGTTGGTGTACTCATAATATCTGTGAATTCACCATATATTATATAGAATTCACATACCATATAGCTCGCTGTATCAGTCAGCTTTTTATCATCTGACTCATAAGCCTTACTTATTATATCAATAACTCTTTCCTTGTATTTAGGATAAAGATAAAATAATACATTCTTTGTTCCATAGAAGCTTAATGTTCGTATATCCCTTTCAAATATATATAATATTCTTTCTTCTGCCCACTGTCTGTTAATATTATATGCAGGCCACAAAGCATATAATGCAGCGTAACGCACTGCGGCATTAGCATCATTTACTGCCTTATCAATAATATCTGCAAATTCTTCGTATAATGATTTATTATCTTCAAGAAGTTTTCCTATTGTTCTTACGGCTCTTCCTCTGACACAGTTAAGCGCATTACTCTGAAGCATATGGCAGCTTTTCATCTCCTTGTCATCCTGACTTGTAACACAAGGCTTATCATTGTCAGGATTGTGATGATTTACTGCAATATTTTTAAGTTCACAAAGTACTTCTTCTGACCACCTCACACTGCTTAATGTCTCAATTATTCCACAGAAATATGAAGCTCTCTGGCTTTCCATATCGCATGGACATTCAAGCATCATTCTTTCAATAATTCTGCTGTCTACCTCCGAAAGATGCTCTGACATATTGACACCTATAAATAATGCATCTACAAATGCCTGCGGAATGTTTTCTTTATGACTTAATACAAGCTCTATCATTTCTACAGGATTTTGCTTTACTTCCAGTTCAAAGTCTTGAATGAATGTGTCATATGAACTTTCTATAAAACCACCTTTAACAGATATCCATTTAGAATGTTGTCTGTTTTTTAATTTATCGTTAGTTATTATTCTTATCCATTGTTTTGCACCTATTTTCTTACCTGCCACAGGAGATTTGACCCTGCCTGAATGGTCATTATCATTTACATAACATGTTTTTAATGTATCAAACCGCCTGCAAAGAACTTGTATTAATTCTCTGCTCTTTTTACTTATTCTTTCTTCTGGCAGACAAGGTAATAATTCATATTGCAGGTCGCCCCAATAACTCCAGTAAACAGGGCGTATTTCTTTATCCTGATTGTATTCTATTCTGTTTTTATACATTTGCAGGGCATCTGGTGACACATAATAATATATTATGCTTTCAAGTCTGGCAAATGTTGCATCACTACATTCTGATGTATGTTTTAGCAGCACTTTTTTTATAAGTTCCAGCTCATTATCTGCGCCGCTCGTATAGTCAAATATATTATCATTAAAGCTTTCTGTTATATAATCTATAATTCTATCGCTGTATCTGACTGGAAGGTGTGCAAGTCCTGTTAATATTATTTCATTGTATACAGCATATCCCATTCCCATATATGGCTCAAAATACTGCCAGAAAGTGTCCGGTGAATTACCAGCAAGTGCAACTGCTGCCTTTTTCACCAGCTCCACACTCACTCTCTCAATATTTCCCATATATGCATGATTATATGACCAGTCACCATATTTGATATATCTTCCTTTCTCCTTAGAAAGATATTCAAGCAGCTCATCAAGAATATATTCTGCATTTTTTACAACATATTCACTATCAGAACTTATCAGGTCTTCTTCATAATGATACACTGATTTTCCCTTACTATTTATCTTTCGCTTTAACCAGAAGGCTATAAGTCTTACTGTTCTTTTCTCAAAGCCATCCATCATCTTTTTTATGTCTATATAGACATCTTTTGCAAATTCCGGATAATGCTTGTAAAACATCATTCTAAGCTCAAACACCGCATCGCTTTCCTGTGTTATATCATAATGGAAGCACCTCATAAACATCGCATCATCTTCTTTACTTACAAATGCGTGCTTTCTGATAAACTCGACTGCCTCCTCTGTAAGGTCGGGACTCATACTGATTAGCAGATTAAAAACAATCTCTTTTTTATCAGGAGTATTATACCATTTCTCCATAATTTCATTTGTAAGTAATATATTTACATAGTCTTTCCTGCCATATATTGTATTTCTGATAAGGTAACTTCCATACTCTTCGCTGTCGCAGTTATCAATAATAAATGTTGTTATATTATCATCTGGATTATTTATCTGTCCTAATATTTCATAAAAAAGATACTTTATATAATATCTTATGTTATCCGAAGCAAGCATATTTCCGCCTACATCAATAAATTCTGCACTGTCAAGCTCTAAAATGTTCTGTAAAAACATCTGTACCTGATATCTTTTAGTCGGAGTCTGCCTGCTTTTCTCTCCAATAATCTCCTCTATTGATGACCCGTCATAATATTTTTCCAGCATATTCTGCGATATAAAGTAATCAAGTATCGACTGATGTACGAAACCGACTTTGTTCCCCTGCACAACTATAAGTTCTGACGATATAAGATAATCAAGTGTTGATACATCTATTTTAAGTATTTGTTTTGGCACATATAAACGTCCAATTTTATCAAGTCTGTTTACAATATCTGTTTTTGCCTCAGAAATGGATTGCTCAGCTATACCATATAATCTGCTCTTCATACATATCTGTTCAAACCATTTATCTATAAGGTGGCTTGTTGTCAGACAGCCATCATATGAACTCTCCTTATCAAGATGCTGCCATATATACAGATTACTAGGTATTTTCAATAGATTTTTCAGCCTTGCAGACATTTTATTATATTCACTGCCAACAACTTTCTTTACAGTATCTTCTTTAAAACAATCTACCTTTATTACTTTCCATTCATCATCCAGTGAAGCTTCTGCACCTGAATTATTCTTCTTTCTGAATAATCCCTTTATGTTGTTATCATTTTCAAGGTCGTAACTTCTGCATACAAATACTATTGTTATCTTTTTATCACGTATTTCGTTAAAAAAGTTCACCTGTCTGATTAATTCCATACACACTGTTACAGCTTCCGCTGAATTAGCCTGTGTCCATCGGAGTGCATCTAACTGGTCAAGTATAATAACTGCTTTTTCATTCTGTGATATATTATGGATTGCATCAACTATAGAATTCTGAAATCCCAGTTCCTGACCCCATTTTTCACAGCTCCTATTAGGAATTCTTACATCAAGCTTTATAGCAATATGTACAATTCCCTTTTGTTCACAGTATTTAAGAACTGCCTCTGCACAGCCACTCTTACCACAGCCGGCACTTCCCGATATGATTATATGTTTATCATCCTCTATAGCCTGTATACATTCGTCAGCTTCTTCTCTATGCACGAAACCACTTTTTAAAGGTATAAATTTTTCCTTATATTCTTCATTCAGCTCATTTATTCTTGGTACAATCCTCTTATCACCATCCCTAAGGCTGAATATTATCCCCTGTTCATTAAGATAATCCATTATCTTCTGCTGTGTAAGCTCCTGCCCTAATATATCACCCATAACAACATAGGAAACTAAGGCATTATATACTTTATTTTCATCGCTGCTAAAACGGTAACGTATATTCATGCTTATGAACTCGTTAAGTTGATATTCAGACATTTGTTTATATGATATTCTTTTCAGATATTCTATACTTTTAAGAACATTTTTCTGATTAATATTACCCTCATTACGATTGTCCTGACGTTCATCTGTTTCTTTCCTGTCAGCCTCTGTATTTTTCTGCTCTATTCTTAATCCCATCTCCTCACAGAAGCTTTTATAAAATTTATTAAATTCTGTACTGCTTTTTGCTATCTGTATCTTATAAAAATCCTCTGCTCTGCCACTTGTATTGGCAGCTCTTTTCTGCATATCATATAAAAATGTACATGCCAATGGGCTTACAAGCGCAACTCTTCTCTCATTATCTCTGTTAAGCTGTTTTCTCCATGCTTCTAATATACCTCTTGCCTTAAGGTCTGACATATTCCAGCTTTCTTTACTTGCATTTCTTGACTTGCACTGCTGATGTTCCCTGTGTCCGGACATATCTGTTACAAGTATGTCTGTCCCTACTTCATCTTCCCCAAGTGCTTCTATCACAACACTGTAATTCACCTCATCAAGTACCTTAAGCAGCTCGTATATCACACAGTTAATCTCATAACTATTCCCCTGTTTATCTGCTCTTCCACCTTTTTCTAATGGCATACTTCTCTCCTATCTTCTATCACCTATCCTGTATATATCTTGCACAATACCCACCAGCGAACTATGTATATTCGTACATAGGACACTGGTGGGTATATTTTCTTCTAGAACTGATTTCCCCTAAAAAACTCCCTCTTCCTCTCAATCATCTCATCAATTCTGTCAATGTAGTTTCTTACATCCTTAACATTTTCAATTCTCTCAATTCTTACTGAATGGTTGTCATCGCTTTCATTGTGGAATACGACCTTGGAGCTTGCGCCAGCACCACAGGCAATTATGGTCTGTTTCTCCTCCATTATAAGTATGTTGTATATGCATTCTTTGCCTTCCCTGGCATATCCTACATTCTCAAAGTTACCAGCCATGTTCTTCTGGCGATACATATAGTAAGGCTGCATATCAAGATTTTTGGCAGTTTCCTCGGTCATCCTGATTATCTCATCTGTATTCTTGGTTGAAAGCTGCTTGTACTTATCTCTCCATATGTTAAGTGCGGCTGCCCTCTTTATTGCAAGTGAATGTACTGTAAGACTTTCTGGATTCATAGCCTGTATCTCACTGAGTGTATGCTTGACTTCTTCAACATCCTCGCCGACAAGACCAAGTATTATATCCATATTTATATTTTCAAAGCCCTCTTCTCTTGCCATATTGTATACATTCTTAATCTGCTCAACCGTATGCTTTCTTCCAATAAGGTCAAGTGTCTTCTGATTCATCGTCTGTGGATTAATTGATATTCTTCCTACATTGTGCTTCTTTAACACCTGAAGCTTATCAAGTGTTATGCTGTCAGGTCTGCCCGCTTCAACTGTAAATTCGTGGCAGCCATTTATATCAAATAATCTCTTAAGCTCTGTTATAAGTCTGTCAAGCTGCGCTGCACTGAGTGTTGTAGGTGTGCCTCCGCCAAAGTACACTGTATCAAGTCTTCTTCCCTTCATCGACTCTGACACAAATTCCATCTCTTTTATCAGTGCATCAAGATAGCTGTCCACATAATCCTTATAAGCTCCAAGCGCATATGAAGAAAATGAGCAGTACAGACATATACTTGGACAGAATGGTATACCTATGTACAGACTGTATCCATTCTTATAATCTATACGGTTAAGTATATCCATTTCTTTCTTTGCAACCTTGAGTGCAAGTTCCGCCTTTTCCTCACTTGCTTTATGCTTATCCATAAAATGCTTCTTTATAGTATCTTCACTCTCGCCATCTTCAAGCATTACATATGCTATTTTACTTGGGCGTACACCTGTAAGATATCCCCATGGAAGCGTTTTTCCCGTCTTTTCACTAAGATAATCATAAAGGTATGACTTGAACTTATCGTGCATCTGGCTCTTGTTAAGACCTGTGACATCTGGCACTTTTATGTCGATTATCATGTCATCCTCGCCTATATTGCCGCAAGTAGTCATATTATTTTTACTATTGTTACTGCTACATTTGCCATTATCATTAATATAGCTACTATTGTTATCAATGCGCTCATTATTATCGCTATGACACATTCCATTATAATTACTATCATCACCTTTATATGCTGTAACCTCTGTTCTTGGGTAGAATGAACGCACAAGAACTATGGCATCATCATAAAATGTATTGTCATCTATTTTAATATATATCATTATTATTCCTTTCAATTATCTATAAACTTCATACCAGTATCAGGCTTTCTGTATCTTTATTATTATTTTCAATTATACGCTTATAAATATACAAAATATAACAATATATTTCTATATATCAACTATCATTGTCAATTATATATGTTTATGACTCTTTCACAATTCTATAGAATATATAACTATAAATGCACAAATATAAGTTATTTTCATTTATATCTCAGATACATTTAAATAAATCATAATAGATATGTCTTTGTAATACAGACAAAAATTATACAACTTTTTAAATTTATTCATCCATAGTATGCAGTTTATTTATATATAAATTTTACTAATTTTTTATCATTTACATAATCGTATGCATTATAATACTTAAACCAGAAACGGATTATTAACTCTCTCATATCCCACACTCGTACCTTCGCCATGTCCCGGATATACTTTGGTGTCATCTGGAAGCACCATTATCTTATCCTTTATAGAACGTACTATCGCGCTCATGCTGCCACCCGGAAAGTCTGTTCTTCCAACTGAACCGCAGAATAATGTATCACCCGAAAACAGTACTCCGATATCTTTTATATAATAGCATGTTCCACCCTCTGTATGACCCGGTGTATGAAGTGCCTCTATATCAAAGCCTGCAAGCTTTAACACATCACCGTCATTGTGCCATACATCCGCTTTTACTGACAGATTCATTCCGTATGACTCACCAAGGTTAATGTGTGGCTGTTCAAGTGTATTTTTCTCATCACATGATGCATATACATTTACACCATATTTTTCTCTTACATCATCTGCTGCCATAATATGGTCAAAATGTCCGTGTGTTAATAATATTCCCTTAAGCTCACAGCCTGACTCATCTATCATCTTACTTATCTCATCTGCACGGTCTGCAGGGTCGATAAGTACACACTCTTTAATATCTTCGTTGCATAAAAGGTAGCAGTTTGTGCCTACCATTCCTAGTATTCTTGAATCAATCCTATACATATAACCCTCCTGATTTATATTCTTTAAAAAAGCCGTTATCAAGAAAATATCCCAATAACGGCTAACATATATTTATTTAATAGTAAATGTCTGCTTCACGCAGCCGCTCTCTTTTCTTTTGAGCTAATTATCTGACATCTCTGACCTACCAGCACATCAGCCCGTAGCTCTCTCAATATCTGTCACGCCATCTATCTTTCTTAACTTGTCTATAAGACGGTTAAGCTCTTCCTTGCCTGATACAACAAAACCAAGATTGATAGTTGCCATAGACTTCTTGTTGACACGGCTGTTCATAAACCTTACATCTATATTGGCCTCTGTGAAGAGTCTTGATATATCAACTATAAGACCTTTTCTGTTGCCTGCATATATATTAATCTCAGCACTGTACTTTTCACTATTATTCTCTGGCTGTTCCCATTCAGCTTCAATAAGTCTGGCACGCTCAGTTGCAGGGAAATTAAGTATATTGATACAGTCTGTTCTATGGATAGAGATACCTCTTCCTCTTGTGACAAAACCTACTATTTCATCACCCGGAACTGGATTACAGCACTTAGAAAATCTTACAGCAACATCGTGAATTCCTTTGACAACAATTCCACCCTTGCCCTTCTTTTCCTTATCCTTTTCCTTGCTCTCGCTTGCAACTATCGTATCAAGCACCTGCTTGTCTGTAACTTCTGCCTTCTTTGTCTTTAAGTACTCTTCATTGAGCTTATTGACTATCTGGCCTTCCTTAAGTGCGCCGTGTCCGACTGCTGCCATAATAGAATCCCAGTCTTTATAGCCATATTTTCTTAAAGCCTTTTCTACGAATTCCGGCTTATTAATCTCAGAAAGAACTATACCTTTACCTTTACAATAGCTTGATACAAGTTCCTTGCCTTTTATAATATTATCTTCCTTAAGCTCCTGCTTGAACCACTGGTTAATCTTATTACGTGCCTGTGTCGACTTGACCATTGAGAGCCAGTCACGGCTTGGACCCTTGGAATTCTGGGAAGTAATAATCTCAATTCTGTCGCCGTTTTTTATCTCATAATCAATATTTACAAGCTTGCTGTTAACCCTTGCACCAACCATCTTGTTACCCACAGCACTATGAATACTGTAAGCAAAGTCAATAGGATTAGAACCTGCTGGAAGTGTCTTTACATCACCTGTAGGTGTGAAACAATATACCGAATCAGAGAAAAGGTTAAGGTCATTCTTAATAGATGATAAGAATTCCTTGTTATCTGACATATCTCTCTGCCATTCAAGTATCTGTCTTAACCAGCTAAGCTTGGCTTCCTCATTCTTATTAGACTCGCCTGTTTTGCCTTCCTTATACTTCCAGTGGGCTGCGATACCATACTCAGCTATTCTGTGCATTTCGTAAGTTCTTATCTGAACCTCGAAAGGCTGTCCGTTAGAAGCGATAAGTGTAGTATGCAGTGACTGATACATATTTGGCTTTGGCATAGCTATATAGTCCTTAAATCTTCCCGGAATAGGCTTATACATTTCGTGTATGACACCAAGTGCCGCATAACAGTCCTTGACAGTATCTACCTTGATACGGACTGCAAATATATCATATATCTGGTCAAGTGTCTTATTCTGATTGACCATTTTTCTGTATATTGAGAAGAAATGCTTGACTCTGCCGTCTATTTCTGCCTCTATGCCGGCATTGCTTATATGCATTCCTACTTCTTTGATGATACTCTTTATAAATGCTTCTCTTCCCGGTCTGTTTATATCAACCTGCTTTACAAGGTCGTTATAAGTATCGGGCATAAGATACTTCATAGAAAGGTCATCTAACTCCACCTTAATCTTAGATATACCAAGTCTGTGTGCTATAGGAGCATATATATCCATAGTTTCTCTTGACTTTTCAACCTGCTTTGCCGGTGATTGGTACTGCATTGTACGCATATTGTGAAGTCTGTCGGCAAGCTTTATGAGGATAACTCTTATATCCTTTGCCATAGCAAGAAACATTTTCCTTAAGTTTTCTGCCTGGACTTCTATCTTATCATGCTGATAATTAAGCTGTGTGAGCTTTGTTACACCATCTACAAGAAGTGCTACTTCATCGCCAAATTCCTTGGCTACATCTTCACTTGTCATAACTGTATCTTCGACAACATCGTGTAAAAGACCAGCTATAATAGACTCCTTATCAAGCTCAAGCTCTGCTAATATGATAGCAACGCATAAAGGATGAATGATATATGGTTCACCGGACTTTCTGAACTGTCCTTCGTGAGCCTTCTTTGCGACCTTATACGCACGCTCTATATCTGAAAGGTCAGATGATGGATGGTACAGCTTTACCTTTTCAATAAGGTCTTCATAAAGCACTTCCGGGCTTGTAAAGTCTGCCGGTGTATCTACCGACTTTTCAACCTTACTTGTCTTAATATTCTTATTTCCTGCTAATTCTATATTGCTCTCTGGCATACAATCTCTCCCCTCGTATATCTATAATTCGGGTGAACAGCCTGTGTATGGCTGCATTTATTATATTTGTTTTCTTATGTATGACATCTTATGATTAATGGTCAAAAAGTATTTGCCGCTTACCTGATATTGACCTTTTTACTCTATCATAACATTATAAAAAATTATACTTCTGCGTATAACTTTTCCATAAATTCTCTTGTTGCTACTGCATTTTCTGGAACTGTATTCTCAAGTGTGCAGTGAACATATGGCTTATATTCCTTTATCTTATTAAGTAAAAGTGGATAGTTAAGTCCGCCTGTTCCTGCTGCTATTGACTTAAGCTCATCGCCTTCAACAACGTAATCCTTGCAGTGGACAACTGCTATATCCTTTAATAACAGGTCAAATGCTTTCTCAATAATCTCATCCTGCTTATCTATATTTCCAACATAAAGAAGATTAACAGGGTCAAATATTATCTGGAGATTAGGTGAGTCGATAGCATCTAACACCTTTCTTGCTCTCTCAACTGTATTGACAATATGCTTCCATACCGGCTCTATAGCTACTATAACGCCAAACTGCTCTGCATACTTTACAATAGGTCTTAAGTTATCTATAAAGCACTGGAGTGCCTCATCTGAATGGTTAGCTGGTTCATACTTATATTCTTCGTTGACAGCTCCTGTTTCTGTTCCGACTACTCCACATCCAAGTATACTTGCAAATCTTATATGTGCCTTGTACTTTTCAACTATTTCCTTATGCTTCTCTGGATTAGGATTACATAAGTTAAGGTAACATCCAAGAACTGCCACGTCTACTTTATTCTCCGCACATAATTCCTTGATGTACATAGCAAGTCCCGGTGTCATTGTTTCAACTCCCGGCTTGAATTCCTTGATAGACTTTGTTAAAGCTATATGCATACAATGAAATCCCTGCTTATGTATGTTAGGGATAAGCTCATCAAGTGGTGCATACGCAACATCATGTGCCCTGATACCTATTCTCATAATATATCCTCCATTCCTGTACACTCCTGTGTATGCCACGCTGCATATCTGTATATTGTGTACATTCATTAATAAATGGTTTATTGGTAAAATTCTATATTTATATTAGTTTAACATATTCAGGGAGAAATGTCACTGTTTATGTTGAAATTCGATTGATGAACGGACGACATAATACATAAATAATATTCAACTTAAACTATATAAGTACAAGGAGATGAATTGAGTGCTCTGCGCTCAATTCATCTCCCTATACTCACCATTAATTTAGTGACTATTATTATATTTTACCAATGTCAGCTTGAAGGTCGAGAGGTGTTTTGGAAATAAGACGTAACACACACTAAAACTCCATCCCATTCTCACTAACCGCATTATAATACATAGTCAGCGGAATGAAGCTCTGCGCAAATCCTTTCCCTGAATTGCCCTTGCATATAACTGCATCATCTATCACCGTCTTTACTCCGACAGCACCGCCTGAATTCTCATTTAAAGCACTTCTGAATGTCTTAAGTCCATACTTCAAGTATGATGCATCACCTGTAAGCTCATATGCTATTGCGAGTGACTCTAAAAGCAGTGTATTATTTCCATTTCTTGACAGACTTGGAAGCTCCTTATAATAGAAAAGTCCATTATCCATATAACAGTTTTCTATAAGGTCATCCACCGCATTTATTATCATCTTCTTAATGTCTTCTCTTGGAAATACTCTATAGTATCTCATAACACTTCCAACTGCAACTGATATCATAAAACCAACTCTGATTGCTGTATTATCTGTGTATGGAGATAACCAGTCGCCGTATTCTTCTTCCCACTTCTTAAAGCTGTCAATTATCCAGTCACATTTTGCAAGCCACTTCTTATCATTAGTTTCCACATAGAGAGCTGTAAGTGTCCTTAAAGCCCAGCCCGTCTCTCTTGCATTGGCTTCACCCGGAACCTGATACATCGGTGTTTCAAGCAGCTTTAATACATTTTCACCTATTCCTATAGCTGACTCAAGTCCTCTCTCATCACCGGTCAGATGATAGTAATCAAGAAGTCCTTCAACCCACTCATGAGAGCATACCATAACACCATTCTTACAGTGACCTGCTGTGTGCTCCCACTGTCCGCCTATTCTTAAAGGATTGCTGCTGTAGTGGCATATATCAACATCCATCCAGTGCTTTGCCGATACTATTAAATAGTCAAGAAACCTTCTCACACCCGTTCTTGCATACATAAGTGCGCAGGCATGTGGGTAATCATATTCGTTATTGCTCCACACCGGCTTGCCGCCGCCTCTTCCCTGAACTGTGTAGCCCATATCAACGGTATCACCCCAGTTAAGCATGCCATAACACCTTGAATGTCCGTCTGCCTTTGCCATAAGTGCTATTTCCACATCTTCGTTAATCTTTTCAGGAAATACGTTGAGCATAACTTCTGACTCCTTAAATACCTTTGGTGATATATAAGGTCTGTCCGGCATCTGATATATAAGACTTCTGTTATCTATCTCAAATATTTTTGTTTCAGGACTATGCCAGTGAATAAGGAAGTTCTGCTCTTTTGCCATGCCTGACTGCATCGTAACTTCTCCAACACCTTCCGGTACAAGCATAACTGCCACGCCATCTCTGCACGCCTTAACAGCCTTTGGATAGTTCTGCTGTGCCTGATGTACTGTCACGCAGAAGCCGTCCTCACTATCTGTATAGTCTGTCATAAATGTTCCATAAAGTACCTCTGCATAATGCTCATTAGCCTCTTTTACAAGATAACTGTCATCTATAGTTTCATTTACTTCTTCACCATTCTTACCTATGATAAAGCTGGTCTTATAATTGGATGCTGCCACGATTGTCCTTATATCTGATACAGGTGCTTTGTGCTCTATCATATCAAGCTCGCCGATACCTCTTGTTATAAATACGGGACCGTCATTATGCGAATTATCTGTAAGTATATCTCCGCAGCCTGTTGAGTCATTACCCGATGCTATATCTATGTATGCAAGCTTGTCTGTTACAATACTGTCCACTGACTTTTTTATGTAAAATACAAGCGACTTTATTCTAAGCTCATCATTTGATGTATTGATTATCCTGTATGATACATTTACCCATGGCTTGCCAGCATAGGCTGTAAGCCTTATCTCTGCTTCTATATCTTTAAATGTGTGGTTATCATCTAATATATTATCTTTTTCTGCTTCTACTTTGGCAGTACTATCTTTATAAGCTGCGCCGCCTGCTATATTGTGTGCCCTTGCCGCAAGTATGACTTCAACCGGACCTGACTGAACTACACGCCACTCACCTATAGACAGCTTATAGTCATTGCCATCTTTATCTTTAAGAACAGGACCTTCAAAGTTAGCTTCTGTGTACGTTTTTCTTCCATCATATACATTTGTGAATATACTTTCTGAATCATCTGCAACTTCATACCTGATTGCACCACTATCGACTTTATAGCCTTTTTTCGTCTTCTCAACTGATACTCTAGCCGCTTCCAGTTCTGTATACATATGCTGCATTTTATTATCAGTACTTATTATGCTCTGGCACTGTATTGATGCCTTAATACCATCATCATACTCTTTCTTATCAGTAACAAGTATAAGCTTTGCCCGCTTATTAGCTGGAAGGTCAGCCATAAAGCTTATAAACAGATACTTAACACTGCCATCATTGTGCCATGCTGTAACTCTTGGCTGAATTACACATTCCCTGCCATTCTGCAGCACTGCCACCTCTGATATGTCCTTTAACTCACCCTTCTTAAAAGGAACTGCTATACTTACACATTCCTGAATCCTTGGATATCTGTATAACTTATCAAAATATATATCTATCATAATTTAATCCTCATTTCTATACACATTTTCAGGTAAACTATATAAACTTATATCAAGTATGAATAAATTAAACACACATATAAGCAATACCTTTTTACTATACCCAATCTTTGTTTAATATAGCATTACCATGGTTACATATTTTAAACTATAAATAAATCAAAAATATTGCACACGTATGTGCACGTTAGAAAAATACATTTTTCTGTACTTGCTCATTTATAGTTTTAAAATGTTAATCACACGTCACATTCAGAATACCTCTGAACACTAACTATTATAAACGCATTATCATAATTTTAACTACTGTTAAGATTGTCTTTTTTATGATATTATACATATTAATTGACTTTTGCGTATATATCCATTACTTAATATATTATTGGCTATATAAAAAGTCATTTATATTATAATGCTTTCAGAAAGGACTTATAAATATTGAATTATGCAGAAATAAAGTATAACGACATAGCCAATGGTCCGGGAGTACGCACAAGCTTATTTGTAAGTGGCTGTACACACCGTTGTAAGGGATGCTTTAACGAAGTAGCGTGGGACTTTAATTATGGCACTCCATTTACACAGGAAACCATTGATGCAATAATCAACTCTATGAAGCCTGCGTATATTGCCGGAATAACACTTCTTGGCGGAGAACCCTTTGAACCTGCCAACCAGCGCGGACTCCTTCCATTATTAAAACAGGTTAAACAGACATACCCCGATAAAAACATATGGTGTTTTACAGGCTACCTGTTTGACAAGGACATTATGGATAAAATGTATGAAACATATCCTGAAACAAAGGAAATGCTTTCATATATTGACATATGTGTTGATGGAAGATTTGTCGAAGAATTAAAAGATATGATGCTTAAGTTCAAAGGTTCATCCAACCAGAGAACGATAGATGTCCAGGCATCATTAAAGACGGGCACTGTGGTTATTGCCAGTGGATATTAGTGTGAAAAATAAATTTTTCACACGCGAAATTTGTGTCTGCGCACACTTGACACAAACTCGTTATGCGCGAAAAACATACACAGAAATGAGGATTAATATATAACAAAAATATTAGTTTAAGGAGTATATATAATGAAACAGAATGTAAATATCAAAAAATTAACACCTAATGCAATTATCCCAACTTATGGAACTGAATACTCAGCAGGTGCCGACCTTTATTCAGGTATGACAGAAGCTGTCACTATCAATCCGGGTACCACAGAATTCATCAAAACAGGAATTGCAATGGAAATTCCTGCCGGACTTGTTGGACTTATATACGCAAGAAGCGGCATGGCATGCAAAAAAGGTGTTGCACCAGCCAACAAAGTCGGAGTTATAGACTCTGACTACCGCGGTGAAATAATAGTTGCTCTTCACAACCACTCAGATGCAGCAGTCACAATTGAACCCGGTGACAGAGTTGCACAGATTGTACTTGCCCCTTATATAACAGCAGCTTTCAATGAAGTTGAAGAATTAAGCGATACAGTACGTGGAGAGGGAGGATTTGGGTCTACAGGGACTAAGTAAAAGTGGCTTGTTATTATATTATAATTAACAAACGGACGGCATAATATAAGAGGAAAGCAGCAGCGAATACATTACCGATGCCAGAAGTTTCCTTGGATATTTCTAAGACTTTTCATATAATCTGTTATTACCGACCGCTACCGTTCAATACGGAACCTCCTTGTTCCATATTGAACTTCCACAGACATCCTTGTCTGTGGATAGCTGGATTACAAAAGAAAAGTCTAAGAACTATCTCAATTAAACTTCAAGTGCATCTTATAATGTATACACCACTGCTCTCCTCTTATATTATGTCTGACTATGGCTAAATCATGCCAAAAAACAGATATAAGACACTATTTCTCATTAACAACCGCACTATCCATAACAACATTCTGTGCCTTCTTAACAAGCATAGCCTTTGCTATAGTATTCTTGTCAAACTTATCTGTGAATGTTGATACCTGAGAGTAACCACTGTCCTTAGCAAACTGCTCAAGGTCATCCTTGTACTCATATTCCGTAATGTTAAGACCTTCCTTTTCAGCTATCGCCTGATATACAAGCTGCTGGCCTGCTGATGCCTTTACGAACTCATCAAATGTTTTTCCATAAAGATTCTGGCAGTACTCGTCATTATTCTTGCCCTGAAGTGTACTATAAAAGCTTATAGACTCCTCAAGCTTTGATGTCTGTTCTGCAAGGAACTCTTCCGGATATCCTGTTACCTTACATACATCAAGAAGCTGTGTAAGTATCGCCTCATTCTTAGCTTCACTTACCTTATTATCAATAGTAGACTTAACATCATTAGTTACATATTCCTTATACTGGTCAACTGTCTCAAGACCAAATGTATCTTTTACAAATGCATCTGTAAGCATAGGTACATTTGGCTGCTGTACATAACTCATAGAAAGTTCAAATACAACCCTCTTGCCGGCATAATCTGTATACTTTGAATTATCAGGCATAGTAACTGTAATAACCTTTGTCTGTCCTGCCACCATATCATATAACTCATCTGCAAGTTCAGTTCCTGCTACTGGAAATGCATCCTTGCCAAGAACCATACTATAATCAGAACCTGTAAAATCATCTACTGCAAGACCTCCGGAAGTTCCTGAATAACTGAAGGTTACCTTATCTGACTTCTGCGCACCACGATTTACATCTGTATATGTTGTCTGGTCGTCCATCTGCTCTGATATCTTATCTTCTACAACTTTATTAGTTATAGCCGTTACATCAACATCCGCTGTAATACCTTTGTAATCACCCAGCTCAACATAATCTGTTGGATTATATCCATAATCAACCTTTATCTTACTGTTACATGCTGTAACCATAAGCATGGAAACAGCCATAGCTGCTGCAGCTATACGTCTTACACAGCTTCCTTTTACTACTTTTCTCATAACTTTCTCCATAATTATATAAATGTTTCGTGTAAAATAGCATTTACACCAATATCATAAAAACTATATCATAATTCGCCCATAAACGCCAGTATTCTATAAATGTTTCACAATATTATCACAAAAGCCGCCACACAGGACTTAAGTCGTTAAACTCTTCCTGTATGACGGCTCATATACTGCTAATTAATTAATATCTTCATTCTATAAGATATCTATTAATCCAGCAAAATATATAATGTATATAAATCGCAAAATAATATAGCAATCACATACATTAGTCAGCAACAAAATAATCTCTGATACTGATATTTTTTATAAATTAAGCCAGCTTAGACTTAGCTACTTCTGCTAACTTAGCAAATCCTTCTGCATCGTTAACAGCCATCTCAGCTAATACCTTTCTGTTAAGGTCGATGTTAGCTAACTTTAAGCCATACATGAACTTGCTGTATGAAAGATCGTTCATTCTTGCAGCAGCATTGATTCTTGCGATCCATAACTGTCTGAACTGTCTCTTCTTCTGCTTTCTACCCTTGTAACTCTCTGTAAGAGCTCTCATTACAGACTGCTTAGCAACTCTGTACTGCTTAGATCTAGCTCCTCTATAACCCTTAGCGAGCTTTAATACTCTATTATGCTTCTTCTTTGCGTTCATACCGCCTTTAATTCTTGCCATTTCTTAATTTCCTCCTAAAATAATCAATCACAGACATCCATATCTTATAAATATGGCATAATCTTCTTCATTGTCTTTACATTAGTTGCATCTGTCATAGCTGCATGTCTAAGATTTCTCTTTCTCTTAGTAGTCTTCTTTGTAAGAATATGGCTCTTGTAAGCTTTCATTCTCTTTAATTTACCTGTTCCAGTTACTTTAAAACGCTTTGCAGCTGCTCTTTTTGTCTTTACCTTTGGCATAATAATCCTCCTAATTTAATTCTCATATGGAATAATATTTTAACGTTTTTCAGTTAAAAACATAGTCATGCTCCTGCCCTCTAACTTTGGAGCCTTATCTACTACTGCAATATCACTTAACTTCTCTGCGAAGTCTTCAAGGATGTGCTTACTTGAATCTATATGAGCCATCTCACGTCCTCTGAATCTGAGTGATACCTTAACCTTATCGCCTTTCTCGATGAACTTCCTTGCTGCGTTACACTTAGTATTAAGGTCATTCACATCTATGTTAGGTGATAAACGAACTTCTTTGACTTCTATTGTTCTCTGTTTCTTCTTAGCTTCCTTTTCTTTTCTGACAAGCTCATACTTATACTTGCCATAATCCACAAGCTTACATACAGGTGGCTTTGCGGATGGAGCTATCTTTACAAGATCAACCTCTGCCTCTCTTGCTAACTTCATAGCATCCTTAGGAGACATAACTCCAAGCTGCTGTCCTTCTTGTCCAATAACACGAACTTCCTTATCGCGGATCTGCTCGTTAATCATTAATTCGCTAATAGTAGTGCACCTCCAAAATCAAAAAAAGTGGATAGTCAGACTATCCACTTTTTAATCATAATGCATCTTAATTGCTGTTTATCATGCACATTCTTAAAAATATAAACCCGAGTCGCCTAAGTGCGCTAAGGTGAGAGTGGATACTCTGCTTCGTTTAACAACTATTAGAGTTTAACACTAATAATTATTGCTGTCAACTATATTTTAAAATTATTCAAGAATATTTTTATAACATAACATATGTAATATTAAAATGTACATAGCATACTTAATTTAATATCAGCTCAGTTCCGCAATCCCCGACAATCTTACATACCTGTCTGATATTCTGTACCACGTTGGAAAGTCGACAACTCCTGTCTGCGGCATATTATTAATACGCTGGAACTCTCTTACTGCCTCCGCCGTTATCTCCCCATATATGCCATCTGTTGAAAGTGCCGGAATAGCATTATAATAATCGCCTATAAGATTAAGCTGTTCCTGTAACTGCCTTACCTTCTGTCCTGATGAGCCTATGTCAAGGTCTGCGCCCGGCCATGAGGACGGTATTCCCTGTATCTGTTCTGCCGTATTGATATACATATTATCTCCATAATAATATCTTAATATGTCTATTGACGAATATCCCTGGTCGCCAAGATACTTACTTCCCCACTGTGTCATCCAGTTCGGACAGCTTGACTTTTTACCATCACAGTACTGCGTAAGTATAGGCTGCTTTACATTTGGGCGTGAAAGGTAGTTGTCAAATATCTCATCAACCACGTTGGATATACTCTCAAATATATTTCTGCCATTCACCCATTTATGGTCAAATGCTGTTGATGAGGTTATGGTAAAGTTGTAATTCTGGTTTCTATACCACTCTGTATACACTCTGTTTAGTGTAAATGACATAATTGCAAGTATATTTGCCTCTAATGTCTGTCTTGGCCATGTCGAATATATCTCACTGCTTGCAACATTTTTAATATAATCCTTGTATCTTACATAGTAGTTCTGTGCTGTCGAGTCAGTCGGAACACCGTCATGAACAACTATAGTTTCCGGAATTACAACACGGCTTAGTACGATTTCACCCGACTGCTGTACAGGCTTTATCTCACTTTCCGGTATCTTTTCAGGGTAATTTCCATAGAGTGTATTTACCGGAATTACAATATTATTTTCTGTATCCTGATAACTATTTTCATTCATATATACGTCCTGTATACTTGTTTCTCCCGAAAATACATCTATACCCGATATATTAGCTTCATCATAGCCATTTGCCGTCACATCTATCGTGTACTCCGAAAACGGCTGCTTTTCTCCCGGCTCCATACTGTACTCAATAGGCGGTGTCAGCAGCTCATCAAGATTGACCGCACCCTCTGAATCTGTCATCACTTCATTTATCACTGTCTCAGGATTGCCTGTATACGATATTGATACCCTTGCATTGGCAAGCGGAGTACCCTGCTGCCTGTCATATACATTTATACGCATCTTTCCTTTATCTATTATATCAGGCGGTGTTTCCATAGTCCGAACAAGCACCATACATTCCCCCCATATCTCAGATTGATTTTTTTAATTATTATATGTATCCTTATAGGAATTTATGAATAAAATAAACTGATAATTACTTTAGGAGCGCATATGGCGAATTATAAAGTTGCTCTTGATGCAGGTCATGGCGGAAGCGACCCCGGCGCTGTATACAATGGTCGTCAGGAAAAAGATGACACGCTTGACCTCACTCTTGCAGTTGGAGATATTCTTAAAAAAAATGGTGTTGATGTTTTCTATACACGAACTACCGATGAATATGAAACACCCTTCAAGAAGGCTACAGATGCCAATAATTCAGGCGCTGACCTGTTTATATCGATACACCGCAATTCCTCTGAAACTCCTAACCAGTACTCAGGTGTCGAATCTTTGGTATTCAACGACACCGGTCTTAAGGCAGAGGTTGCAAGAAATATAAATAACCAGCTCGAGGATGTCGGCTTTAAAAACCTCGGAGTTGATGTCAGGAAAAATCTTGTCGTACTGAAAAGAACTAAAATGCCTGCTGTTCTTATAGAAGCCGGCTTTATAAACAACGATAAGGATAACTACTTATTTGACCAGGAATTTGATAAGATTGCAAATGCTATCGCAGACGGAATACTTGAAAGTATCCCCGCAAGTGAACGCGGCAGCGGACAGTCATCCAATAATAACCAGCGGAATGGCTCGACAAGCGGCTCTATGACACCACGCTCTACGACAGGGGCTATGGCAGGTTCTACGACAACTGGCTCTATGATGGGTTCTATGACAACCAGCTCTATGACAGGAGCTGCCTCAATGTCTGATTCTGCCACAACTTCTATGTCTATGGAAAATGCTGAAAATGTGGCTGACATATCACCTGTAAATACTTCCATGGAGGCGGCTAATTCTACACCTGTAAGCAGTTTTCCAGATGATTTTAATTACAGTTCCAAGTCCACGTATACTAATAATAGTGGCTACTCCTCTAACACAGGTTCTATGACCGCACCTGCAAACAGTTCCGCTGCCATATCTGGCTACAATAATATGCCACAGAGCAGCCCCGCAGCCAGCTTTAACATTTCCAACGCCGACAATAACACCTATACTAATTCCTACCCATACAACCAGTGCCAGTGCAATGATAACTACACCCCTGAAACTCTCTACCGTGTACAGACGGGTGCCTATCGCAACAAAGAAAATGCCGACCGTATGTTAAACTCCCTGCTTATGGATGGTTTCCCTGCTTTCATAATATATCAGGATGGCTATTATAAAGTTCAGGTCGGAGCTTATGCCCTTTTATCCAACGCCATCAAGATGGAACAGCGTTTAAGAAGATTTCACTACAGCACATATATAACAACCTGACAAAATATGGAGCTGCTGCAATAAACACACAATCAATGATGTTTATTGCAACAGCTCCATTAAATCATCTTATATCACCATCAGCCTTTACTCTTAAGCTGTGCTTTTTATATCCAGCATAAGCATCAATACTATATTGTATATTTTCCATATCCTGCATATCAAGCTTCATATCTGCATCAACATAAATATCATTCTGCACTGTCGTTTTAACCGTGAGAGCTACACTGTCGTACAGGCTTTCTTCTCCCACAAATTCTGCCAAAATGTACCCAATCTGTTCCCCAACAGTAACATTACCAGCATCATCTGTTACATTCTGGTTAAAGACTAATTCTATTCCTGTCAGCTTTCCCTGTGAGTCAACGCTCATATTCACTGTTGTATACACATTTCTGGCATATGCATTAAACTGTGCTTTAATGCTGTCCTTCGTTATTTTATGAACATTAAGAAGTGATATGTATGGAAGTATTACCGAGTCCTTATATAATCCTTCCACAAATGTATCAAAACCGGCTATAAGTGACTCATCGCTTATAACCATCATATATACATTATCATCTGTCTTTGCAGCAGTCTGTATACTGTCCTTAACCGCTGTCTTATATCCACTTACAAGATGTGAAAGCACTGCCCTTAATACAGGTTCTGTATGGCTCTGGTCTATTTTTCCTATTCCATAGCTTAATATGTCGTTTTTATCCACAATTAATGTGCCATCTTCAACCTGTGGCATAGTCAGTACTATATTATTATTATCTGTTTTTATATTGTAACTATGCACATTTCCTGTTGTATCAGGGCGGTAATCAACACCGTCATACATCAGCTCTGATACACGTATATTTCCTGTATAACTGCTATTTCCCATAGGATTAAGTGCAACTATCTTATCTATATAGTTTTGCATAATCTCTTCAAGTGTGATACCTGACTGCTGTATAGTTTTTAACACTTTTTCCTGTGGTGAAGCATACAGTTTAGGAATACCATATGCCATAGCCGCACCTGCTGCTACAACAAATACAAGAATACCAACGGCTATATGCCGTATTTTCTTCGTTTTATTTGTAAATGTTTTCATATTATTTACTCCTCATTTATATGCTCTCTTATATACATAATGAACTTGCATCAGAATATGCAGACACTAATCCCTTGTGCAAAAATCTTCCAATTCTTACTATGTATTATTATGAACACTGTTACACCCTCTGATAACACACAAACTCATAACATATATCAAAGTATGTATGCTCATCACTTCTTGCTGTTACCTTCCAGTCATCAAGCTTATCAAAGTCCATAATATGTGTGTCTGCTTCGTATATATAATCAACCTTGGTTATATGTGCAGTATCACAATATGGAAGAAACTGTTCATATATCTCGCCTCCGCCTATTATATAAACATCCTCTGTATCATAAGCCTTAAGCTCATCTAAGACCTCCTGCACACTATGGCATATTTTTGCATCTTTTGCCTTATAATTCACATTATTGGTAAGTACAATATTCTCCCTGCCAGTAAGTGCTGACTGGTTTGGCAGACTTTCATATGTCTTCCTTCCCATAACAACTACTTTTCCATAAGTTTCTTCACGAAAAAGCTTCTTATCCTCTGGAATATCCACAAGAACTCTTCCACTTTTCCCTATTCCCCACTTCTTATCAGCAAGTGCAATTATATTCATAATAGTCTTTTACACCTCTTTCTTACAGTTTTCCTCCAACCCACGCTGGCACATAACCTTTAACCTTAATTCCATCCTGTGTATACTCTTCGCTTTCAAGCTGTCCGTATTCCCTTATAAGCTGTATCTTTCCTGCATCACTATATGGAAATACTCTTTCTATCTGTATTCTGCTCTTTAAGATAATATCCTGTACATCCATAAGAAAGCTGTCTATTCCCATTCCTGTCCTTGCAGATATATTTTCAACATAGTCAGCCTTACTGTCCTTAAGTATAGGTATTTCCTCGAATTCATCACATTTGTTAAAAAGTGTTATAACCGGCTTATCTTTAACTTCAAGCTGGTTTAATGTGTCGTATACAGTTGACATATGTCTTTCGTAATCATCATTGGAACAGTCGACAACGTGTATTATAATATCTGCATACTTTGCTTCTTCAAGTGTGCTTCTGAAAGCCTCGATTAAGTTATGTGGAAGCTTTCTTATAAAACCTACTGTGTCGGTCATAAGCACCTTTTCACCATTTGGAAGCTGTAGCGCCCTTGTTGTAGGGTCAAGTGTTGCAAACAGCTTATCCTCAGATAACACACCTGCATCTGTAAGCCTGTTAAGAAGTGTAGACTTACCTGCGTTAGTATATCCTACTATCGCTGCAACAGGTGTTGAGCTGTTTTCCCTGTTCTGTCTTTGTATGTCACGGTGACTCTTTATTTCCTTAAGCTCGGCTGAAAGATGTGATATTCTGTCACGAATTATTCTTCTGTCAGTTTCTATCTTCTTTTCGCCGGGACCTCTTGTTCCGATACCGCCACCAAGTCTTGAAAGCGTTGTTCCAAGTCCTGCAAGACGTGTTGACCTGTACTTTAACTGCGCCATCTCAACCTGTATCTTACCTTCACTTGATGATGCCCTTGCTGCAAATATATCAAGTATGACCATAGTTCTGTCCATAATCTTTGTATCAAGGACATCCTCCAGGTTTCTTAACTGCGCCGGTGACAACTCATCATCACATATGATGCCTGTTGCACCAAGCTCATCTATCATAAGCCTTAACTCTTCAAGCTTTCCTTTTCCTATATAAGTAGCCGGATGAAAGCTGTCGCGTGGCTGAATCATCTTTCCCACTGTCACTGCACCAGCCGTCTTTGCAAGCTCTGAAAGCTCCTCAAGCGACTTTTCACAGTCATCTGACGTGTCAAGCTCCACGCCCACAAGTATAACCTTTTCCTGCTCTTCGTCTGTTACATATACTGCCATATATTCCTCACTTTTCTATATTCTGGGATTGTTCTGCAATATTTTCCCTTTCTTTAGCACTCATAACATAGTCATTTAAGTAGTTGGCAACTTCCTTTTCCTCAGAGTAACCTGAAATGCTTTGTGCTATATCCTTCGCTTCTTTTACACTCCACGAAGCTATTTCCTTTCTTACTTCAAGCACACGGCTTACAGTGACCGAAAACTCATCAAGTCCGAATGCTAACAGAAGCGGAATCATACGCTCATCCGCTGCCGCCTCGCCACACATTCCTACTTCAATTCCTGCATTATGCGCACATTCTATTATTCTTTTAATGCTTCTTATAACCGCCGGATTAAGTGCTGAATAAAGGTATGAAACATTTTCATTACCTCTGTCTACTGCCAGCGTGTACTGCGTAAGGTCATTCGTTCCTATAGAAAAGAAATCAACCTCCTTTGCAAGAACATCTGCCATAATAGCTGCCGCAGGTGTTTCCACCATAATTCCAACCTTAATATCCGCATCATACTTAATATCCTTTTTGTCAAGGTCTTTGCATATTCCTGCAATAATCTTCTTAACAGCATTTATCTCTGTTACAGAGGTTATCATAGGAATCATTATCCTTATATTGCCGTAGGCACTTGCACGGAGTATTGCCCTTAACTGTGTCGTAAATACATCCACCCTGTCAAGACAGAACCTTATTGCCCTGTAACCTAAGAATGGATTAGTTTCCTTTGACAGTCCCATATAAGGTATATCCTTATCGCCGCCTATATCAAGCGTTCTTATTGTAAGCTCCCTGCCATCAAGCAGGACAGCAGCCTTCTTATACTCTGTAAACTGCTCCTCCTCTGTTGGCAGCTTACTTCCATTCATAAAAAGGAACTCCGTCCTGAACAGTCCAACGCCCTCTGCACCGTCTTTTACCGCTTTGGCAGCTTCAAGCGCATTTCCTATGTTGGCAGCTAACATAACTCTTCTGCCGTCCTTTGTCATAGTCTGCTTATTGATATACTTCTTAAGCTCTACAACACTTTCATCGTACTGGCGTTTCTTTTTTTCATATATTCTTGTTGTTATTGCACTTGGCTCTACAAATACTTCTCCATATGCGCCATCAACAATTATCTCCTGACCGTCCTTTACAATGCTGCATATCCCCTTAACACTGAGCACTGCCGGTATCTCTAACGCTCTTGCAAGTATCGAGGCATGTGAAGTATCACCGCCTTTTTCTGATATGATACCTGCTATATGCTCTGTATCCATATTGGCAGTCAGCGAAGGATGTATCTCATCTGCTATAATAATAGTATTATCCTCAAGCTGCGTAAGGTCAACATTCTTAACTCCAAGAAGTATTGATGTAAGGCGCACTCTCATATCCTCTATATCACTGACACGCTGCGCCATAGCCTCATTGTCCATACTAAGAAACAGCTTTTTTAAGCCATCACACGCCTCATAAAGTGCTGCCTCAGCATTGACCTTACCTGTTTTTATTATGTCTTCAACCTGTGATATAAGCTGTATGTCCTTTGCCAGATACTCCTGATTTTTTAGTACAAGTGCGTTGCTGTCATCGCCATTTAACTTGGCTGCAAGCTTTTCTATAAGCTCATCCGTTTCCCTTACAAATGCATCAACACCATCTTTAAATCTTTTTATCTCCGCTTCTGTATCCTTAATCTCATACTGCCTGACCTCACACTCCACATTTTTTAACACGAGTGCATGTCCTATGCCTATTCCTTTTGATGTACCAATTCCCCTTAACATATATACACCTCCATATCAGCCTGTTGTAAATTACCTGTTAAAAACGTACTTAATCATATTGGTAATAGTTTCGCTTGTATCTCTTGAATACACTACCTCTCTTGCTGTTACGGGAACATCTGTTATTATATTATCAATTCCTTTATTGGCAAGATTTTTAATTGATGTATCATTATTTACTGTCCATGCATAGACCTGCTTACCTGTATTATGAATGGCATCAACCACTCTTTTTGTAAGGAATGATGCATTTACACTAAAAAAATCAACCCTGTCATCCTCGTAAAACTTTCCGTATGCAACCGATAATATATAACCTGTCTGGATATCCTCATCCACCTCCTTGACAGCAAGCAGCGCATCATAGTCAAATGAAGTTATGACACACTCATCCTCCATAGAATACTTCTGTATAAGCTCTACAACCTTTCCTGCCACAATGGCACTGTCAGACGAAGACTTTATCTCAACATTTAACTTAGCCTTTCCCTTAACTAACTTGAGAACCTCCTCAAAGGAAGGAACTTTTTCACCCCTGTACTTATCTGAAAACCAGTATCCGGCATCAAGGTTTCTTACCTCATAATAGGTCATATCAGTTATATTCTTTGAAACGCCTGTTGTCCTGTACGCAGACGTGTCGTGCATAACAACTATATAGCCGTCCTTTGTCATCTGGACATCAAGTTCTATATAATCCGCCATCTCATCGATAGCCCTCTGGAACGCCGCCAGTGTATTCTCCGGTGCTTCCTTTGATGCTCCCCTGTGCGCAGTTATCTGCGTTTCGTGAAATATAGCCACCCTCTCAAAAGGATTACTGTTAAATGTAAATACAACATATAGTACATCAAGAACTACCGACAGCACAACCACCGTAGAATATATTATCCTGTTTACTCTCGCACTTCCCTCGTCTATATCTACAAAATCAAAAGTTATATCAGAAAGGTTCTCATACTTATAATACATATATGATACCATAGAAAAAGAACAAGGTATAGATATAAATACAAGGAATAATCTTACTATCGTCCTTAATGTACTAAGTACCGAAAGATACACAGCGCTTCCTATATATGCAATATCCAGTATCTTCACACCTGCAATAAGAAAAACTGATATAATTGCATAGAATATATATATAATCACCAGCAGAGCCAGATTATACAACACAACTGTACCAATAATACGCAATACATTTTTTCTTACTATACCAGAACTTTTCTTATAAGAAGCAGTAAAACTCCTGCCTTCAAGCATATATATATTGAATGAAAATATTCCTCTTATTACCCAGTAATATATAAATGTAACAACAACTGCCACAGCTGCATATATAATATATCTGTTACGCCTCATCATACTCCATAACAGATTTTTTATAGTTTCCGTAAATATAATATTACCAACAACTGTAACATTTATAAAGATAATTGATATAAGAAAAAATAAAAAAAGCGGTATGCTTTGAATTCTTATCAGCTTCTTAAGCTGTAGAAAGGCATTATAAATATTATCTATAATAGATGCTTGTATACCTTTTCTCTTAGTTTCAAAACATACTGCAAGATATGCCATCTCAAATATACAGTAGGCAACGAACCCTATAACTCCTATAAGGCAGAATATTATTATGACTGGATTCGTAAATGCCTTGGCTATATATTCATTGGTAAGGTAATTTATCCCTGAAATCTTCATACACAAACGGATAACACCTGTTATGACCGGATAAAATACCGCCACTGCAATAAGCTTATACGCAAGCTCAAACAATAATATATGTCTTTTGCTCTGCTTTAGCAGTCTCATATTATTCTTAAGACTTTGTAACATTCTAATCTCCATTTTTATATAACTTTATTTATGGAACATATTCATAATTCTGCTGCCCTTTGATGCAGCATTGACTGCTTCTCCCATTCTTTTATTAATCAGTCTCTTAGTAAAATGATATGAGAAATCAGCCACATATGATACAACAAGCACTACGGAAAGTATTGTTGCAGCATGCATATCTATTGAGAAGACCATACGTTCAACTAATCTGTTAAAAACTCCGAATATAAGTACTGCCAGAAGACCCCAGCCAAGTGTGCTCTGCAGGCATATAACACCTTTATAGTTAAATCTTAAGTGGTCATAATTCCACCATACCTCACCGAACAGCTTCATCATAAGCTGTGCAGTCATATATTCAAATATCGTTGCACATATTGCACCAAACACATACAATGCCACATAATTATTCTCTATAGGTGCAAATATATTAAACGCTATAAATGTTCCAAATCCATATATAACACAGAAAGGCAGCTTTGCAAACCCTCTGTTTTCCCAGTAACCGAGCTGTTTTCTTATAACAACACATTCCATAGCCCAGCCAAAAAAGCTATATATAAAAAACCAGATTGCAAGCTGGTTAATATTCATTCCTCTGAAAGTATAATTCAATAATTCGTTGTGCATAACACTCCCTCTTAATATAATGCTTTACTATGATTTCCGCATTTATAATCCTGTAGCATAACTGTATACAATCTTATATACATAACAAATGCAAGTGTGAGAACTGCCGCACATATAATCATAATAATAACCTGAAAATTCTGTAACATATGAGGAAAAGCCACAAGCACCAGCATACATACATATAATACTGCTGTGCATACCTTTCCATACCACTTGGCGCCATTAAGCCTTTTTCCGGTCTTTCTTAAAATGCAAAAACCAATACACGCCATAACAACTTCTTTAACTATAAGATATCCTGTAAGTACACACATATATCTTACATTAACCGTGAGCGCAGCAAGCATAGCAAGCTGCATAAGCTTATCCGCCACGGGGTCAATGACCTTTCCTAAGTCTGTTATCATATTACATCGTCTTGCTATCTGTCCGTCAAGAAAATCTGTTATTCCCGACAGCATCACAATAAGCGTGGCAATATAATAATCCCCCGGTTCATCTGCTGTAAAATAAAGATATAAGAACAGGGGAACCATTATAATTCTTATATAACATAATATATTAGGAAGTTTAACAAGGTCTTTTATCTCAAACTTAAACTTCATAAATAGTCCTCCTGTCATATATTTTTATAGATACCTACGGATTGTTCCGTGCTACGCACTCCCACGTCTACGCTCCGCTTCGGTCCGTGCTAAACATGTGCCACTGGCACATAGCACCCTACCCAATATTCGCATATCGTGGGACTATCATACCACTTTTATGCTCATATTGGGGGCGGGTCCCAAGGTCATTCACACACTTATGAGCAAGCTCATGTGGGTTCAGACCTTTTGACCCTGGTATCATAATTTACCGAAACTACATAAGTTCATCAAGTGTTTCTCTTACTGCCTTGATGAAGTCCTGTGTATTAAGTGTAACAGGATTGTCAAGTGTTGTGATAAGTGCTAAATCCTTTGTCATCTTACCATCTTCAACTGTTTTGATACAAGCCTTCTCAAGAGTATCCGCAAACTTTGAAAGTTCTGGAATAGAGTCAAGCTCTCCTCTCTTTCTTAAAGCTCCTGTCCATGCAAATATAGTTGCAATAGGGTTAGTAGATGTTTCCTCACCCTTAAGGTGCTTATAATAATGTCTCTGTACTGTACCGTGGGCAGCTTCATACTCATAGTAGCCCTGTGGAGATACAAGCACTGATGTCATCATAGATAATGAACCAAATGCTGTAGCAACCATATCTGACATAACATCGCCGTCATAGTTCTTGCATGCCCAGATATATCCACCTTCTGAACGTACAACTCTTGCTACTGCATCATCAATTAATGTATAGAAATATTCTATACCAGCTTCCTTAAACTTATCCGCATAATCTTTGTCATATATTTCCTGGAATATATCCTTAAATGTATGGTCATACTTCTTAGATATAGTATCCTTTGTTGCAAACCATAAATCCTGCTTTGTTTCAAGTGCAAAGTTAAAGCAGCTTCTTGCAAAGTTCTCTATAGAGTCGTTAAGGTTATGCATACCCTGTATGATACCTGCACCCTTGAAGTTATGAATAAGCTCTCTTGACTCATTGCCCTGCTCATCTGTGTATACAAGCTCTGCCTTGCCAGCTCCCGGAATTTTCATCTCTGAAGCCTTGTATACATCACCATAGGCGTGTCTTGCTATAGTTATAGGCTTCTTCCATGTCTTAACATATGGTTCGATACCATTAACAATAATAGGTGCTCTGAATACTGTACCATCTAATATTGCCCTGATAGTACCGTTAGGGCTCTTATACATTTCCTTAAGGTCATATTCTTTTACTCTTGCTGCATTAGGAGTAATTGTAGCACACTTTACAGCAACACCATACTTCTTAGTTGCCTCTGCTGAATCTATAGTAACCTGGTCATTAGTCTCATTACGATGAACAAGTCCAAGATCATAATATTCTGTGTTAAGGTCTACATAAGGTAAAAGTAATTCTTCCTTAATAAGCTTCCATAACACTCTTGTCATCTCATCTCCATCCATCTCTACGAGTGGTGTTGTCATTTTAATCTTTTCCATACCGCAATCCTCCATATTGTACATTTAATATTGGAACTATATCCAAGATATTATTAAAATTTGCTTACAATTATAAAATATTTTTATTACTTTGTAAATGCCTGTTTTATTATACATCTATAGTACTTTATATAGAAGCCGATATACAATACCAGTCTTTCAGATTATGCATAACTCCTGACTGTAAAAAAATAAATATAAATACCTAATTAAGATTAGCACATTTTCTTGTATTAAATATCCCAGTTTGCTATAATTACATAATTGATTACATGGGTCGCACCATTTATGACAGCCGCTATTTTAAATGCTTTCGTATATGATGTAATATTCATGTAAACATTATTAATATTACTATGCAAGTTTTATTGCGCCTGTGTTATGACAGATTATAGTAATAAATATATTTAATATTCATATTTAAGAAAGGACGGTTTTGTAATATGTGCGGATTTGCTGGATTTACAGGATACCTTGAAAATGGTAAGGATGTACTTACTAATATGATGAATAAAATCATCCACAGAGGACCTGACAGTGCCGGTCAGTATATAGACGACAAGGCTTATATGGGCTTCAGAAGACTTTCAATCATCGACCTTGATAACGGAAGTCAGCCTATGTTCAACGAAAATAAAAAGATTGTTATCACATTTAATGGTGAGATATATAATTATCAGGACTTAAGAAAAGAACTTATTGAAAAGGGACATATATTTGCCAACAATTCAGATACAGAAGTTCTTATCCACGCTTATGAAGAGTACGGCGAAGATATGTTAAACAAGCTCCGTGGTATGTTTGCTTTCGTTATCTGGGACAGCGAAAAGGAAACTCTCTTTGGCGCAAGAGATTTCTTTGGTATCAAGCCTTTCTACTACACAGTAGTTGACGGCAACATTATCTACGGATCTGAGATAAAGAGCATATTGGCACACCCTGCTTATAAAAAAGAAGTTAATGATGTAGCGCTTGAGAATTACCTGACATTCCAGTATTCAGTGCTCCCAGAAACATTCTTTAAGGGTGTATACAAGCTTATGCCGGGTCATTGCTTCACTTTCCACAATGGCAAGATTAACATAAAGAGATACTGGGAACCTACATTTGAAGCTGACGAAAACAAGTCTTTGGATGAATTCGTTCAGGAAATAGATGATGCTATGCACGATTCAGTAGAGCACCACAAGATTAGTGATGTTGAAGTTGGTTCCTTCCTTTCAAGCGGTGTTGACTCAAGCTACGTTGCTGCTACATTTAACGGCGACAAGACATTTACAGTCGGTTTCGACTATGAAAAATATAACGAAATAGACTATGCTAAGGCTTTATCTGAAAAAATCAAGATAGACAACTATTCTAAGCTTGTATCAAGCGAGGAATACTGGGCTGCTATCCCTAAAATCCAGTATCATATGGACGAACCTTTAGCTGACCCTGCTGCCATCGCTCTCTACTTTGTAAGCCAGACTGCTGCAAAGCACGTAAAGGTATCTATGTCAGGCGAGGGTGCTGATGAGTTCTTCGGCGGATACAACATTTACAAGGAACCACTTGATACAGCAGGCTACAGAAAGCTTCCAAAGGGACTCCGCAAAGGTCTTGCCAATGTTGCACAGGCTGTTCCATTTAAGTTCAAAGGTAAGAATTTCCTTATAAGAGGAAGCAAGGATATTGAAGAACGCTTTATCGGTAACGCATTTATGTTCAACGAAAAAGAACGTGCCAAGATATTAAAGAACCCTACTGGAAAGTACAACCATAAGGAACTTACCAAGCCATTTTATGACAAGGTTAAGGATAAAGATGACGTAACTAAAATGCAGTATATTGATATTAACTTCTGGCTTATCGGGGATATTCTTCTTAAAGCCGACAAGATGAGTATGGCACACAGCCTTGAGGTTCGTGTTCCTTTCCTTGATAAGGAAGTGTTCAATGTTGCAAGAACTATACCTACTAAGTACAAGGTGAACAAGTCTAACACTAAGTACGCTATGCGTATGGCAGCACACAGATACCTTCCTGATATGGTAGCCGAAAAGAAGAAGCTCGGTTTCCCAGTTCCTATAAGAATATGGCTTAAGGATGATAAGTATTACAATATGATTAAAAAGGCGTTCACAAGTGAAGCGGCTGAGAAGTATTTTAATACTAATGAGCTTGTTAAGTATCTTGACGAGCATAAGGAAGGCAAAGCTGATAACTCAAGAAAGATATGGACTGTTTATATGTTCCTTGTATGGTACAATGATTTCTTTGGGGAGTCTGAGTATGCGGCATAGAATGTTTGCTGTTTAGAAACATTCCACATTTCGTGATTACATTTAAAGTAATATATTATATATTAACGAACGGACGATATAAACCAAGGGAGGGCTGTCGCAAATATAGCTTACATCTGTCTTTGTAATAATTATTAGAATGTTTCTAACAACAAAAATCGGTTCCAAACCTTACCCCACAGGTAAAGTTTAGAACCGATTTCACTATCTATAATTCTTTATACCAAACATCCCAAGGACACCGGACACCTCATTACAGATGAAGCACCCTCTCCTTTATCTCCTGAGTACGTCCCTGATTCCAGAACTGCGTTCCGATATAACCGCATGTTCTTCTTGCAACATTCATCTTATCCTGATTGCGGTTGCCACAATTAGGGCACTCCCAGATAAGCTTTCCGTCATCATCAGTTATAATCTGAATCTGACCTGTGTATCCACATACCTGACAGTAATCACTCTTTGTATTAAGCTCTGCATACATAATATTGTCATATATAAACTGCATAACAGAAAGAACTGCTGGAATATTATCATTCATATCAGGAACCTCAACATAACTAATAGCTCCTCCCGGAGAAAGCTCCTGGAACTGCGCTTCAAACTTTAACTTATCAAACGCATTTATATTCTCAGTAACATGGACATGATAACTGTTAGTTATATAATTCTTGTCAGTTACACCTTTAATCTTACCAAATCTCTTCTGAAGATTTTTAGCAAACTTATAAGTTGTAGACTCAAGAGGTGTACCATAAAGACTAAAGTCAATATTAGTTTCCTCTGCCCATCTGTTACATGTATCCCTTAAATAAGTCATAAGCTTTAATGCAAACTCAGTTCCCTCTGGTGCCGTGTGTGTAACACCCTTCATATAATAAGTACATTCACAAAGACCTGCATAACCTAAAGAAATAGTTGAATAACCGCCATAGAGAAGCTTGTCTATAGTTTCACCTTTCTTAAGTCTTGCAAGCGCACCATTCTGCCAGAGAATTGGCGCAACATCCGAAGGTGTTCCCTTTAATCTGTAATGTCTGCACATAAGCGCTCTCTTACAAAGTTCAAGTCTTTCATCAAGAATTTTCCAGAACTTGTCCATATCCTTTCCTGATGAACATGCCACATCAACAAGATTAAGAGTAACAACACCCTGATTAAATCTTCCATAATACTTAGGCCTGCCCGTTTCAGGGTCATTGTATGGTGTAAGGAATGAACGGCAGCCCATACATGGGAAGCAGTGTCCGTCACCATTCTTATCGACCTTAAGCTTCTTCATAATCTTCTCAGAGATATAATCAGGAACCATTCTCTTAGCTGTACACTGTGCAGCAAGCTGTGTAAGATTCCAGTACTTAGAGTCTTCTCTTATATTATCTTCCTCAAGAACATATATAAGCTTAGGGAATGCTGGAGTTATCCATACGCCTTTTTCATTCTTAACACCTTGAATTCTCTGCTTTAATACCTCTTCTATAACAAGTGCAAGATCCTCTCTTGTCTGACCTTCAGGTACCTCATCTATATACATAAATACAGTGACAAATGGTGCCTGTCCATTAGTAGTCATAAGTGTTATGACCTGATACTGTATCATCTGTACTCCACGCTTTATCTCATCTCTTACCCTTAGTTCAGCAACTTCCTTTATCTTCTCTTCACTTGCGTCTATTCCTGTTGCCCTAAACTCCTCAGCAACCTGCTTAATAAACTTTTCCCTGCTTATCTGTACAAATGGAGCAAGATGGGCAAGTGATATACTTTGTCCACCATACTGTGAACTCGCTATCTGTGCTATAGCCTGCGTGGCTATGTTGCAGGCTGTAGAAAAGCTGTGTGGCTTCTCTATCATAGTTTCACTTATAACTGTTCCATTCTGTAACATATCCTCAAGATTAACAAGACAGCAGTTGTGCATATGCTGTGCAAAATAATCTGCATCATGGAAATGTATAAGCCCCTGCTCATGCGCATCGACTATATCTGCTGGAAGCAGGAATCTTTTAGTAATATCCTTACTTACCTCACCTGCCATATAATCTCTCTGTACACTGTTTACTGTTGGATTCTTGTTTGAATTCTCCTGCTTTACTTCTTCGTTATTACATTCCAGAAGACTTAATATCTGCTGGTCTGTTGAATTCGACTTTCTCACAAGAGCTCTCTTATATCTATATGTAATATACTTTCTTGCAACTGCAAATGCCCTGAAATTCATAATCTGATTCTCAACAAGGTCCTGAATTTCCTCCACATTAAGAGATCTGTTCATCTCTTCACATATACTCTCAACATTATCTGATATTGTCTGTATCTGTTCATCCGAAAGCCTCTCACTGTGTACTACCTCCTGATTAGCTTTTGATACTGCTGCCATAATCTTGGTAATGTCAAATGTTACTTCTGAACCACTACGCTTAATTATCTTCATTATAATCATACCCTCCCATTTATATCCTGAATAATGTTAAAAATTCTGAGCTCTGACTTATGGTTACACGGCATAACCATAAATATATAAAATAATGTATACACTATTAATCCTATAGACAATGTAATGCACTATACAAGTGTCCTAACCACCTGCATAGTGCATCAATAATCATTATCTTCAGCGACTTAAATTCTACAACATATTGGTCTTTTAGTCAACCTGACATACTATATATAGTATAGCATGTCAATGTACCTCTATCCCTTGCAGGTACTGGCTTTGCAGAAAATTATCCGTTTTTTATTTACTAAAATACTTTAAACAATTCTTTGAGTAATCGTCTATATAATCATATTAATCAGTGTTGCCGTTATAATAGAACACTCTATCTCATACTCAGCCCACTGAGATGCTGCCTTCATTCTGTTTATTGTAAGAAGACCTTTTACATCGTCCTTTGTTCCTATAAAACATTGTATAGTTGAATGTATTTGCCTTTTTCTCATCTCATCGACAAACTCCGGTGCAACATCCTGATTTTTGTTAATGAAACTTGAAGCTATATATGTCTTGTCACCCATAAGTATCTTAAAACCATCTGTGTCTATGTAAGACATATCTGATTCTGACTTTATCGGTGTTCCAACTGATACAATATTCTTAAGGTCTTTGCCCTTATAAATACTTATATTATCAACCTTATACATAATTAACATATGCTCAAGCATTGCCATCACAGCTGCTTTCTTATCCTGATTATACTGTACCATAATATCAGTAAGATATCTTAACTCACGCATTTCCCTGCCATCATTAATTATCTTATCCTTCTTATTGAGCGAATTCTGATAGGCCTCTCTGTGCATCTCATCCCTGAAGAACACATATCTGTCCCTGCCCTTTTCCTTTGCAACATACAGACAGAAGTCCGCCTTCTTGAAAAGCTCTTCATAATCATGACCATTGTTCGGACTGAAAGCCACACCTATTGAGGTTGTAACCTGAAAATTCTCATAATCATTCTTAAATTCCCACTTAACCTGTGTTCTTATGGCACGTAGTATACCTCTTAACGCATAGTCATCATTAATACCCTTAAGTACAATCATAAACTCATCGCCACCGATACGTCCTACAACGCCATCTTCACCGACAACCTCTTTAAGCTTTTTGGCGACTCTTGTGATCACCTTATCACCATACAGATGTCCATATCTGTCATTGACCTGCTTAAAGTAGTCTATATCAAGAATAGCTATGCTTATTCTGTTTACTGTATCCTGCTTAACCAGCCTTGAGGCATACTCTGTTATAGTCTTCTTATTATATACCTTTGTTAGTGAATCCATTGTAAGTTCATCAACAACTTCAACTATATTGCCCATGCTGTTAACACCATCTGCTAACACAATTCTGCCTGTAACAATATTCTCACCTGTATACTTGGTGTATACAGTACCGATAAACTTAACCTTTTCCATAACCTTGCCTAAAGTTCTCATACTTGTCGTAAGCTTTACACAAAAATCTGACATGTAAGTTCTTATACAGTTGATAAGACTGTCAAGTTCTACCATATCCTCCATGGCAACTCTTCCATCTGCCATATACTCACGCCACTCATCAAGAGGCATCCTTACAATTACTTCTCTTGAACTTGCTTCATAACGTACAATCTTAATATCCCCGGTAAGTTCTGAATATGTAAATACATACTCTCCGGTAAGCCCCATAATTACTCTTTCCCTTGATATATCGTCACATATTCTATAATTAACTTCTACAACACTATCTATATCTACCATCTCGATATCTATATTACGTAAAACCGGTTCCCCCTCAAATGCTGTAAGCTTAACAAGATTAAGCCTGTATTCGCCATCACTATTTTTTAACAGAAAACATTTTTCTATTTCTTCACCACTAAACCCATCAATAAATTCTATAAAACTTTCTTTTTCGTCAGGATTAACGAACTCAGTAATACATCCATACGTAGCATTCCCAAAATAATCATTAAATGCTCTATTGGTTACACTCGTAAGATAAAACCTATCTATGACCGCCAGTCTTCTGTCAAATCTGTGAGCTGCCATATAGCTGTCATTAAACCCAACATTCTGTTGTGAATGCATAATACCTTCTCCTTAACTCGATTGTAAATTACGATTTACTGTATTTTCTATTATAATTTAAATACATTAAATATGCAATGTTTTTATTTGTTTTTTGGTACTTTGGTACTAAAACTAAATCTTGTATTTTAATTAAAATTTCCGTATGTTATAATACGTGAGGTTGTTACGACTGCCGTTTGTACCCACAAAGTATAACCGGCATCAAAATAATATGTGGAGGTTTTTTATTATGGAACGTGTAAAGTACAGTAAAGTGGAGGTTAAGCACGGAAACAGTTCCAAGAAGTTTCCAGTATATGAGATTTATCTTGATGGTATGATTGTTACAAAGGTATCCTCAGAAATCGAAGCCGTTGAGATGGTATCACGCTGGCAGGAAATATACAAGTAATAAAAGGGGTATATATACTTAGAATTTACACAGGATTATCATAAGCCATACTCAGACGAATTAATTATACATATGGCTTTATTACATATGAACGATATGATATCAGCTTTCAAATGTATCTTGACAACCGATATCTACTGATTGCTATATTACGTTGGTAATTGTAACTCAAGCAATCTTCAACATTTAAACATAATAAAATAAAGCTGTCATAGCAGATTTATCTATATAATACACTTCCTTAAGCGCATTATATATGATTAACAATTGCCTGCCGTGACAGCTTTTTACTATAAATAACCAAACTTAAAATATCATACAACTATGTCTACATTAGACATACATATTTACTCTACATTTTTAAGAGCCTCATCCATAGGTATCTTCTTAATCTTAGCCATCATAAACAGTGATATGACAGCATACACAAGTATATTCATCATGAACATTACAGGGAAAATAGATGGCTTATAATAGCATGTTATCCATCCTGACATTTTCTCCATAAATACCCTGAACAGATAATTCATAATAATAACCGATAATCCCATACTTACAACCACTGATATAACAACCACAAGCGTTGTCGATGTCACATAAAGCCTGCTTATCTCCCTGTTGGAATATCCAAGTATCTTTACCATGGATATTGATGTTGTATTCTTCTCAACAATAAGCTTTGTTAAAAGGAACATAAGCACTGCAAACAGCACAACTGCAAATACCTTTACAAGTTCAAATGTAGAACCCATAGAATGGTCAAGCTGTCTTGACACCTTTGTAAGGTCAGCAATGGTTATCTCTGTCGCAACATACTTTTCATCTATATCCAGTGTATCATTAGAAAAATATCCGCTATAGTAGTCATCCTCCTTGTCAAAAATATCCTTAAAAGCCTCATCCGACATAAATGCTGCAAATGATGATGGATAATTATACATTCCCTTTACTGTGAATTCGTACTCTTTATCCTCATACTTTTCTTTAAGAGTTATTTTGTCGCCTTTTTTTATCTGAAACTTTTCAGCATATCCATATGTAACATAGACCTCATCACTCTTTAGCGAGGCTGCATCTATATCAACGTAATTACTGTCGTTTTTTATTCCATATATAAGGACATCTTCACTCTTAAGCCTGCCTTCTATGGTAGCCAATGACTTGACACAGTACTTTTCTGCCGCATCATTATCAACATCAACAGGCGCTTTAAGAACATACTGATGCTCTGCTATAAGCGTATCTGTTATCTCATTCTGGTAGTGCTTTAACATTGGTCCTAACATAATTCCAAACAGAAGCAGTACATTTGCAAAAAGTATACCTATAAACAATGTTATATAGTTAGGCATATTCTGGATTATTATTCTTAATCTGAAACGGTTAAAAAACTTAAAGTCAGGAAGTCTCATAGCCTTTTTCTTCTGCTTTCTTGCAAGGTCCCTTCTTAAGAACTTAAGCGGTGAAAGCTTTAATCTGTAACCGATTATAAGCACATTTATAACAAGCATAATAATAATCGGAATTACTGTTGTTAATAAAAATGCATCCGCATTCCATAATGTGTGATAAGTAGGGAATGAATAGCTCTCGTAATAGGTTTCAACGAATATACCCTTAAATATTGTATATCCGAGCACATTTCCAACAACCGCACCAAATACTGTAACTATGATTGGAAGCAGTATATAGTGTCTTAAAAGCTCATTTCTTGTGTAACCTGAAGCTCTTAATGTTCCTATAACATTGGCTTCTTTAACGATTGTATTATTAGTTGTGACTGCGAATACAAATGCCATAATAACGATAAGCACGTACAGAAGAACTATCATCATAGACCTGTCGCTTCCTATATCGTCACCTGTAAAATGTATTGCCTGATTGATATACTGCGGAATATAGTTCACAAGTATGGCATTCTTTGATATGACCTTCATAAAGTCATCAGCCATATTCTTTGCTTCTGTATCATCTGCCGGCTTATTATCATAAAGCCATGAATACACGTAGTGAATGTGTGTGTCGTCAAATGCATCAAAACATTTCCTGGATACAACACCAACACCAAACTTAACAGAGTCAAACATAGTGTCTGAATTATCAGAAAACAGACAACTGTAATCAGAAAGTGCTACAAAACCTGTGACCTTAAGTGTCCTTGAACCTGCCATTATTGTATCACCGACTTTGATGTCGTTGTTGGATGCATACATTCTGTCTATAGCAATCTCATTGATGTCTTCTCCTAGACGGCCTTCCATCACATCAACCTTGTCTATATCTTCCCTGTTGATATAAAATCTTAATGTACTTGCATCATCATCGTCTATCTTAGTATTATTATGTCTTTTTACTTTCTCTTCCTTGTAGAAGTTCTCATATATAGTGACATTTTCCTCTTCAAGCTTATCTATAATGCTGTCATCAGCCTTTGTATACAGCTCAAAGTTACCATCCTCGACATTGTACTTCTCAAAGCTTTCATTATATGTGTTATACATACTTCCGTCAGCAATCAGAAAGCCGCTTATAAGTCCTATAACTGCTGTCATAAACACAAATATAACTAAGTACTTTGCTATCTCACCTGTGAACTCTCTTGGAAGACGTTTATTCAATGGATTTTTCATACTATCCTCCTACCATTCAAGGCTTGCTGCCTGTATCTTATTCTTATTAACGATATTATCCATAATCTCGCCATCTCTTAACTTTATGACCCTGTCAGCCATATTCTGGATAGCATCATTATGAGTTACCATAATTACTGTATTGCCATACTTTTTATTGACATCCTCTATAAGCTTTAATATCTCCTTGGAGGTGTGATAATCAAGCGCACCTGTAGGCTCATCGCATAAAAGTATATCCGGATTTTTGACAATAGCCCTTCCTATGGCTGTTCTTTGCTGCTGTCCACCTGATAACTGGTTAGGAAGCTTATACTTGTGCTCAGAAAGTCCCAGTGTGTTAAGAAGCTCATCTATATCAAGTGGCGAGTCGCTTAAGTATGCGCCAACCTCTATATTTTCCTTTACATTAAGGTTAGGAATGAGGTTATACATCTGGAATACGTATCCTAAATGCTTTCTTCTATACTTTGTGAGTTCACTCTCCTTCATATCCTTTGTCTTTTCATCATTAATACTTACATAACCTGAATCTGCATCATCTATTCCACCTATTATATTAAGAAGTGTCGACTTACCAGAACCCGAAGGACCAAGTAAAACACATATTTCTCCTTTCTGTACCTCAAAGTTGATTCCTTTAAGCACCTCCACTTTCGTAGAACCGCTGCCGTATGATTTTTTTAAATCTTTTACAGTAAGAAACATCTTGATTCCCCGCTTTCTTAATTTTTTTCGATTGTAATATTAACTTGTAACATTCAATATCAAGTTAGTTCTTTCTAACTCTTATTAATATTATAATATCAATAACTAAAAAAAGAAATACAGTTAATGATAATATGTATCATTAACTGTATTTCTGTATGATGATTAATTAATTTCCGCTTCAACCGGTATATCCTTCATACTGTTCATACTTATGAGCAGTGTAGAAGTATTATGTAATAATGCAGATGTTGTTGGTGGTATTATACCAAGAACGCCAAGAGCAATAAGTCCGGAATTGAAAGATACTATAGTCCTGTAGTTGCGGTTAATCTTCTTTATAAGATTATTACTGAGGTCTTTAATGAAAGCTATCTGTCCTAAGTCCTCTGCACTTACAGTAATATCTGCTATCTCTCTTGCTATCTGTGCTCCATCACTTATGGCTATACCTACATCGGCTGCTGAAAGGGCTGGTGAATCGTTAATACCGTCACCTATCATAATAACCTTTCTTCCTGCCTTCTTTTCCTTCTCAACAAATGAAGCCTTATCCTCAGGAAGTACCTCTGAATAATACTCATCAACGCCAACCCTGCCGGCTATTGCCTTAGCAGTACGCTCGCTGTCACCTGTCATCATAACCACCTTGGATATGCCAAGTTCCTTTAATCTTGCAATAACCTCCGGTGCTTCTGGTCTTACAGGGTCTTCGATACATATAACTGCTGCAAGCTTATCCTCAATAGCAAGGTAAAGATGTGAATACTGTGTTGGAAGATTATCAAATAACTCTTCCTTTCCTTCCGGAACACTACATCTCTCATCTTCAAATACGAAGTGATAACTTCCTATGATAGTCTTTTTACTGTTAATAGTTGTAGATATACCATGTGCAACTATGTATTCAACCTTTGTATGCATTTCCTCGTGACGAAGACCTTTTCTGGCTGCTGCATCAACAACTGCCTTAGCCATAGAATGTGGAAAATGCTCTTCCATACATGCTGCCATTCTTAACAGCTCATCTTCACTGTCACCGTTAAATGAATAAACGCACTTAACTGTAGGTGTCGCCTTTGTAAGTGTACCTGTCTTGTCAAATACAATAGTATCTGCATCAGCTACAGCCTCTAAGAACTTACCACCCTTTACAGTTATGTCATTCTGGCCTGCCTGTCTTATAGCAGATAATACTGTTATAGGCATAGCAAGCTTTAATGCACATGAGAAGTCAACCATAAGTATAGAAAGTGCCTTTGTAACATTTCTTGTCAAAAGATAAGTAAGTGCTGTACCACCTAATGTATATGGCACAAGTGAGTCTGCTAAATGTTCAGCCTTGCTTTCAAGACCAGACTTGAGCTTTTCTGACTCCTCTATCATCTTAACTATCTTATCATACTTACTGTTTCCGCCGTTCTGCTTAACCTTTATAGTAAGCTCGCCCTCTTCAATAACAGTTCCTGCAAATACAGACATACCAATGCGCTTTGCAACCGGTACTGACTCACCTGTAAGTGATGCCTGATTAACCATAGCCTCTCCAGATGTTACAACACCATCGAAAGGTATTATGTTACTTACATGTACTATTATCTCATCGCCATTCTTAACCTGATTAACTGGTATGAGCACCTCTGTATCAGAAGTCTTTAACCATACTTTACTTACGTTAAGTGACATAGTTCTTGCAAGGTCGCCTACTGACTTCTTATGTGTCCATTCTTCCATAATCTCGCCTATGCCAAGCAGGAACATAACTGAACCGGCAGTATTAAAGTCATTTCTTAATATAGAAACTCCGATTGCCGTTGCATCAAGTACAGGAACTTCCATCTTGCCCTTTGCAAGTGTCTTCACACCGTTTGCTATATACTTGACAGACTTAATCGCTGTTATTGTATTTCTGAATGGTATAGGTAAGAACATCTTGCTTGCCACTCTTAAGAATACTTTATTAACAAGCCTGTCCTGGTAATACGCATTCATTTCCCTGCCTGAGCTGCTTACTACATCATCTGGAACCTGCACACTGTCATAACTGAAGTCAAGTAACTTTCTAACTATGTACTTCTTATCATTAGTATAACTTATTACGACATCACAAGTCTTTTCATATACCTTAACTTCATATACTGACTCCACATTCTTAAGATAATATTCAAGGATGTCAGCCTGCTTGTAAGTCATACGCTTAACATCCATATGCACTCTCAAACGGCCTTTTATACTATGTTTTATATAGAATTTCATAATAATCCTCTATCTATTTTTCGTACTGTACCTATTATGGCAATATGATTAGTTCTGTGCCTCTGCTGACTCTTCTGTAACATCTTCCTCTTCAAAGTCTAAATCAAGGTCATCATCATCTTCATCTACAACCTCAGCAGCAGCTTCTCTTTCTTCGTTGATTGCCTTAGCTTCTGCATAGATATCACCAGCATTTTCCTGAATAGTTGTAGCTGTCTTCATAACACACTTCTTTGCACGTAATACGGCTGCTGTGCAGTTAGTATATAACTTCTTTGCATCATCGCTTGCTAATATCTTGATACCTGCTGTACCAAAAAGTACACCTGCTGCAAATATTCCTGTCTTAACTCCATCAATCTTCTTAAATACGTTTTTCATAATTAACCTCTTTTCTACATAATTATATATAGCTATATCTCATATAATCATTCATAGCTATTCAACATAAGTCATATCTAACCATAGTTTTGAGCATATAACTATACATTTGGTATGTTTCTTTTTTTGTTTTCGTATTATATACCTATTTTTTACTTTTTTCTACACTTTTTCTTATTTTTGATAAATTTTATCAAGTTGCTGTTCAGATTTTATATAGCTCATACATCTCATCGAAAAATGCTCAATATTTTTGGAATTGACTTTAAGCTGTAACATTACTATTCTTTATTATGACTGTACATTAAAAAACAAAAACCACCACACGTACAGACTACTGCTATACCTGTGGTGATTTTGCTTTTATATTAAGAACAAAAGGGTATTGTTGTCACGCTTTTTACTGTCTGGTTATCTATGTAACCACATGCCGCAAGACCTTTTTCTATTATCTGGTTCCACTTCTTCGCAGGCAGATTAATAACTGAATTATCATCAAACTCCACTGAAAATGTATCACCATTTTCCTCGTAGCTTTCTGTACAGTGTACCTTATACATATTCTTTCTGCTTATGGCACCTATCTCTTCAAGTGTATTAATCATGCGATAGACAGTTGCTGTTCCTATCTTAGGATCAATCTTGCTTGCCTTATAGTATATTTCTTTGCAACATGAGCAGTCCTCCTCAAGAATAATATCTAATAACATCATTCTCTGTTTGGTTATCCTGCAACCCTTTTTTTTTAACATTTGCAGAATTATATCCTTCTGCATTTTGCTTCTCTCATAGCTAACTGTATTAGAAGCATTCTCATCACCCGAATAGTACCTCTGCATCGATGCCTCCTATAATCAGTGGCAACCTCCACAGTGTCCGCAATCTCCTCCACATGTGTGTTTACCATTCTTCTTGCCTTTAACCATACTGAATACAATCGCTGCTACAATAACAACTAATACTGCTGTAACTATTACTGTACCCATTATTACCGACCTCCGTGACATTTTGCTGCTTTTAATTCTTAGTTACTTTCTTAAGGCTTCATCTGGCATATGGCTTATTACATTTGTTTATGAATAAATCATATGCCAGACTTATATATACCTTAAGAGTTATGATTAATGATTAGGAAAGTATTGGCTTAATTATTAGTTGACACCAGCAGCCTTCTTATATTCCTTAGCTTTCTTTGTTGGTCTGAATAAAAGATATAAGAAACCAACTACTAAGAGAATAGCTACTACTGTCCAGATGCTGAATGCGCCATCAGCTATAAGTCTGCCTATATTGTAGATGCAAAGTGATACTACATAAGCGAAACCACACTGATATCCAATAGCTGTCCAAGTCCACTTAGCACTATTCATCTCTCTCTTGATAGCACCGATTGCTGCGAAGCAAGGAGCGCAGAGAAGGTTGAATGTAAGGAATGAGAAACCAGCTAACTTAGTGAACTCAAGTGCAAGTGCTGCATATGGAGATAAATCTCCGCCACCATAAAGGATACCCATAGTACCAACGATGTTTTCCTTAGCTACAAGTCCTGTGATTGAAGCTACGGCTGCCTGCCAGTTGCCCCATCCAAGTGGTGTGAATATCCAGCAGATTGCACTACCAATCTTAGCTAAAATACTCATATCAATTTCATCTTCTGCTAACATTCTGAATCCATCATCTGTGAATCCAAAGTATGTTGTAAACCATACAACGATTGTAGAAAGGAGGATAATTGTACCAGCCTTCTTGATGAATGACCAGCCACGCTCCCACATACTTCTAAGTACGTTGCCAACTGTTGGAATATGATATGCAGGAAGTTCCATAACGAATGGTGCTGGATCTCCGCTGAATAACTTTGTCTTCTTTAAAATAATACCTGATACGATGATTGCTGCCATACCGATGAAGTAAGCTGATGTTGCAACCCAAGGTGAACCACCAAATATTGCACCTGCAATCATAGCGATGAATGGTGTCTTAGCACCACAAGGTATAAATGTTGTTGTCATAATTGTCATACGACGGTCTCTTTCGTTCTCGATTGTACGTGAAGCCATGATACCTGGAACACCACAACCTGTACCGATAAGAATTGGAATGAATGACTTTCCTGAAAGACCAAATCTTCTGAAAATTCTATCCATAATAAATGCGATACGTGCCATATATCCGCATGCCTCTAAGATAGCAAGTAATAAGAATAATACTAACATCTGAGGAACGAAACCAAGTACGGCACCAACACCGGCTACAATACCATCAAGGATAAGTCCCTTTAACCAGTCTGCACAACCGATTGCATCAAGACCATCTTCGATAAGTACTGGAATACCAGGAACCCATACACCATAATCTGCTGGGTCTGGAGCAGCGCCATCATACTGGATAGCAAGGTCAATAGCTTCCTTGATAGCATCAGCATCTGCTGTATCTTCTGTAGTTTCAAGTGTTTCTTCGTCTTCTACTGTGTAGTCAACTGTATCTGTTGACTTAACCATAGCCTTAAGACTTGTAAGAGCCTTTACAGCTTCTTCTGAATCATAGTCATCTGCTTCTGTATCAATGGCATCTGCTATTGCTTCTCCCTTAGAACCAAGGCTTTCTACATATGCAGCAATGATTTCATCTGAGTCGCCATATTCTTCTTCTACTTCTTCATAAGCTGAAGTACCGATACCGAAAAGATGGAAACCATCACCAAATAAACCATCATTAGCCCAGTCTGTAGCTGCTGAACCAACTGTTACCATTGCAATATAATATACTAAGAACATAACTGCCGCGAATATTGGAAGTGCTAATATTCTGTTAGTTACTATCTTATCTATCTTATCTGATGTTGAAAGCTTATCCTTACTATGTGCCTTCTTAACGCAATCATCAATGATTGAAGATATATATGTATATCTTTCATTAGTTATAATACTTTCTGTATCATCATCAAAATCTTTCTCAAGCTTTGCTATCTCATCTGATACATTAGGAACACTTGACATAAGCTGTCCTATCTTATCATCTCTCTCTAATAACTTGATAGCAAAAAATCTCTTCTGCTCATCTGCAACATCAAGACCAATCTTGCCTTCAACTGCCTCTATAACAGATTCAACTTCATCACTGAACTTATGAACAAGCTTATTAACCTTCTTAGACTGGGCAAGCTTTACAGCCTTATCTGCTGCTTCCTTGATACCTGTTCCCTTAAGTGCTGATATTTCTACAACTTCGCATCCAAGCTTTTCTGATAACTTAGCTGTGTTAAGAGTAATACCATTTCTTGATAAAAGGTCTACCATATTTACAGCCATAATTACTGGAATACCAAGCTCCATAATCTGTGTTGAAAGATATAAGTTTCTTTCAATGTTAGTACCATCAACAATATTGATGATAGCATCTGGTCTTTCGTTAATAAGATAGTTTCTTGCAACTACTTCCTCTAAAGTGTATGGAGAAAGTGAATAAATACCTGGTAAGTCCATGATGGCAACATCTTTATGTCCCTTTAACTTACCTTCTTTTTTCTCAACAGTAACGCCTGGCCAGTTACCAACAAACTGGTTAGAGCCTGTGAGTGCATTGAACAATGTTGTTTTACCGCAGTTTGGGTTACCTGCTAATGCAATCTTAATTGACATCTTTCTACCTCTTTCTTTGTTTAGTTATAACTGTCTGTGTTTAGATTGTACTTGCTAGGATTAGTTCTCGCTAACCCCTTGCTAAAAAAAATCCCATAACTAGCCAACTTCAATCATAGCCGCATCTGCCTTACGGATAGATAATTCATATCCTCTGACAGTTACTTCAATTGGATCACCTAAAGGTGCAACTTTTCTTACATATACTTCAACACCTTTTGTAATGCCCATGTCCATAATTCTTCTCTTAACAGGGCCTTCACCATTAAGCTTAGCAACTTTAACGGTCTGACCTACAGAAACTTCCTTTAAAGTCATCTTCATCTCTCCTTCTTAATGATTATTGTCAATCATCATTATCTTTAATACATAGCAGTTATATCTGAAATGCAGCTACGGCTTATATATTCACCATGATAATGATGAAATCTATATAGAGGCTTGCTTTACAAGTCTTTATAACAATATGTACTTATGCAGCAATTAATTCTTAGCAGTTTAATCTGTATCAAACTTTCTTTAAATGCTGAATAAATGCTATACCATAATCTTTGTAGCCATATCCTTACCTATAGCTACTCTTGACTCTTTGATATTAACTATAACATTACCACCTGTCTTTGAAACTACTGTAACAATAGCTCCTACTACAAAGCCAAGATTTTCAAGAAAACGTCTTGTTTCTTCCTTACCACCAACTCTTGTTATTGTTGCTGTCTCACCTTCACCTATCATTGATAATGGCATAATATCACTCCTGTCTGTATGTATATCTATGTATGTTGATAATGTTTTTCATTTATCACATGTTAGTATATACTAACGCTTATTAGATGTCAATTACTTTTTTTAGATATTTTTAATATTTGTTATATTACGGCAACGAGTGTAAGTTGTGGCGGAGATTATTGAGGAATGACTAACCTGTTGGCGCGGCATTGGGCAGTGTTTGGGTGATATTTTGGCAATGTAAATGTTTAATATAATAAAGTATTGCGCTAAATGTTCGTAACAAAGATACATTCAAGTAAATTCCAACAAACGAAGCTTTGTTGTGCAATATTATACATATGTTGGCGAACGGACGACATAATATACGGGGCGGGTCGCACGAATATAGCTTCGGACACCAGAAAACCGGAGGGCTGTTTCTAATACTTTCCATATAGATACTTCTGCCGGACGATACCGCTCAGACGTGCCATCCTTGGCACGGCTTCGCTGTCGGGTACATCCTTGTACCCTCCTATCTGAGGAGTTAAGGGAAAGTATAAGAAACAGCACCTCCGGCTTTCAAGTGTGCCCTTCGCATTATACATGCGACCCGCCCCGTATATTATGTCTGGCTGTTGAAATAATTTAGTATTAAGTTGATGTTTGATAATCTTACTTTTTCTAATATTCCAAATTACGCCTGATATATATCACCTGTTCAAATTCCGCCAAAGTCAGATATAAGGTATGGCAAGGCTGCCGCGAATAATGTGTAGGACACACTTGAAAGCTGGTTGTGTTAGTTCTTATACTTTCCTTCTGTATACAGCTATGCGGGTACAAGGATGTACCCGCAAGTGAAGCCGCGCCAAGGATGGCGCGTCTGAGCGGTAGCGTCCATATACAATATCTATATGGAAAGTATTAGAAATAACCGACCAGTTTTCTGGTGTCCGAAACATTATCAGCGGCAGCCTTGCCATACCTTATATCGTCCGTTCGCCAACTAATCTGCTCATTAGTCCATTCCGCAGTAATCCTGCATTATCACCTGAACCCACTAACCAGATATATATCAGCCACAACTATGCCAACGCAGCCCCAAGCTCTCTACAGCTTGCCTTCGCATCATCATCCGGTGCTTCATTGCAGATTACAGGGTCAACTGCAAGATTAGCGCCTGCATTTTTACATCTGTCAGCCCAGTCATCCATCCATTCACCACTTCCCCATCCGTATGAACCAAAAAGTGCAATCTTCTTTCCTGAAAGACTTCCTTCGCAGTCTGTAAACATAGGCTCGAATTCAGACTCCTCAAGATTTTCAGCCCCCATAGCAGGGCATCCGAATGCTACTGTATCATATGTAGCAAGGTCTGCTGAACTGAACTCTGAAGCTGTAAAAGTTGTTACCTCAGCTCCCTTTGCTTTTGCACCATCTGCCACTTCATTTGCCATAGCCTCTGTATTACCTGTACCGCTCCAATATACAACTGCAACTTTACTCATTTTATAAATCCTCCATATAATATTATTTAATTGGGATATATGATGTTATATATCAAATATAAATGTCATACCCGCTGATTACCCCATTGCTTTGCAATTTATATAATCCTTAAGCACCTCAAGCCTTTATAAACGTCATATTAGTAACTTTTTTATTATGTTCTTGGCGTTAAGCAGGTGATAATATCCAATCATATATGCCATATATGTTGAGTGAACACGTTTCGCATCACGCATTCACGGTCAACTGATTTAAAGTTCTTCCGCCTGTAAATACCTTCTGGTATACCATAGAGCATTTCTTAAAGCGTTCAAAAGTACGTACACTTTCCTGCTCATTGGAATACACCTTCCATACGCCACAGCATTTACAGTTCTGTCCTTTGTTGGCGATAAATTCCTTCACATCCTCTGCCGGATATCCTAAGAACAACCCTATTTCGTGTGGAAAACAGACACACTCTCCAAGTCTTTGCTCAAGCCTTTTTATCGACTCGTCTACATTTCTTATGGTGTATCCATAGTCTGTGAGTATATTCCACACTTCGTCTTTATTAAGGTCTTTGAATAAGAGGTTCCTTCTATATACATATATAAGTGTGCTTGTGTCACTGCTTCTGAGAGCCTTTATATACAGTCCCTTCTTATTAAGTTCTTCGTTGGCACTGTCAAGTTCAAGTTTAAATGCTTCTTTATCACTATACTTATAATTAAACAAATTCGCCGTTTTCATACCTGCCAATGTAGGCGCACACTCGCTTACTATCTGTAATTCAAGACTCTTACTCATTATCATCCTCCATCTGTCTGTTCTGATTAATAAACATGCTGCCATTATTAATACATTTTCAAATGTCTGAACATCTGCTCTGATTTCATACAATATCTTATATATCTATTAGCATGCCTTATTCTCAGTCATATATTCCTGAAGAACTGCATTAAGTGATGAGGCGCTGCTTGAGTGTGAACGCACAATGTGTATGTCCTTGCTCTTTGCCTCTGTAACGGCACTATGTACCATTTTGTGTGAAACAGTATTTGTAAAAAGTATCATAAGGTCCGGATTACCTATCTGCTTGCTGAACCCGCTTTTTTCCTTTACAAATACTTTCGCCTTACAACCATGCTTCTTACATATCTTTTCATATTGACATACCATACATTCATTACCACCGATTATAACTACGCTCATCCTTATCCTCCTTATCCTGCGAACCTGTTTATATCCATTCTGTATATTAAAGAAAATTTTCGTGTCACATTCCTTTAACATAACAATTATTATCTATGTTAGTTTATTGCTAACTCGCGTTAGTTATTACTAACTTGTATTTTTTAAATAAACGGGCTCCAGACCCGTTCATTTAATATATTTATATAGGCATATGTGTTAGTTATTTCTAACTGTTATTATAATATTCTAACTTTTGTCATTTGTCAATATTTTTTTCTCAATATATTCATATTTTATGATATGAGGGTCAAAAGATATTTTGCCCCTCATTTGTGATTAATCAGATTACTCCATACTCCGCATTCACGTAATCTGACTCCACCTCGAAATCCGCTAATTTACTAGCTTCGCATAGTAAATTGCTACTTTCTCGGTGTAGTGCAGGTCACTAAGGTATACATCGAATTGCATGCATCGATGATACCTTTTGACCCTTTAATCATTTTATACATTTGAACTAAAAAACTGGTCTATGCCATAATATTTCAATGACATAAACCAGTTTCCAGTTATAATCCGGTTACATTTATCAGGAATCAACCTATATCTGCATTATTCAACATTTGCAACCACATAATTAATGTTATTATCCTTTGCATATGTCTGTGCATAACTTCCTTCTTTTACATACATTGTTGGATACTTATCTCCAGAAGTCTTTATATGTGCAAATATATGCTGACCGCCAAGTGTTGCAATCGATGTCACACTTGATGGTATAACAACCTTTTCCAATGCTGCACAGTCTGCAAATGCATATCCTTCTATGCTTGTCACGCCGTAAGGGATAGTGATACTTACTAACGCATCACAGCCTTGGAATGCACTGTTCTCTATTGTCTTTAGTGTAGATGGAAGGTTGACCTCAGTAAGCTTCTTGCATAATGTAAACTCTGCTGTACTTATTGTATCTATTCCTTCTTCTAATGTAATCTTTGCTATGTTACTTCCTTCAAATGCACTCATTGTATTGTTACCGGCTGTCGTAAGTGTCTTAGGGATAAACATTTCTGTTACGCCACTGTCATAGAACACCTGGGCTCCTAATGTTGTCACATTAGCAGGTATAGTGAATGAAGTAAGACTTTCACAGCCATAGAATGCATAATTATTAATAGTTGTTACTGATGATGGAATATTGATAGTTGAAAGGTTTTTACAGAATGTAAATAATCCTTCTGCTATGTTAGTTGTTCCATCCTCTAATGTTACCTCGCTAAGTCCGCTGTACTCAAAAGGTCCGCCGCCTACTACCCAGCCATATTTAGTGAGTGACTTAGGTAATACAATACTTCTTAAACTTCCTGTATTGGCAAAAGCTGCCATTCCAAGACTTGTAAGACCTTCTGGAAGAACTATACTCTCTAAGCTGTTGCAGTAATCAAATGCATAATCGCCTATCTTTTCCACTGTTGAAGGTATGTTAATGTCTGTCAGGTTTTCGCAGTGAATAAATGCATAACTTGGTATTTCTGTTCTTCCTTCGTTAAGGTGTACTGTCTTAAGTCCACTATACTCAAAGGCATTTCCAAGACCTGACGCCGACTCACTTCCCCAGTATGTTACACTATTAGGTATAGTAACCTCTGTAAGATTAGGGCAGTATGCAAATGCGCCGTCACCTATTCTCTCAAGTCCTTCTGGGAATGTTACTGTTTCAAGTGAGTCACAGCCATAAAATGCTGTGTTTCCAATCTCCTTTAAATTCTCTGGGAAAATAACATGCTTTAAGTTGTTACTTTCATAGAATATACTTTGTGGTATAGTTGTTCTGTTTCCTGTGAATTCTACTGTTTCAATACCACAATATTCAAAAGGTGAACCTGATATAGCACCGCCTACATCATCTATTGTTGATGGTATAGTTATGCTCTTAAGGTTGCCGCAATAAGCAAAGCAGCTTGTTTCAAGTGTTGTAACACCCTCTGGAATATTTACGCTTTCAAGGTTTCCACACCAATAGAAAGCATACTGTCCTATTGTTTTAACTGTGTCGGGTATATTTACAGTCTTTAATGAACCACAGTTAGCAAACAATGCATTATGTATCTTTTCAGTGCCTTCTTCAAATGTCACAGTTTCTATACTTGAGAATTCAAATGCTGGTCCCCACACTGACAATGCACCCGGACAAAGCTCAAGGCTCTTAGGAATTGTGATGGACTTTAATGAGTTACATTTCTCAAATACTCTGTTTCCAATCTCTGTTAATGTCTCAGGAAGTATTACCTCTTCAACTTCACTGCAATACTTTATCTGTGAGTCAAGCTTTGTAACTCCTTCCTTTAAGATTAATTTATTACAGCCATTAAGACCTCTTGCAACCTCAATTGAGACAGGAAGTGTGATTGAATCCGGGAATTCACATCCTGCAAATGCTCCAGACCATATCTTTGTAACTCCTTCTGGAATTTCTGATAAAGTAAATGCCTTACATTCGTTAAACACTCCGTCATCGTAAACTGTCACATTAGTTGGAAGCTTATCTATAACAAGCGATGAGCAGCCACTAAATGCATGGTCACCTATATTAGTTACGCTATCTGGAATGTTTACCGATGTTAATGATGTACAAGTGTCAAATGCTGATGTACCAATACTCTGTACATTACCAAAATCAATATCCTTAAGTGATATACAATTCTTAAATGTATTTTTAGGTATCTCTGTCAACTTATCTGACCAGACTACTTTTTCAACATTTTCACAATCAGAAAAAGCACCTTCACCAATATTGTTAACTCTCTCTGGTACGATAACCTCTGTTAAATTGTCGCAATTTGCAAAAGCATAATTTCCAATTGATGTAACAGACTCTGGTAAAGAAAATTCTTCTATTCCTGTCCCAGCAAATGCACTTTCTCCTATTGTCTGTACACCCGGTAATAAAGTTACCTTTTTAAGATTTTCCATTCCACTACAGAAGCCATCTGGTATATTAGGTGTACCGTTAAACACAATCTCACGTGTCTTTCGGCTACTATCCATGAAACTATGACCACTACTTATTTTACCGCTTGTTACAGTTGATGGAATAACTATCCTCTTAGATGGATTTTGTAATTCTGTTGGTACTGCAAAGTTACTTATATTATTAGTTTCAAAAACAACATCTGTAATTCCCTCTGAATATATAAGTTCTTCCAATGAAGTACATGTACCAAAAGTGCTATGTACACTTGTAACCTTTAATCCGGCAACCTGTGCAGGTACTGCTAATGATGTAATCTGTTCTGCATCATCACCAACATAGTTATATATTGTAGCTGTTCCCGGTTCATCCTGATTTTCAAAATAGAAGAAACCGCTTTCTTTATCTATATTACCTACAAAAATTTTACAATAATAACTATCATAACTACCTGTAGATGCCTTAAATTGTAAATTCTTATATTCATAATCTTTAGTTATCTCTATTTCTTGTCCTGCTTCAAGCTCTTTATATCCGTATTCACTGCCCACACTATAGCCCTTATACTCTCTGGATAAGTCAAATACAACTCTGTCGCCGGGCTCTACATATATAGCTCTTGCATCATATTCATCACCATATACCTTTCTATGTGGGTCATAATCCTCTGTATAATTATCCTTATATGAATATCTACACACTGTACATGTATGTAATGTGTATCCTTTTTCTTTACTGCTTGGTGGTACAACTTTATCTGTATACTTATGCTCAGCCTTTGGTGTATTTTCATGTTTAAAATCTCTACACTTTGAACACCTAAGTTCAATATATCCTTCCTCTGTACAAGTTGCTTCTTTTACAACTCTTGTTATTTCATAAGAATGACCTGTTGCCTCTGTATAATCAGTATTATATAATTGATTACACATAGTACACGCATATTGTGTAAATCCTTCTTGTGTACAGCTTGGTTCTATTACTCTGGATACAACATAATTATGGTCTGTCTTAGGTAATGTGTTATACCTCTTCCATCTACATAGACTACATGTATCAATACTAGAACCTTCCTTTTGACATGTAGGTTCTTCTGTTATTTCTGTAGTCATGCTGTGAGGCAGAAAATCTTTCACATCATCAAAATATGACTCGCCACATACACTACACTCATGATTAGTATATCCATTACTTATACATGTTGGTGCAACAACTGTATCTACATACTTATGTCCTGTAGCTGCAATCGTTTCTGTATACGAATTATGGCATCTGCTGCATGTATATATCTTTTCACCGTTTTGTGTACATGTTGGCTCCAGATTTACTTCTGATGTATAACTATGTCCTAATGCAGCCTTTTCATTATCTGTATAACTGTCTCCACATATAGGACACACATGCTTAGTGTAACCATCGCTTGTACATGTTGGCTCTACTACTGTATCCTCATACCTATGTGCTGTCTTTAATACAGGCTCTATATATGAGTCATTACATCTGTTACATGTATATGTTCTTACTCCATTCTCTGTACATGTTGGTGATTTAGTTATCTCTGACTTATAGTCATGTCCCAATTCCTTAGTATAGCTGTCTTTATAACTGTCACCACATCCGTCACATATATGCTCTGTATAACCTTTTAAAGTACATGTAGGTGCAACTACTACATCCCTGTATGCATGCTGATGTGACTCATCAATATGTAATGTTGCCTTACCCCCTGACACATCATACAGTCTGCCATTAAAGCTTATCTGTCCTGTATAGCCCCAGTTAATCTGTCCACCTTCTATGTACCACTGTCCATTGTCATTAGAGACAATACCTGTATAACTCCAGTCTATTGCTCCATTGCTTACATAGAACCAGCCATTATCATTATATGCCAATCCTGTGTAGCTCCAGTCTATCGCTCCATTGTTTACATAGAACCAGCCGTATTCATTATAGGCCAGTCCTGTGTAGCTCCAGTCAAGTGCTCCGTTACTTACATAGAACCAGCCGTATTCATTATAGGCTAATCCTGTGTAACCCCAGTCAAGTGCTCCTCCGTTTATATAGAACCAGCCATATTCGTTGCTGGCTAATCCTGTATAACTCCAGTCAAGTACTCCACCATTTACATAGAACCAGCCATATTCGTTATTGGCAAGTCCTGTATAACTCCAATCGAGTGCTCCGTTGCTTACATAGAACCAGCCGTATTCATTGCTCGCAAGTCCCGTGTAACTCCAGTCAAGCGCTCCTCCGTTTACATAAAACCAGCCATATTCGTTGCTGGCTAATCCTGTATAACTCCAGTCTATAACTCCATTTCTTATATAGAACCAGCCGTATTCATTACTAGCAAGTCCTGTATAGCTCATATCGATATTACCATCATTATAATAATACCACTGCCCATCGTAACCGGGTCTTATATCTGTGTTAGAAGCTGCCGTTGAGTTTTTATTGTTAAATCCCAGAGTAAAAACTATCGAAATACCCAATGCGATTAACAGCTTTACACTTTTTCTCAGATATTTTTTCATAAACTCTCCTTTTCACTTATAAAACATTTCCCATTGTTCATAATTTTACTATTATTAAACAACTTGATTTACACTATAACTTTACACACTTATATTTATTGTCCTCCTTTTATTTTTTATTATCAACAGTATTATAGATATGTAATATCTGTTATATAACCTTCTTTACGTGTAATTATGCTTAATTACAATTTCTTATATCCAACACTTATATGACGTTACCAATCTTAAAAAGGTTTTATAAATTCATATTTTTTATAAAATTTTTTACAACTCTATTTGTAAACAGTATACACCACATAATATTTTATTTCAATAATACACATACTTTTTAATGTGTAATTTTGTTGTATATATTTCATTTCTGTTTAACACTAAAATATATATATTGATGATGTGAGTGTCAAAAGTAAAAAAGTCTTTTTCTGCAAGCAGAAACGACTTTTTATACTTTTGACACTTACATCATATTGATAATATTTGTATAAAAATAAATAATATAAGTGGGTGATATTATGGAGTTCGAAATCAAAAAAACGGAATATGTAAACAGAACTTATCGTATTCCCAAAGAATTAGCTGACAGATTATCACTGATTGCACAGCAGGAGGATATATCTGTAAATGAACTTGTTGTACAGTCATGTGAATTTGCACTTGATAATCTTAAAAAAAAGGAGAGCTAGTAGCTTACCGCTACCAGTTCTCCTTTTACTAATGTGTATATGTTATTATAGGATTGTTATCAGCCTACTATCCATGCACCCCATTCGTCATATTCAAGCGTTCCATCATATGTGATATGATTGACACTCTCAAATGCACCCTCCTGCACTTCTGTAATCTCTTCCGGTACCCATACGTCCATAAGACTTACACATCCTGCAAATGCTCTTGCACCTATATGCCTGATACCTGAAGTCATCTTAACATCAACAAGATTATAACAATCTTCAAAAGCGCACTCAGATATATAAGATATGCTATATGGAATAGTTATACTCTTTAAACCACTTCTTCCATAAAATGCATATACACCTATTCCCATTATCCCTGCCGGAATAACAGTTCTCTGACAGCCTATGATTAGTTCATTAGTCTGGCTGTCTATCACAGCATTACAATTATCCCTGCTATCATAATATGGATTATCCTCATCCACAACTATAGTCGTAAGATTATCAAGAACCGCTAACATATCAGGCTCAATCTTCCTTACATCCTTTGATATGTACAATTCCCTGACATTGTGAATATCTTCACCATACTGTCTTATCCAATCCTTATTGATAGTTCCATTAATAACCATAACCTCTGCATTTGTTGCTCTCATAGCCTTCACTCCTGATTAAATGTCTGCGTCAATTAATCATCCGGCTATTCTGCCTGTTACAGACAACTACTCCAGATGATTAAATAGTTACACGCTAATCGGCTATATTAGCAATCTCTGGTTGATAGTTTCTTAATATATTATGATGTCCTGTTATGCGATATTGAGGGATGCCATAACCATACTAAGTACAATTATGGCAATTACCTGCTTAACCTCAATATCATATTAATCATACGATTTAATATTATGATATGAGGGTCACTAAGGTATACATCGAATTGCATGCAAGCATGCATCGATGATACCTTTTGACCCTTTAATCATATTATAACGTGACATTATAAACTTTATTTATTACTTAAAGTACTTAACACCTGACTCAAATATCTTAATATCCTGTTCGCCATAGATGTTGATAGCTACTGAGTCACCACGTCTTTCAGAATGTGCCATCTTACCTAAGCATCTTCCGTCCGGACTTGTGATACCTTCAACAGCCATATATGAGCCATTGACATTCCATTCTTCATCCATAGAAATGTTGCCTTCTGGGTCACAGTACTGTGTAGCCACCTGACCGTTTGCAAAGAGCTTATCAAGCCATTCCTTAGGTGCTACGAAACGTCCTTCACCGTGTGAAGCTGGGTTGCAGTATACCTTTCCAAGTTCTGCACCTGCAAGCCATGGGCTCTTATTAGTAACAACCTTTGTATATACCATCTTAGATATATGACGGTTGATTGTATTAAATGTTAATGTAGGAGAATTAACATCCTGTCCTGTTATCTTACCGTTAGGTACTAAGCCAAGCTTGATAAGAGCCTGGAAACCATTACAGATACCAAGTGCAAGACCATCTCTTTCATTGAGGAGCTTCTCAACTGCCTCCTTCATCTTAGCATTACGGAATGCTGTTGCGAAGAACTTGGCAGAACCATCTGGTTCATCACCTGCTGAAAATCCGCCCGGGAACATAATAATCTGTGACTGGTTAATAGCCTTTTCAAACTCATCAACAGACTCTCTTATGCTTTCTGCATCAAGGTTCTTGAATACCTTGATAATAGTATCAGCGCCGGCTCTCTCAAATGCCTTTGCACTGTCATACTCACAGTTAGTACCCGGAAATACTGGTATAAATACAGTTGGCTTTGCAACCTTATTCCTGCATACATATACATTGCCTGCTGAATATACAGGTGTTTCAATCTTGTCTGTTTCCTTAGTTACCTTTGTTGGGAATACATCTTCAAGAGTATCCTTCCATACACTTAAGGCTTCCTCAATATTGATTGAAACATCTTCATATGTAAACTTAGCTTCTTCGGTTACTGTACCAACCTTAGTATAAGCTGCCTTAATCTCTGCAAGCTTAGAGCTGTCTACTTCTGCTACTATGCAGCCATATGCTGGTGCAAATAATTCTTCCTTTGATACTGAAGACTCAACAGCCACACCAAGCTTATTACCAAATGCCATCTTGCTTATCGCTGGAACTAAACCATTAGCATCAAGCACATATGCAGATACGATTGCCTTGCTCCTGATAGCTTCGTGGATAGCTGAGTATAATTCCTTAATCTGTGAGAATACAGGAAGGTCATACTTATCTTTTTCAATGTCAAATCTTACAAGGACATTGCCAGCCTTCTTTAATTCAGGTGTGATAATATCCTGTTCCTTAGCTACATCTATTGCAAATGAGCATAATGTAGGTGGTACATCTATATGTTCAAATGTTCCTGACATAGAGTCCTTACCACCGATAGATGGAAGTCCGAAGCCAAGCTGTGCCTCGTAAGCACCAAGAAGTGCTGCAAAAGGCTGGCTCCATCTTGATGGGTCCTCTGTCATTCTTCTAAAGTATTCCTGATATGTAAATCTAATCCTGCTGTAGTCACCACCAGCAGCAACAATCTTTGCAACTGAGTCTGTAACTGCATACATAGCTCCGTGGTATGGACTCCACTTAGAAAGATATGGGTCAAAACCATAAGCCATCATAGTTACTGTATCGCACTTGCCCTTAAGCACTGGAAGCTTTGCAACCATAGCCTGAGTTTCTGTGAGCTGGTACTTACCGCCATAAGGCATAAGCACTGAACCTGCACCGATAGAACCATCAAATCTTTCAACAAGTCCCTTCTGTGAGCACTCATTAAGGTCTGCAAGTGTCTTAAGCCACTTACCCTTAACATCTTCAACTTCCTTTGCCTTAAGATAATTCTCATTCTCATCTGGAATATCCACAAGTACAGATGTCTCCTGATGTGCGCCGTTAGTATCAAGAAATGCTCTTGAAATATTAACGATATCCTTACCTCTCCAGTTAAGTACAAGTCTAGGCTCCTCTGTAACAACAGCAACCTCAACAGCTTCAAGGTTCTCCTCTGCTGCATATGCAAGGAATTCCTTAACATCTGCTGGGGCAACTACAACTGCCATTCTTTCCTGTGACTCTGATATAGCAAGCTCTGTTCCGTCAAGACCTTCATACTTCTTAGGAACCTTGTCAAGGTCAACTGTAAGACCTGCTGCAAGCTCACCGATGGCTACTGAAACACCACCTGCACCAAAGTCGTTACATTTCTTAATAAGCTTAGTTACCTCTGGTCTTCTGAAAAGTCGCTGCATCTTACGCTCTGTAGGTGCATTACCTTTCTGAACTTCAGCTCCACAAGTCTCTATCGACTCTTCTGTGTGAACCTTAGATGAACCTGTAGCACCGCCACATCCATCACGTCCTGTTCTACCGCCAAGAAGAATAATAATATCTCCCGGGTCAGAATTCTCTCTCTTAACAGCACTTCTTGGTGCTGCCGCTATAACTGCACCTATCTCCATACGCTTTGCAACGTAATCTGGGTGATATATTTCCTTAACATAGCCTGTAGCAAGACCTATCTGGTTACCATATGAGCTGTAACCGTGTGCTGCCTCTGTAACTATCTTTCTCTGAGGAAGCTTTCCGTGAAGTGTATCTGCTACTGGAACTGTAGGGTCTGCTGCACCTGTGATACGCATAGCCTGATATACATATGTACGTCCTGAAAGTGGGTCTCTTATAGCTCCACCAAGACATGTAGCAGCGCCACCGAAAGGCTCTATCTCTGTTGGGTGGTTGTGTGTTTCATTCTTGAAGTTAACAAGCCACTCCTCTGTCTTTCCATCAATCTCAACTGGGACAACTATCGAGCAGGCATTAATCTCATCCGACTCCTCCTGGTCAGCAAGCTTTCCCTCTGCCTTTAACTTCTTCATACCCATAAGGGCTAAGTCCATAAGGCATACGAACTTATCTTTTCTGTCTTTATATATAACAGCCCTGTCAGAAAGATACTTATTGTAAGTTTCCTCCATAGGAGCTCTGTAATAACCATCCTTAAAAGTAACATCTTTTAATTCTGTTGCAAATGTTGTGTGACGGCAGTGGTCAGACCAGTATGTATCAAGTACTCTGATTTCTGTCATCGATGGATTTCTCTTTTCTTCATTCTTAAAGTAATCCTGAATGAACTTAAAATCCTTAAATGTCATGGCAAGTCCAAGTGAGTCGTATAAAGCCTTAAGCTTATCCTCCTCCATATCCTTGAACCCGTCAAATATAATAACATCCGCTGGCGTATCGAACTTAGTAACAAGAGTCTCTGGGATATTCTCATCAGCCACTCTTGAGTCAACCGGATTAATACAATGGTTCTTAATCTTATCCTTATCATCATCAGTAAGCTTACCTGAGATAATATAAGTAGTTGCTGTCTTAATTACTGGAGTTTCATTCTCGTTGAGAAACTTAACACACTGTTCTGCTGAATCAGCTCTCTGGTCAAACTGTCCGGGAAGATATTCAACAGAGAATACATAGTCATCCTCAGATGCTGTAAATTCATTTTCATAAACATCATCTACAGGTGGTTCTGAGAAAACTGTAGTAAGTGCCTTCTTGTATGTATCATCTGAAAGATTTTCGATGTCATATCTTATAAGCACCCTTACATCTGTGATATCCTTTATTCCAAGATATCCTGTGATTTCATCGTGAAGTTCCTTGGCATTAACTGCGAAAGGCTTCTTCTTTTCAACAAAAACTCTTCTTACGCCACTCATCTTAATTAATTCCTTTCTTAATCAACTGTAACCGTACAGATACATTTATTCTTTCTTAATGCAATTACTGCTACCGCTAAGTGATGTCAGAATAGTCTGAAATATCACATAACAGAATACCATAATCGCAATTATTGAAAGAATGTTTATTATTGTACCACATTAGCGGTAAATAAACAAGATTGATTTACTCGTGCATACGTCTGATAATCTTGTATACAACCTCATTACTCATAACCATAGGCGCAGTATGTGCAAAGAACACTATTCCGTCTGTCGGAGATATTATCTCGCTCTTTACAAAACCTTCACACGGGTCTATGACCTGTCCGATAACCTCGTTGTGGACTACCGGATCACCCGGCTCCTTTAACCTTTTATAGAAGCCTGCATCATAAGTCTTGACTGCTGATAAGTCGTATTCATTGATAACGCTGGCTATATAACCACTGTGATTATTGTACTTTACGATACCCATTCTTGTAAGAAATCTTAACACTGAAGACACAGCCTGTCTTGCCGACTTGTCATCGACCATATCTGTGCTGTTAGTGTATATTGAAAATGCATTCGTTCCATTCATCTGCCAGTTATAGTTAAGTGTAGCTGTGTCCATAGGCTTTGGCTTTCTTATAACTACATACTGTAATCCGAAAAGATTAGCAAGACTGGCACTCTGATAGCCCGTTTCCATCATACGCACATGAGGAATAAAGTCACCCGGCATATAAAAGCTTGCAAACTGTATACCATAATTGTAACCCCTGCAGCTTTCAAATATAGCTGCCGCTATCTGCTTGGTTGTATCTCCTGCCATATCTCCCGGAAACATTCTGTTAATATCAAGATTATCTATCGGCCAGAACCTCTTTTCCACATTCATTGAAAACCTGTTAGCTGACGGTATTACAAGAATTTCGTGATTGTGTGATATAGCGCCGTGTGCCTCAAGTTCTTTAAGCACCTTTATAAGCTGTGAGCATATATATAGCTGCTGCATTTCATTGCCACGCATAGCACCGACTATACACGCCGACTTCTCACCATTTCCAAATCTGTAGCCTTCTATCTCGAAGTTTTCCCTGTATATGCCTTTTAAACTGTATAATACTTCTTTTCTCATCACTTTTTGCCTCCATGCACTCTGGCAAGGAGTGCTCCCTTGTATACAACTGGATTTTCCCTGAGTGTGAATACAATTCCATCCATAGGCGACTCTATATGCTGTAGAATTCTTCCTTCTATCGGCTCTATTATATCTCCTATATTATCTCCCATATGTATAATACCACAGGAATTAATAGCCGGAACAAATATACCGCTTTCCTTTGCAGTGAGGAAGTTGACCTCGCCCTCTGTAGATATAATCGGCTCTCTTACCTTTACCGGTTCATCCTCCCATATTCCAAGCTGTATCATAAGATTAAATATTCCATCAAGAAGCTGAAGACTGTATTCTTTATTAATTCTGTTTCCAACGCCCATCTCTGCGACAAGTGTTGGCACTCCCAGGTGATTAAGACTATATGCAAGTGTCGCATCTAACACTGTTATAGATGAAAATATCCATACAAAATCAGCATTAAGCATCTTTGCATATGGAAGAAGCTTATCAACATCATCATCATTCAGCCTTACCTGTGGCATCTCTCTTACGAAAATGTTGCTTGAATGTATATCAAGACAGAAATCACTGCCTATAATGTCGCTTACTATGCCGGCAGCAACACTCTCTGCCACAGCACCATTATTATCTCCCGGGAATACCCTGTTCATATCAAGCTCAAACATTGGAATTCCCCTTGAACCTATATCTATTCCAAGGGGATTAATATCTGGATATATATCAATTATTCCTTTAAGCTTGTGAGGAGTCTTATTAATTCTTCTTATAATCTCATAGCATATATACTGCCCGTCAAGCTCGTCACCATGAGTTCCTGTAACTATAGATATTCTCGGTACACTGCCGCCTGTATAATCCTGTGGTGTAAGCCTGTTCTTTCTTACAACCATGCGCTCATGTACCGGAAGGTCTATTGATGCTACCTCTTTAATCATATATTACCTCTTAAACTTATCTTTATTGTGTCATTCTGCTGGCGCACTATCTCTATTCATAGTTCCTGATATTTATTCCTGATGTTGTCTTAACAAGTACAACGTGTGTAAATGCAGCACTTGGCACATATGTCTTATCACCCATAAACACTCTGCTGCCGGGATATATATTCTTATCAACCTTGACAACCGCCTTCTCTGACTCTCTTATAAGAGAGTACAGATATCTGCCTCGTTCTTCATACTTTGCCTTCTCAGCCTTCTTTACAATCTTTGTCTGGAATACCTTTCTGTAAAGGGTCTCATCAAACTTATCCGAACCAGACTTCTTTAATATGTCAAACTTATACATAGCCTGGTCGTAACGCTCTATTTCTGAGTCAATGTCCTTAATCTTCATAATAATCTGGGCATACTCTGAGTTTAAGCTCTTTGTGGCACCTACTCTTATAACCGTCTTTGCAAATGCATCACTGCCGCAGCCCTTGACCGTAACGCCTCTTATTCCTGTTATATCTCCACCGATAACAGAACCAAGCTTTCCTTCAAGATATATATTGCCATATGCCATAGCATTAGTATTAAGCATATAGTCACACTTAATATCTCCGTGGCTTATAATCTTTGCATTTTCAAAAAATCTTGCTGATACATTGCCTTCTGCTTCAATAAGTCCGTTCTCTCTTGCATTAACGCCATCCTTGATGATTATATCCTTGCCTGCCTTAAGTATGGCATCCTCAACATAACCGCCTATAAATATATTGCCCATGGCATGGACTGTAACACCGCTATGTACACCGCCGCTGATAGTTACATCACCATTAAAGTCAATACTTCCTGTTCCAATATCAAGGTCGCCGGAAACACTGTATACATTACTTACATTAAGGTCGTAGTTACGGTACTCTACCTTACCATCAAGCTGTGCATAATAAGTCTTTCCATCATCTGATACTGTAAAACCACGTCCTCTTAATCTTGGGCTTGGTCTTCCCGGCTTTGGCACAAGCAGCTTTCCACATACATCATATCCGAACTCACCCTTTGTCGGTTCTACATATTCTGCAAGCTTGTCATCCTGACTTACCTTCTCAAAAAGCTTTACATTAAAGTAATCAACTGAGCCATCTTCCCTTAAGGTTGGCTTGTTATCTCTCTCATAGTTCTCATCGAAGTAGAAAATGTAGTGTCCATCAGTACCATTGACTGCCTCTTTTCCTTGTGCTACAACTACTTCCTGTCCGTATATCTTCTTAACGATAACATCCCTTATCTTCGCTTCATCTATACCAGTCCGCACTCCTGCTGCTGACAGCTTATCTATTACCTCCTCATATGTGTATGCTCCATCCTGTCCTATCTCATCAAGGACAATGCTAGCTCTCATATGATTTTCAGCAACACTGACAACTACATTCTTGGTATTCAATTCCGTCTGTTTTTCATATACATTACTCACTTCTGAATCCTCCAATCATTTATAGTTACCTGTTTCCTACTCATAATGAATAACTAATTATCCTTGTATATCAGTAGTTCCGATGGGTCTATACCCTTTTCAAGCCTGATTCTTATCTGTTCCATCTGTCTGAACGTATACCTTGGGTCTGCATACACACTGACATCAACGCCGCTCTGTAGTCCAAGAAGTATCTCCTGACTCTGCAGTTCATTGAGCTGCTGTGTCTCAGGTGTTCCCTTATGTTCTGCATTAAGCCTTGCTTCCTTCATCCTTACCGCATCTATAAATGGGTCTGCGTAAGGTGTGACATCTATGCCTTCTTCAAGTCCAAGTCTTATCTGTTCCATCTGCCCCGATGAAAAACCTATCATATTATACTTTGTTATATCTATACCGGCTTCAAGTCCAAGCCTTAACTGCTTCATCTGCTCCGCTGTATATTCGTGCAGCATATACTTTGATATATCAACACACTTTATAATACCTAATCTGATTTCGTTCAACTGGCTCGCATTATAGTTGTCTTTAACAAAAAATGAGATATCTATATCATCCTTCTTAGACAGCCTTATCTGTCTTAACACCTCTCCCGGATAGCCAAGACCTGCATATCTGCTTAAGTCGAACTTGTACTTAAGTGCCATCCTTATCTCTCTCATAACAGCGTAATCATACTTTGGATTGCATATAAGCGAAAGGTCTATGTCTTCCTTTATGCCCTCCTTTATCTGCTCCATCTGCATATAATCATACTCTGCATCTGCAAAAGGTGTGACATCTATGCCTTCCTCCAGAGCATTTCTTATAACCTTCATCTGTCTTTCATTAAATTCTTCTGACGCATACTTTGATACGTCTATACCGCTCTTAATGCCAATAGTAATCTCTAATGCCTGTAAATCATTAAATCCTGCCTTTTTCCACTCTTCAACTCCAGCATTAGAATTAATTAATTCCTTTATAATGCTCTCTTCCATATTGTTTTCTCCAAACATAAATAATCTCATAATTAGCAATTCACGTTTATATTTATATTAAAATAATATCATATATCTGACAATTTAGCAATGTGTTCTGTGCTTCTGACACTTAAAATCTGCTTTTTAATTATCAATAACAGCTATTATACGACTATTGTTATCCTTCTTTATCCCAGAATTCTTTTATGCAGCCGTCCACTCCTGCTATGTCACACGGATATATAACATCCCATTCCCTTGGGTACTGCTGCTCATACTCCTTCGTTAAGAACCTGTCATCTAAAAGAAGAATAATCCCCTTGTCGCTGTCAGTTCTTATAACTCTTCCTGCCGCCTGCAGCACCTTATTCATTCCGGGATACACATAGGCATACTGATATCCGTTTCTGCCCCGTGAATCAAAGTAATCCCTTAATATATTTCTCTGCCTGCATATCATGGGTATTCCTGTTCCAACAATAGCAGCGCCAATAAGAGCCTCTCCTCTTAAGTCTATGCCTTCTGAAAATATACCTCCAAGCACGCAGAAACCGACTATATTAGTACTGTCCTTTTCCATAAAAAGCGACAGAAACTTCTCCTTGTCAGCCTCCTTCATATTAGGTGGCTGCTTTATTATATTGTATACACTGCCGCCGGATAAAGAAAATATATCCAAAACCATGTCAGATGCCATATCATTGTCAGCCAGCTCTATAATATTACTCTGGTACTTTTCTGTATACACATCATAGACAGCCTGCATATAGCTGTATGACGGAAAGAACACCATATATCTGCCATCCCGTGATGTCACAAGCTTTCGTATATAATCTGCCACCTTCGTATATTCATTTACATTTCTTCTTGTATACCTGCTGCTTACATCCCTTCCTACAATCACTCTTTTATTAGAAGTATCAAAAGGTGAGTGTGCATATACAGCATAATCTTCTGTGTTTCCCGATATCATTTCCTTAAAGTAATTAACCGGCAGAAATGTAGCCGAAAACATAACAGCAGCCTTTCCCTGACTTAGTCTTAGTGATATATTGCCTGATGGGTCGACACAGTAAAGATGCAAAAGCAGATTACCATCATCCGCTAACTCTGCATATGTCACATACTTATCATCCGCACAGTCATACATATTAAGAAAATGTCTTACCGAAAAGAAAAACTCCATTATCTCGTCACTTACTGGATTATTCTTATATTTGTCAAGGAACTTCTGCATATACGAAAAGCACTTTGACAGTGTATCCGGAAATGTCCCGCAGTCATCAACTATTATATATTCTTTGTCGCACTGCCGTTTTAGTGACAATAGATACTTATTACACTTTTCAAGTGATGAGGCAAGCCTTTTATCCATATCCTTCACAGCATTTTTACACTTTAAGAAGTCCTCTTTTACAAGAACTGCACTGTACATCTGCCTTGCCCTGTCAACAAGATTATGTGCTTCATCGACAAGAAATATATAATTGCCCTTTGTACCATCTGCAAAGTATCTTTTAAGCGATGCATCCGGGTCAAACAGATAATTATAATCGCATATTATGCCATCGCACCAGTATGACACATCAAGTGACATTTCAAAAGGGCATACCTTATGCTTGACAGAATACTCAAGTATCTTTTCCCTGTCTATTACATTCTCATGCGTTATGATGTCATACACAGCATCATTTATCCTGTCAAAATGACCCTTAGCATATTCACAGAACTCAGGATTGCAGTTTCTTTCATCCATATGGCATATCTTATCCTTGGCAGTAAGGGTGACTGTCGTAAAATGCAGTCCCTTATCCCTTAGTATGCTGTAAGCCTCCTCTGCGACTGTCCTTGTTATCGTCTTGGAGGTAAGATAAAATATCTTGTCTGCCAGTCCTCTTCCACACGCCTGTACCGAAGGATACACCGTGGAAATAGTCTTTCCAACTCCTGTAGGCGCCTGTATATACAGCGTTCTTTCCTGCTCTATCGACTTGTATACACTCGCCACAAGCTTTTTCTGCCCTTCCCTGTACTCAAACGGAAAGCTTAACTTATGTATTGAGTCATTTCTTAACTGTCTTTCGTCAAATACATAATCCATCCACCTTTTAAAGTCATTTACAAGCTTTAAAAACCACGCACTAATCCGGTCTTTATCGTAGTTTTCTGTAAATCTTACTATTTTTTCAGTCTCAGTATTACAGTAGGTCATCTGTATATTAATGCTGTCAAGATTATGCTTACTAAGATATATATAACCATATACTAAAGCCTGCGCCTTATGCACATACACCGGCTCTTTAAGCTTTGTGACATCTGACTGCATAGTCTTTATCTCATCTATGGTAACATCACCATGAGGTGTCTTATTGCCATACTCATCCTCACTGATATCAGCGATTATACCGTCTGCCCTGCCTTCTATCTTAAGTGTATAATCATAACCATTAACCGAGGTAAGTGGAACTGCATGCCTTAAAAGCACCTCCGCGTGATATGATGAACCCATGGAATGTTGTATCTTTCTGTGTATTCTCGCCCCCTCCTGCATAACCTTAACATCGGGAACTGACACATCCCTGTTATCTATATCACCTGAGGTACACATAAACTCAACAAGGTTTCTTACAGATATTCTGAACACATCATCAACAGCTGTATACATATGCGTTACCTTTCTTTCCGACACGCTTAACAACGCCAAGATGATTGAGTATATTAAGTCCCAGCCTTGCTGTATCTTCGCGTACTCCTGCCGCCTTTGCAAAGTCTTTTACAATGAACTCATCCTCTAACTCTATCGGCACGAACTGCATATAATCCTCTGGTCTGTCAAGCTCTACTATACGCCTCACTCCAAGAGGCACCCTGTCGTATCTGGTTGCACCTCTTTTTTTCGTATAATTCCAGCCGTTTAACAGCTTATATTCTTCTATATCCATAAGCACCAGATGTACCGACAGATTAGGATGGTCAAGAAAGCTCTTTATCTTGTACAGCTCAAAAAATGCATCATATTCCGTATAGTGCCTTGGTGACTTTCTTTTTGCACCTACTTCCCCGCTCTCCGGATCTATCCAGCTCAACCACTTATTATATGCACATGGATATACGACCGTGACATGATATTCTTCAAGAAATACCGTAAGCTTATCACGCAGCTTATTAAGCTGTCTTGTCTGTATCTCTATTATTCCGCTGTCATTAAATATATCAGCATAGTAGCCATCTATAGCCACCTCGTGCTTATCTTCATCCGGCTCGTAATAATTCTTAAGAACAGCATGCAGTGTCTTTTCCGACAATGTGCCTATTCCCTTGTCATTATGTGCCTTTCCTATTATGCGCTCCCTTGCCTCATTAAATGCATTATAATCTATATATCCGTCTATACTTATGCCTGTATCCGCGCCCTTTTTAACCTGCTTATTGCTGCTTACACTTTTCTTCATATCACTACCATACGCTTATACTCATACTATTACATACCATTTCAGTATACCAAACATACGTTTCGTATTGTTAATAGTATACACTATGACAGAAAGAAAGACAACTTAATTGATGTTTTATTGGAATTCAGGTGACAGACTTAACACTCATTCTCAAACATACATTACAACTCCAACAACAAACATTTCTCCACTAGAATTTTCAACAATAAAATCTTTAATTTTATTCATTTTTCCTGTTTTCTTAGATATAATTAATATTTATTCAAAATAATATAAATATACATCTTCCAGATTAATATTATCTTCAACTTTTACTGCTTCATCAGGTAACTCATCTCCTACTACCCTCAATGCTAAACCATTTTTTCTTTGTCTTATATTACCTATCTTATATTTTTTCTGTTTATCACTAATCTGCTCAAGAGAACAAGTAATTTCTCCTACTTTTCCTGACATATTCTCAATCAATTCTACAGGAGTGCCTGTTGCTATAATTTGTCCATCTTTTAATAAAATAACCTTATCGGCTATACACTCTATATCACTTACTACATGTGTTGCAAAAAGAATTATCTTATTCTTTGATAATTCTGCAATATAATTTCTTATTGAAATTCTTTCTTTAGGGTCAAGTCCAGCAGTGGGTTCATCAAGTATAAGAATTCTAGGTTCTCCTAATAAAGCTTGTGCCAAAAGAACTCTCTGTTTCATACCTCCCGAAAAACCACCTATTTTCTTATATGCAACATTACTAAGGTTAACTACATCGAGAAGCTCTTCTATCTGCTGATTAACACTTTTAGTAATTGTATTTCCATTTTTATCTGATACTTTAATTTTTTTCACTTCTTTAATTTCTGCCATATATTTAAGAAATGCCATAGGCGAAAAATCCTCATAAAATCCCTGCTGTTGTGGCATATATCCAACAATTTTCCTAAAATTTTTTCCAAGCTTCAATATGTCTTTTTTTTCTTTATCCTGACTATATAAAATACTTCCACCATTAATCTTATCTCTTGAAATATTATCGGTAATAAGATTAATCATAGTACTCTTTCCTGCACCATTTGAACCTAATATTCCATATATTCCTGATGTAAATTTATAATTTATTCCTTTTAACGCTTGTACTGTTCCATAAGTTTTTTTTAAATTTATAAGCTCTAATTCCATATTTTAATTAACTCCTTTCCTTATCATTTTTATTTATAACAGCCTTATGCTGGAATACATTCATAATATATATAGTTGCGCCTATTCCAATCAAAATAATTATTCCAGTCAAAAACCAGTAAACAGTCATCGTCCTTCCGCTTTCTATCCAACATCTGAAAAATGCCATATACTTTACTATTGATATTTTATACATAAACTTAAACCCAAGCATATACAATAATTGTGGTAAAATAATTACCAGCCCTGCAATAAAACAATATGAATATTTAACATATATAGATACAACTGACATTATCATTTGTATTCCCAAAAGGAACATATATTTAATCATAAAATCAATAAAAATATATACTATTATCGGTGGGTTTATTATGTAATTCTGAAACAGCATTATACTTTTCAATGGTGCTGTTATATTAGTATATGTATATACACCACAAAGCTTCTTATAATACATCCCATATGTAATACAGGCAAATAGCAGACTAAGCATACTCTGGATAAACAACTTCTTTACCAGCCATTTTCTTCTGTTCATTCCCGTAAGAGCCAGACTCTTTACCATTGATTTCTTTTCATATGCTATAAACCCGCATGAAATAACAATAGCTGCAATAACATTTATCATTGCAATAAGTTCCTGATTATTCCACTCTCTGTTTCCTATTGTTTCTGTATACTCATATGGATTAATTACAACGGCTGATATTCCCTTCTCATTCATCTGTTTAATATAATTAAAATTCTCTTTTACAGTATTAAATAAGTCCTGTCTATTAGCAAGAAGTGTTTTCGCGCCTTCAGCAGAATAATCAAAGTTATCAAGAAAATCTTCATATTCATCATTATATTCATTATAAATATCTATTAATTCCGTACCATAACTTAACCCTTCCGCTTTCTCATAATATCCTAACATATAACTCTTTTTGGCATCATATATAACCCCATAGCTTGGCTCTACATTAGCTGCAATATATGCAAGAAGCAGCAGTATCCATATTATTCCCTGTGAAATTAATATCTTATAAACTTCTTTACCGAAATTATTCGTCTTTACCATTAATCTCATAATATATGTCAGAATTAACTCTATAGCGTTTTCTACTATATTCATCTTACCAGTGAAATATTTTCTTATGCTGATATATGCACTTGCAAACAAAGCCAGTATTCCTATAAATACCGATACAATTATCGTAGTTGTTAACAAAGATACTGCAATGTTAAAACATCCCCAGTTAAAGTATTCTGCTGCTTTATTCGGAAAAAATAAATAATATACATTCAGATACTTAAATATCTGCAATATAGATTTTGCTGAAATAACCTTATATATCACCACATCAGCCACACAAATACAGCAATAAAAAAACAGACCAATATTTACATTGCCAAAGCACAATAAAATTGCCCATAAAACAAGCGATAATACAACATTTGCCAATATCGATAATAATATTATTAATCCTAAAAACTGTATTCTTGAAAGCTTACCCGAAGTAAGTATAAAATATTCATCACTTACGGCTGCAACATTCAGGTCTTTTACACCATCATATCTGTTAAGCAGCATAACCGCTGACTCTGTATACAGTGCAACATTCGTTACTACCGCCTGTATTAACAATATTATACTTCTCTTAACAAACAGAACTCCCCTTCCACTCTGACCTGTATGTACAATATGATATAATCCGTTTTTTCTTTCCGAAAAAAACATATATACTGTATATACACACGTAATTAATGTTAATAAATGAATATAATTATTCTTATATAATTTTTCTAACCACAATCCATTACTTAATTGTACATCTGCATCTATTATCTGTGATAAATCATATTGCGTTTTTAATAAGTTGTTATATTCAAAGCTGTTCTTTTTATAAGTTCCCGCTGTTGCATATAATATTGCTGTCTGTCTTTTATCCTCAATTATCCCCTTGTAATTATCTATATACTTTGCCTGCTGCATTAACTTCTCTCTTGCCTGTTTAGCAGCTGCTGTCTTGTCAGAACTGTCACTGCCATTGATTTCATATTTCTGAAAATATTCCTGCCACGCTATCGTTGCCGCTTCCGTACTCAGTTTGCTATCTGACTTAACACCTTCAGCCGTATTAAGCATTTCTATATATGCATATGTTACCTGCAGGTCATCTGTTTTATCGCTGACAAGTATCAGCATATTAAACACTAATAAACATACTAACAGACCTATATATGTTTTTCCAACAATTCTTTTAAGCTCTGCCATAACATCCCTTCTCCCCGTAATTATTTTTAAAAAGCAGGATTAAACATTTTATATTTAACCCTGCTCTGTAACTATGATAAATTCTGATATATCTGTTTTATTGATGCAGTGCCACTATTCAGATAATCCATTTTATTTATTACTCCTACGCCTGTTGTTATCACCTTTTTATACGGTTTGCTATTAAGAGATTTTAAATTCTTATATACATCTGAATCACTATTGCTGCCCATAAGAATATATCTTTCGTCAATCCCATATACACAGATTCCTGATGCATCCACAACAACAGAAGTATCCTCTGGATACTGCTCATAATATTTTTTTGCTTTTTCCAAAAATTCCTCATCATATTCCATTTCATATTGTGCTTTTAATGTACCATTCATATCTATTGCTGTGAAATATGACTTTGTTTCTCTGCTTTGTGTAGACTCAAAAAAATATAAATACTCACCATCACTTTGTAATGAATACAACTTCTCCATATCTGTAGTGTAAATAACTTCACTTGTATTTTTATCAAAATTAACCTTAATTAAGGTATCATTATTATTACCTGTTGATGATGTCATAATGTAGAAATTACCATTACTATCCATCCTGACATAACTGCCATCTGACATACCATCTACTTTTCCTGTATTTTCTCCAAATACATCTACTCTGTCATCACCTGTATATGTCCATAATTCTGTATATTGACCTGTACTTAAATCATACTTTGAAACACGGTATTGTACATTATTATCATAAAAATACATTCTCCCTGTTCCGCCAGCATAAAAATAAATATTATTATCTGACAGATAAACGCCAAAACCATTGTTCTCTCCAGCTTTCATAGCATAATCTCCCGGAAACTGAAATTCTCCAAGAACCTCTCTTGATGAATTGCTTTCAAGCCTTATTCTACATATATAAAATGGTGCAATATAACCATTTTTTGCATAGTCAGCATCCAAAAATGATGTATAGTAATAAAAATAACCATCTGATATCATACTTGCCTGTACACTGGTTACCATTATCTGCTCATCTTTTACTGATGCAAGCTTTGTAATACGTTCTTTATTTCCAAATGTAGCATCATACTGGCATAAATAATAATCCCTGTCTTTAGTAATCTCAATACAATATAAATGATTATTATAATACATAACTTTTTCATCCATGCAATTACATTCAAATGTGCCATTTTCTGCATTAATTCCACTAACATAAGCATCACATGTTTCACCATCATGATTACAGTTTACCTTAGAGCATAACGGCATATTGACATCGCTATTTATATTATAAAAATACAAAACATTGTCAATTATATAATAATAGCCATTTTCTGCTATTGCCATATCTGACTGCCCATATACCCCCTGCTCCTTTTCCTGATTATATACATAATCAGGAAAAGGATTATTATTATCAGACTGTTCCTCATTTATCTGGTATTTAGTACACGCCGCCAACATAGCCATCATAAAAAATATAGCACTTAATACCGCCTTTTTCCTCATAATAAGCCACCCCCAGACCATTCAGACTTTAGTCACTTAATTAACTTGTTATCATTATATATCATAGTCCTTACATATAGCTTACACATTCGTTTAACCGCTCAATTAATTTATTCCCCAACCTTTAAAGTATCCATCCGCCAATGCCAGACATAATATTTCCACGCTTTTCTTTTTCACTCTTTCGTTCGTGAAATACAATATATAGTACCATATTCCTATATTAACTAATATTTGTACCACTATGATATATATGTCAAACAAAAAATATCCTCTGGCAGATAACTTTATAAAATAAAGTCCAATCCACCAGAGGATACTTATATAGCATATAATATATTTACTTTTATCGGTTTTTGTCTTCTAACTCAATCTCTTCAAGTTCAATTTCTTCTGACACATTTTCTGATGATGTATCTTCTGTATCTGATATACCAGAGTTATTCAGAATATCCTCTGCATCAGCATCATAATTCTTATCAGATAAATCATTTTCATCCGCGCTATAAGAATTATCTTCATAATCAGCATTATTATCTTCAGCATAGTCAGTACTGTCATCTTCGCTATTGTAGCTATCCTTTACATCACCTGCATGTAAAGTCCTTGATGAACCATCCTTAATATTAATCAGCTCATCATATTCGTCTGAATCATCATAATCATCCATAGCCTTTACAAATGCTTTCTTGCTTACTTTAAGCTTGCGTGAGAGCATTTCGACCATAACTGCAAGGATTATGATAACTATAGCAAGAGCAGCAATAATAATCATAAATATAAGATTTATGCCTTTAAATAAGCTAAAAGAACCTGTACTGCTGTTATTCTTCCTGTCTATTATATTAAATACCGTCTCATCCGCTGTATTATAACCTGCGTAACCCTGTATAGTTCCATCATTGGTATTATATCTGAACCATCCTGTTCCGCCTGTTGAGCTCACACCATAAAAGAGTGCATAGTTGCCAGTCTTATCAAGAAGCACTTCCACTTCCCTGCCGTCTATATCTATCTTTCCAAGCTCATATCCATCCGGAAGCTCCATAGAAGCTGCATCTATAGGAAGTATGCAGTATGATAATTCCGGCTGTGATACTTCTATGTACTTTGAAAATGACTGGTTAACGGAGTCATACACATAAAAGCCGCTCTCTCCTGTGCCATCCACACTTTCAAGATATACTAATAACAGGTCTGTATTAGTTCCCATTCCTACTGCAATCTTAACACCATTGTAGTCTGAATCTGCCTGTACATATCCGTCTGGAAGAGGATATTCATCAAAGGATGATATTATCTTATATTCCCTGCCGCCTACATCAACATTTGGCTCCTGAATAGCACTTGTATCCGGTCCATCTGTACCAGACTGGCTGTTATCCGGCTGGCCGCTGTCAGTCGCCTTTGTCGTATCATCCGGTGTTTTAACATCATCGCCCTTTGTTGTCTTTATTGTATATGTTCTCTTGCTTCCGTCCTCTGCCGTAACTGTAATGGTTGTTGTATTAAGTCCCGGGTCCATACGTGTTCCTGATACTTTAACTGTTGCCTTTGAGTCATTGGCTATGGCACTTACTGTAAGCTTGTCACAGTCACTTCCCACCGATGTAGTATATGTGGTAACATTTGGTGAAAATGCTGGCGAAAGCACTCCCGGACTTATCTCTAACGAACTTAAAGTGTCGTCAGATGAATAGCTTGCCGGTGCTGATACGCTTACACTTCCTGATGAGGCTGCCACATTCATACTATCCTCAGTCTCTGAGCCTATCTGCGCTGTTGACCTTGCAACTGATATTGTTGAAGTACCAGGCTTTACAGCCTTAAATGTAACTTTAAATGTAGTACTTTCCGTTGATACAATTCTTATCGTTCCATTGCCACCTGCGTCATATCCTGACTGTGCAGTAATTATAGATGCATCATAATTAACATAAAAATCGCACAGCATAATATTAGAACCGCTTACTGTTATTGTGATTGTAACTGTATCCCCGACCTCACAGCTTCCTGAACTTACAGATATTCTTGCTGTCTCTGCCGCTGATACATCTTTTTTATCAAATGTAGCTGTCATCATCATAAACATAATGACAAATGATAGAACACATAATGTAACTTTTCTGATTGCTTTCATTATATTCTCCATTTACTGCTGTATATACTTTATATCCAGAATATGTCTTTTTATGTATAACATATCCATACTTGTAACATCGCTGTCCTTGTTAGTATCTGCTGCTAAAAGGTAAGAACCTGACAATGTCTTAATGTAAAGAATATGTCTTTTTATATATAACATATCCATACTTGTTATTCTTCCATCACCATTTACATCGCCATATATAACAACATCATACTGGGCATATATACTTCCGTCCTTCTTATATATAACAAGCTTATTGCCTGTTGCCACTGTGTCATCTGCAGCACACTCACTGCCAGAGCTGTTAAGAAGCTTTCCGTAGCATCCATTAGTGTAAGTAATTCCGTTAAGTATACTCTCAACACTGCTTCCAACTCCGACTCCCGTAACTATGCCATTATCATTATCGACATTAAGGTTACTGCTAAAGCCGTCATTCTCACCAGAGCCGTTATTATTGTTATTATTTCCATTATCCGGCTTTACCGGCTCAGGATTTTCAGCTTTCTTTCTTACAACATTGATAGTATAAGTCTTTGTTGTACCGTCCTCTGCTGTGACTACTATGTTGATTGTATTATCACCAACTGATAACTCATGGCTGCCTCTTCCGCTTACACTTGCATTAGTATCTGCTGCCGAAGCTGATACATCTATGCCTGTGACATCATTGTCAACTATAAGACTATAGTCTGTAGTATCCGCCGCAAATGTCGGTGTAATTGAATATCCGTCAACTGACAGACCTCTTAACCAGTTATTAGAGCTCTTATTGCCATCCGGTATAACACATCTTGACGATGGCATATTGTCATATACCGGTATTGTAAACTTAAATGTAGTGTTGTTAAGTGTACTTGTGCTGTATGCCTTTTTTGCCCTTGTCGCCTCTGAACGTGGTGCAAGTACATTGGTCATATACTGATGTGAAAAGTTCTTTATATCAAACTTCTCATAATATATAGTATCCTGACCTCTGTTGATATACCACTTTCCAAGGTTGATGGCACCGCCTACAACCGCTCTGTATCTTGTATTCCATGGGCGCATATTAGTGTCATCTGTCTGCATAGCATACTTAAGACCATTCTGCACCGCTGAAAGTCCGCCGCTTGCATACGCATTCTGGCTGTAATAGTTATAGTAGCCTTTATAGCCGCTTACATTTCCAGATATCTCATTACCTGCGCCATTAGCACCCTGTTCCTGTATAATTCTTGTTGCAAGATGATAAGGACTGACCTTTGACACCTCACCTGCATACATAAGAAGTGATGCATAATCATAGCCATCTAAGTCGTGGCTTGAGTTTTCCATAAATGTTCCACTTATGATATTACGCACACCCTCTGTATTATGTACAGAAGAGTCATACGAAAGACTTTCAAACATAAATATATATGTATCATTAAGGAAGTTACGTGGGTCAAGCGCATACTTTATAAGTCCTTCCGATGCCTGAACCCATCCGCCACTATCTAATATGGTGTACTCTCCTGTTTCCCAGTTATAGCAGCCTGCAGCTGTCGACTTCCATGAAGCATCCGCTGAACTGTATATAAGGCTTCGTCCTATAACATTCTGCGCATTTACCATAGTATCCCAGTCCCTGCCGTTATGGTCTGCCACAAACACCCACAGAGGATACTGTTCGTGAAGCTGTCTTAAGCTCTCCCTGTAAGACGTTGGGAAATTCTGTGCATTAAGATAATCCTCAAAGTTATTATCCGGCTTATAGTCAGACTTCTTATCCTTAGTTGTGTACTGTGAAGTTATATATCCTCTTGTGTATTCCCCATCAAGATAGAACCCGATACTGTACCACGTATAGGTTGAACTTGTGCTTACTTCCTCGTATATATCAAACTTAAAGCCTCCGTTGACCTTAGTTACGATACTGCCGTTAACCGGCTTGGTTCTTATTCTTAAGTCCGTGACATCATAATTGACATAACCTGTCGCTATGATACTGTCCTCGGCTTTAACCTGTAAAACCCCTGTATAACCATACTGCGTACATATAAGCACTATTACCATAAGTACAACAGCCGTTATCTTTTTTACAATACATCTGTAGTTTTCTTTCATCTAATCACCCAGTTCCTTATGTGACATTATTCAAGTCTGATGCAGCATCCTGTTGTCTTAGTTACTCATTAATTCTTTCCAAACTCTGACAGCTTAAGACCCTCATTACGTTCAAGTACCATATTGACAGACCAGCTGTTAGCAAATACAAGAAGTGGATTGCCTTTAAGGTCCTTAATCTTCTTCATATCTGATGTACCAACTATTCTGTTTACATCTATCTCCTGTGGATTTTCTATCCATCTGATATGTTCATATGGAAGCGGCTCAAGCTTTATATCTACATTATACTCGTTCTTAAGGCGGTATTCCAGTACTTCAAACTGAAGAACACCAACAACGCCTACGATTATTTCTTCCATACCTGTGTTGTACTCCTGGAATATCTGGATAGCACCTTCCTGCGCTATCTGGCTGATACCCTTTATGAACTGCTTACGCTTCATAGTATCCATCTGTCTTACTCTTGCAAAATGCTCTGGTGCAAATGTAGGAATACCGTCAAACATAAACTTCTTGTTAGATGAGCATATAGTATCACCGATTGAGAATATGCCCGGGTCAAATACACCGATAATATCGCCTGCATACGCCTCTTCAACGATATGTCTTTCCTGCGCCATCATCTGCTGTGGCTGTGAAAGTCTTATCTTCTTTCCACCCTGTACGTGGTTAGCCTCCATACCGGCAGTGAACTTTCCTGAACATATACGCATAAATGCAATTCTGTCCCTGTGTGCCTTATTCATATTAGCCTGTATCTTAAATACAAATGCTGAGAAATCTTCTTTAAATGGGTCGATAGGACCAGCTGAGGAATTACGTGGCAGTGGCGATGTAGTCATATCAAGGAAATGCTGTAAAAATGTTTCCACACCAAAGTTAGTAAGAGCTGAACCGAAGAATACCGGTGTGAGATCACCTGCCTGTACCTTTGCAAGGTCGAACTCTGCACTTGCACCGTCAAGAAGTTCAACATCCTCATCTAACTTAGAAAGATAAGCATCGCCTATCTCTGCCTTAAGTTCAGGGTCATCAAGTGCAATATTCTTAGTTGCAACTTCCTTCTGTCCGTTCATCGCAGCCTTAAAAAGTGACACTTCCCTCTGCTTTCTGTCATATACGCCCTTGAATTCCTTACCACAGCCTATAGGCCAGTTGATAGGACATGTTGCTATTCCAAGGACATTTTCTATCTCATCAAGAAGCTCAAAAGGGTCGTTAGCCTCTCTATCCATCTTATTAATAAATGTAAATATAGGGATATGTCGCATAACACATACCTTAAAAAGCTTGATTGTCTGCTTCTCAACACCCTTTGAGGCATCTATTACCATGACGGCTGAATCTGCTGCCATAAGTGTTCTGTAAGTATCCTCTGAGAAGTCCTCATGTCCCGGTGTATCAAGGATATTGATACAGTATCCGTCATAGTTAAACTGGAGTACTGAGGAAGTAACCGAGATACCTCTCTCCTTTTCTATCTCCATCCAGTCTGAAACCGCATGCTTTGCTGTTTTCTTACCCTTTACAGAACCGGCTAAGTTGATAGCTCCTCCGTATAACAGGAACTTTTCTGTAAGAGTTGTCTTACCAGCATCCGGATGCGATATGATTGCAAATGTTCTTCTTTTCTTTATTTCACTTGTAATATCTGACATAATAATCCTCATTTCTGCGTAAGTTTAAAATCTATTTTTCACACTAATCTCCGTTCTTCTAGTTATAAACCTAGTATAACTAATTTAGTATATAGTATAAAGCTCATAAATTCAACCGTTCAGACATATATTTAAGAACCAACATTTATCTCTCTCCCCAGTGTAAATGAATATATAAGCTTTTCCTTAACCTCAAGACCTGTAAGCTGTGACAGGGCTTTAGCATAATAATCAAGCTGCACGCTGTATCTTTTTATAAGTTCCTTCTCTCCTGCTTCTCCCTTTCTTACACGGTCTGTCTTATAGTCGACTATAACTATCTTTCCATCTTCTATTATAAAAAGGTCTATTACACCCTGTACAAGCTGTCTGTCATACTCAAACACAAACGGCTGCTCACGCCTCATATTGCCGCTTATGGCAGCAGCTCTCACTCTTTTTCCTATAGGTGAACTTACAAATGTGTATATATCCTTTACATTGATATTATTTATCTGCACCTCACTCATACGCTCAGTTTCCAACATTCTGTGGATATCCGCCTGTACATCCTCAAAGCTTTCAACATTATTATAATCAAGACACTCCATAACTCTGTGGTACGCCGTTCCTCTTTCATTCGCCCTCAGAGTTTCTTCACTTCCTGATATGAACTTAGGAATAGTCGGAATAAAGCTGTCTGCACCTTCTTCCACATTTTCAGTATCAGCAGCCCTGCTCTTATCTTCATCACGCTCTGCCTCATCATAAGCAGCCTTTATATCATCATGCATAAATGCATCACCATCATAGTCAGCCTCCGCCTGCATCTGCTTTAATTCTGTTACTGTAACCTTAACCTTTCTGTCAGCATCAGGGTCTTTGATGTACGGTGGAAGCTCCTCTGTCTTTTGTCTGTCATATACCTGTGCCTTATCATCATTGTAAACATCTGTATCATTCAGGCTTTCTTTAATATTTTCTTTACTTTCGTTAATGCCTGCATCTTCATCTGCTGATACATTTTCAGACTGTGCCTCTTTACTTATGGCTTCATCTTCTTTGATAATATCCGCTGAACTTATAAGATTAAATTCAAATGTACCTTTATTATCCTCCTGCTTCATAAGTGCCACCGGCATAATCATATCAGAATATCTGTCTATATTTTCACAATCTGCATACGAATATACACCATTGACACAAAGCTCATCTGATATCATCTGCCATGAAGACATTTTTTTATCTATGCTGGTTACACCACCTACCATAATAAGCTTTTCCCTTGCTCTTGTCATTGCAACATATAGCACACGCTCTTCCTCTGATATTGAGTCCCTTAATATCTTTCTTGCTATTGCCCCTTTAATAAGTGTAGGTGTCTTGGTCTGTCTTGTGAGGTTGACATAATCTGTTCCTATTCCAAGCTCCCTGTCTATAACAAGCTTATTTCTTGCATCTGTTTTATTAATCTGCTTATTAAGTCCTGCCATAATAACTACCGGAAATTCAAGTCCCTTACTCTTATGGATACTCATAATTCTGACTGAGTCGCCATTGCCGCCCGTTCCTGATGAGTCCGTAAGTTCTATATCGTACTTCTGTAATCTTTCTATATATCTTAAGAAGTTAAACAGTCCGCTATAGCTTGTTCCCTCAAATGATGATGCCTTATCAAGCAGTACATCTATATTCGACTGTCTTTTCTTACCTGCCGGCATAGTTCCAACATAATCATAATATCCTGTATTGTATACAATATCCCACAGAAGGTCATATATTGTCATAAGTCTTGACTTTTCACGCCATACCTTAAGCTTATCAAGAAAAGCTTCACATTTATCAGAAAGTGCTGAAAGCTTTTCTGCATTTTCTTTTTTATCAGTATCTTTTATTTCAGTATCCTTTATAAGGCTCTGCATCTGCTTTACAAATAATCTGTCAGCACCTGCACTCTTCTTTCCATACACTCTCAAGTCAGCCAGCTCATCCTCTGTGAAACCGCCAAAGTATGATAACAGCACTGCCGCCATAGGAATGTCCTGCAGAGGATTATCTATACATGTAAGAAGGCTTATAAGAACCTTTATCTCCCTTAACTTGAAGTACTGCTGTGCCGTATCTGCCATAGCTGGAATATCCCTGTCTAGAAGTATATTTACTATTGTATCCGCCCAGCCGGAAAGTGTTCTTGTAAGAATTACTATGTCCTTGTACTGTATTCTCCTATAGTCGGATAAGTCTGTATCGAAAACATAATAAGGCTCATCCTTTGACATGAATTTTTTTATTCTTTCTGCCATATACATAGCTTCTGCTTCAATACTGCTGTTTTCATCATCTTCTGACGTATCTATAAGCACTGTTTCTGTGCTTTTCTCGTCCTCCCACCCAAAGTTTCTTTTATCAGTACACTCTGGATATTCAAAACCGCAGTTTAGCTGCTGATTGCTGTCATACTCTATGCCGCAGTAGTTCCTGTTCATAACCCTGTAGAACACATCATTAGTTGTATCAAGTACATTTTTCCTGCTTCTGAAGTTCTTCTGAAGCTCTATCTTACAGTCACTTATTACCCCTGTTTCCTTCTGTTCATCATAGCCGGAATAACTATAATACTTATTCATAAAAAGCTCAGGACACGCAAGTCTGAACTTATATATACTCTGCTTTACATCGCCAACCATATAAATATTATCGGGAACATCACTTAATCTGTGCTTTGATACCGCCGTAAGTATCTCCTCCTGTAACTGGTTGGAGTCCTGATACTCATCAATGAGTATTTCATTGAAATATTCTGCAAGTTCATCTGCAACATTTGTATATTCTTTACTTCCATCCTGCTTTGTGACAAGAATATCAAGCGCATAATGCTCAATATCACTGAACTCGACTATTCCCCTGTCACGTTTTTCTTCTTCCATCCTGTCAGCAAAGTCCTTTGACAGCTTTACCATCATACTTATTGCTGGTGCATTGGAATGTACATCCTCCATAAGACTGTCAATATCCGCCGTAAATACTGTCTTAAGCAGTCCTGCTATGTATTTTTTATACTTGTCACGCTGGACTTTGACATATTCTTTTAAGTCATCCCTTGCATCCGGCATCCTTTTGGTACTTAAACGTGTGAATTCTGTCTTAATAACTCTTTCTGAGAGCTCATCAAAGTCTGCCGCATCTATAATCCTGCATATATTCATATAATCCGAATTGATTGCATCAAGATAGGATATCGGTCCGTCAACCCTGCCACAAAGCTCAATCATATACTCATATTTTCTCTTATAGTCACGCGCAGAACACTGTATACTTTCATACAGATTGACAAGTACCTTATTATTGCTGTTATCCATACCTGTGTATGTGTCAATAACCTGCTCATACCATTCATCAGGCCATGGATTACTTCTTGCAAGCACATATATCTTCTTTATTATCTCTTCGATATTGGCATCACTTCTGCCAGTTCCATATGCATCTATGAGTGCTAAGAACTGCTCATCACTTTCCTTATAATAATCCTCAAGCATATCCTGCATGACATCATTTTCAAGAAGTGTTATCTCGCCCTTGTCGGCAACGCGGAAACCCGGGTCAAGATTAATCTCTGAGAAATGATTTTTTAATATCCACAGACAAAAGCTGTCTATAGTTGTTATCTGTGCATTATTTATAAGTGCTATCTGCTTGATAAGGTTGCTGTTTTTCTCATCCTCATCGAGCATATCATCCAGCCTGTTTCTTACTCTTGCCTTCATCTCTGCTGCCGCTGCCTTTGTAAATGTAACAACAACAAGTCTGTCTATATCTGTTCCGTTTTCCTTAGTTATCTTATTCACTATTCTTTCTACAAGCACCGCTGTTTTACCAGAACCAGCAGCAGCCGATACAAGAATATCCCTGTCTTTTGTGTTCATAGCATCAAGCTGCTGCGATGTCCATGACTTTGCCATATATAACACTCCTTTTTATGACTCAATTTCCTCTTTAATCCTGCACCATATGTCCTCTACGCTTAAGCTGTTAAGCCTTCTGAACTTAACTCCCGGCATATCCTCACTAAAACCACATACACTGTTATATGGACAGTAATTACAACTGCTGTCCTGACCTCGCTCATATGGGTTGATATTGATACTTCCGTCCAGTATTTTGGTTGCTTTGACGACATTTTCCCTGTCAACGTACTCACCAAGCGCCATAAGCTCCTCTGTTGTAAGCACTTTGCTCTTAGATGCATCTATACTTCCCGACTTGCTCACTGTAACCGGAATATTAAGAGATGTTCCCTCTGTTGAATCAAGCTTGCTTATAATATTTCTGTTAGAATTAACTACCCCCTTCATACGCAGCTCTTTTCTTATAAGCTCCTCAATCTTATCATCATCGTCCTGCCTTGTTTCAACTATCGGATTGTCTATATTATAGTAAAGCAGTCCTGCCGGAACTATATTCTTACCCTTATGTCTCTTTTTTTCAAAGCTTATAGCCTCTCTCATATAGGTAAATAACTGTATCTTAAGTCCATAGTATGTCTTTAGCAGGTCAAAGTCCGAGTGTCCCGTCTTATAATCGACAACCTTTACATATACATTTTCATCATCTTCACATATATCTATTCGGTCTATCTTTCCCTGCATAAAAAATGTGACATCGTGAGGTAAGTCCTCTATCTTAGTTAAGAAGCCTTTCTCAAATGTGTCAGGTATAAACAGTCCGTCTGCAAGCTGTTTTCCTATCGCCCACAGTGTCTTATCCGCCAGGTCCTCCATACGCTTTATAAGGAATTCGTTACGACTCGTGCTCTTTAATATCGTGTTTCCATAGCTGTCCGCAATGTCATGTATACTCTCTGACACCATTTCCCTTCTTTCTTCGTCAGATAAAAGCACGAACGATTTCTTATTCTGTTTTATGTTCTTTGATACATCCTCTATAACCGCATGAAGTATCGTACCAAAGTCATTTACTGCAAACTTATACTCCTCACGCTCATCCAGCTTCAATCCATAGCGGCAGAAGTACGCATACTGGCATGCTGCATACTGCTCAAATGATGTGACACTTCCTGTAAGCTCTTTTCCATACAGGTCAAGCGCAACACCGTCTGCAAGTATCTTTGCAAGGTTCTCGTCACTCCACTCAAGCTCAGCCTTTGGAATTCGTATATATGAGCGCTCTTTTGCAGCATCGTCATATGAAAGCACATCCATTCCCGGAAACATTTTCTTAATCATTCTTATAATATAAGATGGCAATATTGCTTTCATATCCATGCTGTTATGTGCATAAGTTATATATAGCTTCTGCGATGTCTTTGTCATAATAAGATACAGATAGAATCTTTGTACAAATGCTTTCTCCCTCACTGACATTGACAAAGAAACATCCATTGTCTTAAGCTTTTCCCTGTCTGTTTCTGACAATACGCTTCTGCTGTCGCTTTTTTTAGGAACATACCCGTCATTTACCCCGACAAAGAACATAGCTCTTATGTTATCAAGTCGTGTTCTTTCAATATCACCTATAACTATACAGTCCTTTGTAGGTGGAATAAGTCCTATTTTTATCTCATCAAAACCAGATGACATAATACGGTTATATTCTTTTACAGTTACCTTTTCACTGCCTAATAGCTGTACCAGCTTATCAAAAAGCTCTATTATCTTTGCGTATATCTGTCTGTATTCATCCTTATTATTGCTTGCAAGCTCAAGCATCTGCTCCTCGCACTGTAGTCTGACTAACAGTTCATACACTGCTGTTGTCATAGCCTTAACATCACCGTCTGCACTCTTAAGCTTATCATCAAGCTCTGATAAAGGCTCTATAACTCTCACTCTCAAGTCATTTAACATTGTAAGGTCAGTAGCCATGGCACTGCCTCGGAACTTTCTTGTCCACTCTGTATTCCACTGTTTTCTGCCCCTTATACCGACTGCAAGGCAGTAATTATCAAGAATATCTATCTCATCATCTGATATGCCTGTAAGTCCTGTCCTTAAGTATCTGAATATGGCATCATAAGTATAGTTCTTCTCAACAACGTCAAGAGCTGCTGTTATCATCTCAACAAGACAGTTGTCCGTAACGTGGAGCTTCTGGTCAAGGAAGTACGGTATATCATTCTGTGCAAATATGTTGGCAGCAAGCTTCCCATATGCCGATATATCACCTGTAACAACTGCTATCTCATTGTATCTGTAACCTGAAAGTCTTGTCAGCTTTAATATCTCACCCGTGACATACTGTATCTCATCCTTTGGAGTGATACCTGCATACATCACTATGTCATCAACCCTGCCGCTGTAGTATCTTGTACCTGTACGGAATATATTTTTTTCAAGAAATGCAAGCTCCTTTGATGACTCAAATCTTGTCTGCACTTTCTTATCAGCTTTTTCTATTACTATGCTTTCTGCGTTAATATGCTGCTCATCACATATTTTATTAAGGTGTGCAACTGTATCCTTAGTCATATAGAAAAGGGTCTCTATTCCCTCATTGACATTGGCATGCTCATTTGCATCTATTGTAAGCGCCACTTTGACCTCGCTGCACATATCAAGAAGTATTGACATAAGCCTGTACTGCACCGGTGTAAAGCCTGTAAAGCCGTCAAATGCTATAATACTTCCTCTTATCTTAGCAGACTCTGTCACTTTTCTGCACATAAGGTCTAATATCTCTTCTGATGTTATATAGTGGTCTTTTATAAATTCCTTAAACCCACTGTATATAAGTGATATATCATCAAGCTTCATTCCTAATAAACTATTGTTATCCACACTCTCATTAATATCCATAAGCTTATCCACACCAATATCATACTGAAGCATTTCTGATATAACTGACTTCATCTCTGATACAAAGCCCGTATTGGATATATTACTTCCAAAAAACCTTAGCGACTTTTTATTCTGCTCTAATACTCTTCTTACTATAAGATTTTTTCCTGTATCATCAAGAACTGGATAATCTGTTGCCCCGACCTCTTCAAATACCTTGTATGCAAGTCTTTCAAAGCTCACAACATCTATATTCAGTATTCCTTTTCTTGGGTGAAGCTCAACAACTCTCTTCTGTGTCGCCATAGTATACTGTTCAGGAACAACAATAATATAATCCAGTGACGGATTTTCTATGGCTTCTTTTATTATGGAATTGTACAGATATGTGGACTTTCCAGCCCCCGAACCACCTAGTATATACTGTAACGACATAGTGTAATCTCCTTATTTATGATTAGATTATTCAATCTTTTATATTTTTTCTAAATATGTTACCAATATTACATTTTCAGATAATTATATCTTTATATTTATATGCAATACCGTTCTAACCTTCCATCGTACATCATATATTCTTACAAATAGTATCCGGCACAGGAGGATTAATCTGATGAGTGGACCTACCAGAATATTAGTCATACCACTTAAGAAACTGATAATAACTATATGCATAATTGCTGCATTTATCATAATAGCAACTATATATATACTCTCTGTGAAAGAACCAGACAACAGCCCTGCAAGTACAACCAGCAGGCAGAATAAAGCCAGTACTGCTACATATTCTCCCGGCGTGTATACATCCTCACTTATGCTTAACGGAACGCCCGTTGACATTCAGGTAACTGTCGACTCCGATAATATCAACAATATTGAGCTCGTCAACCTGTCAGAGTCAGTCCAGACGATGTACCCGATGCTTACCAGTTCATTTGGCGACATTAAGAAGGCTGTTATGGAAAGCGGTTCAACTGCCAACATAACCTATGACTCTGCTAACAAGTACACCTCCAGCCTGCTGCTTGGCGCTATACAGAGTGCTCTTGATAAAGCTGCCGCCCATTAATAAAAAAGCGTATGTATTAATAACTTTAGTGTAATAATACATACGCTTATACTTTGCTTTAACTATTCGTAATTATTCAAAGTCTGATATCTCATCACCATTACTTACATTAATAAAGCCTGCATAGCCTCTTTCCTGAAGCTTTGATAAGAACTTACCCATCTTCTTTGGCTTTACATATAATGAGCATATCTTACCTTCTGCCCTATACTTTTCAGCTATTCTATATGCATTGGAAAGGTCGCCCTCATCATACATAACAGCTATCTTGTTGCCCTTGTTTGGAAGGTCTATGCCATGTTCCATAAGGATAGAGAATATACGCTCGAAGCCTATAGAGAAGCCTACTGCGCTTACCTGCTGTCCTAAGAACTTGCCTATAAGATTGTCATATCTTCCGCCGCCGGCTATAGCACCCTTAAAGTCAATACTCTCAACTTCAAATACTGTTCCTGTGTAGTAACCCTGTCCTCTTACTAAAGAAAGGTCAAATACAACATCAAACTCACCATTACAAAGTGCATTAACTGAATTCATAATATACTCAAGACTTTCAGCAGGAGCCTTGTCAACAAGAATATCCTTTACTGACTCAAGTGTAATCTGCTGTGGATTATCAACACCTGATAAGAAATCTGTAAACTTATCAACAGCAGCCTTGTCGAATTCCTTATCTTCAAGCTCTTTTCTTACACCTTCAAGTCCTACCTTGTCCATCTTATCAAATGTTATGCACACACTGTCAAGCTGGCTCTCTTCAAATCCACAATCCATAAGGAATGCACGAAGTAATCTTCTGTCGTTGACCTTGACCTTGAAGTTCTTCATACCGATAGCCTTAAGAGCCTTAGTTGTTATAAGTATAAGCTCTACTTCTGAATCTCTTGAGTCAGAACCGATAATATCTATATCACACTGTACGAACTCACGGAGTCTGCCCTTCTGTGGACGTTCTGCCCTGTACACCCTGTCCATCTGTATACATTTCATAGGAAGTGTAAGCTTATCCTTATTATTAGCAAAATATCTGCTCAGTGGAAGTGTAAGGTCATATCTTAAGCCCATATCTGCAAGCACATTTTCATTCTGTGATGTAACGCCGCTTGCAAGTGCCTTATCAAGCTTATCTCCTCTTTTCATAATCTTAAATATAAGATTAAGATTTTCTCCACCGTCACTCTTGTCAAGATTTTCAATATCCTCTATAACAGGAGTTGTTATATGTTCAAAACCATTAGCCACATATACTTTTAATATTTCATTCTGAAGATAATCTCTTATCTCCACTTCATTAGGAAGATAATCGTTTGTACCTTTTACCGATGTAATCTTCATATCGTTATTGTCCTCCATTATTTATGCTTCGTCTATAGACCTGCCTATATCGTGACGCATATACTTATTAGCAAAGTTTATCCATTCTGTAGCTTTGTATGCATTGGCACGCGCTTCTTTTAAGTCAGAGCCAAGTGCTGTAACTCCAAGAACACGTCCGCCGTTTGTTACGACCTTGCCTTCTTCATTAAACTTAGTTCCGGCATGGAATAAGAAATATCCATCATTATTCTTGAAGTTTTCCATACCTGATATCTCAAAGCCCTTCTTGTACTCAAGAGGATATCCGTCAGATGCAAGAACAACGCATACACACGCATTATCAGCAAACTTTAAGTCCACCTTATCAAGTGTTCCATCTATGCACGCTTCAAATACATCTATAATGTCGTTTTCCATTCTTGGAAGTACAACCTGTGCCTCAGGGTCACCAAATCTTGCATTGTATTCAAGCACCTTTGGGCCATCTGGTGTAAGCATAAGGCCAAAGAATATAACACCCTTGAAAGGTCTTCCTTCTGCCTTCATGGCATCTACAGTTGCCTGATATATATGTTTCTTACAGAACTCATCAACCTCTTTAGTATAGAATGGTGAAGGTGAGAAGTTACCCATACCACCTGTATTAAGTCCCTTATCGCCATCCTTTGCTCTCTTGTGGTCCTGTGCAGATGACATAATCTTTATAGTATTACCATCTACGAAAGAAAGTACAGATACTTCACGACCTGTCATAAATTCCTCGATAACAATAGTATTACCTGCTGCACCAAACTTCTTATCAAGCATAAGCTCATCTACGCCAGCAAGTGCTGTTTCCTTATCAGCACAGATAAGAACGCCCTTTCCAAGTGCAAGTCCGTCTGCCTTAAGCACAATAGGATACTTTGCTGTTTCAAGGTACTTCTTTGCATCTTCTGCCGATGTAAATGTTTCATATGCCGCTGTTGGAATATTATACTTTTTCATAAGGTCCTTAGAAAATGCCTTTGAACCTTCAAGTATAGCTGCATTCTTCCTAGGGCCGAATACTCTTAAGCCTTCTGCCTCAAACACATCTACTATACCGCCTACAAGTGGGTCATCCATACCAACAACTGTTAAGTCAATAGCATTATCCTTTGCAAATGCAACGAGCTTATCAAACTCCATTGCCTTTATATCTACACATTCTGCAACCTCTGCTATACCAGCGTTACCCGGCGCACAGTATATCTTATCAACCTTAGGACTCTGGCTTATCTTCCAGCATATTGCATGTTCACGTCCACCGCTTCCTACAACTAAAACCTTCATTATGTTATTCCTCCAGTTTTCGTACTCGTTATACTTAATTGCCAGTATTATCAATGCTAATACTGACAAGCTTTTAATATGATGTAATGACAGAATTCAAGTAATTGTTTGTACAATAACACTTCTTGCCCTTACATCCTGATATATTTATTAAAGAAATGTATTACTTCGCATGCTCGTTCGCAATCTTATTGATAGCTGCAGGGAGTAACTTCCATTCTGCCTGTTCCATAACTCTTCTCTGAAGAACCTCCGGTGTATCACCATCAAGAACATCAACAGCCTTCTGGAATATAATCTCTCCTGTATCCATACCTTCATCCACATAGTGGACAGTTGCACCTGTCACCTTTACACCCTTTGCCAGAGCTGCCTCATGGACATGAAGTCCATAGAAGCCAACTCCGCAGAAAGAAGGTATAAGTGATGGATGAATATTAATAATTCTATGGCTGTACTGATGAACCATTTCCTCTGGAATTTTAACAAGAAATCCCGCAAGCACTACAAGGTCTACATTGAGCGAATTGACCTTATCTAAAAGTGCCTTGTTGAACTCATCCCTTGTCGCATAATCCTTAGGTGATACACAGTAAGCAGCTATTCCATTATCTTTAGCTCTTGTAAGTGCATACGCACCGGCATTGTTACTTATAACAGCGACTATTTCTGTATTAGTAATCGTGCCATTCTTTACACCATCAATAATAGCCTGAAGGTTAGTACCGCCTCCGGATACCATAACCGCTACTCTTAGCATAAAGTAACTCCCTTCTCACCTGCTTCAACACTACCGATTACATAAGGTGTTTCACCTGCTGCCTTGATTGCCTCCATAGTTGTATCAACATCCTCTGGAGCTACTGCAAGTACAAGACCGATACCCATATTAAATGTGTTATACATCATATGCTCTTCAATCTCACCATCTGTCTGTAACATCTTAAAGATAGGTGGTACTTCGTAGCTGTCCTTCTTAACAACAGCTCTTACACCATCTGGGAGCATTCTTGGAATATTTTCATAGAAACCGCCACCTGTGATATGGCTGCATCCCTTAACGCGTACACCTGCGTTCTTTATAGACTTCATAGTCTTAACATATATCTTAGTTGGAGCAAGTAAAGCCTCTCCGAGTGTCTTTCCAAGTGACTCATAATATGTATTAAGCGACTCTTCTGTGATTGTAAATACACTTCTTACAAGTGAGAAACCATTAGAATGAACACCGCTTGATGCTATACCGATAAGTGTATCGCCCGGCTTTATATTTTCACCTGTTATAAGGTCTTTTCTGTCTACAACACCTACAGCAAATCCTGCAACATCATACTCATCAACTGGCATAAGACCCGGATGTTCTGCTGTTTCACCACCGATAAGCGCACATTCTGACTGACGGCAGCCTTCTGCAACACCACCAACGATTGTAGCTATCTTTTCTGGATAGTTCTTTCCACATGCGATGTAGTCAAGGAAGAAAAGAGGCTCTCCACCTGCACATACAACATCATTAACGCACATAGCAACTGCATCGATACCGATAGTATCATGCTTATCCATAATAAATGCTAACTTAACCTTAGTTCCACATCCGTCTGTTCCTGAAAGGAGTACAGGGTCTTCCATCTGCTTAATCTTTTCAAGTGAAAATGCACCTGAGAAACCACCAATTCCTCCTAATACTTCTGGTCTGAATGTAGACTTAACCGCATCCTTCATTAACTCAACTGACTTGTAACCTGCTTCAATATCAACACCAGCGTTCTTGTAATCCATTATTGTCCTCCGTTCTTGTGTATCTGTGAGGGTATTATGATATATTGCAACTATCCCTTACAGATTTTATTATTATAATAAGTTATATAAATTTATATTATTGTAATACTTCTATGTTAATTATAGATATTTATAGTATATTACTTGTTAACTCCTGTAACATATTAATCTCTAAAATAACAATATGTTATTAATAATTCTTATAACCAACTTCCTGAAGTCTTGCGTCCTTAGCCTGTACGCTTTCCTTTAATTCTTTAGTATAATTCTTAAGTCTTTCAAGAAGCTCTGCATCTGATGTTGCAAGAATTTTAGCTGCAAGTATACCTGCATTGGCACCACCATTAATAGCAACTGTTGCAACTGGGATACCTGTTGGCATCTGTACTATTGAATATAACGAATCTCTACCACCAAGAGAAGTTGTATGCATAGGAATTCCTATGACTGGCATAGGGAATATAGCTGCACACATTCCCGGCAAATGAGCTGCCATTCCTGCACCTGCTATTATTACCTTGAACCCTTTTTCCTCTGCTGTCTTGGCATACTCAAAGAAAACATCTGGTTCCCTGTGTGCTGAGATAATCGTCATCTCATAAGATACACCTAACTTGTCTAATATGTCTGCTGCCTTAGCCATAACAGGCATATCAGAATCGCTACCCATAACTATTCCTACTAAAGCCATGTTTAACTTCCTCCCATTCTGATAGAAATGTAACTATCACATTAAAATAATAATATTAAATCAAGTATTGCTGATATTATCTGATAAATAGCATTATATGTATTCTATAAATCACATAATTGTATAATAATACATATATTTCAAAGATTACACAGATAAAACTAAACAATACATATAATATTTTACTTTGTTTTACATATATCGTCAAGAATAAGCATAAAATTGTATCTTAATTAAAAATTGAAATTTTAAATTTCACCATTATCTAACACATTGGAATTAGATATTTATTATACAAAGATAGCTTCACACCTGTCTTAGATAAACTATAGTTACTTAATTATTTTTATCACAATTTAATGATTTAAATCTTATTTCTTCTATTGCTCTAATATAATAATATTCTATATCTATTTTATTCGTTTTGGATAAAAAATAAAGAACAATTGCAAATAAATATATTATGGTTGAAAATAATATATTTGCATTTCCTAATTTCAACATTTTAAATATAATTGTAATAACTTTTATGTATATGCATGCGAATATTATTATGCTAATAACAATTGTTATATAGCATAAAATCAGCCTTAAATCTATACCTTTAACATCTTTCTTGTGTGTTTTTCTTTTTAATATTATTTTACAATTGTCTTTTTCAGTCTTTGTACTACCTTTTAATATTATTTTACAAATTTCATTCATTTCAAAATTGCAAAGAATATTACATATAGTAATCATTAATATATAACAGCCTATCATAGAAAATATATCTATCCAACCATAATTTTCAACATTTATTACATCTCTTGATATATAAATACATACAATTAAATATACACTCAATATCAAATAAAGCGTTTTTGTTATTATTTCATATATATTTCCCTTTACTTCCCTTTTACTTCTCTCCCAATCATATTTTAAAAGTAATGAAATATATTCTATTAATTGTCTCTGTTTCATAGTTAATTCTTGTTTTGATGGTTTTTTATTTTCTAAGTCTTTAATCAATTCCCAAATATGTGCATCACTGGAATAACTTATTTGTACAGCATTATTCCCAAATGCATTTATTCTCAACTTTAGTTCATTCAATATTACTAATGTTTTTTCATATGATGCCCCATCTACAATATGAGCTATTTCTCTTATTTTATCTCTCCATTCTTTTCGCTCTCCTGTTATATATTGGAGATTCCCTTGTCTTCTTGCAATAATATATGATACAAAACCTGACATAACAGCTACAATAACTGTCGAACTTAAAATAGTATTTATATCCATTTATAATTATCCTTTTCTTTATTATCCTAAATTATTCATTGCACAGCATACGAATAAAGTACTGTACCATGAAGCTTTTAAAGATAGCGTATCAGCTTGAATTAATCTTATTTACTTAAAAAGTATGTAAAATTCCTATAATAATTTTTCGGCTGTCAAAGTTCATTGTATAACTGCCTAAGCAAAATCTTAACTAGATTTATTTTCTTAGATTAAGTTGTCCTTCACACCTCTTTTACAATAAAACATAATGAGGTATCCCAGTGATAAATTCATATTTGTAGCATATACATACTTCACCCGCTATATCAACATTTGTTATGAATTTTCACTTTCCTCTTGTTCTACTTTCCGAATAAACTTATTCTCGAATTGACTCTTATTATATGTATGAGTTTCTTTAAAAAGATATCCATCCAGCTTGCCAATTCCTAAAATTTTCACTTCTTGCTGTGCTCTTTGCTGAATATTGGAATATATCATATTAAGACCTTCTGTCTTTGATGCTTTATTATTTTTTTGGTCATTGTATACTAATATATAGTAAAAATTATTTCTTATATATTCAAAATTATCAACAATTCCTATATCAACTAACATTATTAAACTATCATAAATTTTTCTATATATATCAGCTGTTTCAAATTTGCCATTCTTAAACTCTATAAAAAACCAGCGCCCATTTATATCCTTATACAATGCATCATTTGACTTTGGAACAGCACCCCAACCTCTTCCCCTTGAATACACATTGGGAATTTTATCAAAATCAATAACTTCTATTTTACTTTCTGTCATAACCTGTTTATTAGTATCGTCTCTAGATGCCTTTCTAATATCACATTTATATTCAACTAATATCTCCGGCAATTCTTTTAATATTTTATCTGTCATATCATCATCCTTTTTAATATAAGCATATCGTGTTAAATAATATTTATATTATTTTTAAAAATTTTAATAATATATTATATATTTTCGATAAACTATTCTAATTATTATTTAATTCATATCTTAATGTGTCTAATACTTCAATAGGCGATGCCATCTTTTTATATATCTTATCTATATTATCAGTAACTTTCTCCATCTTAATACCATCATAATCAACTACAGACATATAATAATTAACGGCATTATCCGTTTCATACTTACAAGAAAACAAATTAATAGCATCAACAAAATAAGGACTATGTGTTGTCACTATAACTGAGAGATTGAACTGTTTCTGTAATAAAACTAGTAATTCAGCATACTCTATCTGCCATTGAGGATGAAGATGTATCTCTGGTTCATCTAAAATCAAAACATCTTTTTCATATAAACTGCCTTTTTCTAACAACATTTTTAATACAGCAAATGATTTCACTCCCGTAGATAAGTTAGATAATGCTATTGGCTCTTTATATTCTTTGTTTTGTAAATACAACTCTCCTGTTCTCGAATTATTAGATATATCACCATCAACAACTTTATCTAAAAGTTCCTCTATTGTGTTCAACTTTTCCTTTGCTATAACAGATCCTATAACGTCATCTAGTATATTTTCATTTTCTCTAACTAAAAGATCTTTTAATGATTTATTAATAATATCAGGATTCTGATTTTTTGATAAGCCATCAATAATAAATGGATTATCAATATAAATAGCCTTATGCTGTATATTTATCTCTCTCGAAATCATTCCACAAACATTATTTCCAAATAATATTCTATTTTGTTTATCATTTATCTTCAATAAAACTTCAGCCAATTCATTTCCATCCACTATCGAGAGCGAATTAATCTGTCCATTAAATACATCACTAAAATAACGAGATATTATCTCTTTCATCAAGACATCTTCTGATACATTCATAACTCTAATAATATTATTGGCAATCTCTTCTACTGTAGTTTCATAATCATTGAAATAGTCTGGCACATTCTCATCGTTCTTTTCTATCTCTTTACGCAGATCTGTTATTATTTTATCTTTCGAATCCATATTTTTTTGATTATCAGCATTGCTAATATATCTGTTAATACAATTACCAACATATAAAATATACTTTATTACATAATGATATGATTGGTCTACTTTAATATGATTCTGTAAAATTTCTTTGTTAGAAGAATCTATTTCTTTCAATCTTTGATTGTAAATTTTATCAGTAATATTATATAAAGAATTAAATGTAGAAAATAAAACTTTTCCTATTGTACTTTTACCTGTATTATTCTCTCCTGCAACAACTGTAATTCCATCTATATCAATATCTGCTTGTTTTATTTTTGCTAAATTACTTATGCTTAATTTCATTCATATATCCTCTTAAAAACTATATATATTATTATTAAATTATACTCATTCTATCATTATTTATTCTCAATGTAAACAAAATATTATAATAACTATTCACTTTTTTCACATATACGTTACTATTTAAAATCAATATTGAAAATGCCACAATATATATTAAAAATAAGCCCAGATTATCCATGTCAAAACCATAAACAATCTAAGCTTAATTCAGACAATGGGCGTGTGAAAAAACGAAAGTTTTTTCATGCGTCCTTTTGCTTATGGATGT